>TARA_R110000751_G_scaffold15290_1_pt1 | contig 134839 bp, 108 predicted proteins | sample TARA_R110000751 | Tara Oceans TARA_R110000751 (sample SAMEA4398001) | marine metagenome | biome: Polar Biome; feature: [MES] marine water layer (ENVO:01000295) within the mesopelagic zone...; material: water (ENVO:00002006), including particulate matter (ENVO:01000060) such... | reverse complement strand
TTTGGCTTTTGGCTTTTGGCTTTTGGCTTTTGGCTTTTGGCTTTTAAGAAGCTAGTTAATCAAACAATACTTAGAGAACGGACAATATGACCAGACAAAATATTTTAATTACCGGTGCCAGTTCTGGCTTAGGTAAAGGAATGGCCATCGAGTTTGCCAAAATGGGCAGAAACCTAGCTTTATGCGCCAGAAGAATGGAAAACCTAGAAGAACTTAAACAAGAATTATTGAGCATTAACCCTGATATCAAAGTGTTTATTCGCGCTTTAGATGTCAACGACCATGACCAAGTATTTACAGTGGTCAAAGCCTTTGCAGAAGACTTAGGTGGTCTAGATCGGGTAATAGTGAATGCCGGCATGGGCAAAGGCGCCTCGATAGGCACTGGGTATTTTCATGCCAATAAACAAACCGCTGTGACCAACTTTGTTTCCGCTTTAGCCCAGTGCGAAGCCGCCATGGAAATATTCCGTAGCCAAAACGCCGGCCATTTAGTGACTATATCTTCTGTTAGTGCCGTGCGTGGCGCCCGCAGAGCGATGACAGTGTATGCAGCCACTAAAGCTGCGTTAAGTTCACTTACAGAGGGTATTCGCATCGATGTGCTCAACACGCCGATTAAAGTCACCACTATCCATCCGGGATTTATTCGTACTGAGATCAACGCAAAAGTAAAAGCGGTACCCTTTATTGTGGACTTAGAAACAGGCTGCAAAGCTATAGTCAAAGATATCGAAAAAGAAGTCGCCAATAGTTTTGTACCCAAATGGCCTTGGGCATTGTTTAGGTACCTAGCCCGTATCGCACCATTAAGTCAGTTAGCCAAAATGAGTTAAGCAAAACGATAGCTACGAGTTGCGAGCTTCTAGCCACGAGCTAAAAGCTAAAAAATGTAGTGAAATAAGGAACAAAACCCAGATGACGGATTCGTTTTTAACTCAAATCATCATGCCGCTAGTGTTAGCTCTTATCATGTTTGGTATGGGTTTAAGTCTTACCAAACAAGACTTTCTAGAGCTAGGAAAAGAGCCTAAACCTGTGGCTGTAGGGTTATTTGGGCAGCTGCTTCTATTACCACTTCTGGCCTATGGCATCGCTATTTTCTTTGATTTATCAGAACATTTAGCGGTAGGCATTATGATACTTGCGGCATGCCCTGGTGGCACTAGCTCCAATATTCTCAGTCAATTGGCCAGAGCAAATCTAGCGCTGTCGGTCAGTTTAACGGCCGTCACTACCTTAGTATGTGTTGTCACTACCCCACTTATCATTCAGTTTGCTATCGAGCAATTTAACGATACTGCCACTACAGCGTTTTCTCTGTTAAGTACCACGTTAGGGCTTATTTTTATCACCTTAATTCCTGTACTAATAGGGATCATGGTCAGGCACAAATTTGCGACCTTAGCGATGCGCAGTGAAGCATTTTTTAGGCACCTTTCCAGCGCTTTTTTAGTACTAATGATAGTTGCTATCACCTACCAAGAACGAGAAAATTTGCTTGATTCTTTTGTATTGGTATCTGAAGCGGCTTTCTCACTGAATATTTTAGCAATCGCGACTGGAGTGTTGCTAGGGATAATATTTAAACTGGTTAAGCGTGACGCAGTGACACTAGGTATAGAGGTGGGGGTGCAAAATAGCTCTATGGCCATACTGATCGCCATCAGCTTTTTAGATCGCCCCGATTACGCCATTGCGGCTGGCGTGTATGGCCTAGCGATGTATTTAGGTGCGGGATTATTAATTATTGGTTCTAAACGATTTCCAAAGTGGAAGTAATGATTTTTAATTTAATTGCCTGGCAAACCTTTACCCAATAATATGACTGGAACAACCCGCAATGACTTTCCCTTGTGGGTTGAATTCAAAGGTTTCAATTACCATTGTTCGAGCAATGCTTTCATAAAACACACTCACCGATGTCACACTACAAAACACATTCAACAATTTAAACTCTAAGGGCGGCTCAGAACTCAGTGCCTTTTGCCAATAGGGGCGCACGTTTTCTTTACCCACTAAGGTCCCTGATTTAACTCCCATTCGTTGCACAATATAAGGTGAAGTCATCGAGAAGTTATCATCATACAAGGCGAACACTTTATCGATGTCACCTGAATTAAAAGCACTAATCCAATCAGATGCAAAATTGACAGCCCATTGTTGGTTTATCATTTAATATTTGCCCTCATTAGGATTAGTGCATGTTGTGATCGTTTAAATTATCCGACCCGTTTCATGGCACAGATTTTATTGCCAGCAGGATCACGAAGATAGGCTAAATATAACTTCATTGTTCCACCATCACGGACACCTGGAGGATCTTCACAAGCTGTACCACCGTTAGCTAAACCAGCCGCATGCCATGCAAGGCCTTGCTCTTCGTTTTCAATAGCAAACCCCAAAGTACTGCCATTACCGTGACTGGCAGGCTCACCATTAATTGGCACACTTAATCCAAACACTCCAGTTTTAGTGAAATAGAAACACCGACCTTTTGGATCAATGCTACCTTCTTCATAGCCCAAAGCACCTAAAATGGCATCGTAAAACTTCTTTGATGCTTGTATGTCATTAGCACCTAACATTACGTGACTAAACATTTAACGCTCCTTAATTTCAATTGATAATTCACTTACCAGCAGTGTACTCATTATTTCCAAAAAGAAGAATTATTCATTGTTATGAACTGTTGTAAGTTTTATGAAGTGAAGTGTGTATTTAGATTGGATAACTATGCATTTCTGCGAGTCATTATGGAATTGTGACTCAACCCTTTTAAATAGTATTTTTACACTCTGACATCTTCAGATTTTGTTTCGTCGCGACAAAATCCTCTATTTTTCTATTCACCACCTTAGCTTGATCCACACTGATAAAGTGACCACTGCCTTGAATGATTTCAGCTTGTATACAAGGTATAATTTTAATGGCGCGGTCGACACTATCCTGACCATTAAATAGGTCATTGTCGCCCGCCAGAAATAACACTGGCATGGTGAGTGTGGACAATTGCTCATCGTTGAAAGGTTGCATATCCATTAACAATGGTGAAGTGTCTGCGGTTGAGATGGTTCTAAAAAACTGATCAATATACATTTGCTGGATGCCGTCTACATTGCTAGACAGGGTGGCTAAATTATTACGTAAACCTTCACGTTGTGGATTAAACGCGTATATCAAGTTGGAAATAATATCTACGCTAGGATCTAGCCAAGTTAGAGTTTGTGCGGGACTTAACAGAATCAGTTTGTTAATTTTTTCCGGTTTGGCCAATGCTAGATTGGTGGCTATCCAGCCGCCTTGTGATGCACCCACAAGGTTTATTTTTTCAAGTTTAAGAGCGTCAAAAACTTCAAAATACCAAGATATAACAAATTCAAGTGAATCTGTATCATGATTTGGTTTTGATTTTCCCGGCCCTAAAATATCATCTATGGCATAAACCCTGTGGCTTGCGGATAACGCCTTAACATTGGGATACCACATGGTGGAGTCAGCGTTCATACCGTGCAGTAATACAAGTGTTTCACCATCGGCAGGCCCAGAAACAATAATATGGGTGGTGCCATTGGAAGTGGGCAGCTTTAATTCACGATAGGGTGTCTCCCATAAAGTGAGCACACGACTATAGAGTTCGTCTTGACTAAGACTTTCGGGCGCACGCTTTATTAGGTCATGGTATTCTGAACTTTTATCTGGCAGGCCATAAACTTTAGTAAGGTCGTCATTAAAGCGACCTCGCTCGCAAGCTGTCAGTAAAGATGCAACAACAATCAATAGTGACATGCAAATTCTCAAGACGGAGTACCTCTTTATTGGTTTTTTTATTGTGATAGCTAAGCGGGAGTTAGAGCATAAACACTATCTGTGACCTAAGCAATTAACAACAACGTTACTCAGTCGCCATTTATGAAACAAAACTGGCTATGCAAATAGCTTGTGGCAAATTTGAGAAGGGGGTTGTAGAGGCTGGTATCTCTCAGAGACTCATTACAGTATCCGTTCGGTTAATTTATCTATTTTATTAAGTCAGGTCTCTGATAATCTACTGGCTGTTATCAAAACACCTATATTACAATCCGCCGAATCTGTTCATTACAAGAGAATACTTCATGAGTAAATCCTATTACATGCTTTTGGTCACTTTGGTTTGCGCACTACTTGGGTGCCAAATTGCGGACCAAGACAAACAACTCGCGAGCCCAGACAGGCTTGAGATTAATGCCATGACCTTTAATATTCGTAATGGCCTTGCCCAAGACGGTGAAAATCATTGGGAAAAGCGCAGTCATCTAGTGACAGAGACTATTATTGCCAACAATCCAGATGTCATTGGCGTACAAGAAGCGTTTCGTTTCCAATTAGATGTGCTCAATAATGCGCTACCTCACTATGCAGAGGTAGGAGTGGGCCGCGCTGGCGGCATTAATGATGAATATTCAGCTATTGTTTACCGTACAGATCGCTTTATTCTTGATAAAAACGCCTTTGGTACCTTTTGGTTATCCGATACTCCGGATGTACCTTCTAAGCACTGGGGTAACGATATTCTGAGGATCTGCACATGGGCGAGGTTGATCGATAAAGCCACAGGGCAAGCATTTTATATTTACAACACCCATCTAGATCATCAATCACAATTATCAAGAGAAAAAAGTGTGCGATTGATCACTCAGGTCATTCAATCACGTTCCCATCAAGACCCTTTTATATTGATGGGAGATTTTAATGCTGGTGAAGACAATGAGGCCATTGAGTATCTTTTAGGTAAAACTAAAGATGCCGATTCATCACCACTGCCAATGTTAGACAGCTACCGAATTGTTCATCCGAACGCGGCGCGTGTTGGTACATTTAATGGTTTTGTGGGTGACCAAACGGGGGCGAAAATCGACTATATTTTTGTTGCACCTGATGTGGATATTAGTGACGCAGATATAGTCACAAATCACACCAATGGCCGTTATGCATCAGACCATTTTGCAGTGACTGCTCGCATACAATTTTTGTCGACTAAGTTCAATCCTTAATGAGCGAACTTAAGTGAAAAACACACAATCAATCAGCGATTTTGCTGCGACAAACCAACCCAAATTATTGACCTTCATTAAAATCCTGGAGAAAAGCGTATCAACACCACAAATAAATTAGCCGCTGCAGGCTCCAGTAGTTTTCAATTTACTGGCGTTGATACTGTGCAGTTACATTGTTATCAATGGCTGCCTGCTGGAGACATCAAGGCAGTGATTCAAATCGCCCATGGCATGGCCGAACATGGCGCTAGGTATGCGCGCTTAGCAGCTTGTTTAAACGCCCAAGGGTTAGCCGTCTATGCTAATGATCATCGGGGCCATGGAAAATCCATACAACACGGGCAGGCACTTGGACATATGGCTGACGAAGATGCCTGGAACAAGGCGGTTGATGATCTGGATAAGCTCAACACCGAGATCCGTAGTCGCCATCCTAATACACCTATTATTCTGCTTGGTCATTCTATGGGTTCCTTCCTAACGCAATCTTATCTAAGTAAATATGGCGAAAACATCGCCGCCGTGGCCTTATCAGCCAGTAATGGCCCACCGGGAGTCCTTGGTAAAATAGCGCAATTGATTATACGATTCGAAAAATTAAGGTTCGGCAAACAGGGGCACAGCGCGCTTATGTCAGCCATGACCTTTAAAGCGTTTAACAAGGCATTTAAACCAAACCGCACTGAGTTTGACTGGTTAAGCCGCGATAATGCTGAAGTGGATAACTATGTTGCGGATCCTCTGTGTGGATTTGAATGTTCGGTTGCCAGTTGGCAAGGTATGTTAGATGCATTAACCAGCATCGCCTCGGATCAAACGCTTGCTGTTATGGATAAAAGCAAAGCCATTTATGTCATTAGCGGCACTGACGATCCCGTTGGTGAAAAAAGTAAAGGGGTGAAGCGCTTACTCGCGGCCTACAAAAAACACAATTTCATAAATGTTACCCATAAATTTTACACCGAAGCGCGGCATGAACTTTTTAACGAGACCAATCGTGATGAGGTCACTAATGATTTTATCGCCTGGGTAGAAGCGACTTTATTACTCGAATAAATAAACAAAATAGGACTTCTATTTCTTCACTCGTTATAGTTGAAGCGCTTGCCCCTAATCATGTATTAGCCAACACTAAGGTTATCGCTATTTTATTTATAACCCTTTGATTATGCTGCCCTTAATATGGAATTTTGAGGCAACAACAAAGCTTAATAACCTCAAGTTGGATTAGGCTGTAGTTATGGAATTGCGGTTTTTCGCTAATATTTGCCTCTATTCTTGGTTTTTTTCGAAGATTTCGATTTCGAAGGCTAGAATAACAAGTATCTTTTCTCGATCAGGAAAATTTAATGCAAGCCCTGTTGAGCCTTTTACTAGGGTGTGTACTGACCTATGCGGTCCTGGAATTGGGTTATTCACCGCCCACCATTTTGGATTTACCCAATAAGGTAAAAGCCATCCCTGAACAATTAATTGCCTCAAGTTTTATTGAAGACCCTAAGGCAGACCTAAAACAAAAACAAACCGCTATTGCCATTATGATCAAAAATAGCAGTCAATATTTTATAGAAATTGATAATGCCTCAAATAACCAGTTTACCCATGCTGCTATAAATAAAATTACCGATCACAAGCTCCTATTGATCAAAAGCTACACCCTAGAATTTGCAAACTTGTTGGAGAAGAACACTTACCCTAGTTTAAGAAAACATTTAATTGAGCGTTATAAAACCACATCGGTGACCGAGCTAAAAATACAGATAATGAAACACAAGATTGCAGAGGATCCATTTGTGTATGCAGAATTGAAAAGGCGTTATCCTGGGAGAACTGACGAACAAATTGTTAGACGCCTTCTAAACTTGGCGGGGGAGTAATTACTCGTTGTAATTAAATTATCTAACAGGACATTGTAAGAGGATAAGACAAAAGACTTTACAGAGATGATTACAAGTCACTATGGGAATTCTTTGTCATAATTTCACCAGTATTGAATACTGGAAAAACAAAGAGCAAGAGCCAAGCCCTATGTAAAATTTATGCTCTATACAAAAAACATCACTGCCAACCAGCCAACATAATTGACGCCCGTAAACAAGATGGTTGATAGTTAGGTGTTAGCGCTGATGTGAAGGTTAAACCTTTGCTTGCAGCCATTTTTCATATGAAAAAGTAAAACCATTGTTAACTAACCACTGCTCAGCTTCTTCAAGACTTTGGGTATAAAACTGATGTTCTGCATTGTAACTAGATACATCGCCAATAATACTTTTTTGCATCTCAAAACGGCATAAAGTGACTTCATGTGTTTGGTTATTGGCCGCACACCAATCATATATTTCCTGAAAGCCTTCAAAAGCTTCAAAGGTTGGCATGATCCAATTGCGAATATCAACAACTGCTGCCCATGGTTGATGTTTAATAGCATCAACCAGTTCTTGGGTATCTTTTAGCACTTTTTTAACTGTACTTGTTGACCACACACTACTCATCTCTACGCACAATACATTACCAACTAAATGTAGTTGATATAGCTCCTGTTTTGTATTTGTGGACACGTTATTGAATTCCTAGTTTTCTTGAGACAGCCCATTAATAATATAAAGTTAAAAGACCAAACTGCCATAACAATATTAAAACAATGCCACATCAGCAATAACTTTGATAGCGTCTAAACACTTATCCTTGAAAAGCCGAGTCGTTTTCAACCTTAATGTTGGTCGTTAAGTTACAAGCCTTAACGTAATAAACCAAAGACAACTTTGTTGTCAGACTATTCAAACTTCAATTGTCACTAAATTCGTGCTAAATTTTGTATACATTTATAAATATGAATACAAAAATGAGATTTAACACTTTTACTTCTGACATTAGCTTCTCAGCCATCAGTGCCGGTTTTATAGCGGTTTTAGTGGGTTATGCTAGCGCTTGGGTGATAGTGTACCAAGCCGCTATTGCCGCTGGGGCGAGTCAAGAGATGATCGACTCTTGGATTTGGGCTTTGGGTCTCAGCATGGGCTTAGGTTGCTTAGGTTTATCACTATATTATCAACGCCCCATTATCATTGCTTGGTCTACGCCTGGGGCTGCCTTGTTGGCCACAACTCTCAGTGGCAATAGTATTGGCGAAGCCATAGGTATTTTTGTATTTGTTGCGGTCTTAACCTTGTTAACCGGGATATCTGGTTGGTTCGATGCGTTAACCAGACGTATCCCTTTGCCTTTAGCGTCGGCAATGTTGGCAGGCATATTAGTCCAGTTTGGCTTAAGTATTTTTACGTCCTTGCAAAGCGACCCGTTAATGGTGGGGATCATGTTAGTGACTTTTTTATTCGCCAAAAGATGGCTACCACGTTACTCAACAGTAGCGGTATTGATAGCAGGGTTTATATGCGCCTACTCCTTTAACCTAATCAACTTAGAGCAAGTTAAATGGTCCCTCGCTATACCCGTCTGGACCTGGCCAGAATTCAATTTGAGTTTATTAATAGGTGTAGGATTACCCCTATTTGTCGTCACCATGACATCACAAAATGTGCCGGGAATAGCAATTTTACGATCTGCTGGTCATAACCAAGCACCAGTGTCTCCGATACTAAGTTGGACAGGCGGATTAAACTTAGTGTTCGCGCCTTTTGGTGCCTTTACTCTAAACTTGGCGGCTATCACCGCAGCCATATGTGCCAGCGAAGAAGCCCATCCAGATCCAGACAAACGTTATATTGCTGGTGTATTCGCTGGGGTCTTTAATATATTGGCAGGTATTTGTGGTGCCGCTGTGGTGAGCTTATTTGCTGCTTTCCCTGCCGCCATGATTGCTGCATTAGCAGGCTTAGCCTTGTTAGGCATTATTAGCGCCAGTTTACAATCGACCTTCGAGCAACCCGATTATCGCGATGCCGCCTTGATTACTTTTTTAGTTACTGCCTCTGGGGTATCCTTTTTTAATATCGCGTCGGCATTTTGGGGCATTACTATTGGGCTTGGTACACTTGCCATTGGCCGCTATGGGAGAACCTAATAGATGACAGATAAACAACCCGCTGAAGCTCTTTATCAACAATTAAAACAAGATATTCGTGATAACAAGTTACCTATAGCATGCCCTTTAAAGCAAGAGCAACTTGCAGCTGACTATGGGGTCAGTCGTATTCCTATTCGGGATGTATTACAGCGCCTAAAAAATGAAGGGTGGCTAACACAATGTGGTAAGCGTGGTGTAATGGTGCACCCATTAAGCGCAACCGAAGCAGAAGATTTATACTTAATGCGAATGTATTTAGAGCCACTTATCCTGAGTCATGCTATACCAAAACTCAATCACCAAATTTTGGGAAAGGCCACCGACATTCTAGAACGACTCGACCAACCAAAGTTAAGCATAGCGCAACATGGCGAGTTAAATTGGCAATTCCATGCCTGCCTTTATGAAGCGGCAAAAAGACCTACCTTGTTCAACAATATTGCCAACCTACATCAACTTTGTTCACGCTACATTGGCTTTCATTCAGTTGAGTTAAATTATGAAAAAACCAGCCAACAACAACATTATCAATTATTAGAAGCCATAAAAGCCAAACAAGTCTCAGAAGCAAAATCTATTTTACAACAACATATTAAAGCCGCTGGACAAGTCATGGTGAAGTATCTCAAACACTCCAAAGAACTATGATCCATAGGGGCAGCAACATATTTAACTTTGCCTTATAATCACTGCCGAACTTGCTGATTTGGCCATAATGCCAGTGCCACTCCTAGCAAAATAACCATAGCAATTAAGCTAAATCGGATACTGGGGATTTCTGCCGCAAATATGCCACCGCCAACTGCTGCCAAAACGGGTACCGACAACTGTACAACCCCACCTTGTGTAGCGGTTAATCCTCGCAATGCAATATACCAGATAGCATAGCCTCCCCCTGAAGTCACAGCCCCTGACATAATTGCCAGCCAAACCCCATTACTGCTTAGTTGTGGTGTAGGTCCAACAAAAAACGTAACACTAAGAACCAGTAAAACCAGTGGCAAGGTACCGATAAAGTTATAAGCTGTACGTTTAATGGGATCGAGACTGGAGTGACGGCCTCGCAATGAATAAACGCCCCAACAAATACCAGACAAACACATAAGCGCTGCCTCTAAGGAAGGAGGCGCGGACGCGCCGGGTAACAGCAATGCAATAAATCCCACTAAAGCAACAGTGATGCCTAGCCATTGAATAGTTGAAGGCCTTTCCCCACTTATCACGCCATAACCTAACATCGTAAATTGAACTGCGCTAAAGAGTATTAAGGCCCCGAGTCCCGTAGGTAAAAATAAATACGCCAATGAAAACGCTAAGGCATAACCAAACAAACTAATAATCGAGATAAGATCCCAACTGATTGACTCTTTTTCTGACGTTTTAAAATACACAAGCAACCCCAAAAACATCGCGGCCGAAACCAGACGAATATGGGTAAAACTAAGGGCATCTATACTCCCATCTAACAGGCCTAAGCGAGTTAATACCGAGTTTGCTGCAAACGCAATCATTGCGATGATAGTTAAAATAAGTGTATTCAATGACATGAGGTAACCCTTGTTATCTGGCGTGTCTTTATTGCTATAGGGAAAAGAGTACTGATAAATGGCCCACTAATAGTTAACGCAGAGTTAAATATTAGCGGGCCATTTATTAAATTAATCAGTTAGCGTTAGTGCTCGGTCTCTAAAAAATCAAAACCTTCGTTAGAATACATTAAGAACTCACAGGGCGTAGCTGAAACACAGGCTGTCACATGCTTTTCGCCCGCTTTCACTGCCCAATAAGATCCCGGTATCATAACCGGAGGATCCGTTTCCCCTCTAAATGGGTTAGTCATTTCCCCTTTTAATACAACAGCTCGATAACTATGGGTGTGAGTATGTTCAGGTGTGGCAAAGTGTGCAGGAAAACTCCCGAAAGTACCATGTGGTCCTGTTTCTCGACTACCATACGCATCTGCAAACGAAACCGGCCCCATCATAGGTATGAAGGTTTTATCTTCTTCTTTAAGTACTTTGGACAAAGTATCATCTTTGGCATAAGCCCCTACTGCCCCCACAACAAGGGTGGCAACCAATATGGCTTTATAGATTAATTTCATTTTTTCTCCTAGGTTATTGCGACAATTCGCCTTGAAGTGCAATTTACTTGAGTGGTTATTTGAATGTAAGTATTGAAAGTCCATTAAAATAGACTCATAGTCCTAAACTATAAAATAACTACGTACTGGTGATTTATTAACATCTCAGATCCATTAAGCGATATTCTTGATTTGCTGGGTGTGCAAAGTTCGGTCTATTTTCAAAAAGACTTTTGCGCCCCTTGGGGAATGCGAGTTGAGAACACAGGTTTTGCGCAGTTTCATATTATTGTGCGCGGTATTGCCACTGTGAGTTACGAAGACAAATTACACCACCTGAGTACTGGGGATGTGATCCTTTTCCCTAAAGGTGCAGCGCATACTATATGTGATGCAACAGAAAGTTCGGTGAAGTCGGGACAAGAAGTGCTCTTAGCCCATGAACGCGGCGAAGAGTTATTTGCATCTTCAGGACGAGCGACGCGAATGATATGCGGACACTTTGATTATGATTTTGGCTATAAACATCCATTGATCCAAGAGTTACCGGATATAATCGTCATTCGTGCGGAACGTTTGCCTGATACCTATAATTTAATGGGTCTTCTCAACATTCTTATTGCCGAATCAATCCAACCTAGACCGGGCAGTAACGTACTTATACGGAAACTTTCCGATGCCTTATTAGTCTCTATTTTTAGGGCTTATTTCGAGTTAAATAAAGATCAGCTAGGCTTTCATAATGGTTTACGTGACGCCCGAATAGCCCGTGCGGTATCTTATATCCACCAGCAAGATTGGTCTGATTTGGGTCTCGAACGACTCGCAAGCTTGGCTGGCATGTCACGCTCTGCTTTGGCACATAGTTTCAAGAAAATGCTCGGGTATTCTCCAGGTGAATACGCCACGCGCTGGCGACTATTAAAAGCCGCAGCCATTTTACGGGATTCAGACACCCGTATAGAAACCTTAGCCATGGACAGTGATTATACTTCTTCTACCGCGTTTTCCAGGGCATTCAAAGCAATGTTTGACTTAACGCCTAGCCAATATCGCAATGCCTTTCAAAAAACAGTAGAAAACCAAAGAAATTAATCCTTAGCGCTACAGTTGGTCTACTAATTTATACTTATCCAAAGTACTTTCGAGTGCAGCCATGCCGGCTGGTAAATCAAGGTTTTGACCTAATAAATTAAAACTGGCACCAAAGGCATGTAAAGTGCGAAACAAGTTATGGGTGCGACATTGTTCCCCCATTTGTCCAATACGTACAATGTTGGCACCAAAAGAACCGGATATTTCGACTTTGTAACGTTTAGACATAGTGCTGAGTAATTGTTTACCGTCTATCCCATCAGGTACTTTTATGCCCACAACAGAATTTAGTCTAGCTTCAGGTTTAACGTGTAGCGTCAGCCCCATAGCTTCAATTCCTGCTTGCAAAGCCTGTGAACTGCACAAGTGACGTTCAAACCTTACATTTAACGTTTCAGTACAAACCAATCTTAAGGCTTCATGAATCGCTAATATCCCAGAAACAGGTGCGGTGTAATGATAAGACTTTTTATACCAGAATTGGTCGGCTAACTTAGCGTCTAAACACCAATGGCGTAGCTGATCAGAACGCGACTGAATATGTTCCCAAGCTTTACTTGAAAAACCAATTAACGACACACCGGGAATACAAGACAAACCTTTTTGTCCGCCTGTTATTACTGCATCAATACCCCATTCGTCCATATCAAATTTCATGGTACTTAAGGTACACACAGCATCAACAATCACTAGACAGTTATGGGCTTTTGCAGCGGCTGCGATAGCAGCCAACTCGTTGTTACACACAGTACTAGAGGTTTCACCTTGCACTATGGTTAATACTTGTGGTTTATGTTGTGCAATATACTCAGCCACTACAGCAGGATCTGCGCTTTGACCTTCTTCTACCATTAAACGTACAACATTTGCTTCAACACGCTCAGCCATTTCGGCTAATCGATTACTAAAAAAGCCATTGCAAACACTCAGCACTTTACTGCCTGGTATCACTAGATTCGCCACGGCCATTTCCATTGCCGCAGAGCCAGGACCTGCAACCCCTAAAATATGCCCAGTTTCGGTTTGAAACACATACCGTGACATTAACTTAACTTGTTCAATAATCTGCGCCATGGTATCGCCCAAATGATTGATAACGATACCGTTGGCAGCTGCCACTCTAGCAGGAATAGGAACAGGCCCCGCTCCCATCATCAACAATGGTTCTTCGGGTAAAATACTGTCTAACGACAAAATACCTTGGGGCGACTTGATACGCACGATTATTCCTTATTTTGGTTTAACTCATATGCCCTGAGTATACGGAAAACCAACAAGGATCCGACGTTTTTTCTGGCACAGAGTCTGCCAATATCTGCTAATAAATACCCAAAGCGAATATCAACGCAACAGATGCAAAAAATGTAGATGTTTATGGTATTGATCAATCACATCATTAATCACGGCTTGTTTCGACCACCCCATAATATCGTAATCTTGACCGCCTTCAGCCAAATGCACTTCTGCTCGATAATAGGTATGATCGTCGGCACTTTCTTGAGACTCTTCGTTATCCGGTGAAAAACTAGGCTGCAGGTATTTTTCGCACTTAATACCATAAGAAAAAGAATATTCACTGCCGTGCTGCACACTCAAGCTCAACATATTTTCTGCGCTAACAATCTCTGACTCAATCTGATTATTAGCCAATTCTTTACTGACACTCTCTAGGGCTCTTCGCACTGTGTCATCAATAAATTGAGTGACCGCGGTTTTGTTGGGAAATTGTATTATTGCCGAAAGCCGCTGTTCCCATCCGCTATCTGTTGTAGGTGGATGTGGGTGCAAGTTCATGGCCAAACTGGCTTTTTTGTGGGTTTCTATACGTAATGCCTTTATCAACCCTATCAACGATAGTAATAAAATGATGGCAAAAGGCAAAGCCGTGGCAATAGTCATAGTTTGTAACGCATTTAGTCCCCCAGCAGTCAGCAAGATTGCAGATACCAGCCCTACTCCAACGGCCCAATATATACGTTGCCAAACCGGTGTGTCGTTTTTACCATGAGAGCATAGCATATCGACCACCATTGCCCCTGAGTCGCATGACGTCACAAAAAACACCACTACCATCAAAGTTGCGATAAAACTTAACAGCTGTTGAAATGGAAAATTCTCTAAAAACACGAAGAGCGCCACTGGTGCATTGGTACTGACCATATCGCCTAGTTTATCCACACCCTGAGTATAAATAAGATCAATTGCTGAGTTACCAAATACTGTCATCCAGAATAAGGTAAAAGCGGTAGGGATCACTAACACCCCCATCACAAATTCTCGAATTGTGCGTCCGCGTGAAATACGCGCGATAAAAAGCCCCACAAAAGGAGCCCATGCTAACCACCAGCCCCAGTAAAAAATGGTCCAGCCGCCAATCCAATCGGTTTTGTCATAGGCAAATAAGTTAAAAGTATTTCGCACAATATCAGACAAATAGGCGCCAGTATTTTGCACATAGGCCGTGAGCAAAAACACAGTGGGGCCTAAAATTAAGATGAAGAGCAGTAAGGCAATAGCCAAAATCATATTCAACTCTGATAAGCGTCGTATACCTTTATCTAATCCAGTCGCAACCGACACAATAGCGACGGCGATAATGCCAATCATCAGATAAATTTGCACAGGTACAGACTCTTCTAGATCAAATAAATAATTCAATCCTGAGTTAATCTGTGCGGCGCCCAACCCCAACGATGTCGCAATCCCAAACACTGTACTAACCACAGCAAGAATATCCACAGTGTGCCCCGCCCATCCATAAATACGATCGCCAATCATGGGGTATAAAGCAGAACGTAAAGTAAGCGGCAAATTGAGCCTAAAACTGAAGTAGGCCAAGATTAATCCAACTACTGCATAGATTGCCCAGGCATGTAATCCCCAGTGAAAAAAGGTCATTTTCATGGCTTCACGCACAGCTTCGGTTGTGCCTTGGGTCGCCGTTGGAGGTGATAAAAAGTGCATGACAGGTTCGGCAACACCAAAAAACATTAACCCAATTCCCATCCCTGCTGCAAACAACATTGATAGCCAAGTAGGCAAAGAAAAATCAGGTTTACAGTGATCTGGACCTAGGCGTATTTCACCAAAACTAGAAAATCCGACATAGAGCACGGTAAGAAGAATGATAGCCACCGACACCACGTAAAACCAACTGCCATTTTCGATAATAGTGCTTTGGAGCTCAGTAAAAAACACATCGGCCATTTGTGGCGCAATCAACGCAAAGATAACTAAAGCTAAAATTGAAAGTGAAGAAAGATAAAAAACGGGACGATTGAGATGTTGATCTATTCGAGTTAGCGCCACTTAAGTAAGCCTGTAAATCTAATTATTAAGTCGCAATATAACCTATCCATTAGCTATTTTAAACTAGGCTTATAATTAGAATGCAATGCATTTATTCACTCCTGAATAAAGTCTTCGCTGGGAATCCCCTTAGAAAATGGCGCTAGAATCTGGTATAGTCGCAGTTGCCACGTCAATAAAAAATTTGTATTGAAACTAAATATTGTAAACATTGGAATAGGAGTCACTCTTATTCCTGGGCAATGTTTACAAAAGCCAAAAGGTTCTTATCACATGAACAGAACAAAAATAAGTTGCGCAATAGTCACAGCACTCGCTTTAAATCCAGCGATAGCACAAGAAAAAAAAGCAAAAGCACAAATAGAAACTATTCAAGTTACCGCTACGAAAAGAACTGAATCAATACAGGATGTACCTGTATCTGTTTCAGCATTAAACGGCGAAGCATTGGAAAATTTGGGTGTAGAAAGCTTTAACGATTATGTAGAGTTTCTTCCAAACGTTGTTTTCCAGGGCACTGGCCCCGGTCAAAATGAGATTTATATCCGAGGTGCAGCCACCACACAAACGAATATTTCTGTCTCTTCAGTACAGGCATTACAACCCTCAGTAGCGTTTTATCTCGACGAACAACCCGTTTCCATGCAAGGCAGAAACTTAGACGTTTACGCTGCCGATATGCAACGCATCGAAGTACTGCCTGGTCCACAAGGCACACTTTTCGGCGCAAGTTCACAATCAGGTACAGTGCGCATGATCAGTAAAAAACCTGATCACACCGGTTTTTCCGGTGGCATGGATGTGAATATAGGTAGTACAAAAGGCGGCGAAATGAGTAATTCCGTCGAAGCTTTTATGAACTTTACGCCTACCGATGAGTTAGCCATACGCGTAGTTGCTTACAATGACAAGCAAGGTGGATGGATTGACAATATCCTCAACAAGCCTGGTGAAGGTGGTTATATAGGCAGTGCCGTTGTAATTGATAGAATATCAGGTGGCGTGTTAAGCGACCCACAAAATACGCCTATAATTTCACCTGAAAATGGCACTTTAGTAGAAGATGATACTAACGATGCAGTTTATGCAGGTGTGAGAGTCGGTATGTCCTATTTAATCAATAATGATTGGTCATTGTTGCTGCAACACACCGCGCAGTCGCTAGAAACCGAAGGGGTATTTTCTTACGATCCTAACCTTGAAGGTGAAAGTTCTGTTAACCGTTTTATTCCTGAAGATAATGATGATGAATTCGGACTCACCACTTGGACTTTGAAAGGTCGTTTAGACAAGCTTGATATTGTTTACACAGGTGGTTATTTAGACCGTGAAATCAGCTCTACTATCGATTACACGGGTTATACCAACGGCGGTTTGTTCTCAGCCTATTATGTATGCCAATACGGTTCATCGGTTGCAGCAGAAGATGAGCGCTGCTTAGACCCCACTAAATATTATAAAGAACAAACAGATACGTCGCGTATTACGCACGAGTTGCGTTTTAATACAGATGTAGATAATGCTTGGCGCGTGACTGCTGGTATCTTCTATGACGATCAAGAACTGGGAACCGTAGGTCAATTCAATATTGCCAATACAGATAAGTTCCCTGATCTTGCTAGAACACTTCCAGGTAGTGAAGGTATTAATTCTGACGGCGGACCTTTCGAGTCTGGCATTAGTTTTGTTAACGATGTAACTCACACCATCGAACAAGTTGCAGTATTTGGTCAGATTGAATACGATCTTACAGATAAGCTAACCGCTACTTTGGGCGCACGCTGGTATCAAATTGATGACATTTTTAAAGGCTCAACAACCAGTACTGATGTGAGTCGTAGAATTCGCGCATTTGGTACTCAAGACCCTGCAGAATTAGACTTAGCAACAGGTGGTGATGGCCCAGGGGTACTTCAAGCAGCCATTGAAAGTGGCCAATTGGATGTAAGCTTATTAGACGATAGCGGTACGTTAACCGTTGACGATACTATTTTTAAAGCTTCGTTAGACTATAAATTGAACGACGACATACTGTTGTTTACCACCTATTCAGAAGGATTTAGACCGCCAGTTACCAACCGTCAAGGTGGTGACCTTGCGAGTAATCAAAGTGGTGCGTTTGAAGGTTTTAGGATCCCTGTTTATTCTACTACCGATAGTCTGGATAATTTTGAGTTAGGCATGAAAGGTGACTTTTTAGATGGAATTGTACGGATAAATGCGACTGCTTTTTATTCTGAAATTACCGACTTACAAACTTCACGTTATGACCCCACCAACATCAGCTTCTTAGTATTCACTGATAACGTGGGTGACGCAGAAATTAAAGGTGTAGATGCGGATATTACATGGCTAGCAACAGATAACTTAGTTATCAACGCGGCCTTTAGTGTACTCGATACCGAATTAACCCGTGTTAATGCTGAACTTGCTGGTATTGCTCCAGGTGTGGGTGCACAACTACCTTACTCTGCTGAGTTCTCGGGGAATATTCGCGCCCGCTATTATTTCGAACTTGATAATGGTTACGATGGTTATGTGAATGCATCGGTTAGCTATACAGGTGAACGTTTAGCTGGCATGTCTATGGATGCCTATGTAACTGAAGACGCAACACGATTGATATACGGTACAGGCTCTGGTTTACCGATTCAGAATGAAGCTGCCACTTATGATGGCACCTCATTTACAGACTCGAATGGCGATGTTTTCCAAGGCGGACGCTACATTCAAGAAAGTTATGCCATTGCCAATCTATCTGTTGGTATCACTAAAAATGACTGGAAAGCCGAGTTTTATATAGATAACCTCACTGACGAAAGTGCGGTACTTTATATAGATACACAGCAATTTACGCCCAAAGTGGTTACTAACCGTCCTCGTACAATAGGAATGAGACTGTCTTACGATTTCTATTAGGATAGTGCGTTAGGGTGAATTGCCCTACTAATAAAGGCAAGCTTTTAGCTTGCCTTTATTTTTTATCTAGTAAAAAATCCCCTAGGCAATTTATGCCAACATTACTCAAAAAATAAAATCATATGGAGATAACACGTGGTAACAAACGTCAGTACACATGACATCAAGATTGACGACATCAAACGTGCACTTCAATCAGGCAATACTGACAACGCCCTATCACTTTCACGGCAAGCACTAAATGAAATTGATGATGGGCAAGAAAAAGTAGAAGTATTGTATTTTTTAGCCGTTACTTTACGTACAAAAGGTTTAATAAAAGAAGCAGCAGACACTCTTAAACAACTCATAGCTACCGACCCAAATCACGCCCGTGCTCACCAAGAAAATGGCTATTTATTTTTAAGTGCAGGCAATAAACCTAATGCAGCAACCGCGTTTTCTAGAGCGACTCGGCTTAACCCCGCATTATTATCTAGCTGGCAGAAACTCGCCCCTCTATACGCTGAATTGAATCATAACGAAGGCGAAAAATTAGCGAATCAACGGATCAACTATCTCACGCAATTACCCGCGGAAATTCGTGGAGCTCGAGACCTCATGTATGAAGGGAAATTGGCTGTAGCTGACAAAGTATGTCGGCGTTTTTTGCAAACACACAAACATCATGATGAAGCCATGCTGCTTTTAGCTGAAATTGGCATCAAATTAAAACTCTATCATGAAGCCGAATTCTTATTGGATAGCTGCGTCGCAATATATCCTCACCACGAAGCTGCACGAGCAGAACTTGTGCAACTATTATCTAAATTGGGCAAGTTTGACCAAGCCAAATTACAAGCTGAATTTTTACTAGACGAACATCCCAATAATCACCAATATCTTGCGGCAAAAGCCAGCGCTATGGTGGGCTTGGGTGAAGTTGAGCAAGCTATTAGTCTTTACCAAAAGATCTTAGAAGATCGTAACGATTTACCAGGCATTCAATTACTTCTTGGCCATGCTTATAAAGCAAATGGGCAAATTGCCCTAGCAGTTGCAGCTTATCAACTCGCCTACAAAATACGCCCTGACTTCGGTGATGCCTATTGGAGTTTAGCCAACACTAAAACCTATAGATTTACCGATAACGAACTCGCCCAGATGCAGGCACAACTTGAAACGGTCGAAATTGACATAGACGATAAAGTTCATCTCGAATTTGCTTTGGCTAAAGCCTATGAAGATCGTCAACAATTCGACAGCGCATTTAACTATTATAAAAATGGCAATGCCTTAAAAAATCAAAATAATCATTACTCAAACGCTAAGTTAAGCGAACAAATGCAGGCACAAAAATCGGTCTTCACCGCAGATTATTTTAAAAGGCACCAAGATGTTGGCGATCACAGCCCAGATCCCATTTTTATAGTGGGCCTGCCTAGAGCAGGTTCTACCTTGTTAGAACAAATATTAGCCTCACATTCACAAGTGGATGGCACCATGGAGTTGCACAATGTACTAGGCTTGGCGGCAAGGTTAAGAGGCAGTAAAAGCGGCTACCCAAAGGTTGTGACTGAATTAGACAACGAATACTTTGCTCGTTTTGGACAACAATTTATTGCAGATACCCGATGTTACCGCCAAGGTGCCCCATTTTTCATAGACAAAATGCCCAATAACTTTATGCATATTGGTTTAATTAAGTCCATATTGCCCAAAGCCAAAATAATTGATGCTAGACGAGATCCTATCGCCTGTTGTTTCAGTGGTTACAAGCAGTTATTTGCCGAGGGACAAGAATTTTCTTACGACTTTGACAATCTCATCCATTATTACCAATCTTATCAGTCCTTAATGACACACTGGGATAACGTATTACCTGGCTTTGTATTAAAAGTGCAACATGAAGACGTAATTGATGATCTAGAGACCCAAGTCAGACGCCTATTAGATTTTTGTCAGTTACCCTTCGAAGCATCCTGTTTGCAGTTTTACAAAACGAAACGCACCATTAAAACCCCAAGTTCAGAACAGGTTCGTCAACCAATAAACGCTAGCGCGCGAGAGCAATGGAAACATTTTGAGGCTCACCTAAAGCCTTTGATTAAAGCTTTTGACAGCGTATAAAGTGACTTAGTAGCTCACCAGCAGATCTTATTCGATTAACTGAGCATTTTGTGGCAATCTAAATTGCAAACACTAATAGAGTGTTTAATGCTCAAACTCTAAGGATAAATATGAATAACAAACTTCTCGGCATTGTACTTATTGTTGTTGGTATGGCTTTAGCTTTGTGGGGTTACAACGTATTTGACTCCGCAGGCGCTCAGTTCAGTCGAGCACTCAATGGCGATACACCAATTGAAGCTTGGTTAGGTATGGTCGGTGGTGTAATTTGTATCGCAGTGGGTTTAGGAAAAATACGCTAACAATAACGCCATAGGCAGTGCCCCGAACTCACTTTTAGTCTTTCCTTAAATATGCAATTATCTAAACGGTGATTTGCCCCCAATTAAATAACGGTTCCAAATGAAAAAAGCAATCTCCTATCTAGTTCTTTTGGCTAGTACTTTCACTATAGTTAACAACATATCGGCTCAAGAAGACCACAATAAACCGAATTTTCAGGTCAATTATCAGAAGTTTGTTTTAGATAATGGTTTACAAGTGATCATGCATATTGACCACTCTGATCCCGTGGTGGCTGTCAACTTAACTGCACACGTAGGATCAGCCCGTGAAACGGAGGGGCGCACTGGTTTTGCGCACATGTTTGAACATTTACTGTTTCTAGAATCAGAGAACCTAGGAAAAGGTGGCTTAGATAAACTGTCTGCAAAGATTGGTGGTTCTGGGGCTAACGGTTCTACCTCAAGAGATAAAACCAATTATTTACAAACTGTGCCCAAAGATGCCTTAGAAAAGATGCTTTGGGCTGAAGCGGATAAACTGGGCTGGTTTATCAATACAGTCACAGAACCCGTTTTGGAAAAAGAAAAACAGGTTGTTAAAAACGAAAAACGCCAAAGCAGTGATAACGCCCCTTATGGTCACAACTGGCTTGTGATCGATCAAAACCTCTATCCCCAAGACCACCCTTATCATTGGCAAGTGATTGGGTCGCTGGCAGATCTGCAAGCTGCGACCTTAGATGACGTTAAACAGTTTTTTAAGCGTTGGTACGTACCAAATAACGTCACTTTGACCTTAGCCGGTGATTTTGATCCAGTACAAGCAAAAAAATGGGTTGAAAAATATTTTGCTGAAATTAAAGCAGGCGACAAAATCACCCCACTAAAAAAACGTGCCGCTAAGCTTAAACAAACTAAAAAGTTATACCATGAAGATAACTTTGCCAATCAGCCACAACTGACCAGAGTCTACCCCACTGTTGAGCAATTTCACCCTGACTCTTATGCCCTTAATGTATTGTTTGCCTATTTGTCAGAAGGTAAATCAGCGCCCCTTTATAAAGTATTAGTAGAAGGTAAAAAACTGGTACCAAGACCTGCTATCTACCATCAAACCAGTGAATTGTCAGGCCAAGGCTTTGTGTTTGCCAGAGCTTATGCAGACAAAGATTTAGATGAAGTTAATGCAGGCATAGATCAAGCCTTTGCGCTTTTTGAAAAGGACGGTATTTCAGAGCAAGATCTTAAACGTATTTTAGCCAGCCAAGAGACAGATTTTTACAACCAACTTTCTAGTGTATTGGGTAAGGGTGCACAACTGGCTTATTACAATATTTATACTGGCGATCCGGGTTACGCAAGCAAAGAAATCGAAGCCATCTTAAGCGTTACTCGCCAAGACGTAAAACGGGTTTACAACCAATACATTAAAAACAAGCATTATGTGCTCACCAGTTTTGTGCCTAAAGGCCAAGTGGCATTAGCAGTTGAAGGCTCACGCCAAGCAAACGTCACCGAAGAGCAAGTCGTACAAGGCGCCGAAAAACAAGTCGATCCTAAAGTCGCTGCTAGCTATGTAAAAACCCCTTCAAGCTTTGATCGCTCTAAAGAGCCAGATTATGGCGCACCAGCCGAGGCTGTGGTACCTAACATATGGCAAGCTCAGCTTGGTGCCATGCAAGTGTTAGGTATTGAAATAAATGAAGTGCCCTTAGTGGATATGGAAATTGTGTTAGACGGCGGCCAACTACTAGAGTCTGTTGATAAAGTGGGGGTTAGCAATATACTGGCGCAAATGCTCACCAGCGGCACCCTAGATAAAACCCCTGCAGAATTAGAAAATGCGATTAAGTTACTTGGTGCATCCATAAATGTCGAAGCAAACCAAGAAGATATACGAGTAAGAGTGAATACTCTGGCTAAAAATTTCGAACAAACCATGGCCTTAGTGAAAGAAATAATGCTAACGCCCCGTTGGGATAAACACGAATTTAGCTTGATTAAACAACAAACTATTGCGCAAATGCAGCAGCAACAAGCCAATCCTAGAGATATTGCAGAAGATCACTTTAAACAGCTTATCTACGGTAAAAAACATATTCGCGCTCACAATATCTTAGGTACCGCTGAATCAGTGGCGTCCATCAACCTAGATGATGTAAAAGCTTTTTATCAGCAAAATATGGCACTAAATCAGGCCCGTGTACATGTGGTGGGGGCAATAGATAAAAAGCCTGTGCTAGCCGCCTTGTCGCAGCTAAAAACGAAGCAGTCTGTCACTGTCGACTCCCCTAAATTAGCCTCGGTGACTAAGCCGCAACAAGCCAAGGTTTATTTCTTTGACGTGCCTAATGCCAAACAAACAGTGGTAAACATTGGCTACCCTGCCCTTGCAGCAACAGACCCAGATTATTATCCGGCGACTATTATGAATTACATTTTAGGCGGTGGTAGCTTTGCATCTCAGCTAACCCAAGAACTACGGGAAGGCAAAGGGTATACCTATGGAATTTATTCTAGCTTTTCAGGCAGCCAAGACCCGGGGCCATTTAGAATTTTTACCCAAGTGCGCACTAACGTAACCTTAGAGTCGGCCCAGTTGATCAAACAGATCCTTGAAGACTACGCTGATAAGTATTCACCAGAAGATTTAGCCAATAGCCAAAGCTTTTTAATTAAAAGCAATGCCAGAGCTTTTGAAACCGCAAGGGCAAAATTGGCCTTATTAGACAACATAAGCAAATACAACTGGCCAGTTGATTATGTGAAGCAGCGCGAACAAATAGTCAACAAGATCACAGTTGAAGAAGTCAAAAGCTTAGCTAAAAAATATCTAGATACTAATAAAATGATCTGGTTATTTGTCGGCGATGCCAAGACCCAATTACCGCGTATGGCCGAGTTAGGCTTTGGTGAGCCAATTTTATTAAATCCCTCTACAGATAAGTAAGCTGAAGCCCCACTTTTTAGCAGTTATCGAGTGATGAGGCGCGCGCTTCATCACTCCCATTACCCCCATTACCCTGTCTCCATTTAATGCCTCTCACCGAAAGCTTGACTTTTAGTTGGCCGACTTTCTACACTGACTTTTTAATAAAATTACCCCGGCAATAACCTATATATTAGTAATGAGTAACCTTCTGGTTATGTTTGCTGTTAGGTGGTTAATCGCTGATGAGTTAAACCAAACTGTGTTAACTATGGGTGTAATTCAATAAATTATTACTCATCGACTTTTTATTGTCAGCGCAAATCACCGCTAATTGTGACCCGAATTTGCAAAAGATTAGCGAACAAAGACTTAAAAATAACGCCGCAGTTTTTGCCGGTGAAATACCTAAATGGAGCTTTATCAAGACAACGGTGGCGTCACTTGGGATCGTGAAACCATGATTTCCAATACTCAAAAATTTGCCTGTGGAAAATTCACTAGTAATCTAATTAACCAGTCATTTAACGCATTTTCAATTAAGGACTATGGAGCGATTACCGAGGGTGTGCACCTTTTCTGTCAAAGTGAAACTCAACAATGTGAGGGTAAAGCAAAGTTCGTTATGGTCTGGCGTAACACAAATAATAACTGGAGCATTACTAGATTCCTAAGTTATGGGCACGGTGAAAATAACCAAATTACCAATAATTAAGTCAGATCCTTTTTATTCACTAAATGCTAAATTAATTTACATCCAGACCATAAAATGGCAGGCGCTAAAATTTTAGCGCCAGATTAAATCTAAAAAGTAGCCTTTACACTCGCTATTAAAGATCGTTATTCTAACTGCATAATAATAAAAAAAGAACAAGGTTAATTGTCTATGTGGTTTCAACGATCTTTACGTGCCCGCTTGTTATTGGGTGTGATTGGCAGTCTTGCCGTGTTGTTTGGTCTTTATGGTTTGTGGCAAGTAAATGAGGTAAAACGCGACACGCAAGCGCGAGTAGATCGGGATATCACCGCCTTAGTACAACTCGAAGCGGCCGGCATAAAAGGATTTTTTGAAGCCAAAGGGCAGATCATTCATAGCGTATTTGCGAATCCTTTGGTGCTTGACTGGTTTGCCGATTATGACGATCGTGGCAGTAAGATCAGTCAAAATTCAGATTATCAAGACCTTACCAGATACTTTAAATACTTCTCTGATCAAGACCCCGCCATTAAAAGTGTATTTTTTGGTTCAGCCAATACCTTTGAATATTTCGATTTAGAAGGACGTTATGATGGCGATCCTAATTATTACACTAACAAACGCCCGTGGTGGGCAGAAGCTATAGGCAAAGACCGTTTGTATGTGACTAATCCAGCGGTAGACGCTAATGATGGCTCTATTTCAGCAACAGTCAAAACAACCGTAAACCATAACGGTGAGTTTATTGGGATAGGTGGGATGGACATCCTGATTACCACCCTTGGAGAGCTGCTAGGTACCATAAAGTATCAAAATGTTGGCCATGCTTTTTTGGTCACAGATGAAGGCGTGTTGGTGTATTTTCCCGGTTTTAATGAAGCCTTTCCGCCAGGCAGTGATATTCAGCAGGTAGAGCGTCATTTTAAAAACAGTGAAGGTTTTGTTCAGTTAAAAACCGAATTAAGTAATCATGCCCAAGGAAATACCCAAGTCACCTGGAAAGGTGAGTCCTATCAGTTGATTTTCCAAGAAGTGGCCAGTGAATACCCTAGCATGAATTGGAAACTTGGCTTTATGCTACCTCAAAGCATTGCCGATACCCCCGTCACTCACGCAATGTGGATGACAGGTGTAACGCTTTTATTAATGCTTATCGCCATGGCCGTTGTAGTGGTCTTGATTTTTGCACCTGTCATGAAACCCATACATTTTATGCTTAGTGCCATGAAGGATATTTCTCATGGTGAAGGTGATCTAACCAAACGTATTGAAGTAAACCGTGAGGATGAAATTGGCCAATTGGCAGCTGAATTTAACGGTATTATGCAAAAAATTCAAACCTTAGTGCGCAATACGGTTGAGATTACCCAAGAAGTGTCTCAAGCAGCTAAAGACGTGTTTATTGCCACTGAAGACACCCGCAGCGTAGTAAACAAAGAAAGGCAGCAAGTCGAATCTGTGGCTAAAGCCAGTCAAGAAATGGCCGACACTAGCCAAGACGTGGCCAAAAGCACCACAGATGCCATGAACATGGCAGACGAAGCGAAAACCAGTATGGACCTAGGCAGCCAGGTTTTACATTCTGCGGTCATCAATATAGGCGAGTTATCTAAGCAAATAGATGACGCAGCCGAAGTTGTTATGAAGTTAGAGGGCGAAACGGACAAAATTGGCCAAGTATTAGACGTGATCAGCAATATTGCAGATCAAACTAACTTATTGGCCTTAAACGCCGCCATTGAGGCCGCACGAGCCGGTGAACAGGGCCGTGGTTTTGCAGTGGTAGCAGATGAAGTGCGCACGCTGGCCAGCCGTACGTCTGAATCGACCCAACATATTCTAGACATTATCACTACCTTACAAAGCACTGCCCGACAGGCAAATGACTCTATGCAGGCCAGCAACCTCAAAGCAGACGAAGGTGAGGCGCAAGTGCAAAAACTCGAAGTGGTACTAACCGATGCCACTAACCATATTCACGAAATACAAGGTCGCATGCACGGCATCGCTGCAGCCAATAGTCAGCAAGCGACTATAGCTTCAGAGGTAGCTCAAAACGTACTTATGGTCAACAAGTTAGCCGACGAGTCAGTAGCAGATATTAAACAGGTAGAGACCAGCATTACCCAGTTGCAAACACTGTCTGAATCACTAGCAGAGGTATTACGCCACTTTAAAATCTAATGAGTAGTAGAAATAAAAAGGGTTAGATCCTTTTTATTTGGAAAACAACGACATAATCACTATGTTTTCCCATCCATTGAAATAAAAGGTAAACCTAAGTGACCTATTTAAGGGTAATTCATCTTTTTTTGTGTAACCACCTAGGAGGCCGTATGTGTAGTTCGCCCAAGTCCACTGGTAATGTGCGCAGAAGACGAGTCAAAGGTGTGTTTGAATCTATGGATCCTACTACTCGCACCAGTTTTGTTGCTAAAGCAAACCCAGCGCAAGAAAGACGTAGTGAAGTAAAAAACTCTGTTGCTAATACTTATCGTAAGAATGCAGCTAAAATGCTCGCGAAGAAAAAACTAAGTGACAAGAAGCCTCCCCAGAAAGAAGGTTTATTTTTAAGTTTTTTGCATAGCTTAGGCTTTGCTGTATAAGCCAAAACTTATGCCGTTGATAATACCTGAAACTTTCTCAAACAGGTCTAGCCCTGAACTGTCAGGGCGATAAGCGGTTATAGATTTTGGCTATGACTTATGGCAAGTTCACTGAGATAGCGGTCGTTGCTCTAGGCTTTAATAGCAAAGCACGCTTCGCGCCATCATCCATGATGGTTTTTCACACAGAATCCCTTCTGTGCGACTTACTTTTTTTCTGCAGGCAAAAAAAGTAAGCAAAAAAGCCCGCTCGTAGGCTATGTTCTTCATCCAGTTATTAGGCAAATTTAGCAGGTCGTTTTCGACCGTTCCCGACGAGCGAAAACTCAATTTGCTCCCGGCAAATTGCCCTACTAAATTCACCTAATAACTGGCGAACATAAATACGAGGGGAAAGACAAAAGCATCGGCTATCGCCGACAAAGCTTTGGTGGCTCCGCTACTGGTTTCCGCCTCTAAAGTTTCAGCACAAAATGGCTTATTTTAGGGGCAAATGCATGTGGACGCCACGCGGGACGCCATTAGAGCGAAATCCGTAGAGAACGTTATTTCGCGACAACGCGGTTGGCGCCCATAAATTAAGCCATTTTTTGCGGTTAAGAACTTTAAGTAGCGGCGGCATTTTTTGGTTACTTATTTTTTGCTGTTGAAAAAAAGTAACTGGCTCGAAGGGATTCGAGACAAAAACATCAGGGATGATGGCGCGAAGCGTGCTTTTGATTTTAAGCCAAGAGCAACGACTGCTTCCTGCTATTCAGAGACAGCCATATTAACTATCTGCAATGTCGGCTAATGGCTGTTAGTTCAACAGTCGTCTCATCATATAACTTCCCCTAAAAACAAAAAACGCCCAGTTAGGCGTTAATTGTTGTTCTTTTATCAATAATCACTAAGTTTATTGGTCAATCACTTTAAAGCTTATTGAACTTGGGTATTCTTCACTGTGATACACCTTGTGTTGCGCCTTCACGTAATCTTCTTCTGTAGCGTTAAAGATATTGTCGACGTACTTTTGTGGGTTCATGTCCATAAAAGGGAACATGCTGCTTTGTACCTGAATTTGTAACTTATGCCCTCGTTTGATGGTATGTAAAACATCATACAATTCAAATTTAACCAAGGTAGGTTTATTAGGTTCAAAGGGCTCAGGCGTACTCATGCTGTTTCTGAAGCGTCCACGAATGATGCCCCAGCGCACTAATTCGTGACGGTTGCCGGTTTTTTTGTCAACTTTGTTGGAGGTTTCATCCATGCCAGGAAATACATCCACTAATTTCACTACAAAATCACCTGCACTTTGGTCAGTAGAGACCCATAAATTAATATCAATAGCGCCAGCTATGGTTTGGTCTTCGGTAGCCACGTCGCCATTAAAAACCAACACATCAGTGCGACGGGCAGTAAAGCGTTGATCTTCTGCCATGTAAGGGCGATCCCAACCACGGCTTACTTTATCTGAGTGAGGAACAGGTTTATTTGGATCGCTTATATAATCGCTTGAACCACCATTAGACTCTTTGCTCTCAAGCAGCTTTTCGTTCGCACCCATATAGAGCACCACATCTTTGCCTTGTTTGGGAGGCCAGGTATCGAACTCTCTCCAGCGATTAGCACCCGTTTCGAACATAGTCGCTTGAGCCAAAGATTCAGCTTTAGTGTCTTTGTCCTTCTTAGCGTCTTTTAGGTTTTGTTTAAAAAAGGGTAATAGAATACGTTCTTGGAACCATTCACTGGTATTAAAACCAAATTCTGCTTCACCCATCTTGCTACCGTCTTTGGCATTCCATTGACCGTGATACCAAGGTCCCATTATGAGGTGGACGTTATCCTTTTTATTCGCTTTTGACATGCTTTGATAGGTGGCCAAAGGTCCATAAAGATCTTCGGTGTCATACCAACCACCTACGACTAAGGTAGCCGGTTTTACATTATCAAGATGGGGTAACACATTACGCGCTTGCCAATATTCATCATAATTTGGATGCTCAGTTAATTCGTTCCAAAACGGTCGCTCACCTTTGAAATAGTTTTTATTAACGTTACTTAATGGACCTAAATTTCGGAAAAACTCATAACCATCTGGAGTGATTGAATCCATTCCTTTTGGCCAATAAGCAAACTGCCCTTCGCGCTGTTTGTCGAAAGTGTCGAAGAAAATAAAGGCCATTGGTGTAGAAAATGCGCCATTGCGATGAAAATCATCATAAAACCAGTTGGCAATAGGAGCTTGAGGTGAAATCGCTTTAAGCGCTTTATGGCTATTGATAGCCGCAACAGAAGTGTAATAACCCGGATAAGAGGTACCCCACATGCCTACTTTACCATTGTTATTCGGCACATTTTTTACTAGCCAGTCGATAGTATCGTAAGTGTCGGTGGCATCATCCGTGGCATTACCACCTCTGTCATGTGCGTCTTGTGGACGCATATTGACGTACTCACCTTCAGACATAAATTTGCCGCGCACATCTTGAAAAACAAAGATAAAGCCTTCTTTTTCGAAAATTTCACTTGGCCCCAATTTAGTTTTATATTTATCGACACCATAAGGTGCAACACGGTAGGGAGTGCGTTGCATCATCATTGGGTATTGAGTTGCTTTGTCGTAGGGAATATAAACCGAAGTGAACAATTTCACTCCATCACGCATAGGAATTTGGTATTCATATTTAGCGTAATGAGACCGAATATACTCGGCTCTTTTGTCTGTTTCTTTGGTGTCTGCAGCTTGCGCGAATGGAGTCAGCATAACGCAGCAAAATAAGACGATGAACCCTGATAAGGTTTTCTTATTCATTAAATTATCCTTAATGATTGAGTAGAGGTACTTTTGCCCAACTGTGAATACTACTATGGTGAGTGTTAGGATTTTAAGAGAAATGCGACGAAGTTCAGCATATTAACGCTCAGCTGTAAGTGAGTTATGTTAAAAGTTTTTGAGGGGGGGTAACGCACTAAAAGCATCTGTGATGCTTTTAGTGCGTCAGAATAAAGGGACAGCCTGAAAGCTTATTCAACTGTGCTTTATGTAAAAGCACTTAATGGGCCTTCGCTGTCACCATTTTATTACTTTGAGTGCTTAGGAGTGGTTGTCTACTCAAGCATAATTTTATCAATGGATATTTTAAAACCTGAGCTACTTGGATTTTGTCCAGTCACCGTAAATCGCAGTAATTTATCACCGGCAGTGGTTACATTAATAGTGCCTAATGTAGCTATTGGCCAGTTTACCCCAGCATCATATTGGTCAACCGCCACGGCAAAATCCGTCCCTTCATAACGCGTTTGTGCAATACCGCGAATACTATGAGTTTTGTAACTGTATTTCACTGTATAGGTACCTACTTCAACATTGGGCAAAGTCAATTCCACCCAGTCATTTACTCCATTATCTTGCAACATGAGATACTCGCCTTCACTGGCACTGCCATCAGAGATAACACTCACAGTAGCTGTATTTGTCCAATACAAATCCTCTGCTTCATAAGTCGTAGGAATGACAGGTACAGGAATATCGGTTAGATCGTTTTCGACAAATAAAGCATACAACTTGCCAGAACTGGCACTAATGGAGGTGGGGGCGGTCGCATAAACCACGTCTTCATCACTGTTCTTCACCTTAACATTTACCCGTTCAATAGCTTTGTCGCTAGACAAGGTGTAGGTATTCCAGTCGCCACCGCCTATTTTTTCAGCTACATGCAACTGTTTATCGTTACTGACAAAATAAGCTCTTACGCGATCACCAACAATAGTATGTCCTAAGGCAGCAATAGTATCTTGAATATTGTATAAATTGGTCTTATCTACCCAATTGGTGCCGTTCCAACGAATACGAAAAACTTCATAATCCCGGCCACCACTACTAGCATCATCAGTGCGAAAACGATACACCACACTGGGACGACCTGTACTTCCAAGAGCTAACTTGGCTGACTGAATTCCCTTGCCCACATCCGCTGAAGTGAACGACTCTCCGATCTCTAATCCCTGATAAAATATATTAGGCGTGGACAAGTTTACTGGTGCAGACACAGTGCTGCCATTGGCAGTTTTGAACAAGCCCGTATCGGGTTCATACTTTAAATAACTTCCGTAATGTCTATCTGCTCTAGGATGACCATAGGACCATTCCCAGATAATGTGCACATCACCATTATTATCGACTACTACATCATCAGGATAAACACGCGTGTTGGTTTGACTGGCAAAAGTCCCCAAACGAGTCCAAACATTTGTATTGTTGTTCCAATGAAATAGTTGCCCTTTGCCAATATCCGATCCATTGGTATCCCTTACAATTAAATAAATATCACCATTGGGTGCTGTAGTGGCTACCGGATAAGTGTAAATACCAGTGCTGTTTACAATGTCAGACCGTTTCAGTAAATCACTGACATCCGTTGCACTAGAAGAGCGAAAATATCGCCACCCATCATTATGATGATCGGCAAATACATGAATATCACCATCGCCATCAACCGCGATTGTAGGTTGATCATGGCCGTTGTCATCACTGTGTTCCCAAATGCTACCGTCGGCATTTTTTAAGAATCCGGACACCCAAGTCCCCGTTGATGAACGTTTGGCTACCTTTACCTTATGTTTACTACCTATTGACCCCACTGAATTATATGCGAAGTACGCTTCATCTCCATATAATGCCAAAGGAACCCACCAACCGGCCTGATTACTAGAATCAACGTCAGCCACTTCCTCAAGCACAACACCCGCACTCACGTAGTTAACAACAAAAAAAGGAATACAAAAACTAATTAAAGCTGATTTTAAACTCATTACATGCCCCTAAATGTATCTTTATGTGAAACAAGATTAAATTTAAACATTATTTTAACAATTCAGCAACATTAAATAGGGGAATTCGTCACCTTCGTAAACTATCTTTCAAACTGCAATACATTTGATGGAACCACTTAAATTTGATTGTTATTTCACATTAAAAATATGAACCCCCTTAAATTAAGATAAATTCAAAGACCCAAAGAATATCTAAAATAGATACAGAGTTAAGAGGAACACAAGTTGTACAGGCTCTTTCCACCGCCCAAATCATTTTATAAGTAGCTGGTGTTATCACAGAGTTAAAGAAAGACTGGAAAAATAAAAGTGAAGAAATCCAGTTTTAAGGGGGGAAGTTAATCACACGCCTTCAAAGCGACAAGTTACCATTATCTTTACTAAGCCCACTTGACCAGTCGGCTCATGTGTTAACTTCACTATTGAATATGTAAGGATTAGGGAAAAAGTTTTTGAGGGGGATTAACGCACTAAAAGCATCTGTGATGCTTTTAGTGCGTCAGAATAAAGGGACAGCCTGAAAGCTTATTCAAACAGTGCTTTATGTAAGGCACATACTACATCTTTGCTGTCACTATCATTGACCAACAGTGAAAGGTTATGGGGATTCGCTCCGTAACAAATCATGCGTAGGTTGTAATTAGCTACGGCCGCGAAGATTTTACTAGAAACCCCTGCGGCACTGTGCATATTGTTACCTACTATAGTCACCAGATCGTAGTTCTCTTCCACTAACACATCACAAAACTGACTGAGTTCTTCGATGGTTTCTTGATTCAATCGCTCAAGCACTGAGTTAGCGGGGTTATCAAGGGTAAAAGACACCGAAATTTCCGAGGTCGTAATTAGGTCGACACTGAGTTTGTGTTCGGCAATGATAGTAAACACTTTTTGCAAAAAACCTTGCGCATACATCATCTTAGGAGTTTTAACTGTCACCATTACCTGTTCTTTACGACGTGTAATAGCACGGTATGAAGGTTCAGTGACACAATCACGTACTATCCAAGTACCGCCCTTTTCAGGCTCTTTGCTTGAACCAACAAACACTTTGATATCTTGCCTAAGTGCAGGCTCCATAGTGGCAGGATGTAATACCTTAGCGCCAAAAGTAGCCATTTCTGCTGCTTCTTCAAAGCTCAACTCTGGTAACGGACGAGCTGCTTCGGTGATCCTAGGATCTGTCGTATAAACGCCGATCACATCTGTCCAGATTTCACAGGTTTCGGCATCTAATGCTTCTGCTAACAAAGCGGCGGTAAAATCAGAGCCACCTCGCCCTAAAGTTGTAGTATTGCCTTGTTGATCCGAGCCAACAAAACCTTGAGTCACTAAAACAGTGTCATGGAGTGACGGCAACATCAGCTGCTTAGCCGCTGTGGCGATTTGCTCTAGATTAGGGACAGCCTGACCAAACTCACTGTCAGTTTTAAGGACATTGCGCACATCAAAGTTGTCGGCGTTGACACTAAATTGATTTAAAACTGCACTGAACAGCAATGAAGACATTCTTTCACCATGAGACAACAAGGCGTCTTTTAAATCATCCCTGTGATTTAATTCCTCATGCAAGGCTAACTCTGCCAAAGAACTTTGTAACTGTTGTAATTTTGGTGCCACTTCATCAACGTTTTCAAGTGCCAGCAAAATAGCTTGTTGAATAGTGTCTATTTCAGATAACTTTTGTTTGATTTGTTCTTTAGACATCGCCTTATGGGCAATATCTACCAATAGGTTAGTGACACCCGCCGATGCGCTGACCACTACTACTCTGGTATTTGGGTTGTTTTGAATGATTTTTGCGCAGTTTTGCATGGCAGCAAAATTTGCCACACTGGTACCACCAAACTTAGCTACATTCAGATTATTAATCGCGGTGTTACTCACTGTTTTGCACTCGTTAAACTAGATCTTGTTGTTCATAAAAATAACAGTTTTTATTTATAATTAAAAAGTAAAAATTAGAGTATCTAGCAGCTTTTTTGGAATAGTATATTCGACTTAATCCGCTATTTTCCTGATTCCATTAAAAAGTCAGTTTGCAACCCTACCTATTTGAAAGGATTTTCGGCAAGATACCCCTTGGTTAAATTTACTGAGTTCTTACAATGCGTTGTTTTTTACCTTTACTGTTGGTTATCACCACATTGCTCGTCGCAGCACCTACTTATGCAGCCGACAAAGCTAACTTCTCTAATTTAACACTCGCCAAAGCCCAAGAGTTGTTGAAAAGTGGCGATACAAGGTTAACTGATTTAGTTGACTACTATCTCAGTCGCATTGATAAATACGACGCCAATGGCAACAAAATAAACTCAGTTGCAGAGCTTAACCCCGCCCTAAAGCAGCAAATTGCTTTAATACAAACTAAGCTAGATGACAAAAAACCTTTGGGCACTTTGTTTGGAGCGATTGTATTACTAAAAGACAATATCGATGCTAAAGGTATGGTCAATAGCGCTGGTTCTTGGCTTATGCGTGAACATAAACCTAAACAAGATGCTTTCGTAGTGTCCCGTTTAATTGCTGAAGATGCCTTGATTTTAGGTAAGGCGAACTTGTCGGAATGGGCCAACTTTCGCTCCTCAAAATCCTCCAGCGGTTGGAGCAGTTTGTATGGACAAACCCTGAATCCACATGATCCTACTCGTTCACCTTGCGGCTCAAGCGCAGGTTCGGGCGCAGCCATAGCGGCCGATTTTGCATTGTTAGCTGTGGGAACCGAAACCGATGGTTCAGTCACCTGCCCTGCCGCAGTAAACGGCATAGTGGGTATCAAACCGACTTTAGGTTTACTTAGCCGCAGCGGCATTATCCCTATTGCCCATTCCCAAGATACCGCAGGCCCCATGACTCGCACCGTAACCGATGCAGTGATTATGTTAGAAGCTATGATGGGTGAGGATCCTATGGATGATGCTGCATTAGCACCTATCAGTTTAAGTCAGCACTTAAAATTAGGGGGCCTTAAAGGTAAACGTATTGGAGTGATGCGCAATATGATGGGTTATCACCCAGAACTGGATCAGGTATTTAATCAACAACTGGCGGTGTTTGAAAAAGCCGGAGCCATAATAGTGGATAATGCGGATATTGAGACTAAGGGAAAATGGGGTGACGCCGAATACACTGTTTTATTAGCAGAGTTTAAAGCGGATCTAAATCAGTATTTAACCCAATCAAAGGCCCCCTTGAAAAGCCTTGAAGATGCCATTGCTAAAAACATCGAGTTTAGCCCTCGTACTATGCCGGTGTTTGCTCAAGAAATATTTATTGCAGCCCAAGCCGCACCTAATCTAAACGAAAAGGCCTATTTAGATGCACTCGCCAATAGCAAGCTACTCACAGGTGTACAGGGTATTGATGCCACCTTAGCCAAACATAATGTGGATTTTCTCATTGCCCCCACCACAGCTCCTGGTTGGAAAATAGACCATATCAACGGCGACAACTATATGGGATCAGCTGGCTCGGCCTCGGCTGTCAGCGGCTATCCCCATATCACTGTGCCTATGGGGAAAGTGCAACATATGCCGGTCAACATTAGCTTTGTGGGTGCCAAATTATCTGAAGTTGTACTTGTGCAAGCCGCTTATGAATTTGAACAACTCACCCAAGCTAGGGTGAGTCCTAAACTATAGATTAGAGTCTTTCTTTGGGATCACAACGGTATCCCCTACTTGGATACCGTTTTTCGCAAACCAACCTTGATTCATTTCCCAAGCATATAGCACTTTCTGAGATGCACTTGTGGTAGATAAGTCATGGGGTTGCATTGCTTTGATATCGGTAATTTTTCCATCGGCACGTATAAACGCCACGTCGAGTGGGATAAGGGTGTTTTTCATCCACATTCCGGCTTGTCTAGGTTGTTCAAAATTAAACAACATGCCGCAGCTTTTGCACATATTTTCTCTGTGCATTAAACCTTGAGCCCGCATTTCAAAGGTATTGGCATATTCCAACGGATACATTTGCTGCTTAACCTTGACCTGAATCTGTGAAAATACAATATCACCCGCGTTAGCAAAACTTAGGCTGGTAAAAAAGCTGCATAAAATAACTATGAGCGGAAATCGAAAAATAGTCATGATGGTGATTACTTAATGAAAGTGAGGTGAATAGATTACAGTTTTTTGCAGGAGCATCCCATATCTTTATTGCTGGTTTCCCATTCCTGAAAGTCTCCCTGTACACATCGTTGCTGCAAGGTTTTACATTCGAGTGCATTATATTTGACCTCCGTATCTGCACCATCGGCAACTGCACTGCCAACAAATTGCCTTACGTGACTTTTAGTACAGCCAGTGGATAAAGTAACTACCGCGACTGCCAATATAGTCTTTACAAAAAGTGCCATGATTCATCCTAATCAAAAATAGTTAATCATCTGAATAGAAAACGAGCAAAAAGTTCAGATGAGTGACCGCAAACATAAAAAAACCGGCACATCCAAAGGGCAATACCGGTTGTTATGTTGTAGGTAAACTCTAAGCAATATTAAGCGCAGGGATAATATTAGCTTTGGCTGCATCTGAGGCTTTTTTGAATGCATCCATGCGATCAAAGTTTAGGTACTTAAAGACTTCAGCAGACATAGACTCAATCTTACTCGCATAAGACATGTATTCTTCAGTAGAAGGGATTTTCCCCATAATTGCACCGACTGCCGCCAATTCAGCTGAACACAAATACACATTTGCGCCATCACCTAAACGGTTAGGGAAGTTACGAGTCGAGGTAGATAGCACTGTTGAGTTAGGCTCAACTCTCGCTTGGTTACCCATACACAGTGAACAACCAGACATCTCAAGACGTACCCCAGCTTTGGCATAAATATCGTAGTAACCTTCTTCGGTGAGCTGTGCTTGATCCATTTTGGTAGGCGGTGACATCCATAAACGAGTGGGTAAGCTGCCTTCAAACTGTTGCAACAGTTTACCTGCGGCGCGAAAATGACCGATATTTGTCATACAAGAACCAATAAAGACTTCGTCAATATTGTTGCCTGCGACGTCAGACAAGGTTTTGGCGTCATCTGGGTCATTCGGACAACATAATATGGGCTCTTTAATTTCTGCCAAGTCTATTTCAATTGTTTCTACATATTCTGCATCTGCATCTGCTTGCATTAACTCAGGTTTTGCCAACCATTCTTCCATCTTACGAGCACGACGCTCTAAAGTACGGGCATCACCGTAACCTTCGTTGATCATCCAACGTAACATAGTAATGTTAGAGTTAAGGTACTCAGCGATAGACTCGTCAGAAAGTTTGATAGTACAACCCGCAGCTGAACGCTCGGCAGATGCATCAGACAACTCAAACGCTTGCTCAACCGTTAAGTTGCTCAGACCTTCGATTTCTAAAATTCGACCCGAGAAGGCGTTCACTTTACCTTTTTTGGCAACGGTCAATAAACCTTGTTTAATACCGTATAGAGGGATGGCATGCACTAAGTCACGTAAGGTGATACCAGGCTGCATTTCACCTTTAAATCGCACCAATATGGATTCAGGCATATCCAGTGGCATCACGCCAGTAGCAGCAGCAAAAGCCACCAAACCCGACCCAGCAGGGAAAGAAATACCTAGCGGGAAACGAGTATGTGAATCACCACCTGTACCTACAGTATCAGGTAACAACATCCGGTTTAACCAAGAGTGAATGATCCCGTCACCAGCACGCAGCGATACACCACCACGATTCATAATAAAATCAGGCAGCGTATGTTGAGTTTCAATATCAATTGGCTTGGGATAAGCGGCTGTATGACAAAAGGATTGCATAGTTAAATCAGCAGTAAAACCTAAACACGCTAAGTCTTTTAGTTCATCACGAGTCATGGGACCTGTAGTATCTTGTGAGCCAACAGTGGTCATTTTAGGTTCACAATATGTACCAGGGCGTATACCGTCTACACCACAGGCACGGCCAACCATTTTTTGCGCTAAGGTATAACCTTTACCTGTATCTGCAGGTTGCTCAGGTTTGCGGAATAAATCAGAAGGACCGAGTCCTAATGACTCACGGGCTTTTTCAGTTAAGCCACGACCAATAATAAGATTGATGCGACCACCAGCACGCACTTCGTCTAACAATACATCAGACTTATATTGGTATTCGGCTAATACTTCAGCTGTTTCTGAATGGGTAATTTTTCCTTCTAGGGGGAAGATTTCAATCACATCACCCATATTCATCTTTTCAACGTCGGCTTCAAAAACCAAGGCTCCCGCATCTTCCATTGTGTTATAGAAAATCGGCGCCACTTTACTCCCAATACAAATACCGCCGCCACGTTTGTTAGGCACGCCGGGTAAATCTTCACCGAAGAACCACAAAACAGAGTTGGTTGCAGACTTACGGGATGAACCAGTACCAACAACGTCACCTACAAAAGCAACTGGATGCCCTTTGGCTTTCATGTCTTCGATTTGTTTTAACGGGCCCACTTCACCATGTTTTTCAGGCTCAAGACCATCACGGGTCATTTTAAAGGCAGCACGAGCATGTAAGGGGATATCGGGTCGTGACCAGGCATCAGGAGCAGGTGACAAGTCATCGGTATTAGTTTCACCTGTCACTTTAAAAACTGTCGCAGTGATTTTTTCTGGCATCTCTGGGCGCGAGGTAAACCACTCTGCCTCAGCCCAAGATTTTATTATGTCTTTAGCATAAGCATTACCGGCTTTGCCTTTTTCCTCCACATCGTGGAAAGCATCAAACATTAACAAGGTATGCTTGAGTTCTTCAGCAGCCAATTCGGCTAATTCTGGGGCATCGAGGGCCGCCACTAGAGTAATAATGTTATAACCACCGTGCATGTTGCCTAGTAATTGAATGGCAGCCTCTTTAGCAATTAGAGGTGATGAGGTTTCACCTTCAATGATTGCTGTGAGAAATCCTGCTTTTACGTAAGCGGCTTCATCTACTCCAGGGGGTACCCGTTCAGATAACAACTCTAACAATGTTTGTTCTTCACCAGCAGGAGGTGCTTTTAACAACTCTACTAGGCCAGCAACTTGCTCGGCATTAAGTGGCTTAGGTGGAATACTTTGGGCAGCACGTTCAGCAACATGTTTACGATAGGCTTCTAACACAATTTGATCCTCGCAGTTGACCCCGAAAAAATTGACAATATTTAGGGTATAGGAATGTAACCACACAAGTATAAGGGCAATTAGCAAAAAGTGGAATTGGCTCAGCCACGTGAGTCCTCCCAAGCTAAAACCTTATGGCTAGTTTGCTGTGGCGCTACTGGAATTTATATTTTTGTCAAACAGAATGAGGGGAGAAAACGGAGGTAAGTAAAACAAGCCTCTCGGCTTGTTTTACTTTAATTTATGAAGTGAACTCGCTTAGCTAGGATCGGCAATTCTTACTGCAACGGCCGGCGCTGATGTTAATTCATGAGTAGATGGAGCAAAATCAGTTAGGTTAATACCTTTAACCGCAGCGGTGTACTCATCCATTGAAGGAAAACGCCCCAACATTGTTGAAAGCACAACTAGAGGTGTAGATCCTAGTAGTGACTCACCTTTTTTCTCAGCAGAGTCTGCAACAACACGACCTTGGAACAAGCGAGTTGAGGTAGCAATAACAGTGTCACCCGGTTCAGCCTTTTCTTGGTTACCCATACATAAGTTACAGCCTGGGCGTTCTAAGTACATGATGTTTTCGTACTTAGTACGTGCAGAACCTTTAGGGTTAGCATCATCAAATTCAAAACCTGAGTACTTTTGCAAGATTTCCCAGTCACCTTCAGCTTTAAGCTCATCCACAATATTATAAGTAGGTGGTGCTACAACTAAGGGGGCTTTAAATTCAATTTTTCCGTTGTTCTTTTCAATGTTACGGAACATTTGTGCGATAATTTGCATATCACCTTTATGCACCATACAAGAACCAACAAACCCTAAATCAACCGGCTTATCTTTGTAGTAAGAGACTGGGCGAATGACGTCATGAGTATAACGCTTAGACACATCATCGTTATTCACATCTGGATCAGCAATCATTGGCTCGTTAATTAGATCTAAATCAACCACCACTTCTGCATAATACTTGGCATTGTTATCTGGTGTTAACGCTGGCGTAGTACCTGACTTGATACCTTCAATACGCTTGTTAGCAATATCGATAAGTCCTTGCAACGTTTTCGCGTCATTTTCCATACCTTTATCGATCATGATTTGGATACGGCTCTTAGCAATTTCTAACGATCCGATTAATGTGTCATCTTCAGAGATACAGATAGACGCTTTGGCTTTCATCTCTGCAGACCAATCAGTAAAAGTAAATGCTTGGTCAGCTAATAAGGTGCCAATATGCACTTCAATTACGCGGCCTTGGAAAACGTTTTCGCCACCAAATTGTTTAAGCATTTGCGCTTGAGTAGAATGCACCACATCACGGAAGTCCATGTAGCTTTTCATTTTACCTTTAAAAGTCACTTTTACGGACTCAGGAATGGGCATGGCCGCTTCACCTGTAGCCAGTGCTAACGCCACTGTGCCTGAGTCAGCGCCAAATGCGACACCTTTAGACATACGCGTATGCGAGTCACCACCAATAATGATAGCGCGGTCATCCACTGTAATATCATTCAATACTTTATGAATAACATCAGTCATGGCGGGGTAAACACCTTTAGGATCACGAGCTGTGATAAGGCCAAAAGCGTTCATAAAACTCATTAGTTTAGGAATGTTCGCTTTGGCTTTGCTATCCCACACAGAAGCTGTGTGGCAACCTGATTGGTAAGCACCATCAACTAAGGGTGAAATAGTAGATGCAGCCATAGCTTCAAGCTCTTGGCATGTCATAGGACCTGTGGTGTCTTGAGAGCCAACAATATTCACTTTAACACGCACATCTGAGCCTGCATGTAAGGCATCTTTAGAAGTCACGCCTACCGCATTTCTATTAAAGATTTTTTCAACTGCAGTTAAACCTTGTCCTGGGATTGAGGTTTCTTTAGACAGTGCATAAACCGCTGGTGCGTCTACACCTAGCGTTTGCGCTGCAAAGGTTTGCAGTTTTTTACCAAATACCACAGCGTAAGAGCCACCGGCTTTCATAAATTCTACTTTTTGCGGAGTAAAAGCAGAAGAAATATCAGCTAACTCTTTAGCGCCGTTGAATAATTTTTTTGCTTTGGTATCAATAGTTAACACTGTCCCAGTTGCCACTGAGTAGGCTTCTTCTAGAACGGCATCGCCATTTTCGTCAACCACTGTCTTACCATTAGCATCGACTTTTTTGACCCAGTTTTTAAGATCAAGACCAATACCGCCAGTCACATCAACAGTAGTTAAGAATATCGGAGAAATACCGTTAGTACCGGCTACCACTGGGGCAATGTTGATAAAAGGAACGTAGGGGCTTGCTTGCTTTCCGGCCCACAGTGCTACGTTGTTCACACCAGACATACGAGATGAACCTACACCCATAGTGCCTTTTTCAGCAATTAACATCACTTTAGCGTTAGGATGTTTAACTTGCAGAGCTTGAATTTCTTTTTGCGCTTCTGGCGAGATCATGCATTGGCCGTGTAATTCACGGTCGGCACGAGAATGCGCTTGATGACCTGGTGATAATAAATCAGTAGAAATATCACCTTCGCCAGCAATATAAGTCACCACTTCAATTTTTTCAGCCACATCAGGTAACTTGGTGAAAAACTCTGCTTGAGCGTAACTTTCTAACAAGTCTTTAGCCACGGCATTACCGGCTTTAAATGCAGCTTCAAGGCGAGCGGTATCAGCGTCATATAAAAACACTTGGGTTTTTAATACGTCTGAAGCTTTAGTCGCTAACGCAGCATCGTCACCCAATGCAAGGTCAAGCAACACTTCAATTGAAGGGCCACCTTTCATGTGTGATAACAATTCAAAAGCAAAGTCCACTGAAATCTCTGAAACCACCGCTTGACCAAGAATGATTTCTTTTAAGAATTTAGCTTTTTCACCAGCAGCACTGGTTGTGCCAGGCAAAGTGTTATAGATGAAGAAATTAAGCGAAACGTCTCTGTGTTCATGAGCTGAGTCTTTAATTTGCTCGATGATTTCGGCTAATAATTCAGCACTATCAATTGGCTTAGGCGCCAATCCAAGATCTTTCTTACGACTTTCAATTTCTTCAAGATATTCTAAAAACAAACTCATATACACCTCTTTGGGGCTATAACATACTAATTAGCAGGTAAAAATTTCTCGACAGCTTATTGGATTTTCTATCCGTTAAGCATCATTTGGTAAAATAGGTACTATTTACATAAACGCTCTAGGTGGAATACTTTCAGCCCCTCGTTTTGCAATGTGTTTTCGATATGCGTCTAACACAATTAAATCCTCTCTCTTGCCCCCGAAACTTATCTCTAGGATTCGGGACACAGAAATGAAAACCGTACAAGTATAAGGGTTATTAACAAAAAGTGGAATTGTGAACTAGGCTTGATTACCTATAATCAGTATTCATTTAAGTTATAAGTTACTGAAATTTACAGTTTTTTAACAAAAAGTGCATAATTAAGCTATTCAGGCACAACCCGCAGCACTTTTCCCTGAGCGCTATCGGTCAATATATAGATTGAACCATCAGGATGAACACGTACATCACGAATTCTTTGCCCAAGCTCTTTAAACAGAGAAACCTGGCCTAACACTTCCATATCATGCATTTGTACCCAACGTACTTCTTTAAATTTGAGCACACTGACTAAAAAGTCACCGTTTAATGTTTTAAATATTTCGCCACTATGTACCGCCATACCTGATGGAGCGATTGATGGCGTCCAGTCTATTAAGGGTTGCTGCATATTGGGATATTCGGTGAACGGACTAATACGCCCACCAATATAATCCTTACCATATGTAATCACTGGCCAACCATAATTTACCCCAGCTTGGATAACGTTTAATTCATCGCCACCGTCTGGCCCATGTTCGTTAGAAAAAATCACCTTTCGGACTGGATCAAACAAAATTCCCTGTGGGTTTCTGTGACCATAACTGAAAATATAGTTAGTCAACGAATTAGCATTTTCACTGAAATACGGATTATTTAGCGGTGCGCTTCCATCATCGTTGATGCGGATAATCTTACCCATCAAACTATCGAGACGCTGGGCATCTTCGCGATAATCAAAACCATCACCACTTGTTATAAGCAAAGTGTTATCAGCTAAAAAAGCCATACGACCTGCAAAATGCACCGGTGTGGATTTAAATGGCGAAACAGTAAAAACAACCTGTTGCTGTGTTAGTTTGTTGCCAACAAGTTTTGCCCGCATCACCTGCAAGGCGTTATTATCAGTGTCCCCAGTAGCATATGAAAGATAAAGCCATCCATTAGCGGCAAAATTTGGATGCAAAATCACCTCTAATAATCCACCTTGCCCTTTCACATAAATAGTCGTTGGCAAACCGCTAATCGCCTCAGAAACACTACCATCTTTTATCCGCAATAATTTACCCGTACGCTCAGTGACCAATACACTTCCATCAGGTAAAAATGCTAGTGACCAAGGAAAGTTTAAATCTTTGGCAACCTCTTGTATTTGATATTTAGGAAAGGGCGCCTGTGCCGCTAAACTATCAAAATTGCTGCTTAAGAGTAAAATCAGCGCAAAAATAAAACTCCGATATTGCATAGATATGTCGTCTCTAAATTAGAATAAGATCCGCAAACCGAACCATAGTTTATTGATATTAACATCCAGTTCGCTCATTATCGCCCCAATTATCTCTCCTTCATCAACAAATAAATAAGCAACATATTATGAAATTAAAATATTACCTTAGGCTTTGTACTCATTTTCTTGTTGCAGTGATTTTTGCGTTTGTTTTAGCGAGCTTAATGCATAGCCAATTTGTCATGGCTGAATTAACCAAGGTAGGTGTAGAAATTTTATTTAATGACCGGCTCAGTATGAGCCTTGATGACCTATTAGGTTTGTATCCAACCTATGGGGTAATCATAGCGGTGAGTTTTTTGATTGCTTTTATGGTTGCAAGTCAATTAATCAAACGCTTCAAATTATCCCCAGCTATTATGTATTGTTTGGCTGGAGGCATGGGCCTGTCAGTGGCACTTTTCGCCATGCATCCTATTTTAGATATTAGCCTTTTAGCCAGTACCCGCAGTACCTTTGGATTTGTATGTCAAAGCTTAGCAGGTGCAATGGGTGGCTGGATTTTTAATCATTTGCGAACAGCCTTATTGAGCGACCAAACTGCTCTCTAAACTTGCTGAGCCAAATTGTTAATCACTTGCCGTAGAAACATTAGTTTCCTTGGCAAGCCTGTCGTCTTAATCTAACTAAACACAATAAAAACAATCCGACGTTAATCGCTACAGGCATACTGGCGCCTTGGCGCACCAACTCTTCTTCATAAACATCACAGTTATCAATAGACCCACCAGAAATAGGCAGTAATTTTACAGCTACTACTGTGTCTACTAAAGTTTGTCCGCCGAGTTCATCCAAGATAATTTCACCACGAATATTTTTCTGGGGTTTAGATATCAAAGCCGTTGCGACTATTTCATTGCTATCGTTAATACCATTTGCCTGCACAATGTCGTATTCGGAATTACATTCAATTAGCGAATTAAGACCTTGAAATATATCGTTTTTATAATCGTATATAAAACCTTCTGTGCGGCGATCTGTTAAGGTTGCCTCTGACTCTCCATAACCCACCACAAAATTTTCGTTATTAATTGAGTTGGCTACACTAGAAGAACCGGTAAAAAAATCATCCGGGTACAGCGTGAGATCCGCTTCAATATCATGTATAAAAAACTTAGTACGGGTTGTGCCATTAATACTTTTTGTGACATGCCCCACCACAATATTGTCATTGTTGATGTCGTAGGCGGTACTTGTATAGACTTCATCATCCTGATTAATGGTCGTTACCTGGTCACCGATATAAATTGCGGCAACAGTAGTCAAAGAGTCTGTTTCTAGATAATAATCAGGGGATTCCCCTACTGCTATACCATAGTCGTTTATGGCCACTGCTGTGCTTTTGTATGTCGTGCTAGAAGTCGCATCTAATTCGATAAGCATGCCCAAAGCATAAGTATCGATTAGATCACCTCGCTCATCTAATTGCCAAATCAAACCTCTTTGCTGCGCCACCGAAGACACATTGTTAGCCAAACTAATGCTAAGTGATCGTAAACAAGATTCTTCTGGCACGTCCCCTCTTGCTGTAGGGTCACTACAGTCTTCAACGCCAACTGTATAGGTGTCAGAAACAAACTCGGTTGTACCATAACCCACTACTTGGTTGCTGGAATTGATATCGTAAGCATCGCTTATACCACCAGCTGTGATATCTGGTGGTGGCAGTTCAGTTATATCGCCATCCACTTGGGCAAAACCTCGTGCATAAAAATCGTTTAACACATATGTCAGTTCGTAAAAGTCTTCACTAAGATAAGACATGGTGTAAAAGCCGTCTTGACTCTTGCCCACAGCATAGCCGAAATCGTTGATCGACCTAACTTGTGTGGTTGCACTGTTCCTGTAGTCATCGGTATTAGGGTCTAATGTATCGAACCCGTGCATCAGGTCAGTGTACGTTTCAGTTGCTATATAACTATTTAAACTGGCAATTTGTTGAAATTGTTGGTCTTCTGAATAGGCCGTAACATAAGAATATAACCAGCTATAATCTAGATCACTCAAATCCCCGCCGCGAACGCCATCAAGATTATCTAAACCCGCTATTACCACAGCCGATTCAAAATTGATTAAAGTGGTATCAATAGGCGGGCTATATTGCAGCTCCATATTCACAACGGTTTCCCCCACATTATTGATTGCCACGGGAAAGGTGCTGTTGCCGAGTTCTGCCACTGGCAATTCAACTACTGTATATTGCGCAGCATTCACGAGTGGTAGAGCGAAAAGTGAAACAGTAAAACTACCGGTAATGATTGCTTTTTTCATTGGAAATCCTGCTGAGTACTATTTTTACTTATGTATCACCGCCAGATAGTGGCCTGATATAAAACGTCTTGGTTACCCACTGCGACGCCCAACTCTTAAAAGCTGTATAAGTCATAAATAGTAAAATAGAATGACCGCAGTGAATGGCATGACATGCACAAACACTACGGCAACGATTAGATAGGTTTAATCGACACTTTTCTGATTAACCAATAACATCTGATACCCTGATGAGGCATTCTCATCTTGCTCAAAAATCAAGTATTGCTCTTGGCTAATTTCACTTAAAACCATTTGCATACTGTCCAAAACAATATCTGTTCCGTCTATGGTTGCGACTGCGTAAATATCGTAGGTATTATTGAGTAGTGTTAAAGAACCCGAGTTTTCTTGTAAAACCGATAACAAATTATCCGCAGTAGAAATAATCTCATCGTTAAGCACAAAGTAAAAAGTCACTCGGCTAAAATCTTCTGAATTGGCCAAATTAACCACCTTCACGCCGTGGCTGTATATACTCGAGCTGCTACTTTTAGTCAGAGTCAATGACTTTATGACAATCTCATAGTCATCCACTATACCATCGCTATTTTCGTCTATATCACCGTCTTCATCTTCGTCTATCGCGTCTTTTCGACCATATAAAAAGATAGTATTGTCGGCGTTTTCTTTGAGGCTGAGCAAAGCGTCTTTGATGTATAACTCGTCGGTATCTGAATTAAGCACATCGAAGGCATAGTCCCCATTAGAGGTGTTAGTCGACACACTAAACTCACCTTTAGTTAACCCATCTATCGTGACTTTAGTAACACCGCCAATTCTAACGTCGATGTCTATATTTCCTTGATAATCAGGTAAATAATCATTACTCGAGATAGCGTTATAAAAACTAAACTCAGCTTCTGAATCAACATCTTGCAATTCTGTTATGCCATTAATTCCGATACTGTCTATTGTGAAATCCGAAGAACCCACCCCCGTATTATCACGCAACACTATGATGTACTGGCTGACCACCGAATAGGACTGATCAACCGAGGTATAAATGACATCAGTGCTGCCCGGTAAGGTGATATAGAAAATATACTGGTCTTGCTCTAGTTTTATATTATCTGACAGACTTTGATAGTTTGCGGTGGCTAAAAATTCAGCTTCATTAAAGGTTTCATTGTCTTTAGATACATATAGATCGACGTTTTGAATATCAGAGTGAATATTCAGTAAACGAATATTAAATAGGTCATCGTCATCGTCATCATCATCGTCAACAACGTCGATATCAAAGCGAAGTACTTCGGGCTCACGTACATCACCAGTAAGTGCAATAAAACTAATGGTATCGGACTTGATCTTAACGCTATCCTCGTAGATGATTTCTAAATCACTTCTATCGCTACTTTCTTCGTCCTGCCAAGCGAGCTCAATAAAATAGGTATCGGTATCTAAAGCGTTATTACCACTTACTTCAGTATAATCTACCGAGCTATAAGTGACTTCTATTTCGTCGTCATCATCATCATCAAGATTTTCGTCAACTGTTAAGAAAATTCCCGGAGCATTGGGGGACGCATTATAAAACTTTACGTAACCCGTCCCGCTATCATCATCACTTGAACACCCAGATAACACAAACATTGATAAGCTAATCCATAACATTAATGATTGGTAAAAGGGGTGACCCACTTTGCTAAACTTCATTGTATCTCCAGTTACTATTATTTAATTACCGCGGTCGATAATTAAATGGCCAATTGAATAATTACTGATGGGACAGAAAGGCAAAATATTAGTTCGCGGCTAACGCTCACTTACACATTGTTTGCACATTTGCAGTGAAGAACCGCCGGGAACTTGGTTAGAAAACCCCAACTGATAGATATTAATGATGAAACTGACTCACAGACAAAAAGACCTGTACAGGCCAAAACCCTAACCGACCCTAACTATTTTAAGGACATTGCTGAAGCACTTAGATTTAAGCGCCTCAACATAGATAAGGAAGTTCAACTATAAAAAAATTAATGTGGAGCTCGCCATGCTATTTTAATCTCCACATTTGATTACATGGCTAAAAGACTCAATCTTTCGACGCCACAAACAACGCAATTAACCCAATCATGCCACCATATCTGAACGCCGATTGCAGCACAGGGCCAAGCATAGATTCAGATCGCCACAATTCAAACCAACTTTCTGCAATAACAATAAAGCCAGCAAACAACATAATTAGCGCCACCCCACATCCAGCTAGGGCGATATTTTTCGCCCTATAATAAACTTCGTTATCAGACACCTTAGCCCGCCACATTTGAATTCCACCTATGCTACACAAGGCAGCGACGACTATTTTAGACAGCACAATAAAAAGAGCCCCTGCCCAAATGACAATGGGATTGGATGTAGCCTGCCAGCTGTCAGAACCTCCATCAATTGTGATCATCGAAGTAACAGCCCCCACAGCACCTATGGTTCCGTTCCAATCGACTACATTATGAATCACGCCAAAAACGCCCCAAAAGGCTACGGATAACATCATTATTGATTTGACTTTTTTAAGCATCGAACTCTCCTTTTCGGTTTATTTAGAACAATGAATAGTAGTGCCCTATCCAACATTTTGCTAAGTCATCCAAAACGTTAAATTGACGACTCAAAAATGAGAATAACAAATAATTTTGAAAACATTGATTAATTAGTATGCGATTTCTAATTTTCATCCGTAAAGTAAGGTCCATTGAAGCAATACAGTTAATTTTAAATAACTACGGAGTAAATATTATGAACAACATCGACATGATTAAAGAAAAAGCCGCCACTGCTGAAGATATGGCGCGTAAAGTTTGGTTAGCTGGTCTTGGTGCATATGGTAAAGGCTATGAAGAAGTTAAAGGCCGTTTTGAAGCGCTTTCAACTGATTCAAACAAGTTATTTAACGAACTTGTTGTTAAAGGTGAAAAACTTGAAACTGAAGGCAAAGGTAAAGTTGCAGAAGTGAAAACTAAAGTAGCAGAAAAAACTGAAATCGAATCTCGTATCGAAACAGTGCGTACCAAGCTTGGTTTTAACAACACTGACACTGATCTTAAAATTGAAGAGTTAAGTGCAAAAATTGATGCTTTAACTGAGGCTGTTGCTAAATTAGCGGCCAAACCTGCAGTGAAAAAAGCTTAGTCTTACTTTTAATTGTGAATAAATAGAAGAGAGCCTCAGGGTTCTCTTTTTTTTTGCTCCCCTTAACTGACAAACCAAAATGACTAGTTGCCCTAATCAAAAAAGGGAGCGTAATTATTTAAAATACATGAGCGCTGCGTAAACTCTTATTCACGGCATTTATAATCAAGATAATGTCGTTATTGAGATTTATTATTTTTTTTTGTGTATAAAAACTGTGACGTTAACGCCACAGATTAACAAGTCCGGTACCACTAGCGCTATACGTTTTATTTAACTCACTTAGCTGCAAGCACTCCTCAATAACGAGTATTGGATTTAAATATGACAAACAATGAACAGCAGTCCCCCATAGCGAATCGCACACGACTCGATAAAGTGCGTGCGCATTTAGACACCCTTGGCCTCAAAAACATTGCGAATATTGTGCACAACCCAAGTTATGACGCACTGTTTTCAGCCGAAACGAATGATGCCTTAAGTGGCTTCGAAAAAGGCACAGTCACAGATTCTGGCGCAGTCAATGTCGACACTGGCATATATACCGGCCGTTCCCCAAAAGACAAATTTATTGTTAAAGATGAATTAACCAAAGACACAGTTTGGTGGAGGACAGCGGACAATAATAACGACAACAAACCTATTTCCATTGAAACCTGGGAAGCCTTAAAAAGTATTAGTCAGCAACAACTTTCAGATAGCGATCTATTTGTCGTAGATGCTATTTGTGGCGCTAACGCAAATACAGCACTAAAGGTGAGGTTTGTTATGCAAGTCGCTTGGCAAGCGCACTTCGTAAAAAACATGTTTATTCGCCCCACTGAAGAGCAACTGGATAATTTTGAGCCTGATTTTGTGGTGATGAATGCATCCAAAGCCAAAGATCCTGAATTCAGAAAACATCAAACAAACTCCGAAACCTTTGTTGCATTTAACCTTACAGAAAAAATTCAGTTAATAGGTGGCACTTGGTATGGCGGCGAAATGAAGAAAGGCATGTTTTCAATGATGAACTACTTTCTTCCTCTGCAAGGCATAGCATCAATGCATTGCTCTGCCAATGTCTGTAAAGACAATAATACCGCTATATTTTTTGGATTGTCAGGTACGGGGAAAACGACCTTATCTGCCGATCCTAATCGCGCATTAATAGGAGATGATGAACACGGTTGGGACGACGATGGGGTGTTTAATTTTGAAGGTGGTTGTTATGCCAAAACAATCGATTTAGACCCCGACAAAGAGCCCGAAATCTATCACGCTATTAAACGTAATGCCTTGTTAGAAAATGTGGTAATAAAAGGTAATGTGCCTGATTATTCTGATAACCAAAAAACAGAAAATACTCGAGTGTCTTACCCCATCGAACATATTGAAAACCGAGTGTTAGGGGTTTGCAAAGCCGGCCATGCCAAAAAAGTGATTTTTTTGACTGCGGATGCCTTTGGCGTATTTCCCCCGGTTTCACGTTTAACCAGTGAGCAAGCTAAGTATCATTATTTATCAGGTTTCACTGCTAAATTAGCGGGCACTGAACGTGGTGTGACTCACCCTACCCCCACATTTTCTTCTTGTTTTGGACAAGCTTTTCTAAGCTTGCACCCTACTCAATATGCACATGTACTCGAACAAAGAATGACTACTGCAGGCGCCAGTGCATATTTGGTGAATACAGGTTGGAACGGCACAGGTAAACGTATTAGCTTAGCGGCAACTCGCGCGATTATTAATGCCATACTAGATGGCGAAGTTGAAGAGTCTGAATGTGAAATACTCCCTTATTTCAACCTCGCTTTTCCAACTACACTATCGGGCGTAGACAGCGATATTCTTGATCCCCGTAAAACCTACGCTAACCCGGCAGAATGGGATGAAGAAGCAAAAAAATTAGCACAACTCTTTATCGACAACTTTTCTAAATTTACGGATAACCAAGAAGGCAAGGCCCTAACGTTAGCGGGTCCGCATTTATGACAGTGTTAAAACTCTGCTCGTAAAGCCCGTCTAGCGGCTTTATCAACCAAAGTGAACAGCTGGTCTATGTTATTTTTTGTACTGGATAACTGATGGCCGGCTACCTTCACCAATTTACAGTCTACCCTAGAGGTGAGTCGGTAAAACGCTTGGTACAATTCATAATTTTTCAGTCGCTTATTTTTGCTCGATAAATATTCATTCTGTTCTAGATAAGCCCGCCGACCTGGCAAGCCGATAATATTTTGGGAGTCGGTATAGACGGTCAGTGTTATGTCGCTTTTATCAACCGCAGCAATGATTTCATCCAACGACCACAACAAAGCTTGTAATTCTAGTTTAGTCGAACTGGTTTGTTCAAAACGTTTGATTTTTACCGTCTCTTTAAGGGTATCAATAGACAAGTGCAGATCAGATACGACAAGGTAAGCAGCATATCCCACCTTTAATTGCGTATTAACACTGCCGTCAGTAAAAACCTGTAAGTGAAGCATTGATTTTACGCTCAGAAGTTGAGTGGTATTTTTGTTTTTATAACATATAAATCCCGCCCTCAGGCTATACAATTCGATTTCCACATAAATTAAGCTACGGAAAGTTGCTTTTCACGACACTAAAGTGACTGACCAAAAATCAAACACCTTAGGTGCCACTATTATTGTGCTTATCCTGGCAAGTATATGTAGTAATAGACTGCAATCGCTCCAGTTAAACCAAGATAGAAACGATAATAAAGGAGCTAAAAAGTTTTAAAGGCAAGTGTTTAGAAAATCAATTTGTTTGCTGCAAGCACAGAGTCTACCGCCTGCTGAAACTTTTCAACCAGTTGCTGATCAATATCCGAACTGAGGGCAAAATAATAACGTTTGGGGGCAAAACGGTAAACGACTTCAAAATTAGCAGGGTCAATACCAGAAGAAACTAAGGTTTCACGCCAGCCATCCTCGCCAAATATCCATAAATCAATCCGCCCAGCATTTAACATCATTCCCAAGTTTGTTGAATGGGAAAGCAAAGCAATTTTTTGCAGTGGAACACCTTCTTCAATGAGTATATCTTCGCCAACATCGCCCCTTACGGCTCCCGTAATAAAAGCTTTCATGTCTTCAGGTTTGCTGATCCTTAATTGACGTGCTTTTAACGCAATCAATACATCACTTTCAGAGGCTATAGGACCGACCCATTGAAAACCACTCTCTCGCTCAGGTGTTCTTATTGTACTGAACAAAACAGTGTTGGGCCCCTGCTGAGCATTTTTAAACCCCCTTGCCCAAGGTTGCACCAATATATTCTCGAGTTTAATAGGGCTACCTACATGGTTCGAGGCCGCCAACAGTAATTCAACCGCAGGCCCTTGTAATTTTCCATCCCGAATATAATTAAATGAAGCACTACTTTCAGTAATAAAAGTAAGCTCATTGAACTCCACCGCGCATACCGAAAAACTACTGGTCCAAATCCAAAAAGCCACTAATAAGTCTAAAGTTAATAACCTTTGAAATAATGGCGTCATATAACTCCGAGGGAAAGCATGTATTGTACTTTTGACATTTTACCTTAAAGCCCAATCATTGTTGAATGTAATGACTGATTTTGAAATTTGTATCGCTTCAAAGCGAATTGATACTAAATTAAATAATTTTTAGAGCCGTGACTCAAAAAAAACCTCACCTAAACTCGGTTTAAAGGCCGCCGTTCCCCCTCCCCCCAAAAAAACTCAGGGTCGATATTTAGGGGATATCACAGGTTTCTGTCATACGTTTTGCAATTAACTTACGAATTGATGCATTACGTTTATCTTTATCATAAAAACGCTCAGGCATTTCACGGAGCAAATAAATGTACTCACCTTGTTTATAGTGAGCTGCGGTGGCGATAGGTTGCATATTATCTTCTACCATCACAGGACTTAGTACTTTAATCGTTAAAGTCGGATGCATGGTTTCTAACACGGCTACCGTACCTAAGTGGCTATCGCTATGAAACGCGCCATTCAAATGCACAACTTTAGCCCCAGGTCGTTTTGCCATGGCGCTTGCAATTGACTCCGCCATAGTGGTGTCACGTAATAATTGCGCGGCATAAGTTTTCATTTGGCTTTCTTGTTGTTGTTCTGGCGTTTGCCCGTGACTGCGACCAGACGACTGGATGAAAGACAAAAATTTGTCTTTGTAACTTGCATTTTCTAAGTCTAATTCTTTAGCAGACCAATCAGCTTGTTCGGTAGGAAACCGAGCGATTATTTCCGCGCCCTTTTTACCAACACAACGCACATGCATAGCAGGTGAATTGGATGCAATCACTGGAATATTATGTTCACGTGCAAACTCAACAATGGCGCGATACGAGCCTTTATAGTGAGGCCAGGCTTCACCCTCTTCGATTAAGGTCGATTCTCCATATTCTCCCGCAAGGTACTTATCTAACACCTGTTGTTTATCACGGGTAAATTGTTCCATCGATAAAATCAGATTAGGGTTTTGCTTAAATAAGGCTTCTAATAATTGCAACTGTAAAAGGTGTGAACCTTGGTGAGAATGAAACTCTCCGATAAATACCACATCAGTATCTTGTAATTCTGCTGCTAATTGTTGAACTGATACTGGCACTTTACTGGCCGAATTCACTACTTGAAAACTATACATGGAGGTTAAAGGAGCGGGATTTACCTTCTCTACAGACGATTTAGAGCTTTGCTCTGTGCTACTACAGTTAGTCAAACTCAATACTAAGGTGATCGAAATAATTAATTTTATCAACATATAACTTCCTAGTTCCTAATATCAGGACTCACTATAAATGTCTAAAGCTTAATGACAAAGGCCATGAGTTTAATCATGGCCTTTGCATAAACACTCTCTATAAAATCAACAGTTTAGCGAGATTTACGCTGTTTACTGTTTGATTTTCCGCCTTTGTTTTGTTCAGCCTTAGCGGCTTGATTATGAGGTTGATTGTCACTAAAGCGAGTGAGGCCTTTTTGCGCTCGTGATGCTTTGCCAGACTTACCTTTGGCGAAGGCTTTATTGCCTGAGCGTTTAGCGAACTCTTTTTGATCGCGGCCTTTTAACTCATTACGGCTTTCTGCTGGCACTAAACACTTAGGACTATTACCAATCAAGTGGGCCTTGCCCATTTCTTTGAGTGTTTTACGTAATAATGGCCAGTTTGCTGGATCGTGATAACGCAAAAATGCACGGTGCAGACGACGGTGAATTTCTCCTTTAGGCACTTCCACTTCTTCACTTTTGTGATTCACTTTATGTATCGGGTTTTTTCCCGTGTGATACATAGTAGTAGCGTTGGCCATAGGTGACGGGTAAAAGTTTTGTACTTGATCTAACTTAAAGTTACGTTCTTTAAGCCACAATGCCAAATTCAACATATCGGTATCTTCAGTACCCGGATGCGCCGAGATAAAATACGGAATAAGATACTGGTCTTTGCCCGCTTCTTTGGTGTACTTGTCGAATAACTCTTTGAATTTATCGTAAGTGCCCATGCCCGGCTTCATCATTTTATCGAGGGGGGCTTTTTCGGTATGTTCTGGGGCAATTTTTAGATAACCACCTACATGATGGGTCACTAACTCTCTTACGTAATTCGGATCTTCAATCGCTAAGTCATAACGCACACCTGATGCAATCAGGACTTTTTTCACGCCTTCCACATCACGTGCTTTGCGATACAGCTCTACAGTTGGGGTTTGATCTGTATCTAAGTGTCCACAGATTTCTGGCCATACGCACGATAATCGACGACAGGCTTGTTCGGCTTTGGGGCTTTTACAACGCAACTTATACATATTCGCCGTTGGGCCACCAAGATCTGAGATAACCCCAGTAAAACCCGGTACCTTGTCGCGAATTTCTTCTATCTCGCGAATAATCGATTCTTCAGAACGGCTTTGTATTACCCGCCCCTCATGTTCGGTAATCGAACAGAAAGTACAACCACCAAAACAACCGCGCATGATATTCACCGAGGTTTTGATCATGTCGTATGCAGGAATTTTAGCTTTGCCGTAGCTTGGATGTGGCACTCGTGCATAAGGTAAATCAAACACCGCATCCATTTCTTCGGTTTCTAATGGATAAGCCGGTGGGTTGATCCAAATAATACGATCACCATGGCGCTGCACCAGTGCCCGAGCACAACCTGGGTTGGTTTCTTTATGTAAAATACGTGAGGTATGAGCGTAGTGGGTTTTTTCAGCGCGAACTACGTCATAAGCCGGTAACATCACATAGGTTTTATCCCAAGGTTTGACTCTTTGGGTTTTAGAAGTAAAAGGCTGAACCACAATTGGCTGGGCTTTTTGTTCTTCGATGGCCGCTTTTTTTTCTGCTTCTGATGAAACCGCACATTTATCTTCAATGGTCTCGTAAGGACTAACAATGGGATCAATTTTACCAATGCTGTCTAAATGAGTGGAATCTACTCCTTGCCAGCCGGGTAAAGGCTCTTTACGGATCACCGCTGTGCCGCGAATATCTTGCATTTGCTCGATAGTTTCGCCCGCCGCAAAACGGTGCGCCATTTCTAGCAAGGGTCGTTCGGCGTTACCAAACATCAACATATCGGCTTTTGAATCAAACAACACACTACGGCGTACTTTGTCTGACCAATAATCGTAATGGGCGATACGTCTTAGACTGGCTTCAATACCGCCAATCACTACAGGTTTTTTGTAGGCTTCTTTACAACGCTGGGTATAAACCGTGACAGCACGGTCGGGACGTTTTCCGCCTTCGTTGTGTGGAGTATAGGCATCATCATGACGTAATTTACGCTCGGCGGTATAACGATTGATCATCGAGTCCATATTGCCTGCGGTCACACCAAAAAATAAGTTAGGTTCGCCGAGTTGCATAAACGCATCTTTGCTATGCCAATCAGGTTGAGAAATAATCCCTACTCTAAATCCCTGCGCTTCTAATGTCCGGCCAATTACCGCCATACCAAAACTAGGGTGATCCACATAGGCATCACCGGTAACCAGAATAATGTCGCAACTATCCCAACCTAATTTATCCATCTCCTTACGAGACATAGGTAAAAACGGCGCAGGACCAAAACATTCCGCCCAATATTTAGGGAAGGAAAACAAACCGCGTTCCGCTTTCATACGGGCAACAGGTTTGGATCGAGAGGCAGGTTGAATAGTTGGCATTAATGGTCTCAAAAAATATCTAAAAAGCTGTTCAAAAAATCGGCTGGATTATAACAGAATACTTTAGGGGCTGTTGATCTTTAATATGTCATTGAGAAAGCATTTAGTTGCATACCGGAACGTTTGCCGCGCGGCAGCTGTCTTGAAGTTTAGCCATTCAAAGTAAAAGGTTAACAAACTAGCTAAAAAGATATATTTATCACTTCAGGTCAATAGACCTAAATTAAACCTGAGGGGCGGTAATGAGCGAATAGCGGTCATTCAGTCTCTACAAATTGAATACAATTTTAACTAGATTTATTGTCACTAGTCGGGTACTTGTTCTTCAGCAGGAAATGACGTGTTGCGTATATTAGCAATTATAATTTGTATAAATTAATACGTTACCCATACCTTCATAGATTATTTTTAATAACTGAATGCAATTCAATACCAACTTACTGTAATTCGATAATTAATATTGAATAATTGACGATGGAGGTATATGATGCCTCTAGTTAATGAATAAATGGATTTACCTATGCTGCCACATCAAACGCAAGCTTTCTCAAGAATCTCCAGAGTTTCAAAGGTCATTTTGCCTGTAGTTTTTGTAAACAAGATTCTTATCATTTTAATTTCGGTTCTATTTTTAGGGTTCGTACTATTCTCACCATCTGTAGATTCGCAGAATGCGACTCTTATCAGTCAATTTTTTACGACTGGCAATATCTCACTCACTTTAGGAATGATAAAAACTGGCTTGCCATTATCTGACAAATTGGTGATTTTCTTGAGTTGGATTCTGTTTCTAGTTTATGTACTAATATCACTCAATTTTCTCACTCAACTACTAAAAAATTTAGTTTATAAACAAGTTTTTAACCGCGTAAATAGCAAGTTAGTCCAAAAACTCGCTATGATGTATACCATATACTTATTAATAATTGTTGGGCATAAACTTTTTGTTTTGTATTTAAATTGGCGATCTGTAGACATCTCCCTAAATTTTAGTTCTATCTATATATTTGGCTTGATTTGGCTCTGTGCTTGGATAATGCAAATTGGTGAAGCTCTCTATTCTGAAAATGAAATGACAATTTGAGGAGTAGTATATTGTCCATTATAGTTAATTTAGATGTCGTACTTGCTCAGCGAAAAATGCGTTCAATCGAGCTTGCTGAAATTATAGGTATAACTCCCCAAAACTTATCCGTTTTAAAATCGGGTAGAGCAAAAGCAATAAAGTTAGAAACTTTAGATAAGATTTGCAATGCCTTAAAATGCGAGCCGGGTGATATCTTAGAGTTTAGAGAAGACTGATAAATAAGCAGTACCCAATGTCCCCTAAGGCGCTGAATCCTGCCTAAAACACCTCTATTCCTTCCTTCTCTAAACAGAACGATTTTTGCACAATCTGAATGACCGCAAATGGCACTTTTGAGCTAGTCAGTTCTAGCTAATTACCCCAATAACTACTCACTTTTGCGTCTGTTTTTCAACTGTGCTCTCAGTGCGCGGCACTCGGTGTCCTCAGTGGTAAAAATTATTTTGCTTTTAAGATGCTGATAAATTGATTACAGCAAACCAAGGTCGATTTAATCTGATTGAATATCCAAGATTTGGATCAAATTGTTAGTCTCATCCTCTAATAAATCAGCCAAAGTATAAGCTTTTAAGCTATCTAAAAACGCTTGGGTCGCTTGCCCCAATATCCCTTTAAGTTTGCACGCCGGTAATATTCTGCACTTGGGTGTTGAGCATTCGACAACTTGCAATGTGTTTTCAAGCAATATCACTAGATCACCAATATTTAACTCTTGTGGTTTTTGTTTTAAATAAAAACCACCACCCTTACCTCTTTTGGTTTCGATTATTCCTGCCTTACCTAATTGGTGCACAATTTTGTTCACATTGTTTCTGGAGATCTCATAGGTATTGCTTATTTCATCGATACTGGCGCGTTTTCCTTGAGGCAGTAAAGCCAGGTAAATAAGGGTTCTCAGTCCATAGTCGGTGTAACGGGTAAGTTGCATAAGTTTCTGCGGTGATCCAAAAGATTGATTGACGTTAAAAGTCTGTTTGACACATTTATATAATACATCTAATATGCACCTTATTAAAAGATGCTTATAAAAGGTATGTTATGAATCACGCTTTATTACTTAAATTGGCCAACGCTTCAATGCTGACAACTTTAATGGTATTTGTAGTTTGCGCTGTACTTGCCTATGGATTTGATAACCACTTGCCACTAATTGGGCTTACACTTCTACACGTGGCACAAATTATTCTTGCAGGGCTGTTTAAGGTGTCTTATGTGGTGCGTTTAGTAGCTCAGCAACAACTCGGCTTAGCCATCCGTTAAAGTAGAGAACATAATGAATATTTCAGAACCCAATGAAGAACAAAAAATCACGCCTATTTGGCGACAGGCATTTCGGCCCTTTTTTCTCTTCGCCTGTCTTTTCGCAATTTTGTCAATCAGTGCTTGGGCACTGGTGCAAGCAGGTCAACTTTACTTTATGCCATACGGTGGCGTGATTTTCTGGCATGCCCACGAAATGTTGTTTGGATTTGTGGCGGCTATTATTGTGGGCTTTTTGCTCACCGCGGTTCAAAGTTGGACTGGCCTTCGCGCCACACATGGCAAACCCTTAATGGTGCTTTTTACACTGTGGTTAGTAGGCCGTTTAGTGATGCTGTTAGATCTATTTTCGAATCAATGGATCAACGCTGTTTTTGACATGAGCTTTTTACTACTAGCGGCGTTTTTTATGGCAAAGCTAGTGTTAAAAGTGAAACAGTACCGAAACTTGATTTTTGTGCCGATTTTACTGTTACTGGCAACGGCTAACTTGTTCACACATTTATCCGTTATGACTGGCGAAATAAATTTTTATACCCAAGGCATGTACGCCACAGTAATGATTATTACCCTTATAATGACTGTTGTCGCAGGCCGAGTGTTTCCTATGTTTACGGCAAATGGTACTCAAACAACAAAAGTGGATAATCTTGCTTGGTTAGAAAAAACAGTGATTAGCTTAACCGCCTTATTAGTACTGGTACATTTAACTGGGGCACAGCATTTTCTAACAAGCAAACTCATGGTTTTTCTTTATATAGCTTGCTCGCTAGCTCACAGCATTCGGGCAATCCGCTGGCGACCTCAGGTCACCTTTAAAACACCATTAGTGTGGTCATTACATCTAGCCTATTGGTTTATCCCAATTAGCTTTTTATTGTTCGCTTTACACTATGGCGGCGTGGATATTTCAGCATCTAATGCATTGCATGGTTTAACCGCAGGCGCAATGAGTTCGCTGATATTGGCGATGATAGCCCGTATTGCACTGGGCCATACTGGAAGACCGCTAGCGCCTCATTGGTGTATGAAATATGCCTTTGCCTTGATAGTTTTAGCAGGCAGTATTCGGATTATATCTCCTCATTTACAAACTTACTTTAGCTTCAACCTAAATGTGTTGTCAGCAGTATTGTGGGCATTAGCCTTTGGCATTTATGTGGTGATTTATACCCCTATACTTATTACGCCAAGACCAGATGGCAGGCCAGGTTAGAATAGAAAACATTAGCTTCTAGCTTCTAGCTTCTAGCTTCTAGCTTCTAGCTTCTAGCAAATAATTTTCCACTATGAGTTCTACCAAAAGAAGTAAAAATAATTTTATTTCACTAAATTATTGACAACAAAGTTTTATATCTCTACATTTGTAGATACATACTCGACAAGTGTAGAGATAAAAATGACAAGCGACATAAAACTCAGTGAATTTGAATTAGATGTTATGAACATCCTTTGGCAAGTGGGTAAAGCTTCAGCACCTGAAGTACATGAAAAAATCAAATTAGACAAAGATGTCAGTTACTCAACCGTCAAAACCATAATCGACCGACTCGAACAAAAAGCGGCGATAACCCGAGCCGACCAACAAGGTCGTACTATCTATTATGCCCCAGCTGTTGAGCGTGAAGCGTTATCACCACCTTTACTAAAAGGTTTTCTAAAACGTATGTTTGCCGGTGATCCACATAAGATGGTGGCGCAATTACTTGCCAACGAACAACTCAACAACAATGAAATTGAGCAGCTTGAAAATATGTTGGCTGCGCAAAAAGCGAAAAACACAAATAGCACTAACAAGTGAGGCTATGATGACGACTTATTTCACTATCACTCTTTTGATCAGCAGTATTTGCGGTTTAGGCATTTTATTATTGCACGAGGCTCCCGCCCGTTTGCGTTTTTATATTTGTTTAATGATATTGGTGACTTGGCTTACCCCTTGGCAGTTTATGCAATTTCAAGCGGTGTCTAATTCGTTTACGTTGCCGTTGAATATCTTGACTGAGTTCAAATGGAATATCCCAGAAGCTGTCATACAAAACCCTTCTGACATCGCACCTGTAATTGAACAATCAACTTTTCCATTGTTTTCATTTTATTGGTTATGGCTAGCCGCGTTCGCAATTGGATTAGTGTTATTTTTCAAAGATCTAGTGAGTTATGTGAAATTGCATAGGGACTGGATAAAACACTCAACACTAGACAATCAAACGTGGAAAACCGCACAAATCACTCAGCCTAACTGTGATATTCGTCGTATCAACTCAGACTCCCCTGGCATGGCGACCGGCCTGACTAAACCTATTATTTGGCTAGACAACAATCAACAAGATGCTGAAAAAATCCGCACTATTGTGCTCCATGAACTTACCCATATTCGCCAACATGATCCTATTTGGTTGTGGGCAATTACCCTAATGCAACGTTTGTTTTGGTGGAATCCACTGGTTGGGTTGACCGCGAATTACGCCAGAAAACAAATGGAATTAAGCTGCGATGAGCAGTGCAAAAAGCATTTACCTGAAGGCAATTATCAACTGCAGTTGATTAAACTGACATTACAGGTGAATAAGCAGCAACAAGCGCTGCAAATGCCAGCAGTGTTACAAATGAGTGGTACACCGGCATTTAATTTACAGCGAATAAATAAACTTAATAAGGAACATAAAATGAAAAAACGATATGTAGTAGTGATGGCGTCGTTGCTGTCTCTAACAAGTTGGATTGGCTTTTCAAATGCAACCGTCAATTCACAACAGCCTGTTAATTTTGATGACAAAAACTCAAGTTTAATTGACGTTTTACATGCTCTCAACGACAAAGATTTTACTGGAGCCGAAGCGCAGTTAACTAAGTTGGCAAACAACATTGATAGTTTTAAGGCAACAGATCAAGCAAAAATCTGGAAGCTACATGCTCATACTTTATACGAATTAGATGCCAACAACCCACAGATAATTACCTATATAGATAAAGCAGTAGCACTTGAAGAATCTCTCACAGCAACAGAGCTTTTACCTATTCTTCATATGGCACAATCTTTGGCTGCTAGCCAAGGACGATGGGACAAACAGATCAGTTACTCAGACAAATGGTTTGAGATAGCAGATGACAATCTCGACAAGAAGAAAATATTATACTTAACTGCTATTTCACATTATAAATTGAAGCAAACTGCAACATCGATCAAATTATTAGACGAGTTAGTCGCAATCAATGAAATCCAAGGATATCAACCCGAAGAAACTTGGCTAAATATGCTATTTGGTAATCATGTCGAAAGTGAAAATTGGATTGAAGCCCTCGCTGTACAAGAAAAGCTCGCAATGTTGTATCCAAGTGAGAAAAACCTAAAGCAACTAGAGAATATGTCCCAAATAAAGACTGCATCCCGAATAGAAAAAATATCCAAACCTCTCTAGTTAGAGCATTCAAATACAAAACACATAACGAGTTACAAACTCCTTATGTGTTTTGGCATTTGAGTATTAATCGTAAATCCAGAGTAACGTTGCGGAAAGAATATGAAGCTAATTAAAATAAATTATATTGCTATAAATAAACAGTGTACAAAGCTGGCCAGACTTCCTAAAAAAACAATAATTAAACTTGGTGCTACAAGCTTACTTTTGTCCGCCAGCACTATTTCCAATTCGGTATTTTCGGCTTCAAGCTACAACACTGTGCCTTGGCTATCAACAACATTACTGCATAAACCTATTGAGGAAAATTATTCTTCAATATTCAAATCCAAAATCTCATTCCCTATTTTTGAAGATGTTAGTAGCAAATATTTAGCCGATGTTAATCGGCCAAATTATACAAAAGCGGTTGTTTTGACGCTGATACGTTGGGTGTTCGGGGAGCGAAGTGAAAGGGAGGATAGCAATGAATATGTTGACGTCCAAAAGCTGGTGTCAATCATCATAGCTTTACACAATAGTGGTACCTCGAACAAAATGGCTATATTTTTAGCTTATGTTCAAAATGATATTTTACAGGAAGTCGACAAGTCTAATAACAAAGCTTTGGACATGTTGGATAAGGCTGCAACGGCTAAACAAAAAAAACACGATAAAGAATTTGAAGATCGGATGGAATTTATACAATTGGCCAGACTCAGGCAAGTTGAAGCGTCTATGAAACAATACGCTGTTTTAAACGACAAAGCCTATCAACTCGGGTTTGAAACCTTTAACAGGCTCGAACAGATTGATGTAAATTTAAATACTCCAATCCATCAAAGAGAAGCGTTCAAAGCAGGTGTTGAGATTGGTAAACGCCGTTATGATTTATCTGTTGCTGAAAGAGGACTAAGCAGTCCACCTGAAACTGACGAACTACCTTCCAGCTCTGAAGAAAACTTAATTGAAGCAGACAAAAAAACAGAAAAAAACGAGATAAACTTACTATAGGTAATTTAGAAAAATGTTTATAAAAGGAAACGAACTTGGCTAATAAAAGTCTCTTTTCAACGTCTTTGTTATCTTTAGGCTTTTGTATGCTTGTTACCACTGCCTCTTTGAGTCACAGCTCGCAGATTAAAAGTTTAAAAGGTCTGCATGAGGACATAGCAATAGGCGAGATAGACGGCGTTAAGTTATCAATCAACATTGCCTTCCCAAAAACATTCAGTAAACAACCGCGCCCCGTATTACTGATGATCCATGGTGGTGGTTTTTTGAAGGGTGATAAAAGTCAAAATAATAAACGTATTCAAAAAATGACCCAATTGGGTTTTGTGGCAGCAAGTGCTATGTACCGATTTGCACCAGAACACAAATTCCCCGCTGCTCTTGATGATATTAAATTGGCGATCCGTTTTTTGAAAGCGAATGCTGACGCATACCATATCAATCCACAGCGCATTATTCTTAGCGGCGCTTCTTCCGGTAGCTACTTAGCAGTCATGGCAGGCGTAACTGGAAACTCCGATGCCTTTGATGATCATGGTTTATATACTGAATTTGATTCCACTGTGCATGCGGTTGCGGGTCAGTCAGCGCCCATTGCTGATTTTAGGTTAGCGAAGTATTCAGGCTTCGCCCTCATAAAACGTCTGCTCGATACTGATTCAGGCAATTTTCAACACTCGCTAGCTGAGTTATCCCCTATCACCTATTTAGATCCCCAAGATCCGCCGATGTTTTTAACCCATGGCGATGCGGATCCTATTGTGCCTGTTGAGATGAGCCGTGAGTTTGTCCAAGAATTAGCAAAAACGGGGCACAGCTATGAGTATTATGAGTTGCCTGGTGGCACCCATAGCTTCACTCAATCGGTACCTGAGCAAGCCAAAACAGCATTCGAGTCGTATCGACGCTTTATACAAAAGTGGGCAAAGTAGAAATAGCGAAAAGCCGCGTTCCTTAAGTATTTTGGCTTAGTTGCAGTCATTAATTAACGACTGACTGCAACTCCTCAACCGCTTTTTCCTCGGCTTTATCCAAAGGTGCTCGCTTCACCGCTTCAACGGTCTCTTTTGATGGATAACCATCGGCAATCAAACCCATAGTCAATTGAAATGCGCGCACACCTTTACGTGTTGCTGGACCTAAAATCCCGTCGGCTACACCGACATCAAAGCCTAACTGATTAAGTTTTTCCTGAAATTGCTGCATTTCAACAATGGTATAGTTGGGCAAATCAGGAAGCGGTTTTGATAAAGTACCTTGTCCTTTGATTCGGTCTGCCAAGTGACCCACTGCTATGCCGTAATATTCAGAATTATTCCAACGTAGGATCACATCAAAGTTTGGGTAAACGATAAATGCAGGTCCAGTATGTCCTGCAGGGATAAGCACTGCAGCTTTTAAGTCACTATCACCTAAAGTTTGGCCGCCAACTTGTGTCACTTTTTGCTGTGACCAAAAAGACAAGCTTTGCGGTTGAGACTTTCCGGCTAATTGATAATCAAAATCTTCGGGCAACAAAACCTCTCGGCCCCATTTAAAGCCTGTTTTCCAACCTAAATTTTGTAAGAAGTGGGCCGCCGATGCCAGAGCATCTAATTCATTGTTCCACAGGTCAACTTTGCCATCTCCGTCGCCATCTTTGGCATATTTCATATAGGCTGTAGGCATAAATTGGGTGTGCCCCATTGCACCTGCCCAAGAGCCAATCATTTCATTAGGATCTAAGTTTTCGCGTTCGAGCAACAACAAAGCTTGCATCAGTTCTTGTGAAAAATAGCCACTTCTGCGTTGATCACAAGCCAAAGTGGTTAAAGCGGAAATAGTAGGAATTTTACCTTTGTAGTTTCCAAAGTTAGTTTCTAATCCCCAAAATGCAATCAGGTAATGTGCTGGTACTCCGTACTCTTGGGTAAGTTTCGACAAAAAATCACTGTGTTCTGCGAGTTTTTCACGGCCTTTATTCATACGCCAATCTGTCACCCGTTTTGAAAAATACCCCGTAAAGGTTTGTACAAACTCAGGTTGACTACGATCGTATTCTAAAATTTTTGGCAAGGGTCTAACTTGCCCCAAAATATCCACAGTGGTGTTTTCAGACACCCCTGAGTTACGGGCTAATAGCTGTAAACGTTCAATACATTGTGGGAACGTTTCGGCCACAACCTCTGGGCTTTGTTGTGCATGTGCAACGTTAGCCATTGCCGTCAGGCCAGCGGCAATAAGAAGTGTTCTAAATGAAGAAAAAGAATTCAAAGTAACTATCCAAAATTTTTAAAAATGGTTGGTCTAAGGCGTTATGCTAACTGACTTGGTAAAAATTAATAACAAAAATCGTTACGCAAATTTTGCCATCCATACATCATTCGCCATAATATTTTCTGTACTACTAATATGATCCAGCCAAGTTTTGCCAACGAGATGGTCAAATTCATGTAAAAAGATACGTGCCACAAAACCTTCAAGCTTAATGTTTTGTGCCTTACCCTCTGGGTCCAAATATACCACATCAACTGCGTTGGGTCGTTCAATACACCCACGCAATCCCGGCACAGACAAACACCCTTCCCATTCCCAAACCGTATTTTCACTAGTTTGTTGGATCACTGGATTAATTAAGACCAAAGGTTGCATATCTGGCGCGTCGGGATAACGAGGGTTTGGGCGCGAGGCAATTATCATAATTGCCCTAGGGTCGAAGACTTGCGGCGCGGCAATACCGATACCATTGGCCTCAAGCATAGTTGCCAGTAACTCATCAATAAACGAGGTCAGTGACGCTTGACCAAACTCAGCCAATTCAACCTGCCTAGCTGGCGTTCTAAGAATTTCCTCACCCACCTGCGCAATTTTCATAAATCATCTCTTATAACTTTATCTATAAACACGAAGCTCGCCGCTCAAAAAACAACAAACCACAGGGGACTCCGGGTGCCGCGCACCGGGTGCCGCGCACCAGATGCCCCACACAGAGTGCTTCGCTACACAGAGAAAAGACTTAAATCATACTTGTCTTTACCTCTGTGCCCTCCTTTTCCTCTGTGGTTCAAATTCTCTATCTTTTATCTGTTCGCTCGGAGCTCAAAAAACAATAAACCACAGGGGACACCGGGTGCCGCGCACAGAGTGCTTCGAGTGCTTCGAGTGCTTCGAGTGCTTCGCTGCACAGAGAAAAGACTTAAATCATACTTGTTTTTACCTATGAGCTCTCCTTTTCCTCTGAGGTTCAAATTCTTTTATCTTTTCGCTTTTCTTTGTTCGCTCATAGCTTGCAGCTGCTGTTAACTCACCAACTGCAATTGCGCGAATTCACGATACAAGGCATTACTTTCAACCAACTCTTGATGTGTGCCTATTGCGACTATCTCACCTTTGTCCATCACCACTATTCTGTCAGCGTTGATAACGGTAGCCAGTCTATGAGCAATGATCAAAGTGGTTTTATCTTTCATTAATTCTTCTAATGCCAACTTCACATGTTGCTCATTTGAGGCATCCAAAGCACTCGTGGCTTCATCCAAAAGCAATATTGGCCGGTCTGCCAAAATAGCTCTAGCTATGGCAATACGTTGTTTTTGGCCCCCAGATAAACGCACCCCACGCTCACCTAAGTTAGTTTGATAACCTTCAGGTAACTCGCAAATAAAATCATGTGCACGGGCCGCTTTTGCAGCGTTTTCGATTTCCAACTGACTTGCATTCGTGCGACCGTAACCAATATTATCTTTCACACTGCTGGCGAATATAACTGACTCTTGTGGCACTAACGCATATTGATCACGTAGGTCGGATACATCCAGCAACTTAATGTCTTTGCCTTCTAATGCTATCTCACCACTGCTGACATCATAAAAACGCAACAACAATTGGAATAATGTAGACTTACCTGCGCCACTTGGTCCAACTAAAGCAACACGTTCACCACTGTTGATTTTTAAGTTGAGGTTTTTTATCACAGTTACTGAATCAGCTTGTGGGTAATGAAAACTCACATTCTGCATGTCAATCTCACCACTGACTTTATTGGGCAACATAATAGGAGTCGCTGGGGATTCGATACTGGTTTGGGTATTGAGTAATTCCATTAAACGTTCACTGGCACCCGCCGCCTTTTGAACCTCACCTATCACTTCACTGATAGTTGCCACAGCACCGCCCGCCATGACTGCATAAAACATAAAGGCAGTGAGTTCGCCGGCACTCAATTCACCACTTAATACCTGCTGTGCACCTACCCATGCCACGAGAGTAATCGCGATAATGCTAATAGCCATGATACAAGCCACCAACAAAGCTCTGAATTTAATCCGAAAATGCGCCGCCCCCATGACACTCTCGATGCGGGTCTGAAACAAGGTTTTGTCTATCTCTTCATGAGAGTAAGCTTGAACTGTGTGGATTTCATGTAGGGTTTCATCAACATAGGCACCCACATCCGCCACCTTGTCTTGACTATTTTTGGAGTAGAATCTGACCTTAGCGCCAAAAATTCGGATGGGTAGTAATACAATGGGCACTGCTATCAACACATACAGCGTCAGCATTGGACTGGAAAATAGCATTAAAAATAATGCCCCAATAAAAGTGATGCTGGAGCGCAACCCCATAGATAACCCCATGCCAACCACTGACTGTAATAATGTGGTGTCTGCGGTAAAACGAGAAATCACTTCACCAGTGCGGGTTTTAGCAAAAAACGCTGGGGATAACGTCAACAAATGCCCATAGACTTTTTGGCGAATGTCAGCGCTCACTCTTTCACCCAACCAAATCATCCAATAAAATCGGAAATAAGCCGCAATACTGCCAACGAGTGCGATACCCATAACTAACAACATAGTTTGATCTAACTTACTGGCGTTGTTGGCAAGAAAACCTTCATCTACCACAGCTTTAATACCTTGGCCTAATAATAACCACGCACCTGCACCCACAATTAATGCAGAGATGGCGAAGATCACCTTTGATTTATAAGGACGGAGTTGACCAAATAGCCATCTCATAACGGTGCTAGTTTTAGGGGATTGCAAAGTATTTATCTCTTAAATTTGGCAAGTAGAGTGAGTATGGGGGCACTAGGCAGTGATTACGATACGTCTGTCAAAGTAAAAAGTATCAAACTGTTGCAGAATTTTAGACTTCAATCATATACTCGCTGCAGAGCTAACTGTTTCTCCGATAAGGATATGTATGAGCAACATCAAAAGCGTGTCAAATAAAGCACAGCCCCAAGTCACAAAAATGGATATGTCCATGAAAGTGGCACTACTGATTGGTGGGGTATTAATAGTGTTTCTATTTTGGTTTTATCCCAACCTTATACGTTTGAGTTTATACACAGGCTGTGTTGTATGTTTAGGCCTATTTCTACCTCGCCAAGCAGGTTGGAATATACGAGAGCGTCGGGCTAAAAAATCAAAACTGGCAGAACAACAAAAATGGGGTTTTGCAAGCCGCGACCGTGAAGGGCCATGGATCAATTACATCGATTACCCTTTGGTTCGTAATACACCTTTGGCAGACAGTAAATTTTTTTATAGTGACTGGCTAGTGATAGAAAACGGAAAGGTCATCGTTAATCCAGGTTCCTCAGAAGTCGACCTTGAATCAAAAACTGTCAATTATGATTTGGCTAAACCTAACACCTACGCATGGGATGGTTGCACTCCCAAACGATTGTTTTTTTGGCTCGCGTTGCTAGGTACTCCAGATTGGTGGCACGGTGAACACACTATTCAAGTTCTGTCAGAGCAAGGGCAATTAGTTGAGAAAAAGGTATTTTGGCAATTATGTATGCACGCAAGCCTTGTTCATGATGCACTTTATCAATATCTAGACTCTATCCCGATAACCAAAATGCAAGTTGATCAGCTGTTTCACGATATGTTACTTGAAGCAGGTATGCCCAAATATCTAGCAAAGGTTTATCATTGGTCAGTTGATAAATTTGGCGCCAATGATGTCTATCCAGACGATCCCCAACCTAACAGTGATTTTAAGTGTGATGATTTTAAACAACTGTAAATGCCAACTTAGTTGGCGTTGTCATCCACATTTAAAATAGCCAATATCAATACAAAAAAGCATAACACTAGATTGAATAATGGAATTTGTAGATTACTGGGCATCATATAAATCACGCTAACGGCAGGGATCCAAATAATCCAAGTGGTCACCACAGTAGTTGGTATTTGTACTTTGATAAGATCAGCAAAGTGTATTTTAGTTTTCTGCCAATTAAACTGTTGATCTTTCCATAAAAAAACCAAGGCAATCAAAGGCCCGGTCAAAAAAGCAGAAAATACAAACTGATCAAACGCGGTTTTTTTGACTATGGTTAGCCAGTCATTTCCATCGCCAAATAACACCACTTGAAAAGCATAAAATCCGTTAATTATCCCACCCAACACTGCCCACACCAGCACATAAAAAAGCAGTTGATAAAAAGGTAAAAAGCGAATTTTACCGCTTATAAACAAATACAAAAAAGGTAGCAGGCCACCAAACAATGCAGTAGAAATGACCGCATACCAAGCACCATACTGTGCCTTTAAATCAGCAAAAAATTGAAACGTGTGTTGTGACGCTGGCCAATAAAAATAACTTAAGCCAATGGTTACTGCAAACAGCTGTAAACATAAGCCAGGCACTAAATTGGCACCTATGGCACTTTTAATATTACTAACGAGTCGCACACCATTAGTTTGCTTGGTTGTCATTTAATGTCTTCCTGAATCACCTGAGTAATGGATTAGCCATACTGGCTTGTAATTAGATTAAGTCGCTAGATTGATAAACTGGCGAGTGCACTCTGTGTTTGTTTTTGCATATGTGGATTGATTTTATAGTGACTGGGACTCCAGCCCAACAAAAACCGGTAAAAGTCAGCCCAAGCAAATGCATATAAGCTGCGCCACTCTTGCTGCAAATGTTTAAAGTCTACGTTTATTTGATAGTGCTGTAATGCACCTTTTAACAAAGAAAAATAGTCATCCAAAAGGGTTGCTTCATACTTAACTAAGTCATCCTGATTTAGGCAGCCACCTAAAAAGTAAACAAGATCTTTCACCCCTACTCCTTTGCCTACATACTGAAAATCAACCGCTGCTATAGTGCCAATCTCATTGGCTTCAGTGAAGCAAAAATTTGCCAACTTAGCGTCACCATGAACCAGGGTTTGAAAGCAGGCAGTATTCAATGCAGTGTCTATCGCCTGAGCCGCATTTTTTAGTTTACCTGGCTGCATCACATCGAACTCATCTTGGCGCGTCGCCAAATACCAATAAGTACCAACGGGCCAAAGGTCATCACTTTGATGTTGTAAAAACCTAGCGTGAAAATACGCCAACCACCTGATAGCAGATTTCACATCAGTCATAGAAGCTTGGTCTTTGCGCAACAAAAAGCCCGCTTGATCTAAATCTTGCAAGACCAATAATTGTTGTTGCTTGTCTGAAAACTCAGCCAATAATTGCGGTACCACACAATTATCATCACATAAAGATGCATAACCTCGATAAAAATTGGCTTCTATTTGATAGGACTTTACTTTACGTTGGTGCCCCGTGTGCGTATTCCAACCTCTAGGATGAATTGACTCTAAGGGGGGTGAGATATGTTTAACAATAATCGAATGATTGAGTCTAGGGCTATAATAACGAGCAATCTCTCCATAACCACTCCATAGTGATTGCACCTTATGCAATTTACTCAGGTCTGGATCAGAAAACTGGGATTGTAGTTGGGCTAAAACGTTGATTTTCGGAAGCAGCTATATCTAAATGTTTAAAGTATCTTACCGTAAACAGAAACGCCTAAAAAGCACTAACAAAAAAGCGACTCGTTTAAAGTCGCTTTTTGCAATATCACCGTCTATCTATCGCGGCTTGGTGGCTTATGGTTGTTAAATTCCTCTTCGGTCAAAACCCCATTACTATCTGCATCGATATGGCCAAAAATAGTAGCATGTTCGCTGTTTGGTACGTCACTCTGCTCAAACTCTGCAAAGCTAACACTGCCATTTCCATCTAAATCTAACGACGAAAATTGTGGACGTTCACGTTTTGGCATATCCCGTCCTCCGCGTTCTTGAGCATGAGCCGATAGACTTAACGAAAGTCCAATCAAACAACAAAGTGCTAACAACTTTACCGAACATTTGATTTTTACCCCATTTACTAATTTCATAATATGACCTGCTTGTTTATTTAAGTTCCAGTAAAGCTTACCCACAATTCACTTAAACAGTGTGCAAGAAACGGGTAAAAATTGTGCAAAGAAGGTGCAAAGACTGACAAAGGCAGCTAAACAGTGTGACAGCAAAAATTTGAAAGTGAGAGGTGGCGCTCAGATTATAAATGATAACCTGAGCGCATTAGATAAGACTATTGGTGGCTAGGTTAAATCCATTCCCTGAATAATTTCATGGGCGATTTCTGGTGTAGTAACACTAGGCTTTTCATGCAAATCACCTTTTAACTGTCCTTTACGATGTTTAAGTGCTGCATCTAATTTTTTACTTGCTTGAGCTAATGCTGGGTACATCACGGCACCTTTGCCTTTGACCGCAACACTAGTGCCTTCATATTTAGTAGAAACTTCTGCGCTAAACTCACCGTGCTCTTTCGTCACAATAATGTCTAATGCAATAAGGGTAGGGAAATGACTGGCTACTTTAGAAAACTTTAAATTAATATCCTCTTTAACTGACTCTGAGATATCGCAATGGTGACCTGAAACATTTATTTTCATAGATTTTCCTTTTTGCTCTGGTTTACGTTTTTTAAGTCTTACTTATACAGCTTGGGTCATGTTGCCAAGAAAACAAGGAACAACCAATATAAAAAATCATACTCGTTGATATTTTTCGTTGACCAAGGGGCTAACCATCTCAGTTTTATGGTAAATTTACCACATTAATTCTGGGATAAAATTTTATGACCTTATACCAAGGCAATACTCGCAAAATGCGAGTCAGCACTAATTCAGCTAACCTAGCCCAATATGCTCTGCCTATTGGCGATAACGAAATCAACATGAATGCGTTGATAGGCCAAACATTAAAGGTGAGCTATGGCGGTGAAATTCATTGTGTGCACTGCGGAACAAAAACTAAAAAGAGCTTCAACCAAGGCTATTGCTATCGCTGCTTAATGAAGCTGGCGCAGTGTGATACCTGTATTATTAAACCCGAATTATGCCATTACGAGCAAGGTACATGCCGCGAGCCAGCTTGGGGCGAAGCTAACTGCCTATCAAACCACTTTGTGTATCTAGCCAACACTGGCACCATTAAAGTAGGTATCACTCGTCACGTTACTGATGGTGTGTCTAGTCGCTGGATTGATCAAGGCGCCACTCAGGCCATTGCTATCATGCGGGTGCAAAACAGGTTAACCAGTGGCTTGGTTGAAATGGCCTTTAAAGAACATATTGCCGATAAAACCAATTGGCGCACTATGCTCAAGAGTCAGCCTGAACAAGTGGACTTGGGCGCATTAAAGGAGTCCTTGTTAGAACAAGTTGAAGGTGATCTCGACGAAATTATTGAAGAGTACGGCTTTCAGGCGATTGATATTACTGATACCCCAGCCATTGATATTCACTACCCTGTTGAGCAATACCCCGAAAAAGTGAAGTCGATTAACTTAGATAAAGAACTGACCTTCGAAGGCACCTTACTGGGTATCAAAGGCCAATATCTCATGTTAGACGGCGACCGCGTGATCAATATCCGCAAATACTCAGGTTATGATTTGCAAATTGAAACGACCTAAATATCTAAGCTAAATTAAAGGTTTATTGAAGCGTTCTGAACGAGGAAAATAGTAATTTTCAGGGTCAAGGGAGACTAACACTTTCTTGGCTCTACCTTGAATTTCAATGGCAGGTACAAAGCCATAATAGCGAGAATCTGCACTGTTATTTCTGTTGTCACCCAAAACCAAATAATGCCCCTCTGGTACTATTACTTCAGCAAAATTATCACGGGCGTCTGCCACTGGTATAAATTGCACAATATGCGCAACATTGCCTAGATATTCAGTTTTTTGCAGAGTATTTTCGCTGTTTTTATAGGAGATTGACTCGCCGTTGATAATCAATTGATTGTCAAACATAGCGACCCTATCGCCAGGCTCGCCAATCAATCTTTTCACCAATCTATTCCCGGCTTTTTCAGAATTAAACACCACTATGTCGCCGCGTTTTGGCTGACCGGTTTGCATAATTTCAATATCAGTAAAAGGCACTTCTAAACGGTAGGCCATTTTATCCACGAATATTCTGTCGCCCTCGACTATGGTGGGCAACATTGACCCAGTAGGCACCACATACCAATCAGCAAAACTGCTGCGGGAGGTAAACAAAACCAAAACAAGCACTAAAAATGCCCCTTTTTCTTTTACGAATTTGTGCAGTGAAAGTTTCATATTCATAGTTTAATCCTTGAGAAAGTCACTCGACCTGAGATCCTAATAAAAGTGCTAAGTTTAGTAGTAGTTTGTAACGTTATGTGTCTACAAAATACACATCAAATTATGAATATTGTTTAATTGCTTTAGGTTGGCACTTAAGAGAGAAATTTTAGTGTTTTAAACTCGATCGAATCTGGAGGGTAACTAGAAGCCAAAGGACTATGTTTAATACTCATAGCCGCACTAAAGCAAATATGCCATCAGGAGAGAGGGACTGAGTAGTGAAGTACTTCTAAATCAGCTTTTATGCAACTTTATTAAACAAACAGTACCCAAAGCGCAGCACTGGTAAATTCATAACAGAGGAATAAAGAATCACATGTTTAAACGGCGTAAGGCGACGTTAGCACCCCATCCATACTAATCTAATCAGTTATGCAGATTTATTTCCCAATAATTAGAATGGATGTCTTGGCATTTCCACGTTAATTTCTTAAAGGTCTGTAATGACTTTTTTACCTGAAAATAACAACAAGTAGGTTAGGCCTAAGATGCCAAACAAGGCTAAGCCAGATAAAAGAAAGGGATCGATGACAATATTCTCTTTGAATTCGAATGTTCCCGCTGATATCTTTTTCCATCCCATAAAGTGTTGGTTTGCTGCAACTGTTGCGCCGAAAAAGCCAATCACTAAACCTATGTATTTTGCTAGCCAGTGGGTGGCAGCAGGAGAAATTAAAATTAACCCTAAAATACCAATGACTGTGCGTTGTGCTCGGCAATAAGGGCATATGTAAACCATCCCCGAAAGATCTGATGTCCACGCCACTATTGAAATAATAATAGCGATGACTCCCACTATCTTACTATGCGTTGAATATGTGTTTAGCTGTAACAGGTTCATGTGTGTTTAATTCCTAATTTAGAGCGATAATTGATCTTTAGTTATGATATTTCAACCAAGCATGAGACAAAATCGGCAGCACAGGGGACTTTTAGCGATCTCAATGTAGTTTGCAGTTTGCTATACGCTAAGGCTAAGGCTAAGGCTAAACCCTATCCAACTAACCTAACAACAATACCAAAATCGCAATATGAGCGCGAATGACCAAAATCAATTTTGGAAAGAATTTAAATCATAAGGGCTATTTATTATCTAAATTCAATCAATGGCAAATAGGTACAAATAAAATCCAAACTAAAACCAAAGCAAATAACATTTAATACTTTTAAGACGAGGGCTCCTTAGCAATTCAATCCGTCATGGAGAATCGAATATCAATAATTAGAATGAGGGTCTCGATAATTGATCGATTTCCAATCATGTTCACATGTAAATATTATTATTTTAAATCAATATCTTAGACTAATTATTTAACTATACTTTTAGGTTTAAACACAAAATTTTGTATAAAAAACTTGCAACTACGATAAAACTCGTACATATTAAATACGAAACTTATCGTAGTTAAGGATGAATATGATCAACCCTACTCCTTCAGAGCTTGAAGTTCTCAATATTTTATGGGGATTAAAAGAAGCCAATACACAAACCGTAAATGACCGCCTCAATTTACAGCGCAAGGTAGGCTACACAACCACCTTAAAAACCATGCAAGTTATGGCTGAAAAAGGTTTGTTAGATAGACGTAAAGAAGGAAAAAGCCACGTTTATTTTCCACTTATCCAAGAATCCGTAGCAAAAGACAACCTACTCACAAAATTCGTTAATAACACTTTTGGTGGTTCGGCGAGTAATTTGATGATGCAATTGCTTGGTAACAAAAGCGTCAGCCAAGATGAATTAACTCAAATCAAAACTTTTCTTAAAGAAATGGAGGATAAAAGCCATGGATAGATTAACTTCCCTATTCGATAGCCAGTTTGTCTATGCCTTGGGTTGGACTATAGTCCACTCATTTTGGCAGTCGTTGCTAGTGTTTACTTTATTAAGCTTGAGTCTACTAATGTGTCAACGTTCTAAACCTGAGATCCGTTATGGATTATCTATTGTTGCCCTTATTTGTTGCCTACTTATTAGCGTAAAAACATTTGTTTATTGTTACCAAGATGTGGCTCAAGCCAGCCAGTTATTTACCCAATTACAAACCACACTAAACACGCCACAAATTCAGAACTGGTGGGTGACTACCTTCACCACCATCAACCCTTGGTTAGATACGATTGTGTTGTGTTGGTGTGTCGGTTTTATCATTCAGGGCATTCGCTACGGGTACGACATTAGATTAACTCAAAAATTAAAAAGCCAATCTGTATCTCACTTACCACAGCAGTGGGATAAAAGGTTGCAAAGTCTAGTCCAGAAACTTGGCGTTACTAAGTCTGTGGCTTTTATGCACTCAACCAAGATAAATGTGCCTTGCGTTATTGGTCATTTTAAACCTGTCATTTTATTACCACTTGGCATACTCGTGCAGCTTCCACAGGCCCATATTGAAGCCATAGTGCTACACGAATTAGCACATGTGAAACGTCACGATTATTTGACAAATATTCTGCTGTGTTTAATTAAAGTGCTGTTCTTCTTCAACCCTTCAGTTTTAGCTATCGGCAAAAAAATTAGTATCGAACGAGAAAATATCTGCGACGATATAGCAGTTAAGGCCTGTGGTGATCCGTTAACCTTTGCAAATAGCCTTAGTCAATTCGCTGACGTCACACCTGTCAGCCAGTCTGCAATGGCCGCAAGTAAAGACAAATATCTGTTATTAGAACGTGTGAAACGCTTATTTCCAAATAACGGAAAACTAGCAACGTCTACCGAAAGGTTGATAGCCCTTATCTGTGCAGGATTACTCGGTTTAACCCTGAACGTTAATGCCAAAAATCAACCATCGCCTGCTGAGTTTGAAGCCACACCAACACAACTTGAGACTGTCAATTTTCCCGTAAAGCAAGATGCCACGTCATCTGATATCGCCGAAGAGATCCCAAGTTCTGAGGCCGAAATAGCTAAACCAACCAAAGGTGTGAATAACGAAATGGCAAGCAATGATGAAACGGCTATAGCCAGTGAATCAGTAAACAATTTAAATATTGCGGTTAAGGCCTCACAAAAACCCAGTCTAGATAACGTGCCACTAATAAAATCAACGCCAAACATTGCCGCAAAACCTCTACAAAAAACCTTAGAAGATAATCAAAGCTTGCCATTGCTGGCTCAAAATAACGCTACAGAGACCAGTAGTGCAGCAGGTCATTACTTAGCACTCAAGAATGAAAAAGTAAAAAAAGCAAAGAAAGCGGTAAAACAAATTAAAGAAACAATACAAACACCGCAACAACCTACCGGACGCGTTTATGCCTCTACTGACAAATTTAGTAGTTTTTCATTAGAGTCACCCAATGCGTTAGACAACATCGACCAGATAATTTTTGCTCCTATTTCAACCAGCGACACAGAGTTTTCACAAGGTGCAAGAAGATGGAGAAATGTAGTCAGCCAATATTTTTCTGAAGTGCAAAACCAAAAACCTCGGGTAATTACTTTGAATAGAAAAGACCGCACTGAAGCTGATTTTACAGGTTTAAACTCCTCGCTTATCGCTCAAATAAGAATTAAAGACGTAAATCTGCTCGGCCCTGGGCAGGAGACATCGAGGCCCCTAATACTTCGTAATAGTACTGATAGCAGTATAATGGCAACAAAATGGCGTGACTCGCGGAGATCTACCCCTGGCCCGTCTGATAACAATATTAGTAGTCCTATTCAAAAACTTGAATCTACTGAATCGCTTCATTCACGGGCAGATTTGAAAAAGGTAAAATTTGTCCTAGAAGTCATCGCAGAAGTAGTATTTGTAGATGCTATAAACTATGAATATGTGGGTTCTGGACTAAAAACAATATGGCTTGATTCTGCTAACGTTGAGCCTGATTTACTTTCTCTAGTTAGGGATAGAGAAAGCCCTACAAACTCTCGGACACAAACCGAACGTAATGCCGACATCATCAAAAATGCCTGGGATATATTGCTAAGTCATCTTCAAAATGATGTGTACCAAGTGGCTGCTGCGATTAAAAATCAAGAGCTTGAACTGACGTTAGCGACTGCCATGGAAAATTCCCCCACTAAAAATTCGGACCTAAATAGAAACCTCGCCTCACAATACTTTCGGGTAGAAAATAGTGAATTTGAAGACTTTATTATTAGCTCGCCTGATTCCCTGAATGATTTTAAAAATCTTACTTATTCACCTATAGGAAGCGAACAAGTAAAACTAAATTCTAAACATTTAGAATGGAAACAGCACACCACACTGGCCTTATCGAATTTGGCAAAACAGGCAGGACAGACCTACATCTTAACAAAAGATTTAGCCAAAAATGTACCGAGCAGCCCCGAACAAATTAATCCGAGTAACAATCAGAATTTAGTGGTACAAATCGACGTTAAGTCAATGGAACGTTATTCTCGCAATGCCAATCGCATTTATAGAAATGCACCTGAGTATACTTCAGGTGGTTCCAATTATAATAGAGGTGCCGTTGCTACGGGCACTGGGCTTAGCCCATCTAAAGATGACGTTGGGGGAGCAACGGTTAGAAAAGGAACCCTGGCTATGCCAAGTGCTTTTGATACTAAACAATACTTGCGAGGTGAATTCGATATCACCCTTTTGGACCCAAAAACCCACCTAGTGTTAGGGCATGCTATAGCAATGACTGCCGTAAGCCCTAATCATAGTGCTTTCAAAAAGTTAGCGGAACAATTTAACGCTCAAAACCAAAGCGCGTCCTATGAGGATATGTTACTGCTCGCTTTATTCGAACAAGTCAAAACTCAATTACATAATGAATTAAGTCGCGTTCAACAAGGTAAGGTGTCCGTTAAACCTATTCAATTAACGACAGAACAAGTAAAAAATATTACTGATGCTCCCTTGATAAGCCAACACAAAAGGTCAGACTTCACAGTCGCTAACCTTGCCTATTAGTCAGTAATAGAGTCAGTGGTAATGATGCACATTATTACTACTGACTCTACACCTCTTCCCCGCCATATTTACTGGCCAAGTCATCTAATTCAGAACAGGTATAGTCAAAACCTTTACCATCAAATTCATAGGTAATTTTCACTGAATCTGAACCGTGAAACAACTTGGCTTTGACCTCTGCCACTGACCAGTGTTTAAGCTCATTTAAAAATCGATTGGCCAATTGTGCTCGTTCAAAACGATAGCTGATTTCTGTTTGCATAGTGGTGTTCAGTATTCTTACAAAGTTGTAATTTATGATGCTGGGCAGTTTGAGGAATTTTAATAAAGAGTCAAGAGGCGTAAAAGTCTTATTCCGGTAAATATTCCATTACTTTGCTTGCCGTAAGCAGATAATTATCTGATGATTGCTTTATAGTTGTTAACTCCTCATTGTGGTAACCACCGCTATTTCACTGCACAAAGGACATGCTGAATGACAAACAATTGGGTTCTTTTTGGTTTATTAATTTTAGTATTTTTGATCACGCGAAAATGGATAGTGTCGGCTTTCAAACGTATTGCTAAAAATAAAAATGCGACCTTAAAACGCAAGCTCATGGTACGCCAAATATTGTTGGTGTCTCACCTGCTGATTTTTATCATTATCGGGACTATGGTGCTAGGCATTGATTATGGAAAATTCATTGTGTTTCTATCGTCTGCCTTTGCGGTCTTAGGTATCGCCCTATTCGCACAGTGGTCTATTCTCAGTAATATCACCGCTGGTATTTTGATCTTTTTTAATTTTCCGTACCGAGTGGGTGACACAGTGCGAATTGCAAATAAAGACTTTGATTTAACCGGAATGATTGAAGAAATCACTACTTTTCATGTGCTTATCAGACATGCAGATGGCGACCTTATTACCTACCCCAATAGCCTTATATTACAGACGCCTGTGATTAAATTAAAAGCCAAACATTTAAAGCTTTCGAACGAAGAAGACGAGCACAATGAATAACAAGGTTTTGATTCCGCAGTGGCATCTAAACACCATTTAAGGCTGCATCAGGCAATTTGTGCAGCCTTAAAAAAGCCTCACTACTCTTCTAGTGCTTGACGCACCTCGTTCAAGGCCTCTACTGAAAACCCTTGATCGTAAAAGTAAACTATAATGCCGTCTTTGTTGAGTAACATCACCCGGGCATTATTAGGGTTTTGGTTACCAGTAAAACGCTGCACTTTGTCGCCATCGGCATACACTGTAACCACACCTTTCCATAATTGTTTTGGAATACCTTTTCGCATACCACTGTCAATAAACCCACTAAACATACGGGGCAACATGCCTTGAATAGTAGGAATTTCGTAAGCGGCCACTGGGGTTTGGGTCATGTCCAGACCAATCAACCAACGGTCGATATCAAACTGCGAGTCTTGTTTATATCCAAACAGTAATAAGGTGTTTTGACCTATAAAGTCTTTAGGGATAACAACTGTTTGCCCTTCTAAACTCTCCCCCCTTGCTGCAACCATTGTGTCGCCTATGGTCACTTGGCTAGGGTAATCGTAATTAGCACAACTGCTAAAAAACATCATAAACAGCAAAAACATAGAATATTGTTTCATTATAAAAGTCACTTTTATTATTGAGTTACTTTGAATACGTCCAAACATTCAGAAGAGTTCATTCGCTTAAAACTCAGTTTTTGTTATAAAATCTAAAGCCCCCGTTATGGCAGCAACTTGTGCTTGGATACAGTTTTCAGCATTGACTTGGGGGCTATCGGGGTACACTTCTGTGGTACTCACAAACCTAGCATTGGTCACACCGCCACATAGACTCAACTTCTTAAGAGGGTAATTAATCACTCCTTTTTGTTCCATTTTAGTCCCAATAATACGCCCACTCTCATCTGCAGGCGCAATGTGGGTGACTTTCTCTACTGATTGAATGATGGCTTTTTGAAAGTCTGAACAAGGATTTTCAGTATCACCTACTGTATAAAATCCATCAGGAATTGCCCATTCTTGGTGATCTACCGCATCTCTTGCTGCAAGCGCAGGGCGAAATTCAGAGTTATCTGTATCGGTGGTTTCATGCAAATCGATATGCATCAAAAAGTCTAAACCAGACACTAAATTCATTAAAGCAGCTGACTCCTGGGCCGGGCTGTTTGCATAAAATGAACGATTAGGGTCGATAGCAAGTGGGTTCCACCTATTAATGGTTTCGTAAGCCCAAGGACTGACACAAGGCACGATCATAATGTTAAATGTGTGGTGATAGGCCTGCGCTGCTGATACTGCAAATCTTAATGCACCAAATACCCCACTGGTTTCATAGCCGTGTACACCACCGGTTATCAAAATATTAGGTTTAGACTTATCCCAATTAAGGCTGCGAAGAACAAACACAGGAAAGGCATTGGAGGCATATTCCAATTTTGCATATTCTTCAATATCAAAATGCTTGGTTAATGGAGCTAACTGGCTCAACACATCATCAGCATAAGAACGTTTAACGTTTTGTGCTGCTAACCACTGTTTTTTTTCAGCATCCTGCCATTTTTGTCCCATTTGACCTATTGGGTAAGAATTATTTGCTGTCATTTGGTTGCTCTTGTTTTCTGATCATATGGCGGGATTATGTGGGGCAGCTCGGTTTAATTCAACTCATTCCCCCTGTATAGAGGGAGATGACCTAGTTGAATGTATTTGATCGCTTTACGTAGCTTCCTTGGCCAAGTTTTGCAGACAGGTCAAAGCCTGTTTTGCCTTAGCAATAGGCACAAAAATATGATCATGGTAATAAGCGGCAACTACATTAGCACTGATATTTTGCTGAGTAAGGGCAGTTGACACTGCCGCGGTTAACCCAACTGCCGCTAAGCTAGAATGTACATTGAGTGTGATACACTGAAAAACGCCTTGATAAGCAAGGCCTGAAACATCTGCATTAGCTTTTAGCACAATAACCGTTAACCCTTCCTTTTCGTAAAAAGTACCAAGGGGCGCTAACTTAGCAAGCAATACTGGAGTGGCCTTTTCTACCATAGCAAACACATATTCTGATTCACTCAAAACAGGCTGCATTGAGCCAATTAGTTTATTTAAATCTGTTTCACCTGACATATTTATTCCTCTTATTTTGATAGGTAACTCCCGCCGCAAATTTAAATACCCAGCTGTTTAAACATAGTTACAATGTCTTTTTCAAGCTGCTGCTGCCACTGTTGTTTTTTAGTCGCGACCAATTGCTCAAGCAATGGTTTGATAGGCAATATTAGACCATCACAATTCAAGTTTGCTTCGGGCACAGGTACAGATACTTCAACTCCGGCTTTAGATTCAGGTGGATTGATTTCGGGCTGAATATCCAATCTGGCTTCCGTCAAAAATTCAGACGAACAATTTAGAAGAATTTTTTGACCTAAAAACGCTTTGTTAACTAGCCCGGTCATCATCACTTTTATTGGTACTGTGAGGCTTAAGTAGTTGTGAGTACTAGAAAATGTTGCTCCAGCGGTTTTATGAACGGTCAAATCATAGGTACCCATTTGCCAAGGTCTTGCTTGCTCTTGATGTAATACTTTAGGCAAGTGTTTATCGACCAAAGCGACTATCAGCTGGTCAGTCACACTTTGAGCCTTCACACTTTGCGCACAAAACACGAGAAAGCTTAAAGCGAATAATAATTTCATGGGTAGATCTCAATTTTTTATTTTGGCGTTTAACTGTTTTGCAGTTAAAAAACCAATTAGCTGGGCTATTGAGACAAATGATACATTGAATCTATTGCTAGGGTTAGCGTTTGAAAAACATAAGATTATGATCAGTTCCTTTAATCATAACCTTATGTCGGTAATGTTGGGGTTATCTATCTAAATTCATCACCTTAGTCCACGCGGCAACAAAGTCTTTTACAAACTTATCTTTAGACGTATCAAACGCATAAACCTCGGCAACAGCCCGTAATTCTGAGTTGGAGCCAAAGATCAAATCAACAGAGGTCGCTGTCCACTTACCTTGACCGCTTTTACGATCTACGCCTTGAAATACGCCTTCAGAGTCAGATTTTTTCCAAATGGTTGACATATCAAGCAAGTTAACAAAAAAGTCGTTGCTTAATGTGCCTGGCTTATCCGTTAAAACCCCATGTCCTGCTTGGTTATGATTAGCGTTCAGCACCCTCAAACCACCAATTAACACCGTCATTTCTGGCACCGTTAGGCTCAACTGGTCAGCCTTATCAACTAACATTTCTGTAGGTGACTTATAGCTAGACTCAGGGTTAAAGTAGTTGCGAAATGCATCTGAACTTGGCTCAAGCAAGCTAAATGAATTCACATCAGTTTGTTGTTGAGTCGCATCACCTCTACCTGGCGTAAAGGGAACTGTGATGTCAAACCCTGCGTCTTTTGCAGTCTTTTCAATGGCCGCTGCCCCACCCATTACTATTAAGTCAGCTAATGACACTTTGTCATCGTTAAATAAACCACTAGTAGCATCATCTTGAATGCCCTTTAAAACTTTCAATACTTTGGCGACTTCAGCAGGATTATTGACTGGCCAGTCTTTTTGCGGCGCAAGAGCGATACGCGCACCGTTAGCCCCACCACGCATGTCGGTAGCACGGTAACTTGAAGCAGAGGCCCAGGCCACACGAATTAATTCAGCAGTTGTCAGACCTGAATCCAAAATTTTCCCTTTAAGCACTTTGACATCATCGCCATCTATAGTCGATTGGCTGTTTTGAGAAATAGGATCCTGCCAAATATGTGTCTCTTTAGGAACGTCTTTGCCAAGAAAGTTACGGGGTGGCCCCATATCTCTATGGGTTAATTTGTACCATGCTTTGGCAAATGCTAGGCGATATTCTTCAGGGTCAGCTAAAAACCGCTGTGCAATTTTTTTGTATTCGGGATCATACTTTAACGCGAGATCTGCAGTAGTCATCACAGGAGCATTAAACTTACCTTTAATATGTGCGTCAGGCACCATTTTGTGTAAAGACTCGTCTGTGGGTATCCACTGAATAGCACCCGCTGGGCTGCGCGTTTGCTTCCATTCAAAGTTTAATAGGTTACTTAAATAAAGTGATGTCCAACGTGTGGGGGCTTGGGTCCATGCACCTTCAAGTCCACTGGTTGTGGTATCTTCTGAATGGCCCTTACCACACTTATTTTTCCAACCTAAACCTTGTTCTTCAATCCCCGCGGCCGCTGGTTCCGGAGCCAAACACTCTGCTGGTTTTCGTGCGCCGTGCATTTTCCCAAATGTATGACCACCAGCAATTAATGCTAAGGTTTCTTCATCGTTCATAGCCATACGTGAAAATGCTACACGAATATTTTTAGCTGAGCCTATGGGGTCAGGTTTGCCTTTGGGCCCCTCTGGATTCACGTAAATTAATCCCATGTGTGTGGCACCAAGTGGACGTTGTAGCTTACCATCGTGGTCTTCTCGATCACTGGCTAACATTTCTATTTCAGGGCCCCAATACACCAAATCTGGCTCCCAATCATCGGCACGACCACCAGCAAAACCATAAGTTTCAAAGCCCATGTTATCCAGTGCTACGTTGCCAGCCAAAACAATCAAATCAGACCACGACAATGCTTCACCATATTTTTGCTTAATGGGCCATAACAAACGTCGGGCTTTATCTAAATTGCCATTATCGGGCCAACTGTTAAGTGGATCGAATCTTTGTTGTCCGCCCCCCGCTCCACCGCGCCCATCGAGGGTGCGATAAGTCCCCGCACTATGCCAAGTCATACGAATAAAAAATGGACCATAGTTACCAAAATCTGCAGGCCACCAGTCTTGTGAGGTTGTCAATAATTTATCGATATCGGCTTTAACTGCGTCCAAATTAAGGGTATTAAAAGCTTTTGCGTAGTCAAAATTGGCACCATAAGGGTTAGACTTAGTATCGTGATCCCTTAACGCCGATAGATCCAGTTGATCTGGCCACCAAAACTTGTTGGATCTAGGTTGCCCCTCAACCACTTTACCCACTCCAACAGGGCCTTTAGGTTTAGTCATTTCAGCCGATTGACTCTCTTCTGAGATTGCCATGCTAGACATACAAACTGCACTAACAAAAGCCGCTATTGTGGTTTTAAAAAACATCAGTTTTTTACTCATTTTATTTCGCCCTACTCTACTGTGAAGAGTCATCATATTGTTAACGACTCTGATAAACGCCAAGGCTGACTCACACCTTCAAAAGACAAAATTTTAATGAAGCAATAGAATCAACTAACTTGCGATGTAGTCTAGTTAACAAATTGTAAAAGTGGTTTGAATAAAATCGATTTACTTAATCGAAAAAAAGGATTTGCAGAAAAGATTTGATAAAAAGACCGTTTACATGATTAATCGACCGCTTATATAAAAATCGATCTGTTTTTTTTTTCATATTTTAAGTTAGACCCACTTAATCTAGAGGAAACAACATGAAACGTTATTTAAAAACTATCACCGCCACTTTGTTTACTAGTTGCATTACGTTGACTTGCCTTGGCGAGTCTTTAGCTTCTGGAGCACAATCCACTTTAAAATCCACACCAGCCGAGCAATCTAGCGCAGTTAAAGATGCGCTTTTATTTGTAGGACATTGGCAGGGCAAGTTGCAAGTCAATGATCAGCAAAGTATAGAATTTATCTTTAATTTTAAGCAATCATCAGGTGGTTTGGTGGCGTCTTTAGATGTGCCATCACAAAGTCAATTTGGGTTAGATTTCGACGAAGTTAATCAGAAAGGTAACACCATATCACTAGCGCTGACTGCCGCGGGTATTCAATATGCTGGACAATTAGTTAATGGTGAAATCAAAGGCAAATATCAACAGGGAGAATTCAAAGCACCTGTTACTTTAGTCAAAACACAAACCGCAGCTTTACGAAAAGCTAAACCCCAAGACCCAAGTACGTCACCCGATTATAGCGTTGAACAGGTGGTCTTTAAAAACCATAGGGATGGGCATAGATTGGCCGGTACATTATCAATCCCCAGAGGTCCCATAACTCATAGTGTTATTATTCTGTCGGGGTCTGGCCCAACTCAAAGGGATGGTGACGTCTTTGGTCATAAACTTTATGCAGTTCTCGCTGACTTGCTGACAAAAAGTGGTATTGCTGTATTGAGATTTGATGATAGGGGTGTAGGTGAGTCTGAGGGGGTATTTACCACAGCGACTAGTAAGGACTTTGCTAGTGATGCTGAAGCTGCGCTGTTGTTTATGAATTCTCATAAAGAGTTAAAGCAAAGCAAAATAGGTTATGTAGGGCATAGTGAAGGTAGCCTTATTGCAGCGATTGCACTCGCTAATACTAACTATCAAACTGCTGATTTTTTTGTTTCACTAGCAGGGCCTAGCACTTCTGGTGCTCAGATACTGATTGATCAGTCCTACTTAATTCAAAAAGTACGGGGAGTAGCTAGCCTGAAACTTAATAAAGATGACCAGCAACAACGACAAATTATTGCGGCAGTAAGTCACAACGCGTCACCTAAAGAGCTAAAAATACTGTTAGCAAAAAGTGGCTTATCGCCAACACAAGTAGATGCTCAATTCGCACAGCTAACCTCACCATGGATGCAATATTTTATCAAAACTGACCCTAAAACCTTCCTAGCTAAGGTAACTGTACCTTCCTTCGTCATTAGCGGTGGTAAGGATCTACAAGTGCCAGCACCACAAAATATCGATGGGTTCATTCAAACTATTGATAAACAGTGGTTAACCTATAAAATTTATCCTAATTTGAATCACTTATTGCAGCCGGCTGATAAAGGTTTACCTGCCGAATATGCATCTATTGATACCACCTTGTCACCTCAAGTGGTTAAGGATATTCACCTTTGGCTAACGCAATTATGAGGACACCTTCTACTTTCTGGTTAATGCAGTTAGGAATTTGGGGCAGCCTAATGCTGCTCAACCTATTTGTTCGTGGTTATTTTAGTCATTATAAATTAGGTGAGTTAATTAATTCTTTTAGCTTGTTTATATCCCTGATGATAGCCAGTGGTGTGTTACGACGTTTTTATAGAGACCGAGGTACAGACGACTCTTTACCTAAAGGCATAGGCCAAGCAGTACTAGGAAGTGCTATAGCATCTTTGGTTGCAATAGTGATTATTGGTTTGGTTTTGTTACCAAATCAAGAGTTTTTATTTGGTGAAGTAAGTAATCTGGCACTACTGCAATTATTAGCTTCTTACCCTAATATTTTCCTTTTTTTATTGTGTTGGTCCGCTGTTTACTTACTCATTAAACGTCAAAAAGCATTAAAGCTGGCATATACCAGAGAGGCAGAGTTAAAGGAGCAGTTGGCGGCGAGTCAAATGGAATTGTTACTCAACCAGCTTAACCCTCATTTTATGTTTAACGCTATTAATAATATTCGCGCGTTAATTTTAGAGGATACTGATAAGGCCAGAGACAGCCTTGCACAGCTTTCAGATGTGTTGCGAGTTACCTTACAAACTAAACAAGATAAACTATGGCCTTTAGTCCAAGAGATTGAATTAACAAAGAGTTTTATTAAATTAAATATACTGCAATATGAACAAAGGTTAGTGGTGGATTGGCAGATTAATAGTAACAATATAGAACGTTGGCTTGTGCCATGTTTATCATTGCAACTATTGGTAGAAAACGCCATAAAACATGGAATCGGAAACAGCAAGGAAGGAGGGCTAATTACTATCAAAATTATTGCCAATAAAAGTTTAACTCTTGAAGTAATCAATCCAGGTAAAATCGCGCCAAGCTCAAGTTCAACCCGACTTGGTATTACCAACATTCAGCAACGATTGAATTTGTTATTTGAAGATAAAGCACACTTTTCGTTAACTGAACACAATCAACTTGTTTCTGCGAAAATCATATTAGAGGAGACTCAATGTTCCGCGCAATGATAGTTGAAGACTCTAGATTAGGGCGGTTAGAGTTGAAATCTCAATTAGCTAATATTAATAATATTGAGCTGGTAGCTGAGGCAGAAAACTTGGCCGACGCCAGAGATTATTTAAAGCAACATAAGATTGATGTACTCTTTTTGGACATTAACTTGCCTGATGGCAATGGCTTTGAATTGCTGACCGAATTAATGCCTGCACCGAAAGTGATATTTACCACGGCTTTTGAACAATATGCTCTAGAAGCCTTTGATAATAATGCGGTGGATTATTTATTAAAACCTATTACCCTACCCCGTTTAATAAAAGCCTGTGAACGATTAGCTGGAGATGATTCTGTCGACAAGATAGGCTCAGTAGATGGGGTAATGACCATGGAACAGCGTTTTTTTGTTAAAGACGGTACACAATGTTGGCTAATTCCACTTACACAAGTAGAGCGTTTTGAGTCCTTAGGTAATTACACTCAAGTGCATTTTGATAACAAACATCCAATGTTAAATAAAACCTTGGCACAAATTGAAAAACGTTTACCAGACAAGCATTTTATGCGTGTAAATAGAAATCACATAGTGCAACTAAATATGGTAAAAGAAGTTCAGCCATGTAGTACAGGCGGGTTAGAACTCACTATGGAAAGTGGTGCAAAAGTCGAGGTCTCACGTCGTCAAACTAGCGTGTTTAAAGGGCGTTTGGCTTTGTAGTGTTCCATTATTTTGCAACTACCCAAAATTTATCGGTAATCGCAAAGCAGATACTCTTCCAAGTATGTTTCTTGAATGTAAGGAAAGCGCGACGATAGCGTTTAAGTTCGACATTGTCTGTCAACTCAGTTCTCCTCAACTATTGCAATGGAATAGAAATACTGCCTGAATAGATTGTGTTTCGAAAATCACACCACTTCAACTCAGGGCATCTTAATCGTTATTTGGATGTGTTCCCCATTTCGAAAACTTGCTGTAATTTTTGCAATAACATGGATAGCTCCACTGGCTTTGCAAGGTGCCCATTAAACCCTTCTAGTTGATAATGCTTAATATCTTCACTCATCGCATTGGCTGTTAGTGCGATAATAGGGACAGTTGAGTGGGCCGATTTTATTAGTCTGCAGGCCTCTATGCCGTCCATAATGGGCATTTGAATATCCATCAATATGACATCTGGTGCATGTACTTTATGAGCTTCAACTGCCTCAAAACCATTAACTACAAATAAAAGTCTAGCTTGAGTGGGCGCAAGCATGGCTTCAACGACCATTCTATTTATTTCATTGTCTTCAGCAATCAGAATAGTTTTTCCTTTAAAATTGATTGCATCAGTATCAAAGTCTTTTTGAGCGACCATGGGTGCCGTTGTCTTTTCTAAAGGTAAGGTTAGGGTAACAGAGGTACCCACGCCAACTTCACTTTCAACCCTTATTTCACCATCCATAAGCATCACCAAGGAATGCGTAATTGATAATCCCAAACCAGAACCACCAAATTTTCGCGTAGTAGAAGTATCTGCCTGTTCAAAGCGCTGAAACAGTCTTTGTAGTTGCTTTTGTTCCATACCAATGCCTGTATCTTGCATAGTAAAGATAAGGTCCTCTTGTGCCTCATCAAAATCTACAGTAAATGTCACACTCCCCTGTTCAGTGAACTTAATGGCATTGGAACCAATATTTAACAATATTTGACGGACCCTAGTCGGGTCACCTTGCCAATAAAGATGCGCAACATTATTCGTTAGGTTAAAGGCTATGTTTTTGTGTGCGGCCATCACTGACAACTCAGAACGCAAATGCTCCACAAGTTCTGTTAAATTAAACACCGCGCTTTCCAACTCAAGCTTGCCCGCTTCTATTTTTGAAAAATCAAGAATGTCATTAATGATGACATTAAGATTTTTAGTCGAATACAGCGCTTTATCTAACCAATTCAGTCCTGTTTCAGTGGTGATTTCTTTTTTAATGATCTGCAACGCACCATAAATGCCATTTAATGGAGTACGAATTTCATGACTCATATTAGCTAAAAACTTAGATTTAGCTTGATTGGCTTGTTCAGCCAATTCTGTTGCTTTAGCCAATACCTCTTCATGTTCGAGTTGTTCAGTCAAATCATAGGCCATACCCAAAAAGCCAAACAAATCTCCCTGCTCGTCGAGCAAACTACTCACACTTAAACGCACAGGAATATGCCGCCCACTCGCATGCACGTAACGCCAAGCGCTAATATCAAATTCACCAAGTCGTGCTTTCGCGACAAACACCTCAAACCCTGGTGCAATTTTGTAACCCAACTCATCAGTTAATACTTCAGCTCGGGCGACTACTTCATCCAAAACATGAAATGCTGCGGGGGTTTGCTTGCCTATCACTTCTTCGGCTTTATAACCTAGGAGGTTTTCAGCTGCGGGGTTAAAAACAGTAATAATGCCTTGCTCATCTGTGGCAATGATAGCGTAACTTGCACTCTCTAAAATACTCCGCTGCAACACGCTAACTTGGGATATTTGTTTGATTCTTTTCGATACTTCTTGTTCAAGTTGTCGATTAGCGAGTTTAAGAGCCTTCTCTGTCACTTCGGATAATTCAGCTTTGTGTGCCGAGGCTTGCTCTCTTTTGGCTAAGGTTAATAAAATACTAAAAACAATCAGTATGATTAAAACCGTGGCTGCCAGCACAATTACAAAAACTAGATGTTTTGCTGGAAGTAGCAATGATTCTATAAAGGAGTGTTTGGCAGTCAGGTGTAGAATCCAATGGCGACCAAAAAGATTGATTGTATGGCTCGCTTGATAATCAGAACTTTTCTGGTCCAAGTCGCCAAACTGATAAAAAGTAGTAGAAGTCTCTGCGTCATTATCTTTTATGCTAAACACCACATCATTTTGAATAAGACTAATAGTGTCGAGAACTTCGTCTACTAATATGGGCGCATAACTCCAGCCCTGAATATTGGCCATTCTTTCATCAATGTTTTGCGGAACTGGATTAGCCCCATAAATAGGCATCATGATTAAAAATCCATGGCGTATTTTATTGCTTGCCTGAACCAAAGTGATAGGTGCGGTTAACCGCAGCTCATTATATTTAGCCGACTCCATTGCCGCGAATCTGCGCACTGACTCTGAACCAATGTCTAATCCAACTGCTTGTTGGTTTTGTTGCTCTGGCTCAATATATTGGATCACAAACAAACTGTTCTGATGCGCGTTGAGTTGGCGTATCGCAAAATTTTTATCGGGGCGGTCTTGCCGTGCATGCTCAACAAAGTTGTCTTGCTGTAGCGGCGCAACATAGCGAATTATTCCAAAACCTCTGGCACCAGGAAATTCTTTGTCTATGTCTCGAGAGTCACTATAGGCTTGCATTTTTGCATAACTAAATTCATCTATACCAGCAGCTAAGATAGCGCCTCTCAATCCTCTTAGCCCATATTGATAAAGGGTTAAAGTATCCACTACTGAGTCACCAATTTGTTCGAGTCTGGACTCTAACTTTGCTTGGATATAGTGCTGATTTTCTAGCGATTTATGCTGATCTAAATAGGTTGCGACTAAAAGTCCAACAATGAAAATAACCAGCGGCACCCATATCAATTTGGGGTTTTCATGGTTCGCAACAATTATCCCTTTATTACTTTGCTGCATTAATTTCCCTTAGCTTCATCGAAATGAGTAATTTTAAAACTTGCATTAAAGCCTTACGTTAACGCTTAAAGTGGCACACTACAAATACAAGCTTTTCATGTAGATAGTAAAGTAGTTTGAATTTAGACGATACCAAAACCTGTTCATAAACTTTAATGTAATTTAAATTCGATAGGTCAGTGATATAGGTTAAAAGAAATCAAAAAAAAAGATAAATGACCGATGTGGTAAAATAGGCTTTATTGAGCAGCAAAACAAACAAATGTGAAAAACCAAATTACCAATGATAGATAAAAGGAATGCCACTCCATACATCATTATTGAACAATCGAATTCATCAAAGAAACATTTTTGAATATGCCATATTTAGGTGAAGTGATGTTATTAAACTGAAACGGCAGTTGCTCATATTATGTAAGATTAAATCAGCCAATTGAATTCATTAATTTACTGAGCAGTGTTCATATCTTTGTAATAAATACCAATTAGAATCACTATTTTGTTGTATTGGCAATATAGTCATGAATTCTCTGTTATTAGACTCGCTTTTTAAGGGCTACAGACTAGAGCTATGCCAAAAAGTTAGAAACCATTTTGGCTCTGGGCCACCGGATCCTGAAGATATTGTTCAACAAACCTTTATGAAGGTTTCAGAACTTCAATTGCAAAAGCCTATTGCTAATCCTAAAGCATTTCTTTTTTCTCTCGCGAAAAACCTTTGTATTGATCATTTTCGACAACAATCTCGTCATGAAAAGTTAGTCGATAATATATTATTAGAAGCGAACCTAGATGCCATTGAACAAGTTTCAGCAGAAACCATCATGTTAAGGGATGAGACACTCGCACAACTTGATAAGTCTGTAAATAGCCTCAATAAAAAGCAGAAAATACTGCTGCGTGCCAGCAGGATAGAGGGTTTAACCTACCAACAAATTTCTGAGCAAACAGGTTACTCAACTTCCGATATTTGCAGAACACTTCATTTGACGATTGAAAAATTGTCTTCTGATTTTTTGGAGCAAGAGAGCCAAACAGACCAATACTCAACGAACGTCAGTTTAAGTAGGAAGCGAGTATGAAGAAAGTAACAAGTGATACAGAACAACAATCGCTATTTTGGTTAACTAAAATAAATTCAGGTCAATTTTCAGAAGCTGACTTGCAAAATTTTAAAATATGGCTCAAAGCTTCAGATAATAACCAAACAGCATTTCGCAAAGCATCTTTATTGTGGCGAACGCTGGCTTATTCTCCCACCCTAACTGAACAACCCAAATTACTTGAACCAAAAAAGAAAGTTCGGAAAAAAAATCAAATATACACTTGGTATGCAGTCGCTGCCTGTTTGTTAATAAGTGTGCTTATCACCTTAATGCCTGAGCTTGAACAACCTATACCCTATTCAGAAACGGAAAAAGCATCTACGTTGGAGCTGCGAACTGCTAAAGATGAAATTAAACAATTTACTCTCCTTGATGGTTCTAATGTTTGGCTTGGTGCAGGGAGTCGTTTACTGGTTATGTTAGGGACATCATCGCGCCGCACGCAACTGCTAATAGGGGAAGCGATGTTTGACATTTATCCAAACTCACAAATACCATTCTATGTGCAAGCGGGTGATGCAGACATAAAAGTATTAGGTACTGTATTTGAAGTGCAAAAAAGGAATTCAGGCATACTCGTAAATGTAGCGAAAGGTAAAGTGCGGGTTGCGGCTAAAAATCAATATCAAGACCTTGAGATGAATGAATCGATTTATTTCGAGAAAAACAAAGTATTGCCATTGCCTTCCAAGATTGACCCACAGTCCTTTGCACTATGGCGTTCAAAAAGATTTCACTTTGTTAATACTCAGTTTAAAGACGTGCTTCTTAAATTGAATCGATATTATAAAAGTATCATTTACATTGATGATCCTAGTTTATCTGACATCCCAATCACCGCGGCTTTCCAACTAGATCAACTTGATCAGTTATTAAATAGCTTATCTAGCATACATCATTTTAATTGGCATAAAGATGTGTACGGAAACATTCACATTGAGACTAAATAAATAGGGGGAAACTCTTTTAAGCATCGTTAATTGGTCTAAATCTTAAGTTAAATTATATGAAGCTTTTGTGAAACCTAGCTGTTTTCTGGGATATCCAATTTTACCAAACGTCTTTGTAGAGTAACGATTTTGTTCGTCACATTTAACTAAAATTTTAAGACTATAGGGTATTTTATGCACACGAATTTCAGTCTCAGTAAGCTGGTAAAAGGTATTACTTTGGGTTTAGTAATGAGCTCGGTTGCACAGGCGCAACAAGGCAATATTGTAATAGATAAAATAAGTATTCAGGAAGCCGTTAATACTTTATCTAAACAATACGGCAAAGTGATTATTGTTCGTGATCTGGGTAATAAAAGTATTGTCCTGAAAGAGGTTAGTGGCTTTGATAGTTTGTTAAATGCCTTAAATTCATCACTTTCGGGCAGTGGCTATCATGCGACAGAAAATACACAAGATACTATCGTTATTGAAAAAATTGTCGCAGACGAAAAGTCATCCAGTCAACAAGGTGTCACATTAAAAAAGGGAGCTGGAATTGAAAAAATAGTGGTCACTGCCCACAAGTCAGATAAAAGCATGCAAGACTTAGCCACATCCATCTCTGTGCTAAGTGGGGATAACCTCGCACGTAACAACATCGATAATGTATTCAACATGAGTGACAAAATACCGAGCTTTGTTGTATCGAGTGTGCAAGGGTATCGCCCGACTATCAGTATTAGAGGTGTAGGAAATGAAATTCCTGATAATGCGGGAACCAAGCAAGCCGTTGCTTATCATGTAGATGGCGTATTCATGGTCAATGACTATGCATTGTTAGCGGATTTACAAGATATAGAAAGAGTAGAATTAACTCGCGGACCAGATGGCACTGTTTATGGAAATAGCTCAACGGGTGGTGCTTTGAATGTGATAACCAAACGCCCGGAGATGTCCGAAACTTATGGTTTTGCAGAGGCGTCCATGGGCAGTTATCAGCAAAAAGAACTCAAAGCCATGCTTAACCTGCCCTTAAGCGACACTATAGCCACTAGAGTGGCAGTGTCTCATCGTGAAAATGAAGGGTATACCGAAAACCTAGCGTTAGATAATTATCGGCTCGATGATGTAGACAATCAAACATTCAGGGCACAAGTCGGTTGGCAACCTGATGATAATTTATCCTTATTATTGCAACACCAATATTTCAAAAGTGATACCCATGGTCCCGCTTTAAAGGGCGGCTTTGACACCAAATCGACTGACCCAAGGGTGGTTTATCATGATACTGCGGAGTTTTATAATTTAAGTACAGCAGTAACTAGCCTGCACGTAGATTGGACCTTAAATTTTGCACAGCTCAACACCATTTTTAGTAAACAAAAATATGATATGAGTCGCAAATTTGACATTGATCGCTCAGATCTTACGGCTAATGATCCCGCCCCTCTTGAAATGATAGGAGTATTAGACTTACTTGGTGAAGCACCTATTCCGCAATTTGTGGGTAATCTTCGACAAATTGATCACTCTAATACTGCAGAAATCAATCTTATTTCCGAGCCAAATAAGTCGGGCATAGAATGGGTAGTAGGGGCTTTCTGGTTAGATACTGAGATTTTCAGTCGTACTTCTAATTTTGTAGACGATGGCCGTGACGGACTACCAATAAATGAATCCATTACAGGGCCAAACGTATTTGCCAACAATGCGGATATAGACTTCATCAACTCTGACTTCCGTAATTTTAAATCTCACGCATTATTTGGTCAGCTTAGTTACCCCTTGATAGAAGACTTAAATATTACTGCGGGATTACGCTATACCAAAAATCAATTTGAAGATGAACGTTGTTCGTATAATTGTGTTCCAACGAGAGAACCAATATCGAGCAATCCAAGTGACTCAAATAACAATCTCACAGGAAAGCTTGGTCTTGATTATAGATGGTCACAACAGAATATGACTTATTTCAGCCTAGCAAATGGGGTCAAACCTGCAGGATCAAATAGCAGTGTTGATATACGCTTTTTTCCTGAAGTATTTGAGCAAGAAACCCTTGTTGCATATGAAATAGGTAATAAGTCCGACCTTTATGATAAAAAAGTAAGACTTAACGTTGCTGGATTTTACTATGATTATAAAGATTATTTATTCGAATCTAGTGGGATAGGTCGCTTTGATTCAGGTGCTTCCAATATTCCTAAAGCAGAAGTTTATGGAATTGAGATGGAATCTGAAATAATCATACATGACAACTTAACGCTAAATATCAGTCTCAGCATGATGGATTCAAAAATCATTGAGGGTCGAGAAGCCATTGACCGCGCTGTTGCAGAAAATTTAACGGTTGGTCTCATTATTGATGGTGCCAGTAGTGATGAAATCAATGCCATCAGGGAATCAACAGCGCAAGATTTAACAGGGAATAAGTTGGCTAAAATACCTAAAACAGCCGCTAACATTCGTTTAAATCACTTTGTAGAAATGAATAACGGTCTTTTTGAAACTAGCCTAGGCTACACCTTCCGAGACGAGTATTTCTCTAGGGTATTTAATTCATCGCAAAGGGATATTGTGCCAAGTTATCACTTGTTCAATTTAAATTTAAATTACACCCCTTATAGTGAAAAATGGAATGTTGCTGTCAATGTGCAAAACCTATTCGATAAAGTGGCTATAGCTTCACGCCATACCGACACCTTCGGCTTGGGTTTTACCAGCGACCAATATTTATCACCAAGGATAATCACTCTCAAGGGCCGGTATAACTTTTAACCTATAGCAAAAGTCTTTGGATACCTCCCCCTTACTATCTAGCAAGGGGGAAATTAACAAACTTGCTGATAAAGCCTTATTTAGCATCGATAAAGTCAATTCTTCAGAAAATGGGGACAACTTTAAGTTTGCTATCTAAATGTGTAACACATTAATTTACATAGGATCAATTGTGAAAAGAAGAGATTTCATTTTAAGTGGTCTTGCGATGGCGGGATCTGCCTGCAGCCCATTATCAAATCAATTCATAGCCAACATTAAAAACATCAATGTTATTACAGGTGTCAGTTCTGGAGAAGCATCGAGTGACGGCGCTATTATTTGGAGTCGATGCGACCGCCCGGCTATTATGCATGTAGAAGTCAGTTCTGATCCTTTTTTTCATCATACAACTCAATTTACTGGAGGCTATGCTTTAGCCCCAACAGATTACAATGCAAAAACGATTCTGAGTGGATTAGTACCTGGGCAAACTTGGTATTATCGGGTGTTCTTTCAGGATTTAGTGACTAGGGGTGTTTTTAGTCAAAAAGTGGCGGGAAAATTTAAAACGGCACCCACACTTAAAGATAACATCCGTTTTTGTTGGTCTGGAGATACTGCAGGTCAAGGTTATGGTATAGATCCTAGCCGAGACGGCATGCTGACATATCATGGAATTTTGGAACAACAGCCTGATTTTTTCATTCACTGTGGTGATTTGATTTATGCCGATGGCCCTATTTCTGCAACAAAAACACTCACTGATGGAACTGTGTGGCGCAATATTAAGCATAACTCAGTGAGCAAAGTAGCTGAAAGTATTCAGGAATTCAGAGAGCGTTATTATTATAATTTTCTTGATCAACACTTCGCTGCTTTACACCGAAATGTTGTTACCTATCAACAATGGGATGATCATGAGGTAAAAAATAACTGGTATCCGGGACAGATTATTGATGACAATCGATATAAACAGACTGAAGTTTCATGGTTAGCTGAACATTCTAAAAAGGCCATGCAGGACTGTAACCCAATCGGCTTTGGTTTTACTCAGAAACAACTTTATCGACAGATAGAGTATGGTCCATTATTAGATATCTTCATGTTAGATATGCGAAGTTTTCGTGGTCCAAACACTGACAATCAGGAAACTGAAAAAACACACTTTTTAGGAAACGAGCAACTCTCGTGGTTAAAAAAAGCGCTGCAACAGTCAAAGACAACATGGAAGATAATCGCAGCTGACATGCCTATTGGTGTAAAAGTCACCGATTGGGGGACAAATATTGCTGACAATATGGCAAATATCGATGGGCCTCCCCTAGGAAGAGAATTGGAGTTTGTTGATTTGCTGAGTTTTATTAAAGACAATGATATAGACAATGTGCATTTTATTACTGCTGACGTACATTACTGCGCATCACACTTCTATGATCCTAATAAAGCTCAATACAAACACTTTAAACCATTTTGGGAGTTTGTCAGTGGCCCACTGCATGCCGGTACGTTTAGCTCTAATGGCATAGATAATACTTTTGGCCCTCAGGTGGTATTTTGTGGCGTGCCTGACGACTTAGAGCCTAGCTCTCCCCCATCGGATAATTATCAGTTTTTTGGGCAGATAGATATTGATGGTACAACAGAAATACTTGAAGTTAGTCATTATAATCGTCTAGGAATAAAGCTATGGTCAACCAAAATACAACCATTAGGCTAGATTCTAGGGACTGTGATGATATTTACTTGCAACGCTAAGTGACACTGATGGAAATAGTCTTTAACTTAAAGCTAGGAGTTAATTCAATTTCTAATAATCAACCCAGTAGATTCATTTTAATTACACTAACTTAAAAAATAATCTCGGTGTATTAAGTTGAAGTAAATCCAAAAATATCAATTTTGCCGCTGAATGATTAATAACACATTTTAATTTAAATGCTTGGGGCCGATAAATCAGCCCCGTTAAATTTATAGATTAAAGAGTTTCTACCTTAGCAAGTAACTGGCTAAATTCAGCGAGTTCAAGCTCTAAATACTCACCGCCGTCGCGCCACTCTACACCTATGAGTACATTATCTTCAGCTAAATCTTCTACCCAGAATTCTAGCCAATCTGCAATGGTAATAGCTTTAGGCACGTAATCTTGCCATTCATCGATACAATGGCTTTGTGCTAATTCCATGTTTGACCATATCGGCATGACGTCGGTATTTTCAAAATTAACTGAGTCAAGCACCACCCAACCTTCGCTAGCTTGGTCTTGTAATGCCCATAAAGTTTGAGTGGCCTGTACTTGAGCCATAAAATCTGCAGATGGAGACTGGGTATCTGTCATGGTGGTTGTTTATATTTGTCTGAAAGTGTGCCTAATCATACGGAGTTAACTAGATAGGAACAATGCTAAATTTAGCTTTGTTCCTAACATGCTTTAGTGTTTACAGAACTGCTTCTTTTGTGACTACTTTACTGCGCTTAACTTAGCGGCTTGAATGCCTAATCCTTCACAGACCGAGTTAAATGCATCGCCTTCCATCACAGGCAAACCAGGTAAAAGATCTAACAGCTCTTTTTTAACGATTGGCGATAAACTCATTCCACCGGTTATAAATAACATCTCTGGCGCTTCAGCGCTGTTTTTTAAGCATTCAGTGACTAAACTTTTCACTCTGGCTAACCAAGATTGCATTGATCGCTTTAGATCATCAACATTCAACTTAACGTCATAGTCAGCTTCGATGTAATGCAAGGGTAAAATGATTTCATCTTTTGAAGAAAGTAACTCTTTGGCTAATCGAGATGAGTTAACTAACCTTGCAGAGAGTTTTTCTTCTTGAACAATTTGCAAACGTTCCAGTAATTTTGGCTCTTTGACCAATGATTTGGTATTGGCAATATCCAACCAGTAGTCATCTGAGAAAAACCGGTTCAGCTTTGGAATATCATCCACCGCACACATGTCAGAGAAATAGGCAGGAGGCACTGGCAAACCATTACGCATCAACAAACCTTGCCCCATAGTTGACGCTATAGACTTAGTAATGAGATTTTTATCGCACTCCATACCACCTAATCGAGTCCCAGTAACCGACATCACATCTTGTTGGCGGTCCAGATTCGCAAGCTTTTCTGGTGATAACTTAATACAACAGATATCCGTTGTACCTCCACCAATATCGACCACTAACACATTAGTATGTTTATCAAGAGTGCGTTCGATTTTATAAGCGGCCGCTATAGGTTCTTCAAGAAATTCAACTTTAGCAAAGCCTGCCATTTTTGCGGCTTGGGTCATAATATCTATGGCCTGGCTATTGCCCTCTTGACCTCTTGTACCATGAAAGCGCACTGGGCGACCTATTACTGCTGAATCAACAGACTCCCCTATTTGTTGTTCTGCACTTACACGAAAGAACTCTAATTGTTTAGCAATCAAACCTACAAAGGCTTCTTGTTGACCCGCGACTAAGTTGGCACCTAGGAAATTTTTTGGTGAATAAATCAGGCGACCTTTTTCAGGCATTTTTAAATAACGTTTAAAGCCTTCTTCACCAAATGCAAATTCACCAGTTTCAACCAGTTGATGCAGCGGTAAGTCTTGCACTGTCATGTCTTCCAACAACAGTTCAATTGCACGTTCTTGCAACCCGGGTAAATTATGAAATTCGGCACGAAGTTCGTCTATTCTAGCACTATGAATTCGCTCTTCTCTGGGATCTGAGGCTTCGTAATACCCTTCTTTTGCTTTTTCAATTTTGTCAGAAATCGCTCGTTTTAATTGAGCAATTTTAGCTTCAATCATTGGGATAGGTGGCCGTGGCAGTTCGTCTTTATAAAAAATAAACACCGAGGAGCGGATTTTGTTTGCTGTTTCTAGACTAGGATCGAGCTTAATAAATTGATGTTGTTGTCCATCAAAATACACCACCTCTGAGTTCGAAGTCCCATAATCTATACCTATTGCTGCCATATCCGCCGTTCGTCACCTAAAAATGAGGGCAAGGATTGTAAAGTAAAATCAAGCTAGGTTCATTAGTTGTTTTAAATGGATTGCACTCTTTAGCATATTGAATATAAACCTTTGATTTATCGAGATAATATTTACATTAATGGCGCCGAATAAAATTTGGCTAAGTTAAGCCAACACTTTGTGCTGTTTCAATCCTATAAAATGAAGGATTAAGAACATCCGCTGAAAACCTTAGCGGGATCCAAACAGACAAGGTGATTGAATAAGGTAGCTCGAAATAGTTTCAGCAGACTGTTGATAGGAGGTATTAGTGAAAGTTCTTTTTTGGGTGCTACACCAAGAATTGTTTAACTAAAAGAGAACTGGAATTATAATATAGGTTCACTGGTTTCTTCGAAAGCCACAACATAATACCCTTCCAATAATGCACTCTTAAGTTCAGTGTAAATTTTAAAGCGCTTAGTACCATTATGCTTTGTCATAACATTTGCGTTCATAGTCACGAAGTTATCCTCGTCGGTACCTTTGGATTCCATACTGATCTCCCAAATCCGCGTAACCACTTCTTGATATTGTGGGTCTGGGTATGCCGTTACCCACCAACTTTCTTTATCTGGGATGTCTTCTAAGTTCCAGCCAATGATTTCACTAAAACTCGCATTTAAGTATACAAAAGGATGATTAAGTGTCTCTTCCACAAGTTTCACCACCACTATGGGTAACGGCAGCATATCAAAAAACTTAGTGGGTATAGTCTTAGTCAAAATGTCACCTCTTAAAGGCATTTGTATTCTAGAGATTTAGCATACTATAAACGTTAGGCTGTCCAACACGATACGTCAACCTCACCAACATTAACCCGTTAATGGCTATAGAAAAATATACCCCACAAATCCTACCCAGCTTAAGATCAGCAAAATCCATGGAAGAGGCTTACTAGGATAATCATTGGACACATCTTCCTCAATTGTGACCACATCATTCTGTTGCTGTTTTAATTTTTGTTTACGTTGTTTATCTAATTCACGTAACTTTTTACCCTGCTGCTTTTTATATTCGGCAATACCCTTTTCTATACCTTGAGCAATCAACTTAGTTTGTTCTTTAGTTTGCCCCATTTTTTGGGTGCCTTTGGCAATTTTCAGGGCGCTTGCCGTCACTTCAGGTGATACTTTATTTTTCATTTTTGAATTTAACCGAATTTAAATTTAAGAGGAATGTTAGCAGTTTAAAGGTTATTTAGACGTCTTGCCTACGCAAGTTAACTAGGAGTCGTCCCATAGACCACCAGCAGCAGTAGCAATAGCCCCACCATCGCTACCATTATTGTGGTGTCGAGAACATCCATTGTATGATCTTTTTCTAATAGTGATGCCAGAGTATGTAAGGTAGGAAACAGAAATATGACTAGTAAAATATTAGGCACCGAAAACAGAATAGGTAAATCGGGGTGGTTGGGATTAACAAATGCTTGATAATATGCGATGGCAACAAAAGTAAAAGGTACAATCAAAAACAGCAACTGTGCAATGCCACCAAAGGCATTTGCTAAGGCGATCCCATATTCTTTTTTACGATGTGACGTCCACAATATTACGTATTCACTCATGCCAGCAAAGCCCGCTAAGATCATCGCGGCGACTATGCCACTCAGTCCCATTTCTTGAATAGCCAGTGCTGCAAAATCAGCAATACTTTCACCTCCGAAAAATGAACCTAAAATACCTAAAGCTAGCAATGATAAAATTTTCCCCAGACTGCTACGTTCGACATTTTTGAAAGCCAGTTGTTGCCGCTCCAACATTTCTTCTTCGGTTAATTTTAGAGTGGCCTGGACGGTATCTTCCTCTTTTCCAAGGTCTCTCACCAACTTATAGAGATACACCACAAAAATGGCCAGTAGAAAAAATGCAATAACCCCGAAATCAATGGCTTCAAAAGCTTGTTTAGGGTGTCCATTAGAAGAAAAAATCAACATAACAATACCCATAACCAACCCCAATGCTCCGCCAGCAATCAACACTTGGGTACCAGCATCTGTTATAGGTTTGGGCATAAGAAATTTACCCTTATAGTCTTTTGGTAAGAAATACGAATAAATACTAAACACCAAGGCATTATTGTAGATAGTTATCATAGCAACAATAAAAGCCGTCAAAGGACTCACCGGCACCAGGAACGCAATCACGACACATTCTGGTAAGGTTGATAGTATCTCAGATGCTGTCCCAGCCACATAGTGAGTCCATCCCATTCGCGCTGCAAAACGTTCAGTGGCGGTCACCAAAACTTGACAGGACACTTGAATAATAAGCAGACCAATCACAAGTGAAAATATGGCTTCAAGATAGAGAGGTAGTGCAATTGAAAACCAATCAAAAAGAAATAATACTAACCAAAACACAGAGCCCGCAGCCATCCGAAACACCCAAGGAGAGACTTGATCTTTACGAAGATAAGCTGGTCGGCCTAAATGTAAGATAGATAACCTGTCTGGGTCGATGCCTGCTTTACGCAAATACTGGTGAAGTGCTGAAGGTGCGCCAGGTAATCCCGCTGTTACTTCAGGCCTAACCTCGTCAGGACGTGCCGATTGGGAATGGTTTTTAGTGTTTTTCAATATTATTCCTGATAGATGTAGCCTGCGGAAAATCCCCACAAATGCAGTATTTAACCTGACCTCGGATTAGTGGCTAAGCCTAAAAGTTTCACAACCAATAGGACTTGAGCTACATCAATAAGTCACAAACTAGCGCACAACTTATCTTGATCTTTGATAGTTGGAAAAGCAATGTTTGCACAGCTTGTGCTAGAACTTAATGCTAAACAAAAGTTTTCAATTAGGCTAAGGGAAGATCTAAGACCAATACCCCAAACAGATATTAAAACCATTATAGTTATCAACCATTGTTTTAGACTGATGCCATGGCATACTGCATTTTGCTATTTTTACCTTATCACTTTGGAAGCGTCATGCGTTCAATTCTTGTTTCTATTATGGCCTTGTTTTTGGCTATATTTTTACTGTTATTAGGCAACAGTTTACTTAGTACATTGTTAGTTTTGCGCGGGGTGGCGGAAGGTTTCTCAGGTAAATTTTTAGGTATTCTTACTTCGGTTTATTTTTTGGGTGCCTTTGTTGCGACTTTACTGGCCTCGAAGATGATTAAACGCATGGGGCATATCCGCTGTTTTACTTTCTGCACAGCCTTACTCGGCTGTTGTACCTTAGTTTATACTTTGTTCATTTCGCCTTACGCTTGGCTGATTATTCGTTTTGTAACAGGTTTTGGCGTGTTTGCTATGTATACAGTGGTTGAGAGCTGGTTAAATGGGCAAACCCAAGACACCTACCGTAGTCGGGTTTTTTCTATTTATACCCTTATCAATCTAGTAGCAGTCGCCGCTTCGCAGCAACTCTTGCTGATTGATAGTGTCACCAGCTCCACCCTCTTTATTATTGCCAGCCTACTGGTGACTGCAGCTGTTATGCCAATATCTTGGACTAGATTACAACAGCCACATATGGCTGTTGATATGCCCTCTATGAGTGTAATTAAAGTATTTGATGCAGCGCCTGTCGCGGTAACAGGCTGTTTAGTATCAGGGTTGATCATGGGCCCTTTTTGGGGCTTAACACCTTTATTTGTTAGCGAATTGGGGTATTCAGATAAAGAGTTAGCTGCTTTTATCTCACTCTCAATACTGGGTGGCGCTATGATCCAATACCCAGTGGGTCGTTGGTCTGATCGAATGGATCGTCGACGGGTTATTTTAGGTACCTTCATTTTGGGCAGCCTGTTGGCATTTTCTATGGTTTTGTGTGCTAAATATTACTCTATTGAACATGGCCTCATCACAACCTTATCCGCTCTATTTTGTGGTTTAGTGTTAGCCATCTATCCAATTTCGGTGGTACACCTTGTGGAAAGGATACACAAAGATCATCTGGTTGCAGGGTCCAGCAGTCTATTAATGATCTACGGTTTGGGTTCTTTTATTGGCCCCACAATTGCGGGTTACTTTCTAGAATATATGGGCGCAAGCGCTCTACCCGCCTACTATTTGATTGTTTTAGGCGCTTTTAGTTTAGTGCTCATAATGCAATTAATTCGCTCGCGTATAGTTGAAAAACCAGAAGATCATGAAAGCCATTATGTAGCTATGGTGCGTACATCACAAAATGTGTTACCTATGCACCCAGAGTCTGAAGAGATTCTGGATGCACCGCAAGAACGCCGCAGTGAGCAACATGATCGTCAAGAAGTTAATCATTAGCCCCCAGTGGCTGATTGGGGTATTTAGAAACAATGCTAATACCCTCTTTTTTTCCAAAATTGGATCTCACCGTCACCGTGCTCGGTTAATACACTAAAGGTTTTTTGTGCGATGACTTTCCCACCGCACTCGATAACCATGCGCCAGTCTCCTACTTTATCGTGAATGGGAGCCCATATTGTGTCGCCTAAATAGAACTCCCAATCATTGTTTCTCACATATACGACTCCTGAAAATGGCGCCATCACATCGCCATTTTCATCAGCAATATCGGGATGAAAAATAAACCAATCTAAGCGTTTTCCTTTAGATTTTTTCGCATTGACAATAAAGCCAAATTCGATTTCAAGCTCAGCAGGTATATTAGTCGTAAAGGTTTTTATCTTTGGGAGGCTTTTACTTTTTTCGTCCCAGTGTTCATAAATACCGTAACTGCTTATTTCAAAAAATGTACGTAATTTAGACAAATACTCTCCTAGTACATCGATCTTTTTTCATTGTTTTGGAATATAACCTAGAAAGTTTATACTGGCTGCAGATACTTACTGATAAATACATTAACTTTTTGAGGATCAAATATGTCTAAGCATTACGACAACCTCAGTGAACTGAATCAATACACGCCGCTACGTGAAAAGTTAATTGCCACACATAAATCTGTTAGTGAGTTGTTTCCATTTATTCAGAGGATTGCTATTGCGATTTATGATCCTCAAACCACTATGTTGAAAACCTACTTACACAGTAGTGGTGAAGATAATCCTCTGGAGAACTATCAAGCTCTTTTGAATGATGCTCCTTCTCTCAAAAACATCCTTAAAGAAGGGTTACCTAGAGTTATCAATAATTTACTTACATTTGAAGCAAGCCATAATGCCCATACCAAACGAATTGGCCGCCAAGGTTATGCTGCTAGTTACACCTTGCCTATTTTTAATAATGGCATTTTTATTGGTTTTGTTTTCTTTAATTCCAAACAAAATGACGTATTTACAGAACAAGTTTTACGACAAATAGATGTCTATGGCCATATGATTTCGTTAATGGTAATTAATGAATTAACCTCGATTCAAACCTTGTCAGCAGCGGTTAAAACGGCAAGCAGCATTACTCATGTACGCGATCCTGAAACAGGTAGCCACTTAGATCGCATGTCTCGTTATAGCCGTATTATTGCCACAACATTGGCCGGTAAATACAACTTAGATGACGAATACATTGAACATATATTTATGTTTTCCCCGCTCCATGATATTGGCAAAATTAGTATTCCAGATAACATCTTGCTGAAACCAGGCAAACTCAATAAGGAAGAGCGGATCATCATGAACACCCACGCCAACAAAGGCAGGGAAATAGTGGATGAACTCCTTAAAAACTTTGGACTTGAAAATATTAAATACATGTCAATGTTGCGTAATATTGCGCAATGCCATCATGAAGCCATCAATGGAAAAGGTTATCCACAAGGTATAAAAGGTGATCAAATTCCGATCGAGGCACGCATTGTAGCCGTTGCCGATGTATTTGATGCATTAACCAGTGCCCGTTCTTACAAAGCAGCCTGGAGTAACAAAAAAGCCATCGATACCTTGCTTGAAATGGCCGGAGAAAAACTCGATGTAGATTGTGTTAACGCACTCATTCAAAATATGGATGAAGTAGAAACGATTCAAAAATTATTTATTGAGACCGAGTAGAATAGCCATTTATAACGCCACTATTATGAAAAATGTTTTGAGTTAGTGGCAAAAAACACGCCACCACGCCACTTTGAATAAAGCTTTCTCAAGATTTTCCGCATTTTTTCATGCTCTCTTTTTCAATGTCCCTTTTAATTTCACTGATAAAAGCGTCTAGTTTTCACTTAAAAGACAGTATTGTTACAACGCTTTTCTAGTGGGCATAACCACGTTGGCAAAGATTAAACCTGCCACCAGCGACATCAGTATTAAAAAGGTTTCCTGACCAATATGATCAACTTTAATAATATCTTGGCCTGAGATGAATGAATTGAGTCCAATGTAGGTTTTTGAACCCGGCACCAACACAATTAAACCATGCATAGCAACTATGGTAGAAGGCGCGTTAACAATACGTGAAAATAGATTAGCAAACACGCCCAATGCAAATGCACCTACAAAGGCACCAAGTCCGTTTTCAAGAAATCCGGAACTCCAAGTAGATACCCCATAGGCTATAAAGGTAGATGCTATTGCCCAAGGAACATGCTTAATTCGGGTACGAAATATAGCGACCAGACCTACACTCAGCATTAATACACCCATCCAGTTGACCCAAAAAGGTAGCGTAGCTGCCATGGCCAGTTCTTGTTGACCAAATAATTGATACCCCAAACTTACCCCCAAAAAAGCACCAAAATACAGTTTGAATAGCTGCATGATGGCGTCCATTACCCTAGAGGTTCCCGATACCATATTTCGTGAGGACAATTCAGCTAATCCCATGGTTAACGACAAACCAGGTACCAAAATGATTAATGAGGAAAGAATGATCAACCAGATATTAAAACCTGATGATGAATAATGATTAATAGCACAGGCTCCGAAGCCCACTGTAAAAGACGCTACAGGTTCCAACATCAAGTTGACTCGCTTAGAACGAAGTGCCCAAAGCGTCCAAAAGTAGACCATCCCCCCCAACAAACCAGAGTAAATAATTTCTGACCAACCGGCACCCATCAACATAGAAAATGCACTGGTAGACATGCTAAAAGCCACACCAGTTAAGCTTTTTCCATAAGGGCTGGGCATGGCTTCAATTTCGACCAATTGAGTATTGGCTTCAGCCAGCGAGATTTTTCCTGATAACAATTCAAAGGCTAATTCGTCGGTGCGAGACAAAGAGTTCATGTCCAGCTCACCGGGTTGCATCCGTGCAGAATGGTTATATTCATCTTCATGATGATCACTCCACAGCACAATTGTGAGAGTGGTAGGGGTAGAGTTAAAAGACGCATGTAGCCCAAAATGCGTCGCAATTTCTGTCAAATACGCTTCTAAACGAAAAGAGGGAGAACCGTATTTGTGTAACATTTTACCCAATCTAAGGATAAAACGCCGTATTTGTATAAACTCTAACTTGTCCATTTTTCTATAACAACTTCAATAATTAACGTAATACAGGGAGCCGAAAGAAAAAGCTACAAGCATATTCGACGATGATAAACAGGGCGCGGATTCTAGTAATAGAATAGACACAATACAACGTACATTTTTTGAACCACTTGGATTAGAAAAACTAATGCTTACGCATTGCGTAAATGTCACTTAATGGTGACACTTTAACTGTAGCAGGGTTGATAAGCTTAATTATCTATACTCAAACTTAAAATATAAAAACACAAGTTGTAATGTCACCATAGGTATTGCAATTTAAGGCTATATTCCTAGTGATTTCGACACGTTAGATTGAATCACAGGCTTTATCTATCCCTAAAGACTTCTTTCCCAAATACCAGCGTCCTTTAGTCATATCACCTTTTAACTGCATACGTATTCATGGCTTTTCGCAATAAATTCAATGGTTGAATATTTTTTTTTGCATTAGAGTTTTCTGTAAACAACTTGTCAACAAGCTGTTGCACAAGTGTATTCACCCTCTAACATAAAAGGCTTAAAACGTGAAAACTGCACCAAAAATATTGACATTATTATGCTTGCTGTTTGCATCTGGCGCCAATGCAACATTGCTTACAAATGGAGCGTTCCAAAGTTGTAACTTTAACAGTTGGGACACCTATACCGATGGAGTGACTAATGCCGTTCGCGACGGCGATTTTAATATAATTGATAATGCTGGCGACTGTCAGGCAGAGATCAATATTGATGTTAATAATGGGGCAACGGCCGTTTTTGCCAATACTTTGTCAACCGAGCTTGACTTAAGTGTGGCTGCTGATTCACAACTATGGCTTAGTTTTGACTGGGACTTTGCTGGGTTTGATGATGGCAGCGACATTGCGGATTTATTCTTTGTTAATCTTATCGATGACATCGGTAATATTACTGGTGCTGATGGCACCCCAGGTTTTTTAATTGCACCTACCAGTCTATATGGCGCAGGCACCTTTTCTGTGATGCTTGATAGTAGCTTTCACAATCAAACGGGTTGGTTTTTAGATTTTAACTTAGAAGCTGGCTATACCCCTGATTCATATTCCTCAACTTTATTAATCGACAATGTAACACTTACCGCCATACCTACAGAGGTACCCGCGCCTCCTATGTCTGCCTTACTACTACTTGGCACAGCCGCTCTGTTTAGCAGGCGCTCTCAATCCAACAGGACTCGTTGATATGAAATTATTTAGCCAAATAAATATGTTGCTACTGCTGCTGTTGGCACCTTTCGCCGATGCAGCATGGCAAGATGCAGACAGCGGAGAATTTAGCTACTCCGCTCGACCTGTTTATGATCGTGTTAATCGTCAGTACAGTGCAATAGTCACGCTCACCAATACCGGCAGTGAGATCAGCGCGCCGTTACGGGTGATATTTGATGCCAGCAGCCATCAAATAATGAACGCCAATGGCGTTGACAACGATTTACCTTTTATTACCCTAGCTATCAATGAGCTAGCAGCAGGAGCTACGCACAAGTTTACAGTGAAGCTGGGCTTGACTCGCGCGGCGTTATCCATGGAAATGCGACTTCAGGCCGATATTTCCTCAGAAGGCCCGCCTAGCACTGGATTACAACTAGCAGACAATCAAATTGCGATATTCTATCAACGGGACGATGGCAATTATCAAGGTTGGGGTTTACATTTATGGAACGGTGAAGGTTGTGGTGACTATGCCGCTCCTACTAGCGAAAGTCCCCATTTTGGCAATTGGGGTGATCCTTACCCTGCTGATGGTGAGCACCCTATCTACGGCGCCTATTATATTGTCACTATTACCCCAGGTGCTTCCTGTTATAACTTTATTGTACACAGTGGCGACAACAAAGCCTTGGGTAATAACAACAGTCGATTTGAACCAGAAAATGGCCAGCAAGCCTTTACTTTTCATGGCTACCCAGAATTATGGTATGAGCCTCTCGCCTCTCGCCCTTTTACTGTTGATGGCGCCAAAGCGCACTGGATAAATACCAATACTTTAGTGTGGCTAACCTCAAGCGATGCCGCTGAATATCGTTTATACACATCTGCCGATGCCAGTTTGTCCAGCGTTAATGATGAAACATTAGCCGCTGCCAACTTTACTCAATTAACTATGGCGATTGTTGACCCAGCTGTGTATGTCCAAGATCCACAACTTAACGGTTTTAGTGGGTTTACTCTGGATGTCAGTACAGAGCAGGCTAAACTATGGGCAACACAACAGTTACTTGCGGTAGCACTGGACGCCCAAGGCGAACTCGTTGAAGCCACGAGAGTACAACTTCCTAGACTATTAGATAACTTATATACCAGCGCAGCTAACGATGCCGATGAAGCCCAATTAGGGGTCACTTATAACAATGACAGTGTCACCGCCACCCTTTGGGCTCCTACTGCCAAAGCAGTTAATATTCAAATATTTAATAGCAATAAACAGCTAGTTGCCAACCATGCTATGAGCCTAGATACGGCAACAGGGATCTGGACTTACAACGGCACTCAAGTTGACTTAGATCGTCAGTTTTATCGCTACGATGTGACTGTCTATCACCCCCTTACTGAACAAATTGAACAATTAATCACAACCGACCCTTATTCTGTTAGCTTGGCTATCAATGGCCGTTACAGCCAGTTTGTCGACCTTCAAGATGCCGATTTAAAGCCTATTAACTGGGATGCCCACACTGTGCCTACTATCATCGATCCCGAAGACGCGGTGATCTACGAAGGACATATTCGTGACTTTAGTATTCTCGATCAAAGTACCAGTGCCGCCCATCGTGGCAAATACATGGCCTTTACCGAGCTTAACTCAGCGCCTATGCAACATTTACAAAGTCTGCAACAAGCGGGGTTAACCCATTTCCATGTCTTACCGGCCAATGATATTGCCTCTATCCAAGAAGATAGCAGTCTGCGAGTGGATGTAACCGATACCGTTGCCAAACTGTGCCAAATGAATAACACAGCACCGGTATGTGGCGTGGAAGATAACCAGTCAACATTATTACAGGTGCTCCAAAGTTACGATCCAGCCACCACAGATGCCCAAGCATTGGTGGATTCTATGCGTGGCATGGATGGATTCAACTGGGGATATGATCCACAACATTTTGCTGCTCCTGAAGGGAGTTATGCAACCGATGCTGATGGTGTCAGCCGTATTCTAGAAATGCGCGCCATGAACCAGTCTTTACACGAAATGGGGCTAAGAGTGATCTTAGATGTGGTGTATAACCATGCGGCGTCATCAGGCCTTTACGACAACGCAGTATTGGACAAAGTGGTGCCCGGGTATTACCACCGCTTAAACGAAACCAGTGGTCAAATTGAAAACTCCACCTGCTGTGAAAACACCGCCACTGAACATAAAATGATGGCCAAATTGATGAATGATTCGTTGGTGAGTTTTGCTGAACATTTTGGCTTTGATGGCTTTCGATTTGATCTAATGGGACATATACCTAAACAGGCTATTTTAGATGCCCGTGAAGCAGTACGTGCAGTGGACGCCGATACTTACTTTTATGGCGAAGGATGGAATTTTGGAGAGGTGGCGAATAACAGGCGTTTTGAGCAAGCTTCACAATTGAACATGGCCGGCAGTGAAATTGGTACCTATTCTGATCGACAACGTGATGCAGTGCGAGACGGCGCCATGTTTACCGGCGGTAGCATCAGCGAACAAGACGTGATCCGTGTTGGCCTAGTAGGCAATGTTGGCAGCTATCAGTTTGTTGCAGCCAGCGATAACTATCTATCAACTTACGACTACCAATGGAATGGACAGCCCGCTGGATACAGTGAAGATCCCGCTGATACTGTTAACTACATCTCCAAACATGACAACGAAACCTTGTGGGACAAATTACAATACGCTTTGCCAAGCGATTTAGGAATTCAAGACCGAGTACGTATTCAAAACGTGGCGTTATCTATCCCGCTTTTAAGTCAAGGGATCCCGTTTTTACATATGGGCTCTGATTTAATTCGTTCTAAGTCCATGGACAGAAATACCTATGATGCCGGAGACTGGTTTAATCGGGTTGATTTCACCCAAACCAGTAACAACTGGAATATAGGTTTACCTTTAGCACAAGATAACCAAAACAATTGGGGCAACATTAGTCCAATTAGCGGCAACACCAATAGTGACTTTACTGCCACTGATGTTGATCTGACGGCGTCTTTGTTTAAAGAATTTTTACAAATTCGCAGCGCCAGTAAATTATTCCGTTTAAATAGCGCAGCAGATATCTCACAACGAATTAAATTCCACAATACCGGTAGCCAGCAAGAGCAAGGCCTGATCGTAATGAGTCTCGACGACGGTATAGGTTTAGCAGATTTAGACAGCAATAATGACGCGATTGTGGTGATAATCAATGGCAGCGCCTCTACGCAATCTGTCAACGTAAATAACGCCAATGCTTTTGTACTTCATCAAAGTCAGCAACAATCGGCCGATCCAATAGTACAAACAGCTACTTTTAACGACGGTACTTTTAGCGTCCCCCCGTTAACTACTGCGGTATTTGTTAAACCACAAGATGGCGCACAAGGTTACGGGTTATCTGCCCTGCCCCCTTATGGAGAACAACCTATTTATCTACGTGGTGATTTTAATTCATGGGACACATCATTACCCTTTAACTACCAAGGCAACGACAACTACGAATTAGATGCCGCCCTATTACAAGGTGATTATCAGTTCAAAATCGCCGACCAAAACTTTGCTGCGGTCAACATTGGTGGAGAATTCACTATGCCTATAGGCTCCCCAGCGACGCTGACTAACGGGGCTAATAACTTAAGTTTAAGTTTGATTGCTGATGGCAACTATAAGTTTGTATTAGATGCAACCAACACAGCCAATCCTAGCCTCACCATCATTCCTGAAGATCCCAATGCCATTCCACCTCCTTATGGCAATCATGTGCCTTTGTTACGAGGCGACATGAACGGTTGGGGCACTACTTCCCCCCTAAGCTACCAGGGTAACGATATTTATCGCGGAGTATTTAATATCGCCGCAGGCAGTTACTACTTCAAAATTGCCGATCAAGATTGGGGCGGTAGTGGCGGCGTAAATCTGGGAGGCAATATGGATGTAGAATTGAATACAGTTGTCACCCTGTATCCAGGTTCAAACGACAATATGCTTATCAATATACAAAATGGCGGCGAGTTCAATTTCGAGCTAGATGCCAGTAATCTAGGTAGCCCAACATTGACTGTGACTGAGCAGCCAGAGTAATCAAACAAATAACCTGAGTCACTCAATCATCACAAAAAAAGGGGCACTTGGCCCCTTTTTTTATTCTTCAAATAACTCAAATTACAGTGCAGTGACTAATATTTCACGGCTAACCTCAGGTGTTACTGCGCCATGTTCACCCAACTTCAGCATACCGTGCCCCACTAATTTTTCGATTAATAGATCTATATCAGCTTCACCTAAATCGACCTGAGATAAACGTGTAGGCACCTGCATCTTTTCAAAAAACTGCTCGGTCAGTTCAATGGCAGTATCGATACGTGACTCTTCATCACCTTCGGTAATATTCCAGATACGCTCAGCATACTGTAATAATTTTCCACGTTTTGCTTCTTTGCATACTTTCATTACCGCAGGTAAAACGATTGATAAGGTACGCGCGTGGTCTATGCCATGAGTACCTGTTAATTCGTGTCCGATCATGTGTGTTGCCCAATCTTGTGGCACACCTGCTCCTATCAAACCATTAAGCGCCATAGTTGCCGCCCACATAATATTGCCACGAACCTCTAAATCTTTGGACGTATCAGGCGCCAATGCTTTTGGCCCTTCTTCAATTAAGGTAAGCAATAATCCTTCCGCAAAACGGTCTTGCACTTTAGCGTTAACACTATAGGTTAGATACTGCTCCATAGTGTGTACAAATGCATCCACAACCCCGTTGCCTACCTGACGGTCCGACAATGAAAGAGTGACCGCAGGGTCAAGCACAGCAAATATAGGACGAACCAAGGGACTGTTGAAAGGTAATTTATTACCATCACGAGTTACTACCGCACCGGTATTTGACTCAGAGCCAGTCGCAGGTAGAGTCAAGACACAAGCAAGAGGCAACGCTTTTTTAATACGTGTCTGTTTGCTTACTATTTCCCAAGGGTCATCACCTTCGAATAATGCCGCAGCAGCGATAAATTTAGACCCATCAACTACCGAGCCGCCACCAACAGCTAAAATAAAATCGATCTTATTGTCTTTAATAATATCTTGAGCCTTCATTAACGTATCGTAACTTGGGTTTGGCTCAATGCCCGAAAATTCAAACCAAGTATGCTTAGTTAATGCCGCTGCAACTTGATCATACACCCCGTTACTTTTGATAGAGCCCCCACCATAAGTCACCAATATTTTGGCATTACTAGGGATCTGTTTACCTATTGAGGCTATTTGACCTTCACCAAAACGAATTTGGGTAGTATTTTGAAAACTAAAATTTAACATGAATAATATTCCTCACTTTTTTAAAGGTTTCAGCTCTCTAAAGCCTAGGCTAAAATTGCCAATAATTTTTTTGCTGCTAATTCTGAGCTCGCAGGATTTTGTCCAGTAATAACTAGGCCATCCTGAATTGCAAATGCGCTCCAGTCAGCAACCTTTTGATAATTGCCACCGCGCTTAATCAATTCATCTTCTAGTAAAAAAGGCACAATGTTAGTTAATTGAACTGCCTCTTCTTCACTATTGGTAAAACCCGTTACCGCTTTGCCTTTAACCACATATTCTCCATTAGCATCTTTAATATTCAAAAATGCAGCACTGGCATGACATACTGCGGCTACCGGCTTCTTGGCCGCTAAGAAGTTTTCAATCAAAGAAATTGAGGTCTGGTTATCGGTAAGATCCCATAATGGCCCGTGACCACCTGGGTAGAAAACTGCGTCATAATCAGAAGCATCAAGATCAAGTAATTTTGTGGTATTGGCCATCAATCTTTGTACTTCGTTATCCGTATCGTAACGCTTAGTTGCTAGGGTTTGAAAATCTTCTAATTCACTCTTAGGGTCAATAGGTGGCTGGCCGCCAGCGACAGAAGCAATACTCACTTTTATGCCTGCATCGATAAAAGCGTAATATGGCGCTGCAAATTCTTCTACCCAGAAACCCGTCTTTTCACCGCTATCACCTAGCTCAGCATGTGACGTTAACACCATTAATATGTGCTTAGCTGTTTGTGATGTTTTCATAGTTTTTCTCTTATCTGTCTTGAATTTGAAATCAGTGTAAACCTCCAGTAAATTTCTAACAATACAGAGAAATTAGACAACATTGTTCAAACAATTGATACAATACTGCTATAGTGGCTTATGAACTTATATTTTGAACAACTGAAAAGCATGGTGGTTTTTGCTCAAGTCATTGAGCAAGGTAATCTCACGGCAGCTGCGAAACATATAGGTTTATCCCGAGCTGTGGTCAGCTATCACATTAAAAAATTAGAATCTGAGCTTGGGGTGAAATTGCTCAACCGCACTACACGTTCAATTTCACTAACTGAAGCAGGGGCTGAGTATTACCAGTCATGCCGAATCATTGCCGATCGCGCCACCACAGCGAATCAACAAATAGAGAACCTTAAAAACGAACCAGAGGGATTGTTGAAGATTACCTGCCCGGTCAATGTGGGTTTGCAAATGGTAGTGCCAGCACTGAATAATTTTCGCGATTTATACCCCAAAATTGACCTCGATGTCATGCTCACTGATGAAGTGGTAAATATCATACAAGAAGGTATCGATCTGGCGATCCGAGGAGCTCCATTGCCTGATTCAGGTTTACAAGCAAGTAAACTTTCTACTCTACAGACCTGCCTATGCGGATCGCCAGATTATTTCAACAAACGCGGTAGGCCAAAAGTTCCAGCTGATTTACAACCACACCAATGGGTAGTCTATAAAATGACTGCAGGAACCATTGAGCTAAGTAAAGACAATCTTTCATACAGTGTGGCAGTAAAAGGAGGGATCAGTACCAATAATGCCGCCGCTCGAACTGCTTTTCTTGAAGGGGGTCATGGCATAGGTAGGGTGCCTGTATATGACGCTTGGCCCAAGATCCAAGCAGGAAAATTAGAATCAGTATTAGATGATTACCAGCTAAAAGACATTAACATATATGGCGTTTTTCCGCCTGGCAGCGCAGCCTCAAAAAAGCTACGACTATTACTCGATTATTTAAAAGAGTATTTCATTAAGATTGAACAGCAAACAAAAAATGCAGTGCCTAGCATTAGAGGCTAAGTAACATTAGGACGCTTTTATTACCTTTACTTAATTAAAATGTTTTGAGTTTCTCTACTGCTTTTGCCGCATTACTCATCACACCAATTTCTTGAAATTTGATCCTCCCCTTATTATCTAGCACTGTTATAAGGTTAGAGTGATTAACCTCATTGTCTTTAACGTTTTGATATTTGACGTCTAACACCATGGCTAAACTACGCACATCCTCAGCGCTGCCGGTTAATAAACGCCAGTTTTGCATATTGAGTTTTCTTTTTTGCGCAAAATCCCGCATAACCTCAGGGGTATCAGAATCTGGTGTTAATGAAACCAAAATAAATCCAACATTTTGTTTTTCATCTTCACTCAGCTTATTTTCCATGGACTGCATAGTAGAAACAATAGTTGGACAGGTATGCAGACAATGAGTATAAATCAGACTTAACACCTGCTTTTTACCGCTAAAACTGTTAAGTGTCAGCTCATTACCGTCTTGATCTAACCAAGTGTTATTGAGCTGATACAACGAATCTTGGGGTATGTTTTGCGAGTTTACCCGCAAAACCACAAGTAAAAGTACTAGCCCAATCACTTTCATTAAAACTACCGGGTTAACGTTTAACATTTATTTGCTCCTTAGACGATGCACATCGAAACCCTAGGTTGGGAAGGGTAAATTTTGCTTGTAAGCTAGAACGAAAACCAAAACGCATAAAAGCTGCATAGTCACTGGGGTCCGCTGCACCTTGGGCTCCCGCCGCACAAAATAGCTTTTGATCTATACTGCTATCCCCCCTTGACTCTCCGCTGACTAAAGCAGAATTAAAATCTTGGGTCCATTCCCATATCAAGCCATGTAAATCTTGTACGCCCCAGAAATTCGCTACATTGCCCCCCACGTCCGGTAATTGTTTACGACTAGGTTGGCTATACCAAGCCAAAATTCGCTGCTGATAGTTCTTTTCCTGACTACCATCAACAAGGGTTTCACTGGCACTTGCTACCCGTTCCCACTCGGCTACTGTAGGCAAACGCCTATCCAGAGAACGGCAATAAGCTTGTGCAGCAAACCAAGACACATTGATCACAGGACTATTTAGCTGCGCATTTGAGGGTAATATTTCCCCTCCCTTATTGCTCCAATGTTGTAAGTATTGTGGCTCAGCAAATAGTTGCGGAATGACTTTTGGCTGCCAACTTGGATTGACAGCAATAAACTGTAAATACTGCTGATTGGTAACAGGCCTTATATCAATACTAAATGCCTCTACCTTAGTTTGTGGACTGTCTTTACTCATGTAAAGAGGGCGGTAATCCCCTGCTGGGATCTCCACCATATCGTGTGTACCTACTAATACTAGTGATGTCAGTAACCAAGCTATCATTATTCTAGAATCCGCAGTTTTACAGGCCTTGACGCCCAGGTAGGTTCACTGAAAACATTCATATCCGAGAGTCAGCTGTGGCTAAAAGCACCTAGTGACGCCTATTCGCGACTTCTGCGGCTGACATTTGTCCACCTTTGTTACCCCAACTATTGAGAACAAAGGTAATGACATTGGCAATATCTTGGTCACTTAAGCGCATGGCAGGCATAACACTGTCGTATATGCTGCCATTAACTTTAATTGGCCCAGTCAAACCTTTAACGATGGCATCAACTCCCAAAAGAGGATTAGCATTTAAATAATCAGATTTTGCCAGTGGTGGAAATGCTGAAGGAATACCCTGTCCATTTGCTTGATGACAAGCGAGACAATTCGCTTCGTAAACGCGCTGCCCAAAACGTATCTGCTCATCTTTTGATTTGGCAGTGGCCACAATGTAATCTTCATCCATGGTTTGAATCGCCGAACCTTCAGGTAAATACACATTATCAGCTTGTTTTCCTGAGTATATGGCGGGCGCTTCAGGCCCCTCAACGTTAAGCATCGCCAAAGCACCTTTATTAAAGGCCCTAAAAATAGAGTGATCTACAATAATAAAGGTACCAGGTACGTCCACTTTAAACTCCACTATGGCTGCACCACCAGCGGGAATCAGGGTCGTTTGCACGTTGTGATTTTTCAGATCGCCGCCCTCAACATAGACAGTGTCGAATATCTCACCAATAACATGGAAGGAAGAAACTAAATTCGGACCGCCGTTACCCACATATAATCGAACCGTTTCACCCACATTAGCAGTTAAAGAGTTTTCATTAGTAATGCTACCAACCGAACCATTAAACACCACATAATCAGCATCTTCATCAATCGCCTTTTCCATATCAAAAGGCTGTAGGCCGGCTTCGCCGTACTCTCCTTTAGTATAAAAGTCGCCTTGTACCACATAGTATTCTCGGTCAACGGCTGGCAAACCACCTTCAGGCTCAACCAGAATTAAACCGTACATGCCGTTGGCGATATGCATTCCCACAGGTGCTGTTGCACAGTGATAAATATATAAGCCTGGATTAAGTGCGGTGAAACTAAAGGTGGAGGTGTGTCCTGGCGCAGTAAATGAGGATACGGCGCCACCTCCAGGACCTGTTACTGCATGTAAATCGATGTTGTGTGGCATTTTTGAACTAGGGTGATTGGATAAGTGAAATTCAATTTCGTCGCCTTTTCTAACACGAATAAAGCTGCCGGGAACGGTTTCCCCAAAAGACCAAAAGACATAATCCACACCGTCAGCGATTGAGCCTACTTGCTCTCTCGTTTCCAGATTGATCACCACCTTTGCGCTGTGATCTCTAGTAATAGGCGGTGGCACCATAGGTGGTGCAGTCAATACTGCTTGTTCAGTTACTAAACTTTTTCCTTGTGCATTGACACTTGTCATCCCTGCTAATAACACTAGCCACAAAGTCGCTTTTATCTGTGGTATTTTCATAAGACGATCCTCTTGTTGTTTTTTTGGGGGAACAGCTTAAAACGTCAGTATCAGAGAGTTCTGTTAGTAAAGAGTTGATGTGGATCAAACAACTGTTACTTAAGAAGGTTATAGGCTCAAATAAAAAATCGGTGATAGTTGTGGCTATAGTAACGAATCGCACTCGATAAGATGGCGGTGATGATTTTACGGCTTTTGCATTCAATTGAATTAAGAACAACAGAAAAAACTAGACCTCTAAACGCTTGCTAGCTGGCGCACCAAAAGATTGCTGCGCCCCGGTTTTCTGTCTATTACGCTGTTTTCACCTTAAACCTTTATTTTAAGGTGAAAACAAATTGCCCCTTGGCATTGATTTCGCGACTACATTCACCTGCAAAATATAGATAATTGAGGTGGGAAAATGCTTCAGCAATCGCAAAAAATATATTTTTTGAACTCAGTTTACGCTTGAACAAAACAGGCAAACATTGCTCTATGGTTTTGCCTTGCTCACAAAAAGTTCTGAGATTGTGCAAATGAGCATGATGATGGCTAATCAGCTCGTTGACTCGGGTATGTAAACCATAAAATGGTTGCCTGTGAGAAGGTAAAACTAAACAATCTTCTGGCAACTGAGTAAATTGTGGCAAAGTATCTAAATACAACTTCAGTGAATTAGCGTTAGGTTCAGTGCTATACACGCCAATATTTGGCGAAATGCCTGGCAGAACGTGATCCCCAGAAATGAATATATTAGTGTCAGCATTAAATAAACAAACATGTTCTGGTGAATGACCTCGACCAATATACACTTGCCAATCATGCTCCCCAACTCGCAAAGTATCACCAGCTTGCAAACGATAAAATTGTAATGGAATCGGCCGAATGACTTGCCCTACTCCTTGACCTTCTTTACGATTTTTCTTGGCATTGCTGACATACTCTTCTGACATACCACAGCGCACTAAATACTCGTCATCTTGCCAATCGGAGGCTCCGCGAGCACCGGCAGATAGAGCTCGAGCGGTAAAATACTCCACTTGGCTCATATAGAATGGAATGCGAAACTTCTCCACTAAGTACCCAGCCATGCCAATATGATCTGGATGTAGATGTGTCACTATGACTTTAGTGATAGGTTTTCCTAAGGTATCGAGCAACACATCCCAAAGTGCCTGTGTTTTTTGAGTGCCAATGCCAGTATCAATTAATGCGTAGCCCTCTTGTCCATTTTGATTATCTTCAAGTAGGTAAAGATTGATATGGTCAAGATCAAAGGGTAATGGCATACGCAACCAAAATATACCCGGGGCCACTTCTTGCAGCTTGCCTGGCTCAGGTATGTCAGCATCTATAAAAGTCACTTGCACAGCTTTTCTCCCCATACACCTATGGTGTCTTTGGTATCCCCTATCTAATTTGAATACGGCTTAGATACATTCTCCGCATCAATATTAAACCCAATAATTCCAGCAACTACCAAGCATCATTATGTATTGATAAGTATCAGAGTTTTGAATTAGTAGAAAAGTAGAGATAAACAATTCACCTGACTGTTGTGGTGAATTGGACTCAATTTTAAATGTCTAGTGAATAGCGGAACTGAAGATTGCGCCTGAAGAAATGTATAACATCTGAGTGACTTCTGATGTAAAAACCAGCGTATATTTATAGATACTCACTACAATATTATTTTAATGATATTGATATTATGGAAACATTTTTAGTCCTTAATAAACGCAAAGATATTACCTAAAACCATTAGGTTACTGGGTAAAGTGCTCAGAAATAAACCTTTACGTGTTCAAAGGTCCACAAGAGTTTCTAATTAATAATTCACATTTAGGTTTAACAATCTCAGTGACGTCTTCTTTTTGAATGAATTTTCTAATAAGTAATTTTGCAGCTTCATAACCTAACTCTGTCACTGGTTGTTTTACTGTTGATAATGGTGGCCACAAATATTCTGCTAACGGGTCGTCATCAAATCCCATCACAGATAGGTCATAAGGAATTTTTTTATTAAGCTGAGAAGCCACACGGTAAACTATTGAAGCACTGGCATCATTAATGGTGAATATAGCGGTGGGAGGCTTTGGCAACTTCAATAACCGTCGTGCTGCATGTTCTACTATATTGGGTTGATAGGCGTGCTGTTCAACCAACTCAGATCTTTCTTCAATACCCGCTTCTGCTAAGGCTTTTTTATATCCTTCATAGCGCCAACTTCCCGCTGCGTGCCCTACCAAATAACTGATAAAACCAATTTCGGTATGACCATGTGAAATAAGATATTGGATAGCTTTTTGTGTTGCAGTCACTTCATCACAATGGACCAAATCATTACCACTAATATCTCTCGGAGAAATACGAATTATAGGAATATTTTTCCTATTGAATAGTTCCAAGAGTTCCTGATTTTCACCCAAAGGAGGTATTAAAATAAAGCCATCTGGATTTGAACGTTCGATCATATGCACAACACTCGGCATAAGATTTTCTCCGCTAAACTTAAGTGGACGAATGAGCACATCATATCCAAGTTCATCACATGCAGATATAGCGCCTCCGATAACCATATTCGAATAAAAATTTCCTCTGTAATCAAAGTAAAGTACTGCAATAAGATATGATTGTTTGGTCCGCAAACGTCGTGCATTAAAATCTATTTTGTAATCTAGGTCCTTAATTGCCTTATTTACCTTCACAACATTCGTTTCACGAACTCGGGGATCATTATTTAGAATTCTGGACACTGTCTTAATCGAAACGTTAGCCAATCTCGCTACATCATGAATGGTACTGTTTTTTTCTTCTTTCATTTTCCGTTTACCGTTTATTGGGACCCGCGACTCTTATTATATATTAACTTACGAATAGGAACCTATCGCTCATCAAAACAAAAGACAACGATAGCACTTATAGATAGAAATAATAACAATCAATATACCAAAAATAACCAAATCATTGTTTTTAAACAATTTATCTTATTACGACATTAATAAACCCAAAAGACAACGATTGTAACAATCAAGACTTACTGCTATTGTTAATGGATAGTTAACATAATGAAAAAATAATTTACCTAAGCTCTAACACTACAAATTATTGATTTGAGGAAACACACTAATGATTAAGAAACGCCCACTGGCAAACGCTTTACTGATTGCTTTAGGCTTGATATCGCCATTACAAGTATTTGCGCAACAACAGAATGAAAATTCCAAAGATAACATCATGTTGGAAGTTATCGAAGTAACAGCACAAAAACGTGTCCAAGGATTTTTAGAAGTGCCGGTTGCTGTTACGTCTGTTTCTGGTGAAACACTAGAGGCAGCTCAAGCAACCGAGTTTCAGGATTTAGTACAGATAAGTCCATCAGTAACTTTCAACCAATCAGGTGACATGCGTGGTTCAGGTGTAAACATTCGGGGAATAGGTACAACCGCATTTCAAACAGCAGTCGAGCCTACAGTAAGTACAGTCATAGACGGTGTGCCTTTAGGGCGAACAGTACAGTTTTTATCTGATTTAGCGGACATTGATCGCGTTGAGATTCTTCGAGGGCCCCAAGGTACCTTATTCGGTAAAAACGCATCGGGTGGTGTAATAAGCGTGTACACAAAACGACCTGAAGAATTCTTTTTTGGTGAAACCCGTTTGACCTTATCCGATGACAATGCATATGGCATCATGGGACAAGTGACCGGACCATTAAGTGATGGTGTTCGCGGACGACTAGCTTTCTATTCACGGGACTTTGACGGTTTTGTTGAAAATGTCACCACAGGTGAAACCATCAACGGTGACAACAGTAAAGGTTTCCGCGGTAAGCTTGAGCTTGATGTGGGCAGTGACGGCAACTTATTGTTAATTGGTGATTATTCAAAACAAGACCGCGATTGTTGTACAACGATACTGAAGGACGTTAATCGCGATTCCTTTTTTGATTTTCTGCAGTATGGCGAAGATTATGCTGATATTGATCTTGGCCCAGAAAATAATAAGGTTAAATTGGGCAGCCCAGTTTATTCTAATACTGAAACCAGTGGTATTTCGGCCGAATATAATCATAACTTCGGTGATTTCACTTTGACATCCATCTCTGCATTTCGCGGTTTCACACTTGAATCAGCTGAAGATGCAGATCTCAATCCCTATACCACTCCTGTAACCGGTCATGTATTGTTTACTAAAAATGGCGCGTCGGGTGGCGGTAATCAAGAACAATCACAGTTTTCCGAAGAGTTGCGTATAGCAGGTCAATTAACTGACGATATTTTCATAACAATGGGGGCTTTCTATTGGGAGCAATCCATTGAGCGATACTTTGAACGGGAGGTGATGCGTTGTGCTGACCCTTATGATGCAGAAATTGGCACAGAAGCTTGTTCTGCTGCTGGCTCGGGCATTGGATTTAATAGTTTTGATTCCATAGTAGATACCACTAACTATGCGCTATTTAGCCAAGCTGAATGGGGAATTACTGACGATCTAACGGCATCATTAGGGTTACGCTATACCCATGATGAAATTGAAATTGATTTCGCCCGCGGTGATGCAGTTCTGACAGGTCCTTTTCCCGGTATGCCAGGTTTACCAGGAGCTGCGGCTGATTTTTCCAGTGACACCACTGACAGTGCTGTAACCGGGCGTTTCTCCCTTGCTTATAACTTAAACAAAAACAGCATGATTTTTGGTAGTTATGCTGAGGGCTATAAGGCCCCCGCTTTTGATTTGATTTTTTCTAGTACTGAAAGTAGTACAACACCTATCCCGGCGGAAACAAACAAAGCCTGGGAAGCAGGTATTCGTTCAGAATTACTTGACCGCCGCTTACGCTTGTCATTCACTGGTTTCCACACCACTTTTGAACACTTCCAAGGGCAAGCATATGACCCACAAACCATCACATTCTCTTTAACCAGTGCTGGGGAGGTCATCACCAAAGGATTAGAAGTAGAATTTACAGCGAAACCAATACCCGAGTTACTGATAAATGGAGGCATAGCCTTTATAGATGCCACCTACGGAGAGTTTTTGGGGGTACAGTGCTATTTTGGTCAAACGCAAGAAGATGGCTGTAATTCAGGGTTTCAAGATATTAATGGAGGTGATGTACCTAACTCACCTAATACTAAACTCACTTTATCTGCAAAATATGACATCTACCTTGAAGGGAATATGGATATGTTTATCAGCGCAAACTATCGCTGGAGAGATGAAGCGCAAACCAATCAAAATCAGTCACCAGATCTGATATTGCCAAGTTACGGGGTACTGGATTTCACCCTTGGAATTCAGGCGGATGATGGCCAATGGACAGCTGCTTTGTTTGCAAAAAATGCCCTAGATGACAACTTTGTTTCTCAATTAAGTCCAGGTTTTCTCGATCCTTCAAACACTAGCATGTACCTGACCCGTGATTATCAACGTTATATGGGAGTCGAGTTTACTTATCGTTTTGGTGCTTTTTAACATTCGTCAAATGAGGAGAATAGACGTGTAATTTAATTTTCCTCATTAATGCACTGAATAACTAAATCGCAACGTTTATGGATTCAACCCCATTAAGTAAATTAATTGAAGGACCCAAGTTATGCTAAAAATAAATCACATTCTGCTTATGGTTTTTACCTCTGCATTTTTTACCGCATGTGATAGCGCAGAAGTAAAACCTAAATCAGTTGCAAACCCTATGAATGACCTCACTGTTGATACACAAGCCGTAGACTCGATTTTGGCTAACATGTCGATAGAGGACAAAGTGGCCATTGTCAGTGGCATGGGGTTTTCACTTGATGGTAAAAAGTTAGGTGCTATCGACCGTGTTCCAGGTACGGCAGGGTACACTGCTCCATTATTACTCCAAGGGTTAAAATCAATCGCTCTTGCAGATGGACCAGCGGGTTTGCGTATTTGGCCAAAACGGGAGGGCGAAGAGCGTACTTATTATGCTACCGCGTTTCCTATCGCCACCATTGCCGCATCTACTTGGGATACAGCGGCAGTAACACAAGTCGGACAGGCCATGGGAAATGAGGTCAAAGAATACGGCGTGGATGTTTTGTTGGCGCCAGGTATGAACCTTCATCGCAACCCCTTAGCGGGTCGCAACTTTGAATACTACTCTGAAGATCCATTGCTCTCAGGATCAATGGCAGCCGCCATGGTCAATGGTATTGAGTCGAACGGTGTTGGGGCTACAATCAAACATTTTACTGCTAACAATCAAGAAACAAATCGAATGACAGTAGACACATTGGTCAGCGAGCGAGCGTTAAGAGAGCTGTATCTTAAGGGCTTTGAAATCGCCATCAACAAATCTCACCCTTGGGCAATAATGAGCTCGTACAATGCGGTAAATGGAACATTAGCTTCTGAAAATCAAAAATTATTGACTGAAGTACTCAGGGAGGAGTGGCAATACGAGGGTGTGGTGATGACAGACTGGTTTGCTGGCAAAAACCCAGCGGCACAACTTAAGGCTGGCAACGATCTATTGATGCCTGGGGTAGAAAAACGTACTGAACAACTTAGAAGTTCTATAAAAAATGGGGAGATACTAGAATCACAAATCGATATCAACGTACGCCGGATTCTAAGCATGTTATTAAAGTCTCCCACCCAAAATGATTATCAATACTCTAATGCCCCTGACTTAAAGGCCCACGCAGAAATTGCGCGAAGTGTCGCGGCCCAAGGCACTATTTTATTAAAGAATAACCACAATACCTTACCACTAGCTAACAACATTCGGCATGTTGGTGCTTTTGGTACGGGCTCTTATGCTTTTTTTGCTGGTGGTTCAGGTAGCGGTGATGTCAATGAAGCCTATACCGTATCACTTGTGGAAGGCTTAGAGAATACCGGTATTAATATTCATAAGGCACTGAGTGAGCGCTATGTAGAACATCGTGTTATTGAAGAAAAGAAACGACCTAAAAAAGCGTTTTTCTTTGCCTTAGAAAAGATGCTACCTGAGATGCCCCTCGAACAAGCGCTCGTTGATAAAGTTGTGGCTACTACTGATATGGGTCTGATTACAATAGGCCGTAATTCAGGAGAGTTTGAAGACCGCGCCTTAGAAGGCGACTTCTATTTGACCCAAGCAGAAAAGAACATGATAAAACAAGTATCTGAGTCTTACCATGAAAGTGGGAAAAAGGTAGTGGTGGTGTTAAATATTGGAAATGTGATAGAAACCGTCAGTTGGCGCGACCAAGTTGATGCCATCATTCTTCCTTGGCAAGGTGGGCAAGAAGCAGGCAATGCGTTAGCCGATGTGTTGACGGGGAAAGTTAATCCTTCAGGTAAGTTACCCTCAACCTTCCCGATTAACTATGATGATGTGCCCTCTGCTGCTCAGAATAACTTCCCTGGAATTGAAGACCCAAATGGTGAATCTTTAATAGTAGCAGGGCTAGATTGGGGTAAACCATCAGAAGTACTCTACCAAGAAGGGATTTTTGTAGGGTATCGTTATTTTGATACCTTTGAAGTCGATGTCGCTTACCCATTCGGTTTTGGTTTGTCCTATAGCACATTTGCTTTCAGCAGTGCACATGCTGGAAAATCACTGCAAAACGCTGATAACATAACTTTTCCAGTTACCGTAACTAATACCGGTAGAAGCGCTGGTCAACAAGTTGTCCAGCTATATGTTTCAGCTCCAAGAGGCAACCTGCCCAAACCGAAAAAAGAACTAAAAGACTTTGCTAAAACCAAAGTATTACAGCCAGGGGAAAGCCAAACACTGAGGTTGTCAGTCAATAAAAATGAACTGGCATCTTTTAGTCCAAGGCGAAGAGCATGGATAGTCGATAAGGGACGCTACCAGTTTCATTTAGCTAAATCGGTGAATGAGGTTGTACTGAGTGCGTCACTTCAAGTACCGACATCTAAAGTAGTGAGTGAAGTGATTGCCGACCTCAGCCCCAAGTCAACAATGAATGAATTAAGCATCCCGAACCCAAAAGATGCTACAAATTGACTTCATTATCCAAAGAAGTGTGTGTATTGGCCTTTATTATTGGCAAGCTGAAATAATCGTAAAACTATTACTGTAAAGGCCAAATCAATTTGTTACGGCTACAAAGTGAAGTTAACTGGAACACTATCATAATGAAAAAACTGAATTTAACTCTAATTTCTCGTGCCATCTTTTGGTTAGCTATTGCTTACACAAGCAACATTTACTCGACAGAAATCGAAAAAATGACGCCACCAAATATTATCATTATATTTGCCGATGATATGGGATATGGGGACATGAGTAACAATGGTCACCCGACAATTAAAACTCCCAACCTTGACAAAATGGCGGCTGAAGGACAGAAGTGGACCAATTTTTATGTTGCAGCACCTGTTTGTACACCTAGCCGTGCGGGATTAATGTTGGGGAAATATCCTATCAGAGCTGGTTTGGCGTCTTCCGCTCCCTATCGAAACGTTTTTCGTGAAGATTCACTTGGTGGTATACCAGATAGCGAATTGACCATTGCTGAAGCGTTAAAAGCCAAGGGTTATAAAACTGCTATGGTGGGTAAATGGCATTTGGGACATATGCCTGAGTCACTGCCTACACATCACGGTTTTGATAGTTGGTTTGGTGTACCTTACTCCAATGATATGAACCAAGATTGGGGCTTGATCAAAAAGTTAAATGGTGACGATTGGAGTTTAGCTAACTGGAGTAAAGGCAAACAATGGACAGAGCCCAAACCAGAATATTTTAAAGTGCCCTTGATGCAGGATGAAACAGTATTGGAATATGGACCAAATCAGCATGAGTTAACAAAACGTTATACCGACAAAGCAACAACCTTTATCAAGGAAAATAAACAACACCCCTTTTTTCTTTATTTAGCTCATGCCATGCCTCACGTGCCACTTTTTGCTTCTGAAGAATTTACCGGTCGCAGTACACAAGGATTATACGGTGATGTGATGGAAGAGCTTGATTGGTCAGTTGGCCAAGTATTAGAGACTCTGCGTGAGCAAAGCATTGCAGAAAACACCCTAGTGGTATTCAGTTCTGATAATGGTCCGTGGTTATTATTTGAAACAATGGGTGGCAGTGCAGGACTATTTCGAGGCGGAAAAAATGAAACTTTTGAAGGAGGCCTACGGGTCCCTGGATTTTTCTGGTGGCCGGGTCATATCAAACCTGAATTGGTACATGATATAGGTTCAACAATCGATTTATTACCCACTCTTGTGAGTATAGCCGGTGGAAAAGCCTCAGAAAATTCCGATGCCTATGATTTATCAGACACCTTGTTGAAAGGAAAAACTGGCATACGTAATGAGTATTTTTATTATCGAGGAAACCAAATTTATGCTGTTCGAAAAGGTCAATTTAAAGCCCACTTCCTGTTTAAAGAAGCTTACGGAAATCCACAAGTCATCGAATATGAATCCCCGATTCTTTACGATCTAAATGCTGATCCTAGCGAGAAGTATGACATTGCAAAAGATCATCCTGAATTGGTAAGCACATTACAAAAAATGCGAATTGAACAAATGGCCAGTGTGAAACCTGTACCGAACCAACTGATTCGTTGCAAAAAAGGCTCGCGATTCTGCCCATAAAGCAGGATTTCATGCTTGTTAAACACTCGCTCAATTCAATCGCTACTTCACTTAATAAATAGAATACAACAGTAGGAAAAAATCATGAAACACCGAACTTTGTTAAACCAGGACGAGCCTATTTTTAGACCACTGTTACGGCAGTTTGCAGTATTGTTTATCCTGTTAGCAACGAGCTGGACAACTTTCGCGGATACCGTAAAAGTACCACAAGTGGATAGTAAGACGTTTGCCACTGAGCCACTTAGATTAATCAATGGCATAAGTGGCACTATGGTTACATTTACCAGTCACTCCCCTGCGGATTACGCCAATATTATTAATGGTAAACTTGGCTCAGCAGTAGAATTAAGCGCTCAGTTATTTATGCCAAAGAACGCGTCCTCTCCCTCTGTGCCAGCAGTGATCATCAACCCAGGAAGTGGCAACATAGGGCCTCACCATATTCATCAAGCCGTCACGCTAAGCTCCGCTGGGATTGCCGCCCTATTAATTGACCCTTTTTATGGCAGAGGCATTACCGATACTATTGGTGACCAAGGTCAAATGAGTTTTGCAGCTAGCACTTATGATGTGCTTGCTGCTGTACAAAAGTTGCGTCACTCTGCAGGGATAGACTCAACACGTATTGGTGCAACCGGAGGAAGTAGAGGCGGTACCGCGGTAATGATGGCAATCGCAGCGCCACTTAGCGAAGTAGTACTAGGTGACGGAAACGGAATTAACACAGTTGTTGCGGGGTATCCTTGGTGTGGCGTGCAATTTAGCCGCCCGCAACTAGCTAAAGGCGCATCCCTCCTTGTCTTGCATGGTGACGCTGATGATTGGGTTTCGCCTATAAAATGCCAAGGCGCGGTACAGGCATTGCAGTCTGGTGGCAATGATGCCCAGATAATGATGTTTCCAAATGCACTACATGCTTTCGACAGAGAAGGCGTTGATCCGACTGAAATTGCTGACGCAACATCAGTGGTAAAATTTCATACTTTATATATCAATAAAGATGGCCAATATTTCGATCCTAGAAGCGGAAAAATGGACCCGTCCTTAACAGCAAAAGAATTATTTACTTATGCTGCCACCGGCGGATTTATCAAAAAAGGAGTGCATATAGGCTCAACTGGTAATCAAGCGGTGGAATATAACCAAGAGATGCTTACCTTTTTTGAAGCTCGACTATTGAAACAACCGTAACGCCAGAATTTTGAGTCGGTTCCAGTGTTAAATTTGGGCGTACATAACAAAGGCGGAAATCGCACTTATTTCAGCGATTCCGCCATTTTTATTTAGATAATCGTCAGGCTAATATTGCCCATTATCCCCCACTCAAATTAAACGACTCCTAGTTCAAAATAGCATCGACGACGCGACGCCCCCCTCCGTAATATTTATCCCAAGTACTTAAGTTGCCGACTTCCCCAAACTCTGTAGTCGTGTCGCTGGCTCCTACAAATAGGTTCTTCATGAATAGCTTTAAACTTGGTCACAATTACTGCACTTTCCCTTTCACATTGACTATTTCCACTGATTGCAGCCCTCGCTGGGTTTGCCATTTAATACACTGACCTGTTTGTAAACCAATTAACGCAGCGCCTATAGGGGCAAACACAGAGATACTGTCGTCAAACTTGATGGTGTCTGCGGGTAAACATAAGGTTTTGGTGAAAGTTTTTTGAGTGTCCAAAATTTTAAATGTAACCTGGCTGCCTAAGGCTACTACATCTTCTGGCAGGTCTTTAGAAGAAACGATTGTGGCGCGATCTAACTCTTGCTCTAGGGCACAAATAAACTCGATAGGTAATTTAGAACGTTCTAATTGATTTTCTAATTCCATTAAGTCGGCTTTTGAAATAATAATATCGGGTTGCTTTTCCATAATTTCACTCTTATTTTTTGTTAAAAAAAAGGGGCTCATATGAGCCCTTTTGCGATATAGGCTATTTTTGTTTTTCTTTTAAGGAGTGTTGTGGCTTTTTCTTATCTTTCTCTGTGTACATGAGATATCTTCCTTCAAAAAAATGAAATACGTTTAACTGTATAAATACTCTTCAAAGATTGATTACTCCAAGGCTGTACCCTTCTTTTGTTACTGTATAAAATTTTATTTAACGACCGCAGCCCCATTGTGACTTACGGAAAAAAGTAGCCACTGCAGCTCGCCTTTTGCTGTTTTCACATGGGCCATTTCGCCACAACGTAGCCCTAATAACGCGAAGCCAATGACTGACGTAAACGACACTATGCCTTTAGACGGATACGCTTTTTGGTCTTTCACTATCCGCAAGGTCAAATATTCCAAAGTAGCTTCATTTCTAATTAGTACAGTACTTCCAATCCGAACACGGTTTTCAATACTGGCGCTTTGACTCCCACAGAATTCAAGACGATCCAGTAATTCCCCCAGAGCCATAGGATCTAATAAGATTCGATATCCCGCGTCTTGAAGTATCGAATCAGAAGGACAAATTAAGGTTTTGCAAGACCTGAAAATACGCGTAAGCACGGCTAACTCTCCAACCGAACAAATTACTAATAAAAATGAAAAAAACAGGGGACACTAGCCGAGCGTAAGGACTACGCTCGGCTTAATTTGGTAAGGTGAGTAGGTTACTCTTTATAATGTTAATTTGGCTAATGATGAACATGATATCCTCAAAATGTAATCTTGATATTAGCTCGCCCAAGAATAATTACAAGAGCAAAATTTGTATATTTTTAACTCAAGATTAGAACAACTGACACGGCTGTTACCCCTTGAATTAATTATAGGCTGGGGGATTTTACTTGTTTAAAATATCAATATTAGGTATCTATAACCTTTGCTATAACGCTAGCCCCTAGGACTTTTTATTAGTGCAAATTAAAACATATTCATTTCATCACCCAAGTGCCTTTTGGGTTGGTTGCCTTCTAATTACCTTGGGTGTCTTGTCGCATATTCCTATGTTTGTGCATGCCTCACATATGGGTTACCACATGGCGGGGATGCCTATGGATATGACAATGATAATTGGCATGGCATTGATCCCTGTTGGGCTATTATTTTCTTGTTATGGTTTAATGCCAAGATTAGATTTGCTACGACAAAATAACTGTACAGAGGCAATTCATTTTCATGTGGCAGACCACAGTCCACTGAATTGGCAACATAGTAAACTCGTTATAGCACTATTGGTCGCAGTGGTTGTAGATGTCATGAAACCCGCCACGTTAGGCTTTGTAATGCCGGGTATGGTCGCCGAATACCAAATAAGTGCTGAAACAGTGGGGACTTTGGCCCTTGTTGCCTTAACGGGTACGGCTTTGGGTTCCATTTTATGGGGGAGAATGGCTGATAAATTAGGTCGACGCGCCGCTATTTTATTGTCTGCATTGATGTTTATTGGTACCTCCATTTGTGGCGCCATGCCGAGTTTTGAATGGAACCTAGCCATGTGTTTTCTCATGGGTCTATCAGCTGGAGGTTTGTTGCCCATCACCTTTACTCTAATGGCAGAGATGATCCCAGCTCGTCACCGTGGTTGGTTATTAGTGGCGTTAGGTGGCCTCGGTACTGCAGCGGGTTATTTAGTCGCTTCGGGAGCGGCGGCTATTTTAGAACCCTTATTTAGCTGGCGCATTTTGTGGATGTTAGGTTTACCAACAGGTATAGCGGTGATTGTGCTTAATCGTTATATCCCTGAGTCGCCGCGCTTTTTAGCGAACGCCGGTTTACGTAAAGAAGCACGGGCAATATTGGCTCAATATAACGGTCAAATGGATAACAACAACCAAGACGCTGTTCCTGAGAAGGAAACTCAAAACAACGGTTTTTTACATACCATAATGAGTACCTATTCAAATATCACTATAGGCTTATTAGGTGTTGGCATAGTGTGGGGAGTAGTCAACTTTGGCTTTTTATTATGGCTGCCAACTAACCTACGTGAAATGGGAATGAGTGCCGAAAATACTAACTCACTTTTGGCCCAGTCTGGCTTGTTCGCGCTACCAGGAATAGTACTTGTGATTTGGTTATATCATCACTGGAGTAGTGTTAAAACATTAGCTTTATTTGTGGCTTTGACTGCCGTTAGTTTAATGCTGTACTGGCTGTTTGAACTATTAGGTCTGTTTTCTAGCCAATCTATCATTATGGCCACAGCTTGTTTATTAGTGAGTTCTAGCGGGGTCATTGCCATGTTAATTCCTTACGCAGCTGAAATTTATCCGGTTCATCTACGTGGTTCGGGTACAGGCATGATAGCAGCAAGTTCCAAGTTTGGAGGGATCTTAGGCGCAATATTAGGCATTTTTGGTACCTTTAACAACTTGTCTTTTGCAGCCTTACTAATTGCGATTCCATTACTGATATTTGCCTTTGTGTTACTTAAAAGTGGCATCGATACCCGTGGCCGCAGACTCGAGGATATACAGGCAGAATTTATTAATAAATCTATTACACCTTTAAAATAGCTAAGCCCAGAGTATTGTTAATTGCTCGACATCACCACAGCGGCTCTATATGTTAAATTGCTTTAAATGATACAGTGACTTTGTATGCCACACATTCCTAACGACTGGGCGCCACTGCAACCCATATTACAGAGTATTTTATTAGCCCATAGTGATGGTTTGTCGGAATACGAGCTGTTTAAATGTTTACAATCACCACCTTATAAAATGTTTAACACCGATGCCTTGCAGCATCCATTATCGTTATTCCAGAGCCATTTCATCCTGTTTAATGCTTTGTATCAGTTACAAGGTACTTGGCTTCGAAATAAAACTGGGTTATTGCAGATTCACTGCAGTTGCATTCGTCACAGTCCTTGGAAGGCTGGACAAAGTGGATTAATCACCCAAGACAAACTTCGCGCCTATTATCTCGATTGGACACACCTCAATGATACCGACCAAGGGCAAGTAGAAGTTTTGCTCGACAGTTTTTGGTCGGCTTTAGCTGGCCTTCCTAGTCAAATTCACGGCAACATCATGCCCATGCAACAAGCCCTTGATTTAATGAAAATAAAGGCGCCCTATTCAGCACAACAACTTAAACAGCAGTATCGAAAAATGTTGCATATTCACCATCCAGACAAAGGTGGCAACAATAGCCAGGCCTTACAGCTTCATGACGCCTATGAACGACTAAAATCCAATATCCTATGAATTTGCTAGCAGCCTAAGCGACCTTATTTCACTAGATACTTTACACTTTTTTCTTACATAGACTGAGTGTTAAGGCAATAAGATTCGATGCTACACAAGCATAGGAGTCATGCACTTAGATATGGCATAATCATTTATATACTTTGCTCTAACGATTAATTCGAGAGATGAATAATGAAACCATTAAAACTGTTAATCACTACCCTATTATTAATGCCAACTACCTATACCTTGGCTTCTGAGCAACAAAATACGCCCTCATCAAATCCCAATTATAATGCTGCTCTGGCTAAAAAATTAGGTGCCGATGCTTATGGTATGAAATCCTATGTTTTAGTCATTTTAAAAACGGGGCCGAATGACAAAACAATCACTGACCTAGAACAGCGTAGTGAGTTGTTTAAAGGGCATTTTGCGAACATGAACCGATTAGCGAAAGCATCCAAATTAGTACTTGCAGGCCCATTAATGGATGATAAACCTAAGCGTGGCTTATTAATTTTTAACGTAAAAACCATTGAAGAAGCGGAAGCCTTAGTTAAAACGGATCCAGCAGTACAAGCAGGCGTATTTGATTATGAGATGACAAAATATTATGGCTCTGCGGCCTTAATGCAAATTTCTGAAATACATGACAGCCTACAACTAGAAAAAATTGAGTAAATGACGCTCGCTATTAAAGTGCCCCCGTAACTATGTTTTTAGTAAAGAGCCCTATCAACACCGTAATCAAGTAACTAAAATTGCGTTTGAACTTGGTATTGCTTAGCTATTCATTTTGCGTCCATCAATGCAGTAATTGTAGGCTCCATGGCATTTGCCCACACCTGATATTGATCTTTATTAGGGTGCAGCAAATCCTGCATCACAGATTCACTTAACTTTCCGTTTTCATCAAGAAATAGGTGATTAATATCTAAATAGTGCACATATTTGCCGTCTGCGTAGTCTTTAATAATATTATTAATATCGGCATTTATTTTACGGAGAGGATCATCAACGCTGGCTCCACGGGGAAATATAGCTAACAACAATACTTTTGTATTGGGTAACTGTGTCTTTAAAAATGCCAGAATATGCCTAATACCCAAGGCGGTGTCTTCAGGTTTATCCTGCCTATGCCCTGTATTATTAGTGCCTATCATTAACACCAATAACTTAGGGTCAATGCCTGCAACCGCACCATTTTGTAAGCGCCATAAAACATGCTCGGTTCTATCACCACTAAAACCGAGATTAAGTGTGTTTCGCTTAGCATAATGTTGTTGCCAAACCTGCTTACCTTTATCTTCCCAAGCGTGGGTAATTGAATCGCCTAAGAAAACCAAATCAACATTTTCCATTTGCTCCTTTTCTAGCAACTTCTCCTGATGACGAGGCATCCACCACTCTACCGCCCATTTAGCACTATGAACTTGCGCTTGTATAGACAAAGGCTCACTTGCCGAAAATGTTACGCCAGTAAATAACAGACATACTATTAAAAAGAGCTTTTTCATGTCTTTCCTTATGGTTTTATTAAATCTGATGTCAATCGCTGCTATATCTACAACACTAAAATAAAATCTAATATAACAACAATATCAATAAAGTTAATCACATAGAAAATGCTAGCCTATTTTCGCAAAGGTTGTTTTTCCGAAGGACAAAGTTTAAAAGAGCCGACTTTTGTTGCATAGGTTTCAATAGCACCACTATTATTGCATTCACGCGCCTTGTTTAAGCCCTTGTGAGACTGGATTATTGCGCATTATGTGGGTTTAATTTCTGAATTGATGGGCAACAAAACGGTAAATTGCGTGGTAAATTCATTGCTGGTGTTTATTTCAGAAACAAAGCTCAGTTTTCCAGCTAAAAGTTTACTGACCCATTGATTGACCATATACAATCCCAGTCCAATATTACCTTTA
>TARA_R110000751_G_scaffold15290_7_pt1 | contig 140103 bp, 118 predicted proteins | sample TARA_R110000751 | Tara Oceans TARA_R110000751 (sample SAMEA4398001) | marine metagenome | biome: Polar Biome; feature: [MES] marine water layer (ENVO:01000295) within the mesopelagic zone...; material: water (ENVO:00002006), including particulate matter (ENVO:01000060) such... | reverse complement strand
GCTTCGGCCAGCGACACGTTCAACATGGTTGGTAAGTAGCATTCTCTTTAAACAGAAAGTAGCTTACCTTAGGAATACGGCCTCTTTTGAGGCCGTTTTTTTATGGGTGAATATAAAAAAAGTAACCTCAGCGACTAAGAAAGGTACAGAGAACTCAACACCCATCACTTTTACCTCTGCGCTTCTATGAACCCAGCGTTCTGTGTGCGGCACCCGACTCGAAGCAACCAAAGTGCCCAGTGGTTCAAATGCTTTTAGTGGTTTTAAGAAAATCATCCATTGCGTGATTCACTTCATTTGGTAATTCATGTTGCAACCAATGGCTAGCATTAGCAAATCGTTTAATCCGCACATTGGGCACATACTCCTCTACCCCATCCACATTCTGCTTCACAAAAGCTTGATCTTGTTCACCCCACAATATTAGCGTTGGGCAAGTGATACGGATATTAGGTATTTTCATTTGGGCTGCGGCTACTACTGGTCCATTAGCATTAGTCGTTGCTTTCTCAGATGGGGCTAATTGAGGCATAGCTCGATAATATTGCAACATACCATTAACCGCACCGGGCTGAGACCAAACCTGCTCATAAGCCTGTTGCTGCGCTTCATCTAACGCGCCCTCTCGCATACCAGCAAATATTTTCTCTTTGAGATATTGGAAATGATTGGCCGTTAGTTTTGCCTCGCCGTCTGGCGCAATTAATTCATGAATATATTCACTTTTTTGGCGTTGCTTGGGGTTAGTTATCATTTCACGCGTAAAAATGCTTGGATGCGCCGCATTCAGTATGACCAGCTTCTCGATAAGCTGAGGAAAAAATGCAGTAAGTGGCCAGGCTATTGCTCCGCCCCAATCGTGGGCCACTAAAATAACTTTTTCTTGTGATGCCACACTTTGAATAAATTTAGCCATAAACTGAATGAGGTTAGGCACTGCAAAAAATGACTGCTGTTGAGGTTTATCACTTAAATTGTAACCTGGTAAATCAGGGGCAATAACCCGATAATCTTTAGAAAAATACGCTAACTGTGCATGCCAAGTGCCCCAGTATTCTGGGAAACCATGCAAAAAGATAATGGTCTGCCGTGGCGGACGACTGGTGTTTTGATCCCCAGCTTCAACATAATGGAGAGAAACGCTTTCAATAGCGATTGTGTGATGTTTCATGGCTATGCTCACTTATTTACTCAAAAAAAAAGCGGACAATCTACATTGTCCGCTTTTTTTATTTCCCTGCTTAGCTTCTTATAATATTAAAAGGGTCACCCCCAAAAAAGCTTAAACAATATTGAACTGTTCTTCTTCCATGTTCATTAAATTATCTGCACCGGATTCCATTGCAGATACTAAAGAACGTGTGCGAGTTAATAAACGATCAAAATAAAATTTAGCGGTATGCAATTTCGCTTTATAAAATTCTGGATCGCCTGTGCCCTCATCAAGTTTTTGTTGCGCTACAACAGCCATTTTAAGCCAAAAATACCCAACCACAACGTAACCGGAGTACATCAAATAATCAACTGAAGCAGCACCTAGTTCTGCAGGGCTACTCGCTGATCTTTGCATAATGTCTTCAGTAATTTGGTGCCATTCATCACAATGTTTATCAATACTGTTAGACCAAGCATTAAACTGGCTTTTATCACGAATACTCTTACAGTATTCTTTGACTTCGTCAGTAAATAAATTTAATAACTTGCCTTTGGATCCAACCACTTTTCTGGCTAATAAATCAATTGCTTGGATACCTGTTGTGCCTTCGTACATTGTACAAATACGGGTATCACGAGCTAGTTGCTCCATACCCCATTCAGCTATAAATCCGTGACCACCAAATACCTGCATACCATAACTTGTGGATTCTTGAGCCGTTTCTGTGAGGAATGCTTTAACAATAGGTGTTAACAAGGCTAATTTTGATTCTGCTAATTTTTTAGCTGCTTCATCTTGGCTAGCTTGAGTCACATCCACCAACTTCATGGCGTAGATAGCTAACGCTCTATTACCTTCAGCGAAGGCTTTTTGAGTCAACAACATACGACGTACATCAGGGTGGTTAATAATGGGATCTGCTGGACCGTTAGGGTTTTTAACACCTGTCATGGCTCTAAATTGCAAACGATCTTTGGCGTACGCTAATGCGCCTTGAAAAGCCGCTTCAGAGGCAGATAAACCTTCTAAACCTGTGCCAATACGCGCCGAGTTCATAAAAGTGAACATACAGTTAAGCCCACGGTTTTCGGTACCTACTAAATAACCTTTGGCGCCATCAAAATTAATCACACAAGTTGCCGATCCTTTGATACCCATTTTGTGTTCGATGGACCCACAAGAAACTGCATTTCGCTCTAATTTTTCGCCTTCGGGACCTGCGTGGAATTTAGGTACCACAAACAAAGAAATACCTTTAGTACCACTTGGTGCATCGGGTAAACGTGCAATAACGATATGTACGATATTTTCAGACATATCATGCTCACCAGCCGAGATAAAAATCTTGGTTCCTGTGAGGCTGTAACTGCCATCCGCATTGGGTTCGGCTTTACACTTCAGCATCCCCAAATCAGAGCCACAATGAGGTTCAGTCAAACACATGGTGCCAGTCCAACTGCCACCAACAAGATTATGTAAAAACATTTTTTGTTGTTCAGGCGTACCGTGCTCTTTTAAAGTTTCAATACAACCTTGACTCAAACCCGGATACATTGCCCAAGAGTGATTCGCTGATGAAAACCATTCTGCCATCACACTGTTTAACGAATAAGGCAGTGCTTGACCGCCAAATTCTTCAGGATGTGTCATCCCTGTCCAGCCACCGTCAACATATTGTTGGTAAGCGTCTTTAAAACCAGTAGGTGTGGTCACTACTCCATCTTCCCACTTACACCCTTCTGCATCACCGCTGGCGTTGATGGGTGCTAAGACATTTTCGGCAAATTTAGCCGCTTCTGAAAAAATGGCTTCAACCATATCTGGGGAGGCATCGGTAAACCCCAAATCTGCATAATGCTTTTCATAACCTAATAATTCGTTCATCACGAATAAGGCTTCTTTTTGTGGGGCCTTAAAATATTGCATAACGTACCTCTTAACTCTTTTACTTATTTTTTATCTGTCACTTTTTTCGGATCTTTCCGCTAGGAGCACATTGCTCCTAGCGCGTCACTAGATGCGTGTTTTAGTAAACTTCGAATAAACCTGCAGCACCCATACCACCACCAATACACATAGTACAAACCACATATTTAGCACCACGACGTTTACCTTCAATCAAGGCGTGACCAACCATACGTGCGCCACTCATGCCGTAAGGATGACCTATAGAAATAGCGCCACCGTTTACATTTAAAATATTGTCATCAATACCTAACTTGTCGCGGCAATATAACACTTGCACAGCGAAGGCTTCGTTAAGTTCCCATAAACCAATGTCGTTCATGGTTAAACCATGTTGCTTCAGTAATTTTGGAATAGCGAAAACTGGGCCAATACCCATTTCATCGGGTTCACAACCTGCAACCGCAATACCGCGATAGGCACCTAAAGGCGTGAGGTTTTGTTGTTCAGCCAGTTTACTGCTCATGATGACACTGGCAGATGCACCGTCAGACAACTGACTCGCATTACCTGCAGAGATCACACCACCTTCAATAACAGGTTTTAAGTTTTGTAAACCTTCTAATGTGGTTTCAGCGCGGTTACCTTCGTCTTTACTAAGCGTCACTTCTTGGAAGCTTTCTTCTTTAGTTTCACGGTCAATAATAACTTTAGTTGCAGTAACCGGAACAATTTCGTCATCAAACTTGCCTGCTTCCTGCGCCGCAGCTGTGCGCATTTGGCTTTGAAACGCGTATTCGTCCTGAACGTCACGCTTAATGCCGTAACGAGCGGCTACCACTTCAGCTGTCTGTAGCATAGGCATATAAATGTTTTTGTGCATTTTAGCCAAAGCGGGATCCACCATACGGTGAGTGTTCATCGCTTTGTTTTGCACCAAACTAATCGAATCTAATCCACCAGCAACCATGATGGGTACATTATCAGTAATGATATGTTTTGCGGCTGTGGCGATGGCATACATACCTGAGCTACATTGACGATCAAGGGTCATTCCAGATACTGAAGTAGGTAAACCGCCAGCAAGTGCAGCTAGTCGACCTATGTTCATACCGCCGCTACCTTGGGTTAACGCACTGCCCATAATGACGTCATCGACACTAGCGGGATCAATACCAGATTTTCTGACCGCTTCACGGATAGCATGGCCACCTAAACTTGGCGCTTCAAGATTGTTAAATGCACCTTTATAGGCACGGCCAATGGGAGTTCTTGCGGTTGATACTATGACTGCTTCTTTCATAAATTTCTCTTTTTAAATATTCTTTAATTCGTTAATAGTAAAGCAAATATCGATGACTATAAGTCAGCGAATCGTTTGCCTTGCTCTGCTAATTTTTTCAATAATGGCGCTGGTTCAAACCAGTTTTTACCGTGCTCGCCTAACTCGTCGCGATATTTACACATAGCGTCATACACAGTTTTCAAACCAATCTCATCGGCATACTGCATAGGCCCACCGCGATAAACAGGGAAACCATAACCATAGACATAAATCACATCGATATCGCTAGATTTAGCAGCAATACCTTCTTCTAAAATCAACGCACCTTCGTTGATCATAGGGAAAATAATTCGTTCGATAATTTCTTTATCGCTGATGTCTCGTTGCGCCACGCCTAAATCTGCAGCAACCTGTTTTGCTAACTCAAGCACACTTGGATCAGGAATGGGTTTACGGTTACCTGCTTCGTATAAATACACACCTTTACCAGCTTTTAGTCCTACTCTGCCCTGTTCCACTAGCTTGTCAGCTAAAACACAGTAAGTAGGATCATGCTTGATAAATTCACGGCGTGATTCGCGTACAAAAGCACCGATGTCCTGCCCCGCCATATCACCCATAGTGAAAGGCCCCATAGGCAAACCAAAGTCGTAAATAACTTTATCGATATGTTCTGGCGTGCCACCTTCAAGCATCATGCGATTTGCTTCACGGCCATATGTTTCGATCATGCGATTACCCACAAATCCAAAACACACTCCAACAAGCACAGCCACCTTGTTGATTTTCTTAGCCATTTTCATGGTAGTTTTAATGACTTCAGGAGACGTTTTACTGGTTTTAACCACTTCCAATAACTTCATCACATTGGCAGGGCTGAAGAAATGTAAACCAATCACATCTTCAGGGCGTTTAGTGGCCTCACCTATTTCATCAATATCTAAAGTTGAGGTATTAGAAGCCAAGATTGCACCAGGTTTACAGACTGCATCCAATGCTTTAAAGACTTCTTGTTTCACAGACATTTTTTCAAATACCGCTTCAATCACTAAATCCACATTACTTAATGATGCGTATTCAGTAGAGCCAGTTAATAATGCCATTCTGTCTTCAACTTGCTCTGCGGTGAGTTTGCCTTTTTTCGCTGAGTTTTCGTAATTTTTACGAATTAACGCCAAACCTTTGTCTAAAGCTTCTTGTTTAAGCTCAAGCATAATCACAGGAATACCCGCGTTAGCAAAGTTCATGGCAATGCCGCCGCCCATAGTGCCTGCGCCAATAATACCGACGGTTTTGATGTCTCTTACTGGGGTATCTTTGTTAAAGTCTTTCACATGAGAGGCGGCGCGTTCAGCAAAGAAGAAATGCTGCTGTGCACGTGCCTCTTTAGAGCGCATGCACTCCATAAACAACTCACCTTCGCGCACTAAACCTTGTGCAAAAGGTAATGCAACCGATGCTTCAACTGCTTGAATACAACGCTCAGGAGCAAAAAAGCCTCTGGCTTTTGTGGCTAAGCCTTGACGATATTGAGCAAATAACTCTTTAGGAGCCGTGCTTGCATCAATTTGCACATCACAGGTTTTCCGTACCTTGCTACCCTCTGCAATGACTTTTTCGCAAAACGCCAAAGCACTACTCAATAAGGTTTCAGGCGCATCTACTACAACATCAAACACGCCAGGTAACTTCTTAGCGGCAACAGGACGGCCAGAAACAATCATATCCAGCGCTTGCTGCACGCCCGCTAATCGAGGTAAACGTTGAGTGCCGCCCGCTCCAGGTAAAATACCTAGATTCACTTCTGGCAAGCCCACTTTATTAGAAGCAAAGGTCACTCTGTAGTGACAAGATAACGCCACTTCTAAACCACCACCAAACGCAGGGCCGTTTAACACTGCCACTACCGGCTTAGGTGAATTTTCAATTACATCTAACACTACAGGTAAGTTAGGCTCTAAATCGCCACCAGAAAACTCGCTAATATCCGCGCCGCCAGAGAACAAGTTTTGTTTAGATGAAATAACAATCACTTCAACTGACTCATCAGCAATGGCTGTATTTAAATGCTCGATTAATCCAACCCGTACAGATTTAGACAAAGCATTAACAGGGGGATTTTGCATCCATAACGCTGCAATTTTATTTGCAGATGGGGTTTCAATTAGCTCATAACCAACAGCAGCTTGTGATTCAATTTGACTCATATAGACCTCTTACCAGCTTAATATTTACCAACGGATACTAGGCTACCCGCCCTAATCATTCTAATTTATTGATTTTATACTGAAGAATAAGCAGGGATTATTAGCAATGAATTCAAAGTGAGAGCAATTAGCAGCGAATCTATTCATTAAATGGATAATTCTGCATTAGTCTGAGCAAGTTGACTTTTCGTGACGCATTTGATGTTCTAGACAACAAGTAGTTTACAAAATTATTACATCGAGAGACTTAGATTGCAGTATTTGACCACGCCTAAACACTGTTTTGAACCGATAACAGACTATTGTTACCCCCCTCACTTTTTGCAAGTAGATGATTGTGAAGGCGGTTCACTCAAACTCCACTATATTGATGAAGGCCCAAAAGACGCTGAGGTTGTTTTAATGCTCCATGGTGAGCCTAGTTGGTCATATCTATATCGTAAAATGATAGCGCCCGTGGTGGCAGCCGGTTATCGAGTCATTGCACCTGATTTAATCGGTTTTGGTAAATCAGACAAACCCACTGAAAGGAGCGACTATACCTTTCAGCGGCATCTAGATTGGGTACGCCAAGTTATCCTGCAATTGGACCTAAAGGACATCACTTTAGTATGCCAAGATTGGGGTGGCTTATTGGGGTTACGTTTGGTTGCAGAGCATGCAGATTTATTTGCACGAGTGTTGGCTGCCAACACTATGCTGCCTACTGGCGACCATGGTGCCAGTGACGCCTTTTTGAAGTGGCAAACTTTTTCTCAGGAAGTAGACGTGTTTCCTGTGGCTGGCATTATAAAAGGCGCCACTGTTAGCTCCTTAAGCCCTGACGTGTTAGCCGCCTATGATGCCCCATTTCCTGATGAAACCTATAAAGCGGGTGTAAGACAATTTCCTTTACTTGTGCCCACTACACCAGATAACCCGGCCAGCCAAGCCAACAGACTGGCATGGCAATCACTGCAACAATTCAACAAGCCTTTTATCACCGCATTTAGTGATTCAGACCCCGTTACAGCAGGAGGCGACAAAATTATGCACAAACTGATTCCTGGCTGTGAAGGACAAGCCCATACCACTATTGAGCAAGGCGGGCATTTCCTACAAGAGGATAAAGGCGAAGAACTCGCCAAAGTACTACTAAGCTTTATACATGCCAACCCACTTTAAATTTTTAGTTATAAAAGAACAGGAACCAATTAATGGATGAGTTATTAGATTTCAGCGGAAAAGTCGCCTTGATTACAGGTGCGGGCGGCGGTTTTGGTCGTTTATTAGCACAAGGTCTTGCCAAACGTGGTTGTAAATTGGTGATAAGTGATATCAACCAACAAAACCTAGATGTAACTTTGGCCTCCCTACCCGACCAAAACAACGCAATCGCGATGTTGTGTGATGTATCCAAAGAACAAGACTGTAAACAGATGGTTGATAGTGCACTAGAAAAGTTTGGACAGGTGGATATTGGTGTCAACAATGCGGGCATTGCCCACGAAATGACACCTTTACATCAATTGACTGAAGACACTATGCACAGCCAATTTAACGTCAACGTCAATGGTGTGTTGTTCGGAATGAAATACCAAATTGAGGCGATGCTTAAACAAGGCGAAGGCCATGTGTTGAATATCAGTTCTTTAGCTGGTTTAGGTGGCGCCCCTAAAGGTGGCGCCTATGCAGCTGCCAAACATGCGGTTGTAGGTTTAACCAGAACCGCCGCAGTGGAATACGCCAGAAAAGGCGTGCGCTGCAATGCAATTTGTCCTTTTTACAGCCCTACCGCTATTTTAGGTGAACTTGCTTCAGAGGAAGGTCAAGCACAGTTGGCAAGAGGTACACCTATGAAGCGGTTATCTAATCCTCAAGAAGTGGTGAACGCCATGTTGTTAATTTTGTCGCCGGGTAATTCTTATATGACTGGGCAAACCATAGCGATAGATGGCGGTGTGACCGCTTGGTAAGAAAAAGTTGCGAGCTGGTAGCTACGAGCTCAGAAATACAAAAATAACTCTTACCACAGAGGACACAAGGAGCACAGAGCACACAAAGAGCACACAAAGAGCACAGAGAAAAGACATGTAGGTCTTAACAATCTAGTCGCTTTTCTCTGTGTAGCGCAGCGCTCTGTGTTCTCTGTGGTTCGAACGCTTTGTACTTTTATAGATACAGATAAATTAAAGGAAAACATATGCAAGCCTTGATGATGAATACCCAGTTAATGATCTCTTCCATACTCAGACACGCGGACAAGAACTTTCCGGATTCAGAGATTGTTTCTGTCACAGCAGATAACCCTAGACATAGGCATACCTATAAAGATTTTGCTAATCGTAGTCGTCAGTTGGCTAATGCTTTAGTCGAGTTAGGTGCTAAGTTTGGTGATCGTATTGGTACCTTAGCGTGGAACGATTATCGCCATCTTGAACTGTATTATGGGGTATCCGGTAGTGGCATGGTGTGCCATACAATCAATCCTAAATTGTACCCCGAGCAAGTGACCTACATTATCAATCACGCTGAAGACAGATTTATCTTTGTTGATTTATTAGTAGTTCCTTTGCTAGAGGCGTTAAAAGACCACCTTCCTAAAGTCGAGGGTTACATCATTTTAACCGATGAAGCCCATATGCCCGCTACAACTTTGCCAAACGTGATGTGTTACGAAACTCTATTGAGTAAGCAGTCTACTGCCTTTGAATGGCCTGAGTTTGATGAAAACACTGCCAGCGCTATGTGTTACACCTCAGGTACAACTGGTAATCCTAAAGGTGTAGTTTATAGCCATCGCTCTACGGTATTACATGCATTAGGTGGAAGTATGCCTGACGTGGTTGCGGCTTCTTACAAAGAAACCACTCTACCCATAGTACCTATGTTCCATGTTAATGCATGGGGAGCACCTTATGCGTCATTAATGGCAGGTTCGAAGATGGTGATGCCTGGGCCTAAAATGGCCGATGGTGAATCACTGCAAAACCTAATTGAAACCGAAAAAGTGACGTTTAGTTCAGGGGTACCTACCATATGGTTGGCACTACTCGATTATCTGGAAAAAACCGGTAAAACCATTCCTACTATGACCCGTGTCAGTGTTGGTGGTGCGGCTTGTCCTAGAACTATTATCGAACGTTTTAAGCATCTGCATAATATAGAAGTGATCCAAGGCTGGGGCATGACCGAAACGAGTCCTCTTGGTACTATATTCTGCAAAAAAGCTGGCATGGATGATTTGACTGATGAAGAGTTAATCGATTTACAATGTTTACAAGGCCGCGGCGTATTTGGTATTGAAATGCGTATAGTCGATGACAACAATCAAGAGTTGCCCTGGGACGGCGTGGCATTTGGTGCCCTTAAAGTCCGAGGCCCTTGGGTAGCCAGTGGTTATTATGGTTTGTCACAAGTACCTGGCTCAGAAGGATGCCCAGTGGATGAATTGGGTTGGTTTGATACGGGTGACGTAGCGACAATTAACCCCCAAGGTTATATGCAAATTACCGATCGCACCAAAGACGTTATCAAAACCGGTGGAGAATGGGTCAGTTCAATAGAAATTGAAAATGCCGCTGTTAGTCACCCAGATGTTGCCGAAGCTGCTGCCATAGGGCGTTATCACCCCAAATGGACTGAGCGTCCATTATTAGTTGTAGTACGCCAGGCTGGTGCAAATGTTACAACTGAACAAATGTTAGAGTTTTTACAAAACAAACTACATAAACTATCAATGCCAGATGATGTTGTGTTTGTTGAAGAACTCCCGCATACCGCTACAGGCAAGCTCAATAAATTGGCTTTGAGAAAAACCTTAGAGGATTATGCGTTTCCTATTACAGCATAAGCAAATACTGACCTAGGCGTTTTCAGCGCCTAGGTTTACCTTAGTTAGTCCCTTTCTATATTCCGCTATTAGTTTTCACCTTTGATTTTATAAGTTTGAATCAACTTTCATTTTGGCAAATTCTTTAAAAAATGCGTTTTCATCTGTGAGTGTTTCAAAACCAAAGATCCAGCAGATTTCAGCGACATCAGAAAAATCAATGCCACCATCGGCAATGGCGGGATTATTGTAACGACCTGCAACACCGTTATATTGATTGGCAACAGAAATGGCTAACTCCCAAATGGAAACGAGTCGCGGATCTTTGATATAAGTACGCCAATCTGGCATTTGCTGAGACTTAAATCCGGGGGTACCGTTATCTTTAGCGTTGCCATCAGGAATTTTAAAATAAGCAGAGTTTGCTTTTGTATACGCTAAATCCGCTGGATTGGTGGAATTTTCATTCCAATTGCTGTGTTGTACTACCTTTATCCTGGTTGTTGTATCTAGATTGGGATGTTGTTGTTTTATGGCACGAATTACATCAGCAGTAAAATTAGACTGCCCTGCTTCGGCGATCCAGATGTTTCCTGAAAGCGCTAAGGTTTCTGCCACTTTAGTAATCACAAATGTTAGCGACTTATCATATTGGGTATGCGCGTTAACCCATCTTCTTTCAAAAGATAACTCAAATAATTTCGAAGCTGGGACATATAAGCCCTCTTGATCACCATAAGCGCCAGCAACAGCATAAAATTTTACCTTTTGAAATCTTTCATCTGCAAGCATTGTTGCAGTTGCTGCAATTGAATGGATATCATCAACGTCTGTTTTACTGTCGAATTGTGCCAGTAGCAGATCTTTTTCAATATTAAATTGTCCTAACTGTCCTCCCTTTTTTGCCTCTACTGTGGTTGTCAAAAAGACTAAAACAAATGTCGAAAATATAAGTTTGAATGCCGCCATGCTTACTCCAAAAAATGTATGCGGTGTTTGCAAATGAGGTAATCAGCATAGGCTGCCTTAAGTGAGGGATCAATGAATTCGGATAACATCCCAAAAAACGTAAAAGCAAAAAGAAAACCAATACATTTGACTACCAATAATGCTTTGTACACATTTGTTAACCTTTTCTATATTGCTTTTTTTTAAAATGTAATTAGGGTGCGTCCATTAAAATCACTGTACTCACTATAAAAATATACTTCAGGAAAAACCTTATGAAGCTTACACATCTATGTTCATGGCTTTTGCTAAGTGTGACAATTTCAGTCACTAGCTATGCCAAAGACACTGCGTTTCGATTATCCACTTTTATTAAACCTAGCTTTCAGCAGATTACCTTAAAGATTGATCCAGACAGCCCCACATTTAGTGGTGAAACCACCATTACAATTGATGTGACAAAGGCCACAGATACCATTGGCTTTTACCAAAAAGATCTCAACATTCAACAAGCTTACTTAAGTCAAGGTGATAGCAAAATTCCCCTTGCCGTGACGTCCCACGACTATGAAATTCAACAGGGTAAAGCGAGCCAAAATATAGCGGCCGACCGTTACCATTTGCATATTGTATTTGATGGAAAATTCAATACCGCATCAGATGGCATGTATTTATCAAAGTTTGAAGGCCTCAACTATGTCTTTACACAATTTGAAGATATGTATGCACGACGTGCTTTTCCGAGTTTTGATGAACCTAGCTTTAAGATTCCTTATCAAGTCACAATAACCTCTCCTGAAAAACACACTGTATTGTCTAATACCTTAGTGAAAAAGCGCACTGTCAAAGATGGCTGGCAAACAGTAGAATTTAACAAAACTAAACCTATGCCGACTTATTTAGTGGCGTTGGCTGTGGGGGAATTGGACGCTTACGATATCCCAAATTTAAGTGTCCCAGGAAAAATATACACACCCAAAGGACAGGCACAACGCACTAAGTTTGCAGCCAAACATACTGCTGGAATTTTGCAAAACCTAGAAAGTTATTTTGGTTCGCCTTATCCCTACGAAAAGTTAGATTTTGTAGCTGTGCCTAACTTTACTTTTGGAGCCATGGAAAACGTTGGTCTAGTGACCTATCGCAGTAGTTTGTTATTGCTAGAAGACGAACCTCGCTTAGCAGAGCAAAGTGGCACATTAAGTGTGATTGCCCATGAATTAGCACATATGTGGTACGGGAACTTAGTCACCATGGCTTGGTGGGATGACCTTTGGCTAAACGAAGCGTTTGCTTCTTGGATGGCCAGTAAAGTGATGATGGATTTATATCCAGAGCAAAACGTCAAAGGCCAATTGGTGCAAGAAGGAGCCTTTGGAGCCGACGCTAGCCCTACAGTAAAACCCGTTAAAAAAGTGGTGAAAAGCCAAACGGATGTAATGGATGGTCTTGGCTTAAATTACAGTAAAGGCGAGTCTATTTTACAACTGATTGAATCCTTAGTAGGTGAAAAGTCCTTCCAGAAAGGTATTCAAACCTATATGAAAAACAACGCATTTAAAAATGCCCAAGCTGACGACCTTTGGAAGGTACTATCCACTGTAGCTCAATTCGATGTTCCGGCTATGATGAAAACTTACCTCGAACAACCAAGTTATCCATTGGTCGAATTTACAGCAAATGGTGAAGTTAGCCAATCTCGCTATCATCTAAAAGGTGCAGAAGTACAAGAGCAAACTTGGATTGTGCCACTTGCCATTAGTTATAAGAAAAACGGTAAAATATCTCGTACTAATTTGTTCCTCAATTCTGCTAAAACAACAATCAGTGATCTTGCTGAAGCAGATTGGATTTTCCCTAACGAAAATGCCATGGGTTATATGCGCTGGAAAGTTTCATCGAAACAACTTTTAGCCTTGCTTGACGACATATCAGTATTAAACCCCCGCGAAAAAAAGTCACTCCTGTACAATACAGAAGCCTTGTTTTCAGCGGGTGAAATCGAGTTAGGCGAAATGATGTCAGTTATGGATGCCTTAGTCGATGACAAAGATCCTATGGTTGGTAGAGCCGTTGTTAGCACTTTGAATGACTTTCTGTATCTAGTAGACAAAGATAACGAAGCCATGTTTGGTCAGTTTGCAGCTAAAAAACTTATGCCTTGGTTTGAACGCTTAGGCGTCGAAGATCAACCTAGTGACTCAACTGATACCACTCGTTTAAGGGGGGCTGTGTACGGTATTTTAAGTCGTTTTGCCAACACCCCAAAAGTAGAACAAGTCAGTGCTGAACTGGCCAACAAATATCTGAAAGATCCTACTAGTGTGCCCAGAAGCATTGCCACAAGAGCCTTGCGAAATATGGCACGTTTTAGTGACCAAGACTGGTATACCATTCTAAGAGACTTTTATGTGGCCAATACCGATGCCAATATTCGCGGTACAGTCAGCCGGGCGATGATTTTCACCGATGAGCAACAAATAGTAAAAACCTTAGACTTTGCTTTGTCTGATCATGTGAGCCCAGCCAACGCTATTACCAACGTTTATGCCGCAAAGAGTAGTTTAGATGATCAGACTCTATTTTATGCTTGGTTAGATAAAAACTTTGAAGCACTGTCGAAAAAAATGCCAGCCTATCACATTGCCAGAATGCCAGAATACTTCTCAACATCTTGTGATGCAGCCAACATTAAACTCGCAGAAAAATTCTATGCAGATAAAAAAGCAAACTTTGAAGGCATGGCTCGCAGCTATGATATAGCTATATATTCAGCCAAGCAGTGCTTATCATTAAAAGAAGCAAATCAAGCTAATTTTAATCTCTATTTGCAGCAAGCAACACAAAACGAATATTGACAGAATAGTTAATTCAAACATTAAAAACCGACACTCGTGTCGGTTTTTTTATGCTCGGATATTGATGTAAATAAACTTATTTGTATTCAAAGCAGTATATGTGAATCATGAAATTGAATTTGCAGTCGCTGATTTACACTATATAGTCAAGTATTACCGACCTAGACTAAAAATTATGTGCAATTTTAAATTAGGTAAGCATTTACTTGCAAAAGGAGTTTACAAATGATGCCAAACCTAAACGGGTTGTATCAAATCACCTCAAATAGTAATTTGTCTCACATGCAAAAAATGGATGCTTTGCTAGAATTTGGGCTGAGTTATTTTCAACTTGAGCTTGCTATTATTAGCCAGATAAAAGATGACAAGTACATTGTCCGTCATGGTCTATCTCCAGATAATTCTTTGCTAGTTGGCACCATTTTTCCCGTTGCCGAAACCTATTGTTTACATACCTTAGCAACCAACCAAGCTCTTTCTTTTCATCACGCAGGTAAGAGCCATATAGCCCAACACCCCTGTTATTTAAACTTTGGGTTAGAAAGTTACATTGGAGCCCCTCTTTTAGTAGAGGGAAATCGCTTTGGCACGATAAATTTTTCGGCAAGTGCTGCGCGAACACAACCCTTTAGCGAAGAAGAGCATGACTTTGTAGAGTTACTGTCACATTGGGTGGGCAATGAAATTGCCCGACATGAAAAACTGACGTTACTGCAACAACAACAAAAACAAATGGCGCGACAACAAGATATTTTGAAACAAATGGGGCAGTTGGCGGGTGTTGGCGCATGGGAAGTTGATTTAATTAATGAAAAAGTATACTGGTCAGATGAAACCAAAAGAATTCATGAAGTCGCCCCTGATTTCGAGCCTGCTTTAACAAGTGGCATAGAATTTTATAAAGCAGGAGAAAATCGAGAACGTATTACTATGTTAGTTAACAGAGTGATAGAACAAGGCGGCCATTTTTCTGGTGAATTTGAAATTGTGACTCAAAAAGGTAATGCAAGGTGGGTCGCGTCTAAGGGCAGAGCCGAATTTGAAAATACCCAATGTGTGAGATTAATTGGTGCTTTTCAAGATATCACTGAGCAGGTTAACTCTCGTGTGCAATTAGAAAATAGACACAAAGAACTGACTTTGGCACTTGAATCACGCAGTTTATTTTTAGCCAATATGAGCCACGAAATTCGCACACCTATCAATGGTGTTTTGGGCATGTTGCAGATATTAACCAGTACACCTCTTAATACTGAACAACAACACTTTTTAGGTTTAGCCAAAGACAGTGCAACATCATTACTGGGTATTATCAGTGATATTTTAGATTTTACTAAAGTTGACTCTGGCCAGTTAACACTAGAAAAACTGCCCGTAGATCTCCATCAATTACTGACAAATTGTGTCGATATTTTTAATCCATTGGTAAAGGAAAAATCTTTAGAGGTAACTAAAAGGTTTGATTCAATTCAAAATATTCACGCCATCACTGATCCAACACGGCTTCGCCAAATTTGTTCTAATTTACTTTCAAATGCGATTAAATTTACGCCCCAAGGCCAGGTTATCATTTCAACTGAACTCAAGATGCAGGATGACAATCAGGCCACTTTAACCATTAAAGTGCAAGATACCGGAGTGGGGATTTCTACTGAACAGCAAACCCTGCTATTTTCTCCCTTTAATCAGGCAGACAAATCTACTACTCGTAAATATGGTGGCACTGGACTTGGTTTATCTATTACTCGCAAAATTTGCCAGCTAATGGGTGGTGATGTAATAGTCGAAAGTGGCCTAAATAAGGGCAGTATATTCACGGCAAATATCAATATCGAAATATTCCAAAGTGAAACTCAAACTATCGACTCAGCTGATTTTGTGCCGGAAAAAGCAGATCTAAGTCACCTAAAAGTATTGATTGTTGAAGACAACGAAATCAATCAGGTGGTGATAGGTGAAATGCTTAAGCAGCGAAATATTAAATTTGACATAGTCAATGATGGTGTCGAAGCCTTAGGCATACTCGACCATGAAACTAAACACGGGCGCTTTTATTCGTTAATTTTAATGGATTGCCAAATGCCAAACATGGATGGTTACCAAGCGACACAACAAATTCGGCAGTTATCACCCCCTGTCGCCACTGTCCCCATTATTGCTTTGACCGCCAATGCCATGTCGGGGGAGCGTGACAAATGTTTTACCAGCGGCATGAATGAGTATTTATCTAAACCCGTTGATCAATCGGTATTGTATTCAATGCTAGAAAAGTTTGCCTAAGGTTTACTTTCGGCTAAATATCTAAAGCGGTTTGACTCTAAAACATAATCTATTTTGACAATAGTTTTTGGATTATGGTTTTTAACTTTACTGCATCAGTATCTTGAAAACCGACGTGCCGGTAATGTATATCTCCATCTTGATTAATAATAAAAGAAAAAGGTAATACAGAAGCCCCGTACATCTTGGCGACGTCTAAATTTTCATCATAACCTATGGGGAAATCAAGCTGAAACTTTTGTGCCATTAAAAGTCCATCTGCTTTATCTTCATCAACATTAACTGACACTACAACAAAATCATCGCCTAATTCTTGATGCCATTTTTTAAAAAGGGGTAACGCTTTAGCGCAACTACTGCACCAAGATGCCCAAAAGTCGAGATAGATTACTTTTCCATGATAGTCATTCAGTGTGATCACGCGATTATTTTGTATATCGTGAAGTGAAAAGTTTTTGGCTTGAATTTGTTCTGCTTGAATACCCAAACTGAAAAATAACAAGCCGAAGTAAAAACATTTAAAGCGCATAACTAAAACTTAAGGTTGCAGCGCTAGAGGTAGTAAATTGTAAGGCACCGTCTAAATTTCGATAAAGAGGTATGCGAACACCTAAATTAACTGCTGACTTATCGTTTATTCGATATTGTACGCTGGGTATGAAATCCACCCACTCCCCCCCAGTATTCGGTATTGCATTACTATTTCGTTCATCAGCTTTAGTTGTTCTATAGCGAAGTTGCGCTACAAAACCCCAATTTTGCACCGTAGTATAACTGCCACCTATGTCGATATTAAATTCATTACCATTGGTATAGTTTCTATCGTTATCTTGGTTAAGGCTATAATTGCTAGACATAAAAACTTGAGTTTGTGCAGACTGATCAAACGCATAACCAAGGTATCCCCAAACTAAAGCGCTATAACTACCACTACTCGGCTGCATATCTTCAGACAAAGAAACACCATTTTGAGTGGCATTATCTTCACCCACAGGAATTTTTACGCCTGCACCAAATGCGTATTCCCATTTTGAAAATAAATCAATTTGTTGCGGTGTATATTTGAGTAAAACTAACCCATCCCCAATGCCTGAAGCGGCAGAACGACTGTTGCTACTACTGCCAATTTCTCGATAGTGGTCAATATAACTTAACATTGCGGAAACTGACCAATCCTTATTTATACCATAATCTACTTGGATAATAGTTGAGTCCGTTTCTCGTTTCCGATTTGTTTCATCATTAACTTCATCACTGCCAGAATAAAGTTTATTCATTTCGTGATGCTCATAAGTTACATTCAATAACCATTGATTCTTATCTACTGAAGCAGTATTCATGCTGTTTAATAATGGCACCCCAGCACAGCTACAAGTTGCGCTAACACCATTAAAACTGAAAGAAGCCAATCCTGTAAAAGTTATGATTTTGATAATGTTCATATTTCTCACAACCTTATTGATAAATGGGAGCGTCAGTATAAAAAGCTGCCCAAGCAAACCAATAAACGATATAGCTAAACGGAGAGACCAGTTGCTCACCAGCGCGAGGACCAGATACTGCCGTACCATTAATATCCCATAGATTATCTTCGTTATCGGACATAATAATAGGCAACTGATTATATACGGCACTAAATTCTAATACTGTGCCATCAGAAACTGTTCTTTCAAAAGCTAGCGCATATTTATCATCTTTACTGCCGGCAATAACAATAGCGGTATTCCTAATCGAATCATTGATAACCTCAAGGTCACTGGAAAATGCTGAAATATTATAGGCTTTTGTCGAAGACCCAACTTTTACACCTAAAACGCGTTCTTTTTTGTGTAATCTTGAATCATCATCATTTTCTACATTAAAAAGTAATTTGTCTCCTGTACGATAATTCCCATATGGATAATCGTCATAGTTACGGCTAAAACCGGTATTCTCGCTTAAAACTTGAGCTTGCGGATACATCAACTGAAACTTCTCCCAGGTTGTTTCAAATATGACTTTTTGTGTGGCAAACGTACCTTTCTTTGAACCATTTGCACTTTGCATCAACATTTGAGGCCAGTTACTACCGGTGTTTCTATCATAGAGGATCAAATTTGAGTTATATAAAAGTCCTGAAACGCCAAATTCGGTATCGCCTGTATCGTTATTAATGTCCCATGCCACTGCTGAACCTGTTAATGGACAATAACTTAAAACAAATTTTTCATTTTCAAGTGAATCATTAACCACTTCATGCCAATCTAGAATTTTGTGAGGGTAACCTTTTATCTTGTCACCAGATTTAATCCCTATGATTAAATCAGAAGCAAACATATAGGTTGTGTTGTCGATGCTTTGAAAGTTGGGTTGATCTAAAGAGGGGATCCCATCTTTACCTGGTCCGCCATCTTGAATGAAATTGGAGTCTATAGACCAGTCACTATTGGCATTATTATTTCCCCCATTCATAGTATTTTCGGTGGAACCTCCGCACGAAATAACAAAAAACACTGATAATACTAGTACAAATATCTTGCTTAGCATTTGAACGCACCCTTCCACTTGTTCTTCCATTAGTTGTGCCAATTAGACCGAGTGGTGCAAATTTTACTTTCAATATTGTTAGCGCCAACAAAGACTAAACCAACCCCAAGGGGATAAAATCAAGGCTATACCATTACCTCTAATGCCAACTAAGTGCGTGGATTGTTATCTATCTAAAATTTTTGTATATACTATCTATATGGATTTTATATTTGAAAGAACAAATTTAAATGTTTAGATCACTAATGACCGCACTTTTATTATTCTTTAGTAATTATGTTTATTCTGAAGAATTCGAATTTGTTGACTCTGTTTTTTGTCCTTTTATTTGTGATCCTAAAGTAGATGGAAAAGAAGGCTTTATCATTGACATACTCAGAGATGCCTTAGCCACTAAAAACCATACTTTTAACTTTACTATTGTTCCATACAAACGAGCACTAAGCATGGTACGCAGCGGCAAAGCACATGCATTGCCTGCCATATATTTCGAGGATGCCCCCGATCTTATTGTTGGCAAGTCGGTGATAGCAATTGGCAACAACCATTTTTTTGTTAGACCTGATTTTGATTGGAAATACACTTCTGAAGATAGTTGGGAAGAGGTCTCTTTAGGGGTTATTGACGGTTATACCTATTCTCATCAAAAATTTGATCAATACTTAGCAAAGCAAAAAACAATCCCAAATAGCAAAGTTATGTTTATAAGTGGAACCAATACTTATGAGCGATTGCTTACCTTATTAACAACCAAAAGAGTGGATGCAATATTAGACGATAACGCATATATCCAATACCAAATGAATGGATTTTCAAATAAAACTAACCTGCATCCCTTACCTCAGGTTATGAGTGCAGGCGCCTTATCAAAGGGCCAACATGTAGTCGCTTATAGTCCAAAACATCTTGAAATAGCTGAAACACTGATAGAGATAATTGACCCATTTGTCATAGATTTATATGCAACAGGCAAGATTAAAACTTACTTATCTCCCTATGGGATTACTGAGTGAACATTATTATGAGTGATGACAACCGCTAATGATTAATTTATCCAAAGGCTAAAAGATAATGACGACCTGACGTGTACTTAAGAACCATATAAAAAAATTCACTACCTGCTCCAATAAAGACTAAATTGCCAATTTTTATCACCACAAACATCTCTTATTAAGAATCATTTGCATTAAGATTATTCTTTATTTATCATCCGCACCACATAATAAAAGCCATTAACCATTTTATCCCTGATGGCTATTTAGCTAGGTAGTTAATTAATGAAAAAGAGCACGCTTGCAACCGCCATTTCTTTTGTCATATTGGCAAACAGTGCCTTTGCACATTCTCCAAAAGCAGCAGACGAAACAGTCACTATTTACGGCAACACAACCAACGCACAAGCAGCGACTGGTGCTGCGCAGTATATTGGTGAAGAAGAGTTAGCTAAGTTTGTTTACAGCGATATTCAAAGAGTTATTCGCCAGATCCCGGGCGTATCAGTTCAAGTAGAAGACGGCTATGGCTTACGCCCTAATATCAGTATCCGAGGCGTTGCAACTGAGCGTAGTGGCAGAATAACCTTACTTGAAGACAACATATTGATTGCTCCTGCGCCCTACTCTGCACCATCGGCTTACTACTTTCCTACTATGGGTCGTATGAGTGCCGTTGAGGTGGTAAAAGGCCCAGCCGCTATTACTCAGGGACCATACACTATTGGTGGCGCACTAAATATGGTGTCTACACCTATTCCAGAAACCCAAGGTGGGCAAGTTACATTAGAAGCTGCGCAAGATGCAACCTATCGTTTACACGCGAACCTTGGTGATAAACTCGACAATGGTTTTGGTTATCTAATTGAGGCCCACCAATGGCAATCGGATGGTTTTCAAGATATTGACCGCAGTGACAGTAATACAGGTTTGGATGTTACCGACTTAACGGCAAAGTTAGCTTATGCCCCTACCGATTCGGCCCACAGTGTTGAGTTAAAATTGCAAGTCACTGACCAAGATTCAGAGCAGAGCTATTTGGGCTTAACAGACGAAGACTTTCGCCAAAACAGTACCAGACGTTACGGTTTGTCTGAGCTAGATAATATTAGCACCGAACATAGCCAAGTCATTTTACGTTATGGTTACGAAATCAACCAAAACATGAACTTCACGACAACTATTTACAACAACCAACATGAACGTAACTGGTTTAAGACTGAAGGTATTGATTTGGACGGTAGTGAAAATGCTCAAGACTTTTCTAGCAGTAGTTGGTCCAATGTAATATCGGCGATCAATAATAATGAAAGCCTAAATGGCCTAAGCGTTAGTCAGCTGCAAGGGATTTTAGATGGTGATATCGATACTGCTCAAGGTAGCATTCAAATACGCTCTAATGCTCGTGAATACTTCTCTCGCGGCATTCAGTTTGGGCTATATTGGGATAAAACTGTGGGCGAAGTTAAACACCAACTAGAAGTGGGTGTTAGGTTACATGAAGACGAAGAAGACCGTTTACAACGCAACAGTACATATCAGCAAATTAATGGCCAATTACAACTCAATGACTTGGGTGAATTAGGTAATGCTGGGAATCGTGTACAAGAAGCCCAAGCATTAGCTGTACATATTTATGATCGTATCGAATTTGGCAATTGGGTATTAACACCGGGAATTCGTTTCGAAGATATCGAACAACAACGCACACGTTTCAACGACGGGGAAACACGTACTTTTCGTGACGATCGTGAAAACAATACTCAAGTTGTTTTACCGGGCTTAGGTGCGTTGTATAGTATTGATGAGAGTTTCACCTTAGTAGCCGGTGCACATAAAGGTTTTACAGCTCCCAGCAACTCGCCAGATGTGAGAGAAGAAGAAGCGATTAACTACGAATTTGGTTTTCGTTATGCTAACAACAACCTGAATGCCGAAGCCATTTATTTCCTAAGTGATTACGACAACCTATTAGGTGAATGCACCGCTTCTTCTGGTAGTGACTGTGAAATCGGCGATGCCTTTAATGGAGACGCTGCTACAGTCCAAGGTATTGAATTTGTTTTAAAAACTGAACTTACTGAGTTTAATGGCATAACAGTGCCCTTCAATATGACTTATACCTATATCGACAGTGAATTTGATACAGACATTGCCGACACTGCTTTTTTCGGCGATGTAAGTGCCGGTGATTCAATTCCTTACATTCCAGAAAACCAAGGACAAGTATCCCTTGGTTTAGAGGCGAACAATTGGTCAGCTTATATCAATGGAGTGTATGTTGATGAAGTATGTGTGAGAGCCTCTTGTGCTGAATTCGAAAAAACCGATGGCAGTTTTACTGTGGATATCAGTGGTAACTACCAATTATCTAACGATTTAAAACTTTTTGCTCGCATCGAAAACCTAACCGATGAGCAAGATATTGTGAGTAGACAGCCATACGGTGCTCGTCCTAATAAAACACGAACATTTTCTGTGGGTGCACAATATAGTTTTTAACATCACTTTTCATGAGTTAAATGCGTAAAAGGTTAATTATTTGAATCATGTTTAACTCATCACTTGATGCCTACTGCCGATTAAATAATCGGCAGTAGGCAGACGCAAGATTACAGTTGCTGCTTTCAAATGAGTAATATTTGCAACCCACGTTAGTATAACGTTGAAGGCATATGTTCCGCCATTAAAGGTGGTAACCAATTGAATCCCAAGGCGAGCTTGGTGAATACAATCCCACTATCGCCCCCTTTATAAAGCCCAGAAAAGTTAAATTATTGGAATTAATAACAATGAATGATTGGCATAGCACTGCTATCCACACTTCATAAACATGACGTAATTGTTAGAAAGTAAAGAAATCAGTGGCCATCGAACTGCTACTCGCTACTCAGCTTATGTGGCCGATTATGTTATGGAAACCAAGAATCCTCAAGCATGGTAGAGGCTTAATCATTGGTTACTACCAGGGTCAATCTAGTGTACAAGCCACTCATTTAATACCTGCCTAGCCTATCTAATTGTGTTTTTAAGGCAATGCTTAAAATTTGGCCATTCCCAAAGTGTTTTTGATCCTATATAATGACCTGTAAGTATTAATTTTTAGTGTTCTTTATGCCCGTTAATTGCGGGCATTTTTTTGTCTATTGGTTAATATACCCCCCAGTGATTTTTCAAACAGGTTTGTTTAAGACAATGAAAACTATCGGATTAATAGGTGGTATGAGTTGGGAATCAACCGCTAGTTACTACCAATTAATTAACCAAAATATCAAGCAACAGTTGGGTGGATTACATTCTGCAAAACTTGTTTTGGTCAGTGTAGACTTCGCAGAAATTGAAGCCTTACAACACCTAGGTGATTGGCAAAAAACCGCAGATATTTTATCTGATGCAGCTCAATCTCTAGAATCAGCAGGTGCTGATTTTTTTCTAATTTGTACTAACACTATGCATAAAGTGGCATCTCAAGTGTCAGAATCGGTCAATATTCCACTACTTCACATTGCCGATGCCACAGGTACTCAATTAGTTACAGATAAGATGACTAAGATCGGACTGCTAGGTACCAAATTCACTATGCAACAAGGTTTTTATAAAGACAGGTTAGCCAACAAGTTTTCTATTGATGTGTTAGTTCCCACCAAGCAAGAGCAAGAGAGTATTCATCGTATTATCTACCAAGAGTTATGCTTAGGAATTGTAAACCAGCAATCCCGGGAGCAGTATCTTGAAATCATTCAAAATTTAACCCTGCGTGGCGCGCAAGGGATCATTTTAGGCTGTACTGAGATAGGTCTATTAATAGATAAAAGCCATACAGAAAGTCAACTCTATGACACTACAGTTATTCATGCACAGGCAGCAGTGGTAGAATCACTAAAATAATTATAGATTTATTTTCTATAAAATTCAAACAGTTACATTTGAATTGCAATTTATTTTTGATTTAAATGTTGAAAAATACTTGAGTAACTACATATATGTTTTGTCGACGCCGAAAGGGTTGACACAGAAACATAGGAGATGTTTCTGCCGTGTTATCTAAGAGTAGACAACACACCCCATACTGGGTTTGGTGATAGGAAATCCATACCAAAACCGCCGCCGAATATTCGGGGCAACTTAACTTTTATATTGCTTAATTTACGAGGATATACACAATGCGTAACATCGATCTATCTCCACTTTACCGCTCTTTCATTGGTTTTGACCACTTGGCTTCAATGATGGACACGGCATCAAGAAACGAAAAACAATCTACTTACCCTCCCTACAATATTGAATTATTGGCCGAGGATAAATACCGAATTACTATGGCTATTGCTGGATTTGCTAAAGATGAAGTTAGCATAGAAGTCCATGAAAACACCTTACAGGTCATTGGCACTAAAGCAGCCAAAGATACGGATGACACTTCCACTAAAGAAGAACGTAAGTTCCTACACAAAGGCATCTCAGAGCGAAGCTTTGAACGTAAATTCCAACTAGGGGATCACGTAAAAGTATTGGCTGCTGACTTAGAGCATGGTTTATTACATGTTGATTTAGAACGTGTAGTACCAGAGTCGAAAAAGCCTAGAAAAATAGAGATTGGTAGTAAGCTCATCGAAAATAACGAATAGGCTTCAAAAAACTCTCCCTGTTTTTATGTGTTAAAAATAACGGCGCCTAGTGAGCGCCGTTTTTTATATTGAGGTGATTTCAATTTATTTTCGCTGCTTCACACTGTGCAGCGCTCGTTGCCCGACGCTCTGTAGTGAAAAACGTTTAATACTGAATAACTAAATAAAAAATTGCACCACACAGAGTACAGAAAAAGCAAAGCTTTGATTTCCATATTAAAGGAGTGGATTGGATGACAACGCAATAAGCTTACACTTTGAGATGACACTGTATAAGCGAATGACTATTCGTTACTTAACGCTTCAATGGGATTTAACTTAGACGCTTTAATAGCCGGTAGCATGCCAAATGTAATACCTATAAAACTACAGAAGCCCATGCCAAGCAACGCCCACTCATAGGGAATATTGGTGTCAAAACCAGTGACTGCCGAGGTGATATTACCCAATCCGAAACCAAGCAATATGCCAATGATCCCACCTAAATTACATAGTACAACGGCCTCAATTAGAAATTGAGTAAGAATATTACTCCTTTTGGCGCCCAATGACTTTCTAATTCCAATCTCCTTGGTACGTTCAGTTACAGATACCAACATAATATTCATGATACCTACGCCCGCCACTATTAAAGCCACAGTGCCCATAATAAACGCACCTATTTTGACGGGTTTGGTGGACTCATTAAATTGATCAATTTGACTCAAGCTAGTGAAATAATAAAAATTATCTGGATCATTATGTTTCAACCCTCGAATACGCCTAAGCACACTACGCGTTTCTTCAATGGCATCGTCTAATAATTCTGGGGTACGAGAATGAATAGTGACATTAGCGGAACGCTGAAAACCACGACCATCTACAAAGCCGTAGATTTGTGTATAAGTGGTGCCAGGGATCAGCGCTAACACCTCATAGGGGCCACCAAAAGCTGACTCTTTGGGTACAAAAGTACCAATCACTTCATATTTTGTGCCGTCTACCCTTATATTGTGACCAATGGGATCAGTAAACGGAAATAACTCATTAGCCAGGGCACTTCCTATTACCACCACTTTTCTGTGGGCGGCCATGTCCATATGAGAGATATTGCGACCATTAGCTATATAATGGGTATTATTTTCCGCATATTCTGGTGAGCCACCACACATCGCCACCATAGGTTCGGTGCTGTAGCCATTAAATGTCGCAACCTTGCCACCATCCCAAAATTCAGTCCCCACTAAATCCACTGATTGAACTTTATCCCGAATAGCTTGTGCTTCATCTAAAGTTACTGCGGGCCATTTCATCGCGGCTCGCCTTTGTTCATCACTTGAAAACCCATTAGGCCATTTTTGTACCTGAAAGGTTTGAGTACCTAAAACTGTCATCTCCTTTTCCATCGTTTTCTGCACCACAGAGATTGCTGTCATCACGCCAATGATTGACGCCACACCGAGAATTACACCGAATAAGGTTAAACTTGAGCGTAATTTATTACTGCGAATGGCTCCTAATGACATCACAAATGTATCGAATAAGCGCATTTTATTGACTCCGGCTATTCATATCTAAGGGCCTCTATAGGGTCGAGATTTGCACCTCTATAGGCTGGAACAAACCCTGAAACTATCCCCACAAACATCGAAATAACCAAGGCAGCAATAATAATGGCTGGCGATAAACTAGCAGGTAAAAAAGCTTGATTGATCACTTCAGTAATAGCTGCCGCTATAGACAAACCAAGGATCCCAGCAAATAAACAAATCAATAATGCTTCAAATAAAAACTGCATGAGTATGTTCCGTCGTCTCGCACCTATAGCTTTACGAATGCCAATTTCTTTGGTGCGTTCTGTAACTGAAACAAACATGATATTCATCACCCCCACGCCACCAACAAATAACGAAATACTGGTTATACCTAACCCTGCAGCTACCACAACGCCCATAATTGAATTGTAAGCATCTAATAAGGTTCCCAATTTATTAATCGCAAAATCATCTTCTTCTATGGGTTTTAACCCCCTAATTTTGCGCATCTCACCAATAACTTGGTATTCAAAGTCTTCCATGGCATCGGGAGATGGGGCTTTAATAGCAATATCTACATTGGCTCTGCCGCCACTGTTACCAAACACTTTGTTGTAGGTGGTAATAGGAATAAATACTTGGCGATCAAAATTTGGTCCACCAAAAATACTCCCTCCCTGTTCTTCCATCACACCTATTATTTTAAATTTATAACGCCCAACCTTTATGTCTTGCCCTATGGGATCGAATTTTTCAAATAACCCCGTTGCGATTTCAGAACCAATCACCACAACTTGTTTTTTATAAGCCACATCAAAAGGCATCAAGAATCGGCCAGTTTCTGGCAACATATTTGACACTATGGTTTGTTTATCTGTGGTGCCTATTACCCTGGCATTATCAATGACTTTGTTTTGATTCTTTAGTGACTGGTTTTGACCCATGCTGGGATTCACCACTCCTTGGCCTTGCAACCTCTGCTGAAGTCTTTCACTTGCCTCTAAAGTAATAGGTGGGCGATTTCTAAATCTAAACCATGGACCGTTTTGCACCCAAGGACGTTGTGACACATAAATCACATCAGAACCAACAGATGCGAAAGACTCACGGAAGGATATTTGTAGGCCGTTTGCTGCTGTCATAGTAACTATCACCGCCACTATACCAATAATAATCCCGAGCGCAGTCAACGCGCCTCTGGCCTTATTCACAGTTAGCGCGTTTAAAGCAATCTTAAACGACTCGCTTATTTCTAAACTCATTTTCATAATTTATCTCAATTCAATAGGCTGAATAGGATCAAATATCGTGAACTTCTTCCTCCGCACGAAAGCGTTTAGCTATTTGTTGTTTATCACTTTCTAGCAGGCCATCTTTTAATCGAATAACTCTTTGGGCATGCTCAGCAATGTCATCCTCATGGGTGACTAACACTATGGTATTGCCTTTTTCATGGAGCTGATTAAGTAAAGCCATGATGTCGTTACCCGTTTCGCTGTCTAAATTTCCTGTAGGTTCGTCAGCCAAAATAATAGAGGGACCACAGACTAAGGCTCTAGCAATAGCAACACGTTGACGTTGGCCTCCAGATAATTCATTCGGCTTATGATCTTTGTGAGACATCAAACCAACAGATTCTATTGCTTTGTCGACGATTTTTCTGCGCTGTGATTTGCTCACGCCTTTATAAATAAGCGGCAACTCTACGTTACTGTATACACTCACTCTTGGCACCAAATTAAAGGTTTGAAAAACAAAACCTATTTTTTCGTTGCGTATTCCTGCGAGCTGATCTTCGGACATTTTCCCTACCGACTCACCTTCCAATAAATAAGTACCCGATGTGGGTACATCTAAGCAGCCAATCATATTCATCAAAGTAGATTTACCTGAACCTGAAGGACCCATGATAGCCACATATTCACCGGCATGAATGGTAAGAGAGACTCCTTTTAGCGCTTTAACTTGTTGTTCACCCATGAGGTAGGTCTTCGCCACGTTTTCAATTACAAGGGTCGCTAAGGACGTTACAGTGCTACTCATACTAGTTATCCCCTTTTTCCTTAATGCGCACCTGAGAATCATTCTCTAGTTCACGGGATATAGCGCGATAACTACCAGTCACAATATCTTGCTCCTCACTCACACCCTGTATAATTTCAATCAGTGCTTCACCCTGAATACCAGTGGTGACTTGTTTAGCCTCCACTTTATTGTTGTTCACTACAAAGACCACTTCAACAAATCCATCTTCACCCGGTGTATAGGTTTTCCCTGCAGATTTTAACTGCTCTGCTGTTCTAACTGTGACTGATTGCAAAGGCACACTTATGGCTTGTTCACGGGTATCAGTAACTATATCGGCACTAGCTGTCATACCTGGGCGTAATTGTTTAACATCTGACGTTATACTAATGGTGACTTCGAATTCAGTTTTCTGGTTGTTACTCCCCGATGGCTGATCTACAGCGCTACTGGCAATTTCTGTTACTTTCCCAAGAATCTTTTTACCTAATAATGCATCCACTTCAATCTCGGCTTCTTGACCCAATTGAATCGCCACAATGTCATTTTCGTCGACTTTGACTAAAGCTTCCATTTGATTCAAATTGGCGATGATCATGATCACATCTTCTTGGAATTGTGAACCAATGGCGATTTCACCCAATTCTTTATTTAACTTACTGATAGTCCCTGACATAGGGGCATAAATGGTCGTTTTGGATAACGCATCTTGTGATTGTTTGAGCATACCTTTAGCCTGTTCAACCGTATCTAAAGCAGACTCATAACGTGCCACTTCAACTTGGTAGGCTGCTTCTGCACTATCCAATACTGACTGAGAATCTAACTTTTTCTCTACCAACTCCTTAGCTCTATCGAGTACTCGCTTAGTTTGTTTCATGTTTTCATTCACTAACTTGGCTTGTGCTTGGGCAGAACGGACATTCGCTTCTTGGCTTTCTAGGCTGGCAATATACTGTTCACGATCTAATTCAACTAAGAATTGACCTTTTTCTACCCAATCGCCTTCTTTTACTTCTAATCTGGTGATCTTGGCACTGACATCTGCACTTATGTTGACTTTAGTTTTTGGCTGAATTTTTCCAGTGGCGTTAACTTTCTGAATAATGGTCGCTAATTCGACTTTAGCTACCTCTACTTCGATTCCTTGGTTTTCTTCTTTTTTTGTGAGTTGAAATACCACAACACCTGCAATAGCCAAAATAAAAATGGTAGTGACAATTTTTGTGCTTGTTTTCATTTCTAGTTTCCAATTTTAAGGGATCACGACTGGCTCAGTGGTCTTTCCATCTGAGTACTTGTTTTAAATTAGCTTAATAAAGAAACAGAGATAACTGAAATTTAGATACGTAAGTAAGCATGTACAAAAGTTAATAAATCTAAATATTGTTATGCCTAAATTGAAAATGTAGGGTGAGAAGAGGTGTATAAAAACGTTTTTTATAGAAAAACCTAGACTATTTTTTAGCCACTCAAAGGTTGGCAAGCCCCTGCTGGTATGGGAAAAAATCCACGAATAAAAAAATAAACAGGCCAACCTAAGAAGGATGACCTAGCAATACAAAATAGAGTTTACAAAATTAAATCGATATGTAACTTGTTACAATTAATTAGAGGGAAGACTCTCTAATTCACAATCCAGTCAGTTATTTATACAACACCAGAATATTTAATACACTCAAACCTAACAGCGAAGCAAAAGTTAATAACATGCCAGCGACTCTCTGCCAGCTTGAGCCGGAGTGGCGACGTAATCCAAAAGCATGTATGAAACGCCCAGATAACAAGGCGGTGCCTGCGAGATGCAAAAATATAGGATTTGCAGAATTGACTTCAGCCACAAAAAGTAAAATAAGCACTATAGGTGTGTATTCACTAAAATTACCATGGGCTCTGATCACTTGCTGAAAATGGTGATCCCCGCCATCACCTAATGATATTTTTTTAGAAAACCGCCCCTTAACAACCAAAACCGAAAAATAAAAAAATAAGATACCCAGTAATCCTGCATAAAATGCGGTAATAGGAGTGTGCATAAATCCTCTCTTCGAAAATAATAAAATCCACAAAAAAGCCCACTAAAAGTGGGCTTCAATCATACATAAATCAAATTGTATTAACTCAATAATGTTTCTAATTGAGTAGCAACAACTGCAACAGCTTGAGTACCATCAATTTTGTGATAAGCACATTCACCAGTAGCTGCTAACTGAGTATAGTAGCTGACAAGTGGCTTAGTTTGCTCATGATAAATACCAAGACGTTTACGTACAGTTTGTTCTTGATCGTCTGGGCGGATAACTAATTCTTCGCCTGTCTCATCATCTTTTCCTTCAACCTTAGGAGGGTTGTAGCGTAAATGATAAACCCGACCAGAACCAGGATGTACTCTGCGACCGCTCATCCTTTCAACAATAACTTCGTCGCCCACATCAAATTCAATAACATGATCAATTTTGATACCTGCGTCTTTCATTGCATCAGCTTGAGGAATCGTGCGAGGAAAACCGTCTAGAAGAAAACCTTTTGCACAATCAGCTTGGCCAATTCGTTCTTTCACCAAACCAATAATCAATTCGTCTGAAACTAATTTACCTTCATCCATTACGCGCTTTGCAGCTATACCAAGCTCCGTACCGGCTTTAATTGCTGCACGTAACATGTCTCCGGTCGATATTTGTGGGATACCAAACTTACCCATTAAAAATTGGGCTTGGGTACCCTTACCTGCACCAGGAGCACCAAGAAGAATAATGCGCATGCTGTGTCCTCTGAATAATAAATTGAGTTAAAAAAGTAAAGCCGCAACTTTACACATTCAACTTTAATCTTACAAGAATATTAAGCCCTGCATATGCGACAAAGGTCTTAATACCCTCTCTTTTATCAAGTTAAAACAAAAACGGGCATCTAAGCCCGTTTTTAGTTAACAAACTTATGTTGATTACCGCTTATTTTGCCAAGTTCGCTAGTAGCTTGTTTAAATTCTGCACAAAGCTTGCTGGGTCTTTTAAACTGCCTTGTTCAGATAACGCCGCTTGGTCAAATAACACACCTGTCCATTGTGCAAACTGCTCTTCATCTTGGACATCAGCTAATAACTTAACAAGTTGATGTTCAGGATTCAGTTCAAAGTGATACTGAGCTTCAGGCACAGGTTGTCCTGCAGCTTGCATCAGTTTAATCATCTGAGTTGTCATGCCCTGTTCGTCAGCCACAATACAAGCAGGAGAATCAGTTAAACGATGCGTGAATTTCACATCTTTTACTTTGTCACCCAAAGCAGCTTTCACGCGTTCAGCTAAACCTTCAACTTGTTTTTCTGCTTCTTCCAGGGCTTTCTTGCTCTCTTCGTCATCTAAGTCACCTAAGTCCAATGCACCATGAGTAATAGATTGGAAAGATTTTTCATCAAAATCAGTTAAGTGAGACATCAACCACTCATCTACGCGATCTGCCATTAGTAACACTTCGATACCTTTCTTACGGAAGATCTCTAGATGCGGGCTAGACTTTGCAGCCTTATAATTATCAGCAGTAATGTAGTAAATTTTGTCTTGTTTTTCTTGCATACGACTAATGTAATCAGCAAGAGAAACAGTTTGTGCTTCTGAATCAGAATGGGTTGATGCAAAACGCAACAAACCAGCCACTTTTTCTTTATTGGCGTGATCTTCAGCTGGCCCTTCTTTTAATGCATTACCAAACTCAGTCCAAAATGCCTGATATTTTTCGGCATCATTTTTGGCGATTTTTTCAAGCATTTGTAATACGCGTTTAGTACAACCTTGGCGCATAGCTTGAGTGATTTTGTTGTCTTGTAAAATTTCACGAGACACATTCAGCGGCAAATCATTTGAGTCCAGCAATCCTTTTACAAAACGTAGGTATGTGGGCAACATTTGTTCTGCGTCATCCATAATGAATACGCGTTGCACGTAAAGCTTAAGACCGTGTTTATGGTCACGGTTCCACATATCAAAAGGGGCTTTACTTGGAATATATAATAAACTGGTGTATTCAGTTTTACCTTCAACTTTATTGTGAGACCAAGTCAATGGATCACTAAAGTCGTGAGAAATGTGTTTATAAAATTCTTTATATTCCTCTTCGCTCACATCAGACTTATCACGGGTCCAAAGAGCAGTTGCTTTATTCACCGCTTCCCAAAATGCAGGTACAGCTGGGATCTTCTCGCCTTCTTCGCCATCAGGCCCTTTAGGTCCTTCACGCTCAGGCTCTTCCGCTTTGAACATTTTTACTGGAATACTGATGTGGTCAGAATATTTACTCACAATTGAACGTAAACGCCAATCATCCAAAAATTCTTTCTCTTCTTCTTTTAAATGCAGGGTAATTTCTGTTCCGCGATCTGCTTTTTCAATATCGGCGATAGTAAACTCACCTTCACCTGCAGATTGCCACTGAACACCTTGTGACTTGTCATCACCCGCTGCACGTGTGCGTACAGTGACGTTATCAGCAACGATGAACGCTGAATAAAAGCCCACACCAAATTGACCAATAAGTTGCGAGTCTTTCGCTTCGTCACCAGACAACTTACCAAAAAATTCTTTGGTACCAGACTTAGCGATAGTACCAAGATGTTCGATTACATCAGTCTTATTCATACCAATGCCGTTGTCGGCGATGGTTATAGTGCCAGCGTCTTTGTCGATACTGAGTTTAACGTGTAAATCGCCATCGCCTTCATATAGGCTGTCATTAGACAGCGCTTTAAAGCGCAATTTATCTGCAGCATCAGCCGCATTGGATACTAATTCACGTAAGAAAATTTCTTTGTTCGAGTAAAGCGAATGGATCATCAGTTGAAGTAATTGTTTTACTTCCGTTTGAAATCCATGAGTTTCTTGATGGGCTGCTTCAGCCATAGCCAAGTATCTCCTAAGTTGTGGTTGCTAAAATGACGAATAGGAGATGAGGTCGGTTGGATTGTTTTCAAGGATAATTCAACAATTTGTTTTTATTTATTTGAAAACAAACTTGGCTCATTTACGCACAGCCATCAAAACCGAATCCCATTTACATGTGAGGTCATATGCCTATTGCGAAAAAGTTATGGAATATCTAACCCATTGAAACGTTAAAACCAAAAGACCTAAAAGCAGAGTTATCCCAAGCCGTACATGACAGCCTTCTGCATTATCAAGAAGTGTCTTAGGTAATCAGATGTGCCAAGAGAACTGAGTGTTCAGTCCTAAAGAAAAAAAGCCCAAGCATATTGTCAATTCATTGAGTAGCGATAGCTGATGCCAGAAAGGCCATGTTAGCTACAGCAACAACATCCGATATGTATTAGCCTGAGGAACTCTTTAGCGTCACCACTATTATCTTTAGCTTTACAAATAATATTGCATTAACTTGGCTGTTTTTTAGCAGTAAACTTACGTTTTCCAGCACCTGCACGTTTTTTACGAAAATTTTTCTTACCTAATCCAGACAAACCTTGAGGTAATACGCTGAGACTTTGGGCCACCAAATCTTTCAGTTGTGCTTCCAGTGGACCCATTAATTTAATGTACTGACTTTTCCCTTCACTGATTGCCGATAACTCAGCTTCCCAGCGAGCGGTCATGTCAGGATAAGTCGCCACATCTGGCAGTGCTGAAATTAAGCTCCGACCGGTCTCAGTGGAGGTGATAGTTTTACCTGAACGAGACAAAAAACCTCGGGAAAAAAGTAACTCAATAATCCCTGCACGAGTGGCCTCTGTACCCAAGCCGTCGGTTTCACGAAGAATTTTCCTTAGTTGCGGATCGCTTACATGGCTACTTATACCCGTCATAGCAGCTAATAAGCTTGCATCTGTGTAGGCCTTAGGTGGCGAAGTGCGTTTTTCTAACACTTCTGCTTGAAGTGATTTAAGTGCCTGCCCTTTTTCTAAGTGAGGTAACAACTGCTGCTCTTCACCTTTATCATCTTGATTATTAGTTTTTTGTGGCCGCACAAAAATGCACTTCCAACCTTCTGTAATTAACTCTTTTGCCGCTGCGACAAATAAACCAGAGGCAATCTCGACCTCAACCCGTACCCCATAAAATTCATGGTGAGCTAAAAATTGCGCCACATAATTTCTGCATATCAAGCCATACACTTTGGCATCGTTACCAGTCAAACTATGGTTAACTTTTTGGGTAGGAATGATGCCATGATGGGCATCGACTTTTTTATCGTTCCACGCTTTTGATTGGCGGCATAAATCTACCTGAGCCTGACTTAACAACTTACCCTGCGGCCCTAAATGTTGACTATTAGCCATCACAGCCGCATGTACCTCTTTAGCCTGCACAAAGTGACTCATAGGTAAATATCGGCAATCTGAACGAGGGTAAGTGATTAATTTATGACGCTCATACAAAGCTTGGCAGATATCCAGCACTTGTTGGGCACTCATACCAAAGGCTTTACTGGCATCTATTTGCAAAGATGACAAATTATAGGGCAATGGCGGTGCTTGTTTTTTATGCTCACGTTTTAGGTTTTTAACTTGTGCTGGTTGTCCACTAACTCGCTTAGCGACATTTTGCGCCAACGCCTGAGACAAATTACGTCCTTGTTCATCTAGAAACTTGGCACATTGTTCACTAGGCTGCCACTTTGCTTTAAACCCCTGCCCTTGGTCGGTTTCTAAACTAGCCCACACTTCAAAAAACGCCTTACTCACAAACTCTGCAATGGCTTTATCACGGCGTACAACTAAGCCCAATAAAGGTGTCTGAACACGGCCAACCGACAACACCCCGTTATACCCTGCTTTTTGACCTTGCAAAGTATAAGCACGAGTTAAGTTGATCCCATACAACCAGTCAGCCCGAGATCGGGCCAAAGCGGAAGTAGACAATGGAATAAACTCTCGATTACTGCGTAAATTGCTCAGTGATTGTTTTACCGCAGAAGGATTTAAGTCACTGATTAAACAACGTTGAATGGTATTTTTTTTAGCCCCAGTGACACCCAAAAAATTTATCACCTCGTCAACCAACAACTGACCTTCACGATCGGGATCGCCCGCGTGCACCAACTGATCAGCTTGTTTAACTAACTTACGTAACACCGCCAATTGTTTTGCGGTTTGTTTTTTAACCCCTAGCTGCCATTGTTGTGGAATAATCGGCAGGTGTTCATGGCTCCATTTTTTAAAAGCGGGATCATAGGCCTCAGGTTGTTGTTGTTCGAGTAAATGACCGATGCACCAGCTCACAGTATCGCCATTGGCCGCGCTAATATACCCTTCACCCTTTTTATGTGGCTTGGGTAACACGTCGGCAATAGCACGTCCTAAACTGGGTTTTTCAGCAATAAAAAGGCGCATATAAGTTAATTTGCATGTTTTTTTATACAGTAGTGTATATTCGTATTTACAGCAAGAGAAATTGTAAGTCGCAAGCTTGGATTGCAGGGCTTTGAAAAACATAAATATAGGAGACAACTATTATCAAAGATGCCCTGCTGGGCATCATATTATGATTTAAGATGAGGCCAGCTGAATATGTATCTCTGGGACAGATCAGTAGTTTTGGTCAATTGCTGACATTTTTTTAATAAACTGCTCGAAGTGCTCTTCCTTTGCATACTCAAAATCATACTGGTTGTGAAAACCAAAACGTAACTTCACTAGCGCATCTTCGATAAACAAAGTGTAACCATCAAAATCAGTCAATGCCTGTAATCCACCTAAAATGTAGGTCTCTTGTTGTTTTTCGCCATGTTGGCGCATTTTTTCAAATACCGACAACACAAATTTACTGTCTATTTCATTTTTCATTGCGACTCTCTATGATTACCTTTATTAGTCATTCTAAGATAAAGTTTACTACGCATCTATTGACGTTTTAGTTGCCTATTATGCGACATAGATTAACTTTTTAATGTTAAAAAACACTGCCACCTTAGCGACTCATAGCATGCTTTTCAAATATCTCAGAAAGCCATTTAACAAACACTCGTGTTCTAGAGGAAAGATGTTTATTTTGTGGATACAGGGCGGAAACTGGCATGGGTGGCACGGGCGTGTCTGGTGGTACCTGAGTTGTATCTTATGGCGTTATTAAAGCAGACCTGAAACTAATTGCTGCTGAAAAACTTACTGCTTTTTGACTTTTTAAAAAGAACAAGTTCTGTCGCTAACGCTCTAATCAAAAATAGTTAGCAGTTCCAAATTTAATTAACAGTGGCAAACATAGCCACACTATCATGCGCTAACTCAAAAACAAGGAGTCGCTAGACTCCTTGCTTCATGAGATATAAACAATAGGAATTATCGTGCAATAAGTGCGAGTTTTGTATCTTGATTCAGTACTGCCCACCAGCGGTTTCCATAATTTGTATCTAAACCAACTAAGGGTTGATTCCCACAGCTGTCTGGTCGACTAGGAGTCTGCTGCAGCATGGTATCAGAGAAAGGTAATTCAACAATACACTCCACACTAGTGATCGCTTGCCAATTTCCATCAACCTCATAACCCAGATTAACTGTACTGGCATCTATACTAGCTACACCGGTAAATTGCACTGCGTAACTATCTGATAGGGCACTACTGAGATCCCACTGTTGTGTTGCTGTGGTAGGTAAATTAACAGCAGCCTTAGCCGTTCCGTCGGTTTGAGACGCAGCTAAACCTGTGACAGCAGTGATGTCTTTTCCACCACCATAGGCATTTTGATACATACCTGTTTGGTTCTGGGTACCACTGACGATTAAAATATCTGACTCGGTCTCGTTTGCGGCTAACCAACTTAAGGTGACATGTTCTTTGAGGTCAATAGTGGTTTCAGGAATAATTAATTCATTGGCTCCTTCATCAGGAATCGCTCGATATGGACTATTGAGATTAGGAGTCCAGTTCTCGTGATATACAAATAGCCATTGATAAGCAAGACGAGTGAGGTCCATCAAGGTTTCAGCGCGGCTAAATCCTGGGGTAAAGCTAAAATCTCTGGTGCGAGTATCAGTACGATTAAAGGTATCATTAGTCCCGCCCACCAAGCGCGCAAATGAGCCATCATCTCCATAACAGTCATTGGTTAAATAATGAGTCTGAAACACCATGACTGGACGTGTATCGTCTTTAATTGAGTTCGGATAAATCATAGTTTCACAGCGGTTTGTAGTGCGTGAAAACCTATCCATTAGTTTCCAGTCGGCGCTAAAGTCTTCACTCTCGTCATTACTTTTTGCTTTGTGCTCCGCATAATAAGCGGCGTAATCAACCTGCTCACCTTGGAAAGTCAAAATAGCGGAATTCACATCATAGTGATCAGAATTATTACCTTCACTGTAAGTGGCATTTTTTTGTGATACCAACATTTGTACAAGCTCTCGTTCGCCGTAACGATATTCGTAACCTTTATAGGAGGCATTACCGGACATAATTTGGGTATAGGCGCCCATTCGATAATTACCACCTGTAGGTGTAGAGCTAGAAGGCAGGGTTTCTAAGGTTTTTTTGGCTGTAATAAGTGAACGTTGATATTGATGTTCATGGCCTTGCACATAAATCACATCATAGTCTGAAAAAAACTGGCGGATTTTGGGTTGCACGTCATAAACCCAATCGTCATCTTTTGTACCATCTACAATTTGCTCTAGGGTTTGCCCATATTTGGCACCAACTAAGCCATCATGACTGGCGACAACTATGTGTTTAATGTCACTTTGAGCCAAAACTGTCTCTTTTATCCATTCAAACGCAACGGGTAAGTTGTAATAAGCCAAACCAAAAATAAGGACATTTTCGCGCACCACATAATAATTGATCCACTCATACCCCGGCATATGCACCGCATCTTCGGGGATATAGTTTTTCATGTTGTCTATCCACTCAACTGTATAGGCATAGCTGGTTTCGTGATTCCCCATAACAGGTAAAAACTCAATGCCTCGATCTTTATATTGCTTAGCAACAGAGGTCCATTCGGCAAATTCTTCGGTACTGCCGCCATCAGTTAAATCCCCTAACGCCAGCACCATATCAACACCTGCATTCTCTTGGTGGGTGAGCACATTTTTCATGGGATGTATTGCCACATGAGCCTGCCCTGTTGCATCACTACCTCCTTGGGTATCGGGTAATAAACCTATAGTAAACTTTGAAATAGGAGCAGGTGCTGCAACAGGTTCAGAGGGTGTTGTGACAACTGGCGTAGTGGCAGATTGATTAGAATCAGAGCCACAAGCAACGAAGGTGACTGCAAATATCATTGCAATAGTCCTTTGCACCATAGGGATATTTTTAATGGGGGTATTCATTGTGATAGTTAATCTCTGTTGGAGTAGAAAAGAACAACTATATAAGCAATTAACTATTACAAAATTCATCCACATTGATGAATAATTTATTAAATTTTATTGACAGAAAAAATACTTCACCAGAATGAATACCCCATCAGAGTTACTAATTTGGCCACAAGATAGTGGTGTGTATGAAAGTTTAAAAAGCGTAAATATTGAAATAAAACAGTATGGTTTAGATTAACTGCTCACTGAGTTGAACTGGCGCAAACCGTCCCTTAGATACAAGTTTAAATAAGTCGCTAAAGGAGATTCCTTCGCCCTGAAAACGCATGGGTCAAGGTATTACCATCAATAAATTCTAGTTCACCACCAACCGGCACACCGTGAGCGATGCGACTCGCTTGAATATTTTGTGTTTTACACATTTGCGCGATGTAATGTGCGGTTGCCTCACCTTCGACAGTGGGATTAGTCGCTAGTATCACTTCGTTAATATCGTCATTTTCGAATATCTGTGATAGTTGCTCCAGCCCTATATCCGCTGGACCAATACCGTCTATAGGTGACAAATGCCCCATCAATACAAAGTAACGGCCTTTAAATTCAGAGGTTTGTTCAATCGCCAACATATCTTGAGGCGATTCTACTACACATAATATTTGGTTTTCTTGCCGCTTAGGATTTGCGCAAATTTCACACAACTTATTTTCGCAAAAAGTACGACACTGTTCACAATGTTTAACGTGCTCCATGGCATTGTGTAATACATGGCTTAGCTGCAACGCCCCTTGACGATTGCGCTCTAAGAGATGAAACGCCATACGTTGAGCACTTTTAGGGCCAACACCAGGCAAGATCTTAAAAGCATCAATCAACTCTTTTATTAAGGGGCTAAACTGCATCCATCACCTACGGTTTTTGTTTATTACTTGTTCTAGTTTCTAGTTTCTAGTTTCTAGTTTCTAGTTTCTAGTTTCTAAAAATACTAGAAAGGCATTTTAAAACCAGGAGGCAAAGGCATTCCACCGGTTACGTCAGCCATTTTTGCTTTTGTTGTTTCTTGTACACGTCTTACACCATCATTGAAGGCTGCAGCCACTAAGTCTTCGATCATTTCTTTGTCGTCTTCCATCAAACTTGGATCGATATCAACGCGACGTACTGCATGATTACAGGTCATAGTGACTTTAACCAAACCGGCACCTGACTCACCTGTAATTTCTGTTTTCGCTAATTCTTCTTGATTTTTTTGCATGCGCTCTTGCATTTGCTGCGCCTGCTTCATCATGTTACCCATTCCACCTTTCATCATAATCTGTCTCTCTTTTTCTTTGATAACTATTGTTTGTTAGTTGCTTATCTAGCTTGAATACTTTGTTCGTCAACCTTGGCCGCAAACTGTTGTTGCAACAATTGGATGCCAGGATCATTCTTTACCACTTCCCTGGCGTATTCGTTACGCACTTGGTTAACTTTAAGTTGTAAAGCATAAGGAGTGTTAATGGGTTGTCCTAGCTCAATTTCAAGTTCAATAGAGTCATTAAGTGCTAAACACAGTGCTTCTTTGAGCTGCTGCCGCGCAGTATCTGAAATCAGGTGCCCTTTAGCCTCTAAAAGAGTTAATTTGATGGTGTTACCTTGTTGCTTAAAAGCAGAGTGCAAAGCCAGCTGTTTAGTTAACGCCGTGACTTGCATAACTTCAATTAATTTACTCCACTCATCCACTTGGAACGCTTTTAGTACTTTTTGTTTATTTGGTAAAAAAGCAGAAATTTCTAGGGTTACGTCACCTACATTTTCTTCATCTAAGTGAGCACTTGAATCAAAGGTCTCGGCTTCTTCAATTGTTTTTTCTGCTGAAAACGGGCTGACTATTGGTGCATCTGTGGGTAAAACCTCTGTTGTGCCTTGAAACTCATTTTCAACTGACCATGGCGGTGTATTGTTGGCAAGGTGCTCAGTGCCTTTATCAACTGGTAACTCAGGCGTTGCTAAAGTGAGAGTTTCAGACGCCTGACTTAGGATTTCGACATTATCAACAACGTTTTTTTCCTCTACGTCTTGATTTTGTTTGCGGATCGAAGCTAGGTTAAGTGGCGTAGAGCTCTCAGACTTTTTTACCTGTTCAGCCCCTTCCCCCTCATTACGTTGACTTTCTTTAAGCTTGTTTCGTAGTGCTATTAAATCAGCTGTAGAGGTATTAGGCTGCGCTGCGCCTTGTTGATTAGGCAAATCCTGCGGAGCCAGTTGTGGCATTGTGGCGTTTTCATAGTGCGAGGTTTGATACTCACCAGTAAAGGCTTCTGAAGACTGCTCTTCCATTGAAACGGGTTGGTATTGGTCATAATCTATTGGTTGATGACCATAATCCTCTGCTTGGCGCATAATATCTTGTTGTTGCGCATTTAAGTCTTGTTGTTGCGTTTCTAAACCATGCTGGGGCGCTTGCAAATCTTGCTGTGGCGCATTCACATCATGCTCTGATGAAGCGGATTCAGCTTCTACTCGTTGTGCTACTTGATTTTGTTCGGGCTCAATATTGACTGCATTATGGGCCGGCATGTTATTTTCAGGCGGCACTGCAACAGTTGGGTTTTCTTGACTATCCTGTTCTACATAAGCTTGATTTTGATGGGCGACTTCATGAGTGGCATTAGCCACAGGTTCAGGCGCTAAACTGGTGTTAGTATCAAGGTTTTCTGCCAGACTATCAGTGTTTGCAGCTTGTTCTTGTTGCGTAATTATTTCAGTGGCTGGTCCAGCAGCTGTTTCAACGGCTGGCGTTTGAGCTGCAATATCCAGTGCATCTAACTTTAAATTATTCGGACAAAATGCCAACATACGCAACAAGGTCATTTCTAAACCTGTTCTTGGATCAGCTGCGTGGGGTAAGTCTTTTTTACCTGTCAGAGCAATTTGGTAAAGCAATTGAATTTGTTCAGCAGGTACAGATTTGGCAAGTTGAAAAATGGCTCTAGCAGAAATAGTTTCTAGTTTACAGGCATCTGGCACAAACTGAGTTAATGCAATTTGATGTAGCAGGCTCATAATTTCAGACAACACCAATCCAAAATCAGGTGCTTGCTCAGACATCATCTCTACTTGTTGCATCACTTTGTGACTGTCTTTTTGAACCACAGCATGCACCAGTTTGAGCACTAGATTCTTATCCATCAGCCCGAGCATATCTGTCACTATTTGCAAGCCAACCACACCGTTACCTTGAGCTATGGCTTGGTCTGTCAAACTTAAGGCATCACGCATACTACCTTGGGCAGCTCTAGCTAATTGGCTTAGGGCTTCTTTATCACGCACAATCCCCTCTTCGCCAAGCACAAAATCTAATTGCTGACTAATTTGGGTTCGCGACAATGCCTTCAGGTTAAATTGCAAACAACGGGACAAAATCGTAACAGGTAATTTTTGTGGATCTGTGGTCGCCAATAAAAACTTTACATGGGGCGGCGGTTCTTCAAGGGTTTTTAACAAAGCATTAAAACTATGCTTAGACAACATATGTACTTCATCTATCAAATAGACTTTGTAACGCCCACGACTAGGTTTGTATTGTACGTTATCTAATAACTCACGGGTGTCTTCCACCTTGGTACGAGACGCGGCGTCAATTTCTAGCAAATCAATAAAGTTACCATTCTCTATTTCTTTACAAGTACTACACTGACCACAAGGCATAGAACTTAAGCCTTGTTCACAATTTAAACTTTTTGAAAAAATACGCGCAATAGTGGTTTTACCTACACCTCGGGTGCCAGTAAACAGATAAGCATGGTGTAATCTATCGTTATCAAGAGCATTGGAAATGGCGGTGACAACATGTTCTTGTCCAACTAACTCGCCAAAACGATTAGGTCGCCATTTTCTTGCTAATACTTGATAACCCATATTATTTGATCACTCGCCTTCGAATTCACAAATTGAAAAACTCGTCACACCACAATCGATAAGTTTTTGTTCACCGCCGAGATCCGGTAAAGAAATCACAAAACCTGCGTGTTCAACCACGCCACCTAAATTTCTTATTAAATTGGCTGTGGCGATCATCGTGCCACCCGTTGCCAATAAGTCATCCAACATCAATACTTTTTCACCGGGTTTCACTGAGTCTTTGTGAATTTCTAAGCAATCAGTGCCGTACTCTAGTTCATAACTTTCGCTTATCACTTCACGAGGCAACTTATTTGGTTTACGCACAGGAATAAACCCTATACCAAGTTCAATGGCTAAAGGAGCACCAAACAAAAATCCTCGCGCTTCAGTACCGGCAACCTTATCAAAACCCATTGGTGCGTAATGCTTCAATAATAGTTCAATGGTAGCCGAGTAAGCTTTGTGGTCTTCTAAAACAGAAGTCACATCACGAAACATGATCCCTGGCTTTGGATAATTAGGAACGGTTTTAATAACCGATTTTATATATTCGGCGGACACGAATTTCCCCGTAATTTAAGAATAAGAAAAGTAGAGAAGTTGCGGGTATTAAAGGTAAAAAACGAACCAACCCAAAATGACATGCATGAGTGGCAACGCTAGCAGGGTACCTATGGCGACAATCAAATAAACCCAATTAAAAGGGTCTTGTGGACAGTTTTCATCTTGCATTATTGCACTCCAAGCTTTAAGGGGACGCCCCCTTATTTAACAACTAAATTGAAGGCGAGATGTTAATCCAAAGTTCAATAAATTGATAGCCCTAAAAAGCTAGGCGATTAATGTAGATTCGTTAGCAGGAAATAAAATCTCTTTATCTAGCAAGGTCTGCAGCACTTGTTGAATTGATTCAATAATTTGTTGAGATTCAACTTGTGGCATAGCGGCAATCATTATTTTATTAAGAGAATTAACGCTTACCACGCCTTGTTGCAAGATAGTGTTTAATAAGTGCGCAGATACCGCATTGATCAAAGTAAAGTTAACTTCATCACTGGAATCTCTATAAACCACTAAATACACGACTTCACCGGCCTCAGTGGGATAAAAATCAGAACTTATTTGATGAACAGGATAGTGGTAACTAACCAAAGTGGCTAAGTCTGACATACAGACTTCTGTTATCTGGGATTGTCCATCCCATGCTTTAACCGTTTGAGTGGTTTTACGTACACTGAGATCTAATTCCAACCATTCGTAATGTGCCAATTCACACATAAATACCGGGTCTGACTCAGTTAATACATATTCACTGCTTAAGTATTCGACAAATTCTTTACTGATATCAATAAAGTAGGGTGAGCGACATTCATGTTCACTAAAAAATTTTCGTGCCAGTGATTTCCATTGTTGCTCAGAATACAAACTTTCTAGTACAGGAAACCCTGAACTTAAAAACCCTAAAATATTATTAAAAAACAGCTCCCGATATATTGCTAAACGCCTGTCTTCGATTCCGCCTTCGAATGGATGACTTTGAGGATCTTTAATATGCTGAATAAAAGCATGTTGAGTTTCTATAAAAGATTTCATTAAGCGCGAAGTTTCTTAGGTTGCGTCGACGTCATCTGCTGCTGTTGCACTTGCTGCTGAATGGTTCTAATTTTTTCCATTTCCAATAATAATTCATTAATAGGTGGAATATTAAAATCTCTTTCTAACAAAGTGGGAAACACACCATGAATTTCATAAGCCTTTTTTAATAATTGCCAAACAGGCTCAATCACGTCAGCACCGTGAGTATCAATCTTTAGATCTTCTGCTTCGTCATAATGCCCTGCAATATGGCCATAGACAATTTTACCTGTGGGCATGGCGGCTAAGAACGCTTGAGGATCATACCCGTGATTGATTGAATTCACATAAATATTATTGACGTCTAATAACATTAAACAACCAGACTCATTCAGTACAGATAATGTAAACTCTTGCTCAGTCATTTCTTGCCCTGGTGCGGCATAATAAGACACATTTTCTAACAGCAATGGCCGTTCAAGAATATCTTGCACTTGTTTTACCCGTGCCACTACATGTTTAACGGCTTCTTCGGTGAAAGGGATCGGCATCAGATCATACATATGACCTTGGCCAGAACAATAACTTAGGTGTTCGCTGTAATACAAAATATGATGTTGATCTAAAAATTCTTTAACGCTTTTAACAAAGTTGATATCTAAAGGTTCGGGGCTACCAATAGACAAAGACAATCCGTGACTAACAAAGTTACAAGCAGAAGTAAATTGTGTGAGGTTTTTCTGATATTTACCACCAAGAAGGATCCAGTTTTCAGGAGCCACTTCCCAAAAATCAACAGAGTCAGGAATATCAGGCAATAGCTCGTTGAGCATTTCTCGACGTAAGCCAAGGCCAACCCCGGAAAGATGTTTACGACTCATATCCCCTTCTCCTTAAAAATAAAGGCCGACAAGAGTCGACCTTTAACAAAAATGAATTAGTACGAATGTAGTGATTAAGCTTGGCCACCACATTTGCCTTCACCACATTTACCTTCTTTCATGGTTTTGGCTGCTTTTTCAGCTTTGTCACCACCACATTTGCCTTCGCCGCACTTGCCTTCTTTCATGGTTTTGGCTGCTTTTTCAGCTTTGTCGCCACCACATTTGCCTTCGCCGCATTTGCCTTCTTTCATGGTTTTGGCTGCTTTTTCAGCTTTGTCGCCACCACATTTACCTTCACCGCACTTGCCTTCATCAACACTTTGCATAAAGCCAGATTCTAAAGAATGAACAGTAAAAGGGTTAGTATTAGCCTGCACACTAAGAGAAGCTAAAGAGCCAATAACAACTGCACCAAGTGCAGTAGCGATAGTTGTTTTTTTAATATGTTGCATAAAGGGTATCCTTCAAAATGAGTAATCAATAAAAATTGTTTGTTAAATACTATTGTCTGGTTTCAAAGCATAAGACCAATGGGTCGTTATAATTATTTCAGTTTATTTTTAAAACGTGATGATTATCGACAAACAACATATTAATTCAGTTAAACAGCATCTTCGTTTTCTTCACCCGTTCTAATACGTATGACACGCTCTACATCATATACAAATATTTTACCGTCACCTATTTTTCCAGTTTTTGCAGTGTTCATTATGGCTTCGATACAACGTTCTACTTGATCATTTGCGACTATTAATTCGACTTTAACTTTGGGTAAAAAGTCGACATTATATTCAGCGCCACGATACAATTCAGTATGGCCTTTTTGGCGACCAAAACCTTTTACCTCTGTGACAGTCATGCCACTTACGCCAATTTCTGACAATGCTTCACGTACATCGTCCATTTTAAAGGGTTTAATTACAGCTTCTATTTTTTTCATTTTCAGTCTCAATTAATGTGGCTTGTTAATTCAAAATTATCAATCGTATATGGTCGGAATTGGGACCCGCTTATGTTGGGTCTTTTCAAAAATTGCGACCAGTTTTTCGGCAACTTCATCGGCAACAGCCTTACCTTCTAAAAAATCATCAATTTGGTCATAAGTCATGCCAAGCGCTTGTTCGTCTGATTTCTGTGGCGCTAAAGTTTCTAAATCAGCAGTGGGGGCTTTATAAATAATTGTATGTGGTGCACCTAAAAACTCCGCAACTTGCCTAACTTGACGTTTATTTAAGCCAAATAGCGGCGCAAGATCACAGGCACCATCACCGTATTTAGTATAAAAACCAGTAATATTTTCGGCCGAATGATCTGTACCTAACACTAAACCATCAAGAAGTCCGGCAACTTGATACTGTGTCACCATGCGAGTACGAGCTTTAACATTACCTTTTACAAAATCGCATTTAGCTTCACTACTCGGAAGCAAACCAGTAGCATCTAACGCTAGGCGAGTTTCTTGGTCAATTGCATCTGCACCAGGTTGCACATTGATTGCAAGATGTTGACTAGGCTGAATAAAACCGATTGATGCTTGGGCATCAGCCTCATCTGCTTGCTCATTATATGGCAATCTAATTGCTACAAATTGATACCCTTGTGTTTGTTGCTGATTTAACTCATTCACAGCAATCTGGGCTAAACGACCTAAAGTACAGGAATCTATTCCCCCACTTATCCCCAGTACTAAGGTTTTACAACCACTGCTAATAAGTTGAGATTTAATAAAATTGACTCGACGCTCAACTTCATATGTAACATCAATTTCAGGTAACACCCGCATTTGTTCTATCACAGTACTCGTCTGCATTTTTTCCCTCATTAATGTCATGCTAATTAAAAACGCCAACTAGGCTGATAATTCCCACTGTTATTTTTAGCCTACTGCTCACACAAAAAATAGCTACAGCTTAATGTTAGCAACATGTGTATGTTAATCCTAACCTTTGATAACTATTTCATACCCTAATTTATCAAAAATAGATTATCGTGTACCAATAAAGAAGTGTTCACTTCTTTATTGGTACTTATCTAATGACTGGAGCGTTTAAAGTGAAACAACAGAAAGGTGTGACCTTGGTGGAATTAATGGTCACTGTCTCCATAGTTGCAATAATACTTGCATTTGTTGCCCCAAGTATTCAGAGCATCTTAATAAAAAACCGAATTGTGGCTGAAATCAACGAAATAAGCTCGATAATCCAGTATGCAAGGCACCATGCTATAGACGAACAAACCCAAATTGTTGTTTGCCCTTCGGCCGATTACTCTGTCTGTTCTGAAGACTGGAATAATCCGAAAATCGTCTTTATCGACGACGACGAGGACGATATTCGAGGTGCAGATGAAGAATTATTAGCGTCAGTGAGCGCCACATCTGCAACAACTCTGATGACGAACACAACCGACATCATTAAGTTTTCCGAAACCGGAGAAGTCAATCTAGCCACTGAAATTTTACTTTGCCACAAAGACAAAGCCGCAAAATACGCCCGTTCACTGTCTGTAACCTTACAAGGTAGAGTTAAAATGAGCACCGACAGTGACAATGATGGTGTTAACGAAAATGCTGCTGGAACAGCGCTATCTTGCTAAAACTATCCCCTAAAAAGTGGGAGGACCTCTGTCATGGTCTCAGGGAAATTTACTACTCAGCTTTTACAATCAGCTAACAAAACAGCTTTTACTTTACCGGCTTTTCCCACTCAAAACGAGGAAGCCGTTTAAATGCTCTTTTTAACCCCTCGTTCCATTGTTTCTGAATCGACTTATACATAATACTATTACTGGTTAATACGCTGTGATAAGGCTTTTCAATTACACCTTCACTATGTATAGCCAGTTCAATAGGTGGACCAACAGAAATATTACTGCGGATCGTGGAATCTAACGACACAACCGCACAGCGCGCCGCATCTTCTAGTGAAGTACTACGGGTGATAAACCTGTCTAAAATAGGTTTTCCATACTTATTTTCACCTATTTGTAAATAAGGCGTTTCGTCGGAAGCCGTAATAAAGTTACCTTGTGGATAAATCAAAAAAATGCCACTTTTTTGGCCTAAGATCTGCCCGCCTAAAATGAAACTTGATTCACTGGAGGACTTTGAATTTTCCATTGCTTTGGCATGACGATTTTGTTCTTTTTGACTAAGTGAACCAATATACTCGGCCACCTCATGGAGATATTTACCTTTGCTGATATCAAATTTAGCAGTAGGATCATCCAAGTCCTTATTGATTGCATTGATCACCGCTTGCGACGTAGCAAGGCTTCCAGAGGTCAGAAGTACCAGTGAACGATTACCTTCAAATACAAAGCTAGTCATTTTACTATAGGTTGCAACGTAATCGACTCCCGCATTAGTTCGAGAATCAGAAGCAAGCACCACACCTTTATTCAAACTTATCGCTAAACAATATGTCAAAGTATCTCTCTTAGAAGTAACAAGACCAGAATTTCTTGCATCTTAATGAAATTTAATTGTGCTCTAGTTTGAATCGGTAATCATTGAAAAACAAACAAATTTTTAGTCCAAATTACAAAGTGTTAACCCCACAAGTTACTCAGGTAGCGGTGACTACTCATATTATTCACCGGTAAATTGCGTTAAAAAATAAGATTGTGTCTAATTGTCATATTACTGCGTTATTCTTGCTTTTTTACGCCTAAGTCTATTTACTCGTGGCCTAGAGATTTGTTCGAAAAGGAAACCTTATGCGTTTATTACACACCATGTTGCGGGTTGGGGACCTACAAAAATCAATTGATTTTTACACCCACCTTATGGGTATGAAACTACTTAGGCAAAGTGAAAATAACGAATATCAATACACGTTAGCTTTTATCGGCTACGGTGATGAGTCAGATACAACTGTACTGGAGCTAACCTACAACTGGGGTAAAAGCAGCTATCAAATGGGTGAGGCTTTTGGTCATATCGCTATTGCTGTGGATGATATTTACGCCACCTGCGACTTTATCGAACAACAAGGTGGCGACGTTTACCGTAAACCTGGCCCAGTTAAAGGCGGACAATCTGTGATCGCTTTTGTGCGTGATCCCGATGGTTATGCCATAGAATTAATTCAACGTAAATAAAGTGAATGTTATGAAACTATATGTATTAGGACTGCTGATGATGAGTTTTACCAGTCAAGTGAGTGCCGCAAAACCTTTAGTTATTGCACATAGAGGTGCGCCTGGCTATTTACCTGAGCATACACTCGAGTCGGTGACTTTAGCCTATTCTCAAGGGGCCGATTTTATTGAACAAGACTTGGTAGCCACTAAAGATTCACAATTAATAGTGTTACATGATATTCATCTTGAAACTGTCACTAATGTGGAACAAGTATTCCCAACTAGAAAACGCCAAGATGGGCGATATTACGCGTTAGATTTTACTTTAGCTGAGTTAAAAACCTTAACTGTGCATGAGCGACAAGATGCAAAGGGTAACCAAGTATTCCCTCAACGTTACCAAGGCAACAGCTCGTTTCACATTGCAACATTTGAAGACCAAATTGAATTAATTCAGCAACTTAATCGGCAATTCAACAAAAATATAGGCTTATATCCTGAGATTAAGTCACCCGCTTGGCATAAAGAGCAAGGCGTGGACATCAGCCAATTGGTGATGGCTGTGTTGCGAAAACATAACCTAGATGATGCAAATAAGAACATCTATGTGCAATGTTTTGACTTTGCAGAAACCCAGCGGCTACGCAATGATTTAGGTGCAAAGGTTAAACTCATTCAACTGATTGCAGAAAATGATTGGTTAGAATCACCTACAGATTATGACATTTTGAAAACACCAGAAGGATTATCGGCAATAGCCAAAGTCGCCCAAGGGATAGGTCCTTGGATCCCACAACTGGTTGATATTAAAACCATGCAGCCCACAGGTTATGTAAAACAGGCACATATTGCTGGCCTCCAAGTACATCCCTATACATTCCGCAAAGACGCCTTACCAGACAATCTAGATACACAACAAACACTTCAATTTTTATTTAATGACTTAAAAATAGATGGACTGTTCACTGATTTCACAGACACTGTGGTTAATTATTTACCTAATCAGTAACCCTATATTTTTTGACGACACGGATGTTGCAATTACGGATTATTTCTTAAGTTGAAATTCGCCAAGCTGGGTATTTTGACCGTTAATAACCACCTCAACCTTATGTGCTCCCAAATACAATGTACGTGTGGTCATAGGTTTTAATGACACTTTTTTAGAAAACATCAGGGATTGATTAGGCGCCAGTTCCACGGCTTTAAGCTTAAAGACTTTTGGATTAGCTTTGCCATTGGCCTTAACAAAGTGAATCGAAAAATCGACCATTAACGCAGTTGTTTTATGGCCTTGATTAAGCAGTTCAAAACTCACTTGAACACTACCTCCGATTTGGGCTTGTTCTGGTGTTATGCCAACATTTTCTATTTTAACATCAGCAAAACTACCATAACCTAAAGCTTCCAAAGCCCCCTTCTCACCACGTTTAATCGCACCACGTAGTGCATGTTTCACTAACCACACTCTATTCTTAGAAGCATTGTTGAGCCAGTTCTTAGCTATTTCAGCTAAAAGCACTGGGTGATCTTTGCCAATATCATTAAGATTGTTGGCCACTGAACGCCTAACATACATCTCGGTATCGTCTTTTAATAACTCTAATAATGAAATAACGGCTGATGGATCTTGAATAAACTCAGGTAATCGAGACGCCCATGGCAAACGAGTACGCGTGCCTTCAGAAACCAAGCGCCTAACATGTAAGTTGGCGTCTTTAGCCCATAATGCCAAAAGCGCTAGAGACTTTTCTGGGTAACGTTGAATAAAAGGCCGAATGGCAAATTCGGAAGTGAATTTTTGGGTGAGCAAGTAAAGTGCATGCATGGAAAGATCAAAATTATCTAAACCATTATCACTCACAAAAATGCAATGAGGCATAAAAATAAATGACGCTAAACTGTTGTTTTCATCTTGCTCAACAGCTACCTCTACAGACGCCAATAAAATTCCGACGGCTTGCTCAAAGTTATCTGGAAGAAACACCTTTAACGCTGCTGCAATTTTTCGACCTCTGTCCATCAACTCTAACTGGTCATAACCTAGCTGCACATGATTAACAAAACCTTCTACATCAAAACTTGGGTGTACTGCTAAAATCATATTACTGATTTTTTCGGCGACAGCTAATGGGTATTTATTTTTCAGCAATTCTGCCAATTTTATCACTCACTGTTATTTTACATTAGGGAATTTAGCTTCGCTAAATAGAGCTTTTCATCACTTGGTTTGAAAGCCAACTCTGCTGCCTTTTCCATGGAAATTTTAGCTTTACGTCGCATGCCTAAGTGAAAGTAGGTTTTTGCCTGTCCAAAAAAACTTTCATGTAAGTAAGGAGCTGTTTGAATAGACTTTTGATAATATATTAGAGCTTGTGAATAATTTTCTTGCACATAGGCTTGGTTTGCTAAATCGAACCATCTATAGGGATTATCATCTCGAATTTCACTATATTTAGCTTTCATTAAGGCTACTTCTTCGAGACGATTCTGTTCTTTTAATAACAAGATATAATTACTGAGCATACTGACAGAACTGTGAGAGCCTTGAATTCCACTTAGATAAATGACTTCTGCAAGGGACTTATTTCCTGTTATCTTATGTAACACCGCTAATGTATTCAGAGTCTCACTATTATTTGGCGATAACTCCATCGCTGCAGATAACAAAGAATAGGCCAAGTCAAACTCCCCCTCCACTATCGCTTCAGCGGCTAAATTCTGGTAATACATTGCGATAAAATCCACATCCTCGACTACTCCACCAATATATCTGTTTGACGAGGGAAAATAATCAATAATGATTTTTGAGCGAAGCACATTAATACTGTGTTTGTTTTCTTTGGCCTTTTGGGGAGCATAAAGATGTGATTGTATGTGCGATGATATGGTCATCACGCCTACATTTCGCTGGTATATGGGTGCAGAATTGACTTTTCTAAATTCAATATCGAGGTTGACGAGAGATGCATAGGCTTTAGTCAACACAGCTAAAGACAAGCAATTACCCGCTCGCTCTGTAGAAGCTAAATGGGCGTTATAGGTTTTACCTTTGTAATCAAACCCATCTAAAAAGTTATCGATGTAGTTATATAAGCGAATATGACCTTCAGTTGCTTGATTGGTTTGTGCATAGTAATAATCTAAGAAGTGGTGTTGACTTTCTTCACTTAATTTAAAGATATCATTAATGGATGGCACGTCAATTGACTCAAATAAGTCACTGCGCCATTGTAGACTCGCTTTAGGCTTTTCTAGGTCACTCATGACCGACAAAGTTGTTTTATTTGATGCAACACAACCCGAAAGTAATGAAAATAAAAACAACACACCTAACCATTTAACAGCCCACATCATTTGACACTTCTTTTGGCATTTGAATAAATCAAAAGATATCGAATTTAACGCAAACTTACTATGCCATTCAAAAGTTTTATGAATGTCACCTAAAGCCCAAAGCTGCGTTATTGATATTGTTGTTTAATTAAATCTGCACAACGTTCAGCAATCATTATGGTAGGCGCATTGGTATTTCCGCCAACTAGGGTTGGCATCACAGAAGCATCCACTACTCTTAGACCTTTTACCCCTTTTACTTTTAAATCAGGGGCTACCACTGTCATCACATCGTCAATATCTCCCATTTTACATGTGCCTATTGGGTGGTAAATAGTTTCGGCTTTTTTACGGATAAAGGCTAATATTTGCTCATCAGTTTGTGCTTCTGGACCCGGCCCAATTTCCCAGGATTGGTACTTATCAAAGGCAGCTGCCGCTAAAATGGTTCTAGCTCGTCGCACTCCATCAATCATCACTTTTTGATCATCAGGATGTTCAAGATAATGAGGATCAATCATGGCAAGATCCTGTGGATTATTCGAACGTAGTTTAATTTCTCCTCGGCTTTTGGGGTACAGGCCACATACATGCACTCCATACCCGTAACCAAACGCCGTAGAACGACCATGATTCAGCAATATTGCCGGTAAAAAATGATATTGAAGGTTAGGGATAGCACCTGCACTTTGTGTTCTGTCAAATCCCCCAGCCTCCGCTACATTGCTGGTCAGTAAACCTTTACGATTAAACAAATAATGAAAGGCCGCTTTGATATATCGGGGAATAAGTGCCAGTGAAATAGAGTAACTTTCGCGACTTTTACAGCGATGCTGGACAATGGCATCGAGGTGATCTTGAAGGTTTTGCCCTACTCCTGGTAAATCTATTAGGGTTTCAATACCTTTTTCAGCTAAATGTGCTTTTGGCCCGACACCAGACAACATCAATACCTGAGGTGAATTGATTGCGCCTGCTGATAACAATACTTCTTTGCTGGCAGTCAGTTCAATAGATTCACCATTAAGTTGCAGTTTGACCCCTGTTGCCACACCGTCTTTAATTTGAATTTTTTCAACCAATGCCTTGGTGAATACCGTTAAGTTAGGTCGTGTTAAGGCGGGGGTTAAATAACCTTTTGCGGTTGAACAGCGCTGCCCATTTTCCTGTGTTACCTGATAAAACCCCAACCCTTCTCGCTCGGCACTGTTAAAATCTGTGACAGTGGCCAGACCTATGTCTTGGGCCGCAGCAACGAAGGAGTTTGAAAGTGGATTGGTATGGCGTAAATCACTGACACTTAGGTAACCATCTGCACCATGTAATTCGCTTGCGCCATGTTGTTGTTTTTCGGATTTTTTAAAATAAGGTAAAACTGATTGCCAGTCCCATCCTTTGGCCCCCATCTCACTCCACAGATCATAATCTTCAGGAACTCCGCGGATGTAACACATTGCATTGAGTGAACTTGAGCCCCCCAATACCTTGCCTCTAGGCCAAAAAAGTTTGCGGTTATTTAAATGGGATTGTGGCTCGGTATCGTATTCCCAACCTAATTTAGTCATACGGGAAAGAAAGGCCAAACCAAAAGGAATATGAATAAAAGGACTTTTATCAACACCACCTGCTTCAATCAAACACACACTAAATTGACTATTTTCAGTCAGGCGTGCAGCTAAGGTGGCACCTGCCGAACCTGCTCCTATGATAATAAAATCGAATTGTGTTTGAGAATTTTTTTGCATGAATCGACTACTTACTTGAAACTTAGAATAATGTGAATCTTTGTTGTTAAGAATACCTTTGAAACAGCGTCACCACTTATTAGGGCGCTAACAACACTCATCTGATGTCCTACCAGTTAGTGTATCAAAAAAGCCATCTTAATGTTACTTTCCTATAATCTATCAGACCTGCAAACAAGATAACTTTATACAATAAAATTCAATTAGTTATAAAATGCATATAGGGCACAGTATTATCACAAATATTTATGGAGAAGCATTAGTTTGAGTTCGCAATCTATCAAATCATCATTTCGCTTGCTCCTAGCTAAGTGTCTTATCTACCTAAAACGACTTAAACACGTGGATTATTCAGTAGAGGATATAAGTCAGTTAATTGAACCTCACTTACCGACTTCGTTTCCTATTACTGTACCCAGAGGAGACGGGCGTTTTACCCTGTCACAAGCCAAAATTACTATGCCATTTAACTCTAACTATATTCAAGGCGAATTACTGGGTGGCATTGAAGTGACTTACCTTGGCAACCCCATTTATCGCGCACACGTTATTTTAGTGGTACAAGCCAAACCTTACTATGATATCAACACAAAGAATGTACTGTTAACTGACATAAGTATTACCGATATTCAGATGTTAAACGATGAATATGCGATTCTAAAAGATACCACCCATCTTATTAGCCTTTTTGTGCCTAGCCCAGTTTTATCTATGGTCGCAGGCACAATGAAAACCGCCTTCAATATTATGACTGGGACCACAGCCAAAGAAGCCCAGAGTTACTTACAAGTGTATTTAAGCGGCAGCAAACAAAAAGTGCTGGAATACCATAAACCCCAAATTGAAAGTATCATTGTTAAATTAGCCGCCAGTGAAGACATGCAATATAGTTTGGATAGTAACGACTTTGAAGAAGGGTTATTTATTCAATATGGTAAAAAAGTGGTTGTTGAAAAGGGGCACCTGAGATTCAAATTCTGAGCAAACTCAGCGACTGCGATTCCATAAATTTTGATTACCTTCTACACAAAAATAGTTGTAAGGCTCCCAGTAGTCAGGAACAAATGCCTTACTTTCCTCAGGCTTGAAGTCGTAGGTTAACTTTTCCATGATTTCAATTAAGCGTTTGGGATCAATTTTCATTAATTTTTTACGAGCAATCGGATAATGCAGATTGATAGTTTTATCCACAACCAACGTTTTACCAAAAGTTAAGAACATTAAATTTTTTGTCACTGGTCGACATATAGGTTCATCTAACACCTTAGGGTTTAACTCGGTCACTATGGCGTATTCGTATAAATCTAATTCATTTCCTCTCATGTCTTTAGGTATGTAAACAATGCCATAACCCAGCGGGAAATGACCTACAATATCCACAAATACCTTGGCGATTTGTTTGCTGACCACCTTTTTGATAGCCAGTTGTTCTATCAAAATAGAAGCGGTGGGATAACTTTTTCGTTGGAAGCCACGTTTGGTTGAAAAAATAATAGATGCATAAATTTGCGGAATTTTTATGATTTCACTGGTACCTTGTTTTGCGCAATTCGCATCTATCACTAAACCAAGCTGAAATTTTAGTCGTTGCTTTTCAGACTCATCAAAAGCAGCCTGTTCTTCCGCTGTATCCGCGCTGGCTTGCTGACAACCTAAACCATTTTGTAAATAATCAATGGTATAGTCATAATTCAAGCGCAACATTTTTTCACGCTCGTCTTTTTCTAATAGACGGAACCGGTCTTTTTCGCCGTTCTCACCTTCTAAAAGTTCGATTAAGTTAGGATGTTTAAGACCTACATCCTGAAAAATTGCCGCAAGCATAATCGGCAAAATGACCGACTGGGTATAACAAATATAATCACTTGCCTGAGGTTCATAACGTATTTTTGGGTCATAATTTCTCATCATATAGGCATTTTTTACCACGCCATCAAGCACCAGTTTGTCTAGTACTCGCAAACTTAAAACGGCTTTATAGGCTGGTTTTAATTTATGGTGAAGCTCAGCTAATTTTTTACCTGTACCAGGTGAAAAAAGTACTAATGTAGATAAAAACTTAGCGCTTTTTAATTGTGTGTCATCAAAGTCTTGGCCTTCACTCAAAGACAGCAGGTTAAGACACATATCTACCGCATCGTTTAGTCTGGCAATCCTAGCGTTCTTTTGTACATTAAGTTCGTGGTGATACTTTTTCTTAAGTAAAAACAAATGCTCATCGAGTTGTGTCGTTTTTGGGCCTGATTGCGCTTTTTTGGCCGCTACAACCTGTTGAATTTCGGTTTTTATTAGCTGTAACTTTTGTTTGTTTAAAGGCTGCTGCTTGAAGTAATCTTCAGCTTGTTGATAAAGAGAAGGCTTTCCGTCTTCGTTACCACTTATCCCATTAACAATTCTATCTACCGAAATGCTGTAGCTAGAGTGAGTATTTTTGTTTAACACTATAATTCAACCAAAAAATGACTTGGATTGTTAAAATGTAAGGGCTGTGGAAATTGCATATATCACCGAGGCTGTGGTCACTTAGTGCATGACTGAGGAGAATTTATTGAAGTGTTTCCATTGTAAACCAAAGATGAACAACGAATAAAGGTAAATAAACGCCCCTGATATGCGAGGTTTCTTATATATCTACACCATTAGTTTTTAAAACAGCGTTGTTGAGGGGGCTCACTGCGACTTCTGAAATATATGCCCCCCAATTTTATTTATTGTTGTTTTTGTCGATAAAAGGTTCATCGTCAACAATTGACACATCGTCTTGGTCAATCTCCTCACCAATATCTGCAATACTTAAACTTGGATCATCCACACACTTTTCTAACATTTCAAAGGCTTCTAGGCAGTAACGCCTTAAAGGTTCTAAACTATCAATCTTATTGTTGCAACACACCAGGCCAACGTTGGCCTGCCCATTGTAAGTGACCATAGTGATATTCACCCCACCACCTGGGGTAATAGTAGAAACAGGGTAGGCAGCAAGCAATTCACTATCTTTATAGTACATTCTTTTCTTGGGCCCAGGCATATTGGATACCAAAGTGTTGGCGATAGGTTTGACCCAATTCGATAAGCCCAACATTTCAAAGATGATGGCATAAGTTTGAATGAGTAAGGTGTAATAACTAAACGAAGCGGGATGAGAAACTTTTGCTGCCCGTTTAACTTTGCGATGATTCTCAATAATTTCTCTGAGTCTAAGATAGGGATCAGTATGCCCATGAGCGAGTTCAACTGGCACTATGGCAATTTTATTACCATAGGTGGTTTCTCCTGGCTTACGTAAATTGATTGGCATATTAGTATATAACGCTTTCTTAAATGTATGCCCATAGTCTCTAAGCTGACGGTGCACCGCAATGTCGAATACACATAACATCACTTCATTTGCCGACGCTCTTAAGCGTTTACTTAGGGCTTTAATACGTGCAAAGTCTATATCCAAGGTTGCCATTGCACGGCCTTTTTTTACTTGCCCTGTCAATACAGTTTTAGTACCTGAAAAGGGTAACGGCATGTAGTCTGTGTTCACTCTAAGCAACTTGAGCAATAACCTAAATATGATCCAAATAAGATCTTTAGTGGCAATAAAAAATCCCCACACGCCACCAAAGGCAGCTTTAAACCAGTGGACTTTATTACGTTTTCTTTGAGTTCTGTCCATTGACCAAACGGGCACAAAACCTGTGACAATCGGTTCTGGGCTATAGCCTGCCTGAAACCAACGAATAAGCGTACTGCCATCACCACACATATGATGAATTTTAATATACAGCGCAAATTGCTGAGTATTGTTGTCTTTAATTAAATGAAATTGCCAAAGTGGTTTGTCTCTGGCTAACCAGGGTTCATGTAAGCTGGCGATAAACTTATGTAAGCTAGGCTTATCGTTTAAATCTTCGATTGAATGCAGCTGAACATGATAATCCATGTCTAATTGTTTCACAGGGACAAACTTTAAAGGGTACCCCAAAAACGTTTTTACTCTGCAGTTGAAGGGTGCACGAGCTTGGTCGTTGGCTCGCATTTCTGCAGCGAGTTCATCTACATAGTCCTTTGTGGCCTCAGCAGGCATTTTCAAAAGTTGCAAACTGGCTACATGTTTTGGGTTATCTTCAGACTCGGTGAGCCAAAAAGTCTTATCAAGAAAGGTTAGCTTTTTACTCATAATGTCATCCTTTTAAACCCAAACTCAGGCAAATACCCATTAATCTTCATTAGAGAATTCTCGATTGACAATGGCCTCTTGTAAATGATGTAACTCACCCGGTTCAATATTAATATGAGGTAATAACGCAAACAAAATGGCTGACAAACTTTTGTATAAATACTCGTCACCATTAATATCATGGCCTTTCAAAGTATAATAATTGCCAGCCTGACTAAATACTAAGCCTATGATTTCAACCATTTGTTTACACTGGCCAGCAGACGCTGTAATAGATTTTTGCTCGACAAACTTCGCCAAAAGTTCGGTCACACAGCGTTCCTGGGCGACCATCAACTTAATAAAACCCTTGGCCACTTTAGGGTATTTGTCGGTTAAGTCACTGGGATTACGATATAAGAATCGAAACAAGTGATTTTTTTCGATAATGAGGTAAAGATAATAAAAAAAATCTTCAATACTAAGGAAAGTATCAGTTTGATTGCTAGGCGCATCTAAAATGGCGCGCATTTGTTGTTGATAAAGCTCAAACAGTGCTGCCACTATTACTTCTTTACCTTTAAAATGATAATACAAATTGCCTGGACTGATATCTAGTTCCATTGCAATCTCGACACTACTAACGTTGTTCTCGCCTTGCTGATTAAAAATATCCAAGGCAGTGACTAATATACGCTGAGCCGTTTTCATTTTATTATCACCAAAAAGTGATGGAGCATGTTGTATCATTCCACACTGCGAGCATGTAGTGCAAGTGTTTGAAAATAAAGCTTTTGTCTTTTAAGGCATAGAACCACTATTTAGGACAAACTATGATTAGAGTACTGTTCAACAAAAAAGGCGGTGTCGGCAAATCTAGCTTGGCCGTTAATCTAGCGGCCATCTCTGCTAGTCAGGGATACCGAACCTTACTCATTGACTTAGATACACAGTGTAATAGCACTGCCTATCTGAATATGACTGATATGCCCAAAGACTCTACTATTGCGGATTTATTTGAGCAAACCATTACCTTTCATTTACATAGACGTCCTGCCAGTGACTTCTGCCAAGCAACACAAGTTGAAAATCTCGATATTATTGCCGGCTCAGAACGATTAGCCGAGTTAGAGAGTGAGTTAGACAGTAGGCATAAAATTTATAAATTACGAGAAGCCTTGGATTCGCTTCAAGACACTTACCAGCATATATTTATAGATACAGCACCTGCTCTCAACTTTTACAGTATGTCGGCACTAATTGCAGCACAACGATGTTTAATACCTATTGATTGCGACGACTTCGCTAGACAAGGCTTATATAGCCTGCAACAAAAAATAGCAGAGATAAAAGAAGATCATAATGACAGCTTGGAAATTGAAGGGATCATTGCCAACCAATACATGACAAACGCCAACTTACCCAAACAAATCATCAATGAGTTAATCGCCGAAGGGTTTCCAGTGTTACCTGAATATATTGGCCAGTCGGTTAAAATGCGCGAATCACACCAAGCTAAAAAACCTCTTATCTTGCTGGCGCCTAAACATAAACTGACACAATCCTTGATAGGTATATTTGCACTCTTAGATAAAAATTGAACTAGGTGCGAAAGCACTATGTCCTATTGCCTTATGCTTCTTATGGCCAATTGAAAGTCTCCAGCTTGTTTGTCAGCAAGCATAAAGCCTAATTGTTTAACATCAGTAAATAATAATGACGGAGCTCGACTAACCAAACGTCCACGAAATTGAGCCACAAAGTCATCTTCAGTGAACGTCAATGTTTGCCATTCATCGACCTTACTCGTAAACTTTGCTACATAAGCGACACCATCAAGTGTCTTATTGGTTCTAAGACGCAATTGGTAAATTCGTCCATCACCATTAATTTCCAGCAAAATAGGCTTATTGCCACTTCCAAGGGAAAGAGGCCCCACCCGCCTAACTGACGCAAAACCACCATTATTTTCTAAAGAAAGGTTTCCTTCAAAATATGTTTGGTCGTCTTCTAATCGTAAATTCGACTGAGACACTCCGCCCATAACGCTATCGTTTACTCGATACCAATAGAGGAGTTCCTGAGGATCAGAAAAATCAATTTTCATCTGAGCTGATACATTTGCGCATTGCATGATAAAAAGAACAAGTAAAATGGTTTTCATACCGACGTCTACGCAAAGCGTATAAAAATAGATTAACTTTTTACTTTGAGTTGTGGCGATTTTTCTACATAAACACCAGATACAACTGCATAAACCCTGCGCCCATCCCTAACAAAGCCCCCGTTACTATCAGCTTCCACTCATCGGCTTCGTAGGCTGGGCGTAGCACACCTTCAAATTCTTCAGGGGTTAACGCTTGCATGCGCTCACATAGGTCATCACCAATTCTTAGGGCTTTATTGGTGTATTCATAGGCATAAGCTAAATACTTTTCTGAATCCTCAAAAATACGCTGAGTAGCCAGAGCTTTCATTTTATAATAAGAGTCAGAACCCACTCCTAAGGCAAAATAGGGCTGTGCGATAGCCACATAACGTTCGATTGCATCATTTACATGTAATTCAATCAACTCCAACAATTGCCCTGAGCCAGAACCGTGTACCGCAATTTCCATAATATTTTTTGAGGTCATTAATTTCGCCTCAATAATATCTGCATACACCCGAGAGACTTCTTTCTGGCGTTTTAAAAACATACCTTGAATAGTGAAACCCATAAATTTAACGGGGTGTTTAGGTTCAAAAATGATCTTTAAAGCGATCCAGTTTGTGGCATAACCTACAATCAAACCACCTACTGGTAATACCCACCAAGTAGGATAAAACAGCCAAACTGCCATGGTAGGTAAGCCAAATAGAAAACCAAAATAAAAGCCAGATTTTTCAATAAAGGGAAATTCTTTCTCACCAGACTTTAAGAAAATTTCGTTAATAAGTTCAGGAGCATTCACTAACTGCCCTACCACCAGCTCTTTAATATCGACTATTTCTTCAATGTTATATTTAAAATCATCCACCATTTTTGTCACAACATTGGGAATATCGGCTTCTACCCTCGCGTACACGAGATTTTTCCCATGCACTGGCAACGAGGCCCACAATTGGGGGGCTGACTCTTTCATTACATCATTGATAATGACGCGAATAGTTTGTTTAAGACGTCGTTGTATGGCTTTAGTAAGTTCTATAGGATCAATGCGATCGGCTAATTCTTGTACGCTGAGTAATTTACCCAGCACTAGTTCAACTTCAATTTCTGCCATTTCTCGGCGTTTAGCTGGGATTAAACCTTGCCAACCCCAAAATGGCTTAAAGCCAATAAATTCGATGGGATAAAACATCATTCTAACAGCTAAAAAATTAGTAGACCAACCCACTATCGCGCTAATAAAAGGGATAGATAACAAAGGGAGATGAGCAATGAGTTGATCAAATAATTCCATATAAAGCAGTTGCGCCTGTTCATTATTATTTTGTGGCTTACATCAGCCACCTACGAGGCTAACTATTGGAATTAGAATGGTCAATCTAAAAATACCCTAGCTTGAAAATTATCCAAATAAAACCCTTTTTAAATACAACCAGTTAGCACAGAAAACAATTTTGTTTATAACTGTCATAGCCAAACATCTTTAATTTTGGGTAGCAATTTCTAATTTTTTACGGTTATATCTGGTCAGACTAGTAAAATGAGAGACTTGCATGGCAAATCATACCCTTTCTGAATTACAAGATATCATGAAACACGCCCGCTCTTACGAAGAGTATTACGAGGCAGCATTAGCTCATGACGAATTGTCTGGCGCCCAAGAATGGAAAGCCAAAGATCCATGCAAGGACTATGATTACCGACTCATCCGTAAAAGAGTACAACGCATAAAACAAGCCCGAGTGAGCGGTGACGCATCCGGTTTGATGTATATTTTACACGAAGGTTTACACGGCAACTTAGGTAATATTGCCTCATCTGCACTGAATCAACACGCTAAGCTTGGCACCAAACAGCTAATTGAAGAATTTATCCAAGAAGTCTGCGGTGCCTTAGATTTTATCTACCAAGCCGATGAAAATGAAATCGACTTCTACGAAAAATTATCTTTCTTTGAGGAAACGGCACAAGCTTTTGGCCGCAGTTGCTTAATGTTAAGTGGCGGTGCAGGCCTTGGTTTTTTCCATTGTGGTGTGATTAAATCTTTAGTAGAGCATGATCTACTGCCCAAAGTGATATCGGGTGCCAGTGCGGGGTCTATTATTGCAGCGCTCGTTGGCACACGCACCAATGAAGAGTTATTAGAGGTGATTAAACCAGAGTTTATCCAGCAAAAGTTCAAACAATGGCGATTATGGCAAGGCTTTGGCAAAAACAGTTTGCTCGACAGTAGTAATCTCGAAAACGCCTTGATTGAATTGTTTGATCTCACTACTTTTGAAGAAGCCTTCAAAAAAACCGGCAGACATATGACCATCACGGTTTCTCCGGCCGACCTGCATCAACATTCACGTTTGTTAAATGCTAAAACTTCACCCAACGCCATTATTACTCAGGCGGTCAGAGCTTCAACTGCGATACCTCTATTGTTTACACCAGTACAATTAAAAGCCAAAAACAGAGCAGGTGAAATTGTGCCTTATATTCCCAACCGACGTTTTGCAGACGGCTCTATTATGGCCGACCTACCCTTTGACCGATTAGCCCGACTATACGGCGTCAACCACAGTATTGTCAGTCAAACCAACTTAATTGCAGTGCCCTTTTTGGCCAGGGACAAAAGAGACACCACTGGATTAGTTAGCTTAACCTGGCGCTACGCAGCCAAAATTGCCAAAGTGAACAGCATTTATGCCTTTGATATACTTGAAAATCTGATTAGCCACCGCGCCGCCAGATTAGGCATTCACAAAGTGCGTTCTATTGTTGATCAACAATACGTAGGTGATATCAATATTTTGCCTAGCGCCACTTTGGCTAATTTAAAACACATAGGTTCAAACCCCAGCTTAAAAAGCATCCAAGAACTCATCCAACATGGCGAACGCGCCACTTGGCCGCAGCTCGACTTAATTAAACGCAATACCATGATCAGCAAAACCATCAGAGACTACTTAACCAAGTTAAAACAAAGAGAAGCGAGGTTACTCAGTGAGCACAATGGATTGCGCGTGGTAAATGGTTAGCATGCTGAATAGCGTTAAGCATTAGATACATGCAAAAGATAAAACTAAAATCTAGACTGTACAGTTCTTAAACAAGTATCATTTTACCTAGAGAGAGGCCACTACTCTGCAATTATCGGAATCTACGAAAATACGCCTATTGCTGTTGTTACTATGTCTGAAACTTATGCACTCTATGCTGCTGGTAAAATCGGCGTCATCCAAGAGTTTTATGTTTCTCCTGAGTTCAGGGCTACCGGCGTGGGTTCAAAGTTAGTAAAACAAATTCAAAATTTCGGCAGTGAGCATGCTTGGTCATGCATTGAACTATGTACTCCTCCTTTGCCAGAGTTTGAGCGAACATTACATTTTTATCAAAGAAATGGCTTAAAGCCTGTTGGTGGTCGTAAAATGAGGCAGGTATTAGAGCGTTGAGCCAAAGACTAAACGAGTTACCAATAAAATACCCAGATTGATTAAACAAAAATATCAGGGCGTTGTAGAGCCTTCTCTCCCTATAGATATGTTATGTTTTCTAAAAGGATAATGAAAATGGAAAGTTTTAATTGAAAATTATACTGAGCGTTTTATGCTCTTTAGTGTCTATTTCAGGCTGTGTGGTGGTGCCAATAGTTGATTTTTCATCCGTAAACAAATGTGAAATTTCTAGTGATCGTAAAACATTGCGGATAATAAATGGTTTTAAAGCGACCAATACCTACTATTCAATCAGTGGATTATTATTGCTACCAATCACTGGCGTGGTATCTGGAGCATACGTGGCAATCAACAATATTTACCATATAGGTGAAGAGACCATTGTTTGTGGCAAGGGTAACTAAGATTTTTAGAAGGTGCACAAAATGAGATGGACTGAACAATCCCTTTCGTCATTAACCACAGAGAATGGATATAGGTTGCGTGGAGAAAACATGACTCGAATCGAGGTTTTTTCTGATGCCGCATTTGCATTTGCCGTTACCATGTTGGTTATTTCACTCAGTACAATTCCCCAGAACTATCAAGAGTTATTAACTGCATTACAAAGGATCCCATCTTTTGCCGCAAGTTTTGCTGTCATGATGTTAATCTGGATATCTCATCGACGCTGGAGCCAACGTTTTGGACTGGATGACGGTGTTTCGACTTTTTTAACTCTAGCCCTGATTTTTGTCGTTCTTGTTTATGTGTATCCGCTCAAGCTAATAATGGATTTGATGTTCTATGCGTTCTCTCAGCGCTGGTTTCCCGCCGATTTCCAAGTTTCCAGTACCGCCGAAGTCGCGGTGCTGCTAGCGATATTCAGCGCCGGTTTTTTCTTAATTGCTTTAATTCATTTTGGTTTATACCAAAGAGCAAAATCAAAAGCAGACGAGCTATGCTTAAGTGAGTTGGAGCAATTATTGATACAAAAAGAACTAATATTGTGGATGGCACAGGCAATATTGGGCTTTTTGGTTGCCCTGTTTGCTTTAATGTTTATGTCATCTTTGGGGTACCTAGCTGGCCTTGCTTACAGCCTCACGCCTATCGTTATTCCTCTGATCACACTGCGAACAAGAAGACAAATACAGGCAAACTTATCCAGCTCCAGTAACGAAAATGCTTGAGCATAAGCAAAACCTTATTATGTGCTCTAGCGTAGTTGGATGGTTTTGAGTCACTATGGCATTTTGAATGCCATTAAAAATTAACTCCCTACTCGCGGCAATGACTTCCACTACTTTGAACAAAAAACACCTCTAAAAAAAAGCCACTAAAGTAGCGGCTTCATTAACAACATTGAGATTGAAGGGGTTTAAAATCTCATTCGTTAATCTTTAGTGTCTGCTTGCACTTCGCTCGCAGGTTTCTCGGTTACAGCTTTGGTTGCTGTCGCTTCTTCTGCTGACTTAGCTGCCGTTTTAGCTGGCGCTTTAGTTGCGGTTGCCTTGGCTGCAGGTTTAGCCGCGGTTTTAGCTGGCGCTTTGGTTGCGGTTGTTTTAGCTGCTGGTTTAGTCGCCGTTTTAGCTGGCGCTTTAGTTGCAGTTGCCTTAGCAGCAGGTTTAGCCGCGGTTTTAGCTGGCGCTTTGGTTGCGGTTGCCTTGGCTGCAGGTTTAGCCGCCGATTTAGCTGGTGCTTTGGTTGCAGTTGCCTTGGCTGCAGGTTTAGTCGCTCTCTTGGCAGGTGCTTTTTTAGTGGCACTTGCTGTGGTTGCTTTTTGCTCAGCCGCTTTTTGTTGGGCGAGTTTAGCCACCACTTCAATTAAGCTATCTACACGTTGAGTCAACACATCGATTTGTTGGTCACGATTTTCGTTGCCGAAACCAAGTTTTGCTTTTAATGCTGAAATTTTGTCTTTTAACATACTTCTGGCCTCTAGTTTTGCTTGTATTTGAGATTCAATTGACTCGCCTTTTTCTAGCAAATCATTGAAAAATTGTGAGCCTTCAACAAATAGTTGGTCAATTTTATCGACGGTTTTTTCACGCCCGCTGTCGTAAGCTCCTACTGCAACTAGCCATGATTGGTGTGCCATTGCGAGAGTTTTTTTAGCTGAATTCAAATTGATTCTCCTAGTTATCTTAGCTCACACTAATACAGTGCGAATAAAAAGAGCCCAACACAGTCTTGCAGTGATTGCCCTGAACCTATGTTGGGTATGGTGAAAATTACTTAGCAGCGAGTTTTGCGACTGCGTCAGTAAGGGCATCAATTTTTGCTGATAATTCTTCCACTTTTTGATCGGCACTGACAGAATCTAAGCCTAATTTCTTACGCACTTCTGCTACACGGGTTTCTACTTTGTCTTTTACTTGAAATTTGTCTTTGGCTTCAGTCTCAATTTTAGAACCTTTCACCACTAGCTCATCGAACAATTTGCTCGCTTCAACACTGATTTTTTCGTAGCGACCTTGCGCTTCGTCAAAACTTTTACCGTATGCGCCCAAACCTGCAAGCCAAATTTTACGTGCAAATTCTTCAGCTTCGTTCACTTTACCTTTGATTGTATCTAATTTAGTCATGGGTGTTTCCTCGTTTAAATAAATGAGCCTGTCTGGATGACTAACAAGATTAAAGAAATGAATTAGAAACCGCATACTAATTGAACGAATAGTTTTAATTAAACTGGAAACCAATTACATGCTATTGATATATATCGATTTTATTTTTAGATGCTTTTTTGAATGCTGTGAAGGCTGACAGAGCTGCCAGCCGCATAAAACCTGAATTTATTGTTTAGTCTACTAACCCTTTGGGCATATCAGCACGTAACTCTTGCCAAATTTTACCACTTTCAATGCCATAATCTCTGATGACTAAGGGTACTTTCTCGTAATCGCCCTTCTCTGCAAGCTCTAATAATTGCTTATAATAACCGCGAGTTAAATCTCTAGAATCTTGGTTCGAGAAATAATAGCCCCCAATTCGTGAGTACAGTCCTCTAAAGCCGTTCATCATCAATACATAAACAGGATTTCCAGAGGCAAAAGCGAGATCATGATTAAGTTGATAATCTGACTGAGCAAAAATTTTACCATCATCAGGAATATCACTATGATTATTTAATATTTCAATGGTTTTCTCTTGCTGATTACGGATGGCTCCACGAATAAACACCGCGCTTAAATTCGTGCGAGCAGCCAACAAGTGATCTACAAGTTCGGGGATCCCATCTTCGTCAAGTCTAGCCAGAGTCTCTAGAATATTAAGTCCCGAAGTTTCCCAGAAATTATTTACCTTAGTAGGCTTACCGTGTTTGATAGTTAACCAACCGTCGCGAGCTAAACGTTGTAACACTTCCCGCAAAGTGGTGCGAGTAACACCAATAAGTTCAGATAATTCACGTTCTGCTGGTAGAATTGTGCCTGGAGGGAAGCGTCCACTCCAGATAGATTCAACTATGTATTCTTCAGCGAATCCTGCAGGGCTTTGTGCCTTGTATATCATCAACCACTCACTTCATTGTTATTGTTTTTATCAATATTATAAACTGATTGTACCAGATGATTTTTGTAGGTAACAACGAAACTTTGAAATGTTAACAAAGTATTACTGAAAACCAGAAAAATTTTACCTTATTGTGAGCTTAGTATGGGATTTTGCAATAATTTGTGGGTACAATCTGGTTAACGTTGACGCAATAATTATAATATTCAGCAAGGAACTTTGCTTATGCAAATGTCAGTACCTCAAGCAGTCGCCGCCAATTTTTTGGGAAAAGCCCCAAATTGGTACAAACAGGCTGTTATTGCCTTTCTTGTCATTAACCCAATTTTATTCATATTTAACCCTTACATTGCAGGTTGGGCCTTAGTTGTAGAATTTATTTTTACCTTAGCCATGGCATTAAAATGTTATCCACTGCAACCTGGCGGACTTTTGTTGATGGAGGCAATGTTTATTGGCATGACATCGCCTGAACATATGAAGCATGAAATGGTGGTCAATATTGAGGTCATTTTACTGTTAGTCTTTATGGTGGCCGGTATCTACTTTATGAAAGGGTTATTGCTTTACCTTTTCACTAAATTACTGATAAAGCTCCAAAACAAAATTGCCCTATCATTGGCGTTCGCTGCGGCATGTGCATTTTTGTCAGCATTCTTAGACGCATTAACTGTGGTAGCCGTAATCATTACCGTAGGCTTAGGCTTCTACTCCATTTACCATAAAGTAGCATCAGGTAAAGATTTTAATTCTGATCACGATCATTCCCATGACGATGAAGTGCCTACCCCAAAGCGCGATGATTTAGAAGATTTCAGAGCATTTTTACGTAATCTCATGATGCATGCTGGTGTAGGTACCGCTTTAGGTGGCGTAATGACTATGGTGGGAGAACCACAAAACCTTATTATTGCTGACAAAGCTGGCTGGGACTTTGTAGAGTTCTTTATTCGAATGTCTCCTATTACCATTCCAGTGTTTATTGCTGGATTGACCACCACTTTTGTCGTGGAAAAATTTAAACTCTTTAGTTATGGCGCACAATTACCAGCTGTCGTAAGACAAATATTGACTGATTATGATAAAGATATCGAAGCCAACCTAACCACCCAAGACAAAGTTCGCTTAGCCGTACAAGGCCTAATTGCTGTTTGGTTAGTGATAGGTTTAGCAGGCCATTTTGCTGCAGTAGGATTAATTGGATTGTCTATTATTGTCTTGGCGACCTCTATGAGTGGCGTAATTGATGAACACTCTATAGGCAAGGCCTTTGAAGAAGCATTGCCTTTTACTGCCTTGTTATGTGTCTTTTTTGGTGTAGTCGCAGTGATAATTGATCAAGGGTTGTTTAGTCCAGTGATCAGCTGGGTATTAACCTTTGAAGGAAAAACTCAGTTAGTGATGTTTTATTTAGCCAATGGGCTGTTATCTATGGTCAGTGACAATGTTTTTGTGGGTTCGGTATACATTACTGAGGTCACAGCTGCACTTAACCATGGCGCTATCACACGTGACCAATTTGATATGTTGGCCGTGGCTATTAATACCGGTACTAACTTACCAAGTGTAGCAACCCCTAACGGTCAAGCGGCCTTCTTATTCTTATTAACGTCAGCCATTGCTCCGTTACTGAGATTGTCATACGGCACTATGGTGTACATGGCATTACCTTACACAGTTGTGTTGACGCTAGTTGGCTTGGCGGCCACTTACTTCGGATTGTATGACTTAACACAATGGTTGTATGAGATGCACTTTGTAGAGCACCACTCTGGAATAATACCCGGCGCAGCCCCTCATTAATTAAGGACATAACATTGCTAAATAAACTATCTTTATTAGCTACTGACAAGCGTGCCTGGGGACTATTATTTGTTTCTGCATTGTGCTTGGAAATAGCTGCGTTGTGCTTCCAACATATTATGGATTTGCGCCCCTGCATTATGTGTATTTATCAGCGAACCGCTGTTTTTGGCATAATGTTCGCGGCAATACCAGCAATGTTAGTGAATAACCTTATCACCCGATTAATTGGCTATATTGGCTGGGGAATATCGGCAATCTGGGGGTTACTCATAGCCATTGAACATGTGGATATTCAAACTGCCGCCAACCCATTTTTTGCCACTTGCGAATTTGTACCCAACTTCCCTTCTTGGGCACCTTTACATGAATGGCTTCCGAATATATTCGCAGCAACAGGGGATTGCGGTGATATCGACTGGTCATTTTTTGATATGAGCATGCCCCAATGGATGATAGTCATTTTTGCTATTTACATTGCAATTTGGGTCGTAGTTTTACTCAGCAGAGTATTGCTCAAACGTAGTCTGTAACGGATTATAATTAGCGTTTATTCAGGTCAACATTTGGGGGCTTGAATAAACATTAAACTTGCTTTGCCCGTCAGTCGTTTTTACAAAACCCAGCAAACAAATATCACAATCTTTCGCTAAATCGATGGCTAAACTAGAGGGAGCCCCTAAAGCAACAATATAGCGAATATTCACCATTGCCGCCTTTTGAACCAGTTCAAAACTGGCTCTTGAGCTTAATACCACACCTAATATTGCCTCTCCCTGCTGATTTTCTGCCGTTAGTTTTGATAAATTGGCCCCTATTAATTTGTCGAACGCATTGTGTCTACCCACATCCTCTCGTACATCGACTATTTGAATATTTTGGTTAAACAACGCCACACCATGACTCCCCCCTGTTTGCTGAAACAACCGCTGCTTGCTTCTTAATTGCTGCGTTAGTGACTGAATCGCACTTATCGGCAATAAAGGTATGTGCCCATTGGTAATTGGGGTTTGAGGTAATTTGTCTAATATATTGTCGATACTCTGTTGGCCACACACACCACACGCCGAATTCATGACTTCCACTCGTTGATATGCTGCCAGATCAATCCTTGCCCCAGGGGCCAAATTTACCTGCACGCGGTTTGTCGATTGGGATTTTAAGCGCCCGGTGCCTGTATGAGTAATTGACCTTAGTTTGTTGAAGTCTGGCAAAGCGCCACTGGAATATAACCAGCCTCTCACCAAATTTAAATCGTCGCCAGGGGTACGCATAGTCGTAAACAGTAATTCTGGTGAGACTTTTGAATGGGAAGACGAATAACCTGACAACCATATTTCTAATGGCTCTTCGATTACGACTAGGTCGTCACACTCAATATGTTCTGGTATTGCACCTTGCTCGTTAGAGTAAGAAATATTAACAACTGGATAAGGTTTAATTGATTGCAAGAAAAAAAGGCTATAACAGTAAAGACTAACGCATAAGCTACCTCAGGCGAATACAAGGGTAAAGGTGTGATCCAAAAATAACTATTCGCCGTGTAAAAAACGTCTTTTCGGTTTTGGGAGGTGAAAGACAACAACCGATTGTTAATTCAATCTCCGCCTTCTCGCCCTAAAAAAAGAAAACACAGCCGAATTTCAAGGAAGAATTGTAACTAGGACTCATTCTAGTTGCGTTCTAAATCGTTAAGCCAATTATCAAGCGCAGCAGTACCAACCAATATTTCTGTCACTTTTTTCTGATTATTGACTACAAGGTAACTAGGAAACCCTAGCTGACCCACCGCTTTTAAAAGAGCAGATTCAGTATGCTCTCCTTCAAATGTGATGAAAGGGTAGTGAATATTATTTTTGTTAATGTGCTCACTAAACTCAACGTTATTTAGAGGTCCAGCTATACCAATAACACTCATGTTATCCTTCCGTTCCAAGGTATTAATAGCTGGGATAGCGTTTCTGCAAAAGCCACAATACGGGCTATAAAGTTGAAATATAGTCCAATCAGACCCAACTATGATGTCATCGATGTCTTTGCCATCTGTAGTATGCGCTTTGATGTCCCATATTTCGTTCCGCTTAGGTAATGGAATAGCCATAGCAGTTAAGGTTTTTACAATAGCACTTTTTCGTTCTGCGTTTTGATTTGCAAAATCCTCCAGCATTTTTCTGTTTTCTGGAGTATTTGCTTTGTATAGCTGAATAATCACCTCACCTTTTTTAAAAGATTCTGAATAAAGTGACGACAAACCAATACCATGCTCCTCCACAAAACCTACAGACTCTAATCTGGGTTTCAAAAAGTGAGAGCGCCCTGCACTGTCTATCACAATAATGAGGAATTCGGAGATGAGTAGATCATTCTCGCCAGCAAATTCATAAGGGGTAGCGATAAAGCCCCTTAATTTTCCGTTTTCAGCGTAAAGGTTTACGGGAGGATAAATAGTCAATGACGAAGCAAAGGGTAAATGTGTTTCGGATTGATGCCACAGTAACCAATTTTCTACATTGATTTCTGAGGCAGGTAATATGTTAGAAAACAATATAAAAATCAGCCCGATAAAACTTTTCATAACTGTCCTTGTTGCTCCAAATTACATTCAAAACCTATCACACCCAATTGATGCAATCAAACAAGCCTTTAACTGAGGCTACTATCCAAGCCATTTGTATGCTGAAAATCGAAATTGAATATTTGGGTTAGAGTCAGAATTTTATTATGGGTGGCTAGGTAAATAGTATTGTTTGGATTATTTCAGCATCTGTTCGATGCCTACAACTGTATTGAAGTGTTGTTTGATATTTTAACTTAATTGTCAACTCCAGATTCAAAGCATGCATTTCATCAGTTCTACCCACTTATTCAAAGAGTCGATTAAATTAAAATTAGGTACTAAAACGACCAAAAATAGGTGTTCTTACTCATGTATTTATTCAGTTCAATACTTACCTTAAGTTAACTGAAAATGAAAAAGGATTCCTCATGAAAAATCTAATATGCGCTGCTACCTTTATAAGTCTTGCATGGTGTAATTTTGCTACTGCAATTCCTGTCAGCGCATTCAGTGGTGCTGATGTGAGCAACACCTTTGTTGTAGCTGGCGGAGGGGCGTTACCAGCATTGTTAGACTCTCAATTCACAGGGGCTATTTTTAGTAACCAAGGACAGAGTGTATTAAACGCCCCCGACGCGATACCCTTTGAAGACTCTCTTACAACCGATGCAGGTTTTAATGCGGCCAACCCTTCTATTTTTTATCAAACAAGCAGTGCCACTCGAAACTTAGGCAGCGAAGGTGGGATAACAAGCAGCAACCACAGTATGTATAGGGAGCGGGAAGCCGGTGACACTAACGAACGCGTGGTAAACGGCGAAGCTTCAGCTCTTGCTTCTTTAACTTCTGACGTTTATCAGACTTCAGCTAGTAGCAATGTAGTAGACACCAGTTCTTTCAGGATCACCAATGATAATCAAAACGCTATAACGTTTGCCATACAAGGCATCTTTGAAATGAATATATTTTCAATCGCAAGTGGCGTAAATGCCTTTACTGAAAGTTATGCATTCTTAGACTTGTTCTTTGAGTCTTCACATATTTTAGACATTCAGTATGCTGATATCGAACCCTATATTTTAAATGAAGATAATACTGACGTAGGTTCAATGGTGTCGATTGAAAGAGAAACCAATGTTTCTAGTACAGGTCACTTAAACATGACAGGCTATTCTAGTACAAGCAATGGTAATGCCTTTGGAGCAAGCCGAATGGGATATATACTAGGGATCACGTTACAGGCAGGTGAAACCATTACTATGGATCAAAGAACACGCTATTCTACACTTGCCCAAATAAACTTACCTGTACAAGTTAGTGAGCCAAGAATATTCGCCTTGCTTATGCTAAGCATGCTTGGCCTTTTGCTAAAAGACTCAGTAAGAAACACACAAGCATAAAATATTGAAATCGGTCTGAGTGAGAAAATAATCAAGAATCAGCATTCCCGCTTCGTATGTGAACTTGCAAAACACCATAACCAATACAAATGAAGCTAAATAACTGATGGGCAACAGTCAAGATTGGTCGCACCTTGTTCTTGGACAATTTCAGGTTGTATACTGAAAAACTCCAATTATAATTATTTGTTGTCAGTTACCTTTTCAAACAACTCAATAAGCCAAGCATAGAATTGACACTTTTTAACTGTTTTATTCCGTTTCCTGCGCAATTTTATCGATTAAGAACTGGGTGTGGCCTTGAGAATAAAAAGCAGAGCCTTTGTCAGACATATAAAACTCATTGTCTTGCGTCACCACCAATCGGGCATCTTTTAGAAAGTCTATCAGTTGATCTTCAGGCATATCCTCAGATTGGTATACCGCAGCTTGCTCCTTTGCTAAGCCCCACTCCACAAACTGTGATAATTTTGCGGTTTGTTGCACTAGCGTGTTAAGCCGACTGTCTTTATCAAGATATTGCTGCAAGGCTTTGGTGTTATCAGACTCTCCTTCAACCAACAATTCGCCATTTTGTATGCTCACCATAACTTCAGATCCAAGTTCAAAACTCTCTGCCAATTGGGCAATTTCTCGGTTTAATTTTTGCTGGTTGAACTGCAGGTAGTTTTCGACAAGATTAAGATCAATGTCGATTTCACCTTTTTCCAATAACTGTAGGGTTTCTTCAAATTCGCCTCGGCTTAAGCCACTTTCAAGCACGTCTAGTCCACCTCCAACATCCGCACTCCTGCTGCCACCTTGAGCCAATTTTTCGAGCACAGCATCAGCCTGGCTGCTATTGTCGCCGATATAATTAAATAAGGATAAAGAACTGTTAGTAATTTCCATAATAATAACCGCCTAAAAAATTTAACACTCACGAAGCAACTAACACGCCAGTATTTATCAAATTAAAAAAACAAATCAACTCAAGTAACTAAGGGGCTTAGCGAAACGTGTACTTTATATAAAACCCACTAGATCAATTTTACTGGGGCAAGAACTTGCCAGTAATAGTGTGTAAGGCCGTAAATGTCACTTTTAACATAATCAGAATACGCTAACTGGCGCCATCCACTTTTGTAGCTTAAAGTGGTATGACTTTTATTATTCGTAAAACGCATCAAGGAGAAATAAATGAAACGCACTTTGGGTATTGTAATTGGCCTTATTTTTACATTAAGCATCAGCGCAAAAGTAGTCAGGTTATCAGAACCTGTCTCCCAGGATAGTGAAACCGAAACCTTTGGGGTTATGCTCGACACATCATTGCCCCAATTGAGTATGGCAGACCTAGCTACAGACTCTCCTGCCCACCTCACTAAAACATTTCAAGTAGAAGCCAGAATTGCCAAAGTATGCCAAAAGAAAGGCTGCTTTTTTATCGCGCAACAAGACGAACATGTATTACGAGTTTCATTCCGCGATTATGGTTTTTTTATCCCTACAGACAGCAGTGGCAAAACCGTTATCCTTGCAGGTGAGTTAATACAAAAAGATCTCAGCCCAGAACAAGCAGCCCATTTTAAAGCTGACCTAAAAAGTGATACAGAAATACTGAAACCAGGTGTGGTTTACGAAATTGTGGCTGACAGTGTCAGAATTCCACGAACTTAATAAAATGATTAACAGCGGACATTGCCGACTTTGGCATAGTCCGCTTATTCGACTTAAAACTTCAGTACATTAATTTCCAAGTTATTTAACTTATTCTCAAGGCCCGTATGATAAAGCGCCTCTATCGCTTTGACGCCAGAATATTCAGCCACAGACACCTTGTTATTCATGTGTACCGCAAAACTTTGCCAAGCTGTTGCATAACGCTCAGCAAAACCAGCATGCCCCCATTCAGCGGTACGTTTTTTCACTTGGCTAGGCGCGAAGAAAAACTCACTGTCTAAATGCCCATCAGGTTTATCTTGCTGAGCATCCACATCTGTTGATCCAATAAGAACTAACTTGTCGAGCTTGTCAGCAAACTGTTTTTGTAAATTCAGCAGTAAACTTTTGTTGCCTGCGAAATCCAACACCCAACTGCTAGTAGCGTTACCAAGTTGGGCTATCTCGTCATAACTGAGTACTTGGTCATAACAGTCTAAGTCTTGAGTAAAGGTTTTATTGCCTGCAGAAGTGAGGCCAACCACTTGGTAGTCTAAACCCCGTTCGGCTTTGTGTTTCTTTAACAGGTGCGCTGCACCATAAGCCGTTTTACTAGAGGCACTGGTTAATATAACTTGTTTTATGGGTTGTTCCGCAGCCACTAATCCTTCACCAACAAAATCATCTAATACAAAAGACGTCATAAATAATGGGCGGTAATTCAACTGCCATGCTTCGCGATCTGCTTGATAACCAGGGTCAGTGGCACAGCGCACATAGTTATCATACACAGGTGAGATACTTTTACGCTTTTCACTGACATCAAAAAAGTGAGTAGGTGATATTTTACCTGCAGTGATCACTAAATGACTTGCCATAGGTAAATACCCAAATACTTTTTCGCCTACTTTCACATCAGCATGGTTTGACACAAGAACAGTGGCAAACCCCCACATAGGGACTATGCCCCAAGTGTCATCCGCCGGGAAAAAACCCCAATAGCCCATTTTGTCGCCAAAAACCGAATAGGTCACATTATTCGCTGAAAACCCCAAAGTATCGATTTTAAGCAACACCTCATCGGCCGCTAATTGTGTGCTATCTATGTTTTTTTCAAAAATTTTGGTATTGGCCACATTGGATTTTTCAATCCAAATTTCGGTGACATTATGTACATCGCTCATTTTGTTTCGCCCTAAAGTGAATTTATTCTGTTAGATTAATACTTAAGCTCTTGATACGGCATCACGATTTTGAATGCTGTGAAATAAACCCAAATGATTAGTTCAGAGGTAAAGCCACTATGGAAAATACTCCCCCTAAGTTTGATATTGTGATTTTTGGCGCCACCAGTTTTGTTGGACAAATATTAACGCGCTATATGCTCAAGCAATTCGCTGTAGATGGCGAATTAAAATGGGCGATTGCAGGGCGTTCCCAAAACAAATTAACGGAACTAAAACACTCTTTAGGTATTGCAGGCGAACCCCTAGATATTTTGGTCGCCGATGCAGCCGATGAAGCTAGCTTGCGTTTGTTATGTGGTGCGACTCGTGTGGTTATTTCAACAGTGGGACCCTATGCACTTTATGGTGAGTCATTAGTGAAAACCTGTGTGGCGTTAGGCACTGATTATTGCGATTTAACCGGCGAAGTACAGTGGATAGCCAAAATGTTAGAAAAGTACGAACAGCAAGCTAAAGTCAGCGGTGCGCGTATTGTGAATAGTTGTGGTTTTGACTCTTTGCCTTCTGATTTAGGGGTATATTTTTTACAGCAACATGCCAAACAAAAATTTGGCGAAGCCTGTAGCAGTATCAAAATGCGCGTCAAAAAAATGAAAGGTGCAGCGTCTGGGGGCACAGTGGCTAGCATGACCAATATATTTAAAGAGGTAGCAATTAACCCTGCGCTGCGCAAACTGTTAGCTAACCCTTACGCGATTTGTCCGCCCAACCATGGCAATAAAGTGCGCCAAAACAACATGAACCGCCCTCAATATGACCACGACTTCAATAGCTGGGTCGCGCCTTTTGTAATGGCTGTCATCAACACTCGTATAGTACATAGAAGCAATGCCCTAATAGAAGGTGGTTATAGTCCTCATTTTGATTACAACGAAGCCATGCTAACCGGAAAAGGCTTAATTGGCGGCGGTATGGCAGCAAGTGTAGGTGCAGGATTAGGTGGCTTTGCCATGGCGGCAGTTCTACCCCCTACCCGCTGGGCAATGGAAAAGTTTCTATTACCTAAACCCGGTGAAGGACCAAGCCAAAATGCCCAAGAAAAAGGCTTTTACGATTTACGTTTTTACGGCAAAACCGATAGTGGTCAAGAAATTCGCGTTAAAGTCACAGGCGATCAAGACCCAGGTTATGGCTCTACCGCCAAAATGTTAGCACAAGCCGCTGCGTGTTTAGCTCAAGATATCAGTAAAGAAAACGTACCCGGCGGATTCTGGACACCCGCCAGTATCTTTGGTTCTAAACTCATCGCACGATTAGAAAGTCATGCTGGGTTAACCTTTGAACTTCTTGAATAATATTGCTGAGCCTTTGGTTTAAAACAGATTTAAACCAAAGGCTTTTTTCACCTGATATAAGACATCATTTGATTCATCTTGGGAACGCTCAGTTCCTTCTTTCAATATAGTAATTAACTGCGAAGGATCGGATATGAACTCATCCCTTCGTTGACGGATGGGTTTTAATAAATCCTGCAAACACTCTTCTAGGATTTTCTTAATGCTGCCGTCACCTAGCCCTCCCGCTGTATATTGCCCTTTTAGGTTAGCTACATATTCCTGATCTGGGTGGAACGCGTCTAAATAGGTAAATACAACGTTGCCTTCTATTTGCCCTTTATCGCTTACACGTAGATGATTCGGATCGGTATACATGGCTTTAGTGGCTTTGCTGATCTCTTTTTCAGTTGCACTTAACATAATAGTATTGCCCATAGATTTTGACATTTTGCTTTTACCATCAACGCTAGGTAAACGAGAAACCTTGCTTAATAATGGCTTACACTCAATTAAAATATCTTGCTGGGCGATGTGGTTTAACCTTCTGACAATTTCATTAGTCTGCTCCAACATAGGCAATTGATCCTCGCCTACAGGCACTAAGGTCGCTTTAAAAGCGGTAATGTCTGCAGCCTGACTAATGGGGTAAGTTAAAAAACCTGCAGGAATTGAACGTCCAAACGCTTTACTTTTAATCTCATTTTTAACCGTTGGGTTTCGCTCTAAACGGGCAATAGACACCAAATTGGCATAATACATAGTCAGCTCTGCCAGCGCAGGAATGGCAGACTGTAAACAGATAGTGGTTTTTAGCGGATCAATACCTACAGCTAGATAATCGGCCACAACATTGAGAATGTTTGCAGATACTTTTTGCGGATTATGACCGTTATCAGTCAAACCCTGCATATCCGCAACTAAGATAGTTTGCGCATATTGATGCTGTAGTTTCACACGTTGTTGTAGCGAACCAACAAAATGCCCTAGATGCAAGGAACCTGTAGCTCGATCACCAGTGAGGATCTTTTCCTTACTTTCAATCGTCTGATTTAAATTGGCTAAGGGCTCTAATTGAAGTGTGCTAACGTTTTCCATTGGGTATCTCCTAAAAATATTACCGGAGACATTCATACTTTATTCATAAGCTGCCATCCGGCGATCTATGAACAAAAGTATTCAACACCGCTCTTAAAAAAGAGAGTGCCACCAAGATTTTGTGATAAGTGTAAAAATAAGTACGAGTTTCATTGTGGTCAAAATATCAAGCCGCATTCATTCACGCAAGTAGAATTTTTATAATTAAAATAGAGTGGCACCTCTTTGTTATTTCATTCGCTGACGCACTTTATGTGAATGCCATACAGCAGGAATGATAACGAGTGCAGCGATAACGGCTAAAATCCATAGATAGTTTTGGTTCAACCCAGTCAAATTAGTGATTTGAGCAGCAGCTTCGTTGTTTACTTGCACACCTTGAGCAATGGCGCCTATTGCGGCCTCTTTTGCTGTGGCAAAACCGCCGCTTAAGGCACTTTCCCAACCTAGGGCTGACAGTGAAGCGTACGCTTTGTAGGCTATGGCTGACGCCCCAAAACCAATCACACCAATTGCAACGACACCTATGCCTACTAGCCCAAAACCTAAGCCACCAATGCTTATGACTCCAAAAGAAATAATCCCCACACTAACAGGTGCGACAGCCACTCCGCCCCACGCAAATATCAGTCCATAAGCAACGTTACCACCTGCAATCCACCCAAATGCGGGTTTATCGCCCATTTCAGGCTTACTAAATTGAAAGTGAAATAAAGGAATACCAAATAACATGAATTGACTTTTAAATTCCCGCTGTTTGGCATTTTTTTGATCAGCTTGCCCAAGAAAAGCTTCGGGATACAGCAAACGCTCTTGAAATCTAAGCTTACGCATCGCCTTAAACATATAATCGACTAAGGCTAAATAGCTGGCGACAAAGGTCAGTGCCAGCAGTTGTGCAGCAATTGTGAAAGCACTGGCATAGTCATAATAACTCAACGCCAAGGTTTTCAAAATCATCATGCCAATCACAAAAACCACAGCAAACAACATAAATAGCACCACTATTTTTATGGCTTGTTGCCGCTCTCGTTGAGTTCGCGATTGCACAAGTACCGCTTTGAGACCAAAAAATGAACTTATTACACCCGAAAACGCCACCAACAAAGTCAACACACTGGCCAAATTAAATAAAGAACCTGTTTTAACAGCTCCGGCCCCTAAGGCCGCCGCTTTGACTGGGGGAGCAATGCCACTAATCGCTAACAACACAGCAGCGGTAAACCCTGCGCCAGGTTTACTTTTCACCAATGCATCTTCCACATATTTGATCATCGACTTTTGCAGTAACTTACGACCTCTAGACAGCCGTTGTTTGATGGTATCTTCAGATAGGTCTAACTCTAGGGCGACATGTTCAACAGAATTCTGCTCTCGATAAAATAAAATAAGCGGCTCACGATAGATGTCATCCATCTTATCTAAGGCTTTCCAAAGGAGTGCTTGTTCTTGCTCACGGATAGCAGCATTGTCCATTTCGCTATCCTTCGCTTGGAAGTCGGCATTTTCTATTTCATCTGCGTCTTTTAAAGGTTGCTTTTCTTCTTTTCGACGATGATGACTTAACTTAAAGCGCAATATGCCGCATAACCAAGATTTTAATTTTTCTGGGGCGAGTAACGAATCGAGTTTCTTCCATGCTTCAACAAACACTTCCTGAGCGATGTCTTCACTGTGTTTGATGTCGCCCACTGACGAATAAGCCAATGAACACAGTAAATTCTGGTAGCGACTGACAATTTCGCAAAATGCATCGCGATCGCCTCCCAACGAGGCCATCACCAAAAACGTGTCGTCACAGTTAACCTTTTTTTTTCTCTTATTAAACATATCGATAGCTTTCAATTTTTAAGCGGCAAACTAATAAGTGCCCTGTTTTTACGTAAAGGTGACAACTTTTTTTAGAAAATTTAAATTTTTTGTTTTTTCTAAAATATCTGCAATTTTGCTGTCACCTATTCATCTCGGCTAGGCACTTAATGGTAGACACTGCATTAAGGTGTTCAATGTAAAACAACTCGTGGATTACCCACAACTATTTAATTAGGAAGAGACAAATGAATACTCAATTTAAAAAAATATCTAAGCTACCAAGCTATTTTGCCATAGCCTCACTTCTTGCCTTCTCTGGCTTAAGCATAGCGGCACCCGCTATGCCAGAAGCAAGCAGCACTAGTTCAAACGCTATGATTGACAATTTTGACGACCCAAGCAATAACACCTATGGCATCCCACGCCAGTTTTTTAATGACACAGTATCAGGCGGAAATACCACAACTGAACTGAATGTGGCTGACGGTGTAATGCACCTGAAAGGTAAAATTGCTCCCGCCCGTGGGCAGCCAGGTTGGGCGAGCTCTGTTCTACTTTTAGATCCACAAGGCCAACCTATGGATGCCAGCGAGTTTGCTGGTATTCGACTCTTGGTTAAGGTCAACGCCGGTAATATTTCAATTTCTGCCAATAGCATTGAAGTGACCAATTTTGATTACCACACAGCGCAAGTGCCAGTGGCAGCAGATGGTAAGTTTCATGAGGTAAAAATACCTTTTGATTCAATGAAGCGGGCTTGGTCTGAGCAAACGTCGCTTAACACTAAAACAATTAATGGTGTCAGCATCGTAGCCTTCGACCTACAAAAAGCCAACTTCGACTTTGCAGTAGACGAAGTCAGCTTTTATTGATCCACAACAACATAAAAAGTGGGCTTGTATAGGCAAGCCCTAGTTCACTCACTCCTTTAAAAGCTGGAGCGTAAATATGCAAACACACAATAATGTTAGGCTTGATTACCTTGATGCTGCTCGGGCGATTGCCTTGCTGCTGGGGATTGTCTTTCATGCCAGCATCTCATTTATGCCTATTTTCATAGGATGGGCAGTGATGGACATTTCCACCAATGAGGCCGTACCTATTTTTATGTTGGTTAGTCACTCTTTTAGAATGGCATTGTTTTTTCTCATTGCCGGATTTTTTAGCCACATGACCTTTCATCAACAAGGCGCCCATGGTTTTCTTAAATCACGCTTAGTTAGAATTGGCATTCCCTTGGTTATTGGCTGGTTTTTATTGCGTCCGCTTTTGGTATTATGTTGGACCATGGGTACCCAGAGTATGCGTGGTGAAGTCGAATTTAAGAGCGCATTTTCTGCCGCTATAACTAGTTTAAGCGACTTACCAAGTGGGTTGCTGATTGGTACACATCTATGGTTTTTATATTACCTATTGTTAATCTGCGCCGGCGTACTTTTGATTCGGCTTTTATTAGGATTACTTCCATCACTTAAAACCCGAATGACACAACTAGCTGATAAAGCGATAACTTGGTTCTGCCACTCGCAATTTTCGATTGTGGTGCTTTGTTTACCTACAGCAGCCTGTCTTTGGTTTATGCAACATTGGGGCATAGATACTCCTGATAAATCGCTAGTACCACTTATTCCTGTTGCATTATTGTATGCTGGTTTCTTCCTGTTTGGCTGGTTACTGCAGCGCCAATCATCCTTAATGGCAGGTTTTTCTGAGTTAACTTGGCTCAAGTTTATACTCTGCGTAATCTCAATACTGGTGACACTTAAACTGTCTGCGTTTGAAATGCAACTGAGCCATCCTAACTTTATGTTATTTAAAGCTGGCTATATGCTGAGCTACGCTTTGATGATGTGGTTGCTCGTGTCAATATCTATAGGGTTATGCAAGCGGGTATTCACCGCTCCTAATAAGTATATTCGTTACCTTGCCGACTCGTCTTACTGGCTTTACCTTATTCATTTACCTTTAGTAATAGGGTTGCAAATAGCCTTCGCAGAACTGGCTATGTATTGGTTAATTAAACTTGTGTGCATAGTTGCCATAACAATACTCATCTCAATTCTAGTTTATGACGGGTTTGTGCGCTCAACCTTTATAGGTGCAACCTTAAATGGAAAGCGCCAATCTCGATTAATATTTAACCTTGATAAACAGCATTAGAATGTTTGCTTTTTAGCATGTCACTGTTAAACAAGCCTATTAAAACAGGTTTAGCCCAAAGGCTTGTTTAACCTGACCTAATCCTGCTCAGTATGGATAAACAAAAATATTCAGTAGCGTTATTTAAAAAGAGAGTGCCTTCAAGATGTTGTGATGCATGTAAAAATAACTATGCTTTTTATTCTATGAAAAGTATCAAGTATTCCCCACCCTTGTAAGGGGAATGTTTTACTTAACTAACTAGACTCCTTTGGCTGTGTGTTAATGATGCTTGCTTTCTACATGCTGTTTAAAATGACTTAATATACCTAACCAACCTAACCGCTGTTGCTCGGCCGAAAATTCGTCTTCAGCCTCAAAGGTTTCAATAACCTTTGTTGTGCCTTCGGTTTCTATAAATGTTATTTTAACTTTGCGGTCATCTTGCAACTTGTAATGAATTAACTTGTGTCGCTCTATCGACGTAAATTCACCTTCAAAATCGAATCCTATTGAGCCGTCTTTGGCTTCCATTCGATAATTGAACTGACCGCTGGCTACTAGGTTAATTTTTGCCTCTGGGCAGCACCACTCATCAGTGGCAAAGTTCCAAGATGTAATATCGTCGGGTGTGACCCAAGCATTCCCCCCTCTTTCCCCCTCAATTGAAGTTGCTATTTCTGTTTCAATTGAGACTTCCATTTACGCTCCTATGTTTGATTCCGGAACAACTTACTAGGCGAAACCCTACTTTCAATCTATCCACTATTACGAGTTAAACTCTGAGTGAATGTGACTATTGATTTAAAAGTCAGGTTTGTTTATGCCTTCAGTAGCGATGATCTTTTAAATAACAAAGCTTAAAAAACAACCCATTTTTAAGTAACTAAAAATGGACTGTTTTACTACTGTGTTATTGATTGCATTTTGCGGGTAACGCTGTCGAGCTTGAATTAATTTTAATTGCAGTATCGCCGAAGCAACGTTCTGTATTACACATTCTGACGCCATAATCATTGCTACTCATATCCAAAGCACTCATTAACATACGACTTGAAGTGGATGTAGCCACCACTTGACCATTGGCATATTGCATAGTGTCGTCTTTAACAAAAACCATTACTTCAAAACGAATATCTGAGCGATTACTTTGATGTACTGGCATGACGAGTTCATATGTTTCACATAGCATGGCAAGTTCATTGTCATCGGTTGCATAGAGATCTTTATCGCAAAATTCAGTATTTGATAACGCTGGCTTCAAGGTTACTAGATCGCCATTTTTATATTCTCGCAGTGAACTATGGAAGGCGTTAGCATCCATAATACCGGGGCCACATCTATTACTGTCATCACATTGCCCTGCTGCAAAAGGTGTTGCAGTGACAGCGAGAAAGAATTTTATTTCTGCGTTACTTAATAAGCCAAATTCAGATACAGCGTTTGCAAGAACACCTGTCACTATGGGGGCTGAAAAACTCGACTCTTCCCACCAACCTACACCATCTGGATCTTCAGTAGCAGAGGCCACAAAGTCACCCAGTGCAGCAATGTCAATGAGGGTGCCAAAATTACTGGAGCTAAACAGCTCACCTTCTCGAGAAGCAGCTGCAACGTTTATCACTCCATTACAATTTGCAGGGGTAAACTCTGATGCATCCATCTCATTATTGCCTATTGCCGCAATGACAGGCACTCCTGAATTAACCGCTTCGGTGATAGCGTTTTGCATAAAATCAGGGCAATGGTCCACTGTGCCACCTAAACTCATATTCACTACATCAGCTGTAACAGTAGCGGGTCGAATATCCTCTACTGGTTTACCAATCTGCCACAGTAGTGCGTCAGAAGAATCACTTAGATAACCAAAACCACAATCCATTGAACGTGTTGCAAGAAAATCACCATCTGCAATCCCCGCAAAGCCCAGATTATTGTCACGGGTAGCAACAGCTACTGCTGCGACTCCCGTTCCATGTACATTGCAAAAATGTTCTTCATCGTCACTTTCACGCATAAGATAATTTTCACCGCGTTGGGCGTCTCCCAATGTCACCATGTCGTAACCATCTGCATAAATCAGGTCGGGGTGTGCATAAAATCCACTATCAATTATGCCAACAACAGGCCTGCGCATCGGCGACAACCTTTGCACGCTTGGCAGTATATTATTGTAGCTGAGGTATTGAGTGGTAGGTGCAAGCCAATGAACTTGCTCATTGTAGTAAGTGTCGTTTGGCACATAATCAGAGCGGCTACTTGGGTAGATACTATAGGGCTCTTTAACCTGTTGCTTAGGTAGCTGTTCTAGTGTTAGTGAGTGGTAATCATTATAGGTCTTAGGTTTTGACTTAGGCGTGCCTATAATAACATCGTTTTCAATGTGAGTATTTGAAGCAAGGTTGCTTGCGTAAGTAACGAAGGACAAAGAGAGCATTAACGCCAATAAAATAGTTTTCATCACAATTTCCTTATACATTATTTACGGGGCATGACTGAGGAGCGAAGGACAATAGTCTTTCTAATAACGCCCACTTTTCTGCAAAGGTCCATTCATTATTCGTTTCAACTCCGTATGCATCATTGCCATAAAACAAAGAATATTGACCTTGATATTGAGTGATTTTAAAGGACGCTAACGAAGTAAAGTTTGGAATAGAAAGAGAATCTATCGCAGTGGATAAGGAGTCAAATTTTGCGCCTGCTGCAGCTAAGCTATCCATTGCTTGATTACTTAGACTGATGGCGTCGGATTCGGATAGTTCGGTTTGCTGCTCAAGGATCCCTACTAATATTTCTTGTGCTTCAATGGTTGCCGTAGATTGAATATCTGCTAAAAGTAACCCCATATCTTCTAGCCAAGCGACTTTTTCATCATAAGTCATAAGGCCATAAAGGTAGGCTTTGTCAGCAGCATAGAGGGTGACTTTAGTGAACTCATCACTCACATCAAATGACTCAAGGGCTTCGATTTCTAGGCTGGTTTGTTCAACCAGCTGTAAATACGATGTGTTGCTCGATCTAATGGCTACTGTTGTAGTATCTGATACTGTTCCGTCGCTCACAGTGATAGTTAATTCACCTGTTTCCTCAAACGAACCAGTTAAATCACTTGCCAAAAGCGTAATCTCAAAATTATTTACTTCTTGCGATTGGCTGACGCTTAAGCCATCAATATTTACATCACTCAATGTGGCAACAAGGGTCTTGGAACCTGTGTAGTTAACATTAACCAGAATAATTGCAGGGGCATTTTCTTCGATACTGATATCTTGGTCATCTACAACTAAGGTCAGTGAAGCTGGAACGGCTGGCGTAATTGTCACACCACTGTCCTCCCCTCCACCGCCTCCACATGCTGCGATAAATACTGTTAACAACACATAAAATAGCAATTTAAGGCTAACATTGGATGGGACAACAGGTAAACGAAATGAGTATTTCTTGTAAATTTTATTCATATATATCAATATCTTGAGTGTGATTATCAAGCATATCTATAATTTATCGAGAAAATAAGGCGCTGCTTTATACTTTTGTATGGCGATACATACCTTAGGTAGAGATGTAAACTTTAAGCTTACAATTTGATAGTGAGTAGATGCGGCTCAACGATTTGTTTAGGTGGCGGTTACTCTGAATATAAAATAGAAAAGTGTTAGGTTAATGTTTAGGCAGTATTGTAAATTCCTCAAGGGATAATAAGCCTATGATCCTAGCTTTAGCCCGATAAAGTATCTACACCACTTAAAAATGAACAGCAAACACTGCAAGAAAAACACGATCGCTGTTTGTTTTACCGATAATTAAGGGTGTGCCCAAATTAATTTAGGCATCCCGAAATGAGTATGACTTTATTATCTAACCCAGTTCCACTAAATAATGATATTTGTCAGTACGGCAGCGACTCTGTCTAAACTCAATGGCTTTGTTATCTAAAGAGTGTGTAACTCTTGTGACTTCAAGTAAAGGTTCACCTTCCATAATCCCCAACATCTGTACATCTTGCTTTGTGGCAAGTACAGCTTTAATACTGTCACGGGTGTCTCGCACTGTGAGGTTAAATTGAGTTTGATAAAAATGGTATAGGGTATGGGGGACTTCAGGTTGTTTCTCTAATCTTGAGAAGTATTTGTGTGGTAAAAATATCGTTTCGGCAATACAAAACTCGTTATTCAAAATCCGCCTTCTAGTCAACACTATCACTTTAGCGTTGGCGGCTAATTCTAAGGCTTGAGCAACCTCCTTAGTTGCCACACGAGTCTCTACCGATAAAAGTTCAGCTTTAGGTAACTCTGGGGTTTTGCCATCGGCGATTAATGGAAAGAAGCGATATAAACTATGATGCCCAGTATGCTCGGAGACAAACGTGCCAATACCTTGCTTGCGATTTAGAATTTTAGCGTCGGTTAAACTGTTTAGGGCCTTACGCACTGTGCCTTGACTTACATTTAACTCGTTTGCCAATTGAAATTCATTTGGCAGCATTTCCCCAGGCTTCCAACGTTGTTCAACAATCAATTGCGTCACGTGTTCTTCAACTTGTTTATACAGGGGCTGAAACGCTAAACCTGGACGACTGAGTTTATTATCAAAACGATTTTTATTCATAGATGTGAACAGCAAGTTAATAGTACTTCTAGAGTATTATCAACCTATGCTCTGATACAAGATAATAAATAAAAATTATTCTAAAAAACATCAACCTAAGTGTTTAACAAAAATCAACCATGCCTTAGCTGATTAACTCTAGTTATGCCAAATACCTTATGGTTGCTATAGATGGGACATGCTAAAACAGTTAAAGCGATGGAATACTCTCATTGATTGACAAAAATTTAACATTGCTATAACTTATGTCTTATATAAGATTAACGACACGCACTTTATTCATTTATGCTTTGTTTTTAAGTAATGAGTTTAAGATGAATAAAATATAGTTTACTCAAATTGCTCGAGGTTACCTTTGTCTGTGCTCACTCCATCATTATCTCAAAAACTTAATCTCACTGCTCCCGATTGGAACTTGGTCACACAAGTAGAAGTAACAGGTGCCGCTTCTATAACCGAAAATGGCAGCGTTTTGTTGCCAACTTCAGCTGGCCAATTACAAGTGAGTTTCCATACATCTGGGTTACGCCTAAGAATTGCAGGTACCTCTAGTGCTAACTATGAAATGTTACAACAAGAGCCAGCAACACACTCTTGTCAAGTGACACACTCTGAACACAGCACTTCTGTTATATCAGATAACTACGAACTGATTATTCAGCATAATCCGTTTTCTTTTGCACTATTTCACGACGGTAAAAGTGTGCAACAAACCCCAAATGATGGACATTTTGTACGTCAGTTTCGTGTGCCACCTTTAGCCAAAACAGATCAAGGCTGGTTGTTTAGTCTAGATTTAGGCGCTGAAGAAGCGGTATATGGTTTAGGTGAAAAATGGTCAAGTTTGAATAAACGAGGTCAGTTTATTCGTTCCTATAATCATGATGCCCTAGGGGTCAATGCTGAAATATCTTACAAAAACACCCCTTTTGCTTGGAGCCCACAAGGTTGGGGGGTATTTGTACACACCCCGGCACCAGTGACCCACGCTGTAGGTTATGCGCCATGGTCTCAGCGAGCTTATGGTTTATTGATTGAAGACGATGCCTTAGATATTTTTATTCTAAAAGGTCAAAATGGTGGGGAAATTATCCATCATTATACCGAACTAACAGGTAAAGCACCGATTCCACCCGTTTGGAGTTTGGGGGTGATTTTATCTAAAGCCTATTACAAAGATGTACCCGAATTAATGGCAACGGCTAAAGCTGTGCGTGAACATAATATGCCTTGTGATGTGATCACCATAGATGGGCGCGCATGGCAAGATACCGATACCCGATTTGCCTTTGAGTGGGATCCCAAGCGATTTGCTGACTTTCCGCCAAATAAAGTCATTGCTGATTTAAAAGCCATGGACTTTAAAGTCTGTATCTGGGAATACCCTTTAGTCTCAGTACAAAACCCCTTGTTTGCAGAGATGGCAAAAAAAGGCTGGTTACTCACAGACAAACGTACTGGCGAAGCTTATCGTTACCAATGGGATATGAGTGCGTTTGCTGAAGTACTGACCCCCTTACCTGAGTCTGGAATAGTGGATTTCACCCACCCCGATGCGTTTGATTTTTGGCTTGAGTCACATAAACCTCTGTTCGACCTTGGCGTTGATATGATCAAAGCTGATTTTGGTGAGCAACTAGAAGATGACAATATGTTAGCCCACAACGGAGACTCTGGGCATCGATTACACAATGTCTACAGCCTATTGTATAACCGCTGCGTGTATCAAGCTGCAGAGAAATATTGCCAAACCGGACCGTTTTTATTTAGCCGCAGTGCCTGGACGGGTTCACAACGTTATCCAAGCCAATGGGGTGGCGATCCTCAAGCAGATTGGGGTGGATTGATTGGTAGCATCCGCGGGGCGTTGTCTTGGGGTATGTCTGGGGCACCTTATTTTGCGACTGACGTTGGCGGTTTTTACAAAGATACCCGCGACGCAGAGTTATTTGTTCGTTGGTCACAAACGGCGGTGTTTTCAGCGCATATGCGCTTACACGGCATAGGTCAACGTGAACCTTGGAGTTATGGGGCGGATGCTGAAAAAGCCGTAAATCAAGCATTAAAACTACGTTATCAGCTTATTCCTTATATTCAACACACTATGCAGCAAGCCAATCAAACCGGTATGCCAGTGATGCGCGCAATGGCGTTAGCCTTTCCCGATGACAGGATAGCCAGAGGGTTTGAAATACAATTTATGTTTGGTGAGAATTTATTAGTGGTACCTTGCACACAACCCGGTGGCGAAGTGGAGTTTTACTTACCTCAAGGCGAGTGGCTGGCATTCCCTAAACAACAAGTATTCAGTGGTGGCAGGGTCCACAAGTTGACATTAGATCTTGATGAAATGGCCGTGTTTGTTCCAAAGGGCCAACAAATTCCCATTGGCCCAGATATATTGCATACCGAACAATTAACGCAGCCCCAAATCGGCCAACAAATAAGTCATTACTGGCCCATCACAGATGCGAAGTCACAATGATTAAGCTGCAGCAAGCTTTATTCGCCGTCAATACTCCTTTGGGTAAACTCAATTATGTTGTGGCGAATGTAGCTAAGAATTTGGCCGGTGGATTACTTGCACTTATGTTAGCCATGATATTAGCGCAGGTGTTTTTTCGATATGTGTTGAACGATTCATTGGCATGGACCGAAGAACTGGCAAAATTTTCTATGGTCTGGGTAGCCTGCTTGGTGGCACCTTGGGCCTATCGGGCCTATCTAAATGTCTCTATCCAAATGTTTGCTGATGCACTACCCGATGTTTTACGCAGAATTACCGAAATACTGATCACCTTATTAGTGATAGTAATTTGCGGCATATTTTTTCTCCAAAGCTTAGAATTTTGGCAATCAGGACTGAGCATTAATGCTTCTTCTGTACCCATTAAATTGGCTTATTTTTATAGCTGCGCCCCATTTGCTTTTGGCTCAATTTGTTTGGTTGGCTTAGAAAAGCTTATCGAACAATTATGTTTGCCTTTAGATCATTGTTTCGCCACACAGCAGGACGTACTCTAAAATGTCATTAAGTTACTTCTGGGTCTTTATTTTATTGTTAACCGCCGGTGCTCCTGTCATTTTTGCACTGTTAATTGGCCCTGGTGTCAGTCTGATTTTAGATGGTAAAGAGGTGTTTTTCTCGGCCCTGTTAAACAGACTGTATTCAGGCATGAACTCTTTTCCGTTGATGGCGGTACCGTTTTTTATTTTAGCAGGGGAGTTGATGAACCAAGGTGGTATCACCCAATCAATTGTGCGCTTTAGCCAGACTTTAATTGGCCACTACAGGGGCGGTTTGGCCCAGGTGAATATTTTATCGTCTGTGTTATTCGCAGGTTTGTCTGGCTCTGCTGTCGCAGACACCTCAGCACTGGGGAAAATGCTTATTCCAGCTATGGAGCAAAATGGTTACAGCAGGCGTTTTGCTGCGGCAGTAACTGCTGCGTCGTCAGTGATTGGCCCCATTATTCCTCCTTCTGGCATTATGATATTGTACGCCTTTATTATGAACGTCTCTGTTGCAGGGATGTTTTTGGCCGGCATTGTGCCAGGCATATTAATATGTGTTGGCTTGATGTTAATGACCAGCCGTATTGCCAAAAAACGTAATTACCCTGTTGCTAATGCCAAAGCCACTTGGCACCAACGTGGTAGTGCCTTAAAAAGCTCCTTTTTACCTTTGTTAACGCCCGTTATTTTACTGGGTGGCATAGTGCTAGGAGTGTTTACTCCCACAGAGGCAGCAGCAGTCGCCGCTGGTTACGCGCTGATCATCACCTTGTTTGTGACCAACACGTTAAAGTTTAATAAATTGCCTACTATATTGGTCAATGCAGCAGTGCAATCTGGCACCATTTTATTATTAGTGGGCTCAGCGGTCACTTTTGCTTGGATCATTACTGTATCAGGCATGGCTGATACCCTCGCCTCAGAAATCATCGGTATAACCGACAATGTGTTGTTACTGCTATTGATCATCAATTTATTCTTATTTGCCATAGGCATGTTCTTAGATGCTGGGCCCGCCATTCTAATTTTAGGCCCAGTACTGGCACCTATATTTATTACTCTAGGCATAGACCCTTTGCATTTTGCGGTAATCATGTGCGTCAACCTTACCGTTGGACTCGCCACGCCACCTATGGGGCTAGTGTTGTTTGTTGCCGCATCGGTGTCAGGTGAAAAAACTGAAAATATCGCCTTAGAAATGTTGCCATTTTTAGCGGTAGAAGCGGCAGTCATATTTCTGATCACTTACTTCCCAGCTCTCACTATGACCTTACCTAAATTTTTTGGATTCGCATAACATGTCAACAAAACGGTTAATATTACTGGTTATTTATGGGCTGATTGCTCTAGCCTGCATAGTGGGGATTTTTCGCGCTAGCGTGACTCAAGCAGAGTTTACTATTAAAGCCTCGATTCAAGCTTCTACGCAAGATGAAGATTATATAGGGTTATTGGCGTTCAAAGAATATGTCGAAAAGACTAGCAACGGCCGAGTACAAGTACAGTTATATGCCTCAGGACAGTTTTGCGGCAGCGTACCTGAATGTATCGGAAGTTTACAATCTGGCGTGTTAGAAATGTTTCCTAGCACAGCAGGAGGAACAGGTAACTTTTTCGCTCCCGCTCAAGTATTGGATTTACCCTATGTGTTTACCAGTGATGCTCAAGCAGAATGTGTATTAGACGGCCCTATTATCCAGAAAATGCGGGAAACTGTACTCAACAAAGGCTTAGATATTCGATTAATTGGTGTATCTAATACTGGTGGCTGGCGTAACTTTGCCACAACCAAGAAACCCATTCACAGTCCCGCCGACTTAAAAGGTCAAAAAATTCGTACCACTCCAGCCGATATTCAGCAAGAGTTAGTTAGGCAGTTAGGAGCCAACCCCACCCCAATATCATGGGCAGAACTCTATACTGCACTCGCTACAGGTGTGGTTGAAGGCAGTAAAAATGGTATTCAGGATATTATAGGGGCTAAGCTGGAAGAACATTTAAAGTATATCATCCTTGATGGGCATTCCTACATGGCAACCCTTTGGTGGTTTTCTGAACCCGTGTGGAAAACACTGCCAGCAGATATTCAACAAATTGTACTCGACGGATTCGCCAAACAAAAAGCAGCAGCCAGTGAATTAGTTGCCACTCAAGAAAGCCATTCCTACAAAATTTTTGAACAAGCAGGTGGCACTATTTACCACCCTTCTGAAGCAGAAAAGCAAAGCTTTAAAGATGCCTCAGTCAATATGCGGCTTTGGTTTAGCACAAACTTTGGTAATGAGTGGCTAGACTTTTTGGAAACTTCTGTAAAAGAATGTGATGCCAGTATCAATTAAGATTCTTTTTCAAATAATACCCTTTTGTTACCTACAATTAACCTAATAGCAACAAAGTGTTTGCATATTTTTTACTTAGAGGTTAAATTCACCATATCTTCTGTCTTATATAAGACAGAAGATATGGAAAAGTAAAATAACAATAATAGTTGGTATAACAATCCAATGACACATAAGCCATCACCTCAGACAGATGAAATACTTTTCACTGGGGTGTCGTTACACAATTAGAACTAAAACGAAGCTTGAGAGAACACCATGCAACTTAAACCCAGTAACTTACACACCAGCATAACCAAAGCCCTTGCATTATCTGCTTGTATGACTATTGGTTTAACAGCCAATGCACAAGAAGTAGAAGACATAGACGATAAAGGTTTTGAAAAAATCACAGTGACCGCACAAAAACGTGTCGAGAGTTTAAATGAAGTGCCCGTTGCGGTTTCCGTCCTGAGAGAAGAACAAATTAACTCAGCGTTTTCGGCCAATATAGAAGGTTTACAAGCCTTAGTGCCTTCCGTTAGTTTTAGAAAAGGTAACACTACCCGTAATTCCGCGATTACAATTCGTGGTGTTGGCACCATTTCCTTTAGTGTGGCTGCAGAACCTAGCGTATCCACAGTTGTTGACGGTGTGGTACTGGGGCGTTCTGGTCAGGCTTTCGTAGACTTATACGATCTTGACCGTATTGAAGTATTGCGTGGCCCTCAAGGCACTCTTTTTGGTAAAAATGCCTCGGCAGGTGTTGTTAACATCACCACTAAACGCCCATCAGATGAATTTGAAGGCAGCTTCGAAGCAACATTATTCCAAGATAACGAATATCGTTTAAAAACTAGCGTGTCAGGCCCGCTAAACGATAACGTCAGTGGTAGTTTAACGGTTTTAAAATCGCAGTTTGATGGGTATATTCATAACGTTTATAACAATCAAACCGTGAGTGGCTACGACAAAGAAGGTGTACGTGCCATGCTTGATATCGAAGCGGCTGACGACACAGATATCTTATTTATCTTTGAAAATGTCAATTCTAACGACAGCTGCTGTGCAGACTTAGAACTGACGCCAAGTGGTCGTCATGATTCAGAAGCTTCACCTAATAGTACTGGCTCTGGGGATTTTGATCTTGATCAAAGGCAAATTGACCATGACTTCGAAACCCGTACCATTGACGAAACTACCGCGTTTTCAATACAAGTAGATAAAGAACTGGGCGATCATCAACTCACATCTATCACCGCTTACCGTAGTTGGAATAATACCGAATACAGAGAAGGTGATTTCACATCAACAACAGGCTCTATCCCTTTCCCAGTTAACTTTGGAAATGTGAATGACGGTGGCGTTGGATTTCAACTTCACGATATTGGTCCCCAAGAGTGGGATCAGGTATCACAGGAATTACGTATCGCATCACCTACCGGCGAAGCATTGGACTATCAAGCAGGTTTCTTCTGGTGGAATCAAAAATCGGAACGTAACTTTACTCGAGATGCAAGTTGTCAGAATAACGGTGGGCAGTTTCCTGCAGCAATTGGCACATACTTAACAGATGTACTTGGTGCGGTTGATCCGACAGACGCAGACATAGAACAGTTTATCAGCGACCAAGGTTTAAGTTGTAACGCTAACGATATTGTAGGTGCGACCGCTTATATGCAAACCGAGTTCGATAACTGGGCATTGTTTGCAGACGGTAAATACCACATCAACGATGATTTTAGATTATTGTTTGGTTTACGTTACACCGATGATGAAGTGAGTTTTTCTCACAATCGTAGTAGTAGCGATCAATACAGACGCACAGGTGTAGGTGTACGTGGATTCGACACGGATTACCAAGGCACAACAGATGAGTCAAATGTATCAGGTAAATTGGGTGCACAATTTGACATCAACGACGATAGCATGGTCTACGCCACTTACTCTCAAGGTTATAAAGGCCCAGCCTTTAACGTGTTCTACAACATGTCTGATAATGATACCTTGCCAATTGATTCAGAAACATCAGATGCTTATGAGCTTGGTTATAAATATGCGAGTCGCAACTTAATTTTTAATGCCGCGATATTCCGTACCGAAATAGACGGCTTCCAAGCCAACAACTCTGAATTATTAGACGGTGTCACCATTACTCGTCTAACTAATGCGGGCTCGGTAATTACTCAAGGTATTGAGTTCGATTTTATGTGGCAAGCCACAGATCAATTAACAGTGACAGGTGGACTTTCCAGCGTAAAAGCAGAAGTTGATCAATTTTTGTGTCCAGACGGCACAACCACCAGTTGCGATGCAATATCAGGCACAGACCTCCCCTTTTCACCTGATCTAAAGTACTCGGTAACAGGCGAATACGTTTGGGAATTAGATGATATGGATATTTATTTAAATGGTTCATACGTATACACAGACGAAATTTTTGCCGGAGCTCCAGGAGCGACAGCCTCTGCAGTCGACCTGCTTCCTGATTACGCCATACTGAACGCTAGCTTAGCATTCTCCTTTAGTGATGATGATTATCGTATCTCTATCATAGGTAAAAACCTAACCGATGAAAGTTACATCACGACTTACAGTGGCGATGGTTTCCGTTACCAAATTCCTCGCGATGCAGCACGCTATTTCGGTGTGCAGTTACGAGCTAAGTTCTAACTTAACTTAAGTGTGTATTGGCGCTCTTCTTTTTTAAAGGTTGAGCGCCTTTTTTATGCCTACCTAAAAAGTTTATCCATTTGTCATTCAGGTATATTCCGTTAATATATAAAAATGTAAGCTGTATCAGTGGTGAAAATTCTGAAGTATTGGGTAATAGTGTGGTTATTGCTAACAAGCTTTATTGGCAATGCTGCTGAAGTTGCTTGGATTGGAGATTCACAACTTAATCTCGATGAACATATGGAATTCACTGTAACCGACAGTGACACCCTTGTGGGTGATGAAAAATGGCTTTCCCACGATAAAAAATTATCCCGCAGCAAAGAGCAATATTTACATTTTCGAGTGTCGATACAGAACCGTCAATCTATTGAACATTCGTTGTGGTTGGTACTCCCTTTCCCAGCAATAAAACATATAACTGTTACTGATGGACTCAATACTTGGGTAACAGGTGATGCATTAAACTTTTCAACACGTCCGGTAGAATCACCTGATTATATTTTTCCAGTACACCTAAAAGCAAACCAATCAACACAACTTTCGGGCTTTATGCAAGGGGAAATTTTGCGTTATTCGTTTACCCTAAATACGCCAGAACAAGTCACCGCTTTGTACCGACACAATGTTATGAGAGACATGGCATTCTTCGGCGCTATGAGTACCTTAGTAATTGTTAGTTTAATTATTTTTTTAGCCACAAAATACTATTCCTATTTAAGTTTTGCGGTGTTTACTTTTGCCTTTGGTGCTTGGTTTTTTCGTGTATTTGGTTATGGCTTTGAACTCATTTGGCCAAACTACCCTCAAATCAATGATATTTCCTACGGACTTTTACTTTACAGCGTCATGGTGTCGTCATCTTGGTTAACAATTTCACTTTTAAAACGCCAAGACAAGAAAGTAGCCTTTCAAAATATCGTAATGGCTTACACCGCTTTGCTAATGATAAGTGGGCTGTTTTCTGCGTTATTCTTAGATTTAAATACCACTTTGGTCATTCCTTTATATTGGTTTTTCCCGTCAGTTTTATTAGCATTCTTCATCACCTACAAAGAGTTCTCTGCTGGCTCTGTCAAAGCCTTATGGTTTATTTTTGCCATGTTACCCTTCTCAATAAGTAGCGCTATTGTTGTAGCCATTGCACTTGGTCTGAATATTCCCGTTGATCCGATTGGGTCTTTAATGTTGGGCTTAGTCTCAACTTGTTTATTACTAACGGTAATGATCTCAACTTATCTCATTAAACTTTTACAAAGCCAAAGAGACCTTGAACAACAACAGGCTTACGCCTTAGAAAAGTTAGTGAACGAGCGCACCCAAGCACTAGAAGCCTCTAATCAATTGCTTCAGGAGCTCGCATCGAAAGATCCTTTGACTAAATTACCTAACCGGCGCAGTTTGGATTTATTTGTTGATGATTGTATCGAACACAACGCTAAGACCATTGGAATAGCGTTATTGGATCTGGATCATTTTAAGCGTGTTAATGATACCTATGGACATGATGTGGGTGACATAGTGCTATGCCAGATAGCAGCACTACTGCAACCATTGAATACTGCTGATTGTATTGCAGGGCGCTTCGGAGGTGAGGAATTCGCCATAATTCAACGTCTTCCAGAAAAATCTGTATTTGCTGCCACACTCAAAGCATTACATTTAAGAGTGAATCAAATAGTCATCCCAAATTATGAATCAATTGAGGTAAGAGCCTGTATTGGCTGGGTGATAAGTGAAGAAGATGAAACCATAAGTGACTGTTTTAGACGTGCAGACAAAAGGCTTTATCAAGCTAAAGATCAAGGCCGCAATCAATTAGTCCCTTAGGGAGGATGTTTGCATTCAAACAAACCGCCACCTAGATGAGCCTTTGAGCGCAAAGGCAACAGAGATATAGCTATGTTAATGTCTCTTGGGTATTCCCTCATACAATTTGCTACCTATTAATTCACACTTTATACGTTAAGGCGCCATCCACTCCTCTGGGAAGTTATCTTTCACTAACTGATTTATACTCACATTCAAAATATTGTATTGTTCGCTAACATTTTCGGCGAATTTTGATGGTAAATAACTGCGCGCAATTATCATTGAGTCGGGGTATTTATTTTTGAGCCACAAAGAGGTTCTAAAATTATCTTCTACTGAGTTTGTGCATAAAATAATAATAGGCTGAGTGTTAGACAAATCCACTTTGGCACGTAATTGTTGCCACACTTCTGGATGGGAAATATTTCCTTCAAATATTTCCCTTTTACAAAAATTAGTTAACTTTAGTTGTTCATCCACGACTTGAATTCGGCGTTTGGCATCGATACCAATAATGGCAATAGTATCTATTTCTTGTTGTGCATATTGCTGCAATTCTTCAAGAATTGTTTGACCAAATAAACCGAAACCCGCTATTACCACTACATCTTTGGGCACAGTTTCTACAAAATGCGAAATCAAATGTTGTTTAACTAAAGCCGAAGCGGCTAATTGGTATGCGTTAAAATTAATACATTGTTTAGCTACGCTAGAATCAGCCATAGAACGCATAAAGCGAATGCTATTGCAGTGAATAATAATGTTGCCTTTTAATGATGGCTGCATCTGCAAAATTTTGTGTGCAGCCTCATAATTTTGAAAATTATCTTGGCCAAGTAATAATACTTTTTTGGCTTTATGTAGAAATAATTTCGACAAATAATAACTACGAGTCACATCACCCGTAATCACTTTGGCATGATAACGACGCTTAAGTTCTTCTTCGCGAACAGGTGAAATTTCATCACATATAATTAATAAGGGTATTTTAGGTTGCACCAACCTAAGTTGCTTTAAGTAGGTAATAGTCAACTCATCAGCGCCAGATACCACTATATGATTACTAATGCGCCGAAAATGCCATTTATAAGGGGAAATGGTTTTGATGACCGCTTCAATAATGGTTGAAGCCGCTAAGATGGGTGATCCAAAATAACTTAACCACAACATCAATTTAGCCACCACAGGACCATCAACAGGGGTGCCCAAATCCAAGCCCCCCATGACAAACAACCCTAAGCTATAATAAGCTTTAGTTAGCATATCAGCGGTTTGAATATCTGGTCGCTCTGATAATGTCACCCCCATCATCAAAGCGAAAAAAGCACACAAAAAAAGTACAACAGCGGCGGTCCAACGCCAACTAATTTTTATTGTAAGAAAAGACATACCCTGCACCTTTGAGCTCAAATCGAAAAATCTAAATGACAATTTTTTATCAATATGCGTCTACTTCCATATTGATTTTAAAAGTGCACCACTTTAGCAGTGCCTGACATCATAAGGTAGTGAATTGTAACGAATTTATAACATTAGAACTGAGTTCTACTAGGAATGGATTTTTTTAAGGCCGAGACTATCAGTCCCTTACTCGAATTACCTGTATGGGGAGAATGTCAATTAATGCAGCATCCATGGATTTTGAATACGAGCTAAGCTTGACGCATCATGATAAGCAGTAATGCTTTGACGACTATGCTTAAATATAGGGCAAACAGACTAGTATCAAGCCCGCGATCCATAGGGTTTCTAACACTAACAGTAAAATAGGTTTTAAACCCACTTCAAGCAATTGTCCCAGATTTGATTTCATGCCAATAGCGGCAATGGAAATCACTAAGGCAAAACGAGAAATGTCTGTGGCGCCTTGGGTCACTAGCTCAGGCAAATCCACTAAACTGTTAATTGTCATTAACACGATAAAGGCGATTAAAAATGCTGGAATACCAGGTGCTTTAGCATCTGAAGTTTTATCTAAGTTCATTCTCAGCACTAACAAAATACACACCACTACAGGCATTAAGAAAGCCACACGGACTAGCTTAGTCAAAGTGGCTAAGTCGCCTGTTTGTTCCGATACTGAATACCCTGCGCCTACTACTTGTGCCACATCATGGATGGTGCCGCCTAGAAAAATACTAGTATGAGTGGGATCTAGATTGAGTACCCCTGCCACTATTGGGTACATCACCATAGCCACTGTTGACAATGCAGTCACACCTACAATTGTCAGCAAAGTATCGCGATCTTTATCTTTACTCTCAGGTAACACAGCCGCAATTGCCATGGCCGCCGACGCTCCACATATACCTACTGCGCCCCCTGTTAATACCCCAAAACGTTTCTTTAACCCAAGCGCTCTGGCTAATACCATTCCTAGGCCAATAGTGCTGACAATAGCCACTACCAATAACAATGCAGTTTTCCAACCTAAGGCTGCCAAATCACCAAAGGCGATACGTAATCCTAATAATCCAACACCTACACGTAGAATATGACAAGCAGTAAACTCAATGCCCTCTTTACATTTTGTGCCTTCATATAAAAAGGACATGGCAATGCCTAACAACAAGGCAAATAACATCGCAGGTGCGCCATAATGTTCACTTAAGAACAAGGCAGCTAGGCCAACAATGACAGAAATTAAAACACCCGGCAGCTTAGTTTTGATATGCAATGTATTCGCTCACTTGGTCTGTAAAAATTGTCATAAAAATTGATGTATTATTAGTCTATTGCCAAAGCAACCAACACTTGCCGCTTGCGTTCGCCTGAAAAAGGGCGTCTACCATGCATAGTCATATAATTGTCCACTAGCGCCACATCGCCATCCTGCCAAGGTAAGTCAAAAGTGAACTTTTTAGACAATTTGACGGCCAACTCTAACCCTTCAATTGGGATAGCAGAACCATCTCCAAAGGTGATAGCACTAGAAGGGTTTTCTCGCACACCTTTCCACCCCATAAATGCAGCAATCAATTGATTATAAAATACTTTTTTCTGATTACCCATATCAATTACAGCGGGTAAAACAGGCGTAGTAGCCCGTAAACTGCCGTCATCAAGCCATTTCCAACTATAGCCTAAGTCAGCCAATTTTTGTTCTGCTTCGGCCGCACTTTGTACGCTTAATGTGCTTTTCCAACTGCGACCTTGTCCTGAATTAGGATCATCCTCCGCAGGCATATGAGTAGTGTATTTAAGGCCCTTATTTGCAAAATCTGCTGCAAGAGCTGGCATCTGTTTTTGCAACTCTGCAAATAACATGTCAGAACGACATAAAGGTGTTTCACCACCTTGTTCGGCTGCACTTTTGCAAAAGAAAAACAATTTACTTGGCGAAATAGGTGTTTGAGCCATTTCATGATGTAGGAATATTTCCACATCTTTAGGCGCTTCATTGGCGGTGAACACCCTTTCAGTAAAGTTGATGCGTACCGCATTCGACAATGATTCTTTATAAGTAAAATTCGGGTAATCAAAAGAGTTTGAAAATTCATCGAAGGTCTCAGCCGAATCTAATGGAAATCCTCTAAATAAAATAGCCCCCGATTCCCGTAACTTAGCCTCAAGTTCACTCAAGTTCGCTTTGATCCAATCGCTACATTGTTGCAGCGAAGTTAGGGAACCATCGTTGACAACTACACTAGGAAAAACTGAATCCGAGCAGTTCAATTGATGTGGCACTTCTACATAATTAATGGGTTGCATTGTCTGGCGCCTCTGTTAATCGTAAATGGGGTGAAAAGTATTAAAGGCAGCTTCACAAAAGTTACCCGGATCATTAAATCGTCTATTACTGTTTAGCGCTGAAATACCCTGCATTTCATCTGAGGTTAATTCAAAATCAAAAATGTCTAAATTTTCAATTAGACGTTCAGGGCGAGAGGTTTTTGGAATAATCGCATTGCCCCTTTGTACTCCCCAACGCAGCACAACCTGAGCGGCTGTTTTGCCTACTCTTTGAGCCGCTTGTTTAACGACAGCCTGTTCTAAAACAGATTCTGCAGCGCCGGCCATGTCGAGTTCTAAGTAGGATAAAGCGCCAAGGGGAGAAAAGGCAGTCACCTCAATACCATACTGCTTGGCTAATCGCATTAAGCGTTCTTGCGTTAAATAAGGGTGAGATTCCACTTGTAAAACCGCTGGCTTAATTCGGGCATACGACATCAAATCATGCAACAAACCTGTGTTGTAGTTACAGACACCAATTTGTTTCGCCAAACCTTGTTCATGTATGGCTTCCATTCCTTGCCACGTTTCAAACAAGGGCACAGGGGCTAGTTCCATTTTGCCGACCGCAGGGTCTGTTATCCACTCTGGCGGATAGCGATCTTCAAAATCTACAAAAGGTTGTGCGATAGGGAAATGGATTAAATACAAATCCACGTAGTCTAATTGCAAATCAGTTAACGTCTTTTGTAAAGCTAGGCCTACATGCTCTTTTGCATGATAGGTATTCCATAACTTAGAGGTCACCCAGAGATCTTCACGAGTACACAAACCATCATCAATAGCGCGTTTGATGCCCTCACCTACTTGCACTTCGTTACCGTAATCGCAGGCGCTATCTAAATGACGATACCCAGCTTTAATAGCGTTATAAACTGCATCCGCACAGATATCTTGGGGAATTTTCCAAAGTCCAAAACCAACCTTGGGCATATTTTTTTGTTTATTTGGCATCTATTTTTCCAATTTTAAAGGCGTAAATTTAATTTTATGTCTTATATAAGACATAAGTTAAGTGAATGTACAAACTTTGTCAAACTTGCTGTAGAAATAAAAGACTTTTTGGGAACTATGAGTAATATTTAGAGTAAAAGTTATCACCCTAATCCGCATTTGAAAAATACGGAAATCAATAGATAGAATTAACACAAAAGCTTCTGACCACAGGATAATTGAGGAAAAGCAGGTAAATAGAGAATCTTACTTTTAAGTTAAAGAACTTTTCTGACAGACAAGTGCAAGGATTCAACTCAGTACCTTCAAATACAATTTCACTGAGGACGCGGCAATAGAAATTGTACTCTAGCGTTAAATTCAACAGTATATTGAATGTGACCTATTTGCTTTTATCCTTGAGTATCACTGATGTTTTATCGATTCAAGGACAAGGCAAATGTAAATTGTGAAAATCTAGCGCCACGGCTTTTAACTTTGCTTGGATAACTTCATTTACCCCAATTTCGGGGATATATTCTAATACATTGGCGGGTTGTGTGCTGATGATTTGAAAAAACACATAAGCGGTTAATAGTGCACCGTTTAGGTTGGAATGATTACCATCTACTGCATGCAATTTAATGTCTGGGTGTCTTTTTATGGAGGCATCCCAAACAAGGCCAACGGGTGCTACACATGCCGCTTCTTGGGAAACAATTGATAGGTGCAAGTCGAATATCCGCTGCCCTTCTTCTTTATTTGCATACCTTGGCCATTCAGGAAACATGATAGGCAAGGCATATAGTGATTTAACACTTTTTATCCATGTTTGCGCCGCTAATGTGGGGTAAAAGTAACGTCCTGTAGTGGAATACTTTTGTGCTTGTAAAAACACATGAGTCCATTGGCGAGCCTTTAGCGCTTCTTCGGTGACACCGTCATTCACTCGCTCATCTAAAAAACCATAACCAGCGGCTAACGCGGCGTTGGCGGTTTTTCCGGACTCAGCTGATTCAAGCAGTATCGCGACTAAATTGGGTAAGCCATTGGCCGAACTATGGCTATTACCAATAAATAACACTTCATAATCTGCCACTGGCATAGCGGCTAAATCAGATACATGGGATGGCACATTGGTTTTTGCACTGTTAGCAGCGGTGGCGCCATCAGAACTGCAGCCACTAAGACTAACAATTATGCTCAAGGCAAAACACCTTGTCATATTCAACATCTTAAGCATTAGTTGGCCTCTTTTGTATCATGGCGGGCTGTGTTGGGCTTATGCATGGTTTTAAACAAGCGATATACAAAAGTGCCACCGGCTAAGTCGCCACTGCCACTTTGCACAATTTTTTCATAGGCACTGCCATCATTTAACACGCGATAAACCGCATTCGAGGTATTCACGATAAAATGCTCATCGCCATCCTTTTTAAGACCTGTAGGGCGAACCACATCTATTAGCACCTCTTTAAAATTCCCCTCTAGGTCAAAAACCATGATTTTATTACTTCGTTCTGCAGTGACTAAGAATTCTTGACCGCTAAATAATATGCTCCTTGGCGCATCCAACCCTTTAGTACCAGGCTCAACAACAGTAGTGACGGTTTTATCGGTTAGATTCAGTTTGATAATATTGTCGCTGTCATAACCGGGTAAATACAAAAAGCCGTCGTCACTGATGGCCATGCCTACGTCTATGCCTTTAACGTGACCATTATCAGCAGGCAACATTAGCTCAACTATTTCCCATTTCTGAGTATCTATTTTGACGACTTCATTGGTGCCGTAACTGGCGGCAAAGATAAATCCATCTTTACCAATTACCGCGCCTACAGGATTTTTAATAAAATTATTTTCGAGCATGGAAGTGGTGGGATCGTCCCCCATAATCACGCGGCCTTTGGATAAGGTCTGGTAATCAAATTTGAGTAATCTGCCATTGGTTTCGCTCACTACTAACAGGTCACCGTCAGGCGCTTGTAAAATGCCAAGGGGGCCATCAATTAAATTTTGACTATCTAGGTCTCGAATAAAGTCTCCGCTGCAACCGTCGTAGATTTTTACGTTATTACGTTTCCAACTACTGACCAATAACAGAGAATCACATTTGTCACTTCCTAAATTAGGTGTGTTAGATAAAGCAGCGAACGAGGCTAAGCTTAAAATGCCTAATAAGCTTGCAAGAGGTAGAGAGTTAAATCGGTACATTTGATTTCCTTCATCAATTAGCCATGACCTTTGAGTCAATTCAGTAGTATTTTAATGATAGATTCCCAGAAAAACCTTCGGAGATGAGGTTAAAAATTTCCTGAAAACCTCCAGAGGTTTGATTTTTAGCACTAATTGCTGATAACTGTTTGTTTTAATGTAGAATATTCAAATGATCTCAGACCAAGCCTCGACCCCAGAAACCCCTTATCATTTTGCTGATTGGCAGTTTAATCCTAAGGATGGACAGCTCAATTCCAAACAAAAAAGCCTGCGTTTGCAACCTAGGTTAGCTCAGTTATTGTTTTTATTGCTGAGCAATCAAGGTCATTTGCTCAGCAGAAATCAGCTAATTGATGAAATTTGGAAAGATAAAATAGTCAACGAAGATGCACTTTCAAGATGTATTGCCGAATTGCGTGCTGCTTTAGGTGATAACTCAACTGCACCCATCTTTATTGAAACTGTGCCAAAAAAAGGTTACCGATTTATTCATAAAGTGAGTACTGTTCGAACCCACCAGTCACAACCAAGTACTCTTCAGCCTACTTTTAAATACGGCCTATTGATATTGTTGATAGCTCTGATATTAGTGTTTTTTGTATACTTTTTAGAGGCCCCAACTGAGGATCAAGCTCAGCCAATCAAATCAGCTTTGATCACCGCCCAAAGAGTCACCACAGATAATGCCCTAGAATTTCACCCCGCGCTTTCAAGTACTGGGGATATGCTGGCTTTTTCAGTGAAACAAGGCCACAAGTTGCTGATAAAAGTGGTTGATGACAAAGGTGAGCCTTTGTATGAAATCAGCGATCCTAAACATCACTTAATGTCGGCTTCTTTTTCACCTGATGATAAAAAATTGTTAGTGGCAGCCGTAATCAATGATAGATGCACTGTCTACCTTTATCACTTACCATCATTAGAGCGTGAAAAAATCAGCGCATGTATGTCTCCTAACGCATCAGGCATTTTTGACTGGTCCGCAAATGGTACACAGTTCCTATATGTTAATAAGCCCTCTGTTAACCAAGAAAACAATAGCACAAAGGTATCAGCCATTTGGCGTTATGACTTATCCAGTAAGCAGCACCTGCAACTCAGTTTTCCTGATAATCAACACAGTTATGACACACGCCCCCGTTTTTCACCTGATGGAAAACACTTGGCTTTAACTCGCGGTAATGATTCTATTCGCCAGATTTTTATTAGCAAACTAACGAAGACAGGTACCGAAAAACCAGCCATCGCTTTGACTAAACAAGTGGCTTTTATCACCAGCTTTGACTGGCTAATAAACAGCCAGCAGCTGATTTATGATAGTAATGTGTTAGGTGACAGAAATTTGTGGTTAGTGGATATTGAAAGCCAGCAAACAACTTTACTAGGGGCCAGAGATGCAAAATACCCCAGTTTTAATCAGCAAAACTCTCGTTTAGCCTTTCAAGATGTGCATTATAACGCCAATATTTGGCAGCTTGACTTAACTGCAAAACAGGCCATTGCGACCCCTATTATCCAGTCAATTAAATACAATAACTTCCCCAGCTTTTCTCCCGATGGTCAACAAATCGCTTTTGTGAGCAACAGAAAAGGCAAAGCAGCTATTTGGTTGTATTCCCTTGAAACTAAACAACAAAGCCAACTATTAATGCTCCAAGATGCCGACTTAGTGCAGCCCAACTGGTCTTTTGACGGCAGTCATTTAATAGTGAGTAGTCGCAGCGCAAAGGGTTATGGCTGTTATCAAATTAATCTTGCCACAACCCACTACCAACCATTATATGGCGTTTCAAAGCAGCATCACGCCTGTCAGTATTCCCAGCAGGGAGATATTTATGCTATTTCGAAACAAGCGAATGAAAAATCGACCTTAGTTAAAATAACTAAAAATGGAAATCTCATACAACTAACTGATTTTAGTGTTGAGCGACTGCAAGCCACACAGAGTAATAAAATAATCTACTCGTTGCCCCATCGTAACGGCCTGTATTCTATGGATCTTAACGGTCACAACCAACAAGTGTTAATTAAGGATTTTAACCCCCAACTTGATGGGCATTGGACAGTACAAGGCGACTATTTATATTACCCTAAACTTGAGCCAGATAAAGGCATGTGGCGACGCCATATTGAAACTGGTGAAGTACAAAAAGTCAGCGACATTTTGCCCTCGGCAATAGGCTTAACCTTAGCGGTGAGTCCAAACCACACTCAGCTTATTTATAGTCAAACCGATGGCAGGCAAGCGGATATTTATTTGGCGGAGATCCAGAGTCACTAAGATTCATTTAGCTTTATGGTACAAGGGTTTTATAGCGTTTGATTTTTACGCGACAAACTAACCCTAAAGTATTCCAGCCTCCGGCAGATAACATTGACAAGGAGGGTTGTAATTATGCAAATTTCCAGTCAAAAAACACAAGTTAACCACAAGTTTGAACAGATCCGTGAGCGAGACATTACGGCGGTCAACAGTGACGGTCAGATTGGGCATATCGCCAGCAAAAACCAACAGACACTTACCACCACTGTCGAAGATGAAGCCTACCGGCTTACCTTATCACCTGAGCAAGAAGTGCAAAGAAAAACCATCGAAAGCCTGAGTGGCAGAGCGATTATTATCTACATTGAACAGCAACAGCTCGCCAAGTTATCCCTAGATGAAGCACAACAATCCAACTCACAAAGCTTTGAGATTCAAGGCCACCTAGTAAACGAAAACAGTGTGTTATCAGTTACACAAAGACTCTATGAGTATGAGCGGTTGGACTACAATACCACTCTCTGGTTAGATGAATCAGATGGATCTTTTGCTTCACATAACTTTTCGCTGAACTACACCAGAGAGCTGGATATTACAACGCAATTAAGCATGACAGCTGTTGAGTTTAGCGATCCTTTAGTGTTGAACATAGGTGCGCAACGGGAATTATTTGTTAAGGACAAACAAAAATTTGATCTAGATGCAGATGGACATAAAGAATTGATCCCAGAACTGGCTGAAGGGGCGTGGTATTTAGCCTACGATCGTAATCAAAATGGGCGCATTGACAATGGACTGGAACTATTTGGAGCACAAACAGGCCAAGGTTTTACTGAGTTAGCCGAGCTAGATGACAATCACAATGATTTAATCGAATCAGACGATTCACTCTTTGACCAACTTAGCTTGTGGGATGGACAGCAGACACTTCAGTCCTTAGCTGAGGGCGGCATTCGAGCCATAGCCCTGAATGCTGCGAATACCCCCTTTACTTTTACCGACCATCTTGGCAATGCCACTGCACAAATTCGTCAAACCAGTGTATTTATCACCGATAACAACAGGCTGGGCGCGGTGCATCAGGTAGATATAGCAGTTTGAATTTTGAATAACCTAAGGTCAGGTTGGATAGAATCCAACCTTCTTAACGAAAATATATTGATAGACTGCCGATAGTCACGACCGACTTTGGTTGATTTTGTATAAAAGACAGACGTCTTTCAACAGTTATTCAAAAGTAAGTAATTGCCGAAGTGGTCGCTAGGAATAAATGAGCACTGCCAATTGCCTTGACCCAAAAAGCAATTAATCAGCCGAGCCTTCCCCACGGATCTTAATCTGTAGTCCTTTCAAAAAATTACGCATTATTTGATCATTACAGGCTCGATACTGGCGATTTTCTGGTTTTCTAAAAAACGCACTCAACTCATGTTTACTGATTTTAAAGCCACTTAAATCCATTGCTTCTAATACCGCTTCAGCTTGCATATTTAGCGCTATTTTCAACTTCATAAAAATGATGTTGTTGGTAAGTTTACGTTCAACTGGGGCTTCTACACCTTCTCGCTTACCACGATTTAAATTAATCAAACCGTTCAAAAACAGTGAAAACTGCAAATCGGTAATTTCAACAAAGGCCGGATCATCATCTTTGCGTAACCAAGTATGCAGCTGCTCAACAGTAGCGGGATAATCGGCCTGGGCAAAAATTTCAATCATTTTGGCGTCGTTGAAATCGAAGATATAACGCACACGGCGCATGACATCATTGTTGATCATAATATTCCTAAAAACGAAGTTGGCTCATCCAACCCTAAAGATGTGTATAGTTTAAAGGTTTTTATAAGGAATGCGTTACTTTATTGGTAGATATATATCAATGATCATTTCATGTTCAGGCACATCTGGGTAAAAAGTCACACGTTTAATAAAACATGGAAAATCTCTGAGGCTTTCATTACTTTTTTGTAACCATTGAGAATACAGATAATGAATGCTGTGCCCAAGACCGCTATCAGTGCCAATATGCCTTAACACAGCACAGCGGCCACCAGCAATGACCTTTTCCACAACCGAGTAAGTGTTCGCTTGAAGTGGGGATTGAATTGAAGCACATACATCAAACCTATATTCTTCAGGTGCGACATTTGCGGGGTCGTCATAGAGGATATTGTAGGTATCACTAACTTTAGGTGAAGGGCCATTTTCCTTCCGCCACTGAATAAACTTCGCTACTGTTTCCATCACTTTGTGTGGTTCCCCATGGTGTTCTAAAGCAGCAACTGTGGTTTGTGGGAAATCAATAATTTTAACTGCTTGAGTTTGATTGATAGCGGACATATTTTTCTCCTTTAGATAATCCGTGAATGAATTGACTGGCGGTAATAAAGGGTCGACTACCTGATGCCATAACGACCAATCAGTAGACTTTCGAAAAGCAGAAGGCGTTAACCCTAAAACTTTTTTGAATTCTCTCGATAAACTTGATGCATTCTCGTATCCACAATCAATAGCGATATCCAACAAAGACATTTGATGACGAGATGCCAATTGATAAGACGCTTGTTTGAATCGCAATAATTTGATGTATTGACCAACACTGATCCCTAAGTGCGCCACAAAAATGCGGTGAAAGTGATACTTAGATAAAAAAGCAATCTCACTTAACTCAGAGGTAGTGATAGTTTTATTTAAATTAGACTCAATGTATTTAACAACCACATCGAGCCTTGGGAGATACACAGACAAATAGGTATTTTCTTGTTTAGTTTGAATAGCCACATTGTGCAGTAGTTGCTCGTAAAAAACTTAGCCAAACTTGCTATTTTGGGTTTAACTAACGCAATTATTGCTTTGCTGGGCGATATGGCGGCCCCAAAATTCAGGTTTATTAGCTTAAACCTTAAAAACAAAAACTAATTTGTCGCCTTTGAGATTTTGCCCGTGCGGCTTGCTGCTCTTTTGCGAAAGCCCTGAGTTTATCCATACGACTAAGAATATTATCTGCGTCTTCAGACATTTGCGCCTGACTACATAAATCCATACTGGCATAATGTTCTGCGCTCAGGCTACTGTGGTTAACTTTATGAGCGCCACAAATGGTATTAAAAGGATTGTTCATGTTGCCTCCAATCAACTACTGTATATACACACAGTATAATACTGTTCAGTAATTGTGCAAATGTTTTTTATTTTACTTTCCTAAAATGCTCCACCACAAAAATGTAGTAATGAATGTTGTCAGAGTGATATATGCTACAAACGAAATAGTGATGCTGTATCAGCGTGTCGGGAGTATTAATGACTAAAACAATAAATTGGTGGGGAGAGGTGTCTCTGGCGCTGGATGAGGTTAAAGTTTGGGGTCTTGGCAAACGTATGATCGCTATTCAAAGATTGCCAAAAGAGTGGGTCATTTGGAATAAAGAGTCAGATTCTGAAAGTACTTCGCAAATAACTGTTAAGTCACTGAAAACCGCAAACACGTTCAGCGACCCGCCCTACTCAAGACATTTAGTGAATCAAACAACTGATACCATCAATATATCCCCCATGTTAGCTGACAGACCCATAGTGGCAAGACCCGCTACTTCATTAAACATTTTGCCAGGGGAGCATATCGAACTCTACATTAGTTCGCCTTTATGGTTCTTGATGAAGTTAAAAAACAAGACCTCCCCCATAGTTGATATACCTTTTTTGCGCCCTTCTGATTCATGGTTTGGGCCATCAACTATGGAAGGTGAATTGTGTTATGCAAAATACACAGATGCGAGGGTTAATTTGCTACAAATTGAAAAACGCGGGCACAGAGCCATTACCCCAGTGTTAATTAAAAATCAGCACACCGAAACCTTGGTCATTGAACGTATTAATCTCCCGGCACCATTTTTAGCTTTATATGCAGATGAAAACCAAGATTTCTGGACCCAAGAAGTCGAAATTACCTATCACAGTGATAGTGATAAAACAGGCCTGAGACTTAAACGTAGTCCTCCTGATAAAGGAACAGGCAATATGACTTTAGTATCAGACGCACGGCAGATATCAGACAACCGTCATTTCGTAAAATCAATCAAAAGCTTGTTAGGCTAATAATCCTAATTAAGTGTGGAGTCCATAATGGAAGAAACAACCTCAACGATTAGCTTGATGGAACAACTACATATTTTTGCTATAACCAAAGCGCTATTAATTTTGATTGTAGGCTACTTTGTCGCAAAAATAGTCAGTACTGCGGTGTTACGCATCGACTTCGCACATCTTGGCACTCACGGTAAAGTACAACTTAGACGCGCCATTTTTTATGGCATTTTTATTCTTATGCTATTTTCAGCTTTAAGAGAATTGGGTTTCGACTTAAGTGTGCTATTAGGTGCAGCGGGAATTTTAAGTGTTGCCGTAGGTTTTGCTTCACAAACATCTGCATCCAACCTCATCAGTGGGTTATTTTTGATGATGGAAAGGCCCTTTTCAATCGCTGACATCATCCGTGTAGGAGATACCACTGGGGAGGTAATTTCCATTGATTTGTTATCCGTTAAACTTAGAACCTTTGATAATTTGTTTGTACGTATTCCAAACGAATCGATGATTAAATCACAAGTAACCACACTCACTAAATTTCCAATTCGACGGGCAGACTTACAAATTGGTATTGCCTACAAAGAAGATATTGAACAAGTTAAACTCATTCTCGCCGAAGTGGCGGCTAAAAATACCTTATGCCTAGATGAACCTGCTCCTTTGTTTATCCTGTTAGGCTTCGGCTCATCGTCAGTGGACATTCAATTTTCAGTTTGGGCCAAACGAGAGAACTTTCTACGATTAAAAAACACTATGTATCAGGAAATCAAGAAAGCCTTTGATGTGCAGGGTATTGAAATTCCATTCCCTCATATTAGTATCTATTCAGGAGAAGCAACCAAACCTATGCCTGTTACCCTAAATACCACTCCTCCCATTTCGGATAAGCCTGAAAATGACCACAATACAAGTGAAAAACTATGACAATAGAAGCTGAAAAACAGCGAATTCAAAACATTAGTTCACTCTTATATGGTGCCAGTCAATCTATTCGAATACTCACTCATGTGGAATGGCATAGAGATGTAAAGCGACAGTTTTTTGCTGATCAATGCAAGGCACTTCCTAAAGTCACTTATCCTGAATTTGATCCCGCTAACACCTTATCTGCGGTGCGTGATGCTAGAGCCTTAATTGGAAATTCAGATGTAGATAAATGGTTTGAGAGTATTGCCGTTAAACTTGAATACAGTGCATTAATGATGGCATCCACAGGTAGCAAGAAATTCTATGAATTTTCTGAAAAACTTTACGGCAAACCCACTAACCCTTTTGTGGACGGAAAATCTACCCCCCTAGGGTTAGCCGAAAGTTTTGATACACAAATTAGTAGTTATGCTAACTACGATTTAGGCGCCCCTGCACCTGTGTGTTATCTCGCCTCTGGTATTGCCGAACAAATGCGCGAGGCCGTCATAAAAATGTTTGGTGATGAAGCGCCACAAGTTGAAATTGTGGATGAACTGTCAGCCAATGCCTTGGCGAGTCCTAAACTTATCAGGATCAGAAAAACCGCGTGTTTTACTGACTTAGACGCTCAACAATTAATTAATCATGAAGCCCATATTCATGTGGCCACTTCTATTAATGGATTAAATCAGCCCCACCTTAAAATTTTAGCGGCGGGACACCCCGGCACGACTAAAACCCAAGAAGGTTTAGCCGTATTTGCCGAATACATTACCAATTCAATTGACTTAGATCGGTTACGTCGACTTGCCGATCGTATTATTGCCATACAAATGGCCATAGATGGCGCTGACTTTTTACAGGTATATCAATACTTTTTAGGGCGTATTGGTAACGAATCTCAAGCCTATGAAAATAGCCGCAGAGTCTTTAGGGGCGGTGTTTTAACAGGTGGCGCACCTTTTACCAAAGATGGCGTGTACTTAGAAGGATTGATTCGGGTACACAATTTTTTAAAAGCAATAGCAGCCAATGGCCGAGCAGATTGTTTAAAGTTGTTATTTTGCGGCAAGTTAGACATTGAAGATATGCCAGTGATCTACAAACTCGAAAAAATGGGGCTGTGTAAAACCCCCAAATATTTACCACCTTGGGTAAAAGATGCTCGGTATTTATTAGCCTACTTAACCTGCTCTGGGTTTCTCAATCAAATGGATGTGGGTAAAATATACTCTCACTATGACACACTGTTACACAGCATCCCTAAAGCAAATGGGGAATAAACGCCTAATCATCAGATACTAAGTAACAATAAAGGCGTTATTCTCTGACAACGTTGATACCATTGGGCTCTATATCACCATTGCTTGAACTGTGGATTACCTTTAGTTATTTATCCAAGCAAAAATGCAATTAGCCAACAAGCTCAAACAAAACATGGGACAAGTTAGAGGTGACAATCACCAAACAGATGAAATAACCAAGAATAGCAAGGTATCCAAAAACACTTAAATGCCCATCATTAACAAAAGTATTAATGGGATCAGAGGGGTGCGCCTTGTCTTCGTTTACTTCCAATACAAACTGTTTAACGTCATTAGCCATATTATTGAGTATTAACTCAGGAATATGGATCTTGTGACTGCCTAACAACTGGCGGATCTCATTTAACGCACGCCTATGTAAGTGAGTACGTAAATCGAGAATAATGAGTGAGCGGTATTTTGATGGCCAAAATAAACACACAATTTGTAAAAGCTTCACTTTGAAGTTTTCAAACTGCTTCGCTTTTCCATACTCGTACGCTAACAGCAATTTTACGTCGTGGGCAGCTAACGAATTTGTCAGCTGTGTAGATATAAGCAACTTAGGATTAAGCAAACCCACGTTTAATAATACCGGCTGGGGCGCTTCGATAATGTTGGCGTTGTACAATTGGATTTCAGAATGCTGCTTGTTTTGAGATAACCGAAGTAAACTATTTATTTGCGACGTTAACTTTTTCTGTTGCGTTTTAATTAAAGTCCAGCATATCAGCAGCATACTCACAGTGAAAAACACAAACAGGAATTTGAGAAAATTGGAGTCCATTATTGCCGGTATGTGTCGGTCACAATTGCGGCTATGGCAATGCTTGAAAACAAATGGCAAGTTAAGTGACGCAGGGTAAGACAACCATATTGTGACCACTAGGGTTGCGCAAAAAGCGCAATAAGCATGCACCACTATCCAAACACTATTTAAACTCTGCTTAACCTTGCTGACGAATTTTCGATGCAACGAATAGGCACAAACAGCCAATATCGAACTGACCCCAAAAATTCCGCTAGCAATAAAAACTAGGGTAGTAACAGTAACGACCAAGTCCCAAACTTCGTCACCTAACATTGTTTGTAGGCACCTCAGTAAACACAGGGTCTTGTTCAAGGGCTTCTAACAAATTCAAATATTTATTGGTATCTCGAGACTTTAAAAACGTAAAAATACCAGACATGATGGCGCTATCGTCACCTTCACCAAGCGTGTCACTGATCTCATTTATTAAACTACTGATCACTTCTTGTTTTGAATAAATCGACCGGTAAATATAGGCCTTGCCTTGTTTTCGACGACTGAGTAATTGCTTTTTCCACAAACGCTCTATGGTACTTTGAATCGTATTAATACTGATCACATTGTCAGGTTTATCTGTTTGCGCGCAGAGCATATTAAGTATATCACTCGCACTTAACGAGAGACTTTCGTCCCGCCAAAACAATCCGAGAGTATCTATTTCCCGTTTTCCCAATACAGGAGCAGATAGAGCGGGTTTCGTCGATATATTGTTGAATTTCATATTTTCCACCGAGGCCTTATCGGTTTTGATTTGTCATGTTTAACTGTACGCATAAGTGTAATTTTCAGATGCAAAAAATTGTCAAAGGTAACGAAATGCAAAAACCCAAAAGTAGTGTAAAGGTATTGACCAAAACATACATCACAATGACAAGTGGTATTTTATTCAGTGTTGCTTCGTTGTCTTCGTTTGCCGCTTTAGGTGAGCAAACACAAGATATCCAGATAGAAAAAATTGAAGTCCAAGGAAAAGCAACCAATCTAGTTGGTGATGCTATTTCAGCATCAGAAGGCATCATTGGTCAACAAGAAATTTTAAATAGACCTATGCTACGAGTGGGGGAAATTCTTGAATTAGTGCCCGGCATGGTTGTCACGCAACACAGCGGTACAGGCAAGGCAAATCAATATTTTTTGCGAGGCTTTAATCTAGATCATGGCACCGACTTTGCGACCTTCATTGATCAAATGCCAGTCAACATGCGCAGTCATGGTCATGGTCAAGGCTATACCGATCTTAACTTTATTATTCCTGAAACCATTCAAACTATCGCTTTCAAAAAAGGCGCCTACTATGGCGAAGTAGATGATTTTAGTGGAGCCGGTAGTGCCTCTTTTAATACCATTGGAAAGCCACAAGCTCCTTTATTTTCTGCCACTATAGGAGAAGATAATTTTCAGCGCTACTTAGTAGCCGGCAACTTGGCGTTAAACCAAGACCATCTAAATTACGCCATTGAATTCAATACTTATGATGGCCCTTGGACAGACATCAAAGAAGACCTAGACAAAACCAATGTATTTTTAAGTTATAACAGCAAGGTGAAAAATGGCGATTTAAAAGTCACATTTATGGGCTACGACAATACTTGGAATAGTGCAGATCAAATACCTGAACGGGCGGTGAGTACCGGTATTATTGATGAGTTAGGCTCATTGGATACAAGTTTAGGTGGCAAAAGCAGTCGTTATAGTCTTAATGCCATATGGGAAAATCAAAATTTCAGTGCCTCCGCATACGTCATAGATTACGATTTAAACCTTTGGTCTAACTTTACCTATTTTTTAGATAACCCCACCACAGGGGACCAATTCGAACAAGTTGACAAGCGCCAAATATACGGCGGCAAGTTAAGCTATACACTATTTTCAAACTGGTCTGGATTGCCTGTCTCGAATGAGTTTGGTGGCCAAATACGTGTCGACAATATCGATCAAGTAGGACTTTATCACACCCAACAACGCGAACGATTAGGCGCAATCAGAAATGATGCGGTAGACGAAAGTAGTGCCGGCATTTATTGGGAAAACACCATTATTTGGAGTGACCCCATTAAAACAATATTCAGCGCCCGTTATGATTATTTTAATTTTGATGTAAATAGCAATATCAATACAAATATCAATGGTATTGACTTAAGCGCTAACAAAGGCACAGAAAACGCTGATAATGTCGCCCTAAAAGCAAACCTAATTTACACCTTTAACCAAAATTGGGAAGCCTATATTTCCGCAGGACAAGGTTTCCATAGTAATGACGCCAGAGGCACTATAGTGCAAGTCGATCCTAATTCTGGGGAGTCAATACAGCCAGTCGATCCTATCGTGGACTCATTCGGTTTTGAAGTAGGCTTACGGACCCATTTATTTGGAAAACTTAACGCGTCTATGTCTTTATGGCAGCTTAACCTAGACAGCGAATTATTGTTTGTAGGGGACGCGGGGAATACTGAACCCAGTGACTCCACATCTCGTTATGGTATCGAGTTAACCACTTATTACAGCATTACCGAAGACTTAACATTGGATATCGAATATGCCTACACCCATGCTGAGTTCGATAAGTTAGCAAACAATAATAATCACATTCCCGGTGCACTTGAACATGTTTTGCAAGCCGGTATACATTACCAACCTCAGCAAGGCTGGTTCGGCAGTGCCAGACTACGCTATTTTTCTGAACGTCCATTGACAGAAGACGCAAGTGTCACGTCTGACGCCTCACAAATAATGAATGTTAATCTAGGTTACAAATTTTCTCGGCTAACCCTAAAGCTGGATATTTTGAATGCCCTTGATAGCAAAGATCACGACATTGATTATTTTTATGCCAGTCGCTTAGCCAATGACCCTATTGATAGCGCGACCGAAGACTTGCACTACCATGTATTTGAACCTAGAACCTTGCGTCTATCAGCCGTTTACATGTTTTAAGCGTAAATGACCCGTTGTCTCTATTATAATTTCCCTCCAGATTTTTTATCTGCTTAAAGTACTTAGGCCTATAACACTGGAGGGAATAAGCAATTAAATGGTGAACAATCCATAACTTGCTGTTTCTTCTTAGCTGGTAAAGCCTTTTTTCATTTCTTATAGATAATTAGTTATTTATCAAATAGCTAGGCAATATCTCGTCTATCATTCATTATTAAGCCATTAAATAAAAAAAGAGTTAACTCCCATGGACACACATTCAGTGTCAACAGTGATAAACGAGGCATTACAAACCGCCCAATTCGCTATCGCTGACAGTAACACTTATATTCAACTACTGGTTATTGTGGTGATTTACATTTTGTCTTTTGCTAGCGCCTATAAAATAAGGCATAGCGTCGGCCTAACACATAATGAACCTTTAGAAAGCGCTCATCCGGTGCGCAAATTGGCCTATAGAATTGGTGGGATATTATTTCCTTTATTGGCCATCATTTTATTGCAGATCTCAACCAAAGCGGGTGAAAGTTTAGCCTTTACGCCTTGGTTAATCGAAACAGCATTAGCCATAGCAGTGTTACTCTTTTTTAACTCCTTAATACGTGCATTTGTACAACATAAGTTTGCGGCGTCATTGTTTAGATGGGTAGGTTTACCCATTTTAATGCTGCACTTGTTAAGTTTGTTAACTACTGTCATTAACGCCCTTGAAGAAATTTCTTTGGATGTAGGTAACGTTAGCATCTCAGCTTACGGTGTCGCCAGAGTACTTATATTTGGCAGTTTCCTATTTTGGTTGGGCCGTGCCTCAAATACCTTTGGCAAAGCAGTAATCAAAAAACAAGCGTCACTTGATGTGCCCACCAAAGAAGTATTCAGCAAACTATTTGAGGTCTCCCTTTTTTGTATAGTGATCTTGTTATTATTAAATATAATGGGGGTCAACCTGACGACTCTTGCAGTATTTGGTGGTGCTGTAGGTGTAGGACTGGGATTAGGCTTACAGTCTATCGCGTCCAATTTTATATCGGGGATTATTATACTCCTAGATCGTTCACTAACAGTGGGAGATTTTGTGGAGTTGGACGACGGACAAAAGGGCTTTGTTCGAGAATTTAAAATGCGTTACGCCGTATTAGAAACCTACGACGGTAAAGACATTTTAGTGCCCAACGAAAAATTCATTTCTTCTTTGATGGTCAATTGGACCCATAAAGATCCTAAGCAAAGATACCGTGTGGACTTTTCCGTGCCCTATGCTACTGACGTACGCACTATGGTTGAGTTCATCAAAGTCGCAGTAGCAGAACATGAGCAAGTGATTAGTGGTCTCGATGTGCCATTCGAAGAACGCCCCGACTGTGAGATTGACAGTTTTGGTGACTCTGGGATTAACATGTTTGTTGAGTTTTGGATGTTTGGTATTGACGATGGTAAAAACAGAGTCGGTGGCGACCTGATGCTGATTATTCTAGAAACCCTAAGAGAAAATGGTATCGAAATCCCCTTCCCTCAACGTGAAGTTAAAATTCTCAACCCTGAGCAACACGCAGCAAAATAATGAGTAATTAAAAAAAGGGCCAAGTTAGCGCGAGCAAACTTGGCCTTTATTATGCTGTACCTAAAGTAACTTAAAGTAGCACTGCTAACCTTTTCCTTGGGTTTTGGTACGATGAGGTTTGGCATTTTTTTCGATAAATTGAAAGACTAAATCAGCCACATCTTTTTCGGTTGCCGTTTCAATTCCTTCTAAACCAGGGGATGAGTTCACTTCCATTACCACAGGACCACGTTCGGCGCGGAGTAAATCTACACCACACACATTCAGCCCCATAATTTTAGCGGCGGCCACAGCTGTAGCTCTTTCTTCTTTTGTTAACTTCACCAAAACAGCAGAGCCACCACGATGCAAGTTTGAACGAAATTCACCTTCCGCACCTTGTCGTTTCATCGCTGCTACCACCCGGTCACCTACAACAAAACAACGAATATCCGCGCCACCAGCCTCTTTAATAAATTCTTGGATAAGGATGTCTGCGTTTAACCCCATAAAGGCTTCAACTATAGCTTCAGCGGTTTTAGCCGTTTCGGCCAGAACCACACCAATACCTTGAGTACCCTCTAATAATTTAATAACACAAGGCGCACCACCGACATTTTTAATTAAATCTTTGATGTTATCGGGACGATTAGCAAAACCTGTTCTAGGTAAACCAATACCCTTTCTCGATAAGAGCTGCATCGAACGCAGTTTGTCACGGGAGCGACTGATCGCCACAGATTCGTTTACACAAAAACTACCTGTCATTTCAAACTGTCTAACCACTGCCGTACCATAAAACGAGATGGAAGCACCTATACGAGGGATGATCGCATCATACTGAGGTAATTCTTTACCCTTATAACGTACTACAGGTCTACTGCTAGTGATATCCATATAACAATGTAGTGTATCTATTATATCGACTTCATGACCTCTAGCGAGGCCCGCTTCCTGCAGTCTACGAGTGGAATACAAATTTTTATTACGTGACAAAATCCCAATTTTCATACTTTTCCCACAGGGTTGATTGACTAATTTAGGTGATCGTACCTTTAAATAAACTTCATATCGACTTATTACGCAATGAATATTGGAAATTAAAAATACGTTAGATTACATAAGAATTGATTAATTTGTGATAACCTCTCGCCCGCTCTCTACTTGAGTACAAGTGTCACATGGCTCTTAACATTTTGGCTCAATTTTTCCCTGTTGTAACAGCCAATTTTGAATAATTAACCTTTAAACTAGATGTAATAAAAATGACTTACGAAATTTTGATTTGGATTGGTATTGCACTTTGCGTCACACAATCAGCGATTTTTTCTGGATTGAACCTAGCCTTCTTTAGTCTTAGTCGATTGCAACTTGAAGTAGAAGCAAAACAAGGACGCAGCAGTGCAAAAACCATTTTGTCTATGCGCGAAGACTCGAATTTCTTGTTATCCACAATTTTATGGGGCAACGTATCAATCAACGTATTGCTCACTTTGCTGTCTGATTCAGTATTGGCTGGCATGTATTCTTTTATGTTTTCAACCATAGTCATTACTTTTTTGGGAGAGATATTTCCACAAGCCTACTTCTCTCGAAATGCGCTAACGGTGGCATCTAAACTGACACCTATTATTAAATTTTATCAAATACTACTTTTTCCCGTAGCCAAACCCACCGCTTTAATTTTAGATGGATGGTTGGGTAGAGAGGGCATTACCTACTTTCGTGAAAAAGAGTTAACGGCCATTATCAACGCACACATGGAATCAGAAGATACCGACATGGAGCACGTTCAAGGCATGGGAGCCCTTAATTTTCTGCAAATGGATAAAATAACGGTGAGTCAAGAAGGTGAAAGTTTAGACCCCCAAAGCGTACTCAAACTACCTTGCAAGCTCGACCTTCCGATACTGCCAGAAGTGGGCAGTCCAGAATTTTTAAGCTTTACTCAAGATGTCAATCGCTCGGGCCATAAATGGGTACTACTAACAGATGAGGAAGATTTGCCTCTGTTAATGCTGGACGCCGACGGGTTTATACGCGCCACTATTACCGAAGATGCTAATAAAGACCCTTATGCTTATTGCCATCGCCCTTTAATAATAGAAGATGAACAATGTTCTTTAGGTGAAGCCATGAAAAACCTAAAGATAGCCCACGACCTTGAGCCCAACTCTGATGAAGTTTTACATTCTGACGTTATTTTAGTCTGGAGTGAGACACAAAAACGCGTCATTACCGGCGCAGATATTTTAGGCAGATTGCTCAAAGGTATTGGTAACAATGAAGCCGTTAAATTACCCCAACAAAGCTAATATAAGCATTTGACGAGTTTCTTCAGGGGCAATAACCGCGTCAATTTCCAGCACACTAGCCACCTCTTGCGCTTGGCCTTTTTGATATTGTTCGGCTAACAACTTTTCATAAAGGGCTGTTCTTGCGCTAGGATCTGACACTTGTGCCAGTTCTTTTTTGAAACCCAGTTTAACTGCCCCTTCCAACCCCATCCCACCAAATTCACCTGTAGGCCAGGCCATAGTGTAACTGGGTTTACTGGTATTTCCGCCTAACAAAGCTTGCGCCCCTAAGCCGTAACACTTTCTTAATACCACTGCGACTAAAGGCACTGAAAGTTGGCTACCTGCAACAAACAAATGAGACAGCCTACGCACTGCGCCTCTATCTTCATGCTCTGGCCCAACCATAAATCCTGGGGTATCACAGAGCACCACTAAAGGAATTGCAAACTGTTGGCAAAGCTGCATAAATTGACTGGCTTTTTCTCCTGCATCGATATCAATTGCCCCACCTAAGACTTTGCAATTACTGGCGATCACACCTACCGGGTGCCCCTGTAAATGCATAAAACCAGTAATAATAGCCGCGCCAAATTGGGACTTAATCTCAGTAAAGCTATCGGTGTCTGCAATAATGTTTATGATGTCTTTAACGTCATACACAAAACGTCTATCTTCAGGTAAAACATGATTAATTGTTTGTTGATCTGCAAATGAACAAGCCTGTCCATCTAGCAATGGCCCTTGAAAATACGCCAGACATTTTTTTGCCATATTGGCCGCTTGTTGTTCATTTTCCACTAGGATATCAATCACGCCGTTTTTGAACTGATTGGCGCTGGGGCCAATATCAGTGGGGTTGACCACGCCTAAACCTCCGCCTTCGATCATTGCTGGGCCTGCCATACCTATCCAAGAAGAATGAGTCGCAATAGTGATGTCTGCAGCGCCAAACAACGCAGCATTACCAGCAAAACAGTAACCATTTGCAACGGCTATACGGGGCACTTTTCCTTGTAGACTTGCCCAAGTAGCGAAAGATTGGCATTGCAGGCCTGAATTCACAGTAGTGATATCAGTATCACCAGGTCGCCCCCCGCCCCCTTCTGTAAACATCACCACTGGATACTTTTTATCTGCAGCGATATCCAAGATACGGTCCAATTTTAAATGATGAAAATAACCTTGAGTGCCTGCTAACACACTGTAATCATTGATGACGATAGCCGCAGGTGTATTTTCCTTGGCGACCAGACCTTGATTAATTTGACCTATACCTGTGATAACACCGTCAGCAGCTGTCGCCAACTTCAAGTCGTCATAGTCTCGACGTAATCGCTGCGCTGCGACTGCGAGTTGTCCATATTCCATAAAACTATCTAAAGAACAGAGGTTTTGTAAGTTTTCTCTGGCGCTCAAATACCCTTTTTGATGGCGCTTTTGTTGTTGCTCAATTCTTTGTTCATCAAGAGTGAGGGCTTTTCTGGCGTACAAATGGTCTAGTAATCTTAAATTAGTACTATTGTTGTTGACCGTTTTGTTCGATTTTGTATCACTGGCGCCATCGGCACATAATTCGACTACAGGCATACCTACCTCACAATCATCTCCAATCTTGACAAAAACTTGGCTGACTTGCCCCGAAACGTCAGCACACAAGGTAGTTTGCATTTTCATGGCTTCGATTATAACCAAAGGTTGATCCAAGCGTACTTGCTGATTTTGAGTGACCAGCACTGCTACAACCGATCCTTTATTGGGCGCGTTCAATGTGTGATTAGAAGCCATAAAAACACCTTTATGATAAAAAATTACCTCATACTATCATCGACCAACAACTTTAATCCCGTCCTAGATCACAAATAAAGAAAAATAAAGCTAACTTTCGAGGTTAAAAAATATACCTTGACAGTAAATAAAAATATCATAACAATCATAATGATAGTTAAAAGTAATCGCTATATTACCCTTGAGTTAGCATCGGAAGCAGAGGGGCTTATTCGATGTGAAATGTTTATCAAGTCTTTGGGTAATAGGCACACAGAATGATCGTAAAATTAAAAAATTCCTTGCTAGACTATTTAATGCTTTCAGATGATGAAAGTACCTTTTCAGGTATAGAAAAGTGGCGAATAAGTGCACTGCGAATAATGATCATTAGTTGTTATTCACTATACTCTTTGGTGGCTATTCATTGTGTTATCAAAGCACTTGATGCTGAATACTATATTGCTCTGCCCGTCTTATCTTGCTTTTATCTAGTCGGCGGTTTTCAACTTTGGCTCTCAAAAACACACTATCACATCAGCGCATATAGCCTCTTAATCAGCATTGTACTCGCTGCAGTTTGCATCAATTTAATGGTGCAAGTGCCTACCTTGGCAATGTTAGGGCCAGTGTTTATTTTTTCTTTGCCTTTAGTGGCTTTTGTTCTACTAGGTTGTAAGGTGGGCGTGATTTGTATCATGCTCAATATTCTACCTTTTATTACTTTATTAAATGGCTTCCAACTTAATCAATACATAAACGAACATGCTTATTTGGATGGTGCCAATGCCTATATTTTCAGCTTAATATTTTTATTTTTTAATCTGTGTATTCCATTAGGCGTCGCCCGCGCGAATGTCGCAAATTCTCGTCTATACAAACGCATCACTGAGCAAAATGTCAATTTACAATTACAAAATGATTTTTATAAAACCTTATTTGTTGAAACTGAAATAGCCAAATTAGTTGTGTCTACTAAAGGGGTGGTGTCTGAAATGAATACTGCTGCTGAACAATTGTTACACTGTAATTTAAAACAACACACACAGGCGTTAGAGGTGTCCGAATTATTTACCGACATGCCTGAAAAAGAAGGCACAAACACTGTAAATTTGACTGTCGCTGGCAGACTGAAAATGTTTAAAATAAGCCGCAGCGCTTTGCTCAACAATAGTTATTATTTTCTTACTATTGAAGATGTTACAGCTAAAACCATGTTACATAAAACTTTAGCAGCGCACAGTCTACTACACCGTAAACAAAACTTAAACGAAGCCACTCGTTTGCCGAATAGAACATGGCTAGAGGGGCATTTAAAAAACCGCCTCAGCCACTCTGATACAGAGTTGTGTATTGTAGCGATACGTATTAAAAATGCCGAGTTTATTGCGCAAAAACATGGTTTTCAGACTTTGCCTGTGATGATCCGTAATTTGGCCGACCAGTGGCTATCAGAAACAAAAATGCCTTGTCAATTTGCATCAGTTGATCCAAATAATTTAACTATTGTAAGTGAATTATCTGACAAAGACGCACAAATTTTGCTGAGATCTTTTATCGAACAATTACCCAAAAACATATTAATTAATGGACAGAAAATTCCATTGGACATTCAGCTTGGTATTTCACTGAGTCATGGCCTAGATCCTGACCCTGTCCCTGAAAAATTGGTAAACAAAGCACTATATGCCGCCAATTCTAGTAATCTTGATATTAACTTCTATGACAATTCTAGTCTGGAGCGTTTTATTGAACATCAGGAAATTAACATTCTACTGAGTGAAGCCATAGCCAATGATGAATTACACATAGTATATCAACCCAAAGTCGAAGGGGACGGTAAGTTAATCGGTTTAGAAGCCTTATTGCGATGGAATTCGGCAGTAATTGGCTCGGTTTCACCTAGTGTGTTTATTCCAATTGCAGAAAAATCAGGTTTAGTGACAAACCTAACTCGCTGGTTAGTATTAAACGTGTGCAAACAAATAAACGACTGGCAACACGACAATGTAAATTTAGTGCCGGTGGCAATCAATATTTCAGGTGCTGACCTTGATCAAGATAATTTTCATGAACATTTGATCAAACCTCTGATCGAATACAAGATTAACCCGCAACTAATCGAACTTGAATTAACTGAGTCTGCAAGAAGCATCTCTAATGAGAAAGCTTTAGCAACCATAAATCACCTCACTAGCTGGGGATTTGACATCACAATAGACGACTTTGGAATCGGCTATTCTGGTATTGCAAAACTTATATCCTACCCTGTTAAGAAAGTTAAAATAGACAGGCAATTTATTAAAAATATAAATACAGACAAAAGAAAGATTCAAGTCATTGAAGCGATCATTGCGATGTGTAAGGTGTTTAATATTCAAATATTGGCAGAAGGAACAGAAACTTTCGCCGAAGTAGACACCTTAATCAAGCTGGGCTGTCATAATTTTCAGGGCTTTGTATTTGCTAAACCTATGCAAGGCGAAACCGTAAGTCAATTATTACAGGTTCACAATGTGTTAGATTTTCACAAATCTAACACCCTTAGTTTACCATTAAAAGGCTAGTCTCCTTCCAACAGAAAACGTTCAGCACGCTCGACTTTTCGAGGTTTGGCAGAAATCACAATCACATCACCCACTAATAGAGCCATGCTCTCATCAGGCTCTGCTAACTCGAGATTATCTCTTCTGAGTCCTTTTAAATTGACCCGCCATTGCTGCAAATTAAGTTGCTGTAATGACTTACCCACGGCATAGGCGTTTTCTGTCAAAATAACTGCGTGCAAAAACTCCAGTTTGTCTTGTTTAACGTAGTCAAGCTCAGTGGTTTCACCAGGAAAAAAGCCGTGCATATTGGCATAATGGGCCTTACGTTCTTTGCGCACTCGTTTGAGTATTCTCGACATAGGTACACCCGATAATTGTAATACCTGAGTCACCAACATTAGACTGCCCTCAAGAATTTCCGGCACCACTTGTGATGCACCTGCCGCTAGCAATTCTTCCATGCGGTAGTCTTTTCTGGTTCTTACCACTATGGGCAATTCGGGATATAAACTCTTAACCAAATGAATAACACTCATGGCTTTTTCATGTTGGTCAAAAGTGATTAACAACATTTTGGCTCGCTGGATACCCACTGAACGTAATATATCTTTTTGTTTCACATCGCCAAAATACACAGGTTCTCCGGCGCTTTGGCTTTCTTGCACACGGATAGGATCGGCATCAACTACCATGTAAGGAATCGCTTCTTTCTTTAATAAACGACTGACTGATTGACCCACTCGCCCAAAACCAAAAATCAACACATGGTCGGTCAGTTGTTTATCTTGAACAGAAATTTGCTCTAAACCTTTTACATTAGGAGTCCTTTCAGGGCTTATGGCTCTAGCAATTTTGGGGCTTTGATCGACCAACCAAGGCGTAATCGCCATACTCATCACACCAATAGTCAACAATAAAGATCCTTGCTCTGAGTTTAAAATGGCGTGATCTACAGCTAGTGCGGCCAACACGAATCCAAACTCGCCCATCTGACAAAGTTTCAGTCCCGCCGCCCAGGCATCTTGTTTACCTAATTTAAAAATCTCAGCAGAAATCCGAATAAGCATGACTTTAAGCAACACAATCACTACCAACCCCAACAACGCCCAATGTATCTGGCTTGGTAAATTATGCAGTTCTAGGCGCATACCTATAGTAATAAAAAACAACCCCATCAGAATATCTCTAAAGGGCCTAATATCAGCTTCCAATTGATATTTATACTTGCTTTCACCTAGCATCATGCCTGCTAAGAAAGCGCCTAAGGCCATGGATAAACCAAAAGAAAAAGCCAATCCCGCGGCCATTAACGCCACCAATATAGTCGTCAGCACAAAAAGTTCATCGGTTCTGGTATTCGCTACCTCTCTAAACACTTTAGGTAACACCCATTTGCCTACGGATAACAAAATGCCCACGACCAATAATCCTTTTAAAAATGCCAATAAAATAGCAATGCTTAAACTTTGGTCGGAATCAGAAGCTAATAGAGGTACTAAAATAAGTAGAGGCACAACAGCTAGGTCTTGAAGCAATAAAATGCTCACTGCAACTTGTGCTCGAGTAGTATTTAAAATACCCAAGTCACTGGTTTGTTTAATCACTATGGCCGTAGACGACAATGCAATAATGCCGCCTATAACAAATGCGGCTTTACTATCAAACCCCAATAAGTAAGCAATGCCCATAAACACTAGCGTGGTCAATACCATTTGGGCCAAACCTACGCCAAATACTAAGTGGCGCATCGCTAACATTTTCGGAAGTGAAAACTCCAACCCCAATGAAAACAACAAAAATACAATGCCTAGCTCGGCAAAATTTTGCATATCTTCTGGGTGTTCAAATAATGCCAGTAGATCGGGACCTGCCAAAATACCACAAAATAGATAGCCCAAAATGGGTGGCAAATTAATACGTTTGAATAACCAAACAGTTACCACAGCTACGGCCATTAAAATTACAATATTGCCTAAATTTCCGTGCATAATTCGCTGATTACCTTTGTTTGTTTACCCCTAGGCACAATATTTGCTTATCCTAACTAAATATCATTTTTGTATAGTAATTCGCCATATTATTGGCAGGAGAAAATGTTGGAACAACTTACTCAGTTATACAACACAAATGTCGGTGAACCTTACTTCAGTCTTGAAGAGTTAAACCATGACAAGAAACAAGGGTTGACACAAAGTCAGCTGAATAATTTCATCCTAAAATTACTAACAACGATAGACCTGCCTAAGCTGAGTGAATTATATTTTCAGCAGTTACAAAACACCCTACCGCTGTCTGAACTAAAAATCCAGTTTGAAGATGATAGCGTGACCTTTGGCCAGAGAGTTCAACCTTCACATCTCAAAACCCTTAATTGTATGCAGCTAGGTACTGCAGTGGCTGTTATGGATTATTGCTTCACACAACCTTTATCGATAAGGGATTGGCAAATTTTGCAACAAATGCATGTTAATTTTTGTAATCCTTTTAAGAATGCCCTAGAGCATCATAAAATTAAGCAGTTTGCTATGAAGGATTTTTTAACCTCTTTGGGTAATCGAGCCAGTTACGACGAAACTATGATTAGATTAGCCAGTCAATCACAGAGAAGTCATCAACCATTTGGTTTGCTGATATTAGATATGGATAACTTTAAACAAGTTAACGATATTCATGGTCATCAAGTTGGCGATAAAGTACTAATGGCATGTGCAGATACTATAGTACACAGCCTTAGAGAGTCTGATTTTGCCTTTAGATTTGGGGGTGATGAATTCTGCTGTTTGTTACCTGAGGCAGACACACGGACCAACAATTTGATTGCAGAACGTATTCGTAGTGCGTTTGAATTACACCCCTTACTGCAACTACATCACATATCTTGCAGCATAGGTAGCGCCACTTATGGAGAAGATGATTCTCAAATTGGCATTTTTTCGCGAGCCGATGAAGCCCTATATACTGCCAAACAAGCAGGAAAAAACTGTATTAGAAATGCCTAACATAGGCAGGCAATAAATCGAATAACTACGGCAAAGCCTTGCCGTATTAACGCCCCTAAACGACAAAAGCCATGCAAATGCATGGCTTTGTTATTGATCATCCAAGTCATTTCATCACATTGATTTATCTAAACAATACCTTCTCTTGATTAAACCAGTAAACACAGAATGCAAATAACGCCCCTGCAATCACAACTGTTGAACCAAAGATCGCGAACAGTTGGTAGTAGTCCATTGTGCCTTTAACTAACTCTTTCATCGCCAGTGAAACGTTTGTGACAGGCACCCAAGCCCAGGCACCTTTTAGCTCTACGCCAGGTAAAAGTGCGATCATAATAGGTACAATAACCAAAATAGTCATAGGCCCCATGTAACTTTGTGCCTCTTTAAAACTTTTGGCATAGATGGATATGCTCAACAAGATGGCCGAGAAAATTGCCACCACGGGTACCAACATCAAGAAAATAAGCAAAAAATCTACCATGGCGATTTGTGCCATAAAATCGGCGACAAATTTGATAGCCATGCCTTGGCTTAACACTAATCCCCAAATCACCATACTGGCAACTGTAATGAGGGCTGTCATAGTGCCCGCAAAAGCAATAGTTAAAAATTTCCCCATCACAATTTTGTTGCGGTCGATGGGCGAAATCAACAAGGTCTCTAATGTACCGCGCTCTTTTTCACCAGCGCCAATATCAGTCGCCGGCGCCATAGCACCTGTTAAACAAATAATGAATAACAAATAGGGCAACATGCCACCAATTTTTTCGCCCCAATTTTCACGATTGTCGGCGGTATTCACTTTTTCTAATACTATTGGTTTTATCAAGGCTTGTTGTTTTGCTTCATCTAGACCTATAGATGAAAACGCACTTTGTTGAAATAACTCAGATTGGCTTTCAACAATTTCGTTTACTCTTGTATAAACCAAGTTAAGTCCCGCATCATTGAAATATAACTTAACATTTGCTTGGCCATTACTGAGTACATCGCTGGAATAATTGGCAGGGATCTCCAATACAAAATCGACTGTGTCATTGCGAATTATTCTGGTGTAATCCGCGCCGGCCTCAATTTCTACAAGGTTAAACTTCTCGGGTTGTTGCAACTCTTTCACAATATCAGGTGCATATTGCCCACCAACCAAAGCATAGTTAAGCACTTGGGTTTCCGCTTTATCGATGGCTTGTTTACCCACAAAACCAACAATTCCGAAAATTAAAGGGAATATCAATAAAGGCAGCGCAATCATAAAAAACAAGGTTTTACGGTCGCGAAGTAATTCTTTTATCTCTTTTTTAAATACTAACCACATAATCTATTCTCCCTATTCGCTTGTTGTTGATTGGATAGCGGCCATAAAAGACTGATGCAATGAGCCCTCTGCAAGGGCTACAAAGCTGGCGATATCTCCATCAAACATAGTACGACCTTGATCGATAACAGTGACTTTGTCACATAACTCTTGTACCTCATCCAAATGATGAGTCGAAAAAATCACCGGCGTACCCTGCTCTTTTAAACCACGAATAAACTCGAGTACAGTTTGTGTGGCCATAATATCTAAGCCTGTTGTGGGCTCATCTAAAATCACCAGCTCTGGAGAATGCACCACAGCTCGTGCGATAGCGGTTTTTTGTTTCATGCCCGTAGAAAAATTTTCTGAACGCCTGTCTAAGAAGCTATGCATATCTAATAGATCAGCTAACTCTTTGATACGACTAACAATTAAATCCTCACTCATGCCGTGTAATTGACCAAAATAGTGAATATTTTCTCGACCCGTTAAGCGGCCATACAAACCTGTAGAGCCTGATAAAAAACCGATTTTTTTACGGGCAATAACAGGGTTAGCTAACACGTTGTCACCGTCTATTTCGACGCTGCCACCATCAGGTTTCAGTGCAGTGGATAACATACGTAAGGTCGTTGTTTTACCGGCTCCATTCGGGCCAAGTAAACCTAACACTTCACCTTTTTGACAGGTAAAAGACACGTCTTGTACAGAATGAAAAAAACGCCCTTTTAGTCTTGGATCTTTTTTCTCTTGCTCACTGAGCTTTTTAGGATTTTCCACTGCGAATTTTTTCGCTAATTTTTTTATTGCTATCATTGGGTTTCCTAGTAAGTAACAAACATGTGGATATAGTCTCTGAATTTTGTGATTTATTACATGCGCCAGACAAAAAAAATATGTAACAATAATCAATTCGCTCTGACTAGAGTTAATAATCATCAAAATATTCACGCACCAAAGACTAATGTAGGGGAGTTAAATGCAACAAGTCAGTAACCCATTTCAAGCCATGAAGGATATAATTACTAAGCCTAATCAAGTGTTTGCCACCATCAACGAGGTACACAATTGGTCATGGATCCCGTTTTTATTTATTGCTGTGACTGGCGCCATTCCAATTTATTTGTATTTTAATTTTGTCGACTTTGCTTGGTACAACGAATTAATGGTGCAATCTATCGCTGGAGAGCTTAGCCCTGCAGAACAAAGTTCGGTGCGCAACGCCATGGCAGATCAAGCGCAATCATTATGGGCTGGCGTATTTGGCTCAGTACTGGTGGTGATTATCAGCAACGCCATTTTGGCGCTGTACTTTAACATTGTGACCAAATCTGATGAGGAATGTGTGCAAGGTTACACAGATTGGTATGGCTTCGCTTGGTGGATAAGCTTGCCCACTATTGTTTGTAGCTTAATCAGTATCCTAGTGGTGTTAATGGCACAAGATAATCAGTTATCTCCTGTCAGTTTAGCGCCGACTTCACTGGGATTTATTTTTGCTATTGATTTGAATTCTCAGTGGTCTTCATTGTTGCAAAGCATACGTTTGGAATCTATCTGGGTGATGTACTTAACCGCAGTAGGATTAAGTCAATGGACCCAGTTTTCAGCTAAGAAAAACTATATCCTTGCAATCGCACCCTATCTTACTATTTGGATTATCTGGATGTTATTTATTGTTTTTTAACCGTGGCAGTGGTCTGAAATAATCAGAGTTGTCATAAAACTCTGGATTTTTATTGGCATCCCACAGGCCTGGGATGCCCAATAAAGGTAAGGGATACAGTGGTTTTTTATTAGCAAAAACATTCGTTTTCTTGATTAACTTTACCAATAATTCATCAAGCTGATTTAATTGCTCAGCGTAATCTAAGTCTGAAAAATGACTGTCGACTTCTACGGCAAGCCATTTTCCTGTAAGACCAATAAAGGGCTGCAACAGCATTTCTAGATTGGCGTGTCCAAACATAAAACTATTTAACTCTTTGCCCCAAGTGGAGCGATTTTCAATAAAAACAGACTGCCACTTATGCATGGCTAATTCTTTAATTAACTGTGCTGCCATTGTGTCTTTTTGATAGGTCACTATCACACCACACTCGTCGAAGTGGGTTAAGTTATTACGTCTTATAGTTCTAGGTGACAACCCCTTTAGTTCAATGTCTTCCACGTGTTGTTGATTAAGCAGGCCTTTAGTTTTTGGAAACTGTAACCAAATCAAACCGTTAAATAAGTCATGCCAGCTATTTGGCCGAGTAGGAATAATATTTTGTTTATGGATTATCTGTTCGTAATAATCATCAGTTTCGGCAAGTTGGTTTTGACAAACAAATGTCGGAATAGGCTTATTACCAAAACCAGACTTTAACTGATTAAGACCATAGGCGTTGGGCCAGTCAGTCAAACCTGACAGACTAAAAATCCCATCAAGCTGCTGCATAGGTAGCATAGTGGTTTGTTTTATAAAATCCTGATGCCAAACAGTCATAATTGCCCTTGAGTTAGATCTAATGTAAAAAGGATGGGGATATACCATTTAACTACAAGAGCAACAATATGAAAACTTGCCATAAACTTCTGGCGTTATGCCTTCCTTTTACATTGGCGCTATCAGCCTGCCAAAATAAAACAGTTGAAACAACAGCAGCGGACACTATGCCAGTGGTTGTCGATAACTTTATTGATGTGTATGAAACTATTAGTACCGATGAGTTAAAAACACATATTAAAATTTTAGCCTCTGACGAATTTGAAGGTCGCTTGCCCACCACTATTGGTGAAAAGAAAACACTTGATTATCTAGTCAATGCTTTTAAAAAAATGGGCTATGCACCCGGTAATGGAGACAGTTATTTACAACCCGTTGAACTGATTGAAATGACCGCCGACCCAGATATGACCATGACAATAGGTGAAAATAACTTTGTCTACAAAGAAGGCATGATGGCTTCTACCCAGCGAGAACAAGCCAAAGTCGAACTAAAAAACTCTGAATTAGTCTTTGTTGGTTATGGTGTTAATGCACCTGAATATGAATGGAATGACTACCAAGGCCTTGATGTAAAAGGCAAAACGGTAGTGATTTTAGTTAACGACCCTGGATTTGAAAATCCACAAGGTGATAAGTTCCAAGGTAAAACCATGACTTACTATGGTCGCTGGACTTACAAATACGAAGAAGCCAGCCGACAAGGTGCCGCGGCAGCCATTATTGTGCATGAAACTAAACCCGCTTCTTATGGTTGGAGTGTGGTTGCTAACAGCTGGAGCGGCCCTCAGTATGGCCTTGTAAGCGAAAACGGTAACGCAGATAGGGTATCTGTTGAAGGTTGGCTAACCACAGAGGCCGCACAAAAAGTGTTCGCGGATGCTGGACTCAATTTTGCCGAAGAAAAAGCCAAAGCGATTGCGGCACCATACAACAAAAGCATGGGGTTAGAAGCCTCGGTAACCGTTAACAATAGCTTTAAAAAATCCACTAGTTATAACTTCATTGCGACCTTTCCCGGCTCTGAAACCCCTGACGAACATGTCATTTATACCGCCCATTGGGATCATCTAGGTAAAGATGAAAGCAAAGACGGTGACCAAATTTATAACGGAGCCCATGACAATGCCACCGGCACTGCCGCGACAATCGTTATGGCAAAAGCCTATTCTGAATTAACTGTCACACCTAAACGTTCGACTACCTTTTTAATTGTCACCGCCGAAGAACAAGGCTTGTTAGGATCGAAGTATTACTCAGAACATCCAATCATCCCATTAGCTAAAACCGTCGCTAACATCAATATGGATGCCATGAATGTATTAGGTAAAACCAAAGATGTCGCAGTTGTTGGAATGGGTAAGTCTGAATTAGAAAACTATCTAGAAAAAGCGGTAAAACGCCAAGGTCGCCACTTAGTACAAGAAGGTCGCCCTGAAGCCGGATATTATTATCGTTCTGACCATTTCAGTTTTGCCAAACAAGGTGTCCCCGCTCTTTATGCAGAAGGTGGAGAAGAGCCCATAGACGAAGCGACAGCTGCATATCGTAAGCGTACTAACGTGATTGTGACTGGTTGTTATCATCAGGTTTGTGATAAGTATCGCGAGAACTGGGATTTGTCAGGCATTCAGCAGGATACCCAGATGTTGTTTGAAGTTGGGTACGATCTAGTGTCATCAGATGATTGGCCTAAGTGGAATGCTAGTAGTGAGTTTCAGAGGAAATAGGCTTAGTGTTTTGGCTTACGCTTTTTGCAGCGTAAGCCTTCTATTCCTTAAAACTATGCCCTGAAGGGCGCCCGCATCCTTGCTATTTGCCCCTAAAACAAATCTTTTTGTGTTGAAACTTTACAGGCGGAAAAGGCAATGGCTGGGCCACCTAAGCGGTAATCGGCGAAGCCGATTGTGTTATTCTCTTACGATGGCTGTCCTGTTAATTGCGGTTTTGAGCTTAAAACTACCAGCTTGAACAAGACTACCCCTTAAATATAACGCTTCAAAGTACAGGGGCGCGCTTTTTTGCGCGTCTGTGTGGCTTTGCTTGTTATAACTCAGCACGCAGTCGCACCATATCTATACAAGGAATGCCATTTTCAATTATGGGCTCTGGATAAGAATCAAAGAAGTTTGATTCAATGCTGTGCATCCTAAACCCACATTTTTGATAGAGTGCTAGCTGAGAAAGGCTTGAATTGCCTGTTCCCACCTCAATCGCTTTGGCGCCGGACTCTTTTGCTAGTTGTTTAGACTTGTTAATCATGGATTTGGCGATACCTTTACCCTGATATTTTTTTAAAACAGCTATATTCTTCAACTCGAACACTCCTGCTACTACATTTATAACTGCAATGCTCACGAATATATCGTTATCTCTATAGACCAACACTACTGAACCAGATAGATACGATAAGATCGCTTTCTCATCCGGATCTGCACTTAATAATAACCCCATTAATTCTGGAGTTATTTCTTTATCGTATACTTCAATATTCATTTTAAGTTATAACGCCCCAAGCAGGGGATTTTATGAGTGTTTTTCAGCGAGTGAAATTCCCGCTGACTTGATTTGTTATGTGTATTGATGTTATTCATGTGGTTCAATCTCTGGAGAAGAAAATACCACTACTTTGTATTTTAAGCAGAGATAATCAATGACCATTTTTACTAAAGTAGAATCTACCTTTGATGACTTAATTTGATGTTTCATAGATAGAAAAGTATCGACTGTAACAGTTTCATTATTTTCTGAAATTTCGATCCAAGAATCCCCCTGTAATCCAGACTTAACAGGTTCAAATCTTGTCTTTAAGTAATTAACGAGCTCATCATGGAAATCCGAATAGTCATTTTCATATTCCATTTTTCCAAAAATCATTGGTACACCTATAACTAGCCTAAATACACATAACAATATTATTAGATGACATTATGTCGTGTTTAAACATCCCATTATGTCGTCTATAGTTCAGGTCATATTTTTACTCGACTTCTACGCATTTCTTTTATAAACGTTTTTTTATCTTCAAGCAAAACATAGTTGTTGAAGTACCCCTAAATGTCCGCGATCTGCTCTTATTGGACAAATAACCTAGCACTGGATATAAAGTCAGGTATTTAATTTCAATTAAGCACCTTAACCTTAATCGACGAAGCCGATGCTTTTTTCTTTTGTTCTACCCTCGACTCAAGGCTCGCCAACTATTAGTTCAATTTAGAGGGGTAATTTGAAAGGATGCAAATTGAGTGATGTACCCCTTTGAAGTTAGTCAATCAAACGTCCATGATGATCAGCACCCAAGCTCGACTTCCCTGTCGAGCTGTTCAACTGGGCGAAGCTTTGCTTCTAAAGAATCCAGCTGAACCCTGCTAAATTTGCCAAATAGTTGGATGAAGAGCATTGCCCTCGAGCGGCACTTTTTGCTTACTTTTTGCTGTTGTTGGGGAAAAGTAAGTCGAGCGAAAGGGATTTCATTAGAAAAAAGCCATGCGGACGCCGCGCGGGATGGCAGTAAGCGTCAGCGCATACTTTTGTATTTAATAAAAATAAAAAGTAGAAACCATAAGGAGCATGTCACTTACATGCTTCTTACGGTTTGCACACTTAACCGTCTTGGGTGATTTGTTTGATTAAAGCGGCCTGAGTTTCAGCCATTTTATCATTGTCTACCTGACAAGTGCCGGCTGCCTGATGCCCGCCTCCACCAAATTGCAAACATAAGTCACCGACTATGGTTTTAGAGCTTCTATCAAGAATGGATTTACCAATAGCAAATACGGTATTTTGTTTCTTGAGGCCCCACATAACATGGATAGAAATATTACATTGCGGGAAAACCGCGTAAATCATGAATCGGTTGCCCGCATAAATGACTTCTTGGTCGCGAAGATCTAGTACCACTAAATTATCATGTACAGTGGCACATGCTAAAAGTTGTGCTTTAAATTTATCAGCATGTTCCATATAGACAGTTACCCGTTCTTGTACATCAGGTAACGTCATAATTTCGTCAATTGTATGATTGCCACAATAATCAATTAATTCCATCATTAGCTGATAGTTAGAGATCCGGAAATCACGAAAACGACCCAAGCCAGTGCGACTATCCATTAAGTAGTTGAGTAATACCCACTGTGTTGGATTGAGAATTTCGTCTTGACTAAATTGTGCAGAATCCGCTTTGTCTACTGCTTCCATCATGTCAAACCAAGCGGAAGGAAATTTCTCTGCACCACCATAATAGTCAAACACAACTCGGGCAGCTGAAGGCGCGTCAGGATCAATAATATGATTCTGTTGTTGCGTTTCACCACTTCGGGTTACTTCACTCAAATGGTGATCAAAGGCAATAAAGCAGCCGGCTACATAAGGCAAGTTGGTCGTAATATCGTTTTCTGTAATCTCTACAATACCATCTTGCATATCTTTAGGATGGACAAACTTTATGTCGTCAATGAGATCCAATTTTTTTAAAAGCACAGCACAAACTAGTCCATCAAAATCACTGCGAGTCACTAAACGATATTTTTTATTAGACGTAAGTGTAGACAAATGGATCTCCTTTAAAGACCAAATTAAATGAACATTGAGTATAACAAATTTAATTTTTTGCATTGTTATTTTAACAAACTTATCTGCAATGATACTTCACTGTCAATGACAGATATAAGAGACCGTAGATTAATCTTCGATAGAACATAGAGCGCAAAGAATAATTGTAGCAACACGACAAACCATCAGTTACAAAATAACCTTCACCAAACCTCCTAAAACAAGCATTGTTCTTACTAATTCCTTTCTAATGTAAGAAAATCACAGTTTCTCCTTGCTTTTTTCGCTCAGACTGGCAAATTCAACTGCGCGATTGCACCAATAAAAACAAACAATACAATCGCCATATCAGGCTTGTCTCAGAACAGTAGCTAAGCCCCTATAACCAGCAATCAAGAGAAATATTTTTATGTGTGGTATTTTCGGTATTCTGGGCATCAAAAGTGATGCAGCAGAACTTAGAACGCAAGCGTTAGAGCTTTCCAAAACACTCCGCCACCGCGGTCCTGACTGGTCAGGAATTTGGAATAATGATAATGCTATTTTATGTCACGAACGTTTGGCGATAGTCGACGTTGACACAGGCGCTCAACCGCTAATAAGCCGCGATAATAATCAAGTGTTAGCCGTGAATGGCGAAATTTATAATCATAAGGTTTTAGAAACTGCGCTAGCAACACCTTATGACTTCAGAACTAAGTCTGACTGCGAAATCATTCTGCCTTTGTATAAACAAAAAGGTGTTGAGTTTATCGACGAATTAGAAGGCATGTTTGCCTTTATTTTGTACGACGCAGAGCAAGACGCCTATCTTATTGCTCGTGACCATATGGGCATTATCCCTTTGTATACTGGTTATGATGAGCACGGTAATTTATACGTTGCCTCAGAAATGAAAGCCTTGGCACCTGTGTGCAAAACCATTCAAGAATTTCCTCCTGGGCATTACATGTGGAGTAAGACAGGCGAATTAACCAATTATTATAAACGTGATTGGATGGACTACGAGAATGTTAAAAACAACGAAACTAACCTTGAAGATTTAAAAGTTGCATTCGAAAAAGCAGTGAAGTCTCACTTAATGTCTGATGTACCTTATGGCGTGCTTTTATCAGGCGGACTCGACTCTTCTTTGGTGTCTGCTGTCGCGGCCAAGTATGTAGCTAAACGTGTTGAAGATGGCGATAAAACAGACGCTTGGTGGCCACGTTTGCATTCTTTTGCTGTAGGTTTAGAGGGCGCCCCCGACCTAATTGCGGCACAAAAAGTAGCTGACATGATAGGCACAGTGCATCACGAAGTGCATTTTACCGTGCAAGAAGGCATCGATGCCTTACGCGACGTGATTTATCACATCGAAACCTATGACACCACCACCATTCGCGCCTCTACTCCTATGTACTTGCTGAGCCGTAAGATTAAGGCCATGGGCATTAAAATGGTATTGTCGGGTGAAGGGGCTGATGAAATATTTGGTGGTTATCTGTATTTCCACAAAGCGCCTAACGCGAAAGAGTTCCATGAAGAAACCCTACGTAAACTTAACCGTTTACACATGTTCGATTGTGCTCGTGCTAATAAATCCACTTCTGCTTGGGGTGTTGAAGGTCGCGTACCTTTCCTAGATAAAGAGTTTATGGACGTGGCGATGCGCTTAAACCCTCAAGACAAAATGTGCCTTGATGGAAAAATGGAAAAGTGGGTGTTACGTAAAGCCTTCGACAATAACGAATATCTACCTTCTGAAATTTTATGGCGTCAAAAAGAACAATTCAGTGACGGTGTAGGTTATTCGTGGATTGATTCACTGAAAGAATATATCGAATCCGAAGTCACTGATGCACAAATGGCTTCAGCAGAATTTCGTTTCCCTGTGAATACCCCCGATACTAAGGAAGGTTACTTTTATCGCACCATATTTGAAGGTTACTTCCCTCAAGAAAGTGCCGCAAAATGTGTTCCTAGCGGTAAATCAATCGCCTGTAGTACGGTTGAAGCCTTAGAGTGGGATGCTAGCTTTAAAGCGAATGCGGATCCTTCAGGGCGCGCAATGAGTACGGTTCACGAGTTAGGTTATAATAAGTAACCTAATTACGAATACAAAGAAGACAACAAACCAGAGCTAATCACTCTGGTTTTTTTTATGGTAGTGCAGCAGCGCTAATTGAACCGTCAAACCATAATTCCTTCCTTTCTAAGGGTGTTTTTTCGGGTAAGAAAGTATTTTTTAAGGTGTAAAAGGTTCTATTCTCAATCTGTGCTTTATCTATGTAAGATTTATAATGCTCAATAAATAAGGCATCAAATTTTCCATTTTTAATGGCTTTCTCTAACCCTTTTTCGATTAGACTCGCCAAAGGTACACTGTTTTTATTGACAAAAAAGTATATGGCAGCGGGATAGCGAATGCCAAGGGTGGGTTGGATTTGAATAGCAGGCTGAGGTTTGCTTTTAGCCAATTCTTCCCACACTTCTATAATGGAACGAGGAAAAAAGTCTCCCTGAGCATTACGAAGCATCCTCATAAGGGCACTTTGAGAGCGTTCAGTGATCACATCAAAACCATTGGATTGCAATATTTTGGTATCTGGCCAATCACGCCCTTGCAAAGGTGAAAGTTTAACTAAATGCTCTAACTCTTGGATATATTTAAAACGTTCCGCCATATCTTGTCGAATTAATAATAAACGCCATCCAATCAAGCCTTTAAATATGGGGATCCGTATCGGCAATAAATCCTTTTCTCGCTGAGTATTGGTCATTCCCCAAACAATATTGATTTCTCTATTATCTTGCAAACGACCCAATGCTTTGGCTTTAGACAAAAGATTTTCTGAAGGCTTTAGCTGATATTTCACCCCAGTTTGATCCAAAGCCAGGGCTAATACTTGTATAGGGTACTCATCAATTGTTGAGGTCGTTTCAAGGGGTTGAGGAAAGGTTATTTGCCATGATGCACTCATAGCATTAACGTTAAAAAGTAGGGTTAATCCAGCCAAGACCTTTTTCATAAATTACTCAGAACGGGCAAGCACTTCAGCAAGTTTATTTTCATCATCATCGATTACCGCCACAATTATTTTAAGGTGTTTATCTGGCATTTTTTGTAAGGTGTAAGAGGTTGCGCAGCTAAAACATAACTGCTGACTTGCATCATAAAACTGCCAGCGCATTTTTGAGAAAAATAATGAGTCAGACAGACGCATGGTTTGCTGCAACTTTGGCACAAACGAATGAATACCGGCTAACTTAAATTTGGTAATCATTCGACTAATGCCAACCTCCAATTCTTCCTCACTGACCATGACCTTTTTACTATTATCCGTCATGATAATAGTAGGTGGTAAACAAAAACTGGCTATTTTTTTAGCGTCAAAAGAATTAAGTGCTTTTGAATAAATTTCCAAAAAGGATTCTGAATTAATTGGCATAGATAATTTTTCCTTAACTAGGGCTAAGCCCTATTCAATTCCGATGAACTTATGAGTTTGCAACGACAAACGCCAATTACGCGCTATACAGGTTTTAATTGCAAGGTCGGTCGCTCGTTTTTGTTGGCTAATGGGTTGTAAATAAATATTAGGCGCAATTTGATCACCCAATAACGCAAGCACTTCATCTAACTCTTCTATGTGTTTTTCCATGGCTATTGGATGTTTGATTTCATTTGCACGGCGCATTGCGCTGCTTAATACTGGCCTGCCTCCAGGCATATTTACCTTAGGTGAAACCGTCACCCAAGTGTCGGGATGGGCAATAATTTCATAGGTGCCACTTGTTTCAATTTGCACCGAATACCCCTCTGATATTAAGCGAGTGGTGATTTCAGTCAAATCATATAAACACGGCTCACCGCCTGTGAGCACTATATGTTTAGCCACATAGCCATGGAGTTTAAAAAGAGCAAATAGCTGTTCGGTGCTGTGTTCAAACCAATTATCAGATTCCGACGTTTCGGCCATCACAGCATCGCTAGTGGTTTTTAATTCAGGTGACACCACCCAAGTATGTTTGGTATCACACCATGGGCATCCCACAGGACAACCTTGCAAGCGCACGAATATAGAAGGCAAGCCGGTATAGCTGCCTTCTCCTTGCAAAGATTCAAACACTTCATTAATTTTATATAAACTCAATCACTTTCCTATTTGTTTAACTTAACCCTAGTGTGGGAATTTACAGTTAAATCACTTAAAATCATTACTAATTAATTGATTATAAAGAAGCAAAGCCCATGTCACAAAAGGTAGTGGTAATTTTTTCAGGGGGAATGGACTCATTTACCGTCCTAAACCTAGCAGTTAAACAGGGATTGCAAGTATTTGCGTTATCTTTTGATTACGGGCAAAGACACAAAAAAGAACTGGATTATGCCAGTCGCGCCTGCAAAACCCTTGGTGTTCAGCATAAAATTGTAGATATTTCAGCTATCAATCAACTAATTGGTGGTTCATCTCTCACGTCAGATATTGACGTAGCAGAAGGCCATTACGAAGAAGAAAGCATGAAAAGCACTGTAGTGCCCAATAGAAATATGATTTTGCTGTCGATGGCAGTGGGTTATGCCGTTTCAATGGACGCCACTAAAGTTTACTACGGAGCACACTCAGGGGATCACGCCATTTATCCGGATTGCCGCCCTGAATTTGTTCACAAAATGAATGATGTTTGTGCCATAGCCAATTACGAAGCGGTCGAAATTGTCACCCCTTATTTAGAAGTCAGTAAAACAGCCATATTGACCGCTGGGTTAGCAATGGGCCTGGATTACAATCTAACCTGGACTTGTTATAACGGCCGCGAAAAAGCCTGTGGAAAATGTGGCGCCTGTCAGGAAAGGCTAGAAGCCTTTTCTGAAAACGGCGTATGTGATCCTTTGGATTATGAG
>TARA_R110000751_G_scaffold272764_1_pt1 | contig 141004 bp, 145 predicted proteins | sample TARA_R110000751 | Tara Oceans TARA_R110000751 (sample SAMEA4398001) | marine metagenome | biome: Polar Biome; feature: [MES] marine water layer (ENVO:01000295) within the mesopelagic zone...; material: water (ENVO:00002006), including particulate matter (ENVO:01000060) such... | reverse complement strand
CTTGATCCTGACCAAAAAACAACTGGCAGAGTGAATCAATCAAAGAAAGACATGTTCTAAAACCTCAAAGTGTGTTTTCGGCCAAAGCCTTTTTGACATAGGTCTTTGCGTCCTGACCCGACCAGTGCGCCGGTCCGTTCATGCTGGACAGCAGGCAGCCCTTTTCATCCACCAGAAGCGTGACCGGCAGGCCGAACGCCAGACCGTCCTTCTTCAGCGTGTTGAACACACCCATGGAACTGTCGCGGTAGAATGCCAGATTGGAAACCTTGATTTCGCCGAGGAATTTTTTCGGTTTGACGTCATCGCCCCGATCGATATTGATGGCGACCACCTCAAAATCATCCCCGCCCAGTTCCTCTTGCAAGGCCGCCAGCGCCGGCATTTCCTCGCGACAAGGCGCACACCATGTGGCCCAGAGATTGACCAGAAGGGTCTTGCCGGAAAGATCACCGATTGACATCGGCTGGCCTTGCGGACCATTGAATGCAAGTGTTTGCAGGCTCTTTGCTTCACGCACCGATGCCATGGCGGCAATTTCACCCTTTGCCAGGGGCTGAATGCGCGCGGCCAGATCGACAGAGGGCGAACAATCGGCCTCGACCACTGCGGACATATTGCCAGAGGGCCTGCCCTTCACGTATACCCCAACCACACTGGCCAGCAGGCCCAGGACAATGGCAGCGCCAATGATCCTGATTGTCATGCGGCTGCCTTTTTTTTGTTCTGACATTGATGTCTACTCCGGAGTTAATTCTGACATGACCGGCAAAACTTCCAACCAGATGTGGGGCGGCCGCTTCGCGTCCGGCCCCGACGCAATCATGGAAGAAATCAACGCTTCCATTGATTTCGATCGGAAACTCTACGCTCAGGATATCCAGGGTTCACTGGCCCATGCTGACATGCTTGCTGATACTGGCATAATCAGTGCCGAAGATCGTGACAAGATTTCTGCCGGACTGAACACGATTTCGTCAGAAATCGAGGCCGGCACCTTCGTGTTCTCGCGTCAGCTGGAAGATATTCACATGAATATCGAGGCAAGGCTGGCCGAGATTGTCGGCCCCGCTGCAGGACGGCTGCACACGGCACGCTCGCGCAATGATCAGGTCGCACTGGATTTTCGTCTCTGGGTCAGATCCGAGCTGGAGAAAACGCAACAGGCGCTCACAGCCCTGATGACTGTTTTTCTGGATCGGGCCGAAGAGCACGCAACCACCACCATGCCGGGCTTTACGCACCTGCAAACGGCGCAACCGGTGACTTTCGGCCACCATTGCATGGCCTATGTGGAAATGTTCGCACGGGATCGCTCACGGGTCCGCGATGCTCTCGTTCGACTGGACGAATGCCCGCTGGGTGCGGCCGCTCTGGCAGGCACCGGGTTTCCGATTGACCGCCAGCAGACCGCCACGGCATTGGGATTTTCAACGCCGACACGCAACTCCCTGGACTCGGTCTCTGACCGGGATTTTGCTCTGGAGTTCCTCGGCCTTGCGTCGATTTGTGGCACCCATCTTTCCCGTCTGGCCGAAGAAATCGTCATCTGGTCCACCCCGCAATTCGGTTTCGTGCGCCTGTCTGATTCGTTTTCCACCGGTTCATCCATCATGCCGCAGAAGAAAAATCCGGATGCAGCCGAACTTGTCCGCGCCAAGACCGGACGTCTCAATGGTGCGCTGATCGGTCTGCTGACGGTGATGAAGGGTCTGCCCCTTTCCTATTCAAAGGACATGCAGGAAGACAAGGAACAGGTTTTTGATGCCGCAAAATCACTGGAACTGGCGATTGCCGCCATGACCGGGATGATCGGCGACATGCACATTCTGAAGGACGGCATGAAGGCAGCTGCGGGATCGGGCTATTCTACCGCGACCGATCTTGCCGATTGGCTGGTGCGCGAGGCAGGCCTGCCTTTCCGCGATGCCCATCATGCAACCGGAACCGCCGTTGCGCTGGCCGAAGAACGCCAGTGCGAACTGGCCGAACTGCCGCTGGCAGATCTGCAGAAAATCAACCCGGCCATCACCCAGGACATCTTTTCCGTGCTGACGGTCGAAGCATCGGTTGCCAGCCGCACAAGTTTTGGCGGCACGTCACCGGTCAGGGTCCGCGAACAGATCGCCTGGTGGAGAACCCGTCTTTGACGGCCGTTTGCATGGCCTTGGAAGAGCAATATTTGCCTGCTGGTTCTCCATCAAGGCACTTAATTGCGCTTTCTGGCACCTTGTTGAAGAAAACAGGGTGCACAAGGCCACATAAGTTCGTTAAAAGATCAGCACCTGAATTCCGGATGAATGCGAGCAACCAATGACTGCTTTGCCCAATGCCAATTTGCCTGTCACCGCATTGAATGCGGTCAAGACTGCAGCTGTCGTGCTTTTGATGGCCCTGCTGATAACCGGTTGCGGCCGCAAGGGTCCTCTGGAAGTTCCTTCGGCAAGACCCGTCGTGGACAATCAGGAAGAGACACCCACGGAACCTGACGAGGGCCGCCCGTTCGTTCTTGACCGATTGTTGAAATAGGCGCGTACCCCTTGAACCATTTTGAATACAGGGATGGCATTCTCTTTGCCGAGAATGTCAGCATAGCCGAGATTGCGAAATCGGTCGGCACGCCGTTCTATTGCTATTCGACAGCCACGCTGACCCGACACTACAGGGTGTTTGCAGAGGCCTTTGCCTCCGTCGACGCGCTGGTCTGCTATGCCATGAAGGCCAATTCCAACCAGGCGGTTCTGGCCACCCTGGCAAAACTTGGCGCTGGTGCAGACGTGGTGTCCGAAGGTGAATTGCGCCGTGCATTGGCAGCCGGCATCCCGGCTTCAAAAATCGTGTTCTCCGGCGTCGGCAAGACCATTCGCGAAATCGACTTTGCGCTGGACGCTGATATCCTCTGCTTCAATGTGGAATCCATACCTGAACTGGAGGTTCTCAACGCCCGGGCTTTGAAAGCCGGACGCAAGGCACCGGTCTCCTTTCGCATCAATCCGGATGTGGATGCAAAGACCCACGCGAAAATTTCCACCGGCAAGAAGCAGGACAAATTCGGCATCTCCTGGCAGGACGCCGAAAAAGTCTATGCGCAGGCGGCCGAACTCCCCGGAATCAAAGTGACCGGTATCGACATGCATATCGGCAGCCAGATCACCGATCTGCAGCCCTATGCCGAGGCTTTTCGCCTGCTGCAATCGCTGGTTCTGCAATTGCGTAAAGCCGGACACACGATAAGCCATGTGGATGTCGGTGGTGGACTGGGCATCCCCTATCGCACCGACAATGCGCCGCCTCCCGACCCGCAGCACTATGCCGACGTGGTGCTGGAACAGGTCAAATCCCTCGACTGCCAGATCATATTCGAGCCTGGCCGCATGATCGCCGGCAATGCCGGCCTTCTGGTCAGTGAAGTGATCTACGTGAAAGAAGCGGGCGCCAAGAGTTTTGTTATCGTTGATGCCGCGATGAATGATCTGATTCGCCCAACGCTCTATGAGGCATGGCATGACATCCGCCCGGTGGTCCTGCCGCAACCCGATGCACCGCGCATGACCGTCGATTTTGTCGGGCCGGTCTGTGAAAGCGGCGATTACCTGGGAAAAGACCGGGAAATCGCCCGACTTGAAGCAGGCGACCTGATTGCCGTAGGTTCAGCCGGTGCCTATGGCGCCGTTCAGGCGTCCACCTATAATACACGGTTGCTGATCCCAGAAGTGATGGTCAACGGCGATCGTTTCCATGTGGTGCGGCCGCGCGGTTCCTACGAAGACCTCATCGGCCTCGATTCACTCCCCGATTGGCTGTAATTATCCATTTGTGCGTGAAACGCTCTTTCACTTCACAATTTGTTGCATCCCCTCGCCTTTGCCACAAAGAATGCTATCCTTCTGTCAGGGTCAAAAGGATTGAACGCCCATGGCAAATGGCAGCAAGCACGATAATTGGGTTTCAACAGGTTCTGTGAACACCCTGTTGCGCAGGATTGATGCGCGCGTAAGGCTTACCCGGTTTGTTCTTCTGTTCGAGCGCGTCTGGCCAAGGCTGCTGCCGATCGTAGGGCTGATTGCTTTTTTTGCCGTCCTGTCGTGGTTCGGCCTTTTCCGCATCATCCCCGATTGGCTCCGCATGGTCGTCATCGGGCTTTTCGTCATCGGCATCCTGGCCTGCCTGACGACATTCAAAAGCCTGCGCTGGCCGGACCGCAGAGAAGCACTCAGCCGCCTGGAAAAGGACAATCACATTGTTCACCAGGCCCTGACAGTGCAATCTGATCGCCTCGAAAGCGGCGATGCCTTTGCCCGTTCGCTGTGGCATGCCCACCAAAAACGCATGGCCGCCGAAGTTGATACGATGACCGTGCCAGCACCACGCCCGCAAACACCCAGGTTTGACCCTTTCGGCTTGCGGGTTCTCGTCGCACTGCTGCTGTTCGTTGCCTTCGGCTATTCCCATTCGAACCAGTCCGGACTTTTGAGCGATGCCTTTCACAGCCATGTATCGGCGCAAATGGTTGCCGGCATGCGGATAGATGCCTGGGTCACCCCACCCGAATACACCGGCAAGGCCCCGGTCTTTCTCACTGGCAACAATGCAGGCCTTCCCGAGGTCATTTCCATTCCCCAGGGCAGCACCATGCTGGTCCGGGTGGTTGGCGGCAACGGCACGGAGGAGGTGCTTTACCGCACGGGCGGAGAAGAATTGCCGCTCGTTGCTCAAGCTGATCCAGGCGCAGAGGAACTGTCCTCCGACAGCGCGCGCGATTACAGTTTCGAAGCGCCCGGTGATGGGGTCTTGTCCATCCGGCAGGGCGCCAATGTTGCAGAAAACTGGCAGTTTCAACTGATCCCGGATGAACCACCGGTAATTGCCCTTGACGGCGAGCCGACGCGCGCTGCAAATGGTGCCCTTGAAATCGGCTTCACCGTTCGCGACGATTACGGAACGCAGAAAGCCTACGCGCAGATTGAGCCAGCCACGCCCCAGGCCGCCGACGCACATCCCCTCTATGACCTTCCTGACTACCCTTTGACCCTGCCGCGCGGCACGGCTGGCGAGCGCAAGGGGCGCGAGAGCCGCTCACTGACAGAACACCCGATGGCCGGCACACCCGTGCGCATCACATTGGTGGCCGAAGATTCGCTTGGACAGACCGGCCGCAGCCAGACGCATGAAATGATCCTGCCGGGCAAATATTTCAGCAATCTACTGGCCGGTTCTGTCGCCGAACAAAGACAGGTTCTGGCGCTCGATACAAGGCGCATGGACCGGGTCCTTGATCTCAACGACGCCATTACCATCGCGCCGGAAGAAACCATCGACAACCCGACCCATTTCCTGCTGATCAAATCCGCAAGATCGCGCCTCAAGCAGGCCTATGACGATGACATGCTGCGCGATGCGGCCGACTACCTGTGGGATATTGCCCTGGGGATCGAAGACGGCGACCTGTCCTTTGCCGAGCGACGGCTGCGCGACGCGCAAAAGGCCCTGTCCGAGGCACTGGAAAACGGCGCCTCCGACGAAGAAATTCAGGCATTGATGGATGAATTGCGCGCGGCCATGCAGGATTTCCTGCAGGCGCTTGCCGAGCAAATGCGCAACAATCAGAGTGCCGAACAGCAACAGATGCCTTCCGACATGCAGAATGTTCTGCGTCAGCAGGACATTGAGCGCATGATGGACCAGATTGAAAATCTGGCGCAGTCCGGTTCCAGGGAACAGGCCCAGCAGCTGCTTTCACAATTGCAACGCATGATGAACAACCTGCAAACCGGGCAACAGCAGTCAGCCCAGGGCGACAATCCCATGCGCCAGCAGATGGATCAGCTTGGTGGACTCATGCAACGCCAGCAACAGCTCATGGAAGAGACATTTGATCTCGAACAGGCGCTCAAGGAGCGCCGCAGGGAACAATATTTTCAAAATCCCGACCGTCCGCAGCAACAGGCTCCGCAAAGCGGCGACAACCAGCAATTGACCGAAGAGCAATTGCGTGAGGCGCTGCGCAAACTTCAGGAACAGCAGCAGCAACTTCAGCAACAATTGGGTGAATTGCAAAAGGGCATGGAAGATTTCGGCATGGAACCCAATGAGGGCTTTGCCGAGGCTGGTGAGGCCATGGGTGAGGCTGGCGAAGCATTGGGCGAAGGTGATGGCGGTCAGGCTGTGGGTGAACAGGGGCGCGCCTTGCAGGCCCTGCGTGATGGCGCCCAGCAAATGATGGACCAGATGCGCCAGGCAATGGGCCAGGGAGGCCCGGGACAACAGCCGGGACAGGCAAGGCCCAATGGCTCAGGCCTCGACCCTCTTGGCCGTCCGACGGCCAATACCGGACCCGATTTCGGAGAGAATGTAAAAATACCCGAAGAAGCCGACATCCAGCGTGCCCGCAAAATTCTCGAGGCGATCCGTGAACGGCTGGGTGACGCTTTCCGTCCGGAGATGGAGCGCTTCTACCTGGAACGGCTTCTGGACAACAGATAAGGCCTGCGGAAAACCACAAGATGATTTGCCGCAAACGCCTGTGAGCAGGTAATCCGCCTGGTAATTATCGGGTCAGCGCATCCGCGACGGCATCGCGGATGTCAGGCAGACTGAACGGCTTCGAAACAACGTCCAGCACGACATCATTCAGATTATCGGCCCTTTCGCGCTGCTCTGCGAAACCTGTCATCAGCAATATTTTGAGCGCGGGAAATTCCGCTGACGCCGTGTGCGCCAGCTCAATGCCATCCATGACGGGCATGCGGATATCCGACAGAAGAAGATCGTAGCCTGGCACTTCGCGCAGCCGGTCAAGGCCATGGGCGCCATCAATGGCCTGATCCACTTCATGACCGTCCATCTGCAATGCCCGACTGACAAAGCGACGCAGTGAATCTTCATCTTCGGCAATGAGTATTTTCGCCATTTATTCCGTCCGTTTCTACCCGAATGCATGATCTCCTGATCGGCTGCATCCATCGCCCATAGTGATGTGCTGTTTCGATACACATTGGTTTCCCGAAGAAGGATGGCACGTTTTCTGACAGGCAGATCACTGCAATACCGGGAACCTTGCGTCACAAAACCACGCAAATGTTTTCGCCGGGTAAATGAACCGGTCGGAACGGTTGAAACGGTCGGGAATGGCCTGCCTTTAAGCAATTCATGCTTAACAGAGTATTGGCGGCGGCAGCGATTTGGAGCGCCATGGAGCTTGTCTGCTGCTTGTGGATACCAGGGAGGAGTGAAAATCGAATCAGTTCAAGGGACCCGGAATGCAACCTGCGCATGGGTTGCGCGAAAGCTATGCTTCCTCGACGTCACCGGTCACAATGCCGACGAAGGGCAGCTCTCTGAATGCGTAGGCAACGTCCATGCCGTAGCCGACAACAAAGTAATCCGGGCATTCAAATCCGACATGGTCGGCATTCAAGGTGCCTTCGCGGCGGCAGCTCTTGTCCAGAAGAACGGCAATTGACACATCATTGGCGCCCCGCTCGAACATCAGTTCCCGCGCATAGCGCAGCGTTCTGCCGGATTCGAGAATATCATCGATCAGCAGAACATCGCGGCCCTTCACTTCACTATCGATATCCTTGATGATTTTGACACCCTGGCTTTTGGTTCCCTTGCCGTAGCTGGACAGGGTGATGAATTCGACTTCCGGAGCCAGGCCGACGTGATGCAGGGCCCGAAGAAGATCAGCGGCAAATATGAAGGATCCCTTCAGGATGGCGATCACCAGCAGATCATTTTTGGGTTGAACGGCTATCTGCGCCGCCAGCTCCATATTGCGTGTCGCAATCTGCTCTGGCGAAAAAAGGACATCGATATTTTTTCCGCGAACGACAGGCATGATGGTTTATCCAATTTGATCAAGTGATGCGTCTTGTCGGTTTAGTGCATGGGCTGCCAAAGGAAAAGGTTGAATTGTCGGGTTTCCCCGCATTCCCGTTCAGATTTTCCGCGTCGCGCCAAAACCGCGCAGGTTCACAGATGGAATCGCACGGCGATAAACACTGACGCACTGTCAGGACGCCGACCCGGCCCCGGCAAGTGAAATTGTCAGTTTGTCATGGTTACGCAGAGATGACGGGACGCGCACCCGAAAGCGGACACTTTCACCCGCATTCAGCTGTTTTTTGGGTGCGCGCACATAATGCAACGTCGCGCCGCGATCATCTGCAGCCGATTGGATTGTCACCAACGGCACCGTTTTTGACACGGCAGCATTGTTCCTGATGGTGCCATGCAACAGAAGATAAGATCCGGATTGTTCGTAATGAGGGCCGGCCTCGATATCCGACAGAACCAATCCCTCTTGCCCTGCCTGCCTGGACGCGCCTGCAAAATAGGTGGCAATCACATGACCGCCGGAAAACCAGAAAGCCCCGAGACAAAGCGCAACCAACACAATCATGAAGCCCGCTGACGGTCTTTTTGCGGTCGGCTTGCCGGGCTGAACGCCATTTGAAAACACCGTCAACCGCTCGCCGGAAATCCTCTGATCGCCCTGCGCACCGTGATGTGCGTAAAGGTCATCTGGAAATGGCGGTTTTTGTGGCGGTTTTTGTGGCGGTTTTGCGCCCGTGGCCTTGCCTTCGACATGTTCGAACTCCACATCAATGATATCACCGGGGTGAAAGGCAGCAGGTCCCGACGCGGTCCGGTTGCCTGCACCGGAAGACCGGGGCTGTTTCGTGATGATATTTTGCGTGCTATAGCCGAAACTATGCTTGCCGCCGCTGCTGTTGCGCATGAACTGTCAAAGGCATCCTCGAACCGGATCATCGCTGAACCGGGCATTGCGGGAAATCTTTCTCAGCCGTAAACATATTTGGTTAACAAAGATGAAACCAGATGGCGTTAGAGCAGAGATATACCGCCCGGCAATTCTGTCAGGCACCCCAGATAGCAACGCATCCAGATGATGGATTCGTTGATGATTGCTGGTTTTTGAAGCGCAACTGACGAGGCATGGGTTTGATCGACTTTGACAATGTAGGACTGCGTTACGGCATGGGTCCGGAAGTCCTGCGCGATGTAACGTTTGATATTCCCGAGCGCTCCTTCCAGTTCCTCACCGGCCCGTCAGGAGCAGGAAAGACCAGCCTGCTCAGGCTGATGTTCATGTCCTTGCAGCCAACCCGCGGTTTTGTGCGCGTCTTTGGCAAGGACATCACGACGATTCCCCAGCAGGAATTGCCCAAATTGCGCCGACGCATTGGCATCGTGTTCCAGGACTTCCGGCTGCTTGATCATCTGACGACATTTGAAAACGTCGCTTTGCCGTTGCGGGTGCGTGGCCGGGAAGAATCCGCCTATCGCACCGACGTCAAGGAACTGCTGAAATGGGTCGGTCTGGGTGATCGCATGAATGTTCTGCCACCCATCCTTTCAGGTGGAGAAAAACAGCGGGCAGCCATTGCCAGGGCGCTGATCGATCAACCTGAAATACTGCTGGCCGACGAGCCGACGGGCAATGTGGATGCACCGCTTGCGCAACGGTTGCTGCGACTTTTTATGGAGTTGAACAAACTCGGCACTGCCGTCATCATCGCAACACACGATCTGTCGCTGATGGACCAGGTTGATGCCAGACGCATGATTTTGTCAGGTGGGCGGCTTGAAATCTATGAATGAGACGCCGGCAAAGGCATCAAGGCCGAAGAAGGGGAACAGGCGCAGAATTGTACTGCGCCCGATGGCACCCATTGTGCCGGCTGGAAATATTGCCGGCCGGTCACTGATGTTTGTCATATCGATCATGTCCTTCCTCGCCTGCCTGACGCTGGGTGCCGTGATTATGGTGCAGGACACCGCCAATAGCTGGCAGAGCCAGATATCCCGCGAGATCACCATTCAGATCAGGCCCGAGGAGGGCCTTGATCTGGCCGCCGAACTGGAAAAGGCACGCGACATCGCGCTCGGTTTTCCAGGCACCACGGGCGCCACCATCATGGACGATGATGCCACGGCACGGCTTCTCGAACCGTGGTTGGGAGAAGGACTCGATATCAATGAGTTGCCGGTCCCGCGTCTGGTCATCATTACCATTGACGAAGCCTCGCCGCCCGATTTTGCCAGTATGCGCAGCGCGCTCGATCAAGCGGTCGCCAACGTCTATCTGGACGACCACCGCACATGGGTCGACAGGCTCGTTGCCATGGCCAATACGACAGTGATCATCGGCCTATGCGTTCTCGCACTGGTGTTTGGTGCAACCATTCTAACGGTGGTTTTTGCCACGAGGGGTGCCTTGTCCGGCAACCAGCATATTGTTGAAGTCCTGCATTTTGTCGGCGCCGAGGCCAGTTTTGTTGCCTCCCATTTCCAAAGGCATTTCTTTCTGATTGCGCTCAAGGGTGCCGTGGCAGGCGGTCTTGCGGCAGCCTTCACCTTTGCCGTGGCAAGTTTCTGGGCAAGCAACTCGCTTGCAACGCCTGAAAGCGATCAGGCATCAGCCCTTTTCGGGGGCTTTTCCATGGGTGCGGGCGGCTATGTCGGTGCACTGGCAATTGTTGTCATTACAGCCGTTTTGACAGCGATGACCACACGGGTAACCGTGATCCATACAATCATGGAAATTGATCTGATCAGATCGGATCCGGCCCGCTCAATCTGACGTTGCAATTCATCGCCCATTTCAAATGGGCGCCGCGCCCAATTCTCCGTTGGTTGCTTTTATGACAATCCCCTATCCCTTGCCACATTGGCGCTGTATGGAACGATGATGAACACGGAACGGCCTGACGAATCACCCGAAACGGGTGCGTCTGAAAAACCTCGAAAGATCGCGCGCCGGGCCCTCAGGCCGGCAGGCGTGATCACGCTTGTCCTGGTGCTGGGCGCAGGTTTGCTCGTCGGCAGCTTCATTCGGTTTGCCAATGAAGTCATCAATCTTGTTCCACCCGTCGAGATCACCGGGGCCGATGGCATTGTGGTGCTTACCGGTGGCAGCCAGCGCATCGATCAGGCCATTGAATTGCTCAACGGCGGCGCCGGCGACCGCCTGCTGATTTCGGGCGTCAATCCGGACATCAGCAGCCAGCAGATCGCCAGCGTTACCTCCGCCGAACCGGCATTGTTCGAGTGCTGCATCGATATCGGACATGATGCGATTGATACGGTCGGCAACGCCAATGAAGCGGCCCAATGGGTGGCGGAAAACAAATTCGCCAACGTGGTGGTTGTTACCAGCAACTATCACATGCCCAGAAGCCTGATGGAGCTTCGCCGGGTCGACAGCACGACCAATTTCATTCCCTATCCGGTCATCGCCAATGATTTCGACAAAATCCAGTGGCTGCAGCATTCCGGCAGCCTGCGCCTTCTGGTCGCCGAATATGTAAAATACATGGCCGCCCGTGCCCATCTGATCCGTGGTGGCGCATCGCGCGACGGGTTACGGTCCAGCCTTGCCAATGCAGACAATGTCGGCCTGAAAAGTGCCAATATGGCCGGAGGTGATTGACTTGATGTCGTTCACGGTCAAATTGTCGCACAGCCTCAACTGGAACAGATTTGACTGATGATTGCTTTTCGCTCGACCATTTTCAATATTCTCTTCTATCTCAACCTGATCATTCAAATGATCATATTTTCTCCATTTTATTTTCTGGCGCCGCAAAAAACTGCCTGGAGTGTCCCCAAGAACTGGGTCCGCAGCAATCATTGGCTGCTGGAAAAGGTCGTCGGCACCAAACTGGTCGTCGAAGGGCTGGAGAATATTCCGCAGGGTGGCTATATCATCGCACCCAAACACCAGTCTTTCTGGGACGCCTATGCATTGCTTCCCTACCTGGATAACCCCTTTTACATCCTCAAAAGGGAATTGCTCTGGATACCTCTATTTGGCTGGTACGTTGCCAAAATGAACATGGTTCCGGTCAACCGTGGCAGCAAGGCAAAGGTCATGCCGATCGTCATGTCGCGGACAAAAAAGCAAATGGCCGCCGGACGGCAATTGATCATCTATCCCGAAGGCACGCGCAGGCCCGCCGGCGCCGAAGCAGCCTACAAGTTCGGCATTGGAAAAATCTACTCGGAGCTTGATGTCCCGGTTGTGCCCGTTGCAATGGTTCCCGGCCTGTTCTGGCCAAGACGCAAGTTCCTGCGGTATCCGGGAACCATAAAGGTGCGCTTCCTGCCTGCGATCCAACCCGGCCTTGGTGCCAGTACCTTCATGAAGACCCTGGTGCGTGAAACCGAGACAGCCTGCGATGAATTGCTGGTGGAAGCGATACGCGACAACCCTGATTTGCCAATTTCCGATCTCGCAAGAAACCGTTTCAAAGAATTGACAGGATCAGTGCCGTCAAATGATTCGATTTGATGCCTATGTGATCTGATACCAGAGATCGATGATTATGACCGGTCTTTGGTATCACCGGCCTTTCTGTCGTCCAGCAGCGCTCCGGCAACGCCCTCCAGCCAATGATCGCGAATCTGCATTTCCCGCAGATGCGCCACGGTGGAGGCAACATAGTCGATATTGTGGCCTGACTGGCCCTGTGACACAGAAACCCTTTTGGCGGCCTCCTCGACACCCAGAGAACCGGCAAATTGCTGGTGGGTGCGGTCTGCAACATAACATACGGCGGCAATGCGCCTGCCATCCGTCAGTTGCACCTGACCGGTCCGCTCCAGATAAACATTGGTGACCAGTTCACGCTCGCGCAAATAATCCATCACCTGCCCGTGCAGCGCCCCTTTGACCTGAAAGACCATCCCCATGCAGGAACCGCCGCGATCAAGGCCGAGAACGAGACCGGGCTTTTGCGGGGTGCCGCGATGCACATAGGAATAGATGCACAGCGCCCTGCGATAACCGAAAAGATGTCCCTTTTGGGCATCCACATAGTCAAATCCCGGACGCCACATCAGCGACCCATAGCCAAAGACCCAAAAATCATCCATATCGTAATTCATTACCCTTATGCACAGTGCGGCCCGAATCTCAACGCGGGCAGAGGCACAATTGGAGAACGGCATGACAAGGTCAAGTGACAAAGGTCAGGCAAACACATCCCGCAAATTTCTCGGGCTGGCGATTTTCATCGTTGTAGCAATCATCGGTTACTCTGCCGTCTGGTTCTATCTGGCCGATCAGCTTGAAAGCCGCAGCAAATTCCTTCTCAGCGATCTGTCAGACAGTGATGTGACTGCCGATTGCCAGGACCTGAATGTCCGTGGATACCCGTTCCGTCTGGGGCTGTTCTGCACATCTGTAACCGCCGGAGACAAGGCCAGCAAGGGCAGCGTAACGGCCGGCAGTTTTCGCTCCGCGGCTCAGATTTACCAGCCCAATCATATCGTTTCTGAACTCGATGGCCCGGCCACCTTTGGTCTGGGCAAGGACTTACTGGCAAAAATTGACTGGGAAAACCTGCGCTCCAGCACTGTTTTCGGCCTGTCCGGTCTCGCGCGCGCCTCGCTGGAAAGCAGGCAATTGCGCGCAACCCTCACGCCTCCGGCATCGCAGAACACCATGCAATTGTCTGCCGGATCCACGCAGTTTCATGCCCGCCAGAACGATGCAAATCTGGATGCCGCTTTCAATCTCGATGCAGCCGAACTGACCATCGACAACAGCACGATCCAGATTCCCACATTTGATATGGCCGCTGACCTCACTCTGGCCGACCGTGCCTCTCTCATGTCCGGGCATTCTCAGCATGGCCAGCAGCCCTGGCGCGATCTCAGCGCCTCGCTGAACAGTTTCAGCGCGGATCTGGGGCAAGGCGCCATCCTGAATATTGCAGGGCCCTTTTCCATAGACGCCGCCGGTTACCTGACCGGCAAGTTCAGCCTCGAAATTCGCGGACGCGATGCATGGCAGAAGCTGCTTGCCAAAACCTTTCCCGAACGGGCCGGCGATATCGCAAACGTGATCAATATCCTTGCCGCCATCGGACAGAAGCAGGACGCGCTGAAACTACCGGTCAATGTTGACAGGGGCGCGGTGCGCGTCGGCTTCATTCAGATCGGCGCCATACCGCCCTTTTAAAGCGAAATGAATGCAGATCAGGACGGATCGCTTTTGTTCTCGCCTGCATCCAGAACCGCACCGTGGCGGCCGAAATCGGGCACATCCACATCCTGACCCGCATCCAGGATGGATTTGCGGATATGGCGGGTATGGCTGAACAGATCGAACAATTTGTCGCCATCCCCCCAGCGGATGGCCCGCTGCAGCGAGGAAAGATCCTCGGAAAACCGGGCGAGCATTTCCAGGATGGCATCCTTGTTGTGCAGGCACACATCGCGCCACATGGTCGGGTCTGACGCCGCCAACCGGGTGAAGTCACGAAAGCCCGAGGCAGAATATTTGATGACTTCCGATTCGGTCACCGTTTCCAGATCGTCCGCCGTACCGACGATGTTGTAGGCGATGATATGCGGCAAATGCGACACGATGGCGAGGATCCGGTCGTGGTGATCGGCGTCCATTCGATCCACCATCGAGCCACAGGCAAGCCAGAAAGCTGTCAGTCTGGCGATCGCCTCTTCATCCGTATCGGCAGGCGGCGTCAGGATGCACCAACGGCCTTCAAACAGTCTGGCAAAGCCCGCATCAGGCCCCGATTGCTCGGTACCGGCGATCGGGTGTCCCGGAATGAAATGAACCGTATCGGGAAGATGCGGCTGCATCTGTTCGAAGACGGATTTCTTGGTGGACCCCACATCCGTGACAATGGCGCCCGGCTTGAGATGGCTGCCGATTTCACGGGCAACTTTCTCCGACATGCCAACCGGCACGCTGACAATCACCAGATCCGCATCGCGCACGGCTTCTGCATTGGAAGTCGTATAGGAATCGCCAAGGCCCAGAGCATGGGCGCGTTCCAGCGTCTCCGAACTGCGGCTGGCGACAACCACCGTTCCGGCCAGCTTTTTTTCCTTGATCACCCGTGCCAGTGACGAACCGATAAGCCCGATGCCGATCAGGGCAATTCTGTCAAAATGAACTTCACTCATGTCGCTTCCAAAAACTCTTTCAATGCGGCCAGAACACCTTCTATGGCCTCGACGCTGCCGACGGTCATGCGCAATGCGTTGGGCAGACCATAGGCGCTGACCTGTCGCAGGACAAAGCCGCGACTGGACAGGAATGCGTCGGCATCGCCAGCCGTCTTGCCCGCATCTTCTGTGAAATGGATCAGCACAAAATTACCCACGGAAGGCGTGACGCGGAGCCCCAGCGCCTCAAGCCCTTCGGTCAGGCGCGCCAGCCATATCTGGTTATAGTCCACCGCCTGCTCGACATGCTCGCGGTCGCGAATGGCGGCAGCGCCGGCAGCAATGGCGGCGGCACTGACATTGAACGGACCGCGAATGCGGTTCAATGCATCCACCACCGCCAGAGGCGCGTAGATCCAGCCGATGCGCAGCCCGGCCAGACCGTATATTTTTGAAAATGTCCGCGTCATGACAACATTGTCATTGGATGAGACCAGCTCGATGCCGGATTCATAGTCGTTGCGCCGCACATATTCGCTATAGGCCGCGTCCAGAACCAGCAGCACATTGCCCGGCAGGCCGGCGTGCAGTCGGCGCACCTCCTCGACGGGCAGATAGGTGCCCGTCGGATTGTTCGGATTGGCCAGGAACACCATTTTCGTGCGCTCCGTCACAGCCGCCAGAATGGTGTCGACGCTGGCTTTGCAGTCCTCTTCGCGCACGCAGACGGGGCTGGCACCAGCCGCCGTGATCTGGATCTTGTAGACCAGAAAACCGTGCTCGGTGAAAATGCCCTCGTCACCGGGCGCCAGATAGGCCTGACACAACAGGCCAAGCAATTCGTCGGAGCCGTTGCCGCAAAGAATATTGGCCGGGTTCAGGCCATGCACTTCGGCAATCGCCTCACGCAGCAGGTGCGAACCGCCATCGGGATAAAGCTCCAGATGTTTTGAAATGTCAGCCAGCGCATTAATGGCCTTGCGGCTTGGTCCATGCGGCGTTTCATTGGAGGACAATTTGAAGACCCGCTCCACGCCCGCAACCGTTTCTTTGCCTGGTACATAGGTGGCGATATCCATAACGCCCTTTTTGGGTACCGGCTTCATTCTCGCGCTGGTCATCCTTGAAAACCCCTGCTGTTGCGGCAAGGCACACAGTGCCCGACATTTCCCATAGAGCGCTCGGCGAAAACCGTGATGCGGCCCGCGCCCGAACAGCGCTTGAAACAAACTTTGGAGACCGGCATCGGCATATCAACCGCGCTTGGCTCCTGACCAGCGGGCAATAACGCCATGCGCGGGGAATGTCGAGTGTTTCCAGCCTGTTCCCGCATTGCCAAAGGGCCCGGAAAGCCTTTCATCCGACAAAAAGCCGATTTTTCGATTGAATTACAGGAAAACCGGCGACAGGATTATATCTTTGATTGCACTAATCAATGATAGTTGCATCGAACCCGATACAGCAAACCTGCCAAAGGCAATTTCCCGAAAGGCCCCCCCATGCTGGACCTGTTGATCAAGAATGCCAACCTGCCCGACGGGCGCAATGGAATTGATATTGCCATATCTGCGGGAAAGTTCGAGTCCATCGCGACAGGCATCGATGCACCGGCGCACAGGACAATCGACGCTGCCGGCTATCTCCTGTCACCGCATTTCATCGATCCGCATTTTCATATGGATGCAACGCTTTCGCTCGGTCTGCCCCGGCTGAACCGTTCCGGCACCTTGCTCGAGGGCATTGCGCTTTGGGGTGAGCTGAAACCCCTGCTGACTCATGAAGCCGTTGTTGAGCGCGCCCTGCGCTATTGCGACCTGGCGGTTGCCCAGGGCCTTCTGTCCATTCGCAGCCATGTGGATATCTGTGACGACAGGCTGCTGGCCGTTGATGCCCTGCTGGAGGTGCGTGAGAAGGTTCGACCTTATATCGACCTGCAACTGGTGGCATTTCCCCAGGACGGGCTTTTCCGCTCTGCCAATGCGGAGAAAAACCTGTTGAGAGCGCTCGACAAGGGCGTCGACGTGGTGGGCGGCATTCCGCATTTTGAGCGCACCATGGCCGATGGCGCTGCATCGGTTCAGCGGCTTTGCGAAATCGCTGCAGAACGGGGCCTGCGGGTTGATTTTCACTGTGATGAATCCGACGATCCGATGTCCCGGCATATCGAGACCCTGGCGGCGCAGACCATACGGCTCGGACTGCAGAGCCGTGTGGTGGGCTCGCACCTGACATCCATGCATTCAATGGACAATTATTACGTATCGAAATTGCTGCCGTTGATCGCCGAAGCGCAGATCCATGCCATTCCGAACCCGCTGATCAACACCACATTGCAGGGCCGCCATGATACCTATCCCAAGCGCCGCGGTATCACCCGCATTCCCGAACTGCTGGCCCATGGCGTCAATGTTGCATTCGGACAGGATTGCTGCATGGACCCCTGGTATTCGCTTGGCAGTGGCGACATGCTTGAAGTGGCCCATATGGCAGTTCATGTCAGTCAGATGACCTCGGTGGATGCCATGAAACAGGCTTTCGACGCCATTACGGTCAATTCCGCCCGGGCCATGGGGCTGGACGACTACGGCATCGAGACGGGCCGCTCGGCCAATTGCGTGCTGCTTCAGGCCCGCGATCCGATTGAGGCCATCCGGCTGAAAGCCACCCGCCTTGCAGTTCTTCGCAATGGCCGGATCATCAGCGAGACGGCGCCGAGGATTGCCACGCTGAACCTGCCGGACCGTCCAGCCACCGTGGACAGCGCCCGATACGCACCGGTCGACCACGCCGGCACCGCTTAGAGGCGTGCAAGCCGTTGCCGGCACGTAAATTTATCCAAAGGTCCACTTGACAATTTTCGCCGACACGCCGCAATTTGACCAATAGGGCAAAAATAATAATTCACCGGCGGCATCACGCCGCCTGCCCTTCCATGAACACAGGGGTTCACACTATGAAAATTTTTCTGACACGGCGCCATGTGATCGCAATGGCGGCCAGCATTCTCCCAATGCTTGCCGTTCCCGCGCTCGCCGCCGACACAATCAAGGTTGCAGGCATTCACGCCTCGCCAGTCGAAAATGCCTGGAATTCACGCATTCACGAAGCACTGCAATCGGCCGCCAATGACGGTGTTATCGAATATGTCTTTTCCGAAGGTGTTTCAGGCACGGATTATGCCCGGGCCATGCGCGAATACGCGGAACAGGGCGCAGATCTGATCTGGGGCGAATCCTATGCCGTCGAAAACGAGGCACGTCAGGTGGCTGCAGACTATCCGGAAGTCGCCTTCCTAATGGGATCGTCCGGCGGTCCGGTCGGTGACAATTTCGGCGTCTTTGGCACCCGCAATCACGAAGCCGCCTATCTTGCGGGCATGCTGGCCGGCACTTTGAGCAAAAGCAATACATTCGGGTCCGTCGGCGGTTATCCGATCCCCGAGGTCAATCTGTTGATCAATGCATTCCGCGGCGGTGTGAAGGAAGTCAATCCTGACGCCAAATTCCTCAATGGCTTCATCGGCGCATGGTTTGATCCGCCCAAGGCCAAGGAAGCTGCAATCGCGCAAATCAATGCGGGAGCAGACGTGGTTTTTGGTGAGCGCATCGGCACCGCCGACGGCGCGAAGGAAAATGGCGTTTTGGCCATCGGCTCACTGATCGATTACACGCCCCGTTACCCCGGCACGGTCTTTGCAAATGCCATCTGGAATTTCCGTCCAACCGTTGACGCCATTGTCGCCGACGTGAAAGCGGGAAATCCGGTGGGCAAGGATTACACCGAGTTCTCCTTCATGAAACATGGTGGCAATGACATCATATTTGTGCCCGATGGCCTTTCTGCAGAAGCAATCGCTGCCATGGAAGCCAAGCGTGAAGCCATCAAGGCCGGCACGTTCGAAGTACCGATCGACAACAACGAACCTTCCTGAGCTGCCGGATGCAGCCTGAAGGCAACCCAACAGCTTTCGCGGACGCAACAGCGCTCGCGGAGGCTATCCGCCATCGCCGGACCACCGCCACGGCTGTGATGCAAGCCAGTCTCGACAGAGCGAAATCCGATCCCTTTGGCGCCCTGTGCCATCTTGATGAAGAAATGGGCCTTGAGGCAGCCTCCGCATTCGACCGCCTTGCCGCAGACAAAAGCTCTCAGGCGCGCAATGCGCCCTTTGCTGGCCTGCCTTTTCTGGCCAAGGATCTGAGCAACGCGGCCAGAGGCCTGCCGGTCCATGCAGGCTCGCCGGCCCTTGCCAGCCGTGTGCCTGTGGCCGAACAGGACAGCGTGATTTTCGAGCGGTTTCGCCAGGCCGGGCTTTTGCCCTTTGGCGTGACCACGACACCTGAATTCGGACTGGCCCTGACCAGCGAACCGGCGGGTGGTCCCATTGCCCGTAATCCATGGAACCCGGAATTTTCATCCGGCGGCTCTTCCGGCGGTGCCGCCAGCGCAGTCGCATCCGGCATTGTCGCCCTCGCCCATGCCAGCGACGCCGCCGGCTCCATTCGTGTCCCCGCCGCCTGCTGCGGCTTGGTGGGCCTCAAACCGTCACGCGGGCTGACCTCCAATGCGCCGAATTTTGGCAACCACCTGATGGGCATTACCGGTGAACTGGTTCTGGCGCGATCTGTGCGTGACATTCGCACGGCTCTGGTCGCTATCTCCGGCAATACGATGGGCCCCTATGGCGAATTGACCCTGTCGGGCATACCGGTCAGGCGATTGCGTATCGGTCTTGTCGACACGGCGCCCGGCGGCATCGGACCAGAGCAGGCTGAAGCCATCCGCTCAAGTGCCGCGCTGCTGGATTCCCAGGGACATACCATTGTTGATGTGAATGTCGATGCGCTTGACGCCCTTGCTCAGGAAGCAGCAATGCTCATACGCACCATCCTGTCGGTATCGCTGGCCAGCATGCTTGACGAGATGAAGATTGCAGACGCAGAGATCAGTGCGATAGCCGCTGCCATCGCCGATGAAGGCCGGCAATTGACAGCCGCCAGCCTTTTTGCGGCTGATGTGCGGGCAGCGCGCCTCGCCCACGGATGCTGGCAGATGTTTGAACAGGTCGATGCCATCGCCATGCCCATGCTGGCCCATTCAGCGCCGAAGGTCGGGGCCATGCCGATGGATCATGGCAATGCCGATGCCCATTGGGACCATATGACCGCAATCGCGCCACGCACACCGCTGGCAAATATCGGCGGCCTGCCGGCGCTCAGCCTGCCGCGCGGGTTTGATCAATCGGGCATGCCATTGGCCCTGCAGTTGATTGGACCGATTGGTTCCGACCTGTTGCTGCTCGATATAGCCCATCAAATGGAAGCCGCAGACCCGTGGACCTTTCCTGCATCCATCGCAGGAGCTGACAGATGAACCGTGAGACCGTGCTGGAACTGGCCCATATCAGCAAGCATTTTGGCAAGCTGATTGCCAATGACGACATCAGCCTGACGCTTGGAAAAGGCGAATTGCTGGCACTGCTGGGCGAAAACGGCGCGGGCAAAACGACCTTGATGAATGTTCTTTTCGGGCATTATACCGCCGATGGTGGACAGGTGAGTGCCTTTGGAGAAATCCTGCCGCCGGGCAAACCACGCGTCGCAATCGAGGCCGGCATCGGCATGGTGCATCAGCATTTCACCCTCGCCGGAAACCTCACCGTGCTCGACAATGTGATGATCGGGACAGAGCGGCTTGGACTGCTGCGTTCCGGGCGCAAACAGGCCGCAGCCAAGCTGCGCGGGCTTTCAGAGCGTTTCGGCCTGCAGGTGGAGCCGGATGCCTTTGTGGCAGATCTTTCCGTCGGCGAGAAGCAACGGGTAGAGATACTCAAGGCGCTCTATCGCGATGCGCGCATTCTCATCCTGGATGAACCGACTGCCGTTCTCACCCAGATCGAAGCCGAACAGCTTTTCCAGACCCTGCGCGGCATGACCGACAGCGGGTTGTCCGTTATCTTCATTTCGCACAAGCTGGCCGAGGTCATGGCCGCATCGGACCGCGTGGTGATTTTGCGCGGTGGGCGTACCGTGGCAGAAAAACGCACAAGCGACACAAACCGCGCAGAACTTGCAGAATTGATGGTCGGCAGGCGGGTAGTGCGGCCCGTGCGCATGGATCAGGCGCCCGGCAGAAATATTCTGAGTGCCAGCAAGGTCGACATTGTGGAAGATGGTCGCAAGTTGCTCGACGGCATTGATTTTACCGTTCGCGCCGGGGAAATACTGGGCATTATCGGTGTTTCAGGCAATGGTCAGGCGGCGCTGGGTCAATTGACCTGTGGTCTCAGGGGCGCCGATACAGGCACACTTGTCTATGATGGCAACAAGGCCAACGGCTTTTCACCGCGCATGCTGGTGACCAGCGGCACCGGGCGCATCCCCGAAGACCGCAATACGGAAGGCGCCATTGCGGAGATGGCGATCTGGGAAAATGCCGTCCTGGAACGCATCCACGAAAAAAGGTTCTCGGCCTGCGGTTTTGTCAATCGTGCCCGCTGCCGCGATTATGCGACGGAACTGATTGATCGGTTTGATATCAGGGGCGCCGCACCTGATACAAGAACCGGCCTGCTGTCCGGTGGCAATATGCAAAAGATGATATTGGGACGCAATCTCGCCGCTTCACCAAAACTGATCATCGCCAATCAACCGACACGCGGGCTGGATGAAGGCGCCATTGCCGCCGTCCACGCCGAATTGCTCGCGGCGCGCAAGGATGGCGCGGCCATTCTGCTCATATCGGAAGACCTCGATGAGGTGCTTGCCCTGTCCGACACCATACAGGCGATCTTCAAGGGGCGGCTTTCGGCTCCCCTGTCTGCAGAGGATGCGGATTCGCGAACCGTCGGGCTGATGATGGCCGGCATCTGGGAGACATCCCATGCGGCTTGAACGGCGCACACAGAGTTCCCTGGCGCTTTTGCTGGCAGCGCCCGTCATTGCCATCGTGATTGCTCTGGCGCTTTCCGGCGGCCTGATCGCCCTGGCGGGGGTCAACCCGCTGGATGCCTATGCGGCCATGGTCAAGGGCGCTTTCGGCTCGCGGCTTTCGATTTCCGAAACCTTGACCCGCACCACACCGCTGATCCTCACCGGTCTGGCCGCTGCCGTGGCCTTTCGCGCCAGGCTGTGGAACATCGGCGGCGAAGGCCAGCTCTATGCCGGGGCGCTGGTTGCCGCCTGGCTGGGTCACAATATGGCTGCCGGCCTGCCCACACCGCTGGCCATCATTCTCATCATGCTGGCCGGCATGCTGGCTGGCGCATTGCTGCTGCTTGGGCCTGTCCTGCTAAGGCTCCGGCTGGGTGTCGATGAGGTGGTGACCACGCTGATCCTCAATTTCATCGTCCTGCTTTTTGTCTCCATGATGATCGAGGGTCCCCTGAAGGATCCGCTGGCCTTCGGCTGGCCGCAATCCGTGCCGGTCGATTCTGATGTGATGCTGCCGAAATTACTGTCGCGAAGCCGCCTGCACATCGGCCTGATCATCGCCATTCTCGCAGCCTTCGTCATCTGGATCGTCCAGTCGCGCACCGTCTTCGGCATGGAGACCAAGGCGGCCGGCCTGAACACCAGGGCGGCATCCTTTGCCGGTATAAAACTCGGCAGAACCTTGCTTGGCGTTGCCTGCATTTCCGGCGGTATGGCAGGCCTCGCCGGCGCCATCGAGGTCACCGGCCTGAAGGGCTATGTGACCCTCGACCTGTCTCCGGGATACGGCTATTCCGGCATTGTCGTTGCCATGCTGGCCGCTCTCCACCCGGTCGGCGTGGTGATCACGGCCCTTTTTGTCGCCATCGTCTTTGTCGGTGCCGATGCCATGAGCCGGGCGCTCGGCGTGCCCAGTTTTATTGCCGATGTCATCGTATCGATTTCGCTGCTGACCATGCTGGTCTCCCTGTTGTTCACGACCTACCGGGTGCGTCGCTGATGGAAGCTCTCGACATTTTTGCAACCGCCAGCCTGTGGAGCGCTGTCCTGCGTATCGCCACGCCGCTGATTTTCGGCACATTGGGTGCGCTGATCTGCGAACGCGCCGGTGTTCTCAATCTGGGCATCGAAGGCATCATGACCCTGGGGGCCATGGTTGCCTGGATGACGGTCTATCAGGGCGGCAACCTGTGGATGGGCCTCCTGGTCGCAGCCCTGTGCGGCGGTCTGTTCGGTCTGCTTCATGCCCTGCTCACGGTGCCGCTGGGGCTGTCGCAACATGTCACAGGTCTGGGCATCACGCTGTTTGCCTCATCCCTCACCTATTATGTCTATCGGCTGTCCCTGCCCGTCACATCGTCGCCGCCGACCATCGAGCCATTCCAGCCACTGGCCATTCCGGGCCTGTCGGATATCCCGTTTTTTGGCGAGGCGTTTTTCACCCAGACAGCACCGACCTATCTTGCCCTCTTTGCGGTTTTGCTGACGGCCTATCTGCTGGCGCGAACACCGCTGGGTCTGGCCATCCGCATGACCGGAGAAAACCCCCATGCAGTCGAAGCCCAGGGACTGAATCCGGTCCGCATCCGCATCGGTGCAATTGTTGCCGGAAGCGCCCTGATGGCGCTTGGCGGTGCCTTTTTGACAACCGCAACCTTCAACAGTTTTTTCCCGACCATGGTGCAGGGGCGCGGCTGGGTCTGTATCGCCCTTGTGGTCTTTGCCTCATGGCGGCCGGGAAAGGCCCTGCTGGGCGCGCTGCTCTTTGCGCTGTTTGACGCCTATCAATTGCGCCTGCAGCACGTCATCGAGAGCGCCATTCCCTATCAGTTGTTCCTGATGGTGCCCTATGTGCTGTCCATCGTCGCACTGGTCGTCATGTCACGCCGCGCCAAGGTGCCCCAGGCCCTGATGGCGCCCTACCGCAAGGGTGAGCGTTAGTGCCTGTCTTGGTATCCGGCGCGGAACTCAATCCCGCCGCCGCACACGCAGCTTGATGTGTTTTGGCTCCAGAAACGCATCCAGCCCTTCTGGGCCCAGTTCGCGGCCCATGCCGCTCATCTTCCAGCCACCAAACGGCGCTTGCAGTTCGCTGGTATCATTGACATTGACACCCACCGCACCGAACTCGAGACGCTCGGCAACGGACCATGCCCGTTCCAGGTCTTCGCCATAGACATAGGCCGCAAGGCCGAACTCAAGGCTGTTGGCAATGCCAATCACCTCTTCGACCGTGTCATAGGCGGCAATGGCGGCCAGCGGTCCGTAGGTTTCCTGGCTCATGGGCAGGCTGTCGAGCGGCGCATTGTCGATCACTGTCGGTCGGTAAAAATGCCCGTGCCTGTGGTCTCCGTCCTGCGAACGCATGCCACCGGCGATCAGGGTTGCCCCCCTGAACAGGGCGTCGACCTTGTGGGCTTCAACCCGCTGAATGACCGATTCGTTGAGCACCGGTCCGTATTGCACGCCCTCTTCCAGACCATCCCCAAGCTGGGTGGACTGGGCCAGCTCAGCAAGACATTCGGAAAAGGCCGCATGAACCTCGCGGGCCACCAGAATCCGGTTCACGGTGATGCAGATCTGGCCCATATTGGAAAAGCTGCGTCGGTGGGCAGCCTTTGCCGCTTCCGCAACATTGGCATCAGGCAGCACGATGAATGGCGCATGACCGCCCAGTTCGAGGTTCACCCGCTTCAGATTTCCCGCCGCATTGCGCATGATGTCCTGTCCGGCGGCAATGGACGCCGTCGCGGAAATCATCCGCACTTTCGGATGCGACGACAGGGCAGAACCGGCAATCGGTCCCAGCCCCGCCAGATCCGCCAGCGCACCGGCCGGCAATCCAGCCTCATGCAGGCAATCGACCAGCATGGCGATGGCAAAGGGCGTTTCATGGGGTGACTTCATCACGATCGGACAACCGGCGGCAATGGCGGGACCCACCTTCCAGCAGTAGAGATCAACCGGATAGTTCCAGGGAACGATCGCCGCACAAACGCCAATCGGATGATAGGTGACCAGGTTTCTGATGTGCGGCGCGGAGGCAGGCCGTATCGAACCGCCGATCCGCAGAGCTTCACTGGCATAATAGCGCAGCACTTCCGCACCAAACTGGATTTCCTTGACATTGTCCGAGACCGGCTTGCCCTGCTCACGGGTCAGAAGCACCGCCATCGGCGTTATCCGCTGCTCCATCAGGCTGGCGGCCCGTTCCAGAATGGCCGCCCTTTCCTTTGCCGGAAGGTCAGCCATTTGCGTGCAGGTCTTCTCGGCGCGCTCGACGGCCTGATCGACGGTTGCCTTGTCGGCCAGGAGCACCTCACCGACGGGTTTGCCGGTTGCAGGTTCATTCACCTGAAAGACTTCAGCCTGTGGCGGCAGCTGCCACGAACCATTTATGAAAAAGCCGCGTTTCATTGTTTTTGCTTTCTGTTTGCGTTCAACGGGATTTCAGCCGGCGCCACAATTCGGCGTAATTCCGGTCATTTTGCGCCGTTGCGCTTTCCTTGTCCGTCGTATTGGGAGAGACCATGATAAAGGGCTGCACCCCGCGCTTGACCAGCTTTTCCACCGTCACGGCGTTGATCGCCTGACCGACGGCAATGGCGATGGAGGTGGATGTGGCACCCACCGCGCCTTCGACGCCGTCAATCCTGATCGAGGCATCGCCCTTGGGCACACCGGTATCGATGACCACATCGGCCAGTTCAAACAGGCGTTTGCCGCAGGAGTGCCGGGAGGGCGTTGAGGAGGAATGGGGAACCGAGGTGACGCCGATGACCTTCATGCCGCGCTGCTTGGCCCCGACGGCGATATCCAGCGTCACCGCATTCAGGCCTGAATGGGAGAAGATCAGCATAGCATCGCCGGGATCCGTCTGATGGGAGGCGAGGATGGAATCGCCATAGCCTTCCTGGCCATGGATGAAGCGGTATTGACGCGCCCCGCCATCGCCCAGCACCCGATGGAAGCTGATCATCGAGCTTTCGACAATCGGGCGAAAGCCGGTGGTCGTACCGGTGCGCGGAAACATCTCCATGGCGGCAAAGGAGCCGTGGCCGGTCCCGAAGGTAAAGACCAGCTTGTCCGCAGCGATGGAATCGGCGCAAATTTCAGCCGCCGCCTCGATTTGCCCCTCTTGTGAATCGATCACCGCCTGCAGCCGCTCGATCATGATGTCAAAATATTGCCTGGCTATTCCGGTCAATCTGACCTCCTTTATCCGTCTGAATAACAATTAACCTGCGACGATTGTTTCCAGCGCCATTTCAAACATGCGCCGTTCCTTTGGTTCCAAAACCTTTGGATCGAGTTTCTGCCGTGTCTGCCCGTCAACGGTGGCCACGCAAAGGCTGGTAAAATCGACCTTCAGATAATGCGCCGCATTGACCAGTGCCGAGGTTTCCATGTCGGCAGCAATCGCACCGCTCGACAGCAACATTTGCGTGTTTGCGTCAACCCTGGCGCCGGTCTGCTTATCAAGCGGAAACATGTCCCGGTAAAAGGCGTCAAATGTCGCGAAAACACCCTGATGCAGAGGATCTCCGGCACCCGTGGCGATCGTGCGAACAATGGCATTGAGCTTCATGCTTGCAACTTGCGCATTGGCATCATCGACATAGGAAGGCGACGTTCCCTCAAAGCTGCGAACCCCTTCGCTCAGCATGAAGCTGCCGGGTTGCGCCGGCGGAAAGAACATGGCGGTTCCCACTCGCATGAACCGCTTTGTGCCCAGGTAGGCCAGTTCATTCATCACAATGGTGGCAATCGGCGCACCCATTCCAAAAGAGGCCGCAGTCACGCGCTTGCCCTTGTAAGTGCCCGTGACCGTTCTCAAGCCGCGTTTGACAGGCAGAAAATTCGGCGCGTCAAGAAATGCGGCTATGCGTTCGATCCGGTCGGGATCACCAACCAGAATGGCGCTTTCCGCGACATCACTCATTCTATGGCCAAGATACCAGGCGGTTTTCATTGCGTTTCCGATGTCCTTTTAATTCTGCTTTCCAGCATTGCAGCCGCTGTCTCCATGCCCTGTCTTGCTGCCTCACGCGGCGCGCTCCCTTGACAGAAGGCCCCCAGGAATCCGCCGGCAAAACTGTCGCCCGCCCCGGTCGGATCGTCGACCGCGATGGCCTGCGCCGCCAGGAAATGCCGCGTCTTGCCGATGGTAATCTCAACCCCCTGGGCGCCTCGTGTCTCGACAACAATGGCCGGGCCGGTCAAGGTTGGGTCAATCGCATGTCTTTCCGATTGATTGCAGAAGATCACCGATGCGCGCGCCGCAAGCGCCGCGCAGGCATCATCAGGAAAGGCCAGGGGATCATTCTTGACGATCCAGTAAAGCGCCGCCGAAGGGGAGCACAGCGCCAGAATGTCGTCCACCAGATGGCCGGGCCCCACCGAGATACAGATATGGGCGGCGGCGGATATCAGCGTCTTTTGCGCATCTGTCAGCCTCTCCCGGCCGGAAAAACCCGGATCAAACAGACAGGCCGTTGCACCGTCCGCCTGATGCACCATGAGACTGACGGGAGAGCGCTCGCCCTTCAGTCTGGCTATGCCATCAACACCAAGCCCCCGGTCGCAACACTGGTTGGAAAAGACACCCGCCAGGTCGTCATCGCCGATCCAGGTCACTGGCGCAGCGGCAATCCCCGAGGCGACAGCCGCAGTGCCGACATAGGCCGGCGTTCCGCCAATACGCGGCCATGCCAACGGATCGCGATATTCGATATGGGTCGTCTGGTCCGGCACGATATTGCCGGCCAGCCTGACCGGATAGTCGATGCTGGCATACCCTGTAACGATGAGGCTTTCCATCAGGCAGCACCTGCACCAAGCAGCTGCGTGGCTGCATCAAGGTTAATTGCCTTGCCCAGATACCGGTCGATATCCTCCAGGGAGGCTGCAGCAAGATTGGCCCGGTTGGAATTGGTTGCCTCCCGCACCACGCGCACATGGAACCCATGGGCAAAGGCGTCCTGCGCCGTCGCACGCACACAGACATTGGTTTTAACACCGCAGATCAGTGTGTTTTCAATACCGCATTCCCGCAGCAGCAATGCCAGGTCGGTCGAAAAGAACGCACTGTATCGCCTTTTGACAATCTCGACCTCCAGGTCACGTCCCCGCTTTGGGCCGAAACCATCAAAATAGGCTGCATCAAAGCCACCTTCCAGACCATGAACCGGCAGACGTCTCTGTTCAAAATCGGGCAGGCCCACCCGATGCCTGTCAAGCGTATGGACAACCAGACAATGGCTGTCACGCGCCTTGTCGACAAGCGCCCTCACCGGTGCGATCACCTGAGTCGCCTCCGGATAGAAATTTTCTCCGTCGCTGTGCAGAAACGCATTTTGCATATCGATGACGATGAGCGCTGTCGGGTTCATGCTTGTAACTTTCTTTTCGTGTTCCAGGCTGCCAGGCAAAGGCCGAGGATCACCATCAGATAGGGCAGCGTGCCGATCAGTTTTGGCGGCAGTCCTGCCGTCTGCAGGCGGATTTGCGATGCATCGAGGAAGCCGAAGAACAGACAGACCAAGGCGGTTCCCACCGGTCTGTTGCGGGCAAAATAGAAGGCTGCCAAGGCGATAAATCCGCGTCCGGCCGACAGGCCCTCATTGAACAGGCCGATCGATGCGAGCGACAGATGCGCTCCCGCAAGCCCGGAGAATATACCGGCAAAGACCGTGCCGAAATCCTGGATTGATTTTTCCCGCAATCCGACGGATCTGACAACCTGCGGCGCATTGCCGGCGGCACGCAACCTGAGGCCCAATCGTGTATTGGCCAGCAAAAACGGCAGTGCCGCCACCGCAAGCCAGGCAAACAGGGTCAAGGGATCAAGCGCTGCCAGCACCGGCCCGATCAACGGCACGCCCGACACGCTCTCGGGAAATATTTTCGGCAGCAAATGGACATCGGGCAGCCGCAAGGTGCCGCTCGTGCCATAGACCCTGCTCAACAGAAAACCCAGCAATCCGGCAACAAGAATATTGAGGCCGAGCCCGGCGATGATCATATTGGCATTGGCGCGGGTAATCGTCAGCGAAAACACATAGCCGATAGCCCCGCCAAGGGCCGCCGAAGCGAACACCGCAAGCAGCCACGATCCGGTGGCCGATGAGACGACAATGGCAATGAAGGCGCCGGCAATCATCTTCGCCTCGAGGGCAATATTGACAATACCGCCCTGCCGATTGACCAGACCGCCGATGGCCGCCAGCAAAATGGGTGTCGTCAGGATAATGGTTGTTGCCAGGATCTGTGCCGCCAGGATCATGGTCTTTTCCCCTTGCGCCACAGGGTCAGCTTGCCCAGTTCCACTACGGCAAAGATCATGACAGTGCCCTCAATCACATTGACGATATCCAGTGGAATATCGGAAAACAGCTGAATGGTTGTTCCAGCCGAAGCCAGCGCCCCAAAGAGGATGGCGCCGAAAACAATACCCAGCGCAGAATTGCGGGCCAGCAGCGCAACGGCCATGCCGGTAAAACCGTATCCGGCTGAAAACCCGTCGGAGAACTTGTGCACCTGCCCCAGCGCGTGGGATGCGCCGCCAAGGCCCGCCACAAGACCCGAAATCACCATGACGACGATGATGGTCGAAGGAATGGAGATCCCCACAGCGCGGGCAAACCGTTTGTTCAGGCCGACAAGCCTTGCCTCGAAACCGGCCGGTGTGACGCTGGACCACAGCGCATAGGCAAAGACGCAGGCCAGCCCCAGCAGAAAGCCCGAATGCAGGGTGGACGGGGGCACCAGCCGGCTCAGTTCTGCCGTTGAATGGATGGTTTCCGTGGTATTGTTGCCGGAAGTCTCTGATAACAGCACCCCATTGACGAGAAACCCGGCAATGCCAAGCGCGACAAAATTCAGCATCAAGGTGGAGACCACTTCGTCCACATCCAGCCGCGCCAGCAGGACACCCGGTATCCACAGCCAGAAAGCAGCAACCAGCATGGCCGCCCCGATCGACAGCGGAATGATCCACCAGCCGATGGACATCGGCAACATCACGCCAAAGGTCGCAGCGGCCAGACCGCCCAGGATAAAGGCGCCATCGACACCGACATTGAAAACGCCCGTCCTGAAACAGATCGCCGTTGCCACAGCCGTAAAGAGCAGTGGTGTTGCCGCCGACAGGGTGGCGGCAAACCGGCGTTGCGAACTGAAAGCTTCCGAGAGCATCAGGCTGTAGGTTTCCAGCGGGTTCTCGCCGATTGCCAGCAGCAAAACCGCACCGACGGCAAAGGCAATTCCTATCGGCACGACAAAACGCAATGTGCCATCCAGCCCGCGCCGCACCATGGCCGCCAGCCCGTCGGCAGGCATCGTATCGGTGTTTGATTGGTCAGACATGGGCCATCTCCAGTCCATCGCCGGAGGCAAGCATCAATTTGCCGATGGTTTCAGGCGTCGCGTCTTCATTCCTGACAGCGCCGACCATCCGGCCTTCGGATAAAACCAGAATGCGACCGCACAATGCAATCAGCTCATCCAGTTCCTCCGAGGCAAGAACGACGCAGCCACCGCCTTCGCAATGCTGTCTCAAGATGGCGTGAATGGCGGCAATGCCGTTGAGATCCACGCCTCGGGTCGGCTGGGAGACGATCAGCACTTGCGGTTTTGAGGCTGTTTCCCGCGCAAAGACCAGTTTCTGCTGGTTGCCGCCGGACAGGCTGGAGACCGGGTCGCTGAGCGCACCATAGCGCACATCCAGGTTAGCAAGCCGCTGACGGGCGGCCCGACCAACGGCTGACAAGTTGCGAAAGGGCCCCTTGAGAAAGGCCGGCGCGTGCTGGCTGCCTGCCATCACATTGTCAGCGATGGAGGCAAGACGCGCCAGGCCCTCATGGGCGCGATCCGGGCTGACATAGCCAATGCCCGCAAGGCGGAAATCCATGTTTTCTTTGCCCGCAAGTTCCGCCCCGTTGAGGCTGATTGAACCGCTGGACATCGGGCGCAGACCGGCGAGGCATTCCATCAGCTCTTCCTGGCCATTGCCGGCGACACCGGCAATGCCGACGATTTCGCCCTCAAACACATCCATGCTGATGTTGTTCAGAGCTTGTGACCGATCGACGGTCACGGCACAAAGCCCTTCGACGCGCAGGATACGGCGGGCATCCGGCAAAACGACGGCAGCTCTGGCTTGCCCTGATGCCTCCGCCGGGGCATCGCCCATGATGTGGCGGGTCATGGCGGCAATGTCGAGCTCGTCCACCGAAGCCGATGCGACAGCCTTGCCCCGTCGCATGATGGTAACATGATCGGCCAGCGCAACCACCTCATGCAGCTTGTGACTGATAAAGATGATCGATGCGCCCTGATCGCGCAGTTGCTTGAGCAATGCAATCAGCTTGCTCACCTGCTGGGGTGCAAGCACAGCTGTCGGCTCATCCAGAATGAGCACATCATTGCCTCTGCGAAGGAGTCTGAGAATTTCCACATATTGCTGGATATGAACCGGTGCGGTTGCCGTCGGCCGATCCCAGTCAATCGCAACGCCAGCGCGTTTTTCAAGGGCGCGGGCCTCCGTCAGGGCCTTCTTCCAGTCGACAATGGCAATCGGCCCGGCAATCATGCGCATCGGCTCGTCACCAAGCACGAGATTTTCAAGCAGCGTCAATTCGGGTGCCAGCATGAATTCCTGATGCACCATGCCGATTCCAAGCCGGATGGCCTGCTGGGGATCGCGCAATTGCACCGGTTCGTCGTTGAGGATGACCGTGCCGGAATCGGGCCTTTCAAGCCCCTGAAGAATCCGCATCAAGGTGGATTTTCCAGCGCCGTTTTCGCCTACCACCGCATGGATCTGCCCGGGCGTGACGTTAAAGGACACACCATGATTGGCCTGCACCAGCCCGTAATTCTTTGAAATATCGCGAGCGCCAATCCGCGTCGAAACGCTCCGGTCTGTTCGCGGGTGTTCTGGGCTCATGATGTCCTGCGGCATTTATCGATGGCAGATTGTGAGCGAACCCGGAAAGCCAGGCTTCCCGGGTTCGTCAAAACGATCGTCTTACTTGTAGAAATCAGGATAGCCGCTGGCGCTGACATCCCAGACTTCAATCGATCCATCGATGATGCCGGCCTTCAGTTCATCCACCTTCGCCAGATAGGCGGCGGGGATCATGTCCTTGGTATAGGTCATGTCGGACAGGGCCACGCCATTTTGCACAAGGCCGAATTCCAGCACCTGACCGCCGGGGAATTTGCCGGCTGCGTAATCCTTGACGATGCTTTCCGTTGCAACGCCAACCCGCTTGATCATGCTGGTCAGCACGTTTCCTGGCGCCATCCCATCCTGGTCCGTATCCACACCAATGGCATATTTGCCCTCGGACTTGGCCGCTTCAATGATGCCGATGCCGGTTCCGCCGGCGACCTGATAGACAATATCCGCGCCCTCATCGAACATGGCCTTGGCAAGCTGCTCGCCCTTGGCCGGGTCGCCGAAGGATTCGGCATAGGCCACCTTGACGTCGATATCGGGATTGATCGCCTTGGCGCCCTGAATGTAGCCGACGATGAATTTGTCGATGCCCGGCGCCTTGACCCCGCCGATGACGCCGATCACCGCAGCCTCATTGATACCCTTGATGGAGGTGTCCGACGTCACCTGCGCAGCAAGCGCGCCGGCAAGAAAGGATCCCTGGTGTTCGGCGAACAGCACCGATGCCACATTGTCACCCTTGCGGGTCTGGTTCATGATGACCCAATTGGTATCGGGATAATCCGGCGCCAGCTTTTCCATCGGCTCGCCATGGATCCATTCAAGGCTGATCACCAGCCCGAAATCACTGTCGGCTGCCCGGCGCATGATTTCTTCGCCCTGCGCCACCACGTCCTTTGATTCGATCGCCCGTCCCTCGATACCGGTCGCCTTTATACCGGCTTCAAAACCGGCATTGGCCGTATCGTTCCATGATCCGTCGCCAAGTCCGCCCTGGGCAATGATCAAGGCAGCCGGTTTGACGTCCGCAGCATTGGCAGGCAATGCGAAGACCGCACTGACAGCCGTTGTTGCAGCAAGCACTTTGAGTAAATTCTTCATCATATTCCCTCTTTTGGTTTGGTCGTTTGCTCTTTGGAAAAACCATCCGTTGTCGCAGCGACGCGCAGTCCGGAGCCCGAATCCGAGTGTCCGCGAATGAGATGGGTGTCATAGGTGTAATAGTCGGCGCGATAGACAGCCTCGACCGCCTCGACCAGTTCATGGCTTGCCGAATAGCTGAGCCGGAAAACAACAATCACCGCCGAGGGCTGCACGATCTCCAGAAGCGCCGCCTCCTGACTGTCGGCAAGCCGGGCAGTGACGCGTTCGCGCGCCTCACCAACGGCAAATCCGCTTTTTTCAAACAGGGCATAGAGTGAGAAATCCGGCGCCTTGAGAAAGGCGAACGGCCCGTTCTCCTGCCCGGTCCCCTCTGATGGCTTGTCCAGGCGATTGAACACCGATTGCGGAATGAGAGAACGATGGATCGCACAGGGCACGCCATCGATCATGCGCTGCCGTGTCAGCACCATGGCAGGCGGCGAAACACCAAACTCCTGCGCTTCAGCCGCTTCAGCGTCGCGAAAACCCAGAAAACGCTGCTCCGTCCGGTGACCATCCTCGCGCACCGTGTCGGAAAAGCTCAGCAATTTGCCGGCACGCCGATGCAGCGAGCGCGTCGAAACAAAACTCCCCGAACCCTGACGGCGATTGACGAAGCCCTGTGTGACCAATTGCTCAATCGCCTTGACCACCGTACCGCGGCTGAACCCGTAGGTATTGGAAAGCTCCAACTCGCTCGGCAAGCGGTCGCCCGCCTTCAGATCACCGGTCTCAATGCGCGTTCGCAAATCATCGGCCAGGGACAGATAGCGGGGGGCGTTTTTCTTGGTCTCCATGCCCGGATGCTAGATAAGACTAGTTGACTAGTCAAATTCAAATTTGGAATCGTGTCTGTTTTTTCCACAATCGGCATTGGCAATGCTGCATTGTTCACCCACGCAACAACACGAAAGGGGCCCGGACCAACGTCCGAACCCCCATCATCCTCTGACTTGGTAAAACGGATTGAAGCTTCTAAGCTCGCAAGAGCGCATCGACCTCGCCATATTGGGCATCGGTCAACTTCCAGCCTACGGCTGCAGCATTGCGCACCACCTGCTCCGGCCGGCTGGCACCGGCGATGACGCTGGGGACCTGCGGTGATTTCAGCAGATAGGCAAAGGCCAGGTCGATCAGCGCGCAGCCGAATGTTTCTGCCAGGTCGGACAGCTTTGCCGCAATGTCGAGGTTCTGCTGGTTGAGGAACCTGTCGCCCAACGGACTGTCCCCTGTCAGGCGGGTGTTTTCCGGCGCTGGTTTTCCGGGCTGATACTTGCCGCTCAAAATGCCGCTTGCCAGCGGAAAGAACGGCAGGAAACCCATGCCATAGGCCTGACAGACGGGCAGGACATCCTGCTCGACGCGGCGCGCCAGAAGGCTGTAATGATCCTGCGTGCAGATGAACCTGTTGGCTCCCAGTTCACGCGCCACATAATGGGCTTCGACCATTTGCCAGGCGGCAAAATTGGAGCAGCCGATATAGCGCACCTTGCCCGCATGGATCAGGTCATCGAGCGCCCGCAAGGTCTCGTCAATCGGCGTTGACGGATCGGGCTTGTGAAACTGCAACAGGTCGATCCAGTCTGTGCCCAGCCGCTTCAGGCTCGCCTCGACCGCATCAATGATGTAACGCCGCGAACCGCCCTGCATCAGTCCCGCTTCATCCATTTTCATGCCGAATTTGGTCGCCAGCACCACGTCGGCGCGCCTGGCGCCGAGGGCTTTGCCGACGAATTCCTCCGACTTGCCACCCATGCCCATGGGATAGACATCAGCCGTGTCGAAAAGGGTCACGCCCGCATCAAGCGCCGCATCAACGACGCTTTTGGTCGCGGCTTCATCCTGCCGCCCGCCGAAATTGTTGCAGCCAAGCCCAAGCGCTGAAACCTTCAGCCCCGATACCCCGATTGATCGTAATTCCATATCCAGTCCTCCAGACCGATTGCGCGATGAACTAAGTGCCAATATTGAGACCGATAAAGCGATCCAATGTTGCCTGATCGCTGATGAGTTCCGATGATCGACCACGATGCGCGATCCGGCCGCGTTCAATGATCACCGCTGTGTCGGTCATTTTCAAGGCCACCTCGGCGTGTTGTTCGACCATGACCAAAGTCATGCCGCCCTGTTTGGTCATATCGGCAATCGCCCTGCCCAGTTCCTCCACCACGATCGGGGCCAGCCCCTCCAGTGCCACGACCTCACAATAGCGGGCACTAACGTCGCGAAGTTCCAGCAGCGGCTCAGCCATGGTCAGCGTCTTCCGGCTCCTGCGCCATGCCCAGCCGCATCCAGATGATGAAGGGCACAGCAACACAATACATGGTGATGCCGTAGACGCCGGATGGCACGCTGAAGGCCGGCGCTCCTGCGGTCAAACCAGCAATCAGACTGCCCACCGTGATGCCGAGCGTGCTGTTTTGTATGCCTGTTTCAATGGCGATGGCGATGCGATCCTTCCGATCGAGAAGTATCACCCGGCCAAGACCATAGCCCACAGCCAGAAGAATGATGTTGAGGGCCAGCAGCAAGGGTCCGAGAACAAGAAAATTCTCCAGGAAGACCGTCCAATAGGTGATCAGCGCACCCAGCAGGATGACCAGGAACAAAAAGATCGTCGCCCCGACCATCCAGGGTTTGGCCCCGGTTGCAAAACCCGGAAAGACCTGGCGCACAATCATGCCGATCGCAACGGGCACCGCGGTGATCAAAAACATGAAGACCGACAGCGCGGTGACATTGATATCGGGCGCCGCTGCACCCAGAAAATAGTCGGCTGACCAGACGACCAGAACGGGAACCGTCAGGATCGACAAAAGGGAGACGACAGCGGTCAGGCTGACAGACAGCGCGACGGTCCCTCCGGCAAGCATGGTAATGAAATTGGTGGTGACGCCGCCCGGACAAAAGGCCAGAATCATCACGCCCAGCGCCAGTTCCGGCGGCAGATGAACCACATGCAAAATGCCAAAGGCAACCAGCGGTAGCAGCACAATCTGCGAGATGGCCCCCGTTAAAAAGGCCTTCGGCTGCACAGCCACCCGCGCAAAGTCATTCAAGGTCAGGCCGAGGCCCAGTGAAAACATGATGAATGCCAGCGAAAGCGGCAAGAGAATGTCGACCAAAATACCCATAAAATCCCCGAGATCCCCAAACTTTCAAATCGACCAGACACGTCACGCGCATCCTGTCCGATCTGCCCGTCCGACCCGCAGCAATATACCCGCCTCCCCTCGTGGTCCGTGCACATTCGCACAGTGAGAGACAATAGATAAACGATAGCCGGATCAGCAACCCATTCCATTTTTGCCAGACTCAAGGCCGCCAGAGCGCCGGTTCCATCCACGCCTCAGGCAGACGGCATTGTCCTGGTGTCAAAGGCCGTGCATCGCCGAGCACCAAGGATTGCCACGCGCCACGCCATTCTTCCGGCAAAGGATAGGGCGGAGTGACATTTTGTTCGGCCTGAAAGCCAAACCGACCGTAATAATTGGGATCCCCCAGAACAAAGACCTGCCTTGTCCCCATGGACGACAATTGTTCAAGCCCCTGTGAGACAAGGGTGCTTCCCACGCCCTGCCGCTGATATTCGGGCAACACGGCGAGCGGTGCGAGCAATGCGCCAGCGCCCTTGTCTTGGGTACCCTCGCCGTCAAACAGAGTGAAAAGAATATGCCCGACAGCCATGTCCCCATCAAAGGCACCCAGCGATAGCACGTCCGCTTCACCTTCGATCAAAGCGGACACAAGGGACCGTAAGTCTTCATCTGGAAAAGCCAGAGGATAGACCGCAAGAATGCGCGGCAGTTCAACCTCGGCGGTTTCGCGAATATCAGGCATTCCGGCCATGAGCAGCCTTTTCCTTCACAGCAAATCAATCTGTTCAGATGCTCATTTCATAGCGGGAAGATGCTTTCAAGCACTGACGCATAAAAATCGGTGTGCAGATTCACGCCAAACAGACAGGCACCCGCGGCGGCAATATTGTTTTCATCAGAAATCCCGCAGGCCATTTCAAGGCGCAGCGCCGCCTGGGAAATACCCCCTGCAACAATGTTTTTATTGATTTCACATCACCGTTTGCTATTGAGGGGCCAATGGTCCCGTAGCTCAGCAGGATAGAGCACCAGATTCCTAATCTGGGGGTCGCGCGTTCGAATCGCGCCGGGATCACCATTTTCCATCAATTTTCCCGAACGCCTGCCGACCTGCCGGAGCATTTTGCCGTCCGCTTGCTGGTGCACTTTGCGCCTCGCCGTGTATAATTGCCGCAAGGAAAATCGGGAGTGATCAATGCGGATACTTTTTACCGGCGGGTCGGGCAAGGCCGGGCGCCATGCGGTGGCCTATCTTCTGGACAAGGGCCACAGGGTGGTGAATGTCGACCAGACACCGCTTGACCATCCGGGCGTCGACAACCGCATCGCCGACATCACCAATGCCGGACAGATGTTTGATGTCATGGCCAGTTATGCCGGCTATGACGAACTGGAGCCGGGTACCGGCGTTCCGCGCTTTGATGCCGTGGTGCATTTTGCCGCCATCCCACGGCTGCTGCAGACCGCCGACAACGAATGCTACCGGGTCAATACGTTGGGCACCTACAATGTCATTGATGCCGCCGTGAAACTCGGCATCAGAAAAGTCATTTTTGCCTCGTCGGAAACGACCTATGGCGTGTGTTTTGCCGACGGGGAACGCAAACCGGACTATCTGCCGATCGACGAGGAACACCCGGTGGTGCCCGAAGACAGCTATGCCATGTCAAAGGTCGTCAATGAAGTCACGGCCCGCAGCTTCCAGCGGCGCAGTGGCTTTGACATTTATGGCATCCGCATCAACAACGTCATTGAACCGCATGAATATGTGCAGAACTTCCCGGCCTATATCGCCGAACCGTCACAGCGCCGGCGCAACATATTTGCCTATATTGATGCCCGCGATCTGGGGCATATGGTTGATCAGTGCCTTGTCACGGACGGATTGGGCTTCCAGATCTTCAATGCATCCAATGACGACCATTCGGTCGGCCTGTCTTCAGCCGAACTGATTGATCGCTATTATCAGGGCGTTCCCATCCGGCAGATCGGTGAGCGGCAGACCTTCTATTCCAACGAGAAGGCGAAAAAGATGCTGGGCTTCAGCCCAAAATACAATTGGGGAATGTATCTGCACGACAATGGCGCGGTGAAGTGATCACGCGCTGTTGCCGGCGATCCACTTCAGGCCATCAGTGATTATGGCGAGGCAAACGGTTTTTGGTTGCTCTGAATGATTGCGCACCCTTGAGAATGCCACCGTCTTCAAGTTGTGCGACATTCTCTCGATAGATCTTTTCCCACGGCGTATTGGCCTCCGGAATCTTTGCTGTACCCTTGTCACGCCGTCGCAATTCTTCAGCGTCGACAAGCATGTCACAAGAGCCGTTTTTGATATCGATGCGAATGACATCATCAGTCCGCAGCAAAGACAAGCCTCCGCCGGCCGCGCTTTCTGGAGATGCATTGAGAATGGATGGACTGTCGGCTGTACCCGATTGTCGCCCGTCGCCAAGCGTTGGAAGACTGGAAATTCCGATTTTCAACAAATGGTCGGGTGGCTGCATGTTGACGACTTCGGCCGATCCCGGCCAACCAAGAGGGCCAGCCCCCCTGATCACAAGAATACAATGCGCATCGATATTGAGTGCTGGATCATTTATGCGAGCCAGATAGTCATCCGAACTTTCAAAAACAACAGCCCGCGCTTCGAATACGCCGGGTTGCTCCGGATTTGAGAGATAACGCTCCGCAAACGCGTCAGAAATCACGCTCGTCTTCATAATGGCGAAATCGAAGAGATTGCCACGCAAGACAAGAAACCCGGCGCGCTCTTTCAATGGGTGCATGTAAGAGCGGATAACATCTCCGTCAGGGACAGACGCCGAAACAAGCTGCGCAGACATGGTCTCGCCTGACACGGTACGGCAATTCCCGTCCAATCTTCCATTTTCCATCAGCTCGCGCATGATTGATGGCACACCGCCTGCCCGATGAAAGCTTTCACCCAGATATTCTCCTGATGGCTGTACGTTGGCAAGAAGAGGAATATCGTAGGCGGAAGACCAGTCCTCGGCAGACAACGACAGGCCTGCGTGCAAAGCCATTGCGTTCAGATGGGGTTGCGCATTTGTAGACCCGCCGAGCGCGGCACAGGTATTTATTGCGTTCACAAACGCTTTTTTGGTCAGGATGTCGGATGGGCACAGGTCTTCCCGCACCATTTCCACGATCCGCATGCCCGTCCTGAACGCAATTTGGCCCCGCTCTCTGAAGGGAGCCGGGATTGCAGCACAGCCGGGCAGTGACATCCCCAAGGCCTCGGCCATTGCGTTCATTGTCAGGGCGGTGCCCATGGTATTGCAATGGCCCGCTGACGGCGCCGAGTCCAATGCTTCATCGAGGAAATCGTCCCGGGTGATTTCCCCGGCAGAAAGTTTGCGACGCGCGCGCCAGATAACAGTCCCGGACCCGACGCGCTCCCCATTGTGCCAACCGTCTAGCATCGGGCCGCCAGACAGCACGATCGCAGGGATATCGACAGTTGACGCTGCCATGAGTGCCGATGGCGTCGTCTTGTCACAGCCTGTCGTCAGGACCACACCGTCCAACGGATAGCCGTTCATGATTTCGACAAGGCCCAAATAGGCAAGATTTCGATCCAGAGCCGCGGTCGGTCTGCGACAGTTTTCAAAGATTGGATGTGTCGGGAAAACGATCGGAATACCACCGGCATCCCGTATTCCATCCCGTATACGCGATTCATGGGCCAGGTGCCCGCGGTTGCACGGTGCCAGATCGCTACCACTTTGCGCAATTCCGATAATCGGCCGGCCAGATCGCAATTCGTCCGGTGTGATGCCGTAATTCATGAAGCGCTCAAGATAGAGCGCGGTCAGGTCGGCGTGATCTGGATTGTCAAACCAATCCTGAGAACGAAGGCGCTGTTTTGATTGTGTCATATTATCAATTTCCTATGAAACCAGCCGGCAGACAACTCACCCTGCGCCAGCACCGCCTCGACGTCGTCCGCCAATTGCTGTGGGAGATTTCTGACTTTGAAGTCGAGAGGTGTGTTCATGTTTTGACTACTTGTCTCAGCAATGCGCTACAATCAGGCCACGTCTACGGGTTAAAAAGCACTCCACGGCCCCCACGATCTTGTCGAAGTCCGCGCTTGTCATCGGTAAGCTCAAGTGTATTTGCCCGCGTCGTGCAGCGTAGACTCCTTCTTCCATCAGATCGAGATGAAATAACCTATAAAATTCGCGTACTTCGGCGGCCAGATCCTCGGGCCGCTGGATGGGCCCACCGTTAATGCAGTGAACGGTCCAGTTGGAGAATCTATCTGCACGGCAATGGCGCGGTGAAGTGATTAGGCGCTGTTGCCGGCGGCCCAGTTCAGGCCCCTGCGTGTCATGATACGCATTTCAGGAACATTGAATTCATCTGCCGTGTGGCCCAGCGCATTGAAGAAGACCCGGCCCTTGCCGTGTTTGCGCTTCCAAACGACAGGCATCACCACACCGTCGATCCAGGGTGCATGTTCGCCGCTGAACGTGGTGGTCGCCAGCACGTCGTTGGCTGGATCGACATGCATGTAATATTGCTCTGAATGGTAATCGAAATCCTCTATGCCATCGGTAATCGGGTCGGACTTGTCGATGATATTAACCCGATAATCGATAATATTTCCGGGATGCGCCACCCATTGGCCACCGACCATGAACTGATAGTCGACCGCTTCGCGAAATGAATCGCCCATGCCGCCGTGATAGCCGCCAAGCCCGACGCCGGATTCAACCGCTGCGACCAGATTGGAAATCTCGTCCTTCTCGGCCCTCGACTGGGTGATGATCGGAACGATCAGGTCCAGCTTGTGGATATCGGGATTTGCAAAGACCTTGGTGGAATTGGAGATTTCAACGTCGAAACCGTCCTCGCCCAACATCCCGGCAATCACTTTTGCCCCGGCTTCCGGCGTATGGCCTTCCCAGCCTCCCCAGACGATCAATGCTTTCTTCATCTGCCGTTCTCCTCACCGCATTATGCCCCACGGGGCCTGACCGGACTGCATGGCGCTGCAGTTCTCCTCCGCAGCGCCTTGCCCTCAGGCCTGTGACAACGCATCAAGTATACGCACCCAGGAGCGAATGCCCTTGTGATAACTCGACAGGTCGTATTTTTCATTGGGGCTGTGAATGCGGTTGTCAAACCGGCCGAAGCCGACCAGCAGGGCCTCAGCCCCCAGCCGCCGCTGAAACTCGCCAATGATCGGGATGCTGCCACCGGTTCCAGCCACCGCCGCCTCGGTCTGCCATTCCTCGCTCAGGGCCTGCAGCGTCGCCTTCAGGAAAGCGCCATCGGTAGGCATGCTGGTTGCCGGCGACAGGCCGTGGTCGGCAAAGGACACAGAGCAATCATCCGGGATCAGGGCGCGGACATGGGCCTGAAAGGCCGCACGGATTTTTTCCGGGTCCTGCCCGGCCACCAGCCTGAAGGATATTTTTGCGCTGGCAACGGCTGGAATGACCGTCTTGAAACCGGGTTCCGTATAGCCAGACCACATGCCGTTGATTTCACAGCTCGGCCGCGCCCAGACCTGTTCCAGCACGGAGCGGCCGGCCTCGCCTGCCGGGATGGTCAGGCCGATATCGCTGAGGAATTTTTCCTGATCAAAAGGCAAGCGGTCCCAAAGCGCCGCAATGGCGGGATCCAGATCGCTCACCCCGTCATAAAAGCCCTTGATCGCCACGCCGCCATCGCTTGTGCGCAGGCTGGAAATGACATCGCCCAGGACCTGCGCCGCATTGCGCGCAGCATTGCCGAACATGCCCGAATGCAAATCCCTGTCGGCGCAGGTGATGGTGATCTCCTGACCCACCAGACCGCGCAGCATGGTGGTGACAGCCGGCGTTTCGCGGTCCCACATATCGGTATCGCAGACCAGAACCGTGTCGGCCCGCAATTCGTCTGCCGTTGCTTCCAGGAAGGGCGCCAGGCTCCTGCTGCCGCTTTCCTCTTCTCCCTCGAACAGGAATTTCACATTCAGCGGCAAGCCGCCGCGAATCTCGACATAGGCCCGGCACGCCTCGACAAAGGTCATCAGCGCGCCCTTGTCATCGGATGCACCGCGCCCGACAATATGCGTCTCGCCATCGGGTTGCGGTCGCAGGACCGGCTCGAAGGGTTCGGAATCCCACAGGGCAATCGGGTCGGCCGGCTGCACATCATAATGGCCGTAAAACAGAACCTGCGGCCCCGAAACCTTGGGTGAATGGGCCACCACCATCGGGTGCCCCTGCGTGGTGCGCACCGAAGCGTCCAGACCCATGCTCGCCAGATCCGCGGCCAGCCATTCGGCGGCCCGTCGGCAATCATCCGCATAGCCGGGATCGGTGGACACGGAGGGGATGCGGATCAGGTCGAACAATCGTTCCAGCCGCGTGTCCAGCGTGGCGTCCACGTGGTCGAGAATATCGGAAACGTCACTCATGTCATACTCCTGTCCAAAGCCTCAATCCGACGGTTGAAATCGCCGGCAACCTGTATCGCCTCGGCAACCACCCGCGCCTGATCCAGAGTGTGCACCTCACGCCCGCGCATCAGCCATTGCCCGGCCACCATCGTGGCGCGCACATCGCTGGCATTGAGTGCAAAAACCAATGTTGAATAGATATCGTAGATCGGCTGCACACGCGGATCATCCAGCGCGATGCGGATGAGATCGGCAGATTTGCCCGGTTCCAGCGATCCGATCTGCTCGCCCATGCCCAGCACCCGTGCGCCCTCAATGGTCGCCATGCGGATAAGCTGCCGGGCCGGCAGCACGGAACGGCTGTGGCCGAGGATTTTCTGAAACATCGAGGCCGGCGCAAGCTGCGCAAAAAGATCAAGCGTATTGCCGCTCATGGCCCCGTCGGTGGCAATCCCCACCGTCACGCCGGCAGCACGCATCATTTCTATGGGGGCAATACCGCGCCCGGCCTTGCCATTGGAACGGGCATTATGCGCCACGCCAACGCCATGCTGCGCCAATTGCGCCGCTTCGGCCTCGTTAATATGCAGACAATGCGCGGCGATCAAACCGGGTCGCAAAAGCCCCGCGCGCGCTACCACCTCCACCGGACGGGCATTGTGGTGCTCGGCGCACCAGGCCATCTCGGCATCGCTTTCAGCCAGATGCATCTGCACCGGGTTTTTCGGGTGCGCCTCGGCCCATGCGGCCACACGGGCCATGATTTTTATGCCGGTGGAATAGGGCGCATGCGGCGCAATGGAGGCAATGACCAGTGGATGGCCGTCAAATTCCTCCACCAAAGCATCCGTCAGGCCAAAGGCCTCGTCAAATGTATCGTGATCCGGCGCATCAAAATCACCCAGAGTCTGGCCGACAATGCCGCGCATGCCCGATTGGGCAATCGCCCGGCCCACTTCGGCCTCGAAATAATACATGTCGGCAACCGTCGTCACGCCGCCGCGGATCATCTCGAGTGCGGCCAGACGCGATCCCGCCGCGACGACCGGCGCGGTGACGCAATCGCGCTCCAGCGGCAGGATATAGCGGTACAGACGGTCATCAATGTCCTCGCCCAATCCGCGAAACAGCGTCATCGCCAGGTGGCAATGGGTATTGACCATGCCCGGCATGATCAGGTCGCCGCCGATGTCGACGACATCATTGGCTTTACCGGCAACGTCAGCAGGCGCGGCGCCCTCACCCAGGGCTGTGATCACACCATCTTTGATATGGATCCAGCCGTTGGCGATCTCCCGCATCTGCGGGTCAACGGTCAGGATGCGGGCATTGGTCAAAAGGGTCATGCTTCAACCGGCAGAACGGCACATTGATCATGTTGCGGTATCAGGAAGGCATCTGTCCCCGGCTCCAGGGGATCGGACAGGGGACCATTGGCGATGATCTCGCCCGCTGCGGTTTCACAGCGATACTGATAGGCGCGCCCAAGATAGGTTCGCAAGCCCAATTTTGCGGGAATGCCATCGCCTGAACGGGCCACCAGCAGACCATCGGGGCGCGTTGCAAACAGAAAGTCCTGGCCGGGCTGCTCATAACGCTCCTTCGGCAGCTTCAATATGGCGCCGCCGGCCATTTCGGCAAGCAAGCAATCGTCAGCCTCGCCGCTTGCCCGCAAGGCAATGATGTTTTCAAAACCGACGAAATTGGCAACAAAGGCATTGGCGGGCTTTGAATAAAGCACTTCCGGCACATCCAGTTGCAGGATACGGCCGGCATTCATGATCGCCACCCGGTCGGAAATCGAAAAGGCTTCTTCCTGATCGTGCGTCACATAGAGCGCCGTGCGGCCATTGTCGCGCTGCAGCCGGCGAATTTCCACCCGCATCTCGACCCGCAATTTGGCATCAAGGTTTGAAAGCGGCTCATCGAACATCAGCAAAGGGGGATCGATGACCAGTGCCCGGGCCAGCGCCACCCGCTGCTTCTGCCCGCCCGACAGCGCATCGGGGGTACGATCGGCCAGGGCATTAAGCCCGACGCGCTCCAGCATTTCGTCGGCCTGTTTGGCCCGCGCCGCAGACCCGATACCGCGCTGCTTCAAGCCAAAGGCAACATTGTCGCGGATCGACAGATGCGGAAACAGCGCATAATTTTGAAACACCAGGCCGATGTCGCGCGCATGCGCAGGCAGACGCGTCAGGTCACGATCACCCAGGTGAATGGAACCGGCCGTTGGCCGCAGAAAACCGGCGACCAGCCGGAGTGTCGTTGTCTTGCCGCAGCCCGATGCGCCGAGCAGCGAAACGAGCTCGCCTTCGGCGACATGCAGCGACAGGTCCTCCAGCACTTTTGTCGTGCCGTAGTGGGCGGTAATGCCGGAAAGGGTCAGTGAGACTGTCATGGTGTCATTTCGTCAGAAAGGTGAGACCCAGCGTCAGTTCGACAACCGCCATCACACCCACCGTCACGAGCATCAAAAGCACGGAAACGGAAGCGATGGTGGGGTCGAAGAACTGCTCCATATGGGCAAGAAGCTGGATCGGCAGGGTTGAGATACCAGGTCCGGTGAGAAACAGGGAAATCGAGACATCATTGATCGAGGTGATCAGCGCCAGGATAAAGGCGGCAATGACACCGGCCCGCACATTGGGCAGAACGATGATGAAAAAGGCTTTCCACCGCGGGCACCCGAGCGAAACGGCCGCCTCTTCGATGGAAAAATCAAAGGACGCCAGCGCCGCCGAGACGACCCGCACGCAATAGGGCAGCACCAGCAGCGCATGGCCGATCACCAGGGATACGAAAATCGGGAATCCCATGGCCGTTGTCACGGTTTTCATCAGGGAAAACCCGAGCACGATTTCAGGCACAAGAATCGGCAGCACAAAGACCGTCGAGAGGAAACTCGGCAATTGCACCCTATAGCGATTGAGCGCGTAGGCGGCGGGAATACCGACGATCAGCGACAGGCTTGTGCCGGTGACAGCCAGGATAAAGCTCGTCACCATGGTGCGCTTGAACGCCGACACCTCGAAAATATTCTCATACCAGTGCAGGGTCAGCCCCTGTGGCGGAAAGGTGAGAAAGGTCGTATCGGAAACCGAAGCGCCGATAATGATCACCAGCGGTGCCAGCAGGAAGAAAAAGACCAGGCAGGCAAAGCCGATCAGGAAAGGGTGTGGTCTTGTGTGCATCAGACAGCCGCCGGATTGAGGCGACGTGCAACGCGGCCCATTGCAAGAACGATGATGATTGTGACGACGGTCATGATCGCCGCGATGGTCGAAGCGCCAGTCCAGTCGAAGGTGACCATGGCGCGTTGCCGCAGGAATGTACCCATCATCATCTGTTGTTCGCCGCCCAGAAGCTGCGGTGTGGCATAGGAGGTAAATGATCCGGTGAAAACCAGAACCGCGCCGACGATCAACCCCGGCATGGCCAGCGGGAAGACAACCTGCCAGAAGGTCGCAAAGGGCGTTGCCCCCAGCGAGGCGGAAGCCTGCAGCAGGTCTTCGGGAATACCTTCAAGCACCCCGACAATCGTCAGGATCATCAGCGGCACGAACAGATAGACCATCGCAACAATCACCGCGCCTTCGGTATAGAGCATGGACAGCGGTTCGGCGATGACGCCCACCGACAGCAATATCTGGTTGAGAATGCCGTTCTTGCCGAGAATGACCAGCCAGGCAAAGGAGCGCACGACAACACCGGTCAACAATGGAAAGACCGCAATGATGATCAGCAGGCTTTTCAGCTTCTTGGGCGCACGCGACACCACATAGGCCGTTGCAAAACCGATCAGCAGGGATGCGATCATGGTGATCAGCGCAATTTCGGTGGTGCGCCACAAGACGGCGCGGCGAAACCGGCTGGTGAAAAATTTCTCGTAATTCGACAAAAACCCCGTGCTGTCGGTGAAGGTGGTCGAAAATGTATCAAATACGGGTATGCCCAGAAACATTGCGACCGCCAATGTGGCGGGCAGAACGAGCAACCAGCCGGGCTGACGAAAGGTCATGCTGCAGCTTTCCAGATGGGGGTGGCCGTGCGCCACCCCGCAGACGTCTTCAAATCAAGCCGCCTTGGCGGCGCCTGTTACGAACCGAAGATTTCGTTCCAACGGTCGATCCAGTCAACCTTGGCTGCATTCAGCTTGCCATAGTCGACACGGTTCAGTTTGCCGACGGCTTCCGGTCCATAGGTCCAGATGGCCGCTTCTTCCGGTGTCAGAACGACGTCCTTGTTGACCGGCGCATCCACACCCTGTTTGGCTTCAATGGTCTGCACTTCTGTCGACAGGACAAAGTTGATGAACTTGTGGGCCAGATCAACATGTTTGGCGCCTGTGGGGATGTTGATCGTATTGAGCGTGGCGATATCGCCATCGGTCAGCTTGGCATTGACCATGCTGGGTACAGCGGCCGTCAGCGAAGCAAAGGTAAAGTCCTGCGCCACGGCAACAGTTGCCTCGCCGGTGGAGATCAGGTTCACCATTTCAGAGCCCGTATTGTAGTTCTTGACGATATTGGGCTTCATTTCCTCGATGGCGGCAAAGGCGGCATCGGTGTCCGTGTAGGCATCAACACCGGCATAGGCGGCGGCGCGCAGCACCATCATCGGGCCGGCTGTTGTGGTAATGCCGGGCAAGGTCAAGGAATTGGCCAGGTCTTCACGCCACAGATCGTTCCAGCTGGTGATCGGAGCAACCTTGTCGGCATCATAAACGATGGACACACGACCGATGGAATAGGCCGGTCCAAATTCGCCCTGCGGGGCCTGGGCCAGATCATAGAGTTTTTCGACATTGGGAACCTTGGCCCGGTCAACCGGCTGGAAGAGGTTCTTTTCAACGCCGATCTGCGAATAGCTGTCGGTCAGAAAAATGACATCGATGCCTTCACCCTTGCGTACGGCAAGCTTGTTCAGGCGGTCTGCATTGTTGCCGGTTTCAAATTCGATGTCGCAATCGCACATGGCCTTGAACGGTTCAATGATATTGGCGTTCAGCTTTTCGCCATTGTAGCCCCACCATGAAATGGTGAAGGTGTCCTTGGCCTGGGCAACGCCGGCCGACAATGCGAAAAACAACACACTGGACGTAAGAAGTGCTTTCATGACTCAAATCCTGCTTATTGGGAGAAAATAGGCTTGCCTGAGCCTACCGATGCTGTTGACGGATAGTCAAGTCAGGTTTCAAATTTCAACCCTAAAATATCACTGAAATGAGCCATTTGGCCAAAACTGCCCACAGGCAGCGCGAATCCGCGTTGGCAAACCGGCGTTGACTGTGGCATTTCATGTTCCTTCGGCAGAAATGCAGGATCGTAAAGGGTGCTACGTTGAGCGAACCGGACATGAATATTTCCGCCAGGGGCGAAAGCGCCATCCGAAAAGCCCTGATTCAGGTCGCCTTGGGCCGCGCCCCGGCGGACCGGTTGGTGCGAGTGGGCCGGATTTTCGATACCGGATCGCGCACCTGGATCGACGATGGCGAAATTGCCTTTTGCAAGGGACGCGTTGCCTTTCTGGGGGCAAGGGGCAGCTTTACCGGATCGGCGCAGGAGACCGTTGATCGCAGCGCCTTCAGCGCCGTGCCGGGTCTGGGCGAAGTGCACAAACATATCGAAAGCTCGCATATCACCCCCGAATGGGAGGCGGCACTGGTGCTGCCGCGCGGCAACACATGGACCTGCGAGGCCAGCCACGAATTTTCCAATGTGGCGCCGCGCCATACGCTGGATTTCTGGCTTGCCGCACGAAAGGCCGGCTCGCCGCTGAAGATTTTTCCCCTGCCCGGTTCCGCTGTTCCACCCACCGCCTGGGAACACGGTGCGCATCTCGATGGCGCAGATCAAAGCCGGTTTTTGCAAGGCAGCCTGATGACAGCCGGACTGGACGAGGTGATGGACTGGCCGGCCGTGCGCGACGTCGACAATCCGGCCCATGAGCGCCTCTGGTCGATGATCGAGGCGACCTTTGCGGCCCGCGCCGTGGTCGAGGGTCATGCCGCCGGTATCCGCGACCTGCCCGGCATCAACGCCTTTGCCGCCTCCGGCATCGCCTCCGATCACGAAGCCTGGACGGCGCAAGAGGCCTGGGAAAAACTGCGCCACGGCCTGTTCATCGAAATCCGGGTCCACACGATGCCCGAGATCATTGCCGGACTGCTCGAGCGCGGCCTCGAAGACTGGTCACAGGTCGCCGTGACCACCGATGACCGCAGCGCGTCGGACACGCTGAAACTGGGCGCCACGGATCACAATATCCGCGTGGCGATCAAGGCCGGCCTCTCCCCCGAAATTGCCGTCCAGCTGGCAACCATCAATCCGGCCCGCCACATGCGGTTGACCCCCTGGGTCGGCTCGCTGGCGCCCGGACGTTTTGCCGACATGGTGCTCCTGTCGGATATGGACCGGTTTGAAATTGCCGAGGTCTGGGCCGATGGAAACCAGGTATCCGATAAAACCCGCTATCTGCCGCAGGTGCCGAAAATCGATTGGCCAGAATGGGCCACAAAGACCATTCATATCGGCCGCGAATTGTGCGCCGCCGACTTCGCCATTGCCGCCGAACCCGGTCGAGACACCATGCAGGCCGCAATCCTGCGCCCCTTTCACTGGACCGATGACTTTCTGACCATGGAACTGCCGGTGCAAAAGGGGCTGGTTCAGCGTGATGCGGATCGTAATATCACCAAGTTTTCCATTGTCGACCGTTACTCGGGCAAGGGCGCCGTTTCAAAAATGTTCTGGATCGGCTGCGGGCCGCGTGACCCGGATACGGCGTTGGCTTGTTCCATGGGCCATGACAAGCACAACATCTGGTGCGTTGGTTCCTCCGACGCTGCCATGGCGCAATGTGTGAATGCGCTTGCAAAGATGGGCGGCGGCTGGGTTCTGGTGCATCGCGGCGTGGTTGTGGCGCGCGTTCGCTACGAAATCGCCGGCCTGATGACCTGTCGTCCGGCAGAGGCCAATGACGCCGAAATGCAGGCGCTTTACGCCGCTGCCGACACGGTCGACTGGATGTATGAGCCGAGCTTTCATCCACGCTGGCAGCCGGGTTTCCCCGAGCGCCTTGCGGTGGCAACGCTCACCTGCTCGCCCTGGCGCTGGAATCTGGTCGCACCCAGCGATCATGCCCCGCAAGGGCTTGTCCATGTCGCCACGGGTGAAACACACCCGGTGGTTTTTTGATGCCCGTTGGAACAATGCCGATGAACCCCCTGATTGTCGATACCGATGGCGGCGTTGACGACGCCCAGGCGCTGATGATGCTGATTGCCGGCGGACGCCCGCCCATGGCCATCACCACCCTGTTCGGCAATGTCAGCCTGCATCAGGCAACCGACAATGTGCTGGCCACCCTGGCCATCGCGCGCGCGGACATTCCGGTCCATATGGGGGCAGACAAACCTCTGAAGCAGGCTACGGTCGATGCCCGCCAGATCCATGGTGAAGATGGTCTGGGCGGCGTTGCGCGGCCCGATGTTACAGCCCGGCCCGCCAGTGACGATGCCATCGGATTTCTCGTCGAAACATTGGTTAAAGCCGCCGCTTCCGACGAAAAGGTCGACCTGCTGATGATCGGCCCGATGACCAATCTCGCCCGCGCCATCGCCATCGATCCCGTCATTATCCAGGGCCTTGGCCAACTCACCCTCATGGGCGGCACCCTCCATGGCCGCGGCAACACGACCCCGGCTGCCGAGTTCAACGTCTTCGCCGACCCGGAAGCCGCGAAAATCATCTTCGCCGAAAAAATCCGGACAATCATGGTGCCCTGGGAGCCCTGCATGCACCATAAGATCACCGGCCCTGCCTATGATGCATGTATGGCCGATCTGCCCGACACCCCGCAAAAGCGATTCATGACGGGCCTTGCGGCCCATGCACGCACGGTCACACAGGGCTACGGCCACCCCGATGTCTTCCGCTTCGTCGACCCCTTCGCCGCCGCCGTTACGCTCGATCCGTCCATTGTCACAGGCAGCATTGAGGCCTCCGTCGATGTATCACTGGCTGAAGGCATAACCCGCGGCATGACTGTGGTCGACCCAACCGGCCGCCTCGGCACACCGCCCGTGACATTGGTCGAAACAGGCGACGTGGACGCCATGACGAAGATGCTGGTTGCAGCGGTGGGGTATGTTGCGGATGCGTGAGAATAGGGAAGATGCGTCGCAGTTGGGATGTGCAATTTTCGTTAACACGGCGGGGAACATTGTTGCTGGACATATAGGGGCAGCGATAATCTGATAAGCCGCATTATGGAACAAGGAGAAATGCGAAATAACATCGTGAATTGGGAGGATTCTGCCCAGGCTTTGTTTCGGATGCTGGAATTAGAAGTCACGCGCAGACCACATGATGAAGAAGCTCACCATTTTATTGAGGAGTTAAGAGGACTGCACGGTGTAGCTGACCTAGTGGATTGATCGAGACATAAGAGTCCTGAAGGGATTCCGTTGTTGTTTAAGTTGTGCGAAGATGTGGAATGCGCACTGGGATCACCTTCGAAGTTTCCGCCGCCGAGCGTGCCGAACCCTCCGCCGCTTCCTCCCGACGCGGGTAAGATCAGCAGCATTATGTAGCCGATTGATAGAACAGTAGGCAGCAGCCAACCGGCGATCCTGTCGGACCAGGCTGGGATGAATGGGGAGCCCAAAAGCAGCAACCAACCAAGCATGGCGACGACGCCCGCGATCGAGAACCAGACTTCAAAATCCATGACGATACTCCGATTGCTTCAAATATTGCAGCGACCGTAATACGCATAACGCTTGCACATGCAAGCGTATTGGCATAAATTTGTGCCATGGAAAATTTGTACGAACAGTCCGCCCTTCGTCTGCTTCAAGCCGCAGACGAAATCCGCGCCCGCCTCGCGGGGGAGTTCTCGGCCGTCCACGGCATCTCCGTGAACGAGTTCTTTGTCCTGCTGCATTTAGAGCGGGCCACGAAGCATCGCCTTCCGCGGGTCGAGCTCGCCAAGCGTATGCACATCAGCGCCTCGACTATCACGAGGATGGCGGCACCGATGGAGAAGATCGGTCTAATCGAACGCCACACGGACGAACGCGACGCGAGACTGGCCTACATGGTCATTACGGATGCGGGAAGAGAGAAGCTGTCCGAGACCCGCGCGACCTTCGCCAAGCAAGCAGGCTACCTATTTGACGATCGTTGGGATGAGGCTACTCTCAACCAGTTTTCAACCGAGTTACATCGTCTCGTATCAGGTTCGGTAAGCAATCTCACCTGACCATAGGCGGCCGAAGATCGTGAGGATCGAAACCGCAAACGTGGCGATGAGCCCATAATCTTTGAACGGATAATTCCCTTGATACATTTGATATGCGGTTCCACTGGCGCTGGCAAAACGACGTACGCTCAAGCTTTGGCGAACGAAGTCGATGGGTTCGTTTTCTCGATCGATAAGTGGATGATTACGTTGTTTGGCGATGATACTCCCGAAGAGCTTACTCCGGCTTGGTTCATGCCAAGGGTCGAGCGTTGCGAGGAGCATATCAGGTCGCAAATTATCAGACTTGCGGACTTGAATGTCCCGTCGATTCTCGATCTGGGGTTTCAGCGGAAGGACCATCGAAACAGCTACTATACGTTCGCCGGTGAACACAGCCTTGCGGTCAAGCTTCACGTGCTCGACGTTCCGGTCGCTGTTCGTTGGGGTCGCGTCGAGCGACGCAACGCAAGCCCAGATAGAGACGGATCGCTGAAGGTGTCCCAGCCGATGTTCGATTACATCGAGACAACCTGGGAAGCTCCTGAACAGGATGAGCTTGCACGGGCTTGACCGCGAACGCCAACCGGTCGGTTTGTCCGCAACTCAATCGATCATGAGGCCGTTGCAAAAAGGATGGTTTTCGCGACGGTCAATTTCTGGAAACAACGTTGGCAGCTTACTTAATCCCTTTTTATGAACTTCCTGCCCCTTTTTGAGTCATGAGAAGCCGTTCCGCGTGCTTCTCAAGCATCTTCAGCCAAACTTTACCGCCGACAGCCGGCCGATTGTTTCGGCCCGCCTCAAGGGTGCCTAGGCGGCATCTTCATCGATGGCGAATCTGGCAGAATTTGATTTGTCTGGCTTCAAACCAATGAATTTCGAGTTCGAGAACAAAAGCGCGGCCATCAGTTTGCGGCTTCCCCAAAGCCAACTGGATGCGGTGAAGGCCGAAGCAAAAAAGCGCGGCATACCCTATCAGCGTTTTATGCGCGAACTGATCCAAAGAGGCATGAGCGCCCTTCATGCGTCACAGTCAAGCCCTTGAAATTGTTGAGCACATTAATCAAAGGTGTTTTTAAAACCCCGGTCTGCAACTCGCCTCAACAGCAGGCGAACACCATTCCCCCAAAATGAATATCGGAACAATGTTCCTCGTCTTGGCCCGATTGCAAAATGAGGGGTAAGGAAGCCGAGGACAAATTGACCAAACAGAAGACAGCGTAAATTGGCTGGCCGTTCCATACTTTCCATTTTCGATAACGAACGACGGGTTTGGTCCTAGCCACAAATACCTGGAGCAGGCTGTTTTTGCTTTAACGCATTTCGAAGAGCTCCTGATGGAACCGCTGGCGCACAGGCACGCCCTGAGCGGCGAGATCATCGCGCAGCATTTTACCGAACCCGGCAGGACCACAGAACCAGAAACTGGCATCGCGCCATTCCGGGACGTCCTGCGTGATCCGGCTCCCGGTCAACTGCCCGTCGCGGGAATCGATCATGACGTGTAGCTGAATACCGGCGGCACGTGCATCCGCTTCAAGCCGGGCCAGTGCTGCCTCGTCTGCCTCTTTGGTGGTATGGAACAGATGCACGGTCTTGCTGTTTTCGCCGACATCTGAGGCAAGTTGCTTCATACGGGCAATGAAGGGCGTAATGCCAATGCCGCCGCCGATCCAGATCTGAACCGGCCTGTCATCGTTGAAGATGAACCGGCCATAAGGACCTTCGACTGTCACCTTCTGGCCCACCTTCAATTTGCGTTCAAGCTGGGACGTATGATCGCCAAGCGCCTTGGTCACGAAGGCGATCCTCGGCGCGTCGGGGCACCAGGACGAGGCGATGGTATAGGGATGGGCACCTTCCTTCGGATCAGAGGTGACAAAGGCAAACTGCCCGGCCTTGTGCCCGGTCCAGCCGGACAACACATCAATTGTGATTTCCAGGGCTTTTACGCCCGGATAGCTTTGAAGGGTGGCGATGGTTCCGGTTGCACGTCGCCCCGCCCCGATCCAGCCGAGCAGCGATACCACCGCAGCATAGCTGCCGCCCGCCAGCATCAGCACCAACACCGCCCCTAAAGGCGTCAGCCAATAGCCAAAGTCCGTCAGGATCACTGCGTGAAACACGATCGCCAGATAGGCAATCGGCAGCAGTCGGTGAAGGCGCTTGAAAGGACGGTAGGGGATAAGCTTGACGAGCGAGATCGCGATCAGCAGCACGATACCATAAAAAGTCCATTCGCCCACCGTTTCGGCTATGCCGCGAAAGCTCATGAGATAAGCCTGTATCGGATCTTCAATCGGTGCCCGCTTCGGTCGCCCGCCCGGGGTCAGAAGGCCAAGACTTGACGCCCATTTCGGGCCATTGGACCAGACCCAATGGGTGGTCGCCAGCACCAGCGCACCGATCCCCAGCCATTTGTGCAAACGATACATCTTGTCCAGTCCGCCGAGCCAGCGTTCGGGCCAGCGCGGGCGCAGCGCCAGTATCATCGCCACGCTCATGCATCCGATGGCCAGAACGCCACTGTATTGCACCATGAAGCCGCGCAGGCCCAAAAGGGTGCTCGCGCTGAACACCCCCGGCGCTGCTGCCAGCCACAGGAGAGTGAGCGCGGCCAGCCCACCCCAGAATGCTTTAAGGATATTATTCACGTTTTGTCTCTTTTCGAATTTCCCGTTTTGCCGGATACCCCTGAGAACGGTGTCCCGACGAGAACCAATTTCCGATTGCACGGTTTTCGAGCGACATTCCATCAATCCAAACCAGCAAGAAGCTTCGTCCTTTGTGTATTTCAGAAGGCTTGTGAACGAAATGCGTCCAAAGCTGCCGCATAATTGAATAATTGAAAAATCGCGGCATTGATGGAGATCACTAAGGGATGGTTTTTAAGCTTGAGCCGCTCCGCCAATGTGCAACTGAAGTGTGATGTTCCGCCCTGAGCATCGTAAGAGGTTGAAAAGAGCGTTCGCGCATCAGTGACCCAGCCAATGATCTGTGTTGATCTGGTGATGTCATCGCCCATTCCGGCGTCCATCCGATGGAGCAAAAGTCATTTTCCAGGCAGCCACTCGTCTATATTGGTGGCAACCATGGTCTGTTCTTCAGCCTTGTCGCTGGCTCTGGTCTTCCCTTTCGTATTCCAGATACCCGCAAAAAACTGAGTGATCTCATCACTTCCGCCGCGTCCGCCATTGCTTTCTCCCTACCGCTGCGATCAGCAGCCTATCCCTCAGGACCAGACAAGGCATCTTGACAGCTCAAGAAAAATCGTATTTAACGTACTTATTATATAACAAGGTGATTAAATGCAACCTGATCAACTATCTCTCACGTTTTCCGCACTCGCCGACCCTACCCGCCGGGCCATCCTGCAACGTCTTAGCCAGGGTGAGGCATCGGTTGGGGAGCTTACCGCACCCTTTGCTATTTCGATGCCGGCTATCTCCCGACACCTCAAGGTCCTGGAGCGTGCTGGCCTCGTCGTGCGTACCCGGAACGCCCAATGGCGTCCGGTGCAACTCAACGCAACACCTTTGGCCGAGGTCGCCAATTGGGTGGAGCGGTATCGTCAGCATTGGCAGGAGGCTTTCGAACGCATGGATACGTATCTGGCCGAGCTTCAGAAAGGAGATTCCGATGCCAAACACTAAGGCGACAACCGAGCAACTGGCGCTCGTGCTCGACATCGACAGGGTTTTTGCTGCGCCGCGGGAGCTCGTCTGGCGGTTATGGAGCGATCCCGAACATCTAGTGCGCTGGCATGGCCCCGAGGGCTGCGCGCTGAGTCAGTGCGAGCAGGATTTTCGCGCCGGCGGGAGTTGGCGACGCACCATGACCTCAGGCCCCGGGCATGCTCACGTGATCTTCGGAGAATTTATTGAGGTCGATAAACCGCGCCGCTTGAGCTTCACCTACACCAACGAGCGCGACGGCTTCGAGACAATCGTGACCATGGACTTCCTTGAGCAACCCGACGGCACAACGCGGATGCTGTTCAGGCAGACGCCGTTCATCAACCGCGAGGAACGGGATGGTCACGGCCGGGGCTGGATCAGCAGTTTCGATCTGCTCAACCGCTATCTCGCGCTGGTGGCAGATCACGACTGGGGACCAAAGGGACGCCCGCGCATAGACGGAGTGGCGGCGGATTTTGCCGCGGCGAAGGCCCGCCACGAGCAAGAGATGGAGGAAAAAGCGAATGAACATCAGCACACCGGCAGTCGTTGAGTATGCCGCTAGACCTTACGTCGCGCTGCGGCGTCAGGTGGTGATGCCAATCGGCAAGGACGCGACCGAAACCATGGACCAGCTCATCAGGGAAATCGAAGCGCAAGAGATCCAGGGAACGGGTGCCGCGATTTTCAAGTACAACATCGTCAAGATGCCGGAGCTCGAGATGGAGTTCGGTTTCGAGATCCAGATGGCACAAACGACGACCGGCGAACTGATGAGCGGCATCTTGCCGGCAGGACGTTATGCAGAGCTAACCTACATGGGGCCGTACAGCTATCTCACGAAAGTGAATGGCACCCTTATCGACTGGTCGCGCCAGAATGGTTTGGAGTTCGACATGCACCCCGATGCCGACGGCGACCACTTTGTCTCTCGTGTCGAGTTTTACCCCAACGGCCCACAGGACGAACCGGACCCAGACAAGCTCAAGACCATCGTGGCTATCAAACTTAAGGACTGACCTTGGTTGGGTCACTCATGACGGCACCATAATGGTGACAGCTTGCTTGATCCCTTTTTTGGACTTCCTGCCTTTTTTGCGTCATGAGAAGCCGTCCCGTGTGTTTCTCAAGCATCTTGAGCCAATTTTTGCCGCCGACAGGCCGGCCGATTGTATCGGCCCGCCTCAAAGGCTCATAGGCGGAATCTTCTTCAACAGTGAATCTGCAGGAATTCGATTTGTCTGACTTCAAAGCGATAAATTTCGAGTTCGAGAACAAAAGCGCGGCCATCAATTTGCGGCTTTCTCGAAGCAAACTGGATGCAGTGAAGGCCGAAGTCAAAGAGCGCGGAATACCCTATCAGCGTTTTATGCGCGAACTGATCCAAAGGGGCATGAGCGCCCTTCATCCGTCACAGCCAAGCTCTTGAAATTGCTTAGGACGCTAATCAAAGGTGTTTTCAAAATCCCGGTCTGCGGCTCGCGTCAACCTATAGCGTACCATTCTTGCGCCGTTTCTCTATGCCCGCCTTGATAATGTCGTCCGGCGTCCGCTCACTCATCCCGCTTTCCTCGCCCTCGATCAAGGCAGCTTGCAAGACGCTTATCGTGGTTTCTCGTTCCTCGAGAAGCCGCAGCCCCGCCCGCACGACTTCACTGGTGGAACCATATTTACCACTTCCAACCTGTGCACCGACAAACCTGTCGAAATGGTCACCGAGGATGATCGATGTGTTCTTGCCCATGAAATAGCCCTTCAAAATACCAAAATATCATATTTACTGGTACAAGGCATTCCAACCAAAGCTTTGCCCGCCCTCATTATTCCACTTGATGGAATTTTTCCGTTCAGAACGCTATAACGGCTTGAGGTGGCCCAACCGGGGTCGAGGACAAATTGTACACGCGCCCGTGCGGCATTGCCCGGTCGATGTGGCGCGCTGAGGCCGCTTGGCGCAAGGAACTCGCCGCCGTCAAACTGTCAGACATTCAAAAACTCGGCGAGGATGAGACCCCGGCAGAACAGGCCGCCAAGGCCATTGCCTGGTTTCAGGGAAAACTCCAAAAAGGTTGAAATTCATGACGATCCTGAAATTCCATCGTTGGAATGCCGCGTTCCTGTGTGGCTTTCTGGCTCTTCATTTTGTCACACATTTATCAGGTGTGTTTGGGGTTGAGGCCTATAACAACACGCAAAACGCATTGCGTGCCATCTATCGCAACCCTGTCATCGAACCCCTTGTGCTCGGATCGATCATCCTGCAAATCATTTGGGGCCTGATGCTCCTCCTGCGCAACGTCAGGAGGGGATTGCGCGGGCGGTGGGCGCGCATACAGGCGGTTTCGGGCGGCATTTTCCTGGCTTTTGCCGCCCAACACGTGATCGCGATGGCCCTTGCCCGCTGGGTTGATGGCCTCGACACCAACTTTTACTGGCCGGCATCTGTCATGAGCGGCACGCCGTTTATCTGGTATTTTGGTCCTTACTATTTCCTTGGCGTTTCAGCCCTGTTCGTGCATTTGGGGTGCGCAATCAGACTTGTATTGATGCGCAGCAAATACCGGCCATATGCCCAATCAGGTTTTTGGGCTCTCACCCTGCTGGGTCTGACGATGGCCCTTGTCATAAATCTCACCCTTTTGGGCGCCTTCCATGAAATTCAATTGCCCGACGAATGGATCGCCTATCTGCGTGGCTACGTGGCTGGTTACACCCCAGGCTAAAGCCCCATCACAGCCGCCAAGGCGTCAGTGATCCAACCGCCTTGCATTTCGCAAATTACCTGGGCGCAACCGCACAGGCGTCAAGATCGGCTGCAACCTGTTTGAAATCCATCTGTTCATCTGCCGAAATCATGACGAGGCAGAATTGCTCAGCCTTGGATGCATGGGTGATTGCGCAGCGTTGACCGACTTTCTGGACAAGCACCGGCGTTCCGGTCCTGGCATCCACAAGCTGGCCCTTCACCCGGTGTATGTCTTCGTGCAGATTGCCGAGCACCGCCTGCAGCCTGGCGATATCGACGGGATGCGATGGGGTCCAGGTAAAGGTGGCGAAGGCTGGGTGTTGGCTGTCTTCCGGCTGTGAGCCATCCCTGCGCTGCCCGGAATTGGCACCGAAGGCCAGTTCCGGCGGCACGGCGCCATCGGGGGCTATCACAACCGGCGCCGAAGACGCCGTTCTCAGCCACGCCTGAACATGCAGGGAGGCCTGCGATGAGATCAGATCCGTCTTGGTCAGCGCTATGATATCGGCGCATCGCAATTGGCTGTGCACCAGATGGGACACAAATTTGTCGCCTGCCCTTTGGCGCACGGTTTCGCCATCCGCCGCGACAATGATCGCATCCAGCGTGAAACCCGGCCAATGGCCGACCAGCCGCGCAATGCGCGCCGGTTCCGATACGCCGCTGGCTTCCAGCAAAATGGCATCGGGCAGTGGCTTTCTCTCCCTTTGCGCACTCAACGCCGCGCCCAGATCGTCGCCAATGGAGCAGCACACGCAACCATTGGTCAGCTCCACCGACGTTGCGTCGCTGTTCTCAATCAGATCAGCGTCGATATTGACCGCACCAAAATCATTGACGAGCACGGCCAGTCTCAGGTTTTTTTCCGCCCTGAGAAGATGATTGACGATCGTTGTCTTCCCCGACCCCAGGTAGCCGGAAAGCAGGGTTATGGGGATGCGTTCACTCATTTGGAATGCGGAAATGGCGTGCCCTCGAACACGGTGCCCCAGATCGGAATATCCCGCAGTTTTTCCAACGGCACGTCCCAGGGATCCTGTTCGAGTATCGTGAAATCGGCTTTCTTGCCGGCGCGAATCGATCCGATCTCGTTCTCCATTGCCAGCACATAGGCTGCATCGATGGTGATCGCCCGCATGGCCGCGTCAAGCGAAACACATTCTTCCGCACACAGGACGGCGCCGGATTCGGCAATCCGGTTGACGGCGACCCAGGCCGAATTCAACGGCAGCGCCGGAGCCATTGTAAAATCCGAGTGCAAGGCAAAGGTCACACCGGCCCGCTCGAGAGAGCCGACCCGCGCCATTTGCGAGGCGCGCTCAAAGCCGATGGACTTTTGCCAATAGGCTTCACCCAACTCATGCAGGTAATAGACATTCGCCGAAACGATGGCGCCGAGATCGGCGATGCGACGTACCTGTTCCGGGTTGGAAACGCCAAAATGCTCAATGGTGAAGCGGTGGTTGAAGCGGGGTTTTTCCGCCTGAAGCTTTTCAAGCGTATCCAGCGCCAGTTCAACGCCCATGTCACCCGTGCAGTGAACATGGATCTGCTTTCCCTCCAGCCAGAAGGCCCGGGCATGTTTCTCGAACTGTTCAGGCGCCATCAACCACTCGCCGTGGTGCCCGTCGATAAAGCCCGGATCCATCATCTGCATGAGCTCGGCAAAGAAGCCGCCGTCCGTAAACAATTTGACCGAATTGCCAAAGAACAATCGGTGGGAATCGCGCCCCTTGAATCCCTTGATCCGTTCGACATCTTCTGATGCATTGCCTTCGAACTTGCCGCGGCCAAGGGCGCGCGGCGTGATTTTCATGCGGAACGGCACATCATCCCGCTCCAGCGTGTCGCTCAGCAGCGCCCATTCGCGCGCGTCGTCCAACAGCGGATAGGCCAACTCGCCTATGGTTGTGTGCCCGCCCAGATGCACGGCCTGTTTCACCAGTTCGAGCCCGCGCCGGAACCGCGTCGGCTCCATCAAAACCTTGTTCAGCGACTGCGCAGCCACGGCCATGCCGGTCTCAAAAAAGCGCCCGGTGCTCAGGTCAATCTGCGGGTGGCGCTCAAGATCCGCGCGCGCCACGCCCAGCCATTCTATCCCCGCATCATTGGCGATGATTTCATGAAAGGACCGCTGCCACACGAAGATCGGACGGGTCGTTGAAATGGCATTGAGAACCGCGCGGTTGACGTCGCCATGCCAGATGCGATGAAAGCCCCAGGTCACCAGAATATCGTCGGTTCCGGCAAATTCAGCCTCGATCTCGGCAAGGCGGGCGACATAGGCTTCGTGTGACGTGACAGCAGGACATATGCGATCGGGCAGGCGCCACTCCATGGCCGTTATGAAAGGGCAGGTCAGCAAGATCGCCCCGAGCGTCGGATGCAGATGCGGATCGATGAAGCCCGGCATGATAACGTGATCGGCAAAGCGATTGTCGATGTGGTGGGCATGTTGATCGAGCCAGGGTTTCAATGTCTCCAATGACCCGACCTCGATGATGCGGCCATCGCGCACCGCGACAGCCGAAGCATGCGGCAGCGAAGGATTCATCGTGTGAATTTTTTTTGCCGTAAAAACTGTAATCTCGGCCATTGGTTCCCCCGGGTTTGTTTTAGAATTTGGCCATGCAGAATGACCAGACAATGACGGTATCGGTGCTGCCCGGGTTGCAGCACCAATGGGTGCCGTTGCCCGTAAGCTGAAAGCTGTCCCCGGCTTTCAGCAGCACCGTTCGCTCCTCCGTGCGCAACTCGAATGTACCTGACAGGATCATCCCGCCCTCATCGCCTTTGCGCTTGCGGCCCTCCGGGCCCGTGCAGGCACCTGGACGAAAGGTGGTCAGAACCATTTCAAGACTGCTGTTGAGATTTGGGGACAGGAGTTCTTCGCGCACACCTGCACGGCTGAGGTTGATCTGCCGCCGATTGGCTTTTCGCGTTACGATGTCGCCATCATCGTCGTCCTTGGCGGTCGAAGCCGAAAAAAACCAACTGATGGATACGTCCAGCGTGTGGGCGATTCGGCCCAATGTATCCAGTGTGAAGGGTCTGACACCCCGTTCCAACTCGCTTAGGTTTCCGACAGATCGACCCGTCGCTTTCGCCATGTCGGTTAGGGTCAGCCCGCGCGATTTGCGCAATTCACGAACCTGTTCACCGACAGGTTTGCTGGCGCTGCCCATTGGCTCTGAAGCCTCATGTGCAGCCTCTATGGAGGCGTATGCTGTCCCATCATTCATAGAAAATCTCCTCATCCATTTTCAGGATACTGAAAAAACTCTTGCATTTTTTCAATATCCTGACAACCATAAGATCATAAAAGAGGGAGCTCTGGCATCACGGCCTTGCAATTCACAAAAGGGGAAGACCTATGTTCACCATATTTTCAGCCACTCACAAGCGGCTGCTACCACTCATCGTGGCGGCTTTCGCCGCCAGCGCCACATTGCCTGCAGGCACCGCATTTGCGGAGCCCAAACAGGGTGGCTCCCTGACGAGCTTCAGCACCGGTTATCGGACGCTCAACCCGGGTGTGCAATCGGGCGCTGCGACCGGCGCACCGGGTTCTCAGATCTTTGCAGGGCTTGTTACCGTCGAAAAAGACTACGAAATCGCCCCCTATCTGGCCAAAAGCTGGAGCGTGTCGGACGATCAGTTGACCGTGACATTTGATCTGGTGGAAGACGCCCGTTTCCACGACGGCGTAGCGATCACCGGCGAAGACGTGAAATTCTCGCTGGAGACGGTCAAGGCAAACCACCCGTTCGGACGCTCGATGTTCGGCAGCGTTGAAACCATCGATGTGCCCGAGCCCCACAAGGTCGTTTTGAACCTGTCGCAACCCGTTCCGGGCCTGATGCTTTCGTTGCAGCCATTGCTCATGCCCATCATGCCGAAGCATATCTATGATGACGGTCAGGACATGAAAAAACATCCGCGCAACATGGAGGACGTCGTCGGCTCAGGTCCCTTCAAGGTCGAAGAAAACATCCCCGCCGAACGGTTGACCCTGGTGCGCAACGAAGATTTCTTCATCGCGGACCGCCCTTACCTCGACCGTATCGCCTATCCGATCGTCAAGGACCCTTTGACCCGCGTCCTGATGCTGGAAAAGGGCGAGATCGCCTATGCGCCCTTCTCCGGTATCCGTCCGAACGATGCCAAGCGGCTGGAAAATGTCGATGGCGTGAACATGACCACCGACGGTTATGATGCGATTGGCTATATTCATTATCTGGAGCTCAATCTGCGCGACAAGCCGTTTTCCGACCGAAATGTGCGCGAAGCGCTGGCACACGCCATTGATACCGACTTCCTTTCCAAGGTGATTTTTGGCGGACGCACGGTTCCGGGAACCGGTCCGCTGCATACCGGCAACCCATTCTACAGCGCGGACACGCCGCACTATGATGCTGACCTCGACAAAGCCGCGTCAATGCTTGACGAAGCGGGATATCCCAAAGGCGAAAACGGCGAACGGTTCTCCTTCACGCTGGACATTCCAAGCTGGGCGCCGCAGGCCCATGTGCCGATGGCCGAATACATCCAGGCGCAAATGGCCAAGCTCGACATCAAGGTTGAACTGCGCCGGGCACCGGATTTCGGAACCTGGGTCAAGCGTATCTCCAGCTGGGACTATGAGGCGACGATGAACGGCTCGTTCAACTATCCAGACCCGGTCATCGGCATGCACCGGCATTTCGATTGCGACAATATCAAGAACGTCATCTGGTCAAACACCCAGGGCTATTGCGATCCGGAGATGGACAAGATGCTGGACGCCGCAGCAATCGAAACCGATTTCGAAGCGCGCAAAAAGATCTATGCCGACATACAGGCCAAGGCGCAGCAGGACCTGGCGATGATCTATATGCCGCAGGATTTCTCGGCAACCGTTTACCAGGACGGCATCGGCAACCTGCCTGACAGCCCCTTCGGTGGTCTGGCCCCCTTGACGAACGTCTACCTGGAAGACTGAACCAGCGTCTGTGGAGGAGCGGGATCTTCCCGCTCCTCTTTTCACGAAGCGTGAACAAAGGACATGCCTGTGGTGAAGTCGGCCCCCGTGGTGAAATCGGTCTTGCGCAAGATCGCCAGCATTCTGCTGCTCTTGCTCGCTGTGCTGGTGCTGAATTTCGTTCTGATTTACGCAGCTCCCGGTGACCCGGTCGAGGCGCTGGTGGGTGAAATGGGCGGGGCGACGCCCGAATTGATCGCGGAGTTACGCGCCACCTACGGGCTGGACAGGCCATTGTGGCAGCAGATCGGCGTCTACCTGGGCAATGTGGTTCAGGGGAATCTGGGCCATTCGCTCTATTACGATCAGCCGGTGACAACATTGATCGCCTCGCGTATCGGGCCAACGTTGCTGCTGATTACGACGGCGCTTTTCTCGGCCATTATCGTCGGGACAATCCTCGGCGTGTTTTCGGCGCAACGCAGAAATTCGACCCTCAGCCATTTCGTCACGGTCCTGTCGCTCGCCGGGTTTTCAGCGCCGGTGTTCTGGATCGGCATCATGCTGATTCTTCTTCTGTCCGTCTCCTTCCCGATTTTTCCGATCTCGGGCATGTCGAGCAGCGACGGGACAACCTCTACCCTGGGCTATGCAATGGATGTCGCCCACCACCTTGTTCTTCCGGCGCTGACGCTGGGCCTGATCTATCTGGCCTTTTACAGCCGCCTGGCCCGCACCAGCATGATTGAGGTGCTTGAGGCCGACTATATCCGCACCGCCCGCGCCAAGGGCCTGTCGCGTCGCAGCGTTGTCTACAAACACGCATTGCGCAACGCGATCCTGCCGATCGTGACCTTCGCCGGATTGCAGTTCGGCCAGGTCATCTCGGGCGCCGTATTGGTCGAGACCGTCTTTGCCTGGCCGGGCCTCGGCACGCTGGCCTTCGATTCAATCCTGCGCCGCGACACCCCCACGCTGCTTGGCATCCTGTTCTTTTCCTCGCTGATGGTGGTGGTGATGAACCTGCTGACCGATCTGCTCTATCGGCGTATCGATCCAAGGATCAAAACATCATGAGCGACAGGGCCACAGAAATGCCAACGCCGCCTGCCTTGCCAACACCCATTGCCGTGCCTGAGGCCGTATCGCCGACGCGCCAGACCTGGCAGATGTTTTACCAGAACCGCGCGGCCATGCTGGGTCTGTGCATCCTGCTGGTGATCATCATCACCTCCATCGTCGGCCCCCTGCTCTATACCGTCCCGCCACGCGAGATGGTGTGGATGCCGCTCACACCACCAGGACAATCGGAATATCTGCTGGGCACCGACTATCTGGGCCGCGATCTGCTGGCCGGGCTGATCAATGGCGGGCGCGTGACCATTACCATCGGCTTTGCCGCAGCGGTGCTCACCGTGCTGATTGGTGTCACCATCGGCGCCCTGGCCGGGTTCTTCGGTGGCTGGGTCGATACCACGCTGATGAAAGTGACCGAATTCTTTCAGGTTCTGCCCAACCTGCTGTTCGCCATGGTGGTGGTGATGTTGTTCTCGCCGACATTGACCAATATCGCCATTGCCATCGGTATTGTTTCCTGGACGGCGACAGCGCGGCTGACACGCGCCGAATTCCTGCGTATCCGCGAGATGGACTACGTCAAGGCCGAACGGTCGATCGGCGCAGGCAATTCACGCCTGATCTGGAAAGTGATCCTGCCGAATGCCGCTCCGCCCCTGATCATTGTCGCTGCCTTGAGCATCGGATCGGCAATCCTGTTTGAGGCCGGTCTGTCGTTTCTTGGCCTCAGCGATCCCAACGCCATGAGCTGGGGCCGAATGGTCGGTGATAACCGGCCCTATATTCTCGACAGTGTCTGGGGTGTGACAATCCCCGGGCTTGCAATCTTCCTGACGGTTCTGGCGATCAGCCTTGTCGGAGACGGACTGAACGACGCCATTAATCCCAAGTTGAGACAGCGTTGATGACCCAGAACCTGCTTTCAGTCCAAGATCTTGAAATCTCGTTTCGCACGGCCGCCGGAGAGGTGCAGGTGGTGCGGGACCTCTCATTCGAACTGGCGCAGGGCGAGGTCCTCGGCATCGTCGGTGAAAGCGGCTGCGGCAAGTCCATTACCGCCCTCTCGCTGCTGGGTCTGGTGCCCAATCCTCCGGGCCGGGTGTCAAAGGGCCGTATCCTGCTGGAAGGCGAAGATATCGTGACCGCCAGTGAGCGGCGTTTGCGCCAGATTCGCGGCAACGACATCTCCATGGTCTTTCAGGAGCCCATGACATCGCTCAACCCGGTCTATTCCGTTGGCGAACAGATTGCCGAAACCGCACGCGCCCATTTTAACAGTTCCCGCTCCGAGGCATGGGAGCGCGCCATCGAAATGCTTCAGCTGGTCGGCATTCCCTCACCCGAGCGCCGCGCCCACGAGTTCCCCCACCAGCTTTCAGGCGGCATGCGCCAGCGCGTGATGATTGCCATTGCGCTGGTCTGTGAGCCCAAGGTGCTGATCGCCGACGAGCCCACGACGGCGCTCGACGTGACGGTGCAGGCGCAAATCTTCGATCTGTTCCGCGATCTGCAGCACAAGATCGGAGCGGCCATCATTCTCATCACACATGACATCGGCGTCGTCGCCCAAATGACAGACCGCGTCATCGTCATGTACGCAGGCCGGAAAATCGAGGAAGGTCCCGTCTCCGCCTTTATCACTGACCCCCGCCATCCCTATACCCGCGGATTGGTCAATTGCATCCCGCGGCTGAGCCTTGATCCGAGCGATGATCCCGAACCGCTGTTCGAGATTCCCGGCGTGGTGCCCAGCCCGAGTGACCTGTCTTTGCCGCGCTGTGCCTTTGCGCCGCGATGCAGCAACGCCTTCGCACTTTGCCTTGAAAAAAGCCCGCCACTGCTGCCGGTTGCAGAGGGCCGCGCGGCAGCCTGTTGGCTGGAAACGGAGAAGCCCGGATGAACACTCAGGTTCCCGCAACAGCCCTTTGCGTATCCGATCTGGTGGTGCACTTTCCGCTGTCCGATGGAAAAGTGGTGCATGCCGTGGACGGGATCTCCTTCGAGGTGCCGGTGGGCACGGCTTTCGGACTGGTCGGTGAAAGCGGATCGGGCAAGACAACCGCTGCCCTCGCCTGTGCGCGGCTCGTCGAGGCTACCTCCGGCACGGTTCAGCTTGGCGATATTGATATTACCCAGGCGACAGGCAACGCCCTGCGCGAGGCGCGGCGTGACATCCAGGTCGTTTTCCAGGACCCATTTTCCTCCTTGAACCCCAGGGAACGCGCCGGCTCCATCGTGCGACGTCCGCTCGACCTGATGCGCATAGGCACGCCGGCGGAACGCGAGCGAAGGGTCGACGATCTGTTCGCCACAGTCGGACTGCGGCCGGAACAGAAGACATTGTTTCCCCATCAGTTTTCCGGCGGGCAGCGCCAGAGGATCGGTATCGCACGGGCGCTGGCAACCAACCCCAGGCTTATTGTGTGCGACGAACCTGTCTCGGCGCTGGATGTTGCCATTCAGGCGCAGATCCTGAACCTTCTGGCCCGGCTCAAGCGCGAATTGGGCCTGTCCTATCTGTTCATCAGCCATGACCTGGCGGTCGTTCAGCATCTGTGCGAACGCATCGCCGTCATGTATCTGGGACAGATCGTCGAGATCGGATCGCGCCAGGAAATATTTCGCAAACCCATGCATCCCTACACGATGGCGCTGATTTCCGCCGTGCCGTCAACAGAGATGGACACGGCTGACACACGCATCCGCGTCAAAGGCGATCCACCAAGCCCCATATCACTTCCCCCCGGCTGCCGCTTTGCCGGCCGCTGTCCCTATGCTGTGCCCCGTTGCTCCGAATCTCTACCGGAACTGGTCACCAGGGACGGAAGCCATTCAGTCGCCTGTTTTCGTGCAGACGAGCCTGAACTGCAGATCAAGCGATAGATGCGGCTTAGGAGATTGTGACCCGCACAGCGCCAGGCTTTCGCTGGCCCATCCAAATGGCAAAATAATAAACCACTTGATTTATTAACCTATCAGTTTAATATGATGCCATGAACGAAAGCGATCAACTTGACGCGGCCTTTGCGGCCTTGGCCAATCCGACCCGAAGGGCAATCCTTGCCCGATTGGCGCAAGGCCAGGCCACGGTGAATGCACTGGCGGAACCCTTTGATATGAGTCTGCCGGCTGTCTCCAAACACATACGGGTGCTGGAGGCTGCGGGACTGATTACCCGAGGAAAGAATGCACAGTTTCGACCCTGCACCCTGAATGCGAAACCTCTGGAATCAATCACCAACTGGACCGAGCAATACCGCCCCATCTGGGATGCCCGTTTCGACCGCATGGGCAGCATTCTCAAAAACATGAAGGAAGCCAAAGATGCGTGACCAGCAAAAATGGGTAAAAATCCAACGCGAATTTGAAGCGCCCATCGATGCCGTTTGGAATATGTGGACCGACCCGGACCTGTTCAAGCAATGGTACGGCCCGATGGGCATGTCGGTACCGACAGCTGAAATGAATCTTGTCGTGGGCGGCACGCGCAAGATTTGCATGGAGATGAAAACCCCTGAACGCACGATGTCCATGTGGTTCATCGGTGTCTACAAGGAAATTAGCAGCCCTTCGCGGCTTATCTATACGGAAAGCATGTGTGACGCAGACGGCACGATCATTTCGCCTGAAAGCATGGGCATGCCGGCGGGGCATCCCGATGTGACAGAGGTCATTGTTGATCTGCATGAAACGAATGGCAAAACCATCATGACAATGGTTCACGTTGGTGTTCCAGAGGGCTCAGCAGGTGGTGGTGGATGGAAACAGGCTTTTGAAAAACTTGCCGAACTTGTAAGCAAAACTGCCTGAAGGCGGCCTATGGCCGGGCATGCCGGAAGCATCTGCGCAGGACAGGTGGCAGGCCGCACGTCTGCTGCAGCTGCCCCGATCCCGTTCAATGCGCATGGTCATGGCGCTCCAAGATACCCGCATCTTCACTGGAGCGGTATTCCTGCCAGGCTTGCACCAGGATGAGTTGGGAGGAGCGCAGGAACAGGCCGGCCATGATCATGGCGACCATGAGGTCCGGCCATGCAGATGTGGTCAGCCAGACGGCCGCACTTGCCACCATGACGGCCACATTGCCGATGGCGTCATTGCGCGAACAAAGCCACACGGACCGGACATTGGCATCGCCGTCCTTGTAGCGCATCAACAGCATGACACTGGCCAGATTCGCTGCCAGAGCAAGCAGGCCGATGAAGCCCATGATTTCGGCTTTCGGCACCCCGAGAATGAGGATCTGATAGGCCGTCGACCCAAACACCCAAAGCCCCATGAACAGCAGACTGAAGCCCTTCAGCAAGGCAGCCGTTGAACGCACCCGGGGGCTCATGCCAATGACGGCGAGACTCAGGCCATAGGTCAGGGCATCGCCCAGAAAATCGAGTGCGTCGGCCTTCAAGGCCTGCGAACCCGCCAACTTGCCGGCAGCCATCTCGACAATGAACATCGCGGCATTGATGGCGATCACCACCCACAGAATGCGCTTGTAGGCCGGGTCCACACCGTCAAACCGGGGATTGCCGGAGCATCCGCACGCAACGGTTTCCGTGTCACAGGAGGAAAGGTTTACAGCAGCGTCATCTGTCATGTCATGGTCCTTGCAAAATCATCTGCACAGATATAATCCCTCTAGCGGCTAGAGGTTCAAGAGGTTTGATGAAATGTTTTCAATCGGAGAATTGTCAAAGCGGACCGGCGTGAAAATCCCGACCATTCGCTACTACGAGCAAATGGGATTGATTGATGCCCCGGAACGCTCCGAAGGCAACCAGCGGCGCTATTCAGAAGAAGGCCTGCAGCGCCTTTCCTTCATCCGCCATTCCCGCGAACTGGGCTTTACCATCGAAGATATCAAAGGCTTGCTGGAGCTGAGCCAACACCCCGACAAGCCCTGCCAGGATGCGGACAAGATCGCAGTTCAACGCCTCAGTGACGTTCGGGCAAGGATTGCAAAGCTGCGACGCCTGGAACGCGAACTGAAGCGCATCACGGCTTGCCAGGCGGACAATGTCGCCAGTTGCGCGGTGATCGAATCGCTGGCGGATCATGGTTTGTGCGACGCTGAGCATTAGCGCAGACATGACTTGAAGGTGGCTTTCCTTGAACCAAGGTATGACGCGTACACTGCGGTTTGTCTTAAAATAGAACCATTTGATCGTATAGGCCTCTACCGTCTGGAAAGATCGCGCACGACACCCGGCTCCGGCTTCAGGCTCAGTCTCGTGAAGGCGATTGCGGATATGCACAACGTCGATTTGACGTTAACTGACAACCAGCCGGGTTTGCGCGTCTCGCTCACCTTCGATTCCATCATGCAAAGTCCGAACAAATGACGTCATATCTTGCTCCTCTTGTCGATTTTCTGGGCACCCACCCAGGTCTGGCGATCGGCGTCGTCTTTCTGATCTCCTTGCTTGAGGCGTTGTTTGTTGTCGGTCTTTTCATGCCCAGCACCGTCGTGCTTGTTGGTGCCGGAGCCCTGATCGGTTCAGGCACCCTGTCTTTCTGGCCAATTTTCCTTTTCACCACCCTGGGCGCTGTTGTCGGGGACTTCATGTCCTACTGGATCGGCCATACCTATCGCGAAAGGCTGAAATCGATATGGCCGTTCAGCCGCTACACATTTCTCATCGACAGCGGCCAGGCGTTTTTTGCCAGGCACGGCGCAAAGAGCATTTTCATTGCCCGCTTCCTGCCTGCCATCAAATCCATCGTGCCCGGCATAGCCGGCATGATGGGCATGAATGTGAAAACTTTCAGCATCATCAATACGGTTTCCGCATTTGCTTGGGCCATTGTGCACCTTGCGCCGGGAATCATTGCCGGGCGGGGCCTGTCGCGATACTGGCAGGCCAATCCCCGGCTGGTCATGCTGATGGCGCTGGTGCTGGGCGGGCTGCTGGCATTCTGGTATTTGACCAAGCTCGTTCTGATCCTGATCCTGCCACGCCTGAACAGGCTGCGCGAACACATCATCAGCCGCGGCAACCAATCTCAAAATCGCGCCCTACGATTCGCCATTTCCATATTGAAAAACGAGACTGGTCTCGTTGCCTCGATGACCTGGTCAATTGCAATTGTCGGGCTTCTTCTCGGATTTATATCCATCCTGCTGAACGTCCTGTTTGATCCGCAATTGTCGGCAGCTGACAGCGCCATTAGCAGTTTTGTCCAAAGCCTGCGCAGCACGACTGCCGATAGCATCATGGTCTTCGTGACCATGATGGGCGACTCACGGGTTCTCACCGTTCTGTCGCTCGCATTGATCGTCTGGATCCTGTTCCATCGCCATTGGAAAATTGCAGCCAGTGTCACCCTGGCAATCGCATCTGCGACCCTATTTGTGCCCCTCGTGAAAACCCTCGTCCACCGGGCAAGACCGACGTCTCTCTACACGGGCGCCGAATCGTTCAGCTTTCCAAGCGGCCATGCGACACACTCGGCAGTGATTTTCGGAATCATTGCGGTTCTTCTCGCACACAATCTGACAATGAGGGTCCGGCTCTCTTTGTATTTTGCAGCCCTGGCGTTGATCGGCTCCGTCGCATTGTCGCGTGTCTATGTGGGCGCGCACTGGCCCAGCGATGTCCTGGCAGGCGTCCTGTTTGGCCTGTCCATCGTCGCCGCTCTGGCCTTTTTTCTGCGCAACCGTACGCTCCATCTTCAAAGCCCGTTGATGTCGGCAATCTTGTGTTTTGTGTTCCTGGCGGCTCTTGCAGTCAACTATAATCAGAACGCGGTTAAATGGACCAAGGCCTATGCCTACAGGCCGATTGCGCTTTCCGTTCCATTCGATGAATGGATCAACGGCGGTTGGAAGGCATTGCCTGACCGGCGCGTGACCTTCGAAGGCGATAGCGGAGAGAAACTCGATATCCAGACTGCGGTTCCAATTGCCGACCTGAAAACGCGGCTATCGCAATTGGGCTGGAATGAAGACACCTTTTCACCGTTCTCAAGGTTCCTTGAAACGACCCTGCCCTCAGGTCAGCCCCTTTCAGACCGTGCAACGCTTGCCCGTTACAACGAAGGCCAGGCGCCCGTGGTTGTCATGACCAAAGCGCCAGCCAACGCTTCCGCGCAGCGCTCTGTGCTCAGGCTTTGGTCAACGGTGAATCAGATTGAAAGGGAAGCCAATATAACGCCCATCCTGGCGGGTTCCATCTCTACGGAAATATTGGAGCCGCTGGCTTTTGGGCTTGCCGAGATTGAGTCGCTGCCGCGATCTGAACCGATCAGCATCCTGCTGCCGTCTCTGGGAACCGGAACGGCTCTGACGAGGAAAATGACGCCAACCGGCACTCTGCTGATTTATCGGCGGAAGGATTCTCAATGAGCATTGCAATCATTCCTTTCAACGGGGTCGATCATTGGACGTCACGCAGCCTGTTTGAGGTGCGATGCCGCCAGCCGGGTGGGGCGCGGTTTTTGCATGGGACATGCCTCAGCACTGAGGAGTTTGATTTGCCAGCAACATCAAGACCGGTGCGCCAGGACATTCAGTATCATCCCGCCTGGATCGCGCACATGGAAACGTCGAACACCCCAAGCTTCATCCGTCAACTCATAGACTATGTCCGCCCCGAATTCCCGGGCTTTCCGGTAGGCCTCATCAACATCGTCCACTTCGATTGATATGGCTGGCACCTGGGTTCCAGAGCCGCCCTCGGATGCGATGCTGATTTGCGGTGTCGTTGGCTGGTCGGAAGAAAAGGTGATGATCCAGCCAAGGTTCATGGCAAGGTCGAGACCAAACACGCCTTCATAGAAGGCCTTGGCCTCCTCAGGGTTTGCCATGCGGAAATTGGGGACAATGCGCTTGACGGTCATTTGCCAGAGATTTGCCTTCAATCGTCCGGCAGGTTGAAGAGCTTCTTGAAACGCCCGAGGTCCTGCGTTCCCAAGTTCTCAGGCTGCGGTGATCCATCGCTCCAGGCCTGAACCACATCCCAGTGCTCGGCCAGCAGGTCATTCTCGTCAAAACGCATGAAGTCGGCAATCCAGGCATGCGGCAGCCACTTGAAGAGCACGACAATATCGCCCTCTTCCACCATCATGACCGGGCGCCACACCCTTCTGTTCGGCCGTTTGGAGGAGACTTCCTCAAAATATTTCCGAATGCCTTCGCGACCCTGTCCGATGCCCGGCGTGTGCTGGATATAGTCAGCACGCACATGGGTATCCAGCATGTCCAGCCGATCCCCGTGCAAAACCCCGTCCATGAATTCCAGAACCAGCTTCTTGCGCTTGCTCAGCGACGGGTCTTTGGGATCAAACATTTGAAAATACGCTCCTGCCGCTGTCAATCGGGCGGCTCTTGAAAAACCAATGCCCCATTTATGAGACATTCGCCGATCTTTACAAGCCGCTCAATACATCCATCGGATCAACCCTTTGACGTCCCCTGTCCCTGAAGGCCTCGATATGAAGATGCGACCGTGTTGAAAGACCACTGTCGCCGATTGTCGCGAAGACCGCACCCTTTTTGATCCTGTCCCCGGCCTTGACCGCATAGGTATCCAAATGAGTAAACCAGACGATCAGGTCATCATCCAGTTGCAGCGCCACGGTCTTGCCATAACGCCATTCGCCCCGGAAAAGATCTGTTGCCTCGATCACCACCCCATCACCCGGCGCAGCAATCGGTGCGCCTTTTTCAGCGCGAATATCAACGCCCTTGTGGATGGTGCCGTCGGCCCGCTTGATCCCGAATGGCACGGTCATCTTGCCGCCCTTGACCAGCAAGGGTCCATGATTATCCGGTTCGGCTATGGCAACACTCATGGCTGCAACGCTACCCAGAAGCGCCAGACCGGCGATGCCCGCGCGCAGAGCAATGCCGCGGGAGCCCGGCGTCCTGTTGACCGGTCCATCTTTCAAAATCCTGCGAAGGCGCATGTGCAAACTCCCTGTTTTTCGGGCTAAAAATGAGGTTGAAAGGACCATGGTGTCGGCGCCGGAAGCCAGCCGCAGCGCATCCAGCAAAGTCCTGGCATAGGCTTTGCGCGACCTTGCCGGCTTGCCCCGCAGCGCTGCTTCATCTGCGCGCAACTCACAGGACTGCCGCCAGCAGCTGACAAGATGGCGCAAGGGTGGATTGAACCAGAACAGGCCGGATAGAATGGAAAGAGTCAGGGCCATACGCGGATCGCCATGGCGCAGATGCTCCTCTTCATGGGCGATGATCAGGGCAAGGCTGTCTTTTTCCACCGCAGCCAAAAGGGCTGCCGGAATGACGATCACCCCACGGCGTGCGCCAAAAGCAAAGGGCGCAACACATTGTTGCGTCAGCAGGATCGGCCAGGGGCTCGAAGAGCCTTCAAGGCCTGTTGCGCCATGGACGCAGCGGCTCAGCGCCAGATAGGCGCGGGCTGTCGTGAAAAGATGCAAGGCCAGTCCGGTCAGATAGAGGGCGACGATCACCGGAACTCCCCATGAAACGGCGCCCCCCTTTGCACCGCCGGCCCAGGGGTTGATCGGCGCGGTGAGCTGTTCCAGGCCATGATTCACCTGCGCCACCATCATCATGGAGCCCTGGGTCTGTCCGCCCAGATCCGGCATCGGAAGTCCGGTCAGCAAAGCGGGCACGGCAATGACGGCAATCAGTGCCAGATAGGTGGGCGGGGTGTGCAAATCTGCGCGCATACCGCGCTCCATGAGCGCTTGCAGAAGCCAGACCAGGGCGCCCCATACAAGACTGAAAAGCAGTGAAACGATCAGGGTCATTTGTCGTGCCTCTCCTCCAGCAAGGCTTCCAGCTCAGCCAGTTCCTCCGCACTGAGAATGCGGCTACCGCCAAAGGATGACGCAGGCATCGGTCCGTCTATCTCCAGCACGGCCTTTGCAAACTGGCGGGTCAGTGCCGCCAGAGTCGACATTTTTCCGATACCGGCCCTGTAGACACGCACACCATGCTTGTCCGCACAGGTCACCATGCCCTTTTCGACCATCCTCTCCAGCGTCTTGCGGGTCGATGACAGTGACCAGTCGAGACGCCTGGCGATATGCTCATGCAGTTCCCGCGCACTCAATTCGTTTTCGGACCACAGGACCTTGAGCAGCGGCAATTCGCTTGGTGAAGGTTTCATTTTCAGAGCACCTAATGTGATTGATGTCGCACTCATACGACAAATGTCACATGAGGTCAAGAGCACCTGTTTTCACTCGTGTCAAACGCCGGTCCGGTTTCAGACCGATCAGGCCGCTTTGATCTGTGGTTTTCGGCTGCGTTGAACCAGCAGCGCGACGAGAATTGCGCCGGAAATGACAAACAGCATCACAGACATGGAGCGCGCATCCTCGGCGCCGAAATAGACCAGCAAGGTGGCCAGGGCCGCACCGCTCATATGGGTAACAAAACCAAATACGGACCCCACGAATCCGGCCATGGCGGGATAGGGGTCCAGCACAAGACTGATCGCATTGGAGTAGAAAACGACAAAACCCATATTGCACAGGATCAGCAGCGGCAGCAGCAGGGCAAGGCTCATGTAGCCACTATAGGCCAGAGCGACAAACAGACCGGAACTGGCGGCCATGATGACGCTTGCGACAATCAGCGCCGGGACGATGCCGATCGCATTGATCAGCCGTCGGTTAATGAGCTGCCCGGCGATGATCCCCAGGCCGTGAATGGCGAACAGAGCCGCAAAATACATGCCTGTGATGCCGAACTCATTGGAATAGACCGGCGGCGCACCGATCAGCACCAGCAGCATGAAGGCCGTGGCAAGTGCCGATGTCACCATGTAGAAAAACGCCTGCGGATTGCTAAACAGCAGCCGCATGTTGCTGATGATCCTCGTCGGATTGAGTGCCTGCCGGTCAAGCTTGCTGATGGTTTCCGGCATCATCGCCAGCATGACGATCAGCAACAATGTCCAGATGGTCAGGGCGACAAAAATCCACCGCCAGCCGGAAAATTCGGCAATCACCGCCCCGACTATGGGCGCCAGCATCGGGCCGACTGCAAAAATTGCCGAGGCCATGGCCATATTGCGCGCCAGTTCCAGTCCTGAAGAAATATCGCGGATGATGGCTCTGCTGGCGATGATCGCTGCGGCGGCGCCCAGTCCCTGCATCACCCGGGCAATGATAAGCCAGCTGATGGTCGTCGCCAGGATCGCCAGCAATTGACCGACGCCCAGAATGATGAAACCGGTCAGAAGCGTGCGCCGGCGTCCGAAACGATCCGACGCCGCGCCCCATAACAATTGCCCGAAGCCGACTGCCAGAATGAACACCGTCACGGTCCATTGCACGTAGGAAAAGGGCGTCGCAAAATCCTGCGCCATTTCCGGAAACGACGGCAGGGTGATGTCCACCGAGAAGGACGAGATGGACATCAAAAGTCCGCAATAGACGACCATTGCGCGTTGGTTCAGCTTCATTGGGCGTTACTGTCTTCGGCCGTGCCGATCCGTTCCATATTGCCAAGCAACAGGGATGCGCTGCGCAGGCCGGCGGCGGACGCCATGACCATTTGCGGCAGCAGCATCCATTCAAGTGTCCATGCTGATCCCGAGCGTTCATTCTCATGCACGAGTGATGCGTGCATGCCGGACAGAAGCGTTGAGTTGAACCTGGCCAGCGTGACCAGGACCTCCGCCGAAACCGGGTTTTGCTTGTGCGGCATGGCCGATGAGCCACCGCTGCCGGACAATTTTATTTCGCCGACTTCATTTTGTGCCATCAGCGCGACATCCTGGCCCATTTTGCCAAGGGCGCCGGAAAGCTGCGAGAGCCAATTGGCAAATTCCACCAGCGGGCCTCGGCTCGTATGCCAGCACCCCTGGTTTGCAAGACCCAGTTCCAGCGCCAGCCGTGCAGAGATTTCCGCCTTCTCATCACCCAGCTTGTCCAGCGTGCCGACCGCGCCACCATATTGCAAACGCAACACTCTGGTTTTCACCATACCCAGGCTTGCCAGCAAGTCCGCCAATGGCTGACGCCAGGTATCGAGCTTGTCGGCGACCCTTATGGGCAGCGCCTGTTGCATGCGTGTATGCCCCATCAGCCTGTTTGTTCCAAAACGGCCTTTGGCCGCATCCAGTTGCTCGCTCAGCGCCACCAAGCGAAGCACAAAGTCTTCCAGGACGGGTTTCAGCCGCAAAACAAGCGCCGTATCAATCACGTCCTGGCTGGTCGCGGCAAAATGCACATGCGATAAAAAGGGTTCGCCCACCGCGGCGCGCAGCTGGCGCACCAGTTCCGGCACGCAGACACCATCGCGCAAGGTCGCGGCCCTGAGAGCCTCCATGTCCGGTGTGAATTGGCCGCAGGCCTGCTTGATGCAGGCAGCCGCACCCTCAGGCAGAACACCCGCCTGCTCCTGCACAACAGCCAGGGCGGATTCAAATCGCAGCATCGCGTCGATTTCACGCTCCGTGGAAAACCATTCGGCAATCTGCGCATCACCAAGCAACCCGCCGAGGATTGGGTGCTCAAAGACCGATGTACTCATGTTCACTCACCCGAGCCTAGTTGCATTGCAGGCAGCAGAAACCGGGCGCACCGCAAGGCGCAAAAGCGGTTTCCACCTCCATGGCGCCTAAAGCGCCGTTATGACAGGTTCCGACACCATATCGACAAAGGCCTTGATGGCATCTGAAAGAACAACGGGTTGCTCGATGCAGGGAAGATGACCTGCTCCGGGTATCACCTGATAACGCGATTCTGGAATGAGTTTTGCCAATTCGCCAACCAGTTCCGGTGTTGTCGCCAGATCTTCGGCCCCCACCACACACATGGTCGGCACGGCAATACGCGATGCCTGCGTCGTATAATCCGCATCCCTCAAGGCTGCGCAGGTGCCGCCATATCCCGCCGCCGGTGTGCGGCAAAGCATGTTGCGGTAACCTGCAAGGTCTTCGGGCTGCTCGGTCCGGAACTTTTCCGTAAACCACCGCTCCAAAACGGGCTCGGCCATGCCTTCCAGGCCAATGGACTCAAGCATCTTGATACGCTCGTCCCATAGCTCGGCTGTGCCGATCTTGTGGGCTGTATCACACAGGATCAGCGCCTGTACCAGTTCCGGCCGCTTGGCATAGAGCCCCTGCGCAATCACCCCACCGACGGAAAGGCCGCAGACAATCGCGTTCCTGACATTGAGGTGATCAAGCAGCCCTTCAAGGTCTGCCACATGATCATCCATTGTATAGGGTGACGTGCCCAGATCAGACAATCCATGGCCACGCTTGTCATAGGTGACAATGGCAAATTCACCGACAAGCCGGACAATCACGTCGCGCCAGATTCTGAAATCGGTGCCAAGCGAGTTGGAAAAGACAATGACGGGCTTGCCTTCCGGCGCGCCAATCAGTTGATAATGCAGCGTAATTCCATTGATCTGGGCAAATTGCACTCTGTCTCTCCTTCACTCATATATCCTTGCCCGCAGCCCATGACCGCTCAGGCCCGGTGGGACGAGACCTATGGTATCAAAGCAGATCAATTTACACAGGTAAAATGAATTTAATCACCTTACCCATATCGGTTGCGGTATGCGTAAGCGACAATCCGGTTACAATCATATCAACTCAAGTCAGGTGACCGTACCGCGCACATTGAATTTTTCCTGCTTCCACGCGCCGCTTTGCAGGATGTCATGGAGATGTTCGACAGCATCAAAGACATCCACAAAACGCACATAAAGCGGGGTGAAACCAAAACGCAGAATATCCGGCGCCCTGAAATCGCCGATGACGTCTCGGGCGATCAGCGCCTGCATGATCGCAAAGGCATTGTCGTGGGTAAAACTGGCCTGACTGCCGCGCGCGTCTGCATCTCGCGGACTGGCCAGCGTCAGACCAAAGCCGCCGCAGCGCTCTTCGACCAGCTTTATGAACAGGGTGCTCAGCGCCTTGGACTTGGACCTGATGTCCTCCAGCGATACCTCGTTCCATATATCCAGAGCCGCATCCAGCGCCACCAACGACAGGATCGGCGGCGTGCCGGTGAGGAACCGGTCAATGCTCTGGGCGCCATCATAGGAGGATTCAAAGGCAAAGGGCGCCTTGTGGCCATACCAGCCGGATAGAGGCTGTACGGCAACCTTTTGAAGCCGCGGCGCGACATAGACAAAGGCAGGCGCTCCGGGGCCGCCATTCAGGTATTTGTAACCGCAGCCAATGGCGAAGTCAGCGTCTGCTGCGGCAAGATCAACCGGCAGGGCGCCGGCCGAATGGGCAAGGTCCCAGACCATCAGCGCGCCGGCCGCATGGACATTTTCCGTTACCTTTTTCATGTCATGCACTGCACCGCTGCGATAATTCACATGGGTCAGCATGACAACGGCCACATCATCACCAATGGCATCGTCCAGTTCATCCACGCTATCGATCAGCCTGAGCGTGTGGCCTCTTTCGGCAAATTCGGCGATACCCTCGGCAATATAGAGATCGGTGGGAAAATTGCTCCGTTCGGAAACGATCACCTTGCGATCAGGCCGCAGGGTGATGGCCGACGCAAGAACCTTGAACAGATTGACCGAGGTGGAATCCGTCACCACCACATCATCGGTTCCGGCGCCGATCAGCGGTGCGATCTTGCCACCAATGGCCTGCGGCAGCAGGAACCAGCCGGCACTGTTCCAGGAGGCAATCAGATCCTGCCCCCATTCCTTGTCCAGGCAATGGTGAACGCGTTCCCTGACACAGGCCTGCATGGGCCCAAGAGAATTGCCGTCGAGATAGATCAGCCCTTCACGCAGAACAAAGGAATCCCGCAAATGCGCCAATGTGTCCTGCCTGTCCAGCTCCAAGGCTGCATTGCGATCGGTGTGCATTCATCTGTCTCCAGCAAGTTGGCCTGATTTATTTTAAGTCTAAAATAAAAAGCACCCCATTTGCAAACCCATTCCGCCTTTCGCCATAAGAAAGCCGGCCTGGCGCCATGGAAAGCGCTGGCCAGTCATTGACGCGACCGGGCACATCTGTTTTTTCAGCCCGGTGTGGTAAAGCTTACCACTCAGCACATCCGATGAAACACCTGCATGAAGACAGTGAACCCCTTTGACGGATAACACAGAACACCCCGGCGCTCACGCAAACTCTCACGGGGGCCAGCGCCGTATCAGCATTTTTGGTTCCACCGGCTCCATCGGATGCAACACGCTGGATGTGATGGCGCATCTGGGTGGCCGCGACGCCTTTCAGGTCTGCGCTGTCAGCGGCAGGAGCAATATTGATTTGCTGGCGCAGCAAGCCAGGCAATGCGGTGCTGAAATCGCCATCACGGCCGACGAAGCGCGCTACACCCAACTCAAAGATGCCCTGTCGGGAACCGGCATAGAAGTCGCCGCCGGCGAGGCCGCCCTGATTGAAGCCGCCGGACGCGACACCGAGTGGGTCATGGCCGGCATTGTCGGCATGGCAGGCCTCGCGCCCACACTGGCGGCCGCAAGAAAGGGCGCGGACATAGCGCTTGCCAACAAGGAATGTCTGGTCTCGGCCGGTGCGCTTTTCCAAAGCGAGATCGAAAAGGCCGGCGGACGCCTGCTGCCGGTCGACAGCGAACACAATGCCATCCATCAGGTTTTTGACCGGCAACAGCCTGAAAGTGTCGAGCGCATCATTCTGACCGCTTCGGGTGGTCCCTTCCGATCTTTCAGCTCTGATGAAATGGCGCGCGTGACACCCGCCATGGCAGCCGACCATCCCAATTGGTCCATGGGCCTGAAAATATCCATCGACAGCGCATCCATGTTCAACAAGGCGCTGGAAATGATCGAGGCAATGCATCTGTTCGATCTGCGCCCGCAACAGATTGAAGTCATCATTCACCCGCAATCGGTCATTCATTCCATGGTCGGATACCATGACGGTTCCGTATTGGCACAGCTTGGCACCCCCGACATGCGCACGGCCATCGGCTATTGCCTGGCCTATCCGCAACGGCCGTGCCTGCCGGTCGAACGGCTGGATTTTGCCCGCCTGGCTCAACTGGATTTTGAAAAGCCTGACGAAACGCGGTTTCCGCCCCTGCGCCTGGCCCGTCAGGCCATGGAAAAAGGCGGCCTGCTTGGCGCCATACTCAACGGCGCCAAGGAAATTGCCCTTGAAGCCTTTATCGAGGAAAAGATCGGTTTTCTGGAAATGGCCGATATTGTCGAAACGGTCATGGAAAGATTGGGGGCCGGCGTGCCTGCTATCGATATTCAGGCTGTTTACGAGGCGGATGCAGCCGCCCGCATGCTGGCCCGGGAACTTGTTGGCGCCTGATGCGTTCGGGATAAGATGCCGGGTTTGAATCGCGCAGGAGTATTCATTCACTCTGTATTCATCTTGTGCGGGATAATAACCTTCACAAAGGCTTGCTTTACTCTTGTGGTGAAACGGGCGCTATGCTGTTGCACATTGTCGCGACATGATCGATTGGTTGTGCTGCAGATTTATTGCGATATATTCTAAAGGAAGCTTTCCTGCCGTGGGAAAGCATACGGAGGGTTGAAATGAAAAAGATTCTGGCACTTGCTCTTGTCGTGGCCGCGCTTGCAGGCTGCTCACCGACACAACAGGGCGCCGCCATCGGGGCGGGAACAGGTGCTGCCATCGGCGCAGTTGCATCCGGCTCAGTTGAAGGCGCATTGATCGGCGCAGCCGTCGGCGGCGTTGCCGGCGCTGTCATCGGCCGCGTCTCGGAAGGCTCCAACCAGTGTTATTACAATGACAAATATGGTCGTCGTTATACCGCAAGGTGCCCTTCAAACTACTAGATCCAACCAACTGGGTCCAACCAACTGGGTCCAACCAACTGGGTCCATGTGATAGGGTCCAAAGACCCGACCTGGACCTGGATGCCTTGACGATTGCGTTGCCGGATACGTCCGGCAGCGCAACTGTGGCGCTTTGACACCGTGCAATCACATGCTGATGTCCTTGCCCAAGCGGGCTTCGACAGCAGCCAGCCCCCTGTCGAGGGCGTCGAAATCCGCTTCGCCCATGACATCCCTGAGCTTGAGCTGAAAAGCATGGGCGAGTTGCGCCAGCTCTCGGTAATTGCGCGCGCCTTCGCGGGTCAATGCCAGCCGCTCCACACGGCGATCCTGTTCATCAACTGATCTTTTCAGCCATTTTCGCTCTTCCAGTGATTGCACGGCGCGGCTGACCTTTGTCTTGTGCATGGAGGAATGCGCCCCGATGGCTGTCGCCGTCAAAGTTCCGTATTGTCCCAGCGTCGCAAGGGTGCGCCATTCCGGCCGGGTCAGGCCTGCGCGGTCCTTGTAGATTCGCGCAAACTGACGGCTCACCAGCTCCGCCGCCCGGTTCAGCTTGTAGGGAATGAAGGCCTCCAGCGCCAAAAACGTCTTTTCTTCGTCTTCCAAGAACAACTCCGTTTGATAGTTACAAATTGGATTGTTACATATGCAACGATTATGAATGAGATGGAAGTGAGGGATATCATGGCAGACGCCTATATGCCGGGTTTCGGCAATGATTTTGAAACGGAATCACTGCCCAACGCACTGCCACAGGGGCAGAACAGTCCGCAAAAGTGTAATTACGGCCTTTATGCCGAGCAGCTTTCCGGTTCACCATTCACCGCGCCGCGCGGCACCAATGAACGCTCCTGGCTCTACCGCATCCGGCCCAGCGTGCGCCACACGGGGAAATTTGCCACCCACAAGCGCGATCTGTGGAAAACAGCGCCGCATGTCAGCGATCCGACCATGCCCATCAGCCAGTTGCGCTGGGATCCCGTTCCCATGCCGACACAAAAGACCAATTTCATCGACGGCATTCGCACCATGACCACCGCCGGCGATGTCCATACCCAGGTCGGCATGGCCACCCATGTCTATGTCTGCAATACGGCCATGGTGGACGACTATTTTTTCAACGCCGATGCCGAACTGCTGATCGTCCCGCAAACCGGCACGCTGCAGGTCTTCACCGAAATGGGGAAAATGACCGTTGCGCCGGCTGAAATCTGCATCATCCCGCGCGGCATGATTTTCCAGGTCACGCCGCAGGAGGGCGAAGCACGTGGCTATATCTGTGAGAATTACGGCGCCAAGTTCACCTTGCCCGACCGTGGTCCGATCGGCGCCAATTGCCTTGCCAATCCGCGGGATTTCAAGACGCCGGTCGCCGCCTGGGAAGACAAGGAGACCGATTGCCGGGTGCATGTGAAATGGTGTGGCAACTTCTATGTGACCGAGATCGGCCACTCACCGCTGGATGTCATTGCCTGGCACGGCAATTATGCGCCGTTCAAATATGATCTGAATACATTCTCCCCCGTTGGCGCCATCCTGTTTGACCACCCGGATCCATCAATTTTCACCGTTCTGACCGCACCCAGCGGTGAGGCGGGAACGGCCAATATCGATTTTGTCATATTCCCGCCCCGCTGGCTGGTTGCCGAAAACACCTTCCGGCCCCCCTGGTATCACCGCAACATCATGTCGGAATTCATGGGCCTCATACATGGTCAATACGATGCCAAGGAAGAAGGGTTTGTTCCCGGCGGCATGAGTCTGCATAATATGATGCTCCCGCATGGCCCGGATACAATGGGCTTCATGAAGGCTTCAACCGTGGAACTGGCGCCCGTCAAGCTTGACCACACCATTGCTTTCATGTTCGAGACAAGGTTCCCGCAGCATCTGACGGGCTATGCATTGGAACTGGATACGCTGCAGGACGACTATATCGATTGCTGGAAAGGCCTGAAAAAGCGCTTTGACGGCACAATTGAAGGGAACTGGGACTGACATGAAACTGGCAACACTCAAAGACGGCTCGCGCGATGGCAAGCTTGCCGTCGTTTCCAAAGACCTGACACAATGCACGGTCGTCAACCATATCGCACCGACATTGCAGGCTGCACTCGACGACTGGACACATGCCGGGCCGCGCCTGATCAGGGCTGCTGAAGCTCTGGAAACCGGCGCTCAGCCAACCGAGCGGTTTCACGAGCACCATGCCCTCTCACCATTGCCGCGGGCCTATCAGTGGGCCGACGGCTCCGCCTATGTCAATCATGTGGAACTGGTGCGCAAGGCGCGCAACGCCGAAATGCCGCCCAGCTTCTGGACCGATCCGCTGATGTATCAGGGCGGTTCTGATGCCTTTCTGGCACCGCGCCACCCGATTCTCATCGAAGACGAGGCCTTCGGCATCGACATGGAAGGCGAAGTCGCCGTGATCGTCGATGACGTTCCCATGGGCGCCAGCCTGGAAGAGGCCCGCGCCGCCATCCGGCTTGTCATGCTGGTCAATGATGTATCGCTGCGTGGCCTGATCCCGGCTGAACTTGGCAAGGGCTTCGGGTTTTTCCAGTCCAAACCATCATCGGCCTTTTCACCGGTCACCGTTTCACCCGACGAATTGGGCGATGCCTGGGACGGCGGCAAACTCCATCTGCCGCTGCGTGTGGATTTCAATGGCGCACCCTTCGGCCGCGCCAATGCCGGCATCGACATGACCTTCGACTTCCCGCAACTCATTGCCCATGCCGCCAAGACACGCCCGCTTTCAGCCGGCGCCATCATCGGGTCGGGAACGGTCTCCAACAAATTGGCTGACGGCACGCCTGGAAAACCGGTCTCCGACGGCGGAGCGGGTTATTCCTGCATTGCGGAAATTCGCATGATCGAAACGATCAACAGCGGCAAGCCGACAACACCATTCATGAAATTCGGCGATACCGTGCGCATCGAGATGTTCGGCGAAGACGGCCACTCCATCTTCGGCGCCATCGAGCAGACGGTCCAGCAATACAAGAAGGAAGCCTGACACTATGGCCAAGGAATTTGCCTCTCGCTCCGACATGACCGAAAAGAAGATCACCTTCTCCGAGATCGGTCGTGACCTTTGGGCATTCACCGCCGAGGGCGATCCCAATACGGGCGTGATCATCGGTGATGACTGCGTCATGATTGTCGATGCGCAAGCCACGCCGCGTCTGGCCGCCAAGGTGGTGGAGAATATCCGCACCGTTACCGACAAGCCGATCAAATATGTCGTTCTGTCGCATTATCACGCGGTTCGGGTTCTGGGCGCTTCGGCCTATAATGCTGAGCAGATCATCGCCTCGCAAACCTGCCGCGCCATGGTGGCAGAGCGTGGCAAGGAAGATTGGGATTCGGAGTTTGAGCGTTTCCCGAGACTTTTCCAGGGTCATGAGAGCATTCCCGGTCTGACCTGGCCAACCATGACCTTCACCAACAAGATGAGCGTCTATCTGGGCAAGCGCCGGGTCGACCTGATGCATCTGGGACGGGCCCATACGGCGGGCGACATTGTCGCCTGGGTGCCCGATGAAGAGGTCATGTTCACCGGTGATATCGTTGAATATCATTCGGCCTGCTATTGCGGCGACGGCCATTTTGGCGACTGGGGCAAGACGCTTGACGCCATCAGCGCCTTCAAACCGCGCGCCATTGCGCCGGGCCGGGGCGATGCTCTGGTCGGTGACGAGATGGTCACAGCGGCCATTGAAAACACCCGTGATTTTGTCGAAAGCACCTACCGCCCGGCCGCAGCCGTGGCGGCCCGTGGCGGCACATTGAAAGAGGCATGGGACGCGGTGCGGGCCGATTGTGACCCGAAGTTCTCCGACTATGCGATCTATGAACATTGCCTGCCCTTCAATGTGGCGCGCGCCTATGACGAGGCGCTGGGCATGGACACGCCGCGCATCTGGACAGCCGAGCGCGACAAGCAGATGTGGGGATCCCTGCAGGGCTGACCAACGCAACACCAGACGGGAGGCCTGTTTTTGAACAAGGTTTTCGAAACGCCGCTTTATCCCTATCACCGGTCGCCGGATCAGGACGCAGCTACGCCTGCCCGTCACCCGGTGATCGTCATCGGTGCCGGCCCTGTCGGGCTGGCGGCGGCGATTGATCTGGCCCAGAACGATGTCCCGGTCATTGTCGTCGATGAAAACGACAAGGTCAGCTGGGGCTCACGCGCCATCTGCTACGCCAAACGGCCGCTGGAGATTCTCGACCGTCTTGGATGCGGCGACGAATTCGTCGACAAGGGTGTCCTGTGGAATCTCGGCAAGGTGTTTTTTGGCGACCGGAACATCTATGCCTTTGATCTGCTGCCGGAAAAGGGCCACAAACGCCCGGCCTTCATCAACCTGCAGCAATATCATTTCGAGGAATATCTGGTGCAGCGCGTGCTGGCCTTGCAGGCTCAGGGCAAGCCCATCGAAATTCGCGGAAACAATCGTGTCACCCATGTGGAACAGAGTGAAAAATCGGTCCTCCTGTCCATCAATACGCCGGATGGTCCCTACAAGATAGCATGCGACTGGCTGATTGCCTGTGATGGCGCGACCTCGCCCGTGCGGCGCGCCATGGGGCTGGATTTTGTCGGCCGGGTGTTCGAAGACAATTTTCTCATCGCCGATGTCATCATGGAAGCCGGATTTCCGACCGAACGCTGGTTCTGGTTTGACCCGCCTTTCAACCGCAACCAGTCCGCCCTTCTCCACAAGCAGCCGGACAATGTCTGGCGCATTGATCTGCAGCTTGGTCACGACATCGACAAGGATGAGGAAAAAAAGCACGAGAATGTCATCCCACGCCTCAAGGCGATGCTGGGCGAGGATGCCAAATTCGAACTTGAATGGGTCTCCATCTATACGTTCCAGTGTCGGCGCATGGAAAAATTCCGCCACAACCGCGTGCTTTTTGCCGGTGATTCGGCCCATCAGGTCTCGCCATTCGGGGCCAGGGGCGCCAATTCCGGCGTCCAGGACACCGACAATCTGGTCTGGAAGCTGAAACTGGTGATCGAGGGCAAGGCGCCGGAAAGCCTGCTGGACAGCTATGACCATGAATGCGTCATGGCAGCAGAGGAGAACATCCTGAACTCCTCGCGCTCAACCGATTTCATCACGCCGAAATCCGATGTCAGCCGCAATTTCCGCAACGCTGTCCTGGATCTGTCGGAACAATTCGAATTTGCCCGTCCTCTGGTCAACTCCGGCCGGCTGTCTGTGCCCTGCATCTTTGACGGCTCGCCGCTCAACAGCGATGACCACCCGCTGTTGCCGACCCGCACGAGGCCCGGCGCACCGGCAACCGATGCACCTGTCGCCGATGGCTGGCTGATGGATATCCTCGGCCATGGCTTTCAGTTGCTGGCGATCAACATGGCGGTTCCAGCCGCCATGGATGTGGATGGCATTGCTGTCAGCACAGTGTCGCTGGACACAGCAGCAAGCGACCCTGATGGCTTCATCCGAGAGCGCTATCTGGGCACGGCTGAGCACGCCGTCTACCTGGTCCGCCCCGATCAGCGCATTGCTGCGCGCTGGACCGGTTTCGACAAAAAGGCCGTCGCCGCGGCCGTCAGGCGCGCTATTGGCCTGCCTGTTGAGGACATCTGATGACAAAACTGAATACCAAAAACAATATAAGCAAGCCGGATGATTTTTATGCGGATCTGCTGGCTGCACATGAGGGACTGAGCAAAGCGCAAAGCGATGCTTTCAACGCCCGCCTCATACTGCTTCTTGCCAATCATGTCGGCGATCAGGACATTCTGTCCGAGGCGCTGCAGGCGGCAAAACTGGAGCAGAACCAGGCGGGATAGACATCAAAGTGGCCTCGCCCATCGCGTCGGCTGCACCCTTTTGAAGGATGATCCCCCATGAAAGTGGAACAGATACATCACGTCGCCTATCGTTGCCGGGACGCCAAGGAAACCGTGGAGTGGTACACCAAAATGCTCAACATGGATTTCCTCCTGGCCATCGCCGAGGACCATGTCCCCTCAACCCATGAACCCGATCCCTATATGCATCTGTTTCTGGATGCCGGTCATGGCAATGTTCTGGCCTTCTTTGAATTGCCGACCAAGCCGGAAATGGGACGCGATCCCAATACGCCGGTCTGGGTGCAGCACATTGCCTTGAAGGTCAAGGATCGGGCAACGCTGTTGGAATTCAAGGAACATCTGGAGAAAAATGGCGTCGATGTTCTGGGTGTTACCGACCATTCTCTCTTTCACTCCATCTACTTCTTCGATCCGAACGGCCACCGGGTCGAGCTGGCCTGCCCTGATCCCGATGAAGACGCCATGCTCAAACGGCTGGACAGTGTGAAATGGGATATGCTGGAGGAATGGTCGAGGACCAAGAAAGCGCCGCGCCATGCCGACTGGTTGCATGCCAAGGAACTGGCCAAGGAACTGGCCAATCCATAAATTGCATGGCAATAAACAAAGCCGCCCGGCCCGGCCTCAGCCGGCTCCCGGGCGGTTGTCCATTTTAAACGATGAGAGGCAGAACAGATGGAAAAACCGGTTCTTTATGATTATTGGCGCTCATCGGCCAGCTACCGCGTACGCATTGCCCTGAACCTTCTGGGCATTGCCTATGATGCGGTCGCCATCGATCTGCTGGCAAAGGCGCACATTGCAGAAGAGCACAGGGCGCGCAACCCGCAGGGCCTTGTTCCGGCGCTGGCCATTGACGGACAGATGCTGACGCAATCGCTGGCGATTATCGAATATCTTGACGAGACGCGTCCGGGCGCCGGACTGCTTGCCGCCGATCCCCTCGGTCGCGCGCGGGTGCGCACGCTCTCCTATGCCATTGCCATGGAGATCCATCCGGTCTGCAATCTGTCGGTCATCAGTGATGTCATGCAGCGCACCGGCGGCGGTGATGCGGTCCGCTCGGACTGGATGCAAACCTATATCCGCAAGGGACTGGTGGCCTTCGAAGCGCTGCTCGGCGACGGCAAGAGCGGCTTGTTTTGCCACGGCGATATACCCACCATGGCTGACTTCTGCCTGGTGCCGCAGGTCTATAATGCCAAACGCTGGGGTGCGGAATTGTCCGACCTGCCGCTGCTCAATGCAATTTGCGACCATTGCGCCGGGGTGGAGGCCTTCGCAGCCGCCCATCCCGATCACGTTGGGCCACCACCGGCGAAATAGGTTTCCGCCGGTGTGATTGTTCGGGTTCTTTACTCCGCTATTCGGCGGCGTCGACATCCAGAACGCCGCGGCGTATCTGGTCTTCCTCGATGGATTCGAACAAGGCGCGGAAATTGCCCTCGCCGAAGCCCTCATCACCCTTGCGCTGGATGAATTCGAAAAAGATCGGCCCGATCACTGTCTTGGAAAAGATCTGCAGCAGGATCTTGGTCATGCCGCCATTCACAACGCCTTCGCCGTCAATCAGAATGCCGTGTTTTTCCATCCGATCAAGCGGTTCGTCATGGCCGATCACCCGCTCATGGGATTTCTCGTAATAGGTCTTTGGCGGGCCGGGCATGAATTTCAGATCATTGGCCGCAAGCGTGTCGGTCGCCGTATAGATATCATCTGTGCCGACGGCGATATGCTGAATGCCTTCACCCTTGTATTTGCGCAGGTATTCCTCGATCTGGCTCTTGTCGTCGGTCGATTCATTCAGCGGAATGCGGATCTTGCCGCAGGGCGAGGTGATCGCCCGGGAAACAAGCCCCGTCATCTTGCCTTCAATGTCGAAGAAATGAATCTGCTTGAAGCCGAAGAGCTCGCGGTAAAAGGCCCACCATTTGTCCATATTGCCGCGAATGACATTATGCGTCAGATGATCGAGATAGTAGAAGCCCACGCCGGCCGGGCGCGGATCGCGTTCTGCCAGCCAGTCGAATTCGGCGTCATAGGCCGAGCCCTTTTCCCCATAGGTATCGATGAAATACAACAATGAGCCGCCGATACCGACAATGGCAGGCGCATCAATGGTCTTGTCATCGCCTTCATAGGGCGTTGCACCCCTGGCGACAGCGTGATCGAAAGTGTGTTTGGCATCCACCACCCGCCAGGCCATGGACGGCGCGCAGGGACCATGCAGGTCGATGAACCGATCGGCGAAGGAGCCCTTTTCGGCATTGACGATATAGTTGATGTCGCCCTGCCGCCATACGGTGATGTTCCTGGATTTGTGCCGGGCAACGGGCTGATAGCCCATTCTGGTAAACAGCGCTTCCAGCTTTTCGGGCTCAGGATGCGCAAATTCGACAAATTCAAATCCGTCGGTGCCCGCCGGATTTTCATCATTGATGACGGCTGGCGGTGCCTCATGTGGAAACGGACCCATTGCAACTCTCCTGAACCATTGTTTCGTTGAGGCATTATCGCGCAATATCAACGCATTTTCTTTGCAAATTTCGCTTTTAATGTTAATATTTCGCACAATTCACGCATTATCAATATCAAGGATGCACAGAATGATGATTGATCAATTCGACCGCAAATTGCTGCAGCAATTGCAACAGGATGCACGGCTGACCAATGGCGATCTGTCGGAACGCGTCAATCTGTCGCCGTCGCAATGTTCCCGCCGTCGCATTCGCCTTGAGGAGGAGGGCTATATTCGCGGTTACTTCGCCCGATTGGACCCGACCCTTCTGGGTTTTGGCATCGTCAACATCATCACGGTGACCCTCGACACCCACAATCGCGATAATGCCCGGCGGTTTGCCGAGTTGATCCGCCGGTTGCCCGAAGTGCTTGAAGCCCACACATTGACGGGGGAAATGGACTATATGCTCAAGGTGGTCACCGCTGACCTGAAAGCCCTTTCGGGCTTCGTCAACGACATCCTGCTGCCGCATGAATCCGTGCGCCACGTCAAATCGGCGATCGTTCTTGAAACCCTCAAAGACACCCACGAACTGCCTCTGTACTGAAAAACAGGCACCCTTGCCCAATAGACTGTCCGGGCTGGACAGTTACAAAAATCACGTCTTGATTGCGGCAAGGGCCTTCGGTAGGGATATTCACCGGCCGGATACCGGAATTGCCATTTGTGTACAGATCCTGCGGGATCTCAGGGAGAGATATCATGAAGAAACGCACATTGTTGAAATCACTGGCGGCTGCGGCCTGCCTTGCAGCCGGACTGGGCGCCGGCACAGCGCAATCGCTGGCGCAGGAAGTAACCCTGCGACTGCACCAGTTCCTGCCGCCACAGGCCAATGTTCCCGCCTTTATTCTCAAGCCCTGGGCCGAGAAGGTCGAAAAGGATTCCGGCGGCCGCATCAAGGTGGACCTGTTTGGCGCCATGTCGCTCGGTGGCACGCCACCGCAGCTCATCGACCAGGCCCGCGATGGTGTCGTCGATATCGTCTGGACACTTCCTGGCTATTCGCCCGGTCGTTTTCCGCGCACCGAAGTCTTTGAGCTTCCCTTCATGATGACCAATGCCGAGGCCGGTTCACGCGCCTATTGGGAATTGTTCGAAACGGACATGAAAGACAATGACTTCAAGGATCTGAAAATTCTTGGCGCATGGATGCATGGCCCCGGCCAATTCCACGTCAAGGGTGACGGCATCACCAAGCTGGAAGACATGCAGGGCAAGAAGTTGCGTGGACCGACCCGCGTGATCAACAGCCTGCTCTCCGAAATGGGCGCCACTCCCGTCGGCCTGCCCGTGCCTGCCATTCCCGAAGCGCTGTCAAAAGGCGTGATCGATGGCACGGTGATTCCATGGGAAGTGACATCGGCTCTGAAGGTTGCCGAGCTTGTTGACACCCATACGGAATTTTCCGGTGACCGGGCGCTCTATACGGCGGTTTTTGTGCTGGCCATGAACAAGGCCAAATTTGATAGCCTGCCTGATGATCTCAAGAAGGTCATTGATGACAATTCCGGACTGGAATTTTCAGCCTTTGCCGGCAAGACCATGCAGGAATATGACGCTCCCGGCCGCAAGATCGCTGCAGACCGCGGCAACAAGATCGTCGTCCTTGATGAGGCGGAAGTCGCCCGCTGGAAGGAAGCCTCCCAGCCGGTCATCGACAACTGGATTGCCGAAATGGATGCCAAGGGCATTGACGGCAGTGACCTTTACGAACGCGCCCAGGCGCTGATCGCAAAACACACCAAGTAGCACCGACAACACGGCAGGGGATAACAATTCCCTGCCGTATTTGCTTTGACAAAACACCCATGACCTGCCCATTCCTATTGCCCGTCATAGACAATTGGTGCATTTAAATGCGCCGTTCCTCTAGGCACTGTCCGCAGGACCCCATATGCTGACTGACGGCGCGGACAGCCCGTGGGAGAAGACAACAGGATCATGTTTGACAAGACTGATTCCAAAAGAAGTCCGATTACGGACCCTCGGGGGAACTGAATGACGGCGCGTCTGGAAAAATCCATCTATACTCTGGCACGCATCATGGCGCTTGCCGGCGGATTGGTGCTGACAGCACTCATCATCGTGACGGTGATCTCCGTGACAGGCCGCGCCTTCGTCTTTGCAGGCCTCGGCCCCATCCCCGGTGACTTCGAACTGATGGAAGCCGGCACGGCCTTTGCGGTCTTCGCCTTTCTGCCCTGGTGCCATCTCAACCGCAGTCATGCGGTCGTTGAAATTCTCACCATGCATTTCAGCGATACGGCAAACCGGCTGATCGAAATCGTCGCGAACGCGCTGATGCTGGCCTTTGCCATACTGATCTGCTGGCGCCACTGGCTCGGAACCATCGACAAGCACAGCTATGGCGAAACGACCTTCATTCTGCAATTTCCGCTCTGGTGGGCCTATGCGGCCAGCCTTGTCGGCGCCGTCGTCTTCGTCATCATTGCGCATTGGTGCCTGTGGCGCAGCCTTGTTGAATTCAGGACCGGGTCAACAATGACCGTGCATGGGGAAATGTCGTGACAAATCTGGAAATCGGAATCTGGTCATTCCCCCTGCTGCTCATCCTGATTTTCCTGCGCATTCCCATTGGTGTTGCCATGCTCACCGCCGGTGTTCTGGGCAGTTACCTGATCAATGATTCCTTCCTGATGATTCTTGGCCAGTTCAAGAACCAGACCTATGGAACCTTCTCCAATTATTCCCTGTCCATCGTGCCGCTGTTCTTGCTGATGGGGCAATTTGCCCGGCTTGGCGGCATGTCGACAGCCCTGTTCAAGGCAGCCGAAACCTGGCTCGGCCATCACCGTGGCGGTGTCGCCATGGCGGCTGTCGGTGCCTGCGCCGGCTTTGGCGCCATCTGCGGCTCATCGCTGGCCACTGCCGCCACCATGGGCCAGGTCGCCCTGCCCGAACTCAAGCGCTACGGCTATTCCGGTCCGCTGGCGACCGGCGCCTTGGCTGCCGGCGGCACGCTCGGCATTCTCATTCCGCCTTCCGTCGTGCTGGTCATCTACGCCATCCTCACAGAACAGAATATTGCCAAACTCTTTGTCGCCGCCATCATCCCCGGCATTCTGGCCGCCGTCGGCTATATGCTGGCGATCTCGATCTATGTGCGCATCAAGCCGGATTCGGCGGGCACCCGCGCGCCTGCGCCCTATCGTGAGCGTTTTCAAGCACTGCTGGCCGTATGGCCCGTGCTGGTTGTTTTCATCGTGGTTGTCGGCGGTATCTATTGGGGCATTTTCACACCGACAGAGGCTGCGGCCGTCGGCGCGGCGGGCACCGGGGTGATTGCCCTGTTCAACCGTGGGCTGACCTTTGCAACACTCAAGTCATCGATCATGGAAACGGCCAGTTCCACCGGCATGATCTTCATGATCATTCTCGGCGCCGCCATCTACAATGGTTTCCTTGCCCTGTCGCAATTGCCACAGGAAGCCGCGATCTTTGTCACCGAACAGGGCTTCTCACCCTGGCTGGTGCTCAGCATCATCCTGCTGCTTTACCTGATTTTCGGTTGCGTCATGGATTCACTCTCGATGATCCTTTTGACCGTGCCGATCTTCTTTCCGATTGTCATCGGTCTTGATTTCGGCCTGTCGACGGAGGAATTCGCCCTGTGGTTCGGCATCCTTGTGCTGATCGTCGTTGAAGTGGGCCTGATCACACCGCCGGTGGGCATGAATCTGTTTGTCATCAATTCCATGGCGAAAGACATTCCACTGTCCCAGACCTATCGCGGGGTGCTGCCCTTTGTTGCCACCGATATCATCCGGGTCATCATTCTGGCGTTCTTCCCCTTCATTACGCTGGCGCTGGTACGCTGGCTTTACTGAGGCCCGGCGCAGGTTCCTGATTGGCACATATGCACAAAGTCCAACCGAACAGATCTCTATCCGCACTGACAGCCGCTTCAGGCAGGATTGATCTATGGGCCGCCTTCCCCGCTGACATTGCCGACCCGGCCCTGCTGCAACACTACCGTGACCTGCTGCCGCCAGACGAAACCCAAAGAATGCAGCGCCTGGTGCGCGCGGTGGACCGGCACCGGTTCCTGATCACAAGGGCGCTGACCCGCAGCGTCCTGTCACGCTATCTGTCGATCGGCGCAAAGGACCTGACCTTTGCCAAGAACCAATACGGCCGCCCATACCTGAGCAACAGCGACATGCTTGTGCCGACGCTGACCTTCAACATCACCCACACGCATGATCTGGTGCTACTCGGCGTCACGGATCAGCGCACCCTGGGCATTGATGTCGAAAGCGCCAGACGCCACGCCGCAACCATTGGCATTGCCAACCGCTATTTCTCTCCGGCTGAATGCGCCGCGCTCAACAATCTGCCGGCATCGCAGCAACAGGACCGCTTCTTTGCCTATTGGACCTTGAAGGAATCCTACATCAAGGCCCGTGGCATGGGCCTGTCGATCCCGCTGGATCAATTCAGTTTTGGTCTGTCGGGCAAGGGTGAGATTGATCTGACCGTGGAGGAAAGCCTTGGCGACCGGGCATCGCGCTGGCAATTCTGGCAATTGGCGCTGGCCGACGAGTTCCTGACCGCTGTCTGTTTCAGCCATGAAGATCAAGAATTGCCGGGGCTTGCCATCCGCAAGATCGTTCCGCTGGTCAGCGAAGAACCGCTCGCTCACAGCACCATTGCCGCCTCGCACGGATGGCCCTTGTAAGCCCATTGGCACAGATGGCATGGTGTGACCATATTGCGGGCAACATTCGACCAGGTTCCATGCTAACGTCGAACTGATCCCGCCCGGATTTTCGTTGTCTGGAGTTTAGTCCTCAGGCGTTTGGCCATCATGCGCTTGCCTCTTCCTCCTGATAGCACCATATGCACAAGACCCAAGGAACCGGAACCGCTGAATGTTGAAAAGATTGCTCGTTCTCGCCGCGCTCTGCCTGATGCCCTATCTGTATGGTGCATTCCAGGCGACTGCCACAGAAGCCACCTGGGCCCGTCTTGCGACCGGCGGCTACACGATCCTGATGACCCACGCAAACGCGCCGGGCGTTGGCGATCCACCCTATTTTGATCTGGAAGACTGCACCACCCAGCGCAATCTGTCGGATCGCGGCCGCCAACTGGCGCGGCGCTACAGCGTGCGCTTTGCCGCCCGCTCCATCTCCATTTCAAGGGTCTATGCAAGCCGCTGGTGCCGCACACTGGAAACGGCAAGCAACACGTTCCCCAATGTCGAGGCCGAACCGCTGGAAGCCCTCGACCTTGTCGATGACGACCCGGCAGTCCTGGCCGCCCATATGGAAACCCTCACACAGCTTATCCGCCAATTCCGCGGCCCCGGAAACCAGGTGATGATCACCCACCCCGAAATCGTCGAAGCCCTGACCGGCGTCGTCCCCCGCGAAGGCGAAGCCCTGGTCGTGACCACCGCGCGCTCCAAGGACCCCGATGCCTCACAGATTGATGTTGTGGCGAGCCAGTTGCTGAATTGAGTTTTAAATACGCAAAAATATAGGGTTGCAAGCCACAGCAGTTGGCAGATCCCTAGGCAGCCCTTAGAGCATTGGCCGCAGCAAATTGGAAGAATGGGTTGATCGGCCAGAGGGCTTTCATTGCGCTAGGCTGTTACCGCAGAATTTGAGCCTTCGCAGACGCTGAGCAATTAGTCAAAAGGCTCCAATCGGTCTAATCGTCGGGTGCGAAATGCAAAGACTGCTGAGCGTCTTCAGGCGGTAGATTAAGTTCGGTCGTGCGATAGGCCTGCAAACCGGCTCGAGTCGCATAATTGTGCACATCGTCATCGTCAGAATAGACAGTATGTGCGCCTTCCGCCTTGGCGATAGCAACAATCTGCCGATCGAACTTGATTTTGGTTTTGGTGGCATCGGGATTGGCCGAATCAATACGATGACCCCCGCGCTCAATCGCATCTCTCATGGCGAGAGCAGCTTCAATGGCGGCCTTCTGGTCAAAGGCTGCTATCCGGAAGGCCGATTGTCCATTCAGTATTTCAAGATACTGCTGCAAGGCATCACCAGCATAAACCAGGACTTCGCTCAAAACCGGTGTTGGTATTAGGATTCTCTCTTTGTCAGCTGTGAGGTTTTCGATCAGATATTCGATCCGCTCGGCGGCCTTTTCCAAAGGCTCACCTGTCGCAGGATCGAGGGGCGCTTTGGCGTTTGGATCAAGGACAAGCAGCAGGATTGAACTATCCAAACAACCATTAGTGCAAACCGCTGGCCTTCTCACGCAGAGCTTTCAAGGCTTTGATGGGATCATCAATTTCTTTCCAATCACTGCCCTCGATATCACGCATTTGGTCGATTGCATCTTTAAGATCATTGGCTGCAAGAATGCTGTAGCTGTCAACGCGGAACTTCTTGAGAAGCCAGTTTCCTTCCTGATCACGCAACCACCGGCCAGTACCGAAAACACGAACGGGCTCGTACATATGCTTGGCAAGACGGCGGGCTGTTTCACGGTTGGTATCGATACCAGTGTATTTTATATCCCCGTTTTGCAACTGAAGATGCACCGTTTGATCTGCACCGCTGACGCTTATAAGAATGCCGTCGAGCGAGCCTTCTTGATTGAACGGGCCGCAGGTCATCGGGCGTGGTCTTGTTACACCCGGAAACACTATGACCTCAGCGCCTTGGTCTTCGTCCTCGTAAACAAAACCGCTAGCGTTATCCTCGGCGAGCAAGCGGTCGATCTCGGCTTGCGCTTTGCTAGCTTCCGGGCTGCTCTCGCCTCGATTGACCTGCGCAAGATGGCGCGCAACCTTCGGTACGTCTTCATGGTCAATCCGTGTGACGAGTTGCGTGCTGCCTGGTTTGAGCGTTTGGAAATGCACGGCGGTTTCGTGCCCGAGCAAGGCAGCAAGATTTTGCATGTATTGAGCCAGCCGCGCCATTGGAATGGTCTCGGGCGTGTAGGCTTTGATGTATAGTGTGTAGCTCTTGCTCATGATCGCACTCGATGCGGCCTCGCGTATCGAGGCGCGGTCCCAATTGTAGCATCTTGCTGCTGTGGATAACAATAAAATCCAATAAACACAATAACTTAATAAAAATCGTTGATATTCAAAACCTTAGACCGCAAGTACGAATGATACACTTTACTGATACGATCATCGTCCCTGCATGATGGCCTATAGCAGTCCATTCCGAATTGAAGGTGATAATCAGTGCATCATCGACGTCGCGGTCTCATGGTATCCCGGGTGGGTGATGACTGAACAGGCGCAGACATTTTCGATCGCTGGCGCCAGGCTTTCGATCACGACTGCAGAAACATTGCACCCTTTGTTTCCGAGCCGGAAAGGACGTGGCGTTCTGGAATGGCGAGGGACGTCGACTTTTTGACAGGCCCTGCCGTTTTTTTCCAGGGGTGTATTTATGCCTGACCTGTGACACGATCACTCTGCAGACCGATTGACAGCAATTTGTCTTTCACTGGAAACAACTGATCAAGGATTTCCATGACCCAAACGATTTTGGTGACCGGTGCGACCGGCTATATCGCCAAACACCTCATTTTTCAGCTGCTGCAAAAGGGATTTGCAGTGCGTGGTTCTGTTCGCTCGTTGGACAGCGAGGCAATATTGCGGTCTGATTTGATCGCCGCAGGCCTCACCGCGGAAACGGTCACGGCTGCTCTGTCCTGCGTGGTGCTGGATCTGGGCTCTGATGCTGGTTGGGACGCAGCACTAAAAGGCGTTGATGCCTTGATGCATACCGCATCGCCGTTTCCGCTGGCCGCTCCCAAAGACGAAGAGACGCTCATCCGACCGGCAGTCGACGGAACGATCCGCGCCCTGAAGGCCGCAAAGAATGCCAGCGTCCACCGGGTGATACTGACGTCTTCGGCGGCCGCCATTGTCAGCTATCCCCAGAAACCCGGCGGTGCGCCATTTGACGAAACGGATTGGGCCGACCTGGAAACATCCGCAGCCTATCCCAAGTCCAAAACGCTGGCCGAGCGCGCCGCCTGGGATTTTGTCTTAACAGATGGCCCGGACATTGCATTGACGACCATCAATCCCGGCCTGGTTCTGGGACCACCCATCGGCCAACGGTATGGATCCTCACTGCAAGTCGTTGAGCGGGCACTATCCGGCAAAGACCCCATGTTGCCGGACATGGGATTTGCCAGCGTCGATGTGCGCGACGTTGCAGCAGCGCATATCGCGGCTCTTGAGCGCCCGGAGAGCGCAGGCCAACGCTTCGCCTGCAGTGGCGGCTATCTGGAATTCTCTGACTTTTCGGCGATCCTCAAGGCGCAATACCCCGACAGAAAAATCCCGACGCGCATCGCGCCCAATCTGCTGATGCGCTTTCTGGCACTCTTTGATCCGGCCATCCGGGGGATCATTCCCGCGCTGGGTCAGCGCGCTGAGGTCAGCGGCGCAAAGGCGCAGGCACAACTCGGGATCGCCTTCCGGCCGGTTTCAACCAGCCTGTTGGAAACCGCGGCCTTCCTGCTGAAGAATGATCATGTTTGAATACAACATTGCCGGCAGGTAGAGCGCTTTGGGTTCAGCGCGCGACGGCATCGGTGAAGTGGCCCAACCAGATTTCGGTGCGTGCCTTGTCACGCGCTTCATAGTCTCGGACGGCCTGCGGAAGATCACCGACAGCCTCTGTTTCCGCATCGGCGCCGATGCGGGTCAGGCGCATGGTGTACCAGGCCGTTATGCCGCCTTCCGGGGCATCGGCAAAGCGGGGAAACTTGGGCTGCGGCTTCCGGTCCGATTTCCACAGATCGGGAAGTGACGGCTCGAGAACCAGCGCACGGGCGAGACCGACGACATCCACCGCGCCACTGATCACGGCATCCTCTGCCTGCACGCGCGTCTTGAAACCACCGGTCAGCATCAGGGGTTTTGAGGTCACCGCGCGGCACCGCTTCGCGAAATCGAGAAAATAGGGGCCGCCGCCGGCACTGTCGGAAGCCGATTTGGCACCCGGAAAGTAGGTGCCGCCGCTGATGTCGATCAGATCGATGGACGTCTGATCAAGCGCCGCAACGACCTTGAGCGCATCCTCCTCCGAGAACCCGCCCTCCAGCTGATCGGATGAATTCAGTTTCACGGCAATCGGGAATTTCGACCCCACCGCTGCGCGCACGGCTTCGATTGTCTCCAGCAAAAGCCGCATGCGGTTGGAGATCGAGCCGCCGTAGGCGTCGCTGCGCCTGTTGAACAGCGGCGACAGGAACTGGCTGAGCAGAGAACCGTGCGCCGCGTGAATTTGCACGCCGCCGAATCCGGCCTGCTGCGCCAACAAGGCCGTTCTGGCAAATTCCGACGGCAATTGCGCAATCTCCGCCAAGCTCAAACCCGCGCAACCAAGACCGGGCAAATCCAGGGCACTGGGGCCTTTGGGGGCACTTGTCGGCGCATAGGCGAGCGCACCGGCGTGACCCAGTTGCAGCCACAGCAGGGTGTCATTCTGGCCGCCCTGTCTGGCAAGCGCCCTGAAGCGTTGCTGGTCGGAACCCTCGTTCAGCACCAGATTGCCCGGCTTTTCTGCATAAGCGCCTGTGCCCTGCACTTCGCCAATAATGGAAACGGCCACCCCGCCTTCAGCCCAACGCTGATAGAGTCTCATCTGTTCCTGTGTCGGATGGCCAGTCCCGTCTCCGAGGGAATCCGACATGGCCGATTTTGCAATCCTGTTCTTCAGGATGGCGCCACAGGGCAGCGTCAACGGTTCGAACAGATTTGTTGGCACGCGCATGAAAAGGTCCTTGGGTGAGTTCTCGCAGGTTGCTTTTGCGCCACCATACACGGCTGAGCGGCATGCGCTGACCTGAAATTGTCAAATGGTGCAATGACCGCACATGCAGAGCTTGCCCGAGCGCGGCTGAGAGCCTTGTTCGGGATCATGCGTGACAACAGGCCCAAGCCAAAGTTTTCCAAAAATGCCTATTGACCTGGAGTGCACTCTAACCCGTATCTTCCCTGTATCGTGATGAAAGACAAGATCCATGAAAATCGGCACCCTGGCAAAACGCACCGGATTATCGGTCCATACGATCCGCTATTACGAGCGGATCGGACTGCTGCCGCGTGCTGATCGGGATGGCTCCGGCCAGCGGGACTACGATGCCTCGATTCTGATCTGGATCGAATTCCTCAGCCGCCTGAAAACCACCGGCATGCCGATCCGCGAAATGCGCGCCTATGCGGACCTGCGGGCCAGGGGCAAGGATACGGGACCACAACGGCGCGCCCTGCTCGAAGCGCATCGCGAAAAGGTCCGCGCACATGTGGCTGAACTGGAGACCTGTCTTCTCATCCTCGATGAGAAGATCAGCGGTTATGCTGATGCAGAACAGAGGATACCAATTGATGATGCAGAATTTCCCCAAGACGGACGAAACACGACTGGAACGCGGGCGGCGGGCGCTCGATAGAATCGACGGCAAGGCCGGCCAGAACGTCATTGACGCGCTCGCCGACATCGCGCCTGAATTTGCAGACTACCTCTTCGAATTTCCGTTCGGAGATATCTATTCGCGCCCCGGCCTGTCGCTGCGCGACCGCGAGATTGCCACCGTCGCAGCGCTTGCAGCCATGGGCACAGCCACGCCGCAACTCAAGGTGCATATCGAAGCGGCGTTGAATGTCGGATTGTCTCGCGACGAGATCACCGAAATCCTCATGCAGATGGCCGTCTACGCCGGCTTCCCGGCGGCCCTCAACGGGCTCTTCGCCGCCAAGGAGGTCTTTGCCCATATCGATCAATCAGCCGCGTAAAGCCAGGAACGCGGTCATCCGAGTGTTTGAAATCACCGCATGCTCATCCGGACTTTCGCTGCGCCGCATCTAACGAAAGCAGCTTTCGGTCTGTATGGACGGAACGAAAATAGGGACTTCCGTTTTCCGGTTATTTTCCTGGCGCGCGTCCATGCGGGGAACGGGTGACTTTGTGCCTGTGCGCTCAAGCGAGGAACAGGCAGTGCGGGCGTAATCAACATCAGGATGAAACCCTATCGGAGGCTTCACCATGGCCCAGGCCGCCGCAAACATCTGCCGGATTGCTGTCAGCCTGTGGTGTGCGTCCATACTTCGTATTTCGTGACTTCTGGCAATATAGTGCGCATAGTCGATTGATCCGTCCTGCAGGGTCCTGATGTCTGTGTGCTGTGTCATGGTCTGTATTCCTCTGGCTGGTTTCCTTGTTCAATGTGCCATTGCCAGTCCGGCTTCGCTTGAAGGCGGTCTTGTGAAATCCTTGTGATTCCGTAGATATTTCAACCAAATCCACTAATTTCCTTGTGAGAACCCCGGAAACGCTGTTGTGTAAACCAATGCGTTATTGGTTTTCCACCTGTGTTCTCGACACTGATCGTCACCTTCTCATCAGGGATGGCCAGCCAGTCAAAACCGAGCCGCAGGTGTTTGATCTGCTCCACCTGCTCGTTCGCAACGCAGGTTTGCTGGTGACACGGGATCAAATCGTCACCGAAATCTGGAATGGCCGTTTCATTTCCGAAAGCTCAATCAGCGCCCGAACGAATGCGGCGCGCAAGGCGGTTGGCGACAATGGCAAGGAACAGGCCATCATCAAGACTGTCACGCGCAGGGGCCTGCAGCTTGTCACGCCTGTTTCAACGGATGGTGCAGATGAACCTGAAGCTGTGCCTGCCCTTGGTGATCGTCAAAGAGTCCGGTTCGCGACGTCCCAGGACGGGACAAAAATAGCCTACGCCACCTCCGGAAATGGGCCAAAGATTGTGCGCGCTGGTCATTTCCTGACGCATCTGGAAATGGACTGGAACAGTCTGATTTGGCGTCCATACCTGGACGCCCTGGGACAACACCATACGCTTATTCGATACGATCAGCGAGGAACAGGGCTGTCGGACCGTGAAATGTCCAGTGTCGATCTTGAAAGCTACGTTGCCGATCTTGAGGCCGTGGTCAATTCAGCCGGGTTGGATCGGTTTCCCTTGGTCGCACTTTCCCAAGGGGTGCCTGTTGCGATCCAGTTCGCGGCGCGCCACCCGGAACGGGTAAGTTGTCTTGTTCTTTATGGCGGCTACGCGGAGGGACGCACGCTTCGCGATGGTGGGCAGTCAAGCGAAGCCGCAGATGCCATGATGACCATCATGCGCGAAGGCTGGGGAAAGCCCGAAAGCGCCTTCATGAGAGCCTTTACTTCTCTGTTTTGTCCAGAGGCATCGCAGGAACAGCTTGCCGACCTGGTCGAAATGCAATTGGCGTCAGCCTCACCTGAAAACGCAAACCGGATCAGAATGGCAATTGATCGTTTTTTCATTGTTGACCAGTTGGAAAATATCCAGGTTCCCACCCTGGTGATGCATAGCCGAAATGACTCGGTGCACCCCCTGTCAGAAGGACACAAGCTGGCATCAAATATACCTGGTGCCGAGTTTACTGTATTGGAGAGCACCAACCACACGCTGCTACCCGGCGAACCCGCGTGGTCTGAATGGGTTAGAGAAACACTTGAGTTTCTTGAGCGCAACAGCGAAGCAGTCTGACCCTATGGCATTCGCAGTCGTTTCAAGCGCCCACCCATAGAAAATATGCTTTTCAACGTTTTACAGCGCGGACCGATCGATCTGGTTACTGATCTGCTTCAAGGTCGGTTCCGTCAAAATGGCAACCGTCTTTTCTATTGCGTTGGTTCTGATGATGGTTTTGCGCCAGTTGTTGCATCAGTCAATGCGCCGGTCATTGTGCCGGGCTCTGCCTCAGGCGCGGCTTCAGCCAGCAGCCATTCGCAAAAAACCCGGACCTTGGCGCGGCGCAGATGGCTGTGCGGGCAGACCAGCCAATAGGCGATGTCGCTTTGCACGGCGAGTTCAAACGGCCTGACCAGCCGGCCGGCGCGCAAATCCCCGACCACGGCGGAGTGGCTGACCAGGGCGACGCCATCGCCGTTGATCGCCGCTTCAATGGCCATGCTTTCAACGGTGAACCTTGGGCCACGGTTGACGTCAATATCCTCAATTCCGGCCGCCTTGGCCCATATGCGCCAATCGGGTGATTGCAAGGTCAGATTGCCCCACTCGACATGCAGCAGGCGATGGTTCTTCAATTGCTCGAAGGAGCGCAGGGGATTTGCGCCGTTCATCAGCTTCGGACTGCACACCGGGCTGACCTCTTCGCCAAAGATCCGCGCCACATGCATCCCCGGATAATCCCCCATGCCAAGCCGTATGCTCACATCGATGCCATCGCGCTGAAAATCGCGGGTCTCCAGGGCGGCGTCGAGGCGCACGTCAATATCGGGATATTTATTGGAAAAATCCGTCAGGTGATGCACCAGCCATTTGATCGCGAAGGTCGGCGCACTGCTGACCGTCATCAGGCCGGCTTCCTCCTCGCGCGCCAGGCGCTCGACCGCTTCCGCCAGCTTGTCAAAACCCTCGGTCAACAGGGGCAGCACGATCTTGGCTTCCTCGGTCAGCTGAACCGCACGTGTCATGCGGTGAAACAGGGCGATGCCGAGATAGAGCTCCAACTGCTTGATTTGCTGGCTGATGGCGGCCGGCGTCACATAGAGCTCCTCCGCAGCCCTAGAAAAACTCAACCATCTGGCGGCGGCCTCAAAGGCCTGAAGCGATTTTAACGGAGGCAAGCGGCGCATGGGCGGGTTCCAATAGACGACAGATTAGAATTTCTTATTTATCACAATAGAAAACACAGTTTGTCCGCGCTGTCCAATCAGGTTACGAGCCAGCCTCAATCAGATTTCAACACCCAACAGGGAGAAAATCCAATGAACTTGCAGTTCCCAAACCAGTCGGCTTCGCTTTCCATGATGATCTCCAGCACCGCCTATCGCGCTGTTGTTGGCATTGAGAACATTGCCCGTTTGAGCACCAGAATGCTCTCGGCCGGCAAAGGCAATCGCCTCTAGCCAAACATCAATGGTCGTGAAACGCTTCAGCGCCGTGGTTGTCAGATCAGACCGCCATTGGCGCGAAGCGTTTGGCCGTTGATCCATCCGGCATCCGGCCCGACCAGATAGGCTACGGCTTTGGCAATGTCCTCAGGCGTGCCGAGACGTTCCATGGGCGCCATTTTTGCCATCCGGTCAATGACCGCCTGCGGTTTTCCCTTGATGAAGAGCTGCGTCGCCGTCGGCCCGGGGGCGATTGCATTGACGTTGATGGAGCGACCGCGCAACTCCTTCGCCAGGATCGCCGTGATTGTCTCGACGGCTGCCTTGATACCGGCATAGACGCCATAATTCTCCAGTCTCAGCCCCACGACACTTGACGAGACATTCAAGATCTTTCCGCCGTCCGGCATGCGTTTTGCCGCCTCGCGCATTGTATTGATTGTCCCCCACAGGTTGACGGCAACCAGCCGGTCAAAGAGCGCCTCGTCACTGTCAGCGATGGCGGCGAGTTTCATGATGCCCGCATTGTTGACCAGCACATCGATGCCGCCGGATGCGGCATCGAACAGGCCCCTGACGGCCGCGGCGTCCGATACATCCGCCTTGGCACCTATGGCCGAACCGCCGGCAGCTTCGATTTGCCGGATAACCTGTGCGGCAGCCGCATCCCTGTTGGCGTAATTGACGATCACGTGAAAGCCGTCTGCCGCCAATCGCGCCGCTATCGCAGCACCGATGCCTGTCGATGATCCCGTGACCAGGGCTGTCTTCTTTTTGATAATACGCATGCTTGTGTTCCCGCTAACCGACGCCCTGTTGGCGCCAGAAGAAACATAGGCTGGAAAACCATCCGGATAATCTGATACAATCCGCCAACACCTGTCGGAAATATCGGATAATCAATGGATCGCCTGGACGCCATGGAGGCCTTCACCCGGATTGTGGAGGCGCGAAGCTTTACAAAGGTGGCCCAAGATGTCGGACTGCCGCGCTCCACCTTGTCGGATGCCATCAAAGGATTGGAGGACCGGCTGGGCGTCACCCTGTTGCACAGGACAACGCGGGTGGTGCGGCCAACGCCGGATGGCAAGGCCTTCTATCAGCGCTGCCTGGCCATTCTGTCCGAAGTCGAAGACGCCGAGAATGCATTTTCCGGCGCGACCCCGAAAGGCCAATTGCGCATCGAGGTCCACGGCATTCTTGCCCGGCATTTCCTGTTGCCGGCCCTGCCGGCCTTTCTTACCAAAAATCCAGGCCTGGAAATCCTGATCCGTGAGGGGGATCGCCTCGCTGATCTGCTGCGCGAAAGCGTCGATTGCGCCCTGCGTGTCGGCGCGCCGCTGGACAGCGACATGATCGGACGCAAACTTGCAGATCTCGAGGAAATCACCTGTGCATCCCCCGGATATCTGAAGGAATACGGCACGCCACAGACCCTTGATGATCTGCGCAATCATCAGATGATTGGCTTCCAGTCCACCGCGACCGGCGCTGTCATGCCTTTGGAATTTCAAACCCCTGATGGCTTGAAAAAAATGCTGCTTCCGGCGCCGGTGGTCGTCAATGGGGCCGATACGCTGGCCCATTGCGCGCGCCTCGGGCTGGGGCTCATCCAGAAGCCGCGTTATTCAGCGGCGGAGGATATTGCAAAGGGCCATCTGGTCGAAGTGATGTCCCATATGCCGCCATCGCCCTCGCCGGTATCCGTCTTCTACACGCGAGACCGGCACCTGTCCCTTCGGGTGCGCACCTTCATTGATTGGGCCGTCACGCTGTTCTGATGCCTCGGGCGCATGTATCCCTATCGCACACAGTGAGACCTCAGACCTTCTCCAGATGGTTCTGCGCTGTCTGGATCATCGCCTGTACACGGCTCAGATCACCCAGATCGCGGGCCATCAGCAGGCTGAGCTTGCACAGAAACACCTCCCGCTCGGATGGGCTGAGCCTGTCCAGGGTTCTGGCGAGTTCCTCATAGAACGTTTCGAGGTCGGCAAAATTTAGAGCCATCAGTGAGTCTCCTTTCTGCCGAAGGCGGCCGTCACCTGAGCGACAATCACATCAGCAACGCAAGTCGGCCAGGCGCCGGCAAGATAGCCGTCCGGGCGGATCAGCAGGGTCGCGCCGGGCTGCGTGCCCAGCCGTTCATGCAGCCGTGACAGGCCCGCCGCACCAAACCGCGCGCGGATGTGCCCGCTGGTGATACATTCCAGTTCCGGGTCCAGCCCCAGCAAAAGGGCCTTTAGATCATCCAATCCAGCAGGGTCCTTTTCCTCCAGCACAATCAGCGTAAAGCCGTTGCCCAGCAGATCGCTGAGATAGGCATCGTCCGAGAGCCGCTCATTCGGCAGGACGGCGCCGGGTTTGACGGAACCTGCCGTTTCCATGTGCGGCAGCACCGCGCCGCCATCCGTGTAGGTGAAGGGCTCCATCTGCCGCGGATTGGCGAATGCCCCCGCCCATTCGTGATCCAGCGACAGCGACAGCGCCGCGTCACGCATCACTGTCCAGCCCTTCGTCGGCGGCGTCATGAACCGCGCGCTTTTCGTGGCATTTTCAAACGTATCAAGCGTCGCGCCGCGCCGCTCCGGCGAATAGCTGTCCATCAGGCGCTCGTCACTCAGGCCCTTCAGCACCCGCGCCAGCTTCCAGCCGGCGTTTTCAGCGTCCGCCAGGCCATTGTTCAGCCCGCGCACCCCGAAGATCGGCACGATATGGGCGCTGTCACCGATAAAGATCACCCGGCCATCGCGGTAATCATCCAGCGCCAGCGTATTGGCCGAATAGATGCTCCACCACTCCAGTTCCCAGGCGCTCTGATAATCGATGTCCCGCAGGATCCTGCCGACATTATCGCGGATATTGTCTTCGCTGATGGCCTCTTCTTCGCTCTGTCCATCCGGCATCTGGTAGTCAATGCGCCAGATATTGTCCGGCTGCCGGTGGATCAGGATGGTCTTGTCCGGGTTGGACGGACTGTCAAACAGGGCCCGGCGGATCGTCGGATAGGCATGATCCATCTGCACGTCGGCAATGACATAGCGCCCGGGGAAATTGTCGCCCCTGAGGCGCAGGCCCCGCAGGGAGCGGATGGCGCTGCGGGCGCCATCAGCCGCCAGCACCCATTCAGCGCCGCAATGATAGCGGCCATTTGTGTCCTCAACGCTCAGCCGCACGCCGTTTTTCGTGTCCGCGATGCCAGTCACTTCGCTGCACCAGCGGGCCTCGATCAGCGGCGAGGCGGCGACCGCGTCCCAAAGATATTGCTCGATGAATTGCTGCTGAATATTATACATCGGCAGGTATTTTTCACTGTCGGAATGCGGCATCTGAAATTCGAGAATTTGTTCGCCCCGATAGAAGGTCCGCCCCGTGGTCCAGCCATAGGCCTTTTCAACAAAGGGTTGAACAGCCCCGGCGCGCTCCAGCGCCTGAAAGCTGCTGCGCTGCACACAGATCGCGCGGCTGCCGTCGTTGAACGTGTCCTTGTTGTCGAAGAGAACGGATGCAATGCCGAAGCGCGCCAGTGTCAGGGCGGCAAACAGGCCCACCGGCCCGGCGCCGACAATGGCGACCCTGCACCCCTCGTGCGCCAGAACCTGCGCCCGATCCGGCGCCGTGAAAGCCGGATAGGTGAAATAGAGTGACTCATGGGCGCCCTTGCCTGCAGGTCTCAAACTGTCGTCCTCCCGGTCCATGATCTGTCACAGGCAATATAGGGCAAAGGCCGACATCTGCGCCGCTTCTTTTACAGAGCAGGCGCGCAATGGCCGGTGGGGTGGTCCTGTTGCTGTCAAACCTATCCCAAAATCCGCTTGGCAATCCCGATGAGGCGTTTGACGCCGGTCGTGTAGGGCGCAAAAATCATCGGCAGCACGGAAAAATGATTGCGCATGACGGCGCGCTCGTGGCTGAACGCGCGGAACCCGTAATGGCCATGGGCGCTGCCCAGCCCCGAGTTGTTCACGCCGCCAAAGGGCAGCCCGTTGTGGATGAACTGGATCATGGTCAGATTGACCCCGACGCTCCCCGAGCTGGTCTGCTGGATGATCTGATCAATGCGGCTCCCATCCCTGTCGAAAATGTAAAGCGACAGGGGTTTGGGCCGTGCATTGATCTGCGCGATGACCGCGTCGGGATCGTCATAGGTGATGATCGGCAGGATCGGCCCGAAGATTTCCTCCCGGTCGATGTCCATCTCCGGCGTCATCGCCTCGATCAGGGTCGGTTCGAAAGCCGTGCCGTCGCGCGCGCCTCCCTGCGTCACCCGCGCACCCTTGTTCGTAGCATCCTCCAGCAGACCCGCAAGGCGCTCGGCGTGATGGGCGTTGACAATCCGCGCAAGATTGGCCTTTGCGCGATCGCCGCCATAGGCTCTGGCGATACGGTCGCGCAGGAGGGACAGGAATGCATCCTTGACGGAAGCGTGAACGAACAGATGATCCGGTGCGATACAGGTCTGTCCGGCGTTTGAGAATTTGCCGAAGACAATCCAGTCGGCGGCGCCTTTCAGATCTGCGTCGGGGCCGATGATGGCCGGCGATTTGCCACCCAGTTCCAGCGTGACAGAGGCAAGCGTTTTCGCCGCCGCCGCCATGACGATCTTGCCCACGGCGGGACTGCCGGTGAAGAAAATATGATCGAAGGGCAGGGCAAGCAGCGCCTCTGAGGTCTTGACCGCCCCTTCCACGACACAGACCAGATCGGGCGGGAATGTCTCGGCCATCAACCGTGCGATCAGCGCCGAGGTTGCAGGCGTCATTTCCGAAGGTTTGATGATCGCGGCATTGCCCGCCGCCAGACAGGAGACCAGCGGTCCGATGGCCAGGATGAACGGATAGTTCCACGGGGCGATGATCAGACAGACCCCGCGCGCCTGTGGCCTGACACGCGCTGATGTGCCAAACGCCGCCAATGACAGACCGACCCGTGCTGGCCGCATCCAGCCCCGCAGGTGGCGGCGCGCATGTTTGATCTCCTGCAGCACGGGAATGATTTCCGTCAGGACCGTCTCGGTTTCAGGCTTGCCGAAATCCTGCTCCAGGGCAGCGACAATCGCCGCCTCATTGTTCCGGATCGCATCCGCCAGCCTCGCCAGGGCGTCTTTGCGCTCGGCCAGGCCAAAATTGCGCCTGCGTTCGGTGACGCCAGCCACCTGCCTGTCAAAGGCAGTCTGAATGTCCGGGTCGATTGTCATCTTCGTCTCAGTCATCTGATGCTCCATCCGTGGGAGGGGTTTCAACGCCCTAGCCAGGCTCCCCGATACCGCAAAGTCGGGCGTTTCGGGGATCATGCCCTTCATCATCTGCGCGCTCGCCGGCAGGTTTCAAGATGGCGTTCTCCCCCTGGGTGATATGTCAAAGGCACTATAGAGCAAAGATTGGCATCGCGTTGCCTCTTTGCATAACGGACGAGGCAAGAAAAAGTTGCCTGTTGCTGCAGCCAGATCAAACCCCCTTGCGCGCCCCTGCCCTGTTCGCATCCCTCCCCAGCGTGCTATTGGCAACCAAACCAGGAGGGAGCCCCCATGAGACCAAGCCTCAGGCAGAAAGCCATCGCCATTTGTGATGCAAAGATTGCAAAGAAGAGCGAGACGGTGGGCCTCTCATTCTACGCGTTTTTCGCCAACAAAAACGACGACCCCGACCTTCTGATGGAAGCCGCCGAATGGTGGATCAAAACGCACAGGCTCGACCATTTTGAGAAGGCTGTGAGGATACGCGAGATGATCAAGGCAGGGCTTTGATGGTGGGGTTGGGGTGGAAAATTATGTCGAGAGGGAGCTGGTGGCTCGGAAACGAGTGAGGGAACATTGGCCTTGGTTTGCTAGATCAGATCGATTGACCAAAGTGCACTGGATGACCAGATTGGGCAGAGCGCGGGCTTTCTTTGTAATTTACCTGAGTGTCGGCTTTTTAAAAGACACGGGCTTTGACCGGGACTGCGTTAATGGCAGTTTTCGATAGCACCGGATATTACACTCACTTTGCAAGCTTAAGGTAGCATGGTACTTCAGAAATCGGTGGTCTTTGAGTTCTGCGAAGTTCTCGATTGTACCTTCAGGAAAGGAACAAAGATGACAACTCAAGACTTGGCTGAAAAGGCCACATCCGCTTTCATAGAGGACTTTGTCAAGAAGTACTGGGAAGATCATAAAACGGTATGTTATCTCAGCACACTAGGCCTAAGAGTGAAGCACGACGTTCCGGAAAGCAAGCTTGCTTTGTCCACCGGACTCCACGATTTTTTAAGGCAAAATCCGATAGTGAAAATTGTTGAATACCCTGGGATAAAACAAAAAGTTGGAGCAGTTCCTCTCTCTATAGATATCCCTGACGATGTGACAAATCTGTTCGGGACAAACAGGCCGAAAACTTCTCCAGGCGAAATGCCCTCCTATGACCAAGAATTTTGGGACGCCTTTATTAGACCAATCGATGGGGGTGCTCGGTTTGTCTGCATCAACCAAGACGGCATTGTGACCGTATCCAACGAGAAGATTCAACAAATGGAAGTGCAATGCTACGAAATTTTACCACAAGACCTTACAAAGAGTTGCTCGGGTGGAGAAATTTCTGATCGAGTCGCATCTACACATGACGCAATCAATTCTTGGTTAAAGAAACATTCTCTTGAACAAAGATCATTCATTCCCCGTAAAAAGAGAAAACTTGAAACAGCAGCTAGTTCCAGATTGGGTGCATTTTTGAGTGCGTTCGATGGCATATCGCGCGAGGACATGGCGCGAATTGAAATACCCTTAGATATTTTGGTTAAATTGAATTCAGGCAAATGACCATCGAGCACTATATAGTTTTCATAGGGGCATCTGCCCCATTGGCTACCGAGTTAGCTGCAATGAAGAAACGCATTGCAAACGCTCATATTGTGGCACCTGCTGTGAAGAAATATGAAGTTGGAGCAACAAGGGCGGCCATAAGCTTGGCCCTAATAAATCTATTCGAACAACTCGGCCGCGAAGGTGTTCATTCCGAACCCGCTAGGCTGTCTCTCTGGATGTATGAGCCGACATCTGCCGAACAGTTCAAGGATGTATGGAGTGCATTCGGCCATTCCGCGTGGGTGGAGACTGTACCCAAAGATTTCCTGCATAAAATGAAATCCACGAGGCTTTTCATACAGGAACGTATCAATGTTATTCGCCCCCTTCTTCATGAGGTTTCAAATTCTGCTTACGCAAATAGGAACTCTTCACCTTTATCACTGCCTCTTCGAAATTTTGACTCGCCGATCACCGCAGACCTGAAAAAGTACTGGTATAATGATCTAAGCAAGAGTGAGTTGTCGCAAAAAATCAAAGCGCTAAAAATGCGTCTGCTACAAACTCGTGTTAAGGATAGGGGTGGCTTCAAAGATGATAAGACCTTGATCTTTAAACCAGCTGAAGAACTCCACGGAACTCCTCATCCGACCGGTGCCGAACATAAAAGTTTTGCCTGTGGTAGATTTCGATATGGTGTCGCCCTTTTTCCGGGGTTTCACTACGACGTCTCGGCTCAAAAAACGTCAACTATTCAATGTGAACTTAAGAACTCATGTGGAGAACCTCGTTTGGTAAAAGGTGAGAAAAGAAGGTATATAAATATCTTTCCAAACGACCACCTACTCCCAGAAAAATAAAAAACGGAGTATGGTTTCATACTCCGTTCAAAATTATTTCTGAGTGAGCGCCGCGGATTCAACTACTCCGTAGTCGATCGCCGAGTGCAGCAGTCCAGCTTTTTGATCATAGCTGGCGCGACACTTATGCGGTCCCCTCTAACTCGTTCGACTCAGTATTTACGGTTAAGAGCTTTCCGCCGGACAAGGCTTATCGATCATACATAGCAAAAAACTTACAAAATGTAAATGGTTGACCCAAGGCGTCGCAACATTCCTGCACGATCATAGAGACGTGTCAGTCATGACAAAAAGAACAAATCCGAAATCTTAATGTATCATGTTCTCTTCCTCAAATCGCTGCACTTAGGCTTCTGCTCCGTTTTTGCAAAGCAATTCATAGACCTTCGCCCCAATGCTAAATATTGGTAAACAGGCTATGATATTGTCGTTCGCTTGGGGCGGCGACGACATCAGCAATGGACTTTCATTCCCAACCTCGGCGAATGTCAGTGCGCTGGCACTCGGGACAATGCGCAGCGTTGGTCGGGCGGTTCTCTTGACGCGCCTCGCGGCGCTCGTCTTCGTCGAGCACCTCCGCTTCAAATCGGTGGCCGCAGTTGTTGCAGCGGAAGCGGACGCGCTCAGGCATGAGTGATCCCCGCTTGTTCGATGAACTGGTTCCACAAGTATTCCGCCGCTTGCTCGGGGTTCAGATGGTCGGGTACATCCCCGAACATCGCCATGGTCACGACAAGGAACTGCTCGTACTCGTCCGACGAGACGTTGAACCCACCGTTCGCGGTATTCTCCCCGGCATTCTCGTTGAAGGAATAGTAGATGTCACCTAATGCGAATTCTGCGTTGCGGCAGTGCACAGTGATGTGCGCGATTCCGTTTTGGCGACCGCGATTTACAACCGTGCTGCCAAACGAGTTTGCACCTCTGTCAACAAACCGACCTCGCAGACCGTCGACCGCATCAATCTCTGCAATTGCTCGACGGAAATAGTCCTTTATCGTCGCGAACGCCGCGTCGCGATACTCGCTGCTGTCGATTTCGTCAAAGTCGCGCTGAACCCGATAACGAGGAACGCGTTTCTGTTGAGCAGCTGATACGAGTTCGTTGTTGGCAGGCGCGGATTCCACTGCTTCGCCCGCATCCACGATCCGGCGAATCTCTTGCACGACATTGAGATAGGCATTGTTCGCGTTCGTCCATTCAGAGATCGGGTTGCCGTCCGTGGGTACCGCCTTCAACCGGCGCAGTTGCGGCATCGCAGCCCAGTCGCATGGCTCGACGATAATAAGCACAACCCGCGCCTCGCCCGCGTCTTGCCGCTCCAAGGCATACTGCATCTCTCGTTCGACGCAGTAGTTGGACGCAATGAAATCGGGGCTGACAAGCAGTAGGAACAAATCGGCCGCCTCCAGCTCCTGGCTGATCTCATCGTCCAAAACCCCGCCGGCCAAAATCTCACGGTCATACCACGTCTCAATCCAACCTTCCCGTTGGAGGTTCGCGAGGTGGACATGCAGACGCTCAAGCACGCGCGCATCGTGGTGAGAATATGAAATAAAAGTTCGCATCTAATTACCCTATTTATTGGCATTTTATTATCGACAATACCTGTGCAGCTCCGAGTCGACAACACAGATATGAAATTTGCTAAGCGACGATTTAATGGCAGCTTTGACGGACAGCTTGCAGCATTTTGAGACCCCACAAAGCTCAGCTAAGGGTCAGCATCAACAGTGCAATACTCCCACTGCACGGGGCGGCATTCAGTTCTTTCTACATCCCAATTACCACGTTAGAACAGACCGTAGCATTTAACACAGGATGTCAAGGAATGGCCCGCACCGAGAACCCTGTTTCCAGTTCAATAGAAATAGCCGCTTCATCAAAGGCGTTGTTGTTGCATGTGCAAGGAATTGAGCCCTTGGAGGCGGAGGCTTCACCGAAAGAATTTTGTGGGTCGAGTTTGCTTAAAGCCCAAATCGGCATCTCACCAATGCTCCTCGCATTGTCGATGGAGTTGGCACTGAAGGCGTGGATTGTCTATGATGGAACGAAGCCAAATGTTCCAAGGGATCATGACCTCTCAGAACTGTTTTCATACACTTCTTCGGCCACACAAGAACGCCTCAAAGCGAGGTACGATATAGAGATTTCCCCGCGTCACCCAAGTCCGTTTCCCAAAGACAACGGGCTGGAACACATTCTGAAAGACGCGCGCAAAGCATTTGTTGATTGGCGCTATGCTTACGAATTGGACAACGCCCGTTTCGACGTGGGTGTCTTCAAAGAAACAATCGAATTGGTCTTGTCCGAATTTGAAAGCGAAATAATTGTGGTAAAGCACATGCCTCCACTCTCTCGACTGTGACATCGGCTGCTGTCCACTCCGCAATTTATTCTCGGTTACCTGCACTCAGCCGAACCTCCCCCGGCAATTCCCTCGCAACCCCACCCATCCCCAACTGAGATTTGGAAATTTGTCGCAAGGCATGCAACATCGGCTGTCGTCGCGCTTCTCTTGCGCGCCTTACAGCAAATGAAGATTTTATTGGCCATTGGAACCGCCCTTTCAATGACAGGTGACAGGGCATGTTTCCATCCTGCGGATCATCACGGGATCAAGCATCCGCGCCCATTTCAGCTCCGGCAACGTAATCCCCCTGAAGAACATCAATGATCTGCAAACGCTTGTCGCCTTTGCAAAAGACAGCCTTGTCGCCGCACTGCTGATGGCGGCGAAGGTGCAGGAAAGGCGTCGTATCTGACAATCCATCAACATTGTGCGAATTGGCTGGCATTTCTTCGGTAGGATAAAGTAGGATAATGTAGGACAATTATAAAATTGCAGGAGGCTTTCATGCCGATGGTTAAAAAGAGCATTACCGTGACTGATCAGCAGGAATCTTGGATTCAAGGTCAGATCGCCACCGGCTTGTACGGAAACGACAGCGAAGTGATCCGTGAGGCCTTGCGTGAAAAGCAAATGCGGACAGCCGAGATGGAAGCGATCCGCACCCGATTGATTGCAGGCGAACAAAGCGGGTTTTCTGACCAGACAGCACAGGACATTCGCGCTCAGGTGAAGGCAGAACTCCAGGCTGATGGCAAAATATAGACTCAAGATCAGCATGCTGGCCCGTGAAGACCTGCGCGAACTCTATCGCGAAGGCCTGCTGACATGGGGCGAACGACAGGCCGATCAATATTATGATGCGCTGCTCGAACAATTTGATTTACTGTGTGAAAATCCAAACCTGTTCCGTGCGGTTGATGAAATCAGACAAGGCTACCGGCGCAGTGTTTGCGGCGTCCACGCGATATACTACCGCGCAACGGAAAGCGAAGTTGAGATCATGGCAATTATCAAGCACCAGGATATCTCCAGGCGGTTGTAATACATTTGTCCCGCAGGTTCATGCTTGTAACAGTCGGCGAACGTTCTGAAAGGGCCAACGCAAACAAGCTTTGGACGGGTCGCAAACTCCCGGTCGGCTCTTTCACTCCCTCATCCCCAATTGAGCTTTTGACATCCGCAGCAATCCCGATTATTTGTATCTACAAATTTGTAGGGATGCATTTTACCCGTGACCGACAGCGCTGCTTCACAGATGGCTTCTTCCGGTTTCAGCGCCTATGTCCGCCGGCATAGCGTTGGACAATTGCTGCTTTGGTCGTCCTTCTATTATGTGCTGCCGGCGCTCTCTGCGGTGATTGTCACGCAGACCGGCTGGCCGGTGCTGCATGTGTCGACGACCTATACGATTGCCATTCTGGTCTGGGCGTTTTTTGCGCCTGCTGTCGGGGCTGGCGTTGATAGCGGGCATGGCCGGCTGATCATGCGCAGCGGGGCCATTGTGGGTGTGGTCATTCTGCTTGCCGTGTCGCAGAGCACCAATATGTGGGTTTTCAGCGGCCTGATCATCGCCCTCGGCATCCCCATGGCCGCCACCCTTTATGATCCCTGTTTCACGCTTTTGATGCGCTCCATGGGCCGCAACGCCGACCGGGCCATTGCCAATGTGACATTGATCGCCGGAATGGCGACCCTGCTGACCTTTCCTGCCGCGCTCTGGCTTTCGGCGCACCTGCCCTGGCGCGAGGTGCTGATTGTCTTTGCAGGCCTGGCAGGCGTGGGCGCAATGCTGTTGCCGGCCGAACCGGCGTCGCAGACTGCCCCCCAGGACCGACCCCAGAACCGACCCAAGGGGCGGTCTTACCGGGAGATCATAACCCCTGGCTCGGCCCTGATCGCCCTGTCCTTCGGGTTGGTCATGTTCGGCCACGCCATTTTGCTGTTTCTCCTGCCCTTCATTCTGGCGCAAATGGCAAGTGTGCAGGCCGGCGTGCAGGCCGGATTGCAAGAATGGGTGATTCTGGCCCCCGCGGTGCTGGGTCCGGCGCAGATCGCTGGTCGCCTGCTTTGGGGCGCCTATGGCTACAGGCTGGGTGCGCGGCGGGCAACGCCCTTCGTGTTTGCCCTGGTCTGCCTGCCGCCGCTGATCCTCGCCGTCGCGCCCTCGGCACCGGGAGCGATTTTCACGGCTCTCATTTTGCAAGGCGGCTGCTTCGGGGTGCAAACGATCCTGCGCCCGATGATCGCGCGCGACCACCTTCCCGTCGCCCGCCTCGGCCAGGGCCTGGGGGCCATCGCCATGGTCGGCATCATCATGATGGCCCTGGGACCGGCCTCCGGCGGCGTGGTTCTCGCGTCATTCGGCCATAGCGGTCTGATGATCGCAATATTGACAGCCGACCTCGTGGCGCTTGGGCTCATCTGCCTGCTGTTCTGGAAATGGGGAGGAAAACACGCATGACACGCAACGTGACCATCGCAGGCGGTGCGATGACGCCGTTCAACCGCCGCAAGGACGGCAGCTCCTTTCGCGATTGGGCCCGGCTGGCGCTCAACGGCGCGCTGCTGGACGCTGGCATTGCGGCGAGCGATATTGATTCCCTGATTGTCGCCTCGGAAAGCGATTTTTTCACCCTGCAGCTCAACCCGGCGGCGCTGCTGGCCGATGAATGCGGCCTGACCGGCGTTGCCGCCATGCGGGTGGAAGGCGGCGGCGCATCGGGGCATCTGGCCGTGCATGCGGGCATAGCGCAGATTGAAAGCGGCCTGTCAAAACGCGTCGCCGTGCTGGGGGTTGAAGCCTCGGCCTCGCATCTGAGCGGCGCGCGCATGGGTGATCTTTACAGCCTGTCCTTCGACGCCTGGACCGACGGCATGACCGGCGTCGATTCGACTGCGCTCTATGCCTTGTCGGCGCTTTCCTTCATGGCGCGCACCGGCGCCACATCAGAGGATTTTGCCCGGATCGCCGTGCGCAACCGCGCCCATGCACAGCACAATGCCTCTGCCCATCTGCCCCTCACCATCAGTGCCGACGACGTCGCGGCCTCGCCGCTCATCGCCTCGCCCTATCGACGGCTTGATTGCTCTCCCCTGAGCGATGGCGCGGCCTGCATCATTCTGGCCCGCGCTGCGGATCTGCCGAAAGCCGACCGCCCCCGCGTGCGCTTTCGCGGGATCGGCTGCGCGACGGATGCGGTGCGGCTGGGCGAACGGCCGGATGTGGGCCGCTTTGCCGGCAAGGCCCTGGCCGCTGCCCGCGCTTATGCGATGGCCGGCATCACGCCGGGCGATGTGGATCTGGCCGAAGTCTACGACAGCTATTCCGGCGCGCAATTGCAGGCCATCGAGGCCCTGGGGCTTGTCGATGATGTCATCCGCGCCGAACGGGAAAATGTCTTTGCCGCCACAGGCGCCGTGCCGGTGAATCTCTCCGGCGGCCTGCTGGGACAGGGTGCGCCGGTGGGCGCGACCGGCGTTGCACAGATCTGGGCGGCGGCCCGGCAGCTTGAAGGCCGCTACGCAGGCAAACGGGCGGATCGCCAACCGAGCTGCGCGCTGGTGGATACCCATGGCGGCATAGCAACGCTGAACGCCATCAGCATTCTGGAGGCCTCGGCATGAAGGTTCGGCTGGTTCTCGATTACAGCATCAATGAGGGGGTTCTGCAGCCCTATTTCGACGGGCTGCGCGCCGGCAAGGCCATCGCCAGCCGCTGCGACCACTGCAAGCACGTGGCCTTTCCGGCGCGCAGCACCTGCGCCATCTGCCACGCCGACACCGTCAGTTTCCAGCCCTTGTCAGGCCGCGCTACGGTCGTCCACCGCAGCGACGGCCCTGCGGCCAGCCATGCCCTGGTGCGCTTTGAGGGCGCGGACACACAGACGACGGTTGCAATCAGCAACCCGCAAAGCACGGAACCTTCCGGGACCCTTTGCAAACCACCCGCCAACCAATCCGAAGACGAGCCCCCTAACAAGACCAATAACGAGACAGCTCACAGACCCGGCCTGTGGCTTTGTCTTGGGACTTCCCCTTTGACGAAAGAGAGCAATGATGTTTGAAACATGGAACGCAGCGCAATTGTCGAAAATAGGCCTGTCCCGCGAAGGTGACACAGTGCAGATCGATATCCCCGCTGACGCCAATATTTACGCCATGACGGTGGGCGCCCAGATGGCGGCGGGCCATCACGATGCCCCGGCGATGATCTTTGAAACGGCGTCCGGCGCATTGGAAAAATGGAGCTTCGGCGAGATCGATCAGCAGTCCACCGCGCTTGCCGCCAATCTGCGGGCGCGCGGTTATGGCAAGGGCGATCTGATCGGGCTGCACACGGGCATGCGGCCTGAAACGGCCATTGGTCACATGGCGATCTGCAAGCTCGGCGCAACCGCCGTCACCCTGTCGCAACTCTATGGGCCGGACGCCCTGGCCCATGCGCTCAATCATTGTCAGGCATCCTGCCTATTGACCACGGAAAACGCCTGGCAGACCCTGCGCGGCGGCGCCGCTGAACGTTTTCCCCATCTGCGCGACATTCTGGTCGCCGAGGGTGAGGGCCCTGAAGACGACCTGAGCGCCATTCTGCGCGCCCCGCCACTGCCGGGTTTCATCCCGCAATTGACCGGCGCCGATGATCCCGCCCTGTTGATGTATACCTCCGGTTCCACCGGCATGCCCAAGGGCATTTTGCATGGCCACCGGGTGCTCGCCTCCTACCGCCCCTCGATCAATCTGTTTTTCGATCTCAGCCTCGATGATCCGGACGCCGTGTTCTGGTCGCCCTCCGACTGGGCATGGGTGGGCGGCTTGCTCGACATGCTTTTCCCGGCCTGGCTGGCCGGGCGCCCAGTGGTCACCTCCGAGGCCCGATTCAAGGCCGATTGGGCCTTTGATTTCATTGCGCGCCACCGGATCACCCATACGTTCCTGGCGCCCACCGCCATCAAGCGGCTGGCGGAAAACCCCGATCCGAAGGCCGATCACGATCTGGCGCTGCGGGTCATTTGCACCGGCGGCGAATCGCTGCCCTCCGAGACCTTGAACTGGGCCGAAAAACAATTGGGCGTGGTGTGCAACGAATTCTACGGGATGACCGAGGTCAATCATCTGATCGGCAATTGCGCCGCGCTCTACCCGCGCAAGCCGGGGTCGATGGGCATTGCCTATCCAGGCCACGATGTGCGGCTGATCGATGATGAAGGCAATGAGGTGGCGCAGGGCGAGCAGGGCGAAATCGTCACCCCCTCCACCGCGCCGACGCGCTATCTCGGTTATTTGCGCAACGCCGAAAAGGATGCCGACATGATGCTCGGCAACTGGATGCGCACCCATGATCTGGCCACGCGCGATAGCGATGGCTATTTCTGGTACAAGGGCCGCTCCGACGATCTGATCAAGTCATCGGGCTTTCGAATCGGACCGGCGGAAATCGAGGATTGTCTGCTTTCCCATCCGGCGGTGGCCGAAGCGGCTGTCATCGGCAAGCCCGATGCGGATCGCGGCAGCATCGTCAAGGCCTTCATCCGTCTGGCGCAGGGCAGCAAGGCCGATGCCGCGCTCACCGAGGCTCTGCGCGCCCATGTGCGCGAGCGTCTGGCGCCCTACAAGGCGCCGCGCGAAATCGCCTATGTCGACAGTTTTCAGATGACCTCGTCGGGGAAAATCAACCGGAAAGCCCTGCGCGCGGCGGAAGAAGGTTGACGGGACAAATTTGTTACTACTAATATGTCTGACTGACAAACAATCGATTGTGGGGGAGTGATGGATTTGAAATTTGGCATTCACGCGGGTCTGTGGATGAAAACCTGGGCCGATGACCCCGCCCCGATTTTCAGGACCGCCGCCGAAATCGGCTTTGATGGTGTCGAGCTGTCCCTGCTGGGCATCGGCATGGATCGCGCCGAGGCCATTGGCAAACTGGCCCGCGACCACGGGCTGGAACTGACCTGTTCAACCGGTCTTGGACGCGAGGCCGATCCGACATCACCGGATGAAGCCGTGCGCAATAATGCCGTGGCGGTGCTGACAGAGGCGATCGAAATTACCAATTGTCTCGGCGCACGCGGCCTTGCCGGTGTCGTCGCAGCGCCCTGGGGCGTGTTCGATCCGGCCAACAAGGCTGCCCGCGCCGTGCAGTCCGGCCAGACCCTTGCGCGGCTTGATCAGTGCCTGCAGGACAATGATGTCACCCTGGGCATTGAAGCGCTGAACCGTTTCGAGACCGATCTGACCTCCACTGCCGCCGAGACCGCCGCTATCGCAAGGGCCACCGGCTCATCGCGCATCGGCGTGCTGCTCGACAGTTTTCACATGAACATCGAGGAAAAACATCCCGTCGCGGCGATCAGGGCAACCGGCGCTGATCTGGTGCATTACCATGTCTCGGACAATGATCGCGGCGTGCCGGGCAGTGGCCGCTATGATTTTCCCGCCGATGCCGCCGCACTGGCAGAGATCGGCTATGGCGGCTGGGTTGTCGCCGAAATGTTCGTGATGGCCGGCCATCCGGCCAGCGCCGATGTCAATATCTGGCGCGACATCGAACCCGACCCGACACAGGCCGCGCGGCAGACCCTGGCCTATCTCAAAGAGGTATTCGGCCATGGCCTCTGACCGGTTTTTTGAACAATTGCACCGCGAATTCACGCAGGCGGCTGAACAGCTCAACACATTGGATGCGGCCATCGGCGATGGTGATCACGGCACGACCATGTTGCGCGGCCTGACGAAAGCCGTCAGCGCCCCGGACGGAATGCGCGCCAAGGCCTTCATGCGCGCTTCGGGCGGCGCATCCGGCACCCTCTTCGGCCTCATATTGCTGGGCATTGAAGCCCATATCGACCAGGGCGCAGCCCTGTACGCGGAACTGGCCAAGGCCTGCGAACGCATTTGCGATCTGGGCGAAGTCGACGTGGGCGACAAGAGCATGGTCGATGCACTGGCGCCTGCCGTTGCGGCAGCGCAGGCCGGCAAGCCATTGCCGCAGATCATTGCAGCGGCGGCCAAGGGCCGTGACGGCACGCGTGATCTGGTGGCCCGGCGTGGCCGCGCGCAATATGTCGAGAACGGCGGAAAGGGTCACATTGATCCCGGCTCGGTCTCGGTCGTGATGATCCTGGAAGCCCTTTTCAGCACAGAAGAAACCCCATGAAAAAGCTTTTCAATTCCACTGAGACCATGGTTGACGACATGCTTGACGGCTTCGTCAGCGCCTGCCCGCAGGTCCAGCGCGGCTCCATTGATCCGCGTATCATCGTACGTGCCAAAAATACCAAAAACGCTGACGACAAGGTCATGCTGCTGATCGGCAATGGCTCCGGCCACGAACCCATTGCCATGGGTTTTGTCGGCGAAGGCCTGCTGGATGCCAATGTGGTTGGCGATGTCTTTGCCGCGCCCTCTGCCGATCTGATCCTTGACGGGATTTCGCAAGTGGCCGGAAAGGCCGGCACCATCCTGCTGATATCCCAGCACTCCGGCGATGTGATCAATGGCCGTGCCGCCACCATGATGGCCAATGATGCGGGCATCAATGTCCTGCCGCTGCTGATGTATGACGACATTTCCGCTGCACCGCCTGAGCGCCGGCACCGTCGGCGCGGCGCGGCCGGCACGATGTTCATCTACAAGATTCTGGGCGCCGCCGCCGAAGAGGGGCGTTCGCTTGAGGCGCTGATGACGCTGGGCGAAGCGGTTCGCAGCCGCACCGTCACTCTGGCCGCTGCCGTATCGCCCGGCATATCGCCGCTCACCGGCAAGGCAATGTTCACCCTGCCGGACGACGAAATATTCCTCGGCATGGGCGTCCACGGCGAACCGGGCGTTGGCCGGGTCAAGGTCGGGCCGGTCTCCCTGCTGGTGGAACAGATGGTCGACGCCCTTCTGGCGGACCGCCCGATTGCCCCGGAGGGCCGGGTCTGCGTCATCGTCAACGGCATGGGCGGCACCACGATGATGGAGCTTCTGACCATCTGGAACGAAACGCGCTCAGCTTTAGACAAGCGCGGCATCGCGGCGATTTCACCGATGATCGGCAGCTATGTCACCACCCAGGAAATGGGCGGCTTCTCCATCTCGCTGCTCGAGCCGACAGCCGACATGCTGGACTGCTGGTGCGCGCCATCCGACAGCCCCTATTTCCCTCGAATCGCATCATTTGCAGAGGATCAGAACCCATGAGCAAACCGGCTTCAATTTTTGACGGGCCTGTCTTTGGCGTGGCCGTCGACCAGGGCAGTGGCCTTGGCGCTGCCCTCAAAACGGCGCGCGGCGTCCATGCAAAAGACGATGATCTCTTGCAGTTCAAACGCATCGTCGTCGAAACCCTCAGCCCGGATGCAACCACCCTGTTGGTGGACGCCGAATACGGCCGCGAGCTGCTGCCGCACTATGACCCCAAATGCATCAAGATGCTGGCCTATGAGGCCGATGTATACCGCATCAATGACGCCGATCGCATCACCGCGCTGCCGGACAATCTGACCGTTGCGGATTTTCCGAAACTGGGCGCCGAAATCCTCAAGTTCTTTCTCTATTTCGGCCCCAATGATGCGCCTGAACTGAACCAGCGCAAATTTGATCTGGTCGAGGATATCGGGCGTCAGTGCCGCGCCCAGGGCGTCACCTTCCTGTTTGAACCCATTGTCTATGACAATGACGTTCCCGATGGCGCATCGCGGGAATTTGCCGCGATCAAACCCGAACTGGTGCGCACCACCACGCAGCAATTTGCCGATGCAAAATTCGGCATCGACATTCTCAAGGTCGAATTGCCGGTCAACTTCCAATTTGTTGAAGGCTTTGGCGATCCGATGCTGTCACGCGCCGAGGCGCAGGCCGCGATCGTCAGCGCTGCCGAGGCCGCAGGCGACATCCCGCTGCTCTATCTGAGCGCAGGCGTCACATTCGAAGAGTTCCGCGATGCGCTGCGCTTTGCCCGATCCGCCGGCGTCAATGCGCTCGGCTTCATGTGCGGCCGGGCCATCTGGAGCGATGCCATCGGCATCTTTGGCGCCGAGGGACCGGCAGCCATGGCCCGCTGGATGGAAACCACCGGCCGCGAACGCCTGGCGCACCTGAAGGAAGCTGCAACATGAACATGCACGCGCTGCTGCCGGACGTCTCGGCCTTTCTGGACAATGTTCAGGGTCTTCGCATTGGCGCGGAGAAGATCGAAACCGCCGAACATCTGGATGTCGAAAACCCCTCCACACAGGGCCTGATTGCCCGCGTTGCCTGCGCCGGCGCCAGGGAAATTGATCTGGCCGTTGCGGCGGCACGCGCGGCGCTCACCGGCCCCTGGGGCGCGCTGACACCGCATGATCGCGGCCAGCTGATCTGGCGGCTGGGCGATGCGATCGAGGAAAACAAGGCCATCTTCGGCCAATTGGACGCGCTGGACAACGGCAAACCCTTTCACGTTGCCCGCGATGTCGACGCCGTCTATTCGGCGCGGCATTTCCGCTATTTTGCCGGCTGGCCGAGCAAGATCGAAGGGCGGACGATCCCCGTCTCGGTGCCCGGCCGGATGAATTACACCAAGGTCGAACCGGTGGGTGTCTGCGGCCTGATCACGCCTTGGAACTATCCGACCTTGATGGTTGCCTGGAAATTGGCGCCCGCCCTGGCCGCCGGCAACACGGTGGTGCTCAAGCCCGCCGAACAGACGCCACTCAGCGCGCTGTTTCTGGCCGATCTGGCGCTCGAGGTCGGCTTCCCGCCCGGCGTGCTCAATGTCGTGCCGGGCCTCGGAATGGACGCCGGTGCGGCCCTGGCGGCCCATCCGGGCGTCGACAAGGTCGGCTTTACCGGCTCGACGGAAACCGGCCGCCGCATTGTCGAGGCCTCCGTCGGCAATCTCAAGAAGGTCTCCCTCGAACTGGGCGGCAAGGCCGCCAATATCATTTTTGCCGACGCCGATCTGAAACGGGCCATTCCCGGCGCCTTCTGGGCTCTGTTCGGCAACAACGGGCAATCCTGCACCGCCGGTGCGCGGCTGTTCGTGCACCGCTCCATCCGCGACGACGTCGTCCGGGAACTCGCCAGGATGGCCGAGGGCCTGTCGGTCGGCCCCGGCATGGAGCTCAAGGCGCATGATCTGGGACCGGTCGTTTCCGCCGCCCAGATGACCAAGGTGCTGGGTTACATCGATCAGGGCACCGCCGCCGGTGCGCAATGCATGACGGGCGGCGCACGGCAGGGCGAGACGGGCTATTTTGTTGCCCCCACCGTGCTGGACAATGTCGCCGATGACATGGTGATTGCCCGCGAAGAAATATTCGGGCCGGTTCTGAGTGTTTTGCCCTTTGACGAGGAAGACGAGGTGCTCGCCCGCGCCAATGACACCGAATTCGGCCTGGCCGCCGGCTGCTGGACCCAGGACGTCTCGCGCTGTCTGCGCATGGCGGATGGGCTGAAGGCCGGCACCATCTGGACAAACACCTGGGGTGACACGGATCCTGCCTCACCTTTCGGAGGCATGAAACAAAGCGGCTATGGCCGCGAAATGGGCGGCGAAGCCATCGCCCTTTATTCGCAGACAAAAAGTGTCTGGCTCGGGTAGGTGCAATCTGATTTGATGCAATCAATTGGAATGAACAAAGGTAAGACCGTGAAGCACTCGCCAGTAGCCAACAATCAAACTGTACCCAAATACCAGACCGTTCATGATGAATTGCTGGGCCGCATTGATGCGGGCATGTATTCGGTCGGCACCCGCCTGCCCACCGAAGACGCTCTGTCGAAAACCTTCAAGGTGAGCCGCGTCACCGTGCGCAAGGCCCTTGAGCTTCTGGTGCATGCCGGCTATCTGACCTCCCGGCAGGGCAGCGGCTATATTGTGTCGACCCTGTCGCCGCCCTCTTCAACCTGTCTTGTGTCCTTCACCGATCAGGTGCTGACCGAAGGACGCATTCCCGGTGCGCGGCTGATCGGCATCGAGCGTCATACCGATGATCTTCCCGCAACGGTTCAATCCCTGTTTGACGAACCACTGGTGCTTGTGCGCCGCGTGCGCACCGTTGACGGCAAGCCGCGATTGCTGACGCTCACCTGGATTCCCGAACGTCTGGTGCAAGGATTGAGCGTCGATGATTTTCCCGAGACCGGGCAAAATCAATCGATCCTGCGCATCCTGATGAACCGCTTTGGCCTGGAATGGAAACGCGCCTGCGAAACCGTCGACAGCGTGATCGCCTCGCCGGAGATTGCCGCCCATCTGGGCATCCAGTCGAATGTGGCCATTCTCTCCCAGGCCTGCACCGCCTTTGATCGCGACGACAATCCGGTTTTTTTCGATCAGGTCTATCGCGAAGGCCCGATCAATTTTGACCTCACCGGCGGCAGCCCTCAGAAAACCGGCGCTTAACAGACAGGAATACAGACATGGCTTTGACAATCGGCCTCATCAACGCCTCGCTTCCCAGCTATTTCCCCAAAAAGCATGGTGTCTTTGACGCTGCCCGGGCGATGCTGGATGAATTGGCGTTGCGCGAAGGCCTGACAATCGTCGAGGCGCCGGATATCCCCATCGATGGGGCGGATGCACGCCGGGCTGTGGACGCCTGTCTGGCACAGGGCGCGGATTTCATCCTGCTGCTGCATGGCGGCTTTACCATGGGCGATGTGGCGCGGGAAATCGCCCGCTACAACATCCCGATGGGCGTATGGTCGACGCCCGAACCCGTGCTCACCGGCGATGTGCAACTGAACAATTTCGTATCGCTCAACATGTCGATGTCGATTGTGCGCGGCGTGCGCGATCTGCGCAAACATCCGGTGCAATGGTATCACGGCGCACCGCAGGATCCCGCCCTGCAGGCCCGGCTGACACAGAGCCTTCGCGCCCTGAGCGCCCGCCAGGCGCTGCTTGGCGCGCGGATCGGCATGGTCGGCGGTCTGGCGCCGACGTTCTACAATATGGAGGTCTCCTCCGACCGGCTGATGCGGGCCCTCGGCGTCAGCGTTGAACATATCGATATCCATGACATGACCGGCCGCATGCGCGGCTTTGCCCCTGATGCGGTCGCTGCCGAACTGGCCCTGATGACGGCTGCTGCCGCCGTCGATGGTGTGTCCGACGCGCAAATGGACCTGACGGCGCGCGCTGCCCTGGCCCTGCGCGCCATTGCCCGCGACGGCCAATATGATGCGCTGACGGTGTCGGACTGGCCGGCCCTGCAGGCCGATCCCGGCATGCATCCGGGCGCGGCATTCAGCTGGCTGGAGGAGGTCGACCAGCTTCCCGTCGCCTCCGAGGGCGATATTCTGGGCGCTGTCACCCAATTGGCCATCCGGGCCATGACCGGTAAATTGGGCTGTCTGCTGGATATGACCTCGCCGGATCTGGAGAATGATCAGATCCTGATGTGGCACGGCGGCGGCGGCCCGCTGCATATGGCCAGGGTGGCGCCCACCTGGATCAACCATCCGATGATCGGGCGCGGCACCCCGGAAGGCCCGATTTACGGCGCCATTGCCGATTATGAATTTGCCGAGGGAGACGTCACGGTGGTGCGCGTTGCCCGTCACGGCGAGGCGCAATTTGCAGTTGCCGGCCATGTCGGGCCCCATGCGCAATCGGGCTTTACCGGCTGTCGCGGCTGGGTTGGCGATTTTTCCAGCCGCACCGGACCCTGCACGGCAGCCGATATCGTCACCACCGTCATGGAACATGGACTGGAGCACCACTTTGTTCTGGTGCCCGGAAACTGGCGGTCCACATTCGAGGAATTTGGTGCCTGGTGCGCCATGCAGCCGCTGGATGTCTTGTCCGCTCACGATGGTTTGCCGTCATTTTAGGCATGTTGCCCATCTTTTGTGTTGACAAGGCGCAGCATGAACCCGATAATTTGTATTAACAAATTGATTGCTATCATTTCGCCAATAGGGAGACGGCGTTGACCAAGGTCCAACTCAAGGGAGTTCGAAAAGATTTCGGTGCTTTCACCGCAATCGAGAACATTGATCTTGAAATCGCATCCGGTGAACTGGTTGCTTTGCTCGGCCCTTCCGGCTGCGGCAAGACAACAACCCTGCGGATGATTTCAGGTCTGGAAGTGCCCTCCTTCGGCAGCATCCTGTTCGACGATCAGGATGTCTCGGAAGTCCCGGTGCAGGACCGCAACGTCGGCATGGTGTTCCAGCGCTACGCCCTGTTCCCCCATATGTCGGTGGAAAAGAACGTCGCTTTCGGCCTGAAGGTCAGAGGCACGCCGCGCCCTGAAATCGAAGAGCGCCTGCAGGAAATTCTCGACGTCGTGCAATTGAACGAATTCCGCCATCGTTTCCCCGCCCAGCTGTCGGGCGGACAGATGCAGCGTGTCGCCATTGCCCGCACCCTGATCACCAAGCCCTCCGTCCTGATGATGGATGAGCCGCTGGCCAATCTCGACACCAAATTGCGCGGCGAAATGCGGCGCTTTATCCGCGCCCTGCAAAAGCGTCTTGGCATCACCACGATTTTCGTCACCCACGACCAGGTCGAGGCGATGGAACTGGCCGACCGGGTCGCGGTGATCTTTGATGGCCATCTGGCGCAATATGATGCGCCCGATGCGCTCTATCAGCGCCCCAACAGCATCAAGATCGCCGATTTCATGGGCGCAACCAATATTTTCACTGCAAAAATCGATGCCGCGGGGCAGGCGCAAACCAGCTTCACCACGCTGAAGCTGGGTCCGCAGGAAAATCCGCATGGTCTTGAAAAGACCTCGGTCATTTTGCGCAGTGAAGTCATCGATCTGTTGCTGTCTGCCGACGAGGCGCCCGCCGACAATACATTCGCCGGTGTCGTCACGGCCCGCGAGTTTTTCGGCGCAACAGTCAACTATTCGGTCACCTGCGGTGAGGAGAAAATCATCGTGACCGAACAATCACGGCGTTTGGTCGAGATCGGACAACAGGTCTGGCTGAATATACAACCGGACCGCATCTGGCTCATTCCAGAAGCGGCTTGAAACGACAACTGGAGGAAGAAGCATGAAAAAACTCTTTATAGGCCTTTCGCTCTCCGTCAGCCTTGTGGCTGGTGGGGCAATGGCCGAAGATCCCGAAGCCACCGCCTTCCGCGATGGCTTTATAGCCGGCAATGTGGATTGGCAGGCCGTTCAGGAACGCGCCAAGAAGGAAGGCACTGTAAACCTCTACTATTGGGGTGGCAGCGATCCGATCAACATCTGGATGGACCGCGTGGTCACACCCGCCCTGGCCGAAGAGGGCGTCACCTTGAACCCGGTGCGCATCACCGGCACGAAAGACGCCGTTGATCTTGTCCTGGCCGAAATGGCCGCCGGCAAGGGCCCTGGCGAAGGCAGCGTTGACGCCATCTGGCTGAACGGCGAAAACTTCGCCACGCTGAAGCGGCAGAATGCCCTGTTTGGCGCATTTGCACCCAAATTGCCCAACAGCAAATTCATCGAATGGAACGCCGAAGACCCACGCTCCCAGATGAACCTGCGTGACTTTGGTGTCGAAACCGGCGGCGCGGAAGTGCCATGGTCCGGTGAGCAATATGTCTGCGCCGTCAACACGGACCGCGTCGCCGCTGATGACGTGCCCCACACCTTTGCCGAACTCAAGGCCTATCTGGACAAGACCCCCGGCAAGTTCACCTATGTGAAGCCGCCGCACTATATCGGCAACACATTCGTTCAGGCCACCATCTATGCGCATAATCCCGACGGCACCGGCGCTGCGGCGTTCCAGGAATCCATCGATGTGATTGGCGCCGAGGAACTGGCGCGACTGATCACGCCGGGTCTGGAATACCTCAAGGCGCTCGAGCCCGTCCTGCTGGATGCCAATGGCGGCACCCCGCGCTATCCGGAAGATCCCTCGGCGCTGGACGGCATGTTCCTCAACGGCGAAGTTGATTTCAACTGCAAGTTCGGCATGTTTGCGGTTGCCACGGGCCTTGCCCAGGGCACCTATCCGGAAGCTGCGGAACAGTTCGTCTTCCCCGAAGGCAACATGATCAAGAACAAGAACTATCTTGCCATTCCGGCCAATGCGCCCAACCCCGCAGCGGCCCTGATCATGACCAACTACATGTCATCGGTGGAATCCCAGACGAGCAAATTGCAGGGAACAGGCATGCCTCCCGGTATCGACCCCTGGAAGCTGAGCGAAGCGGAAGCGGCAAGCCTGGCGGCAGCCTCACCCGGTCTCGTCGGCCTTACCCAGGCCGATCTGGATGCCAATGCCGCGCCAGACACCAATGCGACGCTGGTCGATGTCATCGAAGCCACATGGCTCGAGTATATCGAACGCGACAGCACCGATCCGATCGATGTGATCGTCAAGCGTGCTGTGGAGAACCTGTCCAAATAGTCTCCCTGTGGCGCTCCGGAATTCGTTCCGGGGCGCTGCCCTTCCTTTCTTTACAAGGCGCGTGTGATGAAAAACCCCAAGCCTCCCGAACTGGCCCGTCACCGCCGTGAACGCCTTTGGATGATGCTGCAACTGCTGCCGGTCTTTTCCGTCCTGACAATCCTGTTTGGCGGCGCCCTGGTTCTGGCAGTCCTGCAATCACTGGGCTTTGCGCCCTGGTTTGGCGTCAACACATTCCCCGATTTCAGCTATTTCGGCGCGCTCTGGGGATCCTATTCCTTCTGGCAATCGCTGGCGCTGACACTCTATTACGCCCTCATGGCCACCTTCATCTCGCTCGTTATGGGCGTCCTGCTGGCGCTGGCCATGGTGCGCATGTTTCCCGGCAAATCGCTGTATAAATATCTCTACAAGCTGCCGCTGATGATCCCCTATACGGTGGGCATCGCCCTGGCCGTCATCATGCTCGGCAATGGCGGCATGCTGTCGCGTCTGGCGGCCTTTGCCGGATTGATCAGCGACCCCTCCGAATTCCCGCAGATCCTCAAGACCCACTACGGCTGGGGCATCATCGCTGTCTATGTGTGGAAACAGGCCCCCTTTGTCACGCTGACCATCTATGCGGTGCTGCTTGGCGTCGGCCGCGAAACGGAAGAGGCCGCGACCATATTGGGTGCCAGCCGTTGGCAGACCTTTTTCCAGGTGACCCTGCCGCAGATCCTGCCGGGCATCGTCTCATCCACCCTGATCATCTTCGCCTTCAACATCGGCGCCTTTGAAGCCCCCTTCATTCTGGGTGGCGGCTACCCCGATACGCTGCCTGTGGTCGCCTGGCGATACTTCAATGACGCGGATTACACCCTGCAGCTTCAGGGCATGGCAACCGTTGTATCGATCGCCCTGATCGCCAGCGGGATCCTCTTCACCTATCTGGCACTCTATCGTCGCTATGAGCGGCGCATCGGGAGGAACTGAGATGCGTCGCCGCAAAGCCACATCCGCGCTGAACACGCGCCTGTCGCCCTTTCAGAAGATCTATCTCCTGCTGTTTGCCGGATTTATCCTCGGGCCGTTCATTCCGCTGATCATACAAAGCTTCGCCTTTCGCTGGGCCTGGCCTGATCTGCTGCCCAGCACCTGGTGGCTGGAGCAACGGGAAAAATCCATGCTGCCGCTGGCCTGGGATTATGTCCTGTCGCCCTACAGCCGCATGCTGGAAGCCACGATCAACACCGTGTTCATCGGCCTTGTCGTCACCGTGATCTGCCTGGCCATCTGCCTGCCGGCGGCCCGGGTTCTGGCGCGGGAAAACTTTCGCGGCAAACCGGCCTTTGAATTCTTTCTGTCCATGCCGCTGATCGTGCCGGAAGCGGCCATCGGCATCGCGCTCCTGATGATCTTCATCCGGCTGGGACTGGCCGGCAGCTATATCGGCATCATCATTGCCCATCTGATCCCGACCATCCCCTACATGATCCGCATGCTCACCGCCGTCTATCAGGGTTTGGGCCGGGATTTCGAGGAACAGGCGATGATCCTGGGCGCAAACCGCTGGCAGGTGCTGCGGCTGGTCACCTTGCCGATGCTGATCCCCGGCGTCGTCGCCGGAGCGCTTTTCACCTTCCTCGTCTCGACCAATATCTTCCTGCTCACCTTCTTTCTGGGCCAGGGCAAGATCATCACCCTGCCAACGCTGCTGTTCTCCAAGATCGCGGGCGGCACGTTGGACGCCTCGGCCGCCGGCATCACCTTGCTCGTTACTGTGCCCGGCATCATCCTGCTGCTCGTCACCGAGCGCTTCATCAAGGAAGAGGCCTTTGGCAAGGGCTTTGGAAATTAAGGACTGGCTATGACATCCGTTTTTGACATCAAATCCCGCTTCCCCGTGCTGGATGATGCGCTCATGCAGGCGCGTCTGGCGCGGCCCGGCGCCAATGCCCGCGTCATCATCGACACCGATACGGCCAATGAGATCGACGACCAATATGCGCTCGCCTGGGCTCTTCTGTCGCCGGGCAGACTGCGTTTGGAAGGCGTCACCGCCGTGCCCTTTTCCTTCCAGCATCACCGCGACAATCTGATCCGGTCTGTGCAGATCCTGCGCAATGGCGGCCCGAAAAACGCCACGGAAGAGACCTTCATGGGGGGCCTGGGCGGCTGGGCCGAACGCATCATAAAAACCGGCCGGAAAGCCGAAGACGTGCGTTTCGTCAACCCGACCGAAGGCGCAGAACTTTCCTATCAGGAGATCCTGCGGGTCTTTGACAAATGCGGCGTGCCATCCGAAGGCAAGGTGTTTCGCGGCGCGCCGACCTATCTGAGCGATCTGGACGAACCGATCGATTCACCCTCGGTACAATTCATCATCAAACAGGCGCGCCAGCGCGACGATGGTCCACTCTATATTCTGGCCATGGGCGCTCTGACCAATATTGCCTCCGCCCTGCTGCTGGCGCCCGACATCATCGACAATATCGTCGTTGTCTGGACCGCATCCTTCCCCAGCTATGCGCCCTTCTGCAACCTGCCATCGCTCAATCTGGTGCAGGACAGGCTGGCCTCGCAACTGCTGTTCGAATGTGGCGTGCCCCATGTCTATCTGCCCGGCTATCATGTCGGCGCGCAGCTGAAGATTTCCCATCCGGAGATGGAAAAATTCGTCAAGGGCAAGGGCGCGATCGGCGACTATCTCTGGCACCTTTACACCAACAACCCGCTGCACGAGATGTTTGCCATCACCGAGCCGGAGACCAAGACCTGGGTGATCTGGGACATCATCAATGTCGCATGGCTGTTTGACGAAAAATACGTCAGCACCCATCTGACACGCTCCCCCATCCTGAATGACGACCTCTATTGGGAGCATGATGCGGACCGGCACAGGATGCTGGAAGCCTTTGACCTCAACCGCGACGCCATCTTCGAGGATCTTTATCGCGCCCTGTCCAACGCGCCCTGATATGCCGGGACTCCTGTCACCGACCTTTGCCGATGGTGATCTGTCCTTCACCATCGCGCGCGCCGAGGCAATCGTCATGCGGGTTGCCTGCGCCATTCCGGTGAAGACCTCCTTTGGCACAATGTTTGACCGGTCCGCCGTCTTCGTCGAACTCGAGGATACGCAAGGCAACAGGGGCCTGGGTGAAGTCTGGTGCAATTTTCCCGCCTGCGGCGCCGAACACCGCGCCCGCCTGCTGGAAACCGTGCTCTTCCCGGCGCTCATCGGCGCATCATTCGACAGCCCGCAACAATGTTTTGCGGCGCTGGATGGGCAATTTGCCAGGCTGGCGATCCAGTCGGGCGAGGCCGGGCCGGTGGCGCAATCGCTCGCCGGCATGGATATCGCCCTTTGGGACCTGGTGGCCCGCCGCGCGGGCCTGCCGCTCTATCGGCTGTTGGGCGGCGACACAGCAAAAATCCCCACCTATGCCAGCGGCATCAACCCGGCGCAGGCCGTCCAGACGGTGGAACGCTGCCGCAGCGAAGGCCACCGCGCCTTCAAATTGAAGATCGGCTTTGATCGCAGCAGCGATCTGGACAATATTGCCCGCATCAGCGCATCACTTTCAGAAAATGAGTGCCTGATGGTCGATGCCAATCAGGCCTGGAGCCTGAACGAAGCACTGGAGATTGTGCCGGATCTGCAAGCCTGGCCGCTGCGCTGGCTGGAAGAACCGATGATGGCGACCAGCCCGCCGGAAGACTGGCAGCGGCTGGCCGCCGCAACGTCCATCCCGCTGGCAGCAGGAGAAAACATGATGAACGCACAGGAATTCGGCCGGGCGATCACCGGCAATGCCTATGGCGTCATCCAGCCCGACCTGTGCAAATGGGGCGGCATCAGCGGCGTGCTGCCCGTGACGCGCCAGGCGATTGCCGCCGGCAAGCTTTATTGCCCGCATTATCTGGGCGGCGGCATTGGTCTTTCGGCTTCGGCGCATCTGCTGGCCGCCGTTGGCGGCGATGGCCTGCTGGAAATCGACGCCAATGAAAATGCCCTCAGGACCGCGCTTTTCCCGACCATTGTGACCGATGGCGAACTCACCCTGAATGATGCGCCCGGCCTCGGCCTTGCCGCTGCATTCGAGCGTCTGAAAGCCTCCGGAATCGCAAGGGGCGCCCCGACATGAGCGACTATGATTACATCATCGTCGGATCAGGCTCCGCCGGCTGCGTTGTCGCCAATCGGCTGACGGCCGATCCCGGCTGCCGGGTGCTCGTGCTGGAAGCCGGCGGCCATGACCGCAATTTCTGGCTGAAGCTGCCCGTCGGCTATTTCAAGACGATCTACGACCCGCGTTTTTCGCGGGTGTTCGAGACGGAACCCTCCAAGGGAGACGGCCATCGCGGCATCGCCTGGCCGCGCGGCCGGATTGTCGGCGGATCGAGTTCCATCAATGGATTGGTCTACATCAGGGGCCAGCACGAGGATTTTGATGATTGGCAGTCCCTCGGCGCAAAGGGTTGGTCCTATGATGACATCCTGCCGCATTTCCGCCGGCTGGAAAATTTTCAGGGCGGCGAAGACCGTTTCCACGGGCGCGACGGCGAACTGCCCGTCTCCACCCTGCGCAATGACAATGCCGCCTGCCGGGCCTGGGTGGAAGCCGCACAGCAATACGGGCTGCCCGCCAATGGGGATTTCAACGGCGAGACAACCCATGGCGTCGGCGCCTATCACCTGAGCATTGGCAGACGGTTTCGCGCCAGTGCGGCGGCGGCCTTTCTGCGCCCTGCCCTCAAACGCCCAAACCTCACCCTCATCACCGGAGCGCTGGTCTCACGCGTCGAGATCGAGCACGGACGCGCAACCGGTGTCACCTGGACCCGCAAGGGGCAAAGCCACAGCGCCAGGGCGCGATGCGAGGTGATTCTGTGTGCAGGCGCCCTGCAGACACCGCAGATCCTGCAATTGTCGGGGATCGGCCCCGAGGCCCTGCTGAAAGAACACGGCATTCCCATCGTCGCCGTTTCTCCCGAGGTGGGCGAGAACCTGCAAGACCACTATCAGATCCGCCTTTTGTTGAAGCTGAACCAAAAAATCTCGCTGAATGACGATGTGCGCAACCCGCTGAAACTGGCCAAAATGGGGCTGGACTGGCTGGCCAAGGGCACCGGTCCTCTGACCGTCGGGGCCGGGCAGGTCGGCGGCGGCGCCTGCACCCGCTACGCCACAGAGGGGCGGCCCGATATTCAGTTCAATGTCATGCCGCTGTCTGTCGACAAGCCGGGCACGCCCCTGCACCGCTATTCCGGCTTTACCGCCTCCTTCTGGCAATGCCACCCTGAAAGCCGCGGCGCGGTGCATATCCAGTCGCCCGATCCGGCCAGGCAACCGCGCATTGCCCCCAATTATCTGTCAACACCGCTGGACCGCGCCGTCATGGTCGACGGCGTCCGGATCTTGCGCGACATCCACGAGCAAAAGGCCTTCCGCCGGCTTTGGGACCGGGAAAATGTCATCGGCGCCGACCGGCAAAGCGACGCACAGATCCTCGATGCAATCCGCACCCAGGGCGGCACGGTGTTTCACCCCGTCGGCACCTGCCGGATGGGCAGCGATTCCGGTGCCGTGCTCGATCCGCAATTGCGGGTGCGCGGCGTTGAGGCGCTGCGGGTCATCGATGCCTCCGTCATGCCGAAAATCACCTCCGCCAATACCAATGCCGCCACGCTGATGATCGCCGACAAGGGCGCCAGCATGATCCTGAAGGACGCCCGCCGCAATGCATCAGCGCCGGAAGAACGGCTGTAATGGTCAGGGCCGGGACCTTTGCTGCCTGACGCCGCAAGTGAAAGCCTGCGCATCGTCCCGATCCCGGCTTTTCTTCTTTCCTGCGAATTGATGCCTGAATGCTATTGCCATTGCCACCGTGACGTGGCTCCATCGCGCGGCGCCCTGCCCGCACCTCAGGGCGCGCCAGGCGAAGGATGAAAGGAACAATTGGCAATGCATTCAGGGCAGGATCCCTTTCACCATCATCCAGAATTGCGCGGCCGGATCATCGATCCGCTGACATCCTACTTTCGGGATTTCAACGTCCGGGAGGTTTTGAAGCAGCGCCCGGAGCTTCATTGGGTGCTGGATGAACTGCGCTCGGACGCGCAGCGCCAGGTGTCCCGCAGGCAGATGCTGGATCAGCATGGCGATGGCGACCTGTGGGTCTTTGCCTATGGCTCGCTGATGTGGGACCCCGCCTTCCTCTTCACCGAAGTGCGCCGCGCCCGGCTGCCCGACTATGCCCGCCGGTTCATCCTCAAGGACACCTGGGGCGCCCGCGGCACCCGCGAGGTTCCCGGCCTGATGGCCGCGCTTGACCAGGGCGATGGCTGCGAAGGCCTTGCCTATCGCATCGCCCGGCAAGACCTCGAAACAGAAACCGAAATCCTCTGGCGGCGCGAGATGATCGGCAGATCCTATGTCCCCACACTCGCCACTGCCCGGATGGACGGCGAGCCCCTGCAAACCCTCACCTTCGTCGCCGACCACAGCGCCGCCTCCATACACACGCATGTGACGCGCCAAGAGCAGATCGAACTCCTGAGCACCGGCTCAGGCTTCATCGGCACCAGCCTGGAATACCGGCAAAACGTCGTCAACCAATTCACCGCACTCGGCATTGTCGACAAGGATTGCTCGGCCTTGCTGGAAGAAGTGGAGGCGCATATCGCTGCGCGGCAGGCGGAGGGTGTTTTGGGGTGATGGGGGGGCGACACCAGTTGCTCGACTGAGGTGTTGGTTCACATCGTTGTGAGTTTTACATTCTTGAAGTGGGGGCCGTCAAACCGCTGTTTTGAGCTGACACAAGGAATTCGCTGCACTGCAGCCTGCGACCGAATTGGGCGGATTGCGGTCTTTCATTGCAGATTGCACCAAGGTCTGCTCAGCGGACAGAACGCCATTCGCTGCGACCCCACCAAAGTCCGCTTTCAGAATACGAACTGCGGAACTTAAAAGGGGATGTCGTCATCCAAACCAAACGAGTGAGTAGCCTCAGGAAGCGCGCCAGACGGCAACGGTTGATTTGTTACAGTAAACAGATTGAGGATATCATCCCTGTCCATAAACATGATCTGACTTCGCTTCGTGGCATCCAACTTTTGACCTAGCCAGTTCTTGGCCTGCTTTGTGATTTCGCCTCCTGCAACGATGAAGGCGTGATCCACGAGGGCTTTCTTACTTGTCTCAGGATCAAATATTTCATGACCCAGCATCATTAAAACCTGTTGATATATTTCAGATATATTCCTGTTGCTACCCTTACTCATCCCTGCGGCGTCGAGTTTCCCTTTCTTGGCTTGGATTCCAAAGTAGAGAACATGTTGTGTCGGCAGGACGTATCGCATCCAAATATCCTTGCCGTATTCTAAAGCTTTGTCAGTGTGCCCGGCTGCTTGAATGCGATGAAATCCTAGTTGCCGGAATAGTGGTAGAAGCACTTCTTCTATCAGCTCGTCTTCGGAGCATTTATCGAGATATCCGCTCAGATTTTCACGCCGCTCCAATTCTTTGGGTGTGAAGGGTCGATGTGGGTTCGCCGCTTGGGAGATTGTGTTTGTGCCGATGTGCCTGATGTAGAGAAGCTCATCTTCCCCGTAGTAAGCTTCGAACCCTTCACGGGAAAACGGCTTGTTGATGTGTTCGAGCGCAAGGGCGCGATTAGGGTCATCTTCTTCGGCGTCAGCCTTGTGCATCAGAACACGAAAAACATGAACAAATCGCTCGGGTAGAGCGTACGGCCCCGACGATGGTTCGGCCAACAGTTCAGCAAGTACACCAGAAGTCCAAGCCCACCGTGTGGAGCCATCGTGTGCGTAGTCCATATCGCATTCTTCGAAGAAACGCGTAATGTAGCTGCTAGACCGGTATGGGAAATTTGGAGCATCGCCAATTACGGCTTCGGCCAGAACTCGCAGGTTCCTGTCTTTGAATTTCATTTCTCACACCTTGCGGTATCGAGCAAACGGCCCAAAAGCTCTGCTTGTTGCAGCTTAGTGCCTTGCTATCGAAATGCAGACATTCGTGTAATCCGCGGCATTTGTCAAAGTCGCCACCTTGTGGATATTGGTGGTGGCGACATTCAAATTTGGCTTTGGGCCGTGAGCATTAATTAGATTGCAAGGTTCAAATCTATTTATCTGAGCAAAAAACCTCCAAAAAGATGATTGCATTATCCATGTACGATCTCATTCAGCTTATTGAGAACTCAAGTCGAACTATTCATTCCGACTTCTGCCGCTGGTTTGAAAACGTTCCGCCGGCAGCTGGATGGAATGTTGTCTCTGACTATAGTTTAGGCGATAGCAATAAGCAGAACGATGCATTTTCGTTTGTCATTTTTCCGAACCACGATACCCTTGATAATATCGCGTCATATATAGCCGCGGTGGCCCCCCGCGACATCAAAGCTTCGCGGAAACCATCGCAAGGGCTTCTCGACTATCTCTGTTGTCCAGTAACGTTCAGCTTTAGCATTTTGGTGGAGCGCCAAAGCCGCTATCTGAGGAGTGTCATTACTCTAGCAGAGATGAAGGGACTCGCAGATGTGCTACAAGCTATTGTGCGAGAGTGTGCGGTGGAAGAGCCACCAAATGCGGCTTACTACGAAGCCGTCGGTCAGCGGCTAAAACTTCTCGCCGCTGAACTGGCTAAAAAAGACCCGTCGCTCAAACTGTTGCGTCAGATATTCATTGTCGCGTCTTTTGCCACCATCGTTCTCGCTATGGTTAATGACGCGAAATCACCTTTGACCATTCGCTGGATTAGCGATAGGGACGCAATGTTTGACCGACACGATGGCATCGCTTTCGATCTTGCGTGGGTGCTCTTCCAATGCATGCGGCGCATCAAAGGCGGTGTAGTTGATCTTCGTCGACCTCAGCTAGCGTTTGCAACACCAGGCATGGACGGCGTGACAGAATATGCCGAATTTGTACGGCTGGCCGATTACTTGGCGGGAACGTTGGCAGACATAAAGCTACCTCAGATGATGTTTACGCACCCAAAGTTTCCGCCTGTGTTCAATCGCCTCTTGGTGAATTCTCCAAATAACGCCGTAATTGAGCTTGTTGAGGCGCAGATTGGAATAAAATCGCGACGCCTCGTGTTCGGAGAACCGCCTATCGGAGCGACAAGCACGCGCCGAAGAGGCGAAGGTGATAGCTCCCGGGGTGCCTGAATATTACAAACTGTAGCTTTCAAGCCTGCGCTCAAAAAGCAAGTCGAAGGGCGCTAAGCTGCGAGAATGCAGGCTTTAGCGCAGCCAGATCGCCGTCGAAACGGGCTTCGCGGATCGCACCTAAACTAACCGCGCGCGCTGTTTTGATGAATTGAAAATGCGCCTCTTCAACGTTCGAGAGCATAGTGATGTGGGCGTTGGCAACGGATTCAGCGAGCCGCCGTTTACCGGCGATAGCTAGCTGACAGGACGAAGAGTCGGTCACGTGGTGAACAATCAAAAGATCAACATCAATTGCGGTTTTCGTATCACCGAAAGCCGAGCCAAAGCCGTAGACAGTGACGCTGCGCGTCACAGCCAGCGATGATTCTCAAAGTATTCTTCTTCCTGCTCGGTGAGACAGAGCCAGAATTCATCGCGGTGCAGCGCACCCATGAATTCCGCGACACTGAACATGCCAACCTTAATTCCGGTGACAGCTTACTCAATCCCTTTTGCTTGCTGCCTTTCATTTGCGCGACGAAAACCCGTCCGGTTTGCTTCTCAATTTGCCTCAACCAAGCCATCGCGACCCTGCCAAAGGTTGCCTTTGGTCTGAGGTGGTCCCGCAAGTCAACCGCAGGACATGGGGGCAATGGACTCCACCCGGACGCGCGTATCTCCGGATTTGCCAAGCGCCCTGCCTCATCAATGATGCGGCAGGGCAGGAGGGGCTATTCGGCGGCGACCATCTGGGGCGCGGCAGCGTTTCGTCGACCAGAGAGGCGCACCAGAACGATCCCGACGGCAACCACCCCAGCGGCGATGTAGGGCGCAGCGGCCAGTCCAATGCCTTCCACAACTAGCCCACCGACCCATGCACCACCAGCGATGCCCAGATTGAACGCGCCGATATTCAGGCCAGAGGCGACATCAACGGCACCCGGAGAAACCTCGCGTGCGATCTGTACAACATAGGATTGCAGCGGAGGTACGTTGGCGAAAGCAAAGCCGCCCCAAAATGCCGCAACCGCGATGGCTGCAATCGGACTGGTAAGGGTCGCACCAAGCGCCACCAGTGAAATTGCAAGACCGGCAAAGATCGTCGTCAAGGCCGACACGGCACCGACGCGGTCAGCAAGCTTGCCGCCAGCGATGTTCCCGACAGCAACAGATGCACCATAGAGCAGCAGCACAAGGCTGATTGCACCCGCAGACAGACCAGTGACTTCGTTCAGCATTGGCGCAAGAAAGGTGAAGGCGATGAAGTTACCGCCATAGCCAACAGCTGTGATCAGATATACCAGCAGAAGACGGGGTGAAGTCAGCACCTGCAGTTGCGCTGTAATTCCGGGAGACGCGGTGCGGGTGAGTTTGGCAGGCACCAGGATGGCCGATGCAATGAAGCCGATCACCCCGAGCACGACGACACCAAGGAAGGTGGACTGCCAGCCAAAATTCTGGCCGATCAAAGTTCCCAAAGGCACGCCTGTGACCAAAGCCACTGTCAAACCAAGGAACACCAATGCAATGGCCGAACTTTCCTTTTCACGCTCCACCAAATCAGTGGCGATGGTCGAGGCGATGGCAAAGAATACGCCGTGGGCCAGGCCTGTGATAAAGCGCGCAGCGACCAAGCTGCCATAATCAGGTGCAAAGGCTGCGTAGGCATTGCCAAGCGTGAAAAGCGCCAGCAACAGCAGCAGAAGCGTTTTGCGCGGCACGCGGTCGGCCATAGCCGTCAACACTGGCGCGCCAATCGTCACGCCAAGTGCGTAAAGACTGACCAGCAGGCCAGCAGAAGGAATAGAAACGCCCAGATCAGCGGCAATGGTGGGAAGCAGGCCAACGATAACGAACTCGGTCGTTCCGACGGCGAAAGCGGCGATTGTCAGCGCCCATAAAGCAAGTGGCATAGGTATCTCCATTAATTTGATGTCGACACCGTCTATGCCAGCAGCTATCTGTTGCGAGAACAGACATGTCTGGAATGGATCATTGCAGAATACGCACGAATTGCTTCGGATGGGCGACCTTGCCGCTTTTGTTGGCATTGTTGACGATGGTGGGTTCGCTGAATCTGCGCGGCGCAGGGGCGTGTCCGCATCAACGCTAAGCCGTGCGGTCACACGGCTGGAAGAACAACTGAATGTCACACTGCTGCGCCGGACCACGCGTTCAATCGAGATCACGCCCGAAGGCGCCGCCGTTCTGGCCGAGGCCCGGGAGATTCTGGACCGCAGTGAAGGCCTGCAAGAGATAGCGACAAGCGGGCAGGCCCCCGCTGGACCTCTGCGCGTGAATGCGCCTGTGCCATATGTGATGCATGTGCTCGCGCCGCGCTTGGCCGAATTCCATGCGCAGTATCCGGACATCAAATTATCGATCGACATGACCGATACGCTGGTTGATCTGATCGGCAGTCACGCAGATGTCGCCATTCGGTTGGGCCGCCTTCCCAACAGCGAGATGTTGCATCGCCGGCTGGGGCGAACGCCGTGGAAGCTGGTGGCCACGCCGCAGTATCTGGATCGCCACGGCTGGCCCGAAACGCCCGCGGATCTCGCACGCCTGGAACAAGTGCGCTTTGCGATGCCCGAGCACATCAACACGTTGTGTTTTGCAGGCCATGCGGAACCGATTGCCGTGCCAACCGCAATCACTGCCGGCAATGGCGAGGCGGTACGTCAACTGGTGCTGGGCGGCCTTGGCATTGCGCGTTTCTCCGACTTTATGATCGTGAAAGATATTGCCGCGGGCCGTCTGGTCGAACTCTTTCCAGGTCAGCTGCTTTCCGAGCCGCTCGACGTTACCGCCCTTTACCTGACCCGCATCTCTGGCCTGCGCCGGCTCGGTGTGTTTTTGGATTGGCTGGGGACGTTAGGTTCCGACTGAGTGCCTCATCATGCCCCCTGCTGATGCAAAGCAATGCTTGCGTACCCCTGAAAAGTTGCCCCGCATGTCCAATTGTGTCCCATTCCTAGGTACCGAGGTTCGCTTAACGACGCTGCACCGCAGCGGCTCGCCTCATTGGAAAGGGCCACAAATGCCTGAATAAGAAGATCTGGCGAAGAACGCCTTGTTGCCCGCCTGCAATCAGTGACAAATAGGCCAATTTACCCCATCCTCTCCATCAGCCCGCGTGATTGCAAAGATCATCCGCCATTTCCCATCCTGGAGGGTCACCATGGCCAATATCCTTTTCATCTGCGGCAAGGCGCGCAAGAGAAGCCCGACTGCGGCGGATGTGGCGGCGCGGCTCTTTGCGGTCGAGACGGATTTTGCCGGTCTGAGCAATGATGCAGACGAACGCCTGAAT